>Ga0308157_10000048_pt1 | contig 537413 bp, 453 predicted proteins | sample PhyBR1_FD_201035 | JGI IMG/M metagenome (GOLD analysis project Ga0308157, IMG submission 201035) | Phyllosphere microbial communities from UC Gill Tract Community Farm, Albany, California, United States - DLSLB.R1 | ecosystem: Host-associated > Plants > Phyllosphere > Unclassified | place... | reverse complement strand
TTTTGAAAAATTTTATTTTCAATTTTCTTTACATTCTTGGCAGGATTTCAAAGAGCATTACGCGTTTTGCGGGGTGCAAAAGTAACATCTGTTTTTGTTTCTGGCAAGCTTTTCGCAATCTTTTTTTTGAAAATTTCTTTTCGTTTGGATTTTGTTAGCCTGGCAGGATTTTAAAGAACGTCTGTGCTTATTGCGGGTGCAAAAGTAGCGCCTTTATCCGGTTAAACAAGGAGTTTTTGAGATTATTTTTGGATTATTTTTTAACAAACTGGTTTGATGCTGGTTACAGATTGGGATTTTATGAGTTTTTAAGATTTTAAGACTTTCATTGATTATTTTATGGGTTATGGCTCGGTTTTTAAAACGTTTTTGAAGAATTAACAACGGGTTTGAAATCTAAATGTGACTGTTTTTTACCCCTCTCTCATAACCATGGGCTGAAATAAGCTTCGTAGGATGTTTTTACCTATTATATATATGTATGCGGATTGCACGTTAATACCAAAGTAAAAACAAAGTGAACTTAGGAAGCCAGATACACACCTAACAAGGCTTGAAATCTTTTTAAATGGAAAAATATTCTTGTCAAGAACTCAAGCCCTAGCCCTGATGGAAGCGGCATCCTTGTGTGCCGGGGTTCGGCACGCAAGATACAGCGGACAGCAGGTATCAGCTCTTGATTTTTATAAAAACAAAAAGAGAGACAATTGCCATAACAACCATCTCTCCTTTAGCAATTAACTATTTGCCTTATTTTTTAATCCAAGTTTCATCTAGCTTTTGATAATCTATAGGTTTTGCAGCATCTTGTTTTCTAAGTCTGCCTGATTCAAAGCCTCTGACCAATATTGTTTCGATTAAATAATCCTCATTAACTTCAAAAGGTTGGTATTTCATTTTTAAATCAATATTGAACATATTTGCTGTTGTATTTGACCAAAATGCTTTCCAGCCACTTTTGAGGTTCCTTATTAAGTCGTAGGTTGTAACTCCAGTTTGTCTATCTATTAATTTAACTAAAATTTGCCCTTGTTTTCTGGAAAGTTTTTTTAATCGAGCTTCAAATTCATTACTCAAATAATCCTCAACTATCTTGAAATATCTTTTTTTGTCTTTACTATTGGTGAATTTTTCCATACCTCTATTTAAAGAAGTTAATCTTTCGGCTGCAATTCTGGCATAAGGATAGGTTGCATAAACTCTTCTTTGAAGTAATAAAAATTGCTTTTTATCTTCTTCACTCATTTTATGTGTTTCAATAACCAATTCAGGCAACACAATAGTGTCCCCAAATATACTATCAGCCTCCGTTAACACATACCCCATAGGCACATTGTCATTTTTAGGATCTTGAGCATGAACTGATAGTGATATAAAAAAGCAAAAAATCAGAATTTTATAAAGCTTCATGTAATAATATTTTTAACACAAAACTATACATTAAATATATAACTATAAAGACAATTTTAATTTTTGTACCTCACAATACACAATTTACTAAATAACAATAGATTAACCATTATTATTATTTTTTAGCATGCCATTATTCTAAGTTTTATTAGATTATCTCCTATTTATGATAAAACTAATCGATCCATTTTTTAAATTAGCGAAAAAATAATTTATATGAGTACTGAATCAATATTGAAAGCAACATCTTTAACTTTTTTGGAGAAATATTTAAACAATGCCTCTCCTACTGGCTTTGAAAGCGAAGGTCAAAAAATATGGATGGACTATTTAAAACCTTATGTTGACACTTTTATTACGGACACTTACGGCACTGCTGTTGGAGTTATAAATCCAGATGCTCCGTATAAAGTTGTTATTGAAGGACATGCAGATGAAATTGCCTGGTATGTTAACTATATAACCGAAGATGGACTAGTTTATGTGATTAGAAACGGTGGTTCAGACCATCAAATTGCACCTTCAAAACGTGTTAACATTCATACTAAAAATGGAATTGTAAAAGGTGTTTTTGGATGGCCTGCTATACACACACGAAATAGAGACAAGGAAGAGAATCCTAAAATCAGTAATATTTTTATCGATTTGGGTTGCGAAACCAAAGAAGAAGTTGAAAAAATGGGGGTTCATGTAGGCTGTGTGATTACATATCCTGATGAATTTATGATCATGAACGAGAATAAATTTGTTTGTCGTGCCATTGATAACCGAATGGGAGGCTTTATGATTGCTGAAGTAGCACGTTTGCTACATGAAAACAATATAAAATTACCTTTTGGGTTGTATATCACTAATGCGGTTCAGGAAGAAGTAGGTTTAAGAGGAGCCGAAATGATTACTCAAACGATCAAACCTAATGTAGCTATTATAACAGATGTTTGTCATGATTCTACAACTCCTATGATTGATAAAAAAATTGAAGGAGAAACAAAAATTGGTAAAGGTCCTGTTGTCACTTATGCTCCCGCAGTTCAAAACAAATTGAGAGAATTAATTTTAGATACTGCTATAGAGAAAAACATTCCTTTTCAACGCTTAGCTTCATCGAGAGTTACCGGTACGGATACAGATGCATTTGCTTATAGTAATGGCGGTGTTGCTTCGGCTTTGATTTCACTACCACTTAGATACATGCACACAACTGTCGAAATGGTACACAGAGAAGATGTAGAAAATGTAATCAAACTGATATATGAAACTTTATTGAAGATTGAAAACAACGAAACTTTTTCCTATTATAAATAATTAAAAGAGCATCATTTAAATGATGCTCTTTTCTTTTTGTTGTATTTGTAATCTAAAAAAAAAGAACTAGAAATACCTTTACTATTGTTTGCTTTGTTGTTTATCAACCTTAAATTTACTCATATTTTAAAATAAAATATTTTTTATTATGGATGTTGAAATACTCGCCCGAATACAGTTTGCCTTTACCATTGCCTTCCATTATATCTATCCTCCTTTAAGTATTGGTATCGGGTTGATTATGGTAATTATGGAAGGGCTTTATCTGAAAACTGGAAACAAAGATTACGAAATTTTGACTCGTTTTTGGATCAAAATATTTGCTATAACTTTCGGAATCGGAGTTGCGACAGGAATCATTATGGAATTTGAATTTGGAACCAACTGGGCAGTATATTCAAGATATGTAGGCGATATTTTTGGAAGTGCATTGGCAGCTGAAGGGTTATTTGCTTTTGGCTTAGAAAGTACATTTCTAGGTGTATTGCTTTTTGGATGGAACCGTGTCAAACCTTGGGTGCATTTTGTATCGACTTTAGGTGTTTTTTTAGGGTCTATGTTTTCAGCCGTTTGGATTGTTGTTGCAAATTCCTGGCAACAAACACCCGCTGGATATCATATCGTTGGAGAAGGATTACATGCACGAGCCGAAGTAACCGATTTTTGGGCAATGGTATTTAATCCCTCAAGTGTTGACAGGATAATCCATACATGGCAAGGAGCAATTTTAGCTGGAGCTTTTCTCGTTTTGAGTGTTCATGCCTATTATATTCGAAAAGGTCGCTATATTGAGATATCCAAAAAGGCTTTCAAAATTTCATTGGTAGTTGCTACCCTATTTTCATTAACACAATTACTTTCAGGACATAGCTCCGCAGATGGTGTAGCTGTAAACCAGCCAGCAAAACTGGCAACTATGGAGGGTCATTTCGAAAAAAATAAAGCTGCCGACTTATATATCATAGGTTGGGTTGACAAAGAAAAACAAAAAGTTACCGGAATCGGAATTCCTGGCGGATTATCTTTTTTAGTACATCAAGATTTTAATGCTCCTATTAAAGGGCTAAATGATTTTCCCTTAGAAGACAGGCCTAGTCAAATAAATGCTGTTTTTCAATTTTATCACATCATGATTGCTATAGGAATATCTTTAATCGGACTTACATTATACGCCAGTTTTTTATGGTGGCGAGGAAAATTATTTGAATCCAAATGGCTATTATGGATTTTCTCTTTTTCAGTCATTTTACCACAAATAGCCAATCAAGTTGGCTGGTTCACTGCAGAAATGGGGAGACAGCCTTGGGTCGTTTATGGACAATTAAGAACCAGAAATGCCTTTTCACAGGAAGTTGCAGCGAATCAAATTGTGTTTTCATTAGTTATGTTTACGGTTGTTTATTCATTATTACTCGTTTTATTTCTATACACCGTTAACAAAAAAATAAAACACGGCCCTTATGACGAACCACAAGCGCCCGTAACTTTTAAATCCTTTTAATATTATGGAAACTTTTTTAGGAATTGACTACCCAACATTGTGGTATTTGGTAATTGGATTATTGTTTTCGGGTTATGCTATTTTAGAAGGTTTTGATTTTGGTGCTGGTGCATGGCATTTATTCTTTAGAAAAGATCTAAGCAGACGAATCGCTATTAACGCAATTGCTCCTGTTTGGGATGCCAATCAAGTTTGGTTGATTATTGGAGGTGGCGCATTATTTGCTGGATTTCCGGTTATGTATGCTACAATGCTATCAGCAATGTATGTTCCGTTTTTTCTTTTTTTAACACTTAATATACTTCGCGCAGCCTCGATCAAATTTAGAAGCATTGAAGAAATGACCTGGTGGAGAAAAAGCTGGGATATCACTTACTGTGTTTCAAGTATTCTCATTGCCTTCTTACTAGGAGTAATATTGGGTAATATTTTACAAGGATTTGCTTTAGGACCAAATTTCAGTTATCACGGAGGTTTTTTTTTCTATTTTTTAAATCCTTATGCAATAATGGTCGGATTTACGACTCTGTCTATTTTCATGACACAAGGTGCTATTTATCTTTTATTAAAAACGGAAGGCAGATTACACTTAAGACTGACTTTTCTACTCCAAAAAGGGATGATCTTTTTTATTATAAGTTTTGGAATTACCACATTATATACTTTAGTGTTCATTCCAGAAGTTACTGAAAACTTTAGAGCCCATCCTATTTATTTTACAGTACCTGTTATTTCTTTCTTGGCTGTTGCCAATGTTCCTCGTCTGGTTTCAAAAGAACAATATATGCGTGCATTAATATTTTCATCTTTAACAATGGCTTTTTTGCTAATTCTGGTCGCTTTACAATTGTATCCGACACTGTTAATTTCAACAATTGATCCAAAATATAATGTGACAATCTACAATGCCGCTTCTTCACAAAAATCTTTAGGAATTATGTTGACTATTGTTGCTATAGGTGCTCCTTTGTTGGCTGCTTATTTTTTCTTTTTATACAAAACCTTCAATGGAAAAGTCAAGCTTGATGATACGAGTTATTAAAGAAATAAAAAAAAAAGCATCATTTATCCCCTTCAAATGATGCTTTTACCCTTTTATATTTTTATGCCATTAATTCATTCCTATAATTTGTTTTGCTTTAGAAGATTTAACCAACATCGAATTTTTATTTATTTTATTAAAATCTAATGGACTTTCTTTATTCGTCTCTTTACTATCAATAATCAATTCCAATTCTGCAATTTCATCATCAATTGATTTTTCAATATACAGTGGATACATTAAATCAGAAACTTTGCGTTCAATAATTAATTCCCCTTGAGCAATTACTTCTTTCATTGACTCTTCGCTATTAATAAATCCTTCATTATCTGAAACTGGATAATTAACGATTCTATCTCCTTCTTCGATAATCTCCTTAACCGTTTTAGGGGAATAAGCTATAATTCTTTCAGGATTGTAAACTTCTACTTCTTCAGCTAATGAAGGCTTTTCAAATGCTCGCGGTTTATTAGATTGAACATTAGTAGTATCGTTTAATAAAATAGTATTTTGAAATATAGCAGATGACACGCTAACTGCTTCTTTTGCATTACATATATTAAAAAATAAAAGCAATACAACTCCTGAAATTAAAACTGATTTTTTCATGACTAATTTTTTTTGATTGATTTTTGATTGATTTTTGATTGATTTTTTTTTAATGAGACACCATTAGAAATAGTGCCTCATTATTATTTTATAGTGATTCTTGTTTTAAAAGCTGAATAGCTTCATTTGCTTTAGATATCTCTGCATATTTCAAAGCAGTAAATCCTAACTCATTTTTTACATTTAAACGAGCCCCTTTAGCCAATAAAAGTTTAATTATATCTACTTTATTGTAACGAGCCGCATACATTAAAGGTGTCAAACCATTTGATGCTTGGTTAACATCTGTACCATACTCAATAAGCTTTTTTACTGTTTGAATATCCCCTTTGCAAATAGCAATGTTTAAAGGTGTCATTTCTACCTCTAATTCCACTCCATCTGAAGTTTTTGAAACTGAATTCACATTTGATGCAAATGAAACATTTGCTGTTGCGATTAAAGCAAGTCCTAAATAAATAATTGATTTTTTCATAATAATTGATTTTTGATTGATGATTAAATAAATTTGATATAATAATATTCTATACAAATATATATCTTTAAAAAGGTAATATGTATCACATAGTACTTAATTTTAACTTATTATTAACTTTTATGCTGATTTTGTTGAAAAAAAATGATTTAGTAAAAATTAACAATCTAAACATTAGAGTAATATTTTATTTCTTTTTAATAAAAAACCAATACTCAATAGACTGTAAATCAGAAACAATGTTACTCTTGTTAGTAAAAATTTAACAGTAGAAATAAAAAAATAGCAAAAAAAAACTGCTTCAAGATTTGAAGCAGTTTAAATATTTGAATAAAAAAGTTGTTACACCTTACCCTTAACAATTTCGTCCACTATTTCAGGGTTTAAAAGCGTTGTTATATCACCAAAATTAGAATAGTCACCCTCGGCAATTTTTCTTAAGATACGACGCATAATTTTACCAGATCTAGTTTTTGGTAAACCAGTAACATATTGAATTTTGTCTAATTTGGCAATTGGCCCAATATGATCGGCAATAAATTGGTTAATCTCTTTTGTCAAGTTATCTCTATCTCTGTACTCTCCAGATTCTTTTAATATTACATAACCATACAATGCATTACCTTTAATATCATGTGGAAAGCCTACAATAGCAGATTCTGCTACAGCTGGGTGTTCATTAATGGCATCTTCAATTGGTGCAGTTCCTAAATTATGTCCTGAAACAATTACAACATCATCAACACGACCAGTAATTCTATAATATCCTACTTCGTCACGTAAAGCACCGTCTCCTGTAAAATATTTACCTGGAAAAGCAGAGAAATAAGTATCTTTATATCTTTGGTGATCTCCCCAAATTGTTCTGGCAATACCTGGCCAAGGAAATTTAATACATAAACTACCATCAACTTGATTCCCTTCAATTTCATTGCGTTTATCATCCATCAAAACCGGCTGAATACCCGGTAAAGGTAAAGTAGCATATGTAGGTTTTGTTGGTGTTATAAATGCCAATGGTGCAATCATAATTCCACCTGTTTCAGTTTGCCACCATGTATCAACTACTGGGCAACGTTTCCCTCCTACGTGGTCATTATACCAGTGCCAAGCTTCCTCGTTAATAGGCTCTCCAACTGAACCAATTACCTTTAAGGATTTTAAAGGGAATTTTTGAATGTATGATAAATTTTCTTTTGCCAACGCACGAATGGCAGTTGGTGCTGTATAAAATTGATTCACTTTATGTTTTTCAATTATTTCCCAAAAACGACTGAAATCTGGATAAGAAGGAACTCCTTCAAAAATTACTGTAGTAGCACCATTTAATAATGGTCCGTACAAAATATAAGAGTGACCTGTAATCCAACCTATATCAGCGGTACACCAGAAAATATCATTCTCTTCGTAATTGAAAACATTTTTAAAAGTATAAGAGGTATATACCATGTAACCAGCAGTAGTATGAACCATACCTTTAGGTTTTCCTGTAGATCCTGAAGTATATAATATAAATAAAGGATCTTCAGCATCCATAATTTCAGCAACACTATTGTTAGTAGCTTCTTCAAGAAGAGGCGCTAACCATTGGTCACGACCCGGTTTCATTTGGATTTCAGCATTAGTTCTTTTAACAACTAAAACTGAAGTTACACTAGGACAGTTTTGTAAAGCATCATCAATTATTCCTTTTAAATCTATAGTTTTATTACCACGATAACCACCATCCGAAGTGATTACCATTTTACATTCGCTATCAATAATTCTTGAAGCAACAGCAGATGCAGAAAAACCTGCAAATACTACAGAATGTATAGCACCGATTCTAGCACAAGCCAAAACGGCTACAGCTAATTCTGGAATCATTGGCAAATATATACAAACACGATCTCCTTTAGTAATACCTTGCTCCTTCAGAACATTTGCCATTTTTGACACTCGTTCGTAAAGTTCATTATAACTTATATGTAATGCTTCTTCAGAAGGGTTATTTGGTTCGAAAATTATAGCAGTCTTCTCACCTCTTTTTGCTAAATGTCTATCAATACAGTTCTTAGTAATATTAACTTTTGCATCAACAAACCATTTTACTTCTGCATCCGCCATATTAAAATCGACAACTTTGTCCCAGTACTGATACCATGTGAAATTCTCTTCGGCAATTTTTCCCCAAAATTTACGAGGTTCACGTATTGATTTATTATAATGTTTAAAGTATTGTTCTAGATTATCAATTTTAAAATAACTCATCTTTTTAAATTTTTTATAAAAGTATTAAATCTGTTCGGTTTTCAAAACTATTAATTCGCAAAATATCCTGATAAAATAATAAAAAAAAACTCACTTCTGCAAAATTTAATGCTTTTTTCCTAACGATTTAAAATAATCATCAGATTTATAATAAGAAAAGGGCAAAATTAGAAACTAAATGCCCTTTTACTAACAATATCTAACAACAATTTTCTCTTTTGAAAACAAAAAAATTTCCAAAATACAACTAGGGATTACTTCACTTAACTTACAGTAAAATCGAAGTTAAGTGAATGTAATTATGCATAAAATCATCCAATTGTCCAATAAGTGCTTACTAATTCAAAATATTTAAACCTTTTTGACATTATGCAATCCCAGCACACCCTCACGTGTGGTAATTCCTAATTTTTTATTTTTATTATACGATTTTTTTCATTGCTGTCATTGACTCTCTCAACCATGCTCCTACTTCTTCAACAGGATGGTTTCTGATAATCGCATTAACTTCAATTAATTCTTTATTATCCACTCCGTTATTTCCGTTGTTAAATGGACGACCTACTAAATTACTTGGTGCGTTTTTCACGTACTCAGCAATTAATGGCTTACAAGCATGATCAAATAAATAACATCCGTACTCAGCTGTATCAGAAATTACACGGTTCATTTCGAACAATTTCTTTCTTGCAATTGTGTTAGCAATAAGTGGAGTTTCGTGTAATGACTCGTAATAAGCTGATTCTTCAATAATTCCAGAATCTGTCATAGCTTCGAAAGCTAATTCAACACCTGCTTTTACCATTGCAACCATTAATACACCATTATCGTAGTATTCTTGCTCAGAGATTTCAAAATCTCCTGCTGGAGTTTTTTCGAAATTAGTTTCTCCTGTAGCAGCTCTCCAAGCCAACAAGTTAACATCATCGTTAGCCCAGTCTTCCATCATTGTTTTAGAAAAATGACCAGAGATAATATCATCCATGTGTTTTTGGAACAAAGGACGCATAATATCTTTTAATTCTTCAGCAACATTGAAAGCTGCAATTTTAGCTGGATTAGATAATCTATCCATCATATTTGTAATTCCTCCATGTTTTAATCCTTCAGTGATAGTTTCCCATCCGTATTGGATTAATTTAGAAGCATATCCTGGCTCGATTCCTTCAGCAACCATTTTATCAAAACATAAAATAGAACCTGTTTGTAACAACCCACAAAGGATAGTTTGCTCTCCCATTAAGTCTGATTTTACTTCAGCAACGAAAGATGATCTCAAAACTCCTGCTCTATGACCTCCTGTTGCAACTGCATACGCTTTTGCTTGATCTAAACCTAAACCATTAGGATCATTTTCTGGGTGAACAGCGATAAGTGTTGGCACACCAAAACCTCTTTTATATTCTTCACGTACTTCAGATCCTGGACATTTAGGAGCACACATAATTACTGTTAAGTCTTTACGAATTTGCATTCCTTCTTCAACGATGTTAAAACCATGTGAATAAGCCAAAGAAGCTCCTTGTTTCATCAAAGGCATGATTGCTGTAACTACAGCAGTATGTTGTTTATCTGGTGTTAAGTTACAAACTAAATCAGCTGTTGGAATTAATTCTTCATAAGTACCTACTTTAAAACCATTATCTGTTGCATTTTTAAAAGAAGCTCTTTTCTCTGCAATCGCATCAGCACGTAACGCATAAGAAATATCTAAACCTGAATCTCTCATATTTAAACCTTGGTTCAAACCTTGAGCTCCACAACCTACAATGACTACTTTTTTTCCTGCTAATGCATCTATCCCATTTGCAAATTCTGATTGATCCATGAATTCGCAAACTCCTAATTGTTCTAATTGTAATCTAAGTGGTAATGAATTGAAATAATTTGCCATTTTTTTTTAATATTTAATGAATGTAAAATTTAATAATTGAATTGTAATCTATGTTAGTTTAAATTTAACAGATTATGTTTTTATTATAATGCTTCTAATAATGCTGATATTTCCATTTTTTGTTTAGAAATCGATATTCTTCCTGAACGAACAAATTGCATGATTCCAAAAGGTTTCAATTTTGCATATAAATCTTCGATTTCTGAGCGCTTTCCTGATTTTGAAATCACAAAAAACTCTCTTGAAACAGTAACGATTTCAGATTTGCTGTCTTTTATAATATTCTGAATTTGTCTTTCATCAAAAAGTAAACTCGATTCTATTTTAAAAATAGCACTTTCTAAAAAGATTGTTTCTTCATCTATATGATAAAATGCTTTGATAACTTCAATTTGTTTTTCGATTTGGCCAACAATGTTTTGAACCCATTTTTCAGTAGTGTTTACAACGATTATAAATCTTGAAACATTTTCGATTTCGGATTCTGAAACATTTAGACTCAATATATTTATTTTTCTTTTCATAAATATACCAGAGATCCTATTTAGTAAGCCAACATTATTTTCTGAATAAACAGAAATAGTGAATATTTTATTTTCCATAATTTTTTAACTTAATCTCATGTCAGAAACAGAAGCTCCTGTTGGAATCATTGGGAATACATTGTTTTCTTTTTCGATCATAACTTCTAAAAAATAAGAGTCTTTAGAAGCTAACATTTCTGCTATTGCTTCATCTAATTCCTCTCTTTTAGTTACTTTTCTGGCTTTGATATAATATCCTTCTGCAATAGCGCAAAAGTTTGGATTTATCATCACTGTAGAAGCATATCGATAATCAAAAAACAATTCTTGCCATTGACGTACCATTCCTAAGAATTCATTATTTAACACAACAATTTTAACAGGAACTTTTGTTTGATAAATTGTTCCTAATTCTTGTATATTCATTTGAAAACCTCCGTCTCCAATAATAGCTACAACTTCACGATCTGGCATTCCCATTTTGGCACCAATAGCCGCTGGTAACGCAAATCCCATAGTTCCCAATCCTCCAGAAGTAATATTACTTTTAGTTGAATTGAATTTAGCATAACGACAAGCAAACATTTGATGCTGACCTACATCCGAAACCATAATAGCATCTCCTTTTGAATGCTTATTAATCATTTCGATTGTTTCTCCCATAGAAATTCCTTTTCCGTTTGATGGTGCTAGCTCTTCATTGATAACGGCATCACATTCAATTTTATATTTTTCCTTGAATTCATTATGCCAAGAATCATGTGCTTTTTTATCAATTAATGGAATTAAAGCTGTCAATGCTTCTTTAACATCAGCCAATACAGCTACATCCGTTTTTACATTTTTATCGATTTCAGCAGGATCAATTTCGAAATGAATTACTTTTGCTTGTTTTGCGTAAGTTGCTAAATCTCCAGTAACACGGTCATCAAAACGCATTCCTAAAGCAATTAAAACATCGCATTCATTAGTCAAAAGATTTGGTCCATAATTACCATGCATTCCCACCATACCTACATTTAAAGGGTGATCTGTTGGCAAAGCTGAAAGTCCTAAAATAGTCCAAGCTGCTGGAATTCCAGATTTTTCAATAAATCTTTTCAATTGAGCTTCTGCTTCGCTAAGAATAATACCTTGACCAAAAACTATATATGGTTTTTTAGCATTATTAATTAAATCTGCAGCTTCTTGTACTTTTTGAAGATTTAATACTGGTTTTGGATGATAACTTCTAATTCCAGTACATTTTTCATAACTAAAATCTAAACTATCAAATTGTGCATTTTTAGTAATATCAATCAAAACTGGCCCTGGACGACCTGATCTTGCAATATAAAAAGCTCTTGCTATAATTTCAGGAATTTCGTGTGCTTCTGTAATTTGATAATTCCATTTGGTAACTGGAGTTGAAATTCCAATTATATCAGTTTCTTGAAAAGCATCTGAACCTAATAAATGCTTTCCAACTTGTCCTGTAATACAAACTAAAGGTGTAGAATCAATTTGAGCATCAGCAATACCTGTAACTAAATTGGTTGCCCCTGGCCCTGAAGTTGCAATAGCCACCCCAACTTTACCAGTAGCTCTTGCAAAACCTTGTGCAGCATGAGCAGCACCTTGTTCGTGACGAACTAAAACATGGTGTAATTGATCTTGAAATTTATACAACTCGTCGTAAACCGGCATAATAGCTCCACCTGGATATCCATAAACCAAGTCAACTCCTTCTGCCAATAAACATCTGATAACGGCTTCCGCCCCTGTTATTTTATTATTTTCCATTTTATATTTTTTTACCGATAAATCTTTTCTAAAGACTTAAAAGTTTTTATTTGCTTTATTTTAAATTATTTGTCAGTAACACACCCTTCAGAGGCACTAGAGACCGAACGCATATATTTAAGTAAAACTCCTTGTTTAATTGGAGATTCTGGTCTTTTCCAATTTGCTTTACGTTTAGCAAATTCTTCATCAGAAATTTTCATATTAATGGTATTTTTCACAGCATCGATTGTAATGACATCGCCGTTTTCTATCAATGCAATTCCACCACCTTCATAAGCTTCTGGCGTTACGTGTCCTACAACAAATCCGTGAGAACCTCCAGAGAAACGACCATCAGTAATTAAAGCAACGGTACTTCCTAGACCTGCTCCCATAATTGCAGATGTTGGCTTTAACATCTCAGACATTCCCGGACCTCCTTTTGGACCACAGTAACGGATAATGACGACATTCCCAGGCTTCACTTCTCCTGCTTGAATTCCTCTAATTACATCTTTTTCTCCTTCAAAAACTACAGCAGTACCTTCAAAAAATTCTCCTTCTTTTCCAGAAATTTTAGCCACACAACCTTCTGTAGCAATGTTTCCGTATAAAATTTGAATATTTCCAGTAGGTTTTAACGCTTTTTGAATTTCATGAATCACTTCTTGACCATCATGTAAATCAGGAACTGAAGCTAAGTTTTCAGCAATTGTTTTTCCTGTTACAGTTAAACAATCTCCATGTAAAAGACCTTCTTTTAATAAATATTTCATTACTGCTGGAACACCTCCAACATTGTGTAAATCTTCCATTAAATATTTACCGCTTGGTTTCAAGTCGGCTAATAAAGGCGTTTTATCACTGATATCCTGAAAATCTTTTAATGTCAATTCGATACCAACTGAATGAGCCATGGCGATTAAGTGCATAACTGCATTCGTAGATCCACCTAGAACGGCCACCATCGTAATTGCATTTTCAAACGCTTTACGAGTCATAATGTCTCTAGGTTTGATATCTTTTTCTAACAACACTCTGATTGCTCTACCAGCATCAACACATTCTTGTTTTTTTTCTGGACTTAAAGCTGGATTAGAAGAGCTGTATGGCAAACTCATCCCTAAAGCTTCAATCGCAGATGACATAGTGTTGGCCGTGTACATTCCACCACAAGCACCTGCACCTGGACAAGCATTTTGAATTACTCCTTTAAAATCTTCAGGAGTAATAGTGTTTTTAATTTTTTTACCTAATGCTTCAAAAGCAGAAACAATATTTAAATCTTCACCTTTCCATTTCCCAGGGTGAATAGATCCTCCATAAACCATAATAGAAGGGCGATTTACTCTCCCCATAGCCATCAAAGCTCCTGGCATATTTTTATCACAACCCGGAACAGCAATCAAACCGTCGTACCATTGTGCCCCCATAACAGTTTCAATAGAGTCAGCAATAACATCACGAGAAACTAATGAAAAACGCATTCCGTCATTTCCATTAGAAATACCATCACTTACACCAATAGTATTGAAAATCAAACCAACTAAATCCTCTTTCCAGACACCTTTTTTAATATCTTTTGCCAAATCGTTTAAGTGCATGTTACAAGGATTCCCATCATAACCCATACTGACAATTCCGACTTGCGCTTTTTTAAGATCCTCTTCTGTCAAACCAATTCCGTAGAACATAGCTTGAGAAGCAGGTTGTGTTTCGTCTTGCGTGATTATCTTGCTGTATTTATTCAACTCCATTCTAATTTATTTGTGTATTTTATTATTTTATTTTAAAAAAAAACCTCCCAATAGCTTGGGAGGTTTTAAATATGTTTTCATATATATTTATAACAATCCCTTCTCATATGTGATGATCACAATGACACTTACGACTAAAAGGACGTTGATAATGCGTTTCATTTTCTTTTTTTTGACTGTGCAAAAGTATAAAAAAAATCTAAAACAAAAAACTTTTTATCAACAAACCAACAGTTTTTAGTGATATAACTCAATATTTTATGACTTTTATTAGCTAAACAATAGTTGATTGTCCGATCTGAACATTATCGTTTTTAAAATATAAATCATCTTTACTTAATATTACATTCGAAATAAAATCCCCAACATCATTTGTTCCAAATCTTGAATCAGGATTCAAATCAACTGTAACCACTTTATATTCAATTGCTTTCTCAACAGCTTCATATACTTTCTGAGCTTCTTTTAACAAACCAAAATGCTGCAACAACATTGCTGCCGATAATATTGAAGCAATTGGATTAGCAATATTTTTTCCTTTTGCTTGTGGATAAGAACCATGTATTGGCTCAAATAACGCTTTACTTTCTCCAACAGAAGCAGAAGCCATTAGCCCAATCGATCCCATAATCGCACAAGCTTCATCTGATAGTATATCTCCAAACAAATTCTCGGTCAGGATTACGTCATATTGCTTAGGATCTGTTATTATTTGCATCGCAACATTATCAATATATTGACATTCTAATTTCACATCAGGATATTGAGTTGCAATTTTCTTAACTACTTTTCTCCATAATCTAGAAGTTTCCAATACATTAGCTTTATCAACCAATGTTACTTTTTTTCTTCTAGTCTGAGCTGCTTTAAAAGCTTGGTGTGTTATGCGATTAATTTCATTTTCAGAATATTCACAAATATCTGAAGCAAAATTCCCTTCTTCGTTTATTATTTTTTCACCATAATAAGAACCGCCCGCTAATTCTCTATAAATTACAAAATCAACATTTTCGATAATTTCTTTTTTAATCGGAGAAGCATCTAAAAGGTTTTTAAATGGCCTAATGGGTCTGATATTAGCAAAAAGTCCTAACTCCTGTCTCAGTTTCAACAAACCTTGCTCTGGTCTAACTTTAGATTCTGGATTATTATCATACTTAGGATTACCAATAGCTCCAAATAATACCGCATCAGTATTCAAACAAAGGTTTAAGGTTTGCTCAGGCAATGGGTTTCTCGTTTTTTCAATAGCTACAGCTCCAATTAAAGCATCTTCAAAAATAAATTCATGATCATAGGCAACACTAATAGCATACAAAGCTTTCTTAGCTTGTAAGATAACCTCTGGACCTACACCATCACCTGAAAGTACTGCTATTTTTAAGTTCATATTTATTTATTTTTAAAGTTGTTACGCTTCATTAAAAGTTATTCACGTATATTTTACTAGCTTCAATAATTTGATGAATATCATTATCTAAAACTTCTTTTTTGATATCAGCAAACTTTAAAAACTCAACATAAACGATATCTAATTGTGTTTTTGTTAGTTCATAACCTACTTTTTTAGCTCTGTAAGCCAAAGCTGCTCTTCCACTTCTAGCTGTTAAAATAATTGACGACTCATTGACACCTACGTCCAAAGGATCCATGATTTCATACGTCGCTCTGTTTTTTATCACACCATCTTGATGAATTCCAGAACTGTGTGCAAAAGCATTCGCGCCAACAATAGCTTTATTTGGTTGCACAATCATTCCCATACTATCAGAAACCAATCGACTCATTTCGTTCAATTGTTTACTGTCAATATCGGTATATAGATTTAAATACGGATGTTGTTTGAAAATCATAACAACTTCTTCAAGAGCAGTATTTCCAGCTCTCTCACCTATTCCATTTATTGTACATTCTATTTGACGAGCTCCATTTATTGCTCCAGAAATAGAATTTGCAGTTGCCATTCCTAAATCATTATGACAATGACAAGAAATAATAACATTTTCTATACCTTTTACATTCTCTTTAAGATATTTTATTTTAGCACCATATTCTTCAGGTAAACAATATCCTGTAGTATCTGGAATATTAAGAACAGTAGCACCTGATTTAATTACTTCTTCACAAACTTTAGCTAAGAAAGCATTATCCGTTCTACCGGCATCTTCTGCATAAAACTCTACATCCTCGACATATTTTTTTGCATGAGCAACGGCATGTTTAGCTCTTGCAATAACATCTTCCGGGGTGGTTTGCAATTTGTGATAAATATGTGAATCAGAAGTACCAATCCCTGTATGAATTCTTGGTCTTACAGCATTTTTTAATGCTTGTGCTGCAACATCAATATCATTTTCTACGGCTCTTGTAAGTCCACAAACTGTAGCGTTTTTTACAATTTTACATATTTCAGAAACAGATAAAAAATCACCTGGACTTGAAACAGGAAAACCAGCTTCGATGATATCTACTCCCATTTCGTCTAGTCGATTGGCTATAACGAGTTTTTGATTGGTGTCTAATTTACATCCTGGGACTTGCTCTCCGTCTCTTAAAGTGGTATCAAAAATTTGGACTTTCTCTCTATTCATTTTAATTTATTTAATGTAATTTCACATCTTAAAACAAAAATAGTTTTCATTTACTCAAAACCAAACCTACTTTTCGGTAAATATACTATTTATAAAGCAAAAAATAACAAATCAACAAACTGAAAACCAATAAGTTAAACACTTTTATAATACAATGGCTAACCATCAAAAAGATTTTTTATTTGTCTTAATAAAATCCCTCTCTAAATCTGAAAAAAGACAATTTAAAATATTTGCCAGTCGTTTAGAGACTAGTTCAAATACTAAGTTTATTGAATTATTTAATATTTTAGATAAGTCCGAAGTTTATGATGAAAAAGCCATTTTAAAAAGTGGCACTATCAAGAAAGTACAATTATCTAATTTAAAATCGTATCTCTACAAGCAAATTTTGGTCAGTATCCGCTTGAATATTCCTAGCCAAAACATTAGATATCAACTTCGTGAGCAAATTGATTTTGCTGTTATCCTCTATAACAAAGGACTTTATAAACAAAGCCTTAAAATATTAGACAAAACCAAACAACAAGCTATTGAAAATGATGAAAAATACATGGCTTTTGAGATTGTTGAATTTGAAAAACTAATCGAATCTCAATACATTACAAGAAGTATCCAAGGACGTGCTGACGAATTGGTTATTCAAGCCAAGGAATTAAATTATAAAAACACCATTTCAAGTAAACTATCTAATTTATCACTTCAATTATATAGTATTATGCTCAAAACGGGCTATGTAAAAAGTGATGAAGAATACAAATATATAGACGATTATTTTGTTAAGCATATTTCTCGCTTGGATCAAAGCAAATTTGGCTTCAGAGAGAAATATTGGTTTTACAATGCTAATTTATGGCGTAGTTTCTTAGTTCAGGATTTTCTTTCTTGCTACAAATTCGCTACTAAATGGGTTACTTTATTTTATGACAACACCAATATGATTTTCCTAAATCCTGTGTTTTTCTTAAAAGGAAATCATTATTTATTGGAGTCATTATTTATGTTGAAATACAAAACCAATTTTAAAAAATATTTAAATCTTTTAGAGGAAACCATAAACGATCCAAGATTTCCAGTCAATGACAATGTTGCTTCTTTATCTTTTCTTTATTTGTACAATAATAAACTAAACTATCACATTTTAGAAGGAACTTTTGCCGAAAGCGAATACTTGATTCCTGAGATTTTAAACAAAATAAAAATTCACAATGAACATTTGGATGAACATCACGAAATGATGTTTTATTACAAAATTGCCAGCATTTATTTTGGAATTGAAAAGTATCAAGAATGTATTGTTTATCTAGAGAAAATCATAAATAACAAAAATCTTTATGTACGCGAAGACTTAGCCTGTTTTTCCCGCTTGTTATGCTTAATCGCACATTATGAATCTGGTAAAGATTTTAATTTAGAAAGTCAGTTATTGAGTACTTATAAATTTTTAATCAAAATGAATGATCTTCATAAAGTTCAAAAAGAGATCATCCGTTTTCTAAAAAACTTAAGCAATTTATATCCGAGTGACATCAAAAAAGAGTTTATCAAAATGAGAGCGCGCTTTATTGAATTAGAAAAAGACACTTACGAAAAAAGAGCTTTTTTATATCTAGACATTATTTCGTGGTTAGAAAGTAAAATTGAAAATCGTAAAATAAGTGACATTATTAAGGAAAAAGCTAGATTGAATAATAGGTAAATAACAAAAAAAGCTTCCAAATTTGGAAGCTTTTTTAATGCGGTTAATCTTGATTTATACCTTTTTGAAAATTTTTAATTCCTTATCTAAAATATAATAAATAGATTGTGTAGCTGGGTCAATTTCATAGATAGGACGGATATTTCCAAACATTATTTTATCTACTTCCTTACCGTCATCTTTTCTAATTTTTATTAGAATTTTATTATCTGAAGCTTCGTCTCTTGCGAAAATATAAGAGAAATCATGATTTTGTTTCATCGCTTCAAAACGTTGACTAAATCTATTTGCAATCTTCGCTAATTCAGCTGAATTAACATTTTGACGATCAGCAAGCCTTAATTGTGATTCGTTTTTAGCTTTTACGACCGATGTAACTTCTTTTCCTGTAGCTGGGTCAATTCTAGTCATAGTCCACTCAGACCCCATAGCGCCATTCACTCCAGAAGCAATTCCGAAACCAATGGATCCAGCTGTAGAAAGCGCTTGTCCCCATGCTCTACCTCCATCACCTGGTTGTGTATATACATTATGGTATAAAACTTTTCCTTCCTTGCTTACTCCCATTACTTCAGTTGGCCCAGAAAGACAAACTCCCCATGGAAACAATTCAATTGCATTTAACTCTTTCTCTTTTTTGATATTTACTTTAGCAAAAGAATCTGGCTTATCAGTAATTTTAGTATTGAATTTAAAAAGTTCTTCGTCATTATAAACTAAGAAAGAGTCATTTTCTTCATCGTAAACATTTAACAAAGGACGTTTTGCATTAAACTTCAAATTACCTTTCCATAATTTTTTACCTGTTTTGTAATCCACCAAATTACCATAAGTAGCTGTCAAATACATAACTTTATCATCTACTTTACCTAAGTAATTAATTGCATCTTCTTTATCATCAGATATTTCGATAAAACTTTTCCATTTTTTTTGACCATCCTTATCAATCAACATCATTTCGTTTTCAGCTACATAAAGATAATCACCGTCTATTGGAATTACTTTTTTCAATCCGTCACCACGAGCATCTTTTTTCCAAACTTTACTTCCGTCTTTCAAATTAAAGAAGTTAAAACCACCATAATGAGCTACTAAAATTTTATCGCCCCAATCTTCTAAATAAACAATATAATTGGTTTTTATAGCATCTTCCCAAATTGGTTTCCCTGTCTCAACATCTAAAACATTTAGATATTGCTTTGCAGACAATATTCCTTTACTGTTTATAACAACTAAATTTTTATTATTCTGCGTTGGAAAAACTTTAGTATATTCAATATCCCCTACCCATTTTAATGCTCCTGTAGTTCTATCAAGAGCTGATAATTTTCCAAAATAAAGAGAATAAATCATCGTATCACTTATTACCGCTTCATTGGACATATTAGCTTTAAAAGTAAACATTGCAGAAAACATACTTTTAGCTTCTCCTTGAATAGTTTTCCATTTTACATCTCCTGTATTTAAATCAATCAAAGAAGCAATAACTTTTCCATCTTCAACTCCTTTTACTAAGTATTCATTTTGCCCGTAAAGGAACTGACTGTTGTACACAAGATATTTATAGTTAGCCGAATTATAAACTACTTTACCATCCATAGTATTAATTAAAATGGTCTTATAATTCACAAAACCTTCTACGTACGGAGTGCCATCAATATTTTTTAAAATTCGCTTACTTTTGAATAAGGTTTCAGTATCTATCTTTGCACTATTTAAAGCATCTATAGATTCTAAAGCAGTAGATTTAATTGCAACATTAGCGTCAAAATTCCAAATTTCGGCTTTGGTATTTGGATCAATTCCTCTTACCACTGAGCCTTCTTTTATAACAATGACTCCTGTAATTGGATTTTGAATTAGATCATCGATTTTTGAATCCATTTTTAAAATTTCATCTGCATTGCGCTGAGCAAATCCAACATAACTCAGCAAAAACAGAAATAATGCAAGTGTAGTTTTTTTCATAATATTAATTAATAGGTTAAAAACCAAAGATAATAGAAACATTGGAAAACAATTACTATTTTATCAAGATATTTACTTACTAAAAATTTATTAAAAAATATTTAAACTCGAATTGAAAAATCAAATATCTGTCATATAAAACACTATTCTATTCCCTTTTTGTATTTTTACCCAAAAAATATATTCTATGAATCTTTTAAAAAAGTTTTCTCCTTTTTATAATCTAGCCATTTTCTACATCATCGTAAGTTTCGTTCTTCGAATTGTACTGATGTTTCATCCTATAACACAAAGTTCTTTTGTTTTTATAGATAGCTTCAAAATATTCACAATTGGTCTTATTTCAGATTTATTTGTGTTTGTAATTGCCACTAGTTTTCTGTGGTTGTATCTTATTTTTATATCTAATTCAAAATATTTCAAACCATACGGTTACATCATTTTCGGATTATTTGTAGCATTATTTCTTTATGTTGCCTCAGGAAAAACCATTTTAAACGAATATGGCGGAGCTTTACCAAAAATCGGTTTGATCTTTGTAGGTTTAAAAACTTTATTATTTGGACTTTTACTTTTTCTTTCAAAACACAGAGACAAAATCAGATTTTGGCTGTTCGCTTTTGTGATGTTTTTATATGTGGTTTTAATTCTTCAAAATGGAATTAGCGAGTTCTTCTTTTGGAATGAATTTGGAGTCAAATACAACTTTATAGCCGTAAATTATCTAGTTTATACTAATGAAGTAATCGGAAACATCATGGAATCGTATCCTGTGATTCCGTTGTTTTCTACATTATTTTTAATAGCTGGAATTGTAACTTATTTTATCATCAAAAGAACTAGAAATTATATTGATGACATTCCAACATTTACAGAAAAATTAAAAATATCAGCAATATATTTGGCTTTGTTTGGGATTGCTTTAGTTGCCATTCCTTCATTAGCCAAAAAAGAAAACTCCCAAAATGTTTTTGCCAATGAATTACAAGCCAACGGAATGTATCGTTTCTATTTAGCATTCATGAACAGTGAATTAGATTATTTCAAATTCTATAAAACTTTACCAGAAAACGAAGCTTTTGCTTTATTAGGAAAACAAATTCCTTCTATTTCGGGAGTTACAACTTTAAGACAAATTCAAAGCGATAGTACTGAAACTCCAAAAAATGTAGTTTTAATCACTATAGAAAGTTACAGCGCCGATTTTATGAAAATGTATGGCAATGATAAAAACATTACCCCATTTTTAGACGATTTAGCTCAAAAAAGTCTTTTGTTTACCAATTTGTATGCAGTTGGAAACAGAACTGTTCGCGGACTCGAAGCAGTTACGCTGTGTTTTCCCCCTACTGCTGGAGAAAGTGTTGTGAAGCGTAAAGACAATAAAAATAAATTTTCTACAGGTTCTATTTTTAAACAAAAAGGCTACAACGTAAAATACCTTTATGGTGGAGACGCCTTTTTTGACAATATGGAAGACTTTTTCTCAGGGAATGGCTACGCTATTGTAGATAAAAAATCATTCACTCCTGAAGAAATTACATTTGCTAATATTTGGGGAGTTTGTGACGAAGATATGGCCAATAAAGCTATAAAAGTAATGAATGCAGAAGCCAAAGAAGGCAAACCATTCTTTAATCATTGGATGACCGTGAGCAATCACCGTCCGTTTACGTATCCTAATGATAAAATTGATATTCCCGGAGATTCTAAATCTCGTGATGGTGGTGTAAAATATACGGATTATGCTTTGAAAAAATTCTTTGACATGGCAAGTAAACAATCTTGGTTCAAGAATACGGTGTTTGTAATTCTAGCGGATCATTGTGCTTCAAGTGCTGGTAAAACGGAACTTCCTGTGGATAAATACAGAATTCCAGCAATGATTTACAGCCCAGGATTCATTCAGCCTCAAAAATACAACAATGTAATGTCACAAATTGATGTGATGCCGACACTTTTTGGTTTGTTACATTTTAATTATCAAAGTAAATTTTATGGTCAGGATGTTTTAAAACCTGATTATAAACCAAGAGCTTTGATTGCAACTTATCAGGATTTAGGATTGATTAAAGACAATGTTTTGACAATACTTTCTCCAAAACAAACCGTAAAACAGTTTCAACTGACTTTAAAACCAGACCAAAAAGTGGCTCCTGAATTTCAAATTTACTATGATCAAGTTCCTTTGAAAACTGAAAGAACAGATTTAGTTAACGAAACGGTTTCATATTATCAAACCGCTTCGGATATATTGAAAAAGAAGAATTATCAAAAGGTGAAGTAAAGTTGCTGAGTCACTAAGTTTCTAAGTTCTTTTGGTTATCAAATCTTAAAGAAAAAGCCTGTAAAACGAATTTTACAGGCTTTCTTATTTTATCATTTCCAGCCAACTCAGTAACTTAGAAACTTAGTGACTCAGCAACTTATTTTCTAAAAATCATTTTCGCTTTCCAAACCAAAAAGCTTTCCAGTTTTCCAAAGTTTTAAATCGTTTTTCAAATCTTTTTTATTGCGATTCGTCATTTCTTTCGAATCTAATTCTTCAAGATTTGGTTTTCCTGCATTAACCCAAGCAGTGTACCAAAAATTAGCCGTAGAAACAATCGCTTTTCTCATTTGCTTTTCAACCATTCCATTCAAAGCAGTATGCAGTTTCGTTACGTATTCTTTAGAATAAATCATATCGCCAAATTTATTTTTAGCAATATTTCCTTTTTCGTCTTTATCGAATATTTTATCAGGATCATAACTATCACGAAGTTTTTTATCCGTAAGTAAAAGTGGTTGTACTTGACTGTGTGAATCTTTTAGCATATCCCAAGTAGCTTTTTCTACATTATCAATATACTTCACTTCTCCTGTATAAAAATTATAATCTTTACCAAACATTTCAGGCATACGAGATTCAAACATAGAATGTAAGCCTTTTTGATTCGTAAGTTGTCCATCGTGGTTAGCTGAAGTATGCAAAGGCATATTGGCATCTCCTATATAATGCGCTAAATCTGCTGCTAAAAACAAAATTTCAGTCTTTCTTTTGTCTTTCATAGCTTTAGTTAACTTAGTCATAGTTTCTTGAATATACCAAGGCAAAATCCCGTTATCATTCAAAAATTTATCATCATATTTTTTCTTTGCCTCATCAAATTGAAGTGGAATAGACTCCAATGCTCCAAAATTCTCTACATCCATATAATGACGAGGGCCTTCAGCTTTATCGCGCAACGTATATTTTCTCAAATCGGGAATCGTTGCTTCCTGAGTAATAAAATCAATATGATTGTAGAAAAAAGTTTGTATCGGCTGCGGTAAAGCCATTACTGCCGAATTATTAATATGTTCGTGACCAAAAATCCCCCAAGACAGAGAAATAAAAGCAATACCAATTGCAGTAAAAGTTAAGACAGTGTGTTTTAATTTAAAATTTTTCATTATATTTATTTTATTGAATTACAAAAGTATTTTTTTTAAAGATAATTTAAGCAAATTGAGTTTAATAATATGTTAATTCAAAGAAAATAAATTAAAATGTTCAAACATCAAGGCAAAAATAGAACTTCAAAACACAATTTGCGTCTTGCCATACTATTATCATTTATAGCTGGTATTGTAAATATAACCGGAGTTTTAGCCGTAAAAACTTTAACAACCAATGTTACCGGACATTTTGCTTTTTTTGCAGAAGAAATAACCAAACACGACTACCAAGAAGCTATTGTGTTTTTTATTTATACAATCTTTTTTTTAGCTGGTGCTTTTGTTTCCAATTTTCTTACTGAATTGGTTTCCGAAAAAAAACAAAACCTCTCCCATTTGCCAGCAATAGCAATAGAATTTTTTATTTTGATCACTTTAGGACTTTTCGGCAATCATTCAGATTTCTTTTTATTCGGAGGAAAATGGATTGCTTTTGGTCTTCTTTTTGCTATGGGAATGCAAAACGCATTGGTCACCAAAATATCCAAATCTACCGTTAGAACGACACATTTAACAGGGCTCTTTACAGATTTAGGAATTGAATTATCACAATTATTTTTTTACAAAAAAACAGAAGAATTGAAAGCTCTAAAAACTAGCATTTATTTACGATTCTCCATTATTACATTCTTCTTTTTAGGTTGCTTTAGTGGCGGATTTATATACGGCTATTTGGCATTAAAAACACTTCTAATTGCTGCTAGCATTTTATTAATTGCTTTTTATTATGACTATTTTCTATTGAATTTTATTGCCATCAAACGCAAGAAAATACCATTTTAAAAATACAAAATTGCTAATAAAGTTCCGACAGCGATACAAACCCAAAGTATAATCCCTTGCAATAAAGGCATCATCCCAACTGATTTTAAAACATTTCTGCTCAAGCCCGCTCCTATCAAAAATAATGTTACAGTAAGACCAGCTTTGGCAATAGTAACCAAATAAGGAGCTACCTTTGTAATAGGAGAAAAGTATGTATTACAAATCATAGCCAATATAAAAAATCCAATAAAATAAGGTATTTTCAATTTGCTGGTTTTATTTTTAAAGACTACAGCAGTAATCAAAGCTACAGGAATAATCCACAAAGCCCTGGCTAATTTAACAGTTGTGGCTACTTGTAATGCTTCTACGCCATATTTATTAGCAGCTCCAACAACAGAACTTGTATCGTGAATAGCAATCGCACACCACAAACCAAAATCAGTTTGAGACATTTGCAACCAATGCCCAACAAAAGGAAATACAAATAACGCAATTGAATTTAGGATAAATATAACTCCCAAAGCAACAGAAGTCTGTTTTTCATCAGATTGGATTACGGGAGCAATTGCAGCGATAGCACTGCCTCCGCAAATAGCTGTTCCGCAAGAAATAAGATGTGAAGTATTCTTTTGAATTTTAAACCATTTCCCCAATAAAGTACCTAAAACAATAGTCATAATAATAGAACCTACAGTAAAAGCAAATCCTTCTTTTCCAGCCGCTACTGCGCTATGAACATTCATACCGAAACCTAATCCAACAACAGACATTTGCAATAATATTCGGGTTGCTTTATGATTTAAAGCTAAAAAAGGATGCCCTGAAAAATTAGCAACAAACAAACCCAACAATAATGCAATTGGTGGTGAAATAACAGGGAACAAACAAAGAATTAACAACAGAACAAAAATTACCTGTTGTACTGTAGCATTGGTTTTAAAAAGAACTGGGGTATTAATACTATTTGTTTTCATGGCTTTTATATGCTTTTAACACTACAAAGGTCGTTTTAAAACCTCAATAGCGCCAATTGCTATAAATAATCCACTATAACTTTAAGTTATGATAACTGGAAATGTTTTTTATAAATAATTCAGAAAGCGAATCTGATTTTCCTTGCAAGGTAATGATATAAAAATAACGCTCAATGATTAAATTATCTACGTCAATTATTTGTAATTCTTTATTTTTCAACTCTTTAGACACTGCATGTATTGACATAAAAGCAACACAATTAGAATTCATCAAATACGATTTTATACTTTCGGTGCTCCCTAATTGCATTTCGATCTGTAATTGATCAATTTTTATATGAAATGGTTTTAAAGCATATTCAATAACTTCAAGTGTTCCGGAACCACGTTCACGCATAATGAATCGCAAGGATTTTAAATCCTCAGGCAGCACCTCTTTTTTTCGAACTAATGGATTATTAGAATTACAAACCAAAACCAACTCATCCTTAATGAATTGCTCGTATTTTATCGCCTGATTTTTTGACTGACCTTCGACTATTCCAATTTCGATTTCTTTATTTAGCAGTGCACTTTCTATTTGTTCTGTATTTCCGTTGAGTAAATTCACTTTTACGGACTCTAGTTTTTGATGAAAACGTGCCAATAATGGTGGAATTATATATTGTGAAATTGTTGTACTCGCACCAAGTCTCAACAACCCTTTACGTTCATTGTGAAAAGTACTCATATCAAAATCAATTTCTCTGTATATTTCAAAGATGTTTTTGGTATGCTTTAATAAAACTTCGCCGGCATTCGTAAGTGTAATTTTCGAACCGCTTCGTTCAAAAAGTTTGATTTTATATTCTTCTTCCAGCTCTTGTATGTGCTTGGAAATAGCGGGTTGTGTAACAAATAATTCGGCTGCTGCTTTGGTAAAGCTCAAGCGGGTGGCGACAGTGAAAAATACTTTTAGTCTAAAATCCATAATTACATCTTTATTAACTCACAATATTTACAAAGTCAAATGCTAAAATAAATCCTTTAAACTTAGAAACTCAGAAGCTTAGAAACTTTTTAATTTACAACATTCCATTGTATTTTCGAATAAACCATTCGGCAGATAGAAAAACAGCAATCATAATCAACAGCCATTTCCAGTCAATCAAAGGAGACTTAGTCACTACATCTTTTTGAACTGCTTTATACTCTTCATTCTCCAACAATGTTTTGATCAAATAATTAACCTTATCGGGATAAAATGCGGTTCCTTTGGTTTGTAAAGCCAATTGTTTCAGTTTTTGAACGTCGGGATTTACAAACTGCTTTTCGATGTTAAAATCAAGTATTTCAAAATGTCCAGAATACGATGTTTTTGAATTCAATTCTTTCACAGAAAAATTATAACTGCCTGCTAAAAGTCCGTCAAGGTTTACTTTATAAATATTATTTCCTTTTAAAAGATCGTAGTTCTTCGTCTGTTTGTTTTTGACATTGGTAACAGCAATCGTTAAGCGAGCTTTTTCATCAAAATCATAATTTTTATTAAAATATTGAGCTGTAATCTCGATGGCTTCTCCTGAATTATAAAAGCTTTCATGATTAACAACCAATGATTTCTTAGCATTATTAGAAGCTAAATATTGGATAATTTTATTGATAAAAACATCATATTTTTCAAAAGACTGTGTATCAACATGGCTTTGCATGCTCCATTTCCAACTGTTTTCACCAAATAAATAGGCGGTTCTTTTCCCTTGATTTTCTGTAAAAGCTAACAAAGGAGCTTTGGTATTTATATTTCTGATTTTGGCAGAAAGCAATATATTCACTTCTCCATTAGGAGTTATAGTTCCAAAATCATTTTGCAATGGCCGAAAACTTTCAAATCCAATATTATCGACTGCAAATAGATTAAATTGCGAATCATAATCCGCTAAATAATCTTCCTCCTGATTACTCATTCTAAAAACAAAATTGCTTTGCATTTGATTCAGAAAAGAAAAGTCTGTACTTGTTCCCGTAATGATAAATGTATTCAAATTGGCTTTTGAATTGGCGTCAAAAACGGCTTTAAAAGCTGTAGTCGGCTGATACAAGATAAGCACATTATAATCCTGCAATGATTTTACTTCACTTGGTTTTAGCAAAACAACTTTGTGTTGCAAATTGGATTCAATAGCTCTTTTGAAAACCGCAATATCTGGATGATTAGTTGCTGAAATAATCGCAACAGTTGTTTTCTGATCGATCACTTCTACTGCAAAATTCTTTACGTTATTGAAGGTGTTCTTTTCGCTTTCTTTGGAATCTATTTTTGCTTTAAAAACTTGCAAACCTACTTTATTCGCAGGTAGCAATACATTTACAACCGCTGTTTTTTTAGATGGCGAAAGAGAAATACTTTGTCTATCCAACACTTCATTTCCTTGAGAAATACTAAAGTTTGCCATTATGTTTTTATCTCCAGAATATTGCAAAAACACTTCAACTGGAAATTTATTCTTTAGGAAAGCGTATCTGTTTACATTGAGCTGATTGATTTTTAAATCCAAAACTTTGGTGGTATCTCCCAAAACCAAAGGATATACTTTATGATTTTCATCGAAACTATAGACATAATCATTCCCTGAAGTTTGATTACCGTCTGTAATGATAACCGTTGGGTAAAAAGTGTTTTTATAGATACTTTTTAAATTTTTAGCAACCAAATCCAAATTGGTTTGAGTTCCTTTAAAATTCAAACTATCTGATTGTCGAAAATCAGAATCCAAAAGATACTGTTGTACTTCAAACTTATCCTGAAGTTCTTTATTTGAAAGCAAGTTTTGAGACAATTCAACCGCTTTTTCATTAGCTTTCAAAAAAGAAATAGAACTAGAATTATCAATTACTATTGGCAGTGGTGTTTTGATTATTTCCAGCTTTTTAGTCGTGATAATTGGATTTATCAAAAGCAACAGCAACGAAAAAACGGTTAAAAAACGTAAAAAAGTCAAAAACAAATTCACTTTCGATTTGTTTTTGACTTTATATAAATATTGAAAAAACGACAAACCGCCCGCTATTAGTATTGAAAATAAAATTAATAGAATCGTGTTTGTAGTCATATATTTTGTTGTTTATAGTTTTGAGTTTATAGTTTATGGTTGTAGAACAATAAACAACAAACCATAAACAAATAACCTTTTATGTTAACATTCCCCCGCAAACATTCAATACTTGTCCAGTAATATAAGCACTCATATCAGAGGCTAAGAACAAACAAGCATTAGCAACGTCTTCAGTAGTTCCGCCACGTTTCAAAGGAATTCCTTCTCTCCAACCTTTTACAACATCTTCGCTTAATTTTGCAGTCATTTCGGTTTCGATAAAACCAGGAGCAATCGCGTTGCAACGGATGTTACGAGAACCTAACTCCAAAGCTACTGATTTAGTAAAACCAATCGCACCTGCTTTTGAAGCAGCATAATTCGTTTGACCTGCATTTCCAGAAACACCAACTACAGAACTAATATTGATAATTGAACCTGCACGTTGTTTCAAAAATGTTTTCTGAATCGCTTTAGTCATATTGAAAACTGATTTCAAGTTTACATCAATAACTTGGTCAAAATCAGCCTCAGACATACGCATCAATAAATTATCTTTAGTGATTCCGGCATTGTTTATCAAAATATCTACAGTTCCAAAATCAGCCAAAACTGCATCTACAAAAGTTTGCGCTTCATTAAAATCGGCAGCATTCGATTTATATCCTTTTGCTTTAATTCCTAAAGCATTCAATTCGCTTTCTAAAGCTTGTGCAGATTCTACAGATGAACTGTATGTAAAAGCAACGTTTGCACCATTTTTAGCAAAAACTTCGGCAATTCCTTTACCAATTCCACGACTTGCACCTGTAATAATGGCTACTTTTCCTTCTAGTAATTTCATATTAAAATTAGTTTATTTCAAAAAATATAGAGTAATCGAGACTCATTTATAAAAGTCAAATATAACAATAAAATGCGGATAGCAAAAAATTTGATTTTAGTTATAAAATTTGATTTCGCAGAGATACTCAGAGAAAATTCACAGAGATTCGCAGAGAATAGTTTAAAAATCAAACACAGATTTCACAAATTCACACAGATTTAATTTGTAATAACCTGTGTTTAACCATTTTTAATAAAAACTTTGTGAACCTCTGTGTACCCTTTGTGTAACTCTGTGAAATTGCTCTACTATAACTGAGAAGCCACTATTAAAACAATAGCCAAAAGTGCCAATAAAAGTCCGGCAACATTACGTCTAGATATTTTTTCTTTAAAAACAAAAACGCCAACAAGTGTACCAACAACAATAACTCCCATATTCATTCCTGCAAAAACAGTTGATGGATTTTCGGCAAATGCTTTGTGTGCTTTGAGATAAAATAGGATATTTCCAAAATTGAAAATACCAACTAAACCTCCGAAAGCTATACTTTTGGAATCCATTTTTGTTTTCTTCAAAAACAGTTCATAACCATTATAAACCACCATTAATACTAACGAAATAGAAAACAACACAAATAACGAAGTCGTAAAAGATACAGTTGAAAACAGAGCAATTTGTTTAAACAAAAGATCGATTACTCCAAAACCAATCAAAACAATTGCTGGGTAAATCCATTTATTTTCCTTGTTGTCTGTTGGTTTATTTAAAATAAGTACCAACGCCGGAAAACCTGCTAAAAGTGCCATTACTTTCAACAGACTAAACTGTTCCTGAAAAAACAACCAAGCTCCCAAAATTGAAATTATCAAAGACAAACGTTGGGCGGCATCCGTTTTTACGATTCCCATGTGTTTGATAGAAGTAGCCAGAAAAACAAAAACAACAGGTAACAAAATCCCCAAAGAACCTAAAACGAACCAAGGCGATGAAACATTCAAAACGGTTAAATCCGGACTAAAAAAGAAATAACATAATGCTAAAGCAAATACATAATTAAAAGCTACTATTTGTGTGACTGGCACTTGATAATTACGTGCAATTTTGAAAATTACACCCACAGTTACACTGCAAATAACGCTCAGAATAAGAAATAACATAGTTTAAATTTTAGGCTGCAAAAATACTATTTTAAACACTACTAATTTTACTTCGACTCTATTAATTCCTTTAATCTTTCTTGTGAAATGACAGGATTTGCGCCAGCTGATGCGGCAACCAATGCGCCCATGGCACAAGCTAAATTGATTGATTCCTGAGGATCAACATCTGTAAGTAATGAAGTGATTATTGTAGCCAGAAAGGAATCTCCTGCTCCTACTGTATCTACCACAGTAATTGGATAACCGTTATTGTGATACAATTTACCATTCCAAAACAGAGAAGCTCCGTGCTTTCCTTTAGTTACGCATACTGCTTTAGTATTAGTCGTTTTTGCAATGAACGCGATATTCTCTACTAAAGTACTAAATGGAGAGTTCATCGCTTGTGCTATTTCTTCAATTTCTTCATCATTAAACTTGATAAAATCTGCTGATTGCATTAATTTTTCAATACTATCATAAAAATAATGAGGCTTTCGCAAATTGATATCAAAAACCTTAAAAACTTCATTTTGAAGCAACTCGCCTAAAGCCGAACGCGAAACTTTTATTTTTAATTCAATCTTTTAAACTGAATCAGTATTATTCTAAATATTCGTAGTAATGAACCCGGTTTTAATTGGTTTTAATATTTTTAATTATTAAAGAAAAAAAAAAACTTGTAACTGATTTTAAAAAAATATTTAAAATAGAAACATAACAGTTAAATATTAGGTAGCTAGCCGCTACACGAGATTAAGTCATTTGACTTAATTTAAAAATATTTTTATAATTGGAAAATACCGCTTTTCAAATAGTATCACAATCAGTAAAAATCAGTTCACCCCACATCATCTATAGATAATTTTGCAATCAATTCGTTTTCTTATAACTCAAAATTGCCAAAGTATTAAATACAACTGCGAAAGTCACCAGCGCTATGAGTTGCGATCCTAATTCGGAAATACTGCTTCCTTTTAAATAAACAAGACGCATGACCTGCATGAAATATTTCAATGGATTTAAAGTCGTGACGTATTGAGCCCATTGCGGCATACTTTCGACTGGTGTGAATAATCCACTGAGCAATATCAAGATGAGCATGAAGAAAAAAATCACAAACATCGCTTGTTGCATTGTATTGGAATAATTGGATATTACTAATCCTAAACCAGAAACCCCAAGTATATATATCGTTGCAAATAAGTAAATGGTAGCCAAATTTCCAGCAGGAATCAGTTCATAAGCAAAATAGGCTACTCCAAAACTAATGGTCAACACGATGAATCCTATAATCCAGTACGGAACCAGTTTAGCAAAAATGAACATTCCTTTAGTGATAGGCGTTACATTGATTTGTTCCATCGTACCGCTTTCTTTTTCTTCAACGATATTCAATGCAGGAAGAAAACCACATAACAGCGTAAGTATCATTACCATCAGAGCGGGAACTATAAAAATTTTGTAACTGAGATGCGGGTTAAATTGATTGTGCGGAACGATTTCAATAATCGGACTAGCTGTAGTCATTTGTGAATGGCCAATCCACTGACTGCGGATTTGATTCGAATAATCGGCAATAACGCTTGACAAATAAGCGCTCCCGAGACCTCCTTTGGTACCGTTAACTGTATTTGCCGAAATCATCACTTTAGCATTTTGTTCACGAACCAAATCTTTTTCAAAATTGGCTGGTATCTCTAGAATGATATCAGATTTATCGGTTTCTATGCTTTTTAGTCCCTGATTATAATTAGCTGCTATTTCGGTCAATTTAAAATATCCGCCCGAGCTAACCTTTTGCACCAATTGTCTTGAATAACTGCTGTGATCATTATCTATCACACACAAATTGATATTCTTTACCTCAAAATTGGCTGCCAATGGAAATACTAAAATAGCCATTAAAGGATAGCCAATAATCATTCTTGGTATGAATGAATTTCGTAGAATCTGTTTGAATTCTTTTTCTAATAAAAACTTCAGCATAGCTATTCCAATCTAATTTTAAAATTTTTCAAACTAACTACAATCAGTACTAATGCCATAATGCAAAGTACCGAGACTTCTTTCCAAACCGAAGCAATTCCCACTCCTTTTATCATAATGTCTTTTACAATGATGATAAACCATTTAGCGGGAATAATATTCGAAATCCACTGTAATGCAATGGGCATATTTTCCGTTGGGAACATCATCCCTGAGAGTAACATTACCGGCATCATAAAAACCATCCCCGAAATCAGCATTGCGGCCAGTTGCGAATCGGTAATTGTTGAAACCAAAAGACCTAAAGAAAGCGAAACTAGAATAAACAGCAAGCATACAATAATCAGCCAAAATAAGCTTCCGGCAATGGGTACACCCAGAACATAAACCGATAAAAGCAGTACGGTTGCCAGATTTACGCAGGATATAAAAAAGTATGGTACGGCTTTCGCCAAAATGATATAGATAGGTTTCATTGGTGAAGCGAGCAATATTTCCATAGTTCCTAACTCTTTTTCCCGAACGATTGAGATGGAAGTCATCATCGCACAAATTAGCATCAATATCATTCCTAAAACACCCGGTACAAAGTTGTAAGCACTTTTCATCTGCGGGTTGTAGAGTAATTTTGTTTCAGGAACAATTTGAAAAGGGATATTCGTTTGCGCCATTAAATCACGCTGATAACTGCCAATAATTGCCGAAGCATAATTAGTCAAAGTAGTTGCCGTATTTGGGTCGGTTGCATCAGCTAACAATTGTACTGATGCTTTCCCTGTATGCATCAATGTTCCATTAAAATTTTCGCTGAAAACAATAACCAAACCTACTTTTCCATCTTTAAAAACATCATTTAATTCGGAAGAGTTGGTTAAATATCTCGATACTTCGAAGTACTCACTAGCTTTTAATCGCTCAATTATTCGTTGGGAAGAAATGTCTTTGGACGGGTCGTAAATCGCAATTTTGGAATTTTTAACTTCAGTCGTAATGGCAAATCCAAAAAGTATGATTTGAATAATAGGCATCAACAGCAAAATCATCATCGTTCGTACGTCCCGAAAAATATGATAAAATTCTTTTCTGACAAATGTTATAAATTGTTTCATTTATTTAAATTTTTAATAGCCACTGATTAAAATGATTGCAAGGATTTAAGTTATTTTGCAAAGTCACACAAAGTAAGCGCAGAGATACACAAAGAATTTTACAATAGGTTTTTAAAATAATCTGTACAATTCTGTGTAATCTGTGTTAAAAAAAAATTATGTATCTCTGTGCTTCTTTCTATGTAAATCTCTGTAAAATGTTTTTTTAAATTAATCCGCTTGACGGGTTGCTTTTCGTGCCAATTGCTGAAAAACTTCGTCCATACTTTTAGCTTCAAATTGTTTCTTGAGGTTCTTGGGCGTATCAAGAGCTTCAATTCTTCCATCAACCATTATCGAAACCCTGTCGCAATATTCAGCTTCGTCCATATAATGTGTTGTCACAAAAATGGTAATTCCATCGGCAGCAGCTTTATAAATCAATTCCCAAAATTGTCTTCTTGTAAATGGATCAACGCCTCCTGTTGGCTCATCCAAAAAAACTATTTTAGGATTATGAAAAATCGATACCGAAAAGGCTAATTTCTGTTTCCATCCCAATGGTAAATCTTTTACCATAGTATTGCGTTCTCTTTCAAAATTTAACGTTTTTAATAAGACATCTGTTTTGTTGGCAATACTTTTTTCATCCATTCCATAAATCCCTCCAAACAATCGGATGTTTTCCCATACTTTCAAATCATTATACAAAGAAAACTTCTGACTCATATAACCGATGTTTTTTTTGATCATTTCAGGCTGTTTTTTGATATCAAAACCTGCTACTATTCCACTGCCTTCAGTCGGTATGCTTAATCCACATAACATTCGCATGGCGGTAGTTTTTCCTGCTCCATTCGCTCCCAAAAAACCAAATATTTCGCCTTGCTCCACTTCTAAGGAAATTTTATTCACTGCTGTAAAAGCTCCAAATCGTTTGACAAGATTATTTACTTCAATTACTTTCATACTTGCGTACTTTTAATAGTATTTATCACGTTTAACTTTTTTAACCACATAGAAACATAGTCTAACCATGCTTACAAAAGGCTTTATAGAAGTTAACACTTTTTACATAGCTATGATTTTCTATAAAAAATGAAATGTCTTTTTCAATACAAAGAGAATCTATGTTTCTATGTGGTTATTTTTTTTTAAGTGTTAGAAATTACATCCAATGAATTACTATCATTCCCTAAATCCATAAAACAGTCTTCGATAGTCGCTTCAATGACCTCAATATGGATTTCTTCATGGCCTTTTTCTTCGAGAAACTTTTTCAGTTCCTCCATTGAATAATTTTCATTCAAAATGGTAACGTGCAGGCTTTCGCCAAAGGCAAAACAAGTCAATACATTTTTATTTGACCGAACATCATTCAAAAGCGTATGCATATCATTGCTTTGAACCGCCCATAAAATGTTATCAAACTGCTTAATAATGTTTTCAGGAGTTTCAATTTTTAAAATTTTCCCTTCGGTAATGAGCGCAATTCGGTCACACAAAGTGGCTTCATCCATGTAAGGTGTCGAAACCAAAATTGCGATGCCTTGTTTTTGCAGTCTTTTGAGCATTTCCCAAAATTCTTTTCTAGAAACCGGATCCACTCCCGTAGTTGGCTCGTCCAAAAATAAAACAGATGGTTTATGAATCAATGCACAACTCAAGGCCAGCTTTTGTTTCATTCCACCAGATAAAGCTCCGGCACGTCTGTCTTTGAAGGGTTCAATTTGTTTGTAAATATCTTCTATCAAATGGTAATTTTCTTCAATCGTGGTATTAAAGACCGTTGCAAAAAAATTAAGATTCTCCTCAACGGTTAAATCCTGATACAATGAAAATCGTCCGGGCATATACCCAACATGATTTCGGATTTCTCTATAATCTTTAACAACATCTAAGTCAACGACAGAAGCTTCTCCGCTGTCAGGCAACAAAAGTGTTGTCAGAATCCGAAACAACGTCGTCTTTCCAGCTCCATCTGGTCCTATTATACCAAATATCTCCCCAGATTTAACCTCAAATGAAATATCCTCTAAGGCTTTATGCTTGGCATAACTTTTATTGATTTGTTTTACTGAAACGACATTCATGTTTTTTTTGAGTTTCTAAGTTTTTGAGCTGCTAAGTTTCTAAGTTTAAAAAATTATCCAAGTTTCTTAGTGACTTAGAAACTTAGCAACTATTTTTTAAATCTAATCTCCCCATACATTCCAATCTTCAGATAACCATCATTAGGAACTGCAATTTTAACGGCATAAACCGAGTTGGCTCTTTCGTCTTTTGTCTGAATGGTTTTAGGAGTGAATTCAGATTTGTCCGATATCCAGTTGATTGTTCCTGCATATTCCTTTTTTTCTTCTTTTCCAAAATCAACAAAAACCTTCACTTTTTGATTGAGTTTAATTTGCGAAAGCTGGCTTGAAGTTATATACGCTCTTAAAATCATATTTTTTACATCGGCAATTTTATAAAGAGGCCGTCCCATCATTGTCATTTCAAAGGCATTGGCATATTTAACCAGAACTGTTCCGTTTATAGGATTAATGATCTTACATTTTTTCAATTGATCATTTATCTGTGCGACTTGTGCATTGACAGTCGTTCCTTGCTCATTAAGTGATGAGGTTGTGGTATTTAAACTGTTTTTTAATGCTTCAATTTTAGAATTCAAAATAGCGATTCGGGTATTGGCATCATCCAATTGTTTTTGGGAAGCTACATCTCCAGCCACTAAATTGGCTATACGTTTTTTATCAGTAACTGCATTTTTGAGTTCATCCTCCAATGAAGCAATTTGGATTTTAATATCTGGCCTTCCTGATAAAATAGCCTTTTTGCTTTGGGATAATTGCATCTTATTAAAATGCAGTTGTGTACTATCAATAGAGCCTACTAATTGGTTTTCTTTTAATAAATCTCCCTCGTTAATATTAAATGCCAAAATCTGTCCGTTGGCTTCCGCCGAAACGATTACCTCTGTAGCTTCAAAAGTTCCTGATGCATCATAGTCATTATCAGTATTTTTACAGGAAAATAAAAATAAAGTCAGAGCTGCGAATGGTATTATTTTATATTTCATATTTCAAGAAATTTATGTTGTTTAAAAGTTTAAAATGGTTTAAAAGTTTAAAATTCCGAAACCTAATTAGCCATTGATAAATCAAAATTCAAAAATCATATTTCGTACTTTATACTATCTTATTTCGCAAATCGTACCTCGTATATCGTATATTCTGCTAATTTCCTTTTATAGTTTTATAATTATACAAGCTCATCAGCAGTTGTACATTATGAAGTGCTTTGTTACTACGAGCCTGACTTTCATTGTTAATAGCTGTAATCAAATCATTCATAGAACACAGAGCATTGTCTTTTTTCAGCTGATATGATTTTTTTATTTTTTCTTTCATCACAACTATTTGGTCGTCTTTGGCTAGGATCGCTTTTTGCTTTTCGATGTCACTTTCAGCTTGTTTCAATTGCAAATTATTAGTAAATAAAAAGGCTTCTTGTTGGGCGTTGATACGGTCTTTTTGAATTTTCTCCAATTGTCTGTTGTTGGATGATTTGTAAAGTCCAGAGATGTCCCATGATGTACTTAATCCAACTAAAGCAAGCGAGGAAACTTCAGAGGTACCCAAACTCATTCCGGGAGTTATTCCGATGCCGGCAGCGAGTACACCAACTTTTGGTAAAAGGGAAACTTTGTCAAAAGCATGTGACGCTTCGTTGAGTTTTAATTGGCTGGCGAACAAATTGAGTTCGGCTCTATTGTTTTCCATTAAAGCATAATTTTCTACTGTTAATGGTATGTCAAGTTGAATGTTTTCGTTGAGCGATTCTCCAATCATATAGGAAAGCATTTCAACATATCCTTTTCTTGTATAACTATATTCGATTTTTCTTTGTTCAAGAGATAAAATTTCAGCTTGAACTTCATCTACGTCCGATTGATATCCCAATCCATTATCTTTGGAAAGTTTGACACTGTTCAAGTTACGAAGTAGATTATCGTTTAGTATATTCAGTTGTTTCAATTGTTCGTCAATAACCAAAATCCCAAAGTACAGCTGATTTACGCGTTCCTTGATACTGTTAAAAGCAACATCAACATTGGCTTTATCCAATTCTGCACTGGCTTTGGCTATATTTTTATTGGCTTTTATAGCACCTCCATCGTAAATAGTTTGATTGACTTGTGCAATACCAACAAAAATATAATCCTTTTTATCCCCTGCTCCTGGCATTGCAGGAAGTCCTTTGATAAGATAACCAGCAATTCCGGTAACGCTTAATTGAGGAAGCCAGGCTTTGTTTGCGTTCGAAATCGTGTATTCAAGCGACTTTGCTATAAGGTCGTATTCCTTGATAAGCGGATAATTGGCTTTTGCTTTTTCCTGACAAGATTCAATTTTCAATTGAGAATACCCATTGAAAAAGAGGCTAAAAAGCAAGAGTATAAGTACTATCTTCTTCATTTTATATTTATTTATATTATTATAGTTGCTAAGATTCTAAGTTTTTTTATCACTTTTTCAAAGTTCTTTTTTGTTGATTAAATCGTATTATATTTTTTGCCTACTTATAACTTAGCAACTTAGTGTCTTAGAAACTTTGAACATTGGATTCCAACATTGCTTTTGCCCAGATTGGAATTAACCCTTTTCTTTCATTCATTAATACGGTAAATGTTTCATCATTGCTCATACCGGATAATAACATCATTGGTTTGGCAATGAATGGAAAAATGGTCATACCCAAAATACTTATCAAAATTTGAATAGGATTTACATCATTTCGTCTTTCCTTCAACTGATTCATGAATGACGAATTCAAAATAACTTTGTCGAACTTAATATTTTGGACAATGCTTGAGTCTTCTTTTCGAATTTCGTTAAAAATAAAAATAGGCAGATCTGGATTCTCTAAAAGCACTTGAATATACCCTGACGCAACTAATTCGATTTTTGTTTCAAGCGTAGTAGCATTATCGTTTAAAATTGGGACAATAACACCAAACAATTTTTTAAATTTTTCCTGCATTATTTCGTCAAACAGTTTCTTTTTGCTTCGGAAATAGTAATTCAATAACGCAAGGTTAATACCTGCTTCTTCAGCGATATCTCTGGTGCGAGTAGCTGAAAAACCTTTACGCATAAAAACTTTACGTGCAGCTTCTTTAATTTTTTCTTCGGTAGATTGTGATTCTGTATTTGATATTTTAGACATAATATCCGGCTTAACTTTTTACAAAATTAATTAAAATATTTTAGTTTAAACAATTATTTTAATCACTTGATTAAAACAACAATTTAAAACACTAATTTCTTCCGATTGTTAATTTGTGATTAAGCATTGAAAAACGCTCATCTATCGTAATTAATTAATTATATTTGCGCAGTCTTAAAACTTTCTTAATTCAATTTGGAAATAGTTCTAATTCAACAGTTATAGAAAAAATAATTTTGATTCCAATAGGAATTGGTTCAATTTTTAACCGCATTTAATTCATAAAATGAGTCCAAATAAAATCGTTTTATTCGTTTTTCTTTTTTTATTTTCTGCAAATACTACTTTTGCTCAACAATTAGAGGAACCTCAAACACCTCTAAATCAATTACCATTATTTCTTACTCAAAATTCAATTGCTTATTCTGATGCCCAAATAGAAAAAGCATACAATTACGAGATGCTTACTCAAGGTGATAGTATCTTGACACTAAAAAATGGAAGTATTTATCCTCCCGCAAAAAGAGACTGGAGAAGATTAGGGCTCGGTACTTCGATGTATGTTGGCGCTGCAGTAATTTCTTTTGGAATACTATGGGCTTTGCCAGAAAGTGTTAGTAATTGGGACAAGGAAGAAATTAAAGAAAAAGGAATTTTTTGGAAATGGAAAGAAAACGTAAAAGCGGGTCCAGTTTGGGACGAAGATGATTGGGTTCTTAATTACATCACACACCCTTATTCTGGTGGTATTTACTATATGACAGCAAGGAGTAGTGGCTTCACAGTTCTTGAATCTTTTGGTTATTCTGCGATTATGTCCACTTTCTTTTGGGAATATGGTATTGAAGCATTTGCAGAAATCCCCTCAATCCAAGACCTTATTATAACACCTGTTTTAGGATCTGCTGTTGGAGAAGGTTTCTTTTATGCTAAGAAAAGTATTTTGAGACATGATAGACGAGTTTTAAAATCTCGATTCTTAGGATACACCAGTTTATTACTTATGGATCCATTTAATACCTTATTGGATAGTTTTGGCTATAAAGAAAAAGTAAAAACTCAAGCAAATATAACCCCAGTAGGTTATGGACCAGGAACCAACAAAAGTGCTATGGGATTTAATTTAAAAATACAGTTTTAATATATAAGATTTTTTAAGCTACTGAAAATCTTTTTATTAAATCATTTCTTTCATTAAAATTTAAAGCTAAAATAAAGCATATTTTTTTGAAAATAAATTAGATTTTAACACTGGAGAGAATAAAAAATTACTACTTTTAATACATGCTAATCAATTAGTTATAATCAAAATAACCGTTAATTGTTAATTCAGATTAGCAATGATTGTTCACTAAATTTATTAACCTTTAAAATGATTTTTTTGAGTGAATTTAAAATTATTGTCGCTTTTATTTTAGTGGTTTTAAATTATATAATTTTATCAAAAGCTATTTTAAAATACAAGCCGATAAGTGAAGTGTTAGCTAAAGAAACAATTGCAAAAAAGTAACACCTAGAGGTTCAGTAAAAGATTTACAAACCAATAACATTATTGAAAGATATAATGAATTGTATAAAAAATGTAAACTTTCAATGTATAGTAAACCAATGGTCGTAATGTGAAATTTTCTTTTGGAAATTTATTAAACACTTTGATTTATAGACAATCCATTTAAGAAAGTAATTTACACGAGTAAATACTGGTACATATATACCTATAGTATTAAAAGTGATTTAAGATGCTTTTAAAAATGTAGCAGAAGAGTTTTATTTTTGTTTATATCTATAGGGTACAAACAAAAGTAAAAAGAGAAAGACTAATCAATTTTGATTAGTCTTTCTTTTTTTTTATTCCTTAACCAAGTAGATTCCATCTTCCTTAATCTCGATTAATTTTTCTTTATACAAAGCCCCGATGGCTTTTTTAAAGGTTTTCTTACTCATCTTTAGCACTGTTTTGATATCTTCTGGATGTGAATTATCATTTAGACGTAAAAAACCTCTGCTTGCTCTTAGTTCGTCCAGAATTTTTTCAGCATTGGGTTCTATACTTTGATAGCCTTGAATTTGCAGGGATACATCAATTTTATTGTCAGGTCTGATGTTTTTGATGTACCCACGCAAGCGATCTCCTGTACGTATAGCATCATCATACACTTCATCTTTATAAAGTAAACCTTTATGCTTTTCATTAATAATAACATTGATTCCTAATTCTGTAATATGAGAAACAATTAAATCAACTTCTTCTCCTTTTTCGACAGTAAGGGTATCGTTATTTAAAAACTGGTTCAATTTACTCGAAGCCACCAAACGATTGGTTTTTTGATCCAAATACAAATACACCAAATAGCGTTTTCCTTTTTCCATAGGTCTCGCCTGCTCTTTGAATGGGACTAAAATATCTTTCTCCATCCCCCAATCCATAAAAGCTCCGACTTGATTAATGTAATTCACTCGCAAAAGAGCAAATTCATTCAATAAAATATAAGGTTCTAAAGTTGTTGCTACTGGACGTTGTTCATGATCCAAATAAGCAAAGACTATAAGTTCCTCGCCTATTTCGAATTCATTAGGTACATATTTATTGGGTAAAAGTATGTCATGTTTTCCTTCTGGATCCTTTTCTGGGTTTCCTAAAAACAATCCTACTTTGGTATCGCGTAATATTGTTAGTGTATTGTATTTTCCTATTTCAATCATTTTCTTGAGATTCTTAGTCGTTTTTCGACTATTTTATAAAGGGCAAAGGTACAAAGATTAAACTATGAAATGTTAGTAGAGTAATTTTAACTAACTTAAATTTTATTGAGTTAAAAAGGGTTTAAAATAATAAAGCTACATTACTACTTGCTTTAATCTGTATTTTTTGCCACAGATTGATATGATTAAAAGGATTTAATCTGTGGAAATCATTTTAATCTGTGGCTATTTTAAACATACAACCTTTTAAATTTGATAACTAAAACTATGAATTTTCTAACTCAGGATTTATTTGTTTTTAACTAAAGTAATATCATCAATTATACAAGAAGAATTTGCTTTGGCAGAAGCCAAAAAACCAATTTCAACATTGCCTTTTTTTATAAAAACATTAGGAATCGAAATGATTTTCCAAGAAGCATTGACATTGGTTATATCCAAACTAGAGGTTTTATTGTTACTCTTCGCATACATAACCAATTCTCCAAAACCTTCAGTATTTTTAATTTTAGCGGTCAAAGTATAAAGACCATCTTTTAAAGCAACATAAGGCGTTGATGAAATTACTTGAGAAATTTTTCGACTAAAATCAACCTTGTCACTTATCAGCAAGCTTTTCTCTCCAATCACTTCTTTTCTGTCATCTTCAGTGTTGAAAAAATTTAAAGTGGGCGAATTTACATCGGTAGTACTTATTTTATTCCCCTTTATAATTTCGGTTTTCCAACCTAAAAGTTGCTCTTGTATCGGTTTAAAATTACTTGGGATTTTATTTCTATCAGCTTCAAAACTTCCGTTTTTCACAAAATTATTATCATCACCAACAGTCCATTCTCCTGTTTTCTCATTCAAATTCCATGAACTTAAGGAATTAAAATAAGGAACGCTTTTATCAAACGAAAGCGGAAACCATTGATTGTACCCCAATCCATTTCCAGCAAAATCTGCCCAACGATCGCCACAATACAAAACCGTTTCCTGTTTACTTCCCTTTATTGTGTAAAAAAATCCAGTTTGTGTAACATGCGCATAATCTTCGGCACTTCCCTTCATAACTTGCATATCATTTGTAGGCAAATAAGGTCCTCGAATGTTATCTGAAACTAAATAATACGCAAATGAAGAATCCCAACCGTAGATATTGGAAGCCGCCATATAATACTTGTTTTTGTATTTAAACATGCAATTTCCTTCGCGGCTTTCTCCCTGAAAAACTTTGTTGCAATCTAACAGATTTACTTTTCCATCTTTGATGCCAATTTCCGAAACGTAAATTTTATTGCGCCCTTTTCCGTAGGAATAGATAAGATACGATTTCCCGTCATCATCAGTAAATACCGTTTGATCGCCTGTATTTGTTGTACCAATCAATGGTTCCATATTGATTTTTTGATGCCAAACGAAATTACCTGTAGGAGAATCAGCCAAAGCAATTAACACTTCTGAACCATGTTGCACAAACATTGCATATTTTTTTAATTCTGAAATAAAAGCCACTCCCAAACGCCCAACCCAAGTATGTTTCCCATCAGGAAATGCAGATTCTTCTGTTAAAACGTTTCTTTCAAAAGTCCAATTGACAAGATCAGTCGAGCTGTAACATGTAACTGCTTCAAAAGAAGCATTCTTTAAAGTAACAGAAGGATTTTTTCTGTAAATAGCAGCTTCTTTATATTGTACGCCATACCAAAAATATTTTTTTTCTCCCGTTTTTGAATCTGGAAAACTAAAGATTCCGCCTCCCTGACTATAGATAGGCGTTCCTTTTTGAGTATCCCAAAACACATCATTTTTAATACTTTTGAACTGAGCAATTCCTATCATCGGCAAAGCAAACAACAGCAGAATTAAAAATAATTTATTTGTTTTGTGGTCTAAAATCTTCCTAGGATTCTTCATATTTATTTTTAGTTTTTTTTTATCTAAGGTTAAAAATAAATTCATTTTTCGTTATAATCATCCTGTACTATCCCGAATAATCTGTTTCTATGACATTTGAGAAGAAAACACAGGTAATTCAGTTAAGACTACAAACAAAAAAAGCGCCTTTAAAAGACGCTTTCTAAATGATATTGTACTATTAATTATAAGCACTTTCCCTTCCAAAATGAAGAGTTAACAAATAGTAAACTACTGCACGATATTTATTTTTATTGGATTTCCCGTATTGATCCAAAACAGCATCAATTCCCGCTTTAAGAGCTGGACCATCTGGCAAGCCAAGTTTCTTAATCAAAAAATTTTTCTTTACAGTAACTATTTCTGATTGTAGTGTACCTGCTATAATAGAAGAATCAGGATTATAAATGGACGGTCCACAACCTATAGTCACTTTGGTTAATAATTCCATATCTGGATTAATTCCGCATTTTTCTTTTAAGTCGGCTGCATACTTTACAATTAATACATCTTTTGCGCTCATAAAAATAAAATTAAGATTGTTAACTCATAACTATCTCAAATTTAGTGATTTATTATTTAACTGTGCGATTTTTATTCATTATTTTTTCATAAAATTAAAATCTTAAAAATTTAGACATAATTTCATAACGAAAATTACTCCTACAACATATTTAAGCCGAAATATTACAATTATCAATTTTATAATATAATGCGATGAAAATAAATTATTCTCTAAAGTTGAGACAAGAACCTCATAATCGGTTAGTATTGTCTAATTTATTAATACCTGCAAAATACCAATGGATAAAACAAACCCTAAAAAGCAAAGAATTCGAAAATTTCTATTTCTATTAAAAGATATATTCATTAAAATCTGTTTTTAAATTCAACAAAATAAAAATACACAAAAACCTTGCCAATTTATTGTTAAAACAATTATATTAATAATTCAACAATTAGTTATATTTTTTTACATATAAAACATATTTCATTAATAATCAATTAAATAAAATCTGTAAAAAAAATATAACTGTAACAACCTGACCATTAAAAAAACTGAATATTTTTCAAATATTGCTAATAAAAGAGTTGAAATTACTTGTCGAAAATATCATTTCTTTTTATTCAGAAATTTTATGTTTTTATTTTTGAATTAATAACTTTATAAAACACTTATTATTAACAGAATTGAGGAAAAATATTTATATTTGTGTTAAAACTTTTAACATAAACTATATGAAAAAAACAACTTTATTATTCGTTTTTGTACTATCACTTAATTTCGTAAGTGTTTTTGGGCAAGCCAGAAAAGAATTGAATTTTGGGCTTATAGGGATTAATTACGAAATTCCTGTTCATAGAGACATTACTCTTGCTCCAGGTATTGGAACCAATTTTGATTTAGATTGGGTAAATATAGGAGTTAAGGGAAACTATTATTTTGATCATGTATTTGGAATTTCAGACCCAGCTTGGGATGTTTATGCTGGTGCTAATCTTGGGTACTCTATTTACACTGGAGACAATGATCACGATGATAGTGATATTGATTTTGGTCTTCAAGTTGGAGGACGTTGGTTCTGGAATGATAAATGGGGATTATATGTAGAAATTGCTGGTGGTAGCGTTTCTGGATTATCTCCCGCGATCGGATTAACAGTGAAATTATAATAAATCGAATTTTGATAAAAAGAAAAAGGACAAAATGTGAATTTTGTCCTTTTTTTATTGAACTCTTAAAAACAATTAGTTTACTTTAAAAGTAACCCTTCTTACAATTTGACGAGTTTCTTTAGAATTTTTGTTTACCTAAAGCATCTTCTCCATTACTAATTACATTATCTTGAAGTATCAATTTCAGCTTTTAAAGCAATGTTTTTTTAACAGCCTCAGTTCTTTTAAGACAATGTTGTTGTAACTTGAACTTCTAATTTCGTCAGCACAACCTATAATATCAGCTTTTTTTTAGAGAGATTCTTCTTTAAATATTTAATCAAGAAATCAATACCCTCTAAAGAATATTTTGATAAAAACAAAAAGGGCAAAATGTAGATTTTGCCCTTTTTTATTGAATAAATAAATTACAATTAGTTCACTTTGAAAGTAACCCTTCTTACAATTTGACGAGCTTCTTTAGAATTTTTATTTACCGAAGTATCTTCTCCATTACCAATTACATTCAATCTTGAAGCGTCAATTCCAGCTTTTATAGCAATGTTTTTAACAGCCTCAGCTCTTTTTTGAGATAATGTTTGATTGTAACTTGAACTTCCAATTTCGTCAGCATAACCTATAATATCTGCTTTTTTAGACGGATTGTTTTTTAGATATTTAACCAAGAAATCAACACCTGCTAGAGAAGAAGTTGTCGGTTTTGTCGAATTAAAGTCGAAATAGACATTTATGTATCCTCCATTTACTAATTCTTCAACAGTACTATTTGTTACTCCTGCTTTACCATTTTCTCCATACTTTTTATCAAAGTAACTTTCTAATTCATCTGGAACACCATTTTGATTGTTATCAATTGACTGTCCTTTAGTATTTACTGCAACTCCAGTAATAGAATTTGGTTCTAAGTCATACAAATCGGCCACTCCGTCTTTATCAGTATCCAAAAGACCGTCCTCAATTAATTTAACTCTTTTCTCTAAGCCTGCGAATTTGTCAGTCTCGCCAACCCAGTCAGCATGTTTTGCATTTTTCCCCAAATAAAAGGTCAAACCAACTGATGCGTTTAATAAAATACCGTCAAATGTTCCAGTACTTACTGGGCTCATACCATCAAAATTCTGATTTTGTTTTGCATTAATCAATCCAGTAAGATCACCTGTTAAAACAGCTCTATCACTTAATCTAATTTGACCTGTCATACCAATAATTCCATTTCCCATATAATCTTGGCCATCAAATCCATTTTTGGATGTTAGTTGAGAAACTCCAACCCCACCATGGAATAACAATCCCAAAGTTTTAGTCCAATTTTCAAAATTCAAAGCTCTACCTACATTGATTACCCCCTGCAAATCAGTTCGTAATAGTGTACTTTCAAATGAAGGTGTATTGTCTCGTTCTGTAAATTTATCATATCCGAAATCAAGTTTCAAACCGAATTTTGGATCAAACATATATCTTGCACCTAAATCAGCATGAAAAAGATTGAGACTTGGTGTTGAATATCCATAGGACATTGTTCTGGTTGGTTTATTGAAACCTCCATTTAATTCAATAGACCATTTATTATAGCCTGTGTTATCAACTGCCGATTGAGTTGAAGTTACATCTTGCGCACTGGCCATTAATGACAGAAGCAAAATTGGTACTAAAGTTGTTGTTTTTTTCATAATGTAAAATTTTAGTTAAGTGTTATTTTAGATTTATATTAAAACTTAGAGTAAAATTATACGTGATCTGTTAAAATTATGTTGTAAGTATTCCATATTGATTTACATAATTCCCACATTTGTAAGGTTACACTTTGTTACATTGCTAAAATTAATCAAAAAAAGAAGATAAACAAAATTGATTTTCAATATTTTACAACTTAAAATATTACATTTTTATTAACAATCAATATCCGATTTACAACATAAATTACTCTTTTATTAATCCTGTTGTTTACCTATCTTTGCACGCATTTCAATTAGCATATATCTATGACTACAGTTACAAGAAGATTTCCTGCAGAGTGGGAAAAACAACAGGGAATTTTATTGTGTTTTCCTCATAATGGCAAAGATTGGCCAGGAAAATATGAAGCCGTTCAGTGGGCATTTGTCGAATTCATCAAGAAAATAGCTACCTATGAGCAAGTTTTTCTAGTAGTTGCAGACGAAAATCAAAAAGAAAAAGTAAACGAAATGCTAGAAACAGCTCATGTAAAAATGGGTAATGTCTCTTATATTATCCATAAAACCAATCGCAGTTGGATGCGTGATTCTGGGCCAATTATTGTTAAAAAAGGAACAGAAAGAGAAGCATTGAATTTCAATTTTAATGGTTGGGCTAAATACAAAAACATTAATTTAGACAAGCACGTCCCTGCTAAAGTTGGAGAGTTCCTAAACATTCCTGTTACTCAGGTGATGTACAAAGGAAAACCTGTTATTGTAGAAGGTGGTGCTATTGATGTAAATGGTCGTGGTACTTTATTAACTTCAGAGGAATGTTTAATGCACCCAACGATCCAGGTTCGAAATAAAAATTTCACCAAAGAAGATTACGAAGCCGTTTTCAAAGAATATTTAGGAGTTACCAATGTTATTTGGTTAGGCGACGGAATTGAAGGTGATGATACCCACGGACATATCGACGATTTATGCCGATTTGTAAATGAAGACACGATTGTTACGATAGTCGAATTAGATCCAAACGACAGTAACTACAAACCTTTACAAGACAACTTAAAAAGGTTGCAAAATGCCAAACTTGAAAATGGAGAATCTCCAATTATTGTAACGCTTCCAATGCCAAAACGTCTTGATTTTGAAGGATTGCGCTTACCCGCTAGTTATGCTAATTTCTTGATTTTGAACAATTGTGTTTTGGTTCCAACGTTTAATGACGCCAATGATCGTACAGCTTTAAATATTCTAGCCGAATGTTTCCCAGATCGAGAAATCATCGGAATTAGTGCTACTGATTTTATTTGGGGATTCGGAACTTTACATTGCTTGAGTCAGCAAATTCCGGAATAAGTTAAAAATATAGTATTAAAAAAGGGATTAAGATTCACACAAATCTTAATCCCTTTTTTATTAAATGTAAATCAAACTATTTAAAACCTACTATTTGCTCTTCGGCAGCGATGACTTCTTCAACAAATTTTTTGTATTCTAAATAGTCATTTGGTTTAATATTATCCCAAGGAATAGTTACTTCTCTTTTTATTTTTAATGAATTATTATTTACAAGTTCAAATTGTAAAGTATAATTTTGGTTTTTAAATGAAAAGGTTTTACTCTCTGGAATCTCTGAAAATTTCTTTCCTTCAGGAATATTCAAAATAACTTCCGATTCATATTTATTGTTATTCTCATAATTGAAATAATTAATGTCAAATTTTCTTTTATCAGCAGCAATAACATCTCTTGTATAGACTTTATCAATAAAAGGAATTTCAGTTATTTTTAATGCTCCAACTTTTTGTAAATTTTCATTAATCGAGAACTTAGTTTCATACGTTAGTGCTTTATCGAATGTTTCGTTCGACACTAATTTAACAGATTGTAAACTAACCACTTTTTGAAGTTGCTTATTGTATCCTTTTTCAATTTCTTTGTCTCTAACATCCTCAGTGGTTGCGCTAGAAAACAGTTCATTGTAATACGATTTAGTAGCTCCGACAATGGTATGAGTATTCACAAATACTTTAGATTTATCGTCTAAAGTAACCACTGATGAAGTTTTGGAAATATTCTGAATCGCTGTATCAAAAGGAATATTGATCAATTTAGATGTTTCATTTTCTTTTTTATCAAATGAAATAACCAATGCATTGGCTTTGTACAATGATGCTGGCAACATACGGAAAGGCAAATATTTATCCGTAAGTTCTAAAAACACCTCTTTGCCGTCAATTTTTGTTTGTACAATACAGTGGTTAAAATCCCTCGAAGGCAATCTCATCGAATTAAAACCATTATCATTTGTGGAAACTAAAACCAAATTAGACTTTAAACCTGCACATTCCGACAACGCCACAAACAAAGTCGAAACATCTTTACAATCTCCTAATTTAGTGGTAATTGTCTTAGACGGTTTTTGAGGAACATAGCCACTTTGTCTAAAATCCAAAGAACTATACGTTATATTTTTTTCTATATAAGTGTAAATTGCTTTCGCTTTTTCTTCATCGCTAAGGTTAGCAACTCCTTTTGGAAAAATAGTATTAAATGTGTCTTTAGTTGTTTTATCTAATTTCAAATTTTTCTTAACCAAATCTGAATACCAATTAGAAATATCACTCCAAGATTTTACAGTCGCCACTTCAATTGTATTGGTCAAATCACTAGATATTGGTGCGTAATCCTCTTTAAGCGATAGTGCTGGAATATTGGTTCTTTTCCAAATAGTGCAATTCTTACCGTTAATTTTTTTATTAATAGCTACTACATCGCCATTGCTAAAGTTGGTATAATATTTACAATCTACTGGACTTATCAGAGCAAAAATAGCTTCTGCTGATGGAGAATCACTATCAAAATAGCAAGATAAATTAAAGTCTTTGTAGAAGCGGCCTGTACCATTTTCGACACGTTCGTATTCAATATAAATAACATCCCCAATTTTTAAATTTGAAAAAACCAATAAATCATCTCCTTGTTCAGCGGGAACTATTGTCCCATCAGCTTTGATAATTTCAGATTTTAAAACGGTATTACTATATAAATTTATTGAATACTCTTTCATTTTTTCGATACCTGTTTCAGAAGTGATTTCGAATAAATAAGAAACTCTTGATTTTCTTCCTCCTTCAGGAAAAACATTTACAATATATTCATCTAATAATAGCGCAACACCCGAATCACTTTTCAATTTAGTGCCTCTTCTGGCTTTTGCTAATTTATAAATATCCTTTGTTGCTACTTCGTCGATTTCATCAGGAATTTTTGAAAGATCATACAACTGTTTTCTTAACTTTTCATTTCCTGAGTTGTAGGTTAATGATTGACGAATGTATTTTTCGGCTTCTTTATTATTTTTCATCAAATTATAAATTGATGCCTTTTTCTCCATATTAGTAAATGAATATGGAAAATTACTTAGATTTTCATCTACAACTGCCAAAGCTTCTTCGTATTTATTCTCATTAGCCAAAACAGTGATATAATCATTTCTAAAGGAATTGATATATCCGAATTCTTTGATTCTTCTCTTGATAATTCGCTCTACAGCAGCTTTATCATTCAATTCATTATAATAATTAATCAACAAATTATCGACTTCATTAATTATTTTACCTTTTGAAATTTCTTCCAAAAGAGCAATTGTTTTTGCTTTGTCATTTTTCAGGCTTGCATACAAAGTAGCTGCGGTAATTTTGATTTTTTCATTTCCATCAGTATCCTTAATAATATCATCCAATAATTTGAACATCTCGGTTATATCACCTTTTTTGGAAGCAATTAAAAAGTCAAACATCATCTCGCAAAAACGTTGCTTGTATTTTTTAGAACGCTCTTTATACAATTCTAACTCCGTAATAGTTGAGTTTTTAAGCCATTTATCATCTGATATTTTTGCGAATGTTGCGAAATAAAAGTCAGGATCGTTCTTTTCGAGATTCTTTGTAATCTCTTGTTTTTTCTGTTCTTCATCGCCCACTAAATCATAATAACGAAGAAAGTAACTAGCAATAAATGAACTGTTTGGATATTTTTCATCTAAACCTTCAATTACATCGTAAGCTTCAACATATTTGCAATTTGACTCATAAACAGTATATTGATATAACTTGTACAATAAATTATTTGGATTATTTTTTACCAAATTATCAAAATACGTTTCATAATCTAATTTTAAAACTTCGGCTTCTACTGCCTCTCCTTTCGAAATGATATAAGGCTGATATGTATCGCTATATTTCAAATCTTTAGCAATTGTCAAATCAGGATTTTTAATTTGCGCCGAAAAATAATCTCCACCTCCAGAAGTTGATAATTTAAAAAGCAATCTATTAACTCCTTTTTCTAAATCAATTTTTAAAGTATAAGCATCAAGATTTGTCTTTTTGATATCTTGATTGTAATAGATTTCTTTATCATTTAGAAATATTTTCACTCCTTGATTCGCACCAAATCGTAACAAGAAACTTTTCTTTTCTGGAGAATCGATAAAAGTTTGTGCATAGATAATTCCGTAACCAAACTCTCCTTCATTAGAAAAAAAATGATAGCCATCTCTTTCAACATATTTAGGATTGTACCAACCTAATTTACCATTACTATTGGCATCGAACATTTTATCATTTTTGGCATACGTTTCAGGTTCGTATTCAATACCTAAACCACTGCCATTTAAATTTTCAAAAACACCGCAAAACTGCCATTTATCTATAGCTCCCAAATCATCAAATATCTTTTGAGCCTCTTCAAATCGCATTCTTTTACGATCATAAATTCCTTTTCTATATTTTACGATAGGCAAATTTTTGAACTTTGGTGATGAAGCTAAATAATCGATTTTAGTATAAGTAAAATCATTGCACGCATCTACCGAAATATTGCTAAGAACAAAATCTCTATTAATAAATGGAGGTATATAATATTGTGAATTAGGCAGATTTTCTAGACTTTTAAGCATTGTTTCATCAAAACTTACTCTTCCTGATTGTTCATCTATAAAGGCATCCAAAAACAATAAATCGATATTAGTCGTTTTGCTTTTTCCAAATTGTTTATCAAACAGAATTCTGGCTTCTGCTCTTTTATTATTAATCAGCAAATTCAATACATTCGTATAATCCACTTGCGAAAAAGTGAAATTTGAAATCAACAATAAAAGCAAAATAGTAATTTTTTTCATGTTTTTTTGTGGGGTTAATTAAATAGCTTTTTTTTAATTTTTATCCTCTAATAAAGGAACAAAACGAAACTCTCCAAACTCATGTTTTTCAAATTGCGTTTCATTGATACGAATGAGCATTGTCATAATTTGAACATCCTCACCAAGCGGAATAACGAGTCTTCCTCCAACTTTGAGTTGCGCCATCAAAGGTTGAGGAATAATCGGAGCACCTGCAGTTACAATAATACTATCAAAAGGTGCGTAATTAGGTAATCCTTTATACCCATCTCCAAACGAAAGATGTTTTGGTCGAATTCCTAGTTTTGGCAATAATGCAGATGTTTTTTTAAATAACTCTTTTTGTCTTTCAATTGAGTAAACTTGGGCTCCCATCAAACACAAAACCGCTGTTTGATATCCTGAACCCGTTCCAATTTCCAATACTTTGTGCCCTTTTTCTATTTCTAATAATTGAGATTGAAATGCCACAGTATAAGGCTGGGAAATAGTTTGCTCTGCAGCAATAGGAAAAGCCTTATCTTGATATGCATAAGCTTCAAAACTAGACTCTAAAAATAGATGTCGTGGAATTTTTTTAATAGCTTCCAAAGCGTTTTTATCAGTAATTCCTTTTTCCTTTAAAAGAGTGACTAATTGATTACGAAGTCCTTGATGCTTGGCTGTATCTTTCAAAATATTATGATTTTATTATAGAGCAAAAATAGAAAACTAAATCAATTTCTTATTCAAAATAAAAATCAAAAATATCTTTATTATAATAATAAATTAGCCGACAATTTAGAATTTTATAAATTGGATTTTCTTAATTTATTACTATTTTTGTGGAAACATCATTATTATGCTGAAAATTGGAGTATTGGGTGCTGGGCATCTTGGAAAAATACATTTGCGTTTATTACAACAATCCGAAAAGTATGAATTAGTTGGTTTTTATGATCAAAATTTAGAAAACGCTGAAAAAATAAGCAAAGAATTTGGTTATAAAAATTTCAATACCATTGCAACATTAATTCATGCTGTAGATGTTATTGACATTGTTACACCTACTCTTTCCCATTATAAATGTGCCAAAGTAGCTATTAAATCTGGCAAACACGTTTTTATTGAAAAACCTATTTCCAACACTATAGAAGAAGCTGAAGAAATCATTGCGTTAGCCAAAGAATTCAATGTAAAAGGTCAAGTGGGTCACGTTGAACGATTCAATCCTGCTTTTATCGCTGTCAAAGACACTATTGAAAATCCAATGTTTATAGAAACTCATCGATTAGCCGAGTTTAACCCTCGTGGCACCGATGTTCCTGTGGTTTTGGATTTAATGATACATGATATCGACGCCATTTTGAGTGTGGTACAATCAAAAGTAAAACACATCAGCGCAAGCGGAGTTTCTGTAATAAGTGACACTCCTGATATTGCCAATGCCAGAATTGAATTTGAAAATGGTTGTGTAGCAAATCTAACAGCTAGCCGAATTTCATTGAAAAACATGCGTAAATCAAGATTTTTCCAAAAAGATGCTTATATCTCAGTGGATTTTCTTGAGAAAAAATGCGAAGTAGTAAAAATGAAAGATGCTCCGGAAGTTCCTGGTGATTTTGATATGATTTTACAAAATGCTGAAGGTGTCAAAAGACAAATCTATTTCTCTAATCCAGATGTCCAACAAAACAATGCCATTCTTGAAGAATTAGAAACATTTGCAGATGCAATTAATAATGATACAACTCCAGTAGTTACTTTGGAACAAGCCACCGAAGCTTTGAGAGTTGCTTATCAAATTATTGATTGTTTTAATAAATAAATTTAAAAGACAGTTTAAAGTTTAAGGTTTAAAGTTCTACTGCGTAACTTTAAGCTTTAAACTTTTTAACTTTAAACAAAAATAAATAATGAAAATTATCGCTGTTATCGGAGCAGGGACTATGGGCAACGGAATTGCACACACCTTTGCTCAAAGTGGTTTTACTGTAAAATTAATCGATGTTTCTGAGAAAGCATTAGATAAAGGAATGAATGCTATTTTTACCAATCTAGATAGAATGGTTTCTAAAGGAACGATTACCGAAGAAGATAAAGTAAAAACAATTACCAATATCATTACTTATACCGACATAAAAGACGGAGTGGTTGGAGCAGATTTAGTTGTCGAAGCAGCAACCGAAAATGTAGAATTGAAGCTTAATATTTTCAAGCAATTAAATGAAGCTTGCTCACATAATACAATTTTAGCAACCAATACTTCTTCCATTTCGATTACGCAAATCGGAGCTGTGGTAGCACATCCAGAACGTGTTATTGGAATGCATTTTATGAATCCAGTGCCAATCATGAAATTGGTAGAAATCATTCGCGGTTACAACACTAGTGATGAAGTAACGAACATCATCATGAAGTTATCCGAAAAACTAGGCAAAACTCCTGTTGAAGTAAATGATTATCCAGGTTTTGTGGCTAACAGAATTTTGATGCCAATGATTAACGAAGCAATCGAAACTTTATACAACAAAGTAGCTGGAGTTTATGAAATTGACACCGTAATGAAACTTGGAATGGGACATCCTATGGGACCTTTACAACTAGCCGATTTTATTGGTCTTGATGTTTGTCTTGCTATTTTAAATGTAATGTATGACGGTTTCAAAAATCCAAAATATGCACCTTGTCCTTTATTGGTAAATATGGTTAGAGCAGGTAAATTAGGAGTGAAATCCGGCGAAGGTTTTTATGATTATAGCGAAAGTAAAAAAGCTGAAAAAATTTCAAAACAGTTTGTCTAAATTTTAATCATAAACTCATGTCCATTCAACAAAATCTTCTCAATATAAAATCTTCACTTCCTGAGCATGTGACATTGGTTGCCGTTTCAAAAACTAAACCTGTCTCGGATTTAATGGAAGCTTATAATGCTGGTCAACGCATTTTTGGAGAAAACAAAATTCAGGAAATGGTCGATAAATGGGAACAAATGCCCAAAGATATCGAATGGCACATGATTGGTCATGTTCAAACCAATAAAGTCAAATACATGGCACCTTTCGTGAGTTTAATTCACGGAGTGGATAGCTTAAAATTACTAGAAGAAATCAACAAACAAGCCTTAAAAAATAATCGAATTATTGATTGTTTGCTTCAAATATACATCGCCGAAGAAGAATCAAAATTTGGACTTGACGAAGAAGAATTGTCAGCCCTCCTAGCTTCTCCTACTTTTCAGGAAATGAAAAATATTAGAATTGTGGGTTTAATGGGAATGGCTACTTTTACTGATAATCAAAATCAAATCAAAAAGGAATTCACACATTTAAAATCTATTTTTGATACATTAAAAAGTAAAGATGCACTGCAGTGCATCTCTACAATATCAATGGGAATGTCCGGCGATTACCAATTGGCAATTGCCTGCGGAAGCACAATGGTTCGAATTGGAAGTAGTATATTTGGAGGAAGATAAAAAAAATCTCAGCTGTAAAACTGAACACTAAAAAACTGTAAACTGAATACTGAATTTGTACGCAATACTCGACATAGAAACCACAGGAGGACAATTCAACGAAGAAGGAATTACGGAGATTGCTATCTATAAATATGATGGGCATGAAATCGTAGACCAATTTATCAGTTTAATCAATCCAGAAATCCCGATTCAGCCGTTTGTAGTTAAACTTACGGGGATCAATAATGAGATGCTTCGTAGCGCTCCAAAGTTTTATGAAGTGGCGAAACGCATCATCGAAATTACAAACGACTGTGTACTTGTTGCACACAACGCTTCCTTTGATTACCGAATCCTGCGTACCGAATTTCGCCGTTTAGGATATGATTTCAATATAAAAACACTTTGCACGGTCGAATTATCGCAACGTTTATTACCAGAGCAACCTTCACACAGTTTAGGAAAACTCGTAAGAGCATTAGGAATCCCAATGGCTGACAGACACAGAGCAAGTGGTGACGCATTGGCAACTGTCAAATTGTTCCAAATGCTTTTGGACAAAGATTTAGAAAAAACCATCGTAAAAGAACTCATCAAGTTTGAAGTAATCAAAGGCGTTTCTCCCAAATTAGTTGACATCATAGAAAGCCTTCCGTCCAAAACTGGGATTTATTACATTCACAGAGAAGATGGAAAAATTATATATATTGGCCAGAGCAGAAACATAAAAAAAAGAGTCAATCAACATTTTACAGGAATTACCAGTAGCGCCAAAAAAATTCAATCCGAAGTATTTACAGTAACTTTTGAAGAAACCGGCAGCGAATTGATTGCGCTATTAAAAGTATCCGAAGAAGTAAAAAAAATTAGTCCCATTTATAACAGAATGGCGCGCAAAAAGACTTTAAATTGGGCAATCTATGCCGAAAAAGATAGCGATGGCTATTTGAATTTAAAACTTCAAAAAGCAGATGGGCGTAAAAAAGAAATAACTGCTTTTCCCAACCAGCAAGAAGCAAAAGGAGCACTCAATCGCATTACAACTAGTTATCAGCTATGCCCTAAACTAACAGGTCTTTTGGATGCTAAAACAGTAGCTTGTTCCCTAAACGGAAGCTATCAATGTGACGGTGCATGCACCAAAAAAATCACGCCCGAAGAATACAATTCCAGAGTTCAAGTTTTTATCGACAAAAATCTTTTTGACAACAAAAACATGATTATCATCGATAGAGGCAGAAAAACAGCTGAACACAGCGCCATATTGATAGAAAATGGTGTGTATAAAGGATACGCTTTTTACGATTTAAATTATCAGATTAACAATCCGGAAATTCTAAAAAACATTTTGGTTCCAATGCCAAACAGCAAAAACACTCGAAATTACATCCAAGACTATTTAAGAAAAAACAGAGTTTTAAAAATCATTAATTTTTAAACAAAGAATATTTATCAGAAGCTAATCCAGCTGTACACTACAACTCCTCATTATTCCAGTAGTTTTTCTAAGACATAAAAGGAGCTTCTTTCAGTCGCTCTTTTATACCAAGAAAAACAAACTGTAATAATTCCGGGGTTTTCGTTACCATCTGGGCTAAAAAAAGAATATGAAGAATTTAATAACAATAGTCGGACCAACAGCCATAGGAAAAACAGCTCTCAGCATCGAATTGGCAAAACATTTCAATTGTGAAATCATTTCCTGTGACAGCCGTCAGTTTTTCAAAGAAATGAGCATTGGGACAGCCGTACCAAGTCAAGAAGAATTGGCTTCAGCGACACATCATTTCATCCAAAATAAATCTATTTTAGAAAATTATACAGTAGGTGATTTCGAAAAAGAAGCCCTTTTGAAAATCGAAGAATTATTTCAAACTAACGATTATGTAATTCTCGTTGGAGGTTCCGGACTATATGTAGATGCTATTTTAAAAGGCTTTGACGAATTTCCCGCTATTGATCCATCCATTAGAGAAAACGTAAATTCAAATTACGAAGAGCAAGGAATCGAATATCTGCAACAACAATTACAAACATTAGATCCTGGCTATTTTCAAAAAATATCTCTAGAAAACCCTCAAACTTTACAAAACCCACAACGAATGATGCGTTTTGTGGAAGTTTGTCAAGGTACAGGAAAGCCTTATTCATCATTTTTAAATCAAAAGAAAAACAATCGCAATTTCACGCCAATCCTCATTGGACTTGAAGCGGTTCGAAAAGTTCTTTATGATAGAATAAATCAGCGAGTAGATATTATGATAGAAAACGGACTATTAAAAGAAGCCGAAACTTTATATCCTAATAAAGAGTTAAACGCACTACAAACTGTTGGGTACCGAGAATTATTCAGTTACTTTGATGGCGGTTTTACATTACCTTTTGCCATCGAAGAAATCAAAAAAAACACCCGAAGATTTTCAAAACGCCAACTCACATGGTTCAAGCGAAATGAAAACACCAAATGGTTTGATTATTTGACCAATAAAAATGAAATAATAAATTACATCACTAATTCAGTAGATAAATCATAATTCGATATTAAACCTCGTATATCGTAAATCAAAATTAAATTCATGCCAATAGATAAAAATTTTACCTCTGTCCTAAGTAAAGATTGGGAAATTAATTTTACCCAATGTATGCCAAATGGGTATTTAAAATACACTGATTTGTGCAACTTATTGCAATTAACAGCTGGCTCACATGCCGAAATTGGCGGAATCAGTTTTTCTGACATGCAGGAATTCGACCAAGCGTGGGTTCTGAGTAGAATGCGTGTAGAAATCATAGAATTACCAAAATGGCAAGATGTAGTCACCGTAAAAACCTGGATAAATTCTTTAGAGAACTCCCGTTCAGTAAGAGCTTTAGAAATGTATGTCAACGGAAAAAAAATTGTTGGATCAGAAACATTTTGGGTCGTTTTTAATACCAAAGCCCGCAGACCGGAACCTTTGGAACTACCCTACGAACATTTTGAATTATATCCTAATGACAAAGCAACCGAATTGGGTTTCTCAAAAATAAATCTGCCTCAGGAAAAAGAAGAACTTTTTGAAAGAACGGTTTGCTTATCTGATTTAGATATTGTCAATCATGCCAATAATGTAAAATACTTGGAATGGTGTCTTGATCTTGTTGATGAAAATAAAATACTTTCTCAACAAATCAAAAGCTTTGAAATGAACTTTTTAAAAGAACTCTCTCTCAAAGATAAAGTAATCATACACGAATGCGTTAATGAAGAGGATGTTGTTTTCAGTATTACTAAAGAAGATAAAACCTGTTATGCTTTACAAATTAATTGGAAATAAAAAAAAGCAACATCGAATTTGATGTTGCTTTTTTTATAAACCTTTCAGTTTGTAGAAAGCTATATTTTTATTTTTTCTGTTTTGGAGCCATATAACCATCAGCTCTCATTTGTTGCACACAAGCTTCCATAATTTCATCAACAGTAGTATCAATATGTGATACATCTAGAGATTTTGTTGTAGCACTCCAAACTAATTTATTGTTTTTCAAATCGAAAATATTAGTTTCAATATAGTAATAAACATTTTCTTGGTAATATCCAGGAGTGTAATAAGCAGGAGCATAAGCACCATACCATCCCCCAAATCCAGCACCGTAACCCATTCCGTAACCACCTACATAACCATAACCCATTCCAGGATATCCCATTCCGCCATAATAGTTAGCAGTTCCAGGAACATATTCTGTTTCTTTATCTGCTCTAATAAAACGCAAAGTAATAGCACCATCAAATCCTTCAGATTGAATAATACTTATTTTTTGTTCTTTAGTAAGGTTTAAATTTTGTTGATTTAAATAGTTGTAAGAAGGATTTAATACTTTAGGATTGATAGAAGCAATTCTATTTTCTGTAGCTCTTCTAGTACTTTCGTCTTTTGCTAATGCAACAACTAATACTTTTTTGAAAGTTTCTTTAGAAAGAGTCGCATTAGGATCTCTCCAACTTGATACAATAGAGGTATTACTTCCACAGCTCGCAAAGAATACACAAGTTAAGGCAATTAAAAATTTTTTCATAATAATGTCGTTTGTTTTATTACCAGTAAAAGTAATTATAATTTGACTAACAAAACATTAAAACATAAAAATTTAATGAGGTTTTCTTTCAATATGCCTTTTTTATTCTATCCAAATCTCTTTTGGTATCTTGCTCTTTTAAAGATTCTCTTTTATCATACGTTTTTTTACCTCGGCATAAACCAATCTGCAATTTTGCCAATCCCTTTTCATTGGTAAATAATTTCAAAGGAATAATAGTCAATCCTTTGGCTTGAACACTTCTAGCCAAACTTTTTAATTCTCTTTTATTCAAAAGGAGTTTGCGTTCGCTTCGGGATTTATGATTGAATTGATTTCCAAAACTATATTCTTCGATATAAGTATTGATGGCAAAAAGTTCGTTGTTACTAAATTCACAAAAACTTTCAGTAATATTAGCCTTTCCTAATCGAATAGATTTGATTTCGGTTCCAGCTAAAACAATTCCAGCCGTATAGGTTTCCAGAATTTCATAATCGAATCGGGCTCTCTTATTAAGTATGTTGACATTTTTTTGCATAGTTGGGCAAATTTAGGAACTAATTAATGAAAGACCAATTGTTTTTTATAAAATGCTGAACAACTTCGTGAGTTTTTTTAGCCACGAATTCACCATTTGAATCTATTTAATTATAAAAACCGAACTCTGATTGGGCAAAGTTTTTATACTTATTCCAAAAATATAATTTGTGTCTATATTATTAAAATCAAGCTAAAAAACATAATTCGTGAATTTGTGCCCCTATTTTTATACTGGTATTTTTGTCCAGCTAGAAAATGCTATAAATTTGCACTATGGAAAAACAACAATCAAAAGACCCGCTTCACGGAATTACACTTCAAAAAATTGTAGAAACCTTAGTCGAATTTTACGGTTTTGATACCTTGGGAGAACTCATAAAAATAAAATGCTTCAATCAAAATCCAAGTGTAAAATCAAGCCTTACCTTTTTACGAAAAACCGACTGGGCAAGAAAACAAGTCGAAGATTTGTATCTAAAAACACTTCCTAAAATACAATCTAAATAATAAGGAGCTTTCACCAACTGTCCTCTATTTTATTCAAAATTGATAGTAACAAGTTAAAACGTTAAAAATAAAAACAATACCTATTATTTTCTTTAACTTTATAAAACAAAGTCTTAGAATATTGATTTTTAACTTTTTAAAACTAATAATTAATTTAAAATTTTGATAAAATGAAAAAAGTACTGTTTCTAACTGGCGATTTTACTGAAGATTACGAAACTATGGTTCCGTTCCAAATGCTGGAAATGATTGGCTATACCGTTCATACCGTTTGCCCCGATAAGAAAAAAGGAGACACCGTAAAAACTGCGATTCATGATTTTGAAGGCGACCAAACCTATACCGAAAAACCCGGACACAACTTCGCTTTGAATTATTGTTTTGATGATGTAAACGTAAATGACTACGACGGATTAGTAATTGCCGGAGGAAGAGCACCCGAATATTTGAGATTAAACCCGAAAATAATCGAAATCACTAAACACTTTTTTACAACCAATAAACCTGTGGCTGCCATTTGTCATGGTATTCAAATTTTGACAGCTGCCAATGTCGTAAGAGATCGAAAATTGACCGCTTACCCAGCTGTAGGTCCCGAAGTAACTTTGGCAGGAGGCGAATTTCAATCAATTCCTGTGGATGGCGCTTTTGTCGATGGAAATTTAGTAACCTCCCCTGCTTGGCCTGCGCATCCAAGTTTCATTAGAGAATTTTTAAAAATTATGGGAACAAAAATTGAAATTTAAAAAGAATAAGTTTAGACCATAAACCTAAGAACTACGGCTAAAGATAATTTTGCTGTAGTTTTTTTTATCTTTGAATAGTACAAAACATTCCTTTTAAACCCAAATAAATGATTACAACTGCAACCCCAGAAGATGCACCTGCTTTAGAAAAACTAATTAATTCAGCCTATCGTGGGGAATCATCTAAACTAGGATGGGCTACAGAAGCCAACTTACTTGAAGGCAAAAGAATTACCGAAGATGAACTACTTGATCTTTTTAACAATAAAGAAAATATTATCTTAAAATTTACTGAAAACAACGCAATCCTTGGTTGTGTTCTACTTGAAAACAAAGGAAATAAACTTTACCTCGGAATGCTTTCGGTTTCTCCAAAATTGCAAAACAGTGGCATTGGAAAGCAACTTTTAAAAGAAGCCGAAATTCATGCTTTGTCATTGGACTTGCCAAAAATTGTAATGACTGTAATCACGCTCAGAGACAAACTAATCGCTTGGTATAATCGTCATGGCTTTATAGATACAGGGATCAGAAAACCTTTTCAACTTAACAATCACGATACTATAGTTTCTGAAGAACCATTTGAATTTGTTGTGTTAGAAAAAAAACTACCTTAAAATACCATTGAATATCTGACTATTTTATAAATTAGGGAAAAAATAGCCCCTATGAAAACACTAGATCAATGGTTTGAAGAGTATGCTGTAAGTCATCAAAACCCAAAAAACAAAGCGATACATTATATTTGTGTTCCTGCAATTTTCTTTTCTATTGTAGGTTTATTAATGAGTATTCCAACTACTTTTTTGAATAATGTATTGACGCTTAACCAACCCATTATTGAAAATTGGGCAGTAGTAGTTTTACTTTTTGTATTGATTTTCTACATCCGATTATCGGTTTCGATGGCAATAAAAATCGCTGTTTTTTCAGCTTTATGTGTGATTTTGAATTTTTATATCGGACAATTAGTACCACTTTGGGCATTTTCAATTGGAGTTTTTGTTGTAGCCTGGATTGGTCAATTTTATGGTCACAATATCGAAGGCAAAAAACCTTCCTTTCTAAAAGACATTCAGTTTTTATTGATTGGTCCTGCATGGGTAGTTCAAAATTTATTTTCTAAAAAATAATACATAAAACCCATGCATATAAATACATTTTGGAAAATTATTATCAAATCTATTGGACTGTGGCTCTTAGTAAATTGTGTTTGGGTAATTCCACAATTTACTTCAACTCTAAACTTTATTGATGGCGAAATTGATTGGCAAAACCTGATTTTAGTTTGGTTTATGTGTTTGGCAACATTACTTGTTTATATCTTAGTAATGAGAATATTTCTATTCAAAAGTGAATGGTTGATTAGTCTATTAAAACTTGATCAAAATTTTACTGAAGAGCGAATTGAATTAGAAATCACTGCCAAAACTGTTTTAACGATAATTGTGAGTATCATTGGAGGTATTTGGTTTCTAAAATCTTTCCCAAATTTAGCAACGTCCATATTCGATTTTTTAAAACAAGAAGAATTAATTAAAGATTACTCTAAAACTGGTTGGTTAATCTATTATTTCTTTTCAACAATAATTGGCTTTTTGGTTCTTACAAACGGAAAATCAATAAGTAATTATATTTGGAAAGAGAATTCATCCGATTAAAGCTATATTTTACTTACAAAAACTGGCCTTACTCTCGAAGCCCCGCGTAAGGGATAGAGGCGATATCCTTTATTTTTTTTCTTTAAAAAAATAAAGATAAAGCCGAAAGCCCGACCCCACGTTTGAAAATAAAGGAGGAACGACTGCTATTTTCAAACGTGGGGTTACGCCAAAAAAACAATAAATGATTTAAAAAAAGGCAATAAACAAATGCTTGCTATTTTAAGTACATTTCAACGTTTATAGCCTTTGCCAAGCGAAATAAAAGCTATAAATTAGCAGCCTAATAATTACACAATAATACAATGAAAAATACTGCTTTAACGCACATACACGAGGGTTTAGGAGCGAAAATGCTACCGTTTGCTGGATATAATATGCCGATTCTTTACGAAGGAGTAAATGCAGAACACGAAACGGTTCGAAATGCAGTAGGTGTTTTTGATGTCTCGCACATGGGGGAATTTATACTTTCGGGTCCAAATGCTTTGACTTTGATTCAAAAAGTGACTTCGAATGATGCCTCGACTTTAACAATTGGAAGAGCTCAATATTCTTGTTTACCAAACAATGAGGGTGGAATTGTAGATGATTTAATTATCTACAAAATGAAAGAGGAAGAGTATTTATTGGTGGTAAATGCTTCGAATATTGATAAGGATTGGGATTGGATTTCAGCTCATAATGATTTGAGTGTTGAAATGAAAAACTTGTCTGATGAGTATTCTTTATTAGCAATTCAAGGGCCAAAAGCTGTAGAAGCAATGCAATCTTTATCGTCTATAGATTTAGCTGCAATTGAATATTATCATTTTGAAGTTGCTGATTTTGCAGGTTTCCCCAATATTATTATCTCTGCAACTGGTTATACTGGTTCGGGTGGATTTGAAATTTATTGTAAAAATTCAGAAGTAGAAACAATTTGGAACAAAGTTTTTGAAGCCGGAGAAGCTTTCGGAATCAAACCAATTGGTTTGGCTGCGAGAGATACTTTGCGTTTAGAAATGGGATTCTGTTTGTATGGCAATGATATTAACGACACTACTTCTCCTCTGGAAGCAGGTTTAGGTTGGATTACTAAATTTACCAAAGAATTTACTAATTCTGATAATCTGAAAAAGCAAAAAGAAGCTGGTGTTACCAAAAAATTAGTTGCATTTGAGATGCAAGAGCGTTCTGTTCCAAGACATGATTATGAAATTGTTGACGCTTCAGGAAATGTAATTGGAATTGTAACTTCTGGAACGATGTCACCTTCTATGAACAAAGGAATCGGTTTAGGGTACGTTACTACTCCAAATAGTGCAATTAATAGTGATATTTTTATCCGAATTAGAAAAAATGATGTTCCTGCCAAAGTGGTAAAACTTCCATTTTATAAAAAATAAATAATTATATATGAAAAAAATCACTCTTGTATTACTGTTTTCTACATTTTCTCTATTTGCACAAAATAGCGATACAAATTGTGAAATTTTATTAAAAATAAATAAACTGCTCCAAAACGAGCATTATAGCCCAAAGCCGGTAAACGACAGTTTATCGGCTTATGTTTTTGATGAATTTTTAAACGATTTAGATCCTGGCAGAAATATTTTTTTAAAATCACAAGCCGATTCTCTTTCGGATAAATACAGACTTCAATTAGACAATCTGATCTTGAATAAAGATTGCTCTTTTTTGGAGGTCATTAAAAAAGAATACACGAAATCTTTATTAAGAAACAAAGCTGTATTAGAAAAACTAAATAATACAACTATCAATTTCAACATCAAAGACACTATCCGATTTAGACAAAAACAACTGGATTTCTACTTAAAAGCTAACGAAGTTGAGAAAGCCTGGAATAAGAAAGTTCGATATGAAATCCTTAGCGATATCGCTGGGAAAAGCAAGAATTTAGACTCTCTTAAACTCCATTTTGATTCGATGAGTCTTAAATCTCAGAAGAATATTATTGACAATGAGCTTTGCAAAATCAATGTAGAACTTAGTGATGACAAACTTTTTGGAGACAATTTTTTCAATATTTTTTGTGGTTATTTTGATCCACATACCAATTATTTTAGCAACGACACCAAATCAAGTTTTGTATCGACTCTTTCTAAAGAAAAATTATCATTGGGTATCGATGTGAGTCTCAATGAAAAAAACGAAATAATTGTTATTGAAGTTGACCCGAACGGTCCTGCATTTAAAACTGGAAAAATAAAAAAAGGAGATCAAATATTAGCGGTATCCAATCAAAAAGAAACTCTTGAAGTATCATGTTCTTCTTTAGAATCTATCGCCACGCTAATGTCATCGGAATTGAATCCTGTAGTTACATTAACCGTCAAACGAAATTCAGGAAAAAACTTTAAAGTTACTATTGAAAAAAAGGTATTAAAAGACGAAGAAAACACCGTTTATAGTTTTATTGTTGACAAAGGAATTAAAGTTGGTTATATAAAAATCCCTAGTTTTTATTCGGATTTTGAAGGAGGAGGTAAAAAAGGATGTGCACAAGATGTTGCCAAAGAAACAGTTAAACTACTAAAAGACGATGTCAAAGGACTCGTTCTTGATTTAACAGATAACGGTGGTGGCTCGATGGAAGAAGCCGTAAAATTAGCGGGCCTTTTTATTGATTATGGTCCAATTTCTATAATTGCAGATAACAAAAAAAAATTGTCTGTAATCAACGATCCTTTTAAAGGAGTTATCTGCAAAAGCCCTGTTATCATCATTATCAATGGAAATTCAGCATCTGCCAGTGAATTTTTTGCTTCAATCATGCAAGATTACAATAGAGCAGTCATAATTGGAAGTACTTCATTAGGAAAAGCAACGATGCAAACTATTGTTCCTTTAGAGAAAAATGATGACCAACATTTTGTAAAGCTGACTATTAGCAAATTTTACAGAATTACAGGAAAAAGTCATCAAGCCATTGGAGTGACTCCTGATGTTCCAATTCCTACTATTTATCAAGACATTTTTCAAAAGGAAAGTGATTTCCCAACAGCATTAAAAAATGATACTTTAAATAGACGAATTCGTTTCACTCCCTATGTTAGTGATCAGTTAATACAATTCCTAGCACAAAAAAGTAAAGACAGAGTAGCCCAAGATTCTTATTTTAATTCTATTATTGATCTTAACAAGAACATTGATACTGTGATGAAAAAAACTAAGTTTGAAATACCTATGACCTTAGATGCAATTTCAGAAAACCAAAATAGTATAAGTAGCCTAGCTGAAAAAATCAATAATTTTTCTACCCATAATCTGAATTTGAATGTATCCAATTCTGAATACAACAAATCTTTGCTTGTTATTTATCCTGCACTTATAGAATACAATACCATCCAACTCGATAACTTAAGATCGAACCATTATCTCAACGAAGCAATATCGATTATAGCTGATTATAAAGAATTAAGACAAACAACTAAATAACATTTTTACAAAAAGATTTTGGCTTGCCTTTTGGAAAAATAAGGAATAGCTGTATTTTTGTAGCTCAAAATAAAATAATAAATGGGAAGAGCATTTGAATTCCGAAAAGGTAGAAAAATGAAACGTTGGTCTGCAATGGCCAAAGCCTTTACTAGAATAGGTAAAGATATTGTTATGGCAGTAAAAGAAGGAGGTCCAAATCCTGATGCCAATTCAAGATTAAGAGCTGTCATTCAAAACGCCAAGGCTGCCAACATGCCGAAAGACAATGTTGAAAGAGCTATCAAAAAAGCAACCGACAAAGACACTGCAAACTATAAAGAAGTATTATTTGAAGGATATGCCCCTCATGGTATTGCACTTTTAATTGAAACTGCTACTGATAACAACAACAGAACGGTTGCAAATGTTAGAAGTTATTTCAATAAATGCAATGGAACTCTTGGAACTCAAGGTTCTGTTGAGTTTATGTTTGACCATACTTGTAATTTCAGAATTCCAAAAGAAGGTATCGATCCAGAAGAATTAGAATTAGAATTAATTGATTTTGGTGCTGAAGAAGTTTTTGAAGACGAAGACGGCATCTTAATCTACGCTCCATTTGGAAGTTTTGGAACTATTCAAAAAGAATTAGAAAGCAGAAATTTAGAAATATTATCTTCTGGTTTTGAAAGAATTCCTCAAATTACAAAAAAATTAACTGAAGCTGAAATGGCCGATGTTGAGAAATTAATAGAAAAAATGGAAGAAGATGATGACGTAATGAACGTATATCATACTATGGAAGAATAGTTATCAAATACAAACTATACAACACAAAAAAACTCTAGATTTTCTAGAGTTTTTTTGTGTTTAAAATTTTTAAACTGAAACAAAAAAGGTTAAAAACCAACAATCCAACCTTTATTTTCCTTTTGTCTTTTTAGACTAATTCTCTGTTATTTTTTTAGCAGCACTCGGTTGAGTATTGATAACCTTTAACAAATACATCCCTTCAGGTAATGTGGTAATATCCAATACATTTTCATTACTATCAAGAACTTTCAAACCTTGTGAAGAATATATTTCAGAGGTCTTTTTAGCAGGCAATGTTTCTACAGGAGTTGATAACACTATATTTGCTTTAGAAATAGTTGTGCTATTAGATTTTACGTCCGATTTAGATGTCACTTTTGGTACAGTTGCCTTGGTAGTTGTGGTTACGATTACATCATTTGATGCCACTTCAGGGCTACTATTATATAAATTAGAAACTTCTTCAGCGGATAAAGCAACATTATAAATTTTCAGATCATCAATATCAGCATTTATACTAACAGCAGCCCCCATTCTACCTAATCCAAAAACTACTGCCGATGTCAATTTTCTTGGACTAATAGATGATTTGATTAATTTACCATTACGATAAATTCTTGAAGTAAGTCCATCATAAGTCACGGTGTAATTATACCAAGTATTAGATGCAATTGTAGTCGTAACAATCACATCATTAACAGGCCCCCAACCAGCAAGATTCAAATCAGACTTTGAAGTTGTTGTGCTCTGTTGTAACAAGCCATAATATTGAGCGTTAGTTAAAGATCCATACCCCCATATATAATTAGCCGTAGTAATATCATTATATTTTACCCAAATAGATACCGTCCTTGCTGAATTTGCAAGAGGCAAATTACCTATAGAAGCCTCTAAAGTAGTATTTACAACACGTATAGCGCTATTAACTACACCAGTTCTATCTTTTACATATTTAACAGTACCTAAAAACGAAATATCTTTATTTGTATTACTAAGAGTACCATTAAAATTAAATTCTTGAATCGCTGTTTGAGCGCTAACCTGAATAGAAAACGCAAACAATACTAATAGGAGTAATTTTTTTTTCATAGACTGTAGGTTTTAAAATTGCTTAATAAATAATGGGCGTCATTTATTAAAACAAAGATATAACTTCATTATACCGTGAACCTAAATACTCCGACGAACTGTTAAAATACTCGTTTAAATATCAAAAACTCACTCAACCAATTATGATATATTCAATAAAAACTAATAATCACTAAATTTTACTCTGAAATCAACAGCTTTAAAAAGTAATCTTTATTAATTTGAAAATACAAAAAAACATTAGTACTCTTAAATCCATCACAATTCATTTAAACAAAAAAAAGCTCTAGACTAAAAATCTAGAGCTTTTCATATGCTTTTAAAGAAAAACAAATTTATTTTATAAATTCGATCTTCTGAGCTTCTTCTTCATTAATACTATCAAAAAATCCCTGATCATTCATCCAATCATCACTAAACACTTTGCTCATATAACGAGAACCATGATCTGGAAAAATTGCTACTACATTACTGTTTTCATCAAATTCTCCATCTTCTGCATATTGCTTAATAGCTTGCATCACTGCTCCTGAAGTATATCCAACAAATAACCCCTCTTTTCTGGTAATTTCTCTTGCAGAGTGAGCACTTTCTTCATCAGAAACTTTCATAAACTTATCAATAATATCAAAGTCCGTTGCAGATGGAATTAAATTTTTACCTAAACCTTCAATTCTATAAGGATAAATTTCATCGCTATCAAATTCTTTAGTTTCATGGTATTTTTTCAAAACCGATCCAAAAGCATCTACACCAAGAATTCTAACATTAGGATTTTGCTCTTTAAGAAATTTTGCAGTTCCGGAAATTGTTCCTCCAGTACCACTACAAGCTACTAGATGAGTGATTTTTCCGTTTGTTTGTTTCCAAATTTCAGGACCTGTAGTTTTATAATGAGCATCAATGTTTAATTGATTAAAATATTGATTGATATAAATCGATCCTTTTATTTCTTCGTGCAATCTTTTAGCAACATTGTAATAAGAACGATCATCATCTGCAGAAACGTGAGCAGGGCAAACATATACTTTAGCCCCCAAGCTTCTCAACATATCAATCTTATCTTTTGATGATTTTGAACTCACAGCAAGAATACAATTGTAGCCTTTTATGATACTTACCATCGCCAAACTAAATCCTGTGTTACCAGAAGTTGTCTCGATAATTGTATCACCTGGAGATAAAATCCCTCTTTTTTCTGCTTCTTCAATAATGTATAAAGCGATTCTATCTTTGGAAGAATGGCCTGGATTAAAAGATTCTACTTTTGCATAGAAATTGCCTTTTAAATTCTCGGTTACACTATTTAGCTTAACAAGTGGAGTATTACCTATTAACTCTAAAATATTATTATAAGCATTTATTTCTTCTTTCATAAAAAAATAGTTTATCTGAGAGCATTTTTTTAATAGATCCCGATATGATGCAAATCTAACAAAAAAAATCTAATTAGTTTTCAATTTTCTCTAAATCTAACAAAAAACTATACTCTTTTGCCAATTCCTTAAGAGCTTCAAAGCGACCAGACGCTCCTCCATGTCCTGCATCCATATTTGTGTCTAAAAAAAGCACATTATTATCTGTTTTTAAAGCTCGTAATTTAGCTACCCATTTAGCCGGTTCCCAGTATTGTACCTGAGAATCATGCAAGCCTGTAGAAACATACATATTCGGATATTTTTGAGGCACAACATTATCATACGGTGAGTACGACAACATATAATCATAATATTTGCGAATATTTGGATTTCCCCATTCATCATATTCACCTGTCGTCAACGGAATACTATCATCAAGCATTGTTGTAATTACATCTACAAAAGCAACTTGCGCAATAACACCATTATACAATTCTGGCGCAGTATTCACAACAACTCCCATTAATAATCCTCCGGCTGATCCACCTTCGGCATACAAATGCTGTGCCGAAGTATATTTTTCAGCAATTAAAAATTTAGAACAATCAATAAAATCGGTAAAAGTATTTTTCTTTTTCAATAATTTTCCATCTTCATACCATTGCCTTCCTAAATCTTCTCCTCCACGAACATGTGCAATTGCAAAAATAAAACCTCTATCCAAAAGTGACAAAACAGTCGAAGAAAAACCAGCATCCATAGAGTGTCCATAAGAGCCATAGGCGTATTGAAGCAAAGGGTTTTTACCATCTTTCTTCAAACCTTTTCTATATACCATCGAAATTGGAATTTTAACTCCATCTTCAGCTGTAGCCCAAACACGTTCTTCGATATAATTTTCTTTATCGAATTTCCCTCCGAGAACTTCCTGCTCTTTTTTAATTTCCTTAGTTTTTGTTTTCATGTTGAAATCAATAACCGATGAAGGTGTTCTCATAGATTGATACGCATAACGCAACACATCTGTATTAAAATCTACATTTCCTGTAGCATAAGCGGTATATGTTTCGCTTTCAAAAGGAAGATAATACTCCCCTTCTCCACTCCACGGCATAATTCGGATTTTATTCAAACCATTTTGACGCTCTTCTAAAACCAAAAAATCTTTAAAAATCTCAATATCCTCTAACAAAACATCACTTCTGTGCGCAATAACCTCTTTCCAATTGCTCTTTGATGTTTTATCAACAGGCGTTTTCATTAGCTTGAAATTCTCTGCTTTATCTTTATTGGTAAGAACATAAAAACTATCGCCATAATGGCTGATGCTGTATTCTAACCCTCTTACTCGCTTCTGAAAAATTTTAAACTCACCATCAGGAGTATCTGCATCAAGAATTCGATATTCATCGGTCAATGTACTACTAGACTCAATTGCCAAGTATTTTCGAGATTTAGACTTAGCGATTTCAACACTAAAAGTATCATCTTCTTCAAAATAAATCAGTACATCATCAGATTGCTTTGAACCCAATTTGTGTTTAAAAATCTTATCCGAACGCAAAGTCACATTATCCTGATCCGAATAAAAAATGGTTTTATTATCATTTGCCCAGACAGCATTTCCAGTTACATTTTCGATTTTATCATCCAGAATTTCATTCGTTTCCAGATTTTTTATCTGAATAGTATAAATGCGTCTTCCAACAATATCATAACTAAAAATAGCCATTTTATTGTCTGGACTAATACTCAAAGATCCTAATTGAAAATAAGGTTTGTCTTTGGCCATTTCATTACAATCGAATAATATCTCTTCATTTGCCGAAAGGCTTTCTTTTTTTCGGGAATAAATTGGGTAATTCTGACCTTTTTCAAAACGCGTGATATAATAATACCCATTAAAAAAATAAGGAACCGACTGATCATCTTCCTTAATTCTACTTTTCATTTCTTCAAAAAGGGCTTTTTGAAAATCCTTGGTATGAGCCGTTTTTTCTTGGTAATAAGCATTCTCCTGATTCAAATAATCAATAACTTCTGGATTTTCCCGGTCATTCAACCAAAAATAATTATCGATTCTAACTTCACCAAACTTCTTTAATTTCTTAGGAATTACTTTAGCTACCGGAGCTGAACTAGTATCTGGCATAGTTTGCGGATTGATTTAGTATTTAAAGTGTAAAAATAATACAAAGTAATTTTAAAACAGATTCGATTTTTATCTTATTTAACAAAAGTAAAATCTAAATCCGTAATTTTGTTTTTCAATAATTTAAAAATTACCAAAAATGGATTTAATGGGAATGATGGGTAAACTTAGAGAAACCCAACAAAAAATAGAAGATACTAAAAAACGTTTAGACACCGTACTTGTTGACGAACAAAGCAATGACAATTTATTAAAAGTTACGTTGACTGCTAATACCAAAATTAAGTCAATCACGATAGATGATTCTTTATTGGAAGACAAAGAACAACTGGAGGATTACTTGATTTTGACATTAAACAAAGCAATCGAAAAAGCCTCTAAAATCAATCAGGCAGAATTAGACGCCGTTGCCAAAATGGATATGCCGATGATTCCTGGAATGGATAATCTTTTTAAATAATCAGTGACTAGTAATTAGTGATTGGTGATTAGCTAAAAAAAGCGAATAACAATAACCATTTCGGTTGTATTATTCGCTTTTTTTCTAATAATAGTAATCAAACTAACTAATTACTAATCACTAATTACTAATCACTAATTACCAATCACTTATCAAAGAACTATCTTCTGCAACGTCTCCAAAACATACGTATGCATCACTTCTTTATAATCAAGATGCGTCACAATTCTGAGTTTTCCGTGTCCTAGAGAACTTATAAAAATACTTTTCTCTTTCAACTTATCAATCAATATTTTTTCGTTCAAATCTTCGCGAACTGAAAAAATCAAAATGTTGGTTTCTACAGGCTCGACCTTTCCAATCCAAGGCCTTTTTATTAATACCCCAGCAATTTCTCTGGCCCTTCTGTGATCATCGACTAATTTAGCTATATTATTATCCAAAGCAAAATTACCTGCAGCTGCCAAATATCCAACTTGACGCATTCCACCGCCTAAAATTTTTCGAATTCGCAACGCTCTTTGAATAGTAGCTTTATCAGCCAAAAGCACAGAACCAATTGGCGCTCCCAACCCTTTGGACAAACAAACCGAAATTGTATCAAACAAAGCTCCAAATTCTCTAGGATGCTGCTTTTTGGCAACAACGGCATTCCAAATTCGGGCACCGTCTAAGTGAAACTTCAAATTATTTTCGACACAAACTCTTTTTATTCTCTTTAATTCTTCCAAATCATAACAAGCTCCACCGCCTTTATTGGTTGTGTTTTCTACGCAAACCAAGCTTGTTAACGGGCTGTGATAAAACTCAGGATCATTTATCGCACCGGAAACCTGCTCCGCTGTAATCATCCCCCTGTCGCCATCCAACAAACAACAGGAAACACCGCTGTTAAATGAAACTCCACCCCCTTCATAATTATACACATGCGCATATTTATCAGCGATTAATTGCTCTCCGGGTTGTGTGTGCAATTTAATCGCCGTTTGATTCGCCATAGTTCCCGACGGAAAAAAAAGCCCCGCTTCCATCCCAAACATCCCCGCCAATCTCGCCTCTAATGCTATCACTGTAGGATCTTGTTTGTACACATCGTCACCTACTTGGGCATTAAACATGTATTGTAACATCTCAACAGATGGTTTGGTAATTGTATCGCTAATCAAATTTATTTCCATAATCTAAAAACTATATCCTATTTTTGTAACTCAAAACTAGTTAAATTATTATTAGAAGCTATTTCCTGCTATTCGTTATAAACGAAGTTCATCGAACTCCAATTACAACAAATTCAGTGTGAGGTAATCTTTTTTCAAAATGGCTTTTTTTGTAAAAAAGAAAAAAGAGCTTCCGTTGGCCGCTTTTTTTCTTTAACAAAAAATCGCAATTTTCAAAAAAAGGATTTCCACTACTATCAGGGCTAAAAACACGAATCTAATAAATTTTTCACGCAAAATTACTATAAATTTATGACAACTACCGAACAAATAAAAGGTATTGTAGAACGCCTTGGTGCGTTGAGGAGGTATCTTTGACGTTGATGCCAAGCTTATCGAAATAACCAACGAAGAAGAAAAGACTTTTGCTCCCGACTTTTGGAACAATGCCAAAGAAGCCGAAATTTTAGTTAAAAATCTTCGAAGCAAAAAGAAATGGATCGAAGATTACAACAAAGCTGTTGATATGACAGACGAGTTGCAACTTGCCTATGATTTTTACAAAGAAGGAGAATTGACTCCCGAAGAGCTGGATCATCAATACGAAATAACTCAAGCTCATATTGAAGCTATAGAATTTAAAAACATGCTTTCGGAAGAAGGTGATAGTTTGAGTGCTGTACTTCAAATTACGGCTGGTGCCGGTGGTACCGAAAGTTGCGATTGGGCTTCGATGTTGATGCGTATGTACATGATGTGGGCCGAAAAAGAAGGCTATAAAATTCGGGAACTGAATTATCAGGAAGGCGATGTTGCAGGAATCAAAACTGTCACACTGGAAATTGAGGGCGATTATTCTTTTGGATATCTAAAAGGTGAAAATGGTGTACACCGATTGGTGCGTATTTCTCCATTTGACAGTAATGCCAAAAGACATACATCGTTTGCTTCAGTTTACGTGTATCCGTTAGTTGATGATACTATCGAAATTGAAATCAACCCGGCCGATATCGAAATTACTACTGCCCGTTCCAGTGGTGCCGGAGGTCAAAACGTAAACAAGGTAGAGACCAAAGTTCAGTTGGTTCACAAGCCAACCGGAATTCAGATTCAGTGTTCTGAAACGCGTTCGCAACACGACAATAGAAATCGTGCGATGCAGATGTTGCGCTCTCAATTGTATGAAATTGAGCTTAAAAAACAACAAGAACAACGTTCTGATATTGAAGCTGGCAAAATGAAAATTGAATGGGGATCGCAAATCCGTAATTACGTAATGCAACCTTATAAATTAGTCAAAGATGTTCGCACAAGCGAAGAAACTAGTGATGTTGATAGCGTAATGAATGGAAACATTGACCGATTCCTGAAAGCATACCTTATGATGATGGGGCAACGCGAAGAGGAATAATTCTACAGAAAAAAGATTTCAGATTACAGTAATCAAGCCCGACAATTTTAAAAATTGTCGGGCTTGTTGTTTTTAAAATTTATTACTTCTAAAAACAATTTCAATAATAGTCATAACCTGAACGCCATTATTATTGTCTTTTTTATAAGATTTTTTGCATTATTTAACAAAAAACTTTAAAATAAGTAAGAAAAATGTTTCTAATTTAAGTAAGAATAGTCTAGCTTTGTTTTTATAATTACCTATTTAACAAACAATTAAAGAAAAAACTATGTCAAATTTACTTAATGACCGCGTGAATGCTATCGCAACCCCTGCGCAAGTGACGGCAATTAAAACCGCATTTCAAACCATTTCAACCAATCTGCCTTCGTTAGCAGGTTTAACTGCCGACGAGAGAAAATCGTTAACTACCATAGATGTTGGTAACAAAGCGTTTACAGAAGACGCCATCAATGCAGCAGTAAACAACCCAAACCTTGTCCCTGCTTACATTTCGATTGCAAACATGAAAAATGATTTAACCCTTTTTACCCAATTAGACGAGCTATCCGCTATGGCAAGCCAGCTTTGCGAGCGTATTGAAGACACCAAAATGCTTGCCGGAAGCGAAGCCTATGGAGCCGCTTTGTCTCTGTATAAAGCCTTTGGTGCAGCTGCCGATGCTGGAGTACCGGGGACCAAAGGCATAGTAGAGCAACTCAAAAAGCGTTTCGCCACAAGTAATGGTAATACCGTTACAACACCACCTGTGGAGCCTATAATACCATAACGAGATTTGTTTTCTCACTATTCAATGCCTCTTTAAATTCTAAAGAGGTATTTTTTTGATCAAAAAGCATTTAGAAATCAAAGGATTATAGTGGGTTATTCTTTAAAACAGGTGTTAAACACCAATAGTATTGGTCTTTAAAACCAATGCTATAGGTACAAAACAATAAAAGTATTGGTCTTTATTACCAATAACATATGTACAAAATACCAATACTATTGGTCTTTATTACCAACAGTATATGTACAAAACACATACGTTATTGGTCTTAATGACCAATAATATATACAGAAAACACCAATAGCATTGGTTTTAATTACCAATACTATTACTAATTAAAGCCAATAAAGGCAAATAGCACTCTTTTTAAACAAAATAAAAATTTAAAAAATGACATACGTTAGCAAAAAATACAAAAATGGTCTCGGCGAGCAATATCCCGAAATAGGCAATTTTATACATTATTATATAATTAAAAATAAAATCAAGAAAGCCGATGTAGCTCGGGCGCTAGAAATTCTGCCTACTGGATTGAATAATTATTTCAAGCAGGATTCCTTACAATTTGCCATTTTATGGAAGTTGAGCCTAGTATTGAAATACAATTTCTTAGCACACTTGGGCGAATACCTCCCGTACCGTTATGAAACCAAACTCGAAAAAGCCCTCAAAGAGGAACTGATAGAGAAAGACGCACTAATCCAGAAAATGGAAATCCAAATAGAGACTATGAGAGAAATGCTGAAGTAGCATATACTTTTTAAATATTCCATAAGAACATGATTTAAGTCATGGTTTATTTGTTAAAAAAATCTTAAGTTTATATGCGAAAATAGGATAATGATGGTGGCTACTTTGTGGTTGCTATTTATATTTAGATATTTGGTGTATATGAGCTGTTTATAGCGAGTATATACAAGTTAGCAGTTATTATAGAAGATGACAACAGACAAGAAAATACAACTTTTAGAAAAGCTACTAGAGAAAGCCTCTGAGATAAAAAGAGAAAGTAGCAGTGACCCTGATTTTAAGATATGGAAAAATCTGGTCGAAAGAACTCTAATGAAAATTTTTGGAGATGACGCATTTGAAGTTAACGAGTTTAGAAAACTCAAATTTTTCTATAGTCCTGTAATTTCCTTTTTGGGTGACGACCACACTAGTGAACATTTGAGATGTTTTAGAAGGGATTTTGATACTTCAAAAAAGCTAATAACTTCATATCTCGAGGAATTACGTGAAGAAAAAATAACGGAGAGTAAAAGCGAGCCGAAGACACATAAATCGGCTTCGACAATAAATAAAGTATTCATAAGCCACTCTTCCAAGGATAAAGCCTATGTAGAAGAGATAATTGATATTATTGAGACTATAGGACTAAATAGTTCGCAGATCTTTTGTAGCTCATTTGACGGTTATGGAATTGATTTGGGAGAGAACTTTCTTGAAAGAATTAAAGAAGAATTAGATGAGAACATCTTAGTCCTCTTTGTTTTATCTGAAAATTTCTATCAAAGTCCAGTATGCTTATGTGAAATGGGAGCAACATGGATAAAGACGAATGAGCACATTCCAATTCTTATTCCACCATTTGACTTTAAGGATATACAAGGGGTAATACCATTAACACAGGGTTTTAAAATCAATGATAGTCTCAAATTGAATCTATTCAAGGAGAAAATCGAAAAATTATTTGGGTTGACACCAATTGATAATTCAGTTTGGGAAAGAAAAAGAGATAGGAATTTAGCTAGAATAAGCAAAACATGAATAACAACTGCTAACACGGGTTTTGCGTCAGGCGGGCTGACGTGCAAACTTGGAGCTTTGTGCTTCTTATGAACTTTAGTAATAAATTGAAACTTTGTGCTCCAAAACCCGCCCGAACGCAAAGCCCAAAAACGTTGGTAGTAATTTTAAAAAAACACGGAAATGAAGAAAATAAGTGGAATCGGATTTGACATTCCAAGTAACGATGATAATTTTATAAAAATTGATAGTTCAAGTTCTCTTTCTGACACTGATATTGCTGTTTTTACTCCCTCATTTTCTACAACAAATTACTATAATGATGAATTTTACGAAGGAAAAAAACTTTACACAAAAACTTCTTCTGTAAACATCATTGAAAACTCAAAACATTGGAATAATGAACTGCTTCATTTTGTCGAAAATGGAGGAACATTATTTATTGTATTAAGTAAAAATGAAGATTTTTATGTTTATACAGGAACTAAATCAATGAGTGGGACAGGAAGAAATCAAAAAACAACTAATCACGTCCAAACATTCAATAATTATAAGTTTTTGTCATTCTTAAAAATTGATTTTTTCAATGCTACAGGGAAAAATGTTGTCCCAAATAGTTCATTGATACAGAACTATTATGATATATTCAAAGAATATATTTCATATGAAATTTATATAAAAAGCGAAAAAATAACTAACTCAATTTTCACAACTAAAAATAGAGATAGAACTCTTGGTACAAGCATTAAACTTAAAAAAGGATTTATAGTTTTTCTACCAAACATAGATTTAGATGTAGAAATTCTTTCAGATTACAATATAAAAACAAACAAAAGTACTTGGAATAAAGAAGGCTTGAAAATTGGTAAAATATTTTTGAATAGTATTGCTGAAATAGATAAAGCAATCAGAAAAAATGAAGAAAAAACACCAAAACCAACGTGGTTAAATGAAATTCAATACGATTTAAAAGCATCTACAATCACTAAAAATAAAATAGAAAAAAACATTTTAGAAATTCAAAAAAGAGAAAAGGAAAATGAAAAACTATATTTTCTGCTAGATGAACAAGAAATTTTAAAAGATTTACTTTTTGAAACTGGAAAGAATTTGGAAAATGCTGTTACGTTTGCTTTAAAAATATTGAACTACAAAGCAGAAAATTATGATGATGGCCAATTAGAATTGGATCAAATTATAACATCTCCAGAAGGTCATAGATTTATAGGAGAATGTGAAGGAAAGGACACAAAAGATATAGACGTTTCAAAATTCAGACAATTGCACGATAGCTTAAATGAGGATTTTGAAAGAGACGAAGTTGAAGAAAAAGCTTTTGGAATATTATTTGGAAATCCTCAAAGATTAATTAATCCAAATGAAAGAACTCTATCTTTTACAAAAAAATGTCAAACAGGTGCTAAAAGAGAAAAAATTGGTTTGATAAAAACTGAAGAACTTTTCAAAATTTGTAAATATATATCAGAAAGTAAAGACTACGAATTTGCTAAAAAATGCAGAGAAACAATTTTTAATAATTTAGGAGAAATAATCGAATTTCAAATTCCTGACCGCACGGATATATAGACAAGGATAGCGCGGATTTGCAACCCGACCGCACGGATATATAGACAACGATAGCACGGATTTGCAATCCGTGCCCGCAACAGTGAGGCATATAATAAAATTAAAAAAGTAAAATTTTATAAAGTTTTACTTTTTTAATTGTTAGTAGTAGTGCTAAATGATCGCCAATCTTTGTGGACACGGATTGCAAATCCGCGCTATCGAGTGTAACAATTAAAACAAACAAATCATGAAAAACCTATTAAAAACAGTTTTTATCCTACTTTTGCTTATAAACAGTAGTTGTAAAACACCACAAATAGTACAAACATCTAATGACGCCTATAAATTAAAAGAGAACGAACAGCAATTTCTCAATAAACCCTTAAAAAATCTTTTGAAAGAAATAAAGCCTGAAATTAAAATCGCTCATGGAACATTAGATTATCCATCCTATTTTGCCTTTAGGTTTGTTAGCAAAGAAGAAATACAACGCAGGAATTTTGACGGAACTAGCTTAGGACTATACGTCTATGTAAAAGAGCCTATTACTGAATGGAATAATGGTAAAAGACCAAAAGAAATAGAATATCAATGGACAAAAGAGGATCTAAAAAAGTATGGTGATTTTACTGTAATTGAAATCAAAGTAATTGGTAAAGATTAAAATTCGATAACTTAAATATGTTTCTGCAATAATTATGTGAAAATTCTTTTAGCAACAACAAAAAAGTAGAGTGCAAATCCGCTATCGAGTTGAATAGCAAAGCAACACAAAATCATTATTTTACATTATCGATTTAGATTGTGGATATGCTGGGTGAGATGGCACCCGTACCTCGCAATGACGTTTTTTCAGTAGATAAGTTGCAGTGCAATGTCTCTACACAAAATGTTTTTTTTATAAAATAATCAGTGAGAATCTGTACAATCCGTATAGTCCGTGGCTAAAAAGCTATTGTTTCGTACCAAAGACTGATATGGAGTAATACTTGCTGAGATCCCTCCTTCGTCTGGATGACAAGATTGTGGGTATTCGTTGTGGAATTACTGTGAAGATATGCTGGGTGAGATGACGCCCGTACCTCGCAATGACGTTTTTTCAGTAGATAAGTTGTACTGCAACGTCTCTACACAAAATGTTCCTTTTAAAATAATCAGTGAGAATCTGTACAATCCGTATAATCCGTGGCTAAAAAGCTATTGTTTCGTACCAAAGACTTATATAGAGTAATACTTGCTGAGATCCCTCCTTCGTCGGGATTGACAAGATTGTGGGTATTCGTTATGGAATTACTGTGAAGATATGCTGGGTGAGATGGCGCCCGTACCTCGCAATGACTTTGATTACAAAAAAAAAAAAACGTGGTAATTTTATAGCTTTAGATTTTAAAATGTATTAGTGAATTCGTGGCTATTTTTCTAATGTGTATTTTCGGTTAAATATACAATCCGTATAAACCAAATAATTTCAATCGTTTCCGTAAATTAGCAATCATTTCGTAATTATACTTTGCACTTATGGACATAAACTTCAACAAAAACGAAGATCACAATAAACTTTTACTTTCAGAACTCAGACAAAAATTTGCCAAAATCAAACTCGGTGGTGGCGAAAAACGAATTGAAAAACTCCACGCCGAAGGTAAAATGACTGCTCGCGAACGTATTGATTATCTATTGGATGAAAATTCAAAATCTATAGAAATCGGCGCTTTTGTAGGCAAAAAAATGTACCAAGAACACGGCGGATGTCCTTCTGGAGGTGTAATTGTAAAAATTGGATACATCAAAGGAAAACAATGTATTGTAGTTGCTAATGATGCAACAGTAAAAGCAGGTGCATGGTTCCCTATTACCGCCAAGAAAAATTTAAGGGCTCAGGAAATCGCTATAGAAAATCGTTTACCTATTATTTATTTGGTTGACAGCGCAGGAGTTTATTTGCCTTTGCAAGACGAAATTTTCCCAGACAAAGAACATTTTGGGCGCATCTTTAGAAACAACGCCATCATGAGTAGTATGGGAATTACCCAAATTGCCGCTGTAATGGGTAGTTGTGTTGCGGGAGGAGCTTATTTACCTATTATGAGTGATGAGGCTTTGATTGTGGATAAAACGGGAAGTATCTTTTTGGCAGGAAGCTATTTAGTCAAAGCTGCCATTGGCGAAACCATTGACAATGAAACTTTGGGAGGAGCCACAACACATTGTGAAATTTCGGGTGTAACCGATTATAAAGCCAAAGATGACAAAGACGCTTTGGATAAAATAAAAAATATCGTCGATAAAATTGGAGATTTTGACAAAGCAGGTTACAACCGAATTAAACCAGAGAAACCTACATTGGACGAAAATGAAATCTATGGTATTTTGCCAAAAGCTAGAAACGAACAATACGATATGATGGAAGTTATCCGCCGATTGGTTGATAACTCTGAATTTGAAGCATACAAAGAAGGCTACGGACAAACTATTATTACAGGTTATGCCCGAATAGACGGTTGGGCGGTTGGAATTATTGCCAATCAACGAAAAGTCGTTAAAACTGCTAAAGGCGAAATGCAATTTGGTGGTGTTATTTACTCGGATTCGGCAGATAAAGCGACTCGTTTCATTGCCAATTGCAACCAAAAGAAAATTCCTTTGGTTTTTGTTCAAGACGTTACCGGATTTATGGTTGGGTCAAAATCGGAACATGGTGGAATTATAAAAGACGGTGCCAAAATGGTCAACGCAGTTTCCAATTCAGTGGTACCAAAATTCACTGTTATTGTTGGGAATTCCTATGGTGCCGGAAACTATGCCATGTGTGGAAAAGCATTTGATCCCCGATTGATATTTGCCTGGCCAAGTGCCGAATTGGCAGTAATGGGAGGCACTCAAGCCGCCAAAGTATTGGCACAAATAGAAGCATCAGCATTAAAAAATAAAGGAGAAATTATCGATGAAGCGAAGGAAGCCGAACTTTTTGCTAAAATCAAAAATCGTTATGATGAGCAAGTTTCACCATATTACGCAGCCGCCAGATTGTGGACAGATGCCATTATTGATCCTCTAGAAACTAGAACCTGGATATCGATGGGAATTGAAGCCGCTAACCACGCTCCTATTGAAAAACAATTTAATTTGGGGGTAATTCAAGTTTAAAAATTGTCTCTTTTTTAAAGTCAAAAGTAAAAATATCAGATTAAAAATAATACTCACTCAAAAAAACATAATTCTCATTTTTGGATACTAAAAAGATGCATATTTCGTTAATTATTAATAACTTTAGTGTACTAATTTAAATCCAAAAAATATGAACAATGTAAAAAGCTTAAATAAGTGGGCCAATGCACACACTTATTTACCAATAGATCTACTCAGAATGGCTCTTGGAGTTTTTTTATTCATGAAAGGCGTTTATTTTTTTTCAAACGCCCAGTATTTAGTTGATTTATTATCACCCATCGACAGATTTGATAAATTTGGAGGTGGAATGTTTTTGGTTCACTATATAGCTCCAGCCCATTTGATTGGAGGAATTTTAATTTTCTTTGGTTTATTGACCCGTTGGGCGATAATAGCACAATTGCCCATTTTAATTTGTGCAATTATCATCAATTTTATGGGACAAATGCACCACCAAAATTTATTACTCGCGTTACTAACACTTGTAGTTTGTGTCTTTTTTGTAGTCTATGGAAGTGGTAAAAATTCGGCAGATTATTTCTTTAAAATGGAAAAATAATCAACTGGAGATTTAACACTTTTTCTAATGAATAACTTAAATAATTAAAACAAAAAAAAGCAGTTGCTATTTCTTATGCAACTGCTTTTTTGTTTTCAAAATTAATAAATAACCGCTTTATTAAATAGCAAATTTTTTACTTACTTCTCTCATAAATTTACCTGTAGCCGTTTCTTTAAATTTTGGAATAAAAACAATATCCCTAGGTCTTTCATATTTATCCAAAATATCAAATATTGAATGATCAATATCTATTTTATCTCCTTCTACGTAAAGAACTACTTTTTCACCCAAAACATCATCTGGTTCACCACTAATAAAATAACGTCTTGGAATCAACGCAGAAAGCTTAATTTCGACCTGCTCTGGAATAATTTTAATTCCACCACTATTAATTACATTATCAAAACGTCCCAACCAAACAAATTCTGTGTCTGAAATTAATTTCACAACATCATTCGTAACAATTTTATCATTACCAATATTTTTGGCAACAATCTCCAAACATTGATTTTCATTTATGGAAACAGTAACATTTGGTAATGTTTTGAAAGCTTCTTCTCCTATTCTTTTAGCAGCAATATGAGTAATAGTCTCTGTCATTCCATAGGTTTCATAAATCTCGATTGGCAGCTTCACTAATTCTTCTTCCAATGATTTATGCACTTTAACTCCACCAATAATTAACTTTTTGATATTCGTTAATTGATCAATCGAATTTTTGGCTTGTAGCGGAACCATTGCAGCAAAATCATACTTTTGATCATTATATTCTAACGGATGAGAATTTGGAGCTACAAAATCCATATCTAAACCTAAAATAAAGGCACGAACAAACATCATTTTTCCAGCAACATACTTTGCTGGTAAACAATGCAGCACTTTATTGCCAGGTTCTAACTTAAAGAAATCTCCCGTTGAAATGGCTGAATGCACCATGGCATTTTTATCAATTCTGATTGTTTTTGGTTCGCCAGTAGTTCCTGAAGTGTACATATCGATATAGGATTTATCATCAAACCAATCCAATAAAAAATCTCCAACTGCTTGTTCGAAATCAGCGCCTTCTTTTATAAAACTATAGGCAATTCTACATAAATCTTCTTTTGTCAAATGAACACCATTTATCTTAAAACTGTTATGCACATTTTTGTATGTTATTGTACTCATAATTATTAATTATTGTTGTTATTTTTGAGTTACTACACTTTGAATTACAATACTTTACCAGTCAATTTTTCAATCCAACAAGACCAGCTGTATTTTCTACCAAATATAATTAAAAGTGCAGGATAAATAACAACTATAGGGAAGATAATATCAAATCCAGCCTCAGGTTCCGATATATCTTTAAAAACAGAATAGGTTTGAAGAGCAGACCAATCTGAGGTTATTAATAATGCTCCAATTAAATTATTTGCGGCATGAAAACCTAACGCAATTTCCATACCATCATCCATCAAAGTTATTATTCCTAAAAATAATCCTGTCCCTATGTAATACACCATAATGAGATTCCCCAACTTGGCAACTTCGGGATTAAAAATATGTAATAATCCAAAAATGGTTGAAGTCATTACTAATGGGAACCATCTATTCTTAGACAAATTGGCAAATCCCTGCATCAGATATCCTCTAAAAACTAATTCTTCGACTGTTGTTTGAATGGGTATGAGCAGCGTTCCAATTACCAATAAAATTAAAAAAGGAAAAAGTTGAAAATTAATCTCAAAATTGGATGGATGCAAATAATAATCAACTAACGTTATTACAACAGTTACTATCGTCCATAATGAAAATGAAAACATAACCCTTTTCCAATCTATTTTCGTTCTTCCTGTTATAATCGAAATCAGTGTTTGCTTATGCAGAAAACGAACGACAAAATATATTCCTAGCAGCGCAACAACATAAGAAAAAAGCAAAAGAAACAAACCCAGATTGGGCTCAAAAAAATGCATTATTTCAGCATCTGTCGTTGGATAATTTTTCCCTTTGTAAATAGTTTCAAATAAAATCATTGCCAACATTGGCATTTGACCCAAAAATGAAGCACCCATTATAAATATTAGTCCCAAAAAATATTTCCAAATTGTATTATTTTCATTAATTCCCTGTTCTATAAACATTTGCTACTTTTTTCTATAATTATACTTCTAATCGTGTTTCAAGTCTTATTTTTGCCCAAACTAAAATAGCTTTTTTATTTCAGAATAAACAAAATCACCTTTAAAAATGATACAAATTTACCATAATCAACGCTGCGGAAAATCAAGAAATTGTCTATTGGTTTTAGAAGAATCAAACAAGGAGTTTGAAATAATCAATTATCTCAACATCCCTCCAACGGCTTCTGAATTGGTTACTCTGTTAAAAAAATTAAATCTTAAACCTATTGAATTGGTACGCCAAAAAGAAAAAATCTGGATAGAAAATTATAAAGGCAAAACACTAACAGACGAACAGATTATTCAAGCAATGGCCGAAAATCCAATTCTTATCGAAAGACCAATTGTTGTCAAAGACAATCAAGCGATTATTGGTCGAGATTTGGATAAAGTCATTCCGTTTATTTAGAATTAACATAAGTTTAAGAATCCCGATTTAAACCTTTTTTTTATTTCCCTATCTTATAGCGAAACCTTATTTATCACTAATGAAAAATTTCAACCGTATTGTAGTCCTGTTATTTCTATTTTTAGGACTTTCGAATTTTGCCCAACAAGGCCCTCCAACTTTTAACAAAATCAAAGTGACTGGGAAAATTGTAGACAAAACAAACAACCAACCCTTAGAATATGCAACAGTTACCTTAAAAAATACAAAAAATCCAAAAGCAATTTCAGGAGGAATCACTAATAACAAAGGAGAATTTGAAGCTGATGTAATTCCTGGTGTTTACGATATCACTTTAGAATTTATTTCGTTCAAATCAGTTGAAATAAAAGGAAAAAACATTACAGAGAAAACTTCATTGGGTACAATTGCACTCCTTGATGATGCTTCTCAATTAAATGAAGTAGTTGTTCGTGCTGAAAAATCTTCGGTAGAAATTAAATTGGACAAAAAAGTATATAATGTTGGCCAAGATATGATGGTAAAAGGAGGGACTGTAAGTGATGTTTTAGACAACGTTCCCTCAGTTTCTGTTGATACTGAAGGAAACGTAAGTTTAAGAGGAAGCGATAACATCCGAATTTTAATTGACGGAAGACCTTCTTACGCAGTAAATATTGCTGAAGCCTTAAGACAACTTCCTGCAGATGCTATTGATAAAGTTGAAGTTATTACAAATCCATCTGCCCGTTATGATGCTGAAGGTGGTTCTGGTATCATCAATATAGTGCTTAAAAAAGGAAAAAATCAAGGTTTTAACGGAACTATAATAGCTTCTGGAGGTATTCCTGAAACCTATGGTTTAAGTGCTAATGTGAATTATAAAAAAGAAAAAGTGAATTACTTCACAACTGTTGGCTACAACAATAGAACAAATGAAGGTGGCGGAAAAACAAATTCTCAGTATTTTAATCCAGACGGTTCTATTAAAAGCTATTTAAACGAAGATCGCGATACAGAGAGAAACAGAGAAGGATTTAACGGAAGAGCAGGTCTGGAATGGACTGTAGCTCCAAATACTTTTTGGACAAATGCCATCAATTACGAGAAAAATACAGGCGAAAACAATGATTTAATCAACTACGAGAACTTTGATGCTGGTCATAATTTTACAGGAACAACTTTTCGTTTAAACACTGGAGAAACTGGTAATGAAAATGTTTCTTACACCTCAAACTTGATTAAAAATTTCAACGACAAAGGTCACAAACTTACCGTTGATGCTTCTCTTTCAAGAGATGATGATGATAGCCAAAGTATCATTACAGGCTCTGACAATTACAACAATACTTTAAATAATCAAATTCAAAAACAAGCACAAATACAAGCAGATTATGTACTTCCAATAGGAGAAGGAAGCCAATTTGAAGCAGGTTATAAAGGAAGTTTTGGAGACTTAAACAACGAATATTATGTTCTTGATGATCAAGGAGCACGAATTGATAATTTATCAAACACTTTAGAATACAAAGAAAACATCAATGCTCTTTATACACAGTATGGTTTTAAAAAGAATAAGTTTTCTTATTTATTTGGACTACGTTGGGAAGATACAAACATACATGTAAACTTATTAGATACTAACGATTTCAATACCAAAAAGTACAATAACTTTTTCCCTAGTGCTTTCATTAGTTATGAAGTTTCAGACCAAAGTAATATTACAACAAGCTACAGTAAACGTTTAACAAGACCTAGAGGGCGCTTTATGAACCCTGCGGTAAATTATTCTAGTAACGTTAATATTTTTCAAGGAAATCCTGACTTAGATCCATCTTTAACAAATAAATTTGATGTGGGTTATATCAAACGTTGGGAAAAAGTAACTTTTAATACTTCTGCTTATTTTGAAGACACTAAAGATGTTTTCAGTTTTGTGAGATCTCCTACGGGTGATGAAGTAAATGGTGTACCTGTTATTAAAAGTTCGCCTCTTAACTTGGCTAAAGAACAAAAATATGGTTTTGAATTTACTTTGAATTATACGCCATTCAAAATATGGAGAGTGAATAGTAATTTCAATTTATATAATGTAAAAACAACTGGAGAAAACAGTTATGTAGATACAAAAGGCAATCTTATTGTGCAAGATCTTGACAATCAAGCCAACAGTTGGTTTGCCAGAATAAATTCTAAACTTACATTACCATACAAAATCGATTGGCAGTTGAATGCTACCTACAATGGAGAACAAAAAACGGCTCAAGGTAAAAACTTAGATCAATTTAGTATGAATACTGCTTTTAGCAAAGATTTACTAAAAGACAAAGCAACAATTGCATTCAATATCAGTGATATTTTCAATACAAGAATTATGAGGTCATATACTTATCTTGACAATCAAACATCTTATGGAGAAATGCAATTCCGTAAACGTCAATTTAATTTATCGTTTACTTATCGTTTCAACAAATCTAAAAACGATAAAGAAAAGAATCAAGGTCCTAAAAACGACGGAGGAAATGACGGTGGTGGAGATTTCCCAGGATAATCACTACTTGACAGACATAAAAAAAGGATTCGCAATGCGAATCCTTTTTTATTTTAAAGTAAAAAAAAGACTAAGCTTCTTCCTCTTCTCTTTTTGCTCTCTTTTCTTTATATGCTTCCCAAGTTGCTCCACCTACCCAGTAAGATACGAAACCAACTAAGAAAAACATTAACCAAAATCCCATTGTAAGGATGGTTAAGAAAAGTAAAAAGCCTAAATACTGTTGAAATTCAAACATGTTTTCCGGAATTTTTGAATGTAGCGACAAATATATGTTTTAAATCGTTTCAGACCAATAAAATCAGTAAAAACTACAATAATTTGTTGAATTATTTTTTATCATTACTAATCGTCTCATGATTAACAAGTTTTTACCCTAAAAACAGCATATATAAATTCAAAATCAAACACTTCAAAAGAACTATTCTTCTACCTCAAATTAATAATCTACCAAAGCATTAGCAATATTCAACAATAATATTATCAAATTATCAATAATCCAAACCAAACTATCATTTTTACATAAATTAATAATTATATTTGTTCATCAATAAATAAAACTTTTATGGAAGAATGCATCTCGGTTTTTGATATGTTAAAAATTGGTGTTGGTCCTTCGAGTTCGCATACACTAGGGCCTTGGCGTGCAGCTGAGCGTTTTTTAGAGGAATTGAGAAGCGAATTTGACTTCAATTCAATAATCAGAATAAAAGTAGATTTATATGGTTCTCTTTCATTAACTGGGAAAGGACATGCTACAGATTTGGCTGTCATGCTTGGCCTGAGTGGTCAGGATCCTGAATATATTCCGGTGCAAAATATTGACGGAATCATCAAAGCTATAGAAAGTAAAAACGAAATCTGCTTAGGAAACCAAATCCATATTCCTTTTTACATTCTCCAAGATATTATTTTCAATAAGGAGTTTCTGCCTTTTCATGCCAATGGATTGACTTTTACCGCCTATTTTAATGACAATAGCGAATATCATTCTACATTCTACTCCATCGGAGGTGGTTTTGTTGTGAAAGAAGAACGAGAGAATGCTCAAAAGAAAAATGCAATAAAATGTGCTTTTCCCTTCCCTATTAATTATGCCTCTGAATTATTAGGGTATTGCAAAAATGAAAACAAAGCTATTTCGGAAATTGTTTATGCCAATGAAAAATCCATGCGTCCAGAGGCTGAGATTCATCATGAATTAATGCGTATTTGGAACACCATGCTGGAGTGTATGTATATAGGTTGTCACTCACAAGGCATGCTTCCCGGAGGATTGCATGTTCACAGACGTGCATTTGATTTGCATCAAAATTTAATTGGCTTGTCTAATTATTCCAATCCTCAAGAATGGTTAGAAGAAATTAGAAAAACCGAAGTTAAATTCCGTCAAATACTAAAATGGGTAAGTTGTTTTGCACTTGCCGTAAATGAAGTAAATGCAGCTTTAGGTCGTGTCGTTACAGCTCCTACCAATGGAAGCGCCGGAGTAATTCCTGCTGTTTTAATGTATTATTTAGTGATTGAAAATCATCAGGCGGGTGAAAAAGAAATCAAGCAATTTTTAATGGTCGCTGGAGAAATTGGAAGTATTTTCAAGAAAGGATCAACTATCTCTGCTGCTATGGGAGGATGCCAAGCTGAAATTGGCGTTTCGAGTGCTATGGCTGCCGGGGCTTTGTGCGAATTGATGGGCGGTACTCCAGATCAAGTATTAATGGCAGCCGAAATTGCAATGGAACATCATTTAGGACTTACTTGTGACCCAATTGGAGGTTTGGTTCAAATTCCGTGTATTGAGAGAAATACTATGGGAGCCATAAAAGCAATTAATGCAGCAGAATTGGCATTAGCAACCGATGCTAAAAATGCCAAAGTATCTTTAGACAAAGTAATTGATACCATGTGGCAAACTGCCAAAGACATGAATTCAAAATACAAAGAAACCTCCGAGGGAGGACTAGCCGTTGCTGTAAACATGGCGGATTGTTAGAGTAAAACCCAATAAAAAGCCTTTAGTATTCAGCTAATAGCAAAATAAAAACACAAAAAAAATCAGATTAAGAAGTATCAACTCCTTAATCTGATTTTTATCTATTTATCTAAACTTACTAAATAATCTTTTTTCTTTCCAATTCTAATTTTGTAATTGGCTGATACACTATTGGAATTTCTTCAATTACTACATCACTTCTATCGAGTCCAAAAGCTCTTGTATCAGATAATGACATGTTTTTTAATAGATAATAAGAATTCAATAAAAGTCCGTCTCTTATCGTAAACTCATTTTCTACAGATAAAAACTTCTCAATGATCACAAATTTAAAATCTGGTTCGGAGTTATATTTCGTTGAACCATCATCAAGAATATGTAGGTTTAATTTTTTGTCCTTGATAAGATTTTGGACAATTTTTTTAAAATACAATTCTACTTTTGGTTGAATTCTAAAACCAATATTCAAAACAATCTTAATCACTTTATCGTCCAGCAACTTTATCACTTCATAATTCAAATCGAAAGGAGAATTGGTTCTATTGATGTGAAAAAACCAATATACATCAGCTCTTTTTGGTTTTTTAGAAAAAATAGAACTCAATATTTTTTCTTCAATTTCATAATTTCTGTCTGCTTTTGATAAATAAATTAAATGTGTTGCATATTTCGGAATTGTTATATCATTGCTCAATTCCTTTAATTTACTAGTAGCCTCTGTTAAATTGGTGAATTTGACCAATTTGTTGTTGATTTTTCTAGAAAAAAACCAAACATACATGGTAATAAATATAAAAAGTTCGAAAAACAAAAACATCCAACGCTCTTTAATCTTAACAATATTAGCAATGAAAAAAGCAATTTCGATCAATACAAAAATGGTTATAATTCCCCCTATGAGAACCCTGTTGAGTTTTTTGATATAAATCAAATAATAATTCAAAAGCACTGTAGTCATTAACATGGCAATAGTTATTGAAAAACCATACGCAGCTTCCATATTCGAAGATGTTCTAAAATACAAAATCATCAAGATACAACCGACCCACAGAATAGTATTTACCGATGGAATATAGATTTGACCTTTCAAATTGGTTGGATTCTTCATAGTAACCCGAGGCCAAAAATTAAGCGAAACCGCCTCATTAATTAAAGTAAATGAACCACTTATTAATGCCTGCGAAGCAATTATAGCAGCAAAAGTCGAAATAATAACACCTGGAATTAAAAACCATTGTGGCATAATGTTATAAAAAGGGTTTCTCCCTTCAAGAAAAGGATTGTTTTGATTCATTAACCAAGAAGCTTGCCCTAGATAATTGATAATCAAAGCTATTTTTACAAAAATCCAAGTGATTCTAATATTGCTTTTTCCACAGTGTCCCAAATCCGAATATAAGGCCTCTGCTCCCGTTGTACAAAGGAAAACTGCTCCCAACAACCAAAATCCATGAGGGTATTCGACCAATAATTCATAAGCATACACGGGGTTCAAAGCTGTTAAAATTGCTGGATGCTCTAAAATTTGGACAAATCCTAAAACAAAAAGCATACAAAACCAAATCACCATGGCGGGACCAAAAAAGATTCCTACTTTTTGAGTTCCAAAACGCTGAAAAAAGAAAAGCCCTGACAAGATTGCAATAACGATTGGAAGAATTGGAATATTAGGAACAACATCGCCTAACCCTTCTACCGCCGAAGCTACAGAAATCGGTGGAGTAATGATTCCATCTGCCAAAAGTGTCGTAGCTCCCAAAATGGTTGGAATAACCAATTTCCCTTTTCCAAATCTTTTTACCAATGCATAGAGCGAAAAAACACCGCCTTCCCCATGATTGTCTGCTGAAAGTGTCAGCAGCACATACTTGAAAGTAGTCTGAAAAGTTAGTGTCCAAAAGACACACGAAATTCCACCATACACTAATAATTTTGATATTTCTCTTTCGCCAATAATGGCCTTCATAACATATAACGGACTGGTTCCTATATCTCCGTAGATAATTCCGAGTGCAACTAAAAGTGTTGCTGCTGTTACTTTTTGAACCGTTGATTTATTCATTTTATTCTAATTTTTATTTGATTAATTCATTATTTTTAGACATAGAAAGTCCTGTATGAAGTACATAGCACACTCCATATTGTATTAAAAAAACTCTTTTTTAGTTGATTCTAACCAGTGTTAAATCGGTAGCCTACACCCGATTCGGTGATGATAAACTTAGGATGATTCGGATCTTCTTCAATTTTTTTGCGAAGCTGAGCAACGAAAACTCTTAGGTATTGTGTTTGATCAGCATAACTGTTTCCCCAAACTTGTTTGAGCAAATATTGATGTGTAAGTACTCTTCCTTCATTTTTTATAAAAATAGAAAGCAAATTATACTCGGTCGTTGTGAGTTTTAAAATTTCATTATTCAGCCTCACAATCCTTGAAGCAAAATCAATTGCAACTGAACCAAATTCAATAATAGGTTCTTTTTCACTAGTAACCTTATTTCGCAAAGCTGTCCGAATTCTAGCTAGTAATTCTTGTGTGCGAAAAGGTTTGGTCAAATAATCATTGGCTCCGTTATCAAGCGCTTTTACTATTTCATCTTCAGCACTTTTTACCGTTAAAATTATAATTGGATTAGCAAACCAATCTCTTAATCGTTTCAAAACCAATTGTCCATCTTCATCTGGCAAGCCCAAATCCAGAATAATTAAATCAGGCTGATGATTGGCAACCATCGCTAAACCTTCTTTTGCATTTACCGCGAAAATAGTTTTGTAATCATTTGAATTTAAAGTAATTTCAAGCAGTTTTCTAATCTGAATTTCGTCATCTATTACTAATATTTGAGCACTATTATTCATTTGAAATGTCTTTAGTATTCATAATTAAAGGGTGAAAGCTAAGGGTGAAAACAGAACCGCCTTCTTCCCTATTCTCTAATTTTACTTTTCCGTTTTGGGCTTCTACAAATCCTTTTACAATTGATAAACCTAGACCTGTTCCACCTGTTTTAGAATTTTGTAATCGGTAAAATTTATCAAATACTTTATCAATTTCATTTTCAGGAAATCCAATTCCGTCATCGGCGATAGTGATTACACATGGAAATGGCTTATCTGGATTAAATTCAAAATCAACATCAACATTATAAGCGATATTAATTTCAATTTTGGCTCCTTTGGGCGTGTATTGTGACGCATTAAATACCAAATTAAAAATAATCTGTTGCATCAAACCATAATCCAATTTAAAAAGAGGCAAATTCTCATCGGTTTTCACAACCACTTTATGAAATTGTAAGTCGTCTTTCAGATGATCCAAAACATTATAAACCAATTCTTCTAAATCACACCAATCCATTTTGGGCTCAATAACTCCCGATTCTAATCGGGACATATTCAATAAATTTTCGACTTGATGATTCAATCGCAAAGAAGCTTTTTCAATCTCGGCATATAAATTAGTTTTATTCTCTTCCGAAATCGCTACCGATTTACTTTGTATCGTATCAATTGCACCCATAATTGTCGAAATAGGAGTTCTTAATTCATGAGACAAAGAGTCTAATAATGCATTGTACAGTTTCATGGTATTAACCCGCACTTCTTTTATTTGCAGTACTTTTTCGGCTCTTCTGATTTTATGGGTCAAAACTGCGTTTACAAGTGTAATAATAAAGAACAAAACTAGTAATAATGAGTCTTCGGCATTACTGACATGAAAAGTGTAGTAAGGCTTAATAAATAAAAAATTTAATATTAATGCACTTAAAACTGCACTAAGCAATAAAGGCAAAATCGCTAAAAACATAGACAATACCGAAACCACAACCAATAAAAGGTATCCAACAATTTTATAATCTAAATAATCTCTGACGAACAAACACAATAAAGCAACTGTACTCACGGACAATACACTTATTAAGTACTGATTTTTAATCTTTATTTGATTCAAAATACTATTCATAATCGTTGTATTTATTTAACAAGACAAAGTTAAATCATATCCTATAAGTATTTTATAATATATCCATGAAGGATATAAAGATTTTATAAAGATTTTTATAGTCATAATGATTACACTAAAGAAGTAAGGTAGTATCATCACTTCATTACAAGAATTCTTCAAAAAAACATCTTAAATTACCAATATCACAATTTGACATGCCTTGAATTTCATATTCCTAATGAAAATTCAATTCAAAACAATACATTTTTATTACTTTTACACTCTCAAAAACAAATACAAAAACGATCCGAACTTCTCGGAATTAAAATATTAAATCACAATGTCTGCAATAAAAAAAGATTACAAAAGAATTACGACTAAGTCACTGATTGAAATGAAATCTAATGGTGAAAAAATATCTATGCTAACCGCTTATGATTATACCATGGCAAAAATTGTAGATACTGCTGGAATTGATGTAATTCTGGTTGGCGATTCAGCTTCGAATGTAATGGCAGGTCACGAAACCACTTTACCTATTACTTTGGATCAAATGATTTATCATGCATCATCAGTAGTGAGAGCTGTAGAAAGAGCATTGGTCGTTGTTGATTTACCTTTCGGAAGTTACCAATCAGATTCTAAAGAAGCTTTACGTTCTTCTATCAGAATTATGAAAGAAAGCGGTGGTCATGCTGTAAAATTAGAAGGAGGAAAAGAAATAAAAGATTCAATCAAAAAAATCTTAAATGCTGGAATTCCAGTTATGGGACATTTAGGATTGACTCCACAATCGATTTATAAATTTGGAACTTATACCGTACGCGCCAAAGAAGATCAAGAAGCCGAAAAACTTATAGAAGATGCCAAATTATTAGAGCAATTAGGTTGTTTTGCATTGGTATTAGAAAAAATTCCAGCTCATTTAGCACAAAAAGTAGCTGAAAGTATTTCGATTCCAGTTATCGGAATTGGAGCTGGTGGCGGTGTTGATGGTCAGGTATTGGTCATTCATGATATGTTAGGAATGAATAACGAATTCAGTCCTCGTTTTTTAAGACGTTATATGAATTTGTATGAAGGAATGACTTCAGCAATTAGTCAGTATGTAGAAGATGTTAAGACCAAAGATTTTCCTAACGAAAAAGAGCAGTATTAGTGTTCAGTTTGAAAGTATCCAGTTCGATTAATCTTAAAAAACTTTAAATCTCTTTAAACTTTTAAACGATTTTAAAAATCTCTTCAAACAATCTTAAACAATTACCATTGTCTAATAAAGTAATTTCAAATAAAACCAATCTCCAAATCTTACACGAAGACAATCATCTTATCGTAGTCAACAAACGTGTAGGTGATATTGTGCAAGGAGACAAAACTGGCGATAAACCATTAAGTGATGTTGTAAAGGAATACATCAAGGACAAATACAATAAGCCCGGAGAAGTATTTCTAGGAGTTGTTCATCGATTGGACAGACCCACTACTGGTATTGTAGTTTTTGCCAGAACTAGCAAGGCTTTGACTCGCATGAATGAATTATTTAGCAATAGAGAAACTAAAAAAACCTATTGGGCGGTTGTCAAAAACAAACCTTCTAAACAAGAAGATACTCTCGTTCATTACATCAAAAGAAACGAAAAAAACAATACTTCTAAAGCACACCTCAAAGAAGTTCCAGACAGTAAAATGGCCAGTTTAGAATATAAAATCATCAAAGAACTCGATAATTACTGTGCGCTGGAAATTCAATTACACACAGGAAGACATCATCAAATAAGGGCTCAACTATCTGCCATTGGATCGCCAATAAAAGGAGATTTAAAATATGGCTTCGATAGAAGCAATCCTGACGGAGGAATCCATCTTCATGCTCGAAAATTGGTTTTCATTCATCCGGTATCCAAAGAAAACGTAACCATTATTGCTCCAACTCCGGAAGATGTTATTTGGAAAGCCATTTAATTTGAATTGGAAAAGAATTTTGTTTTAAATTTACTTTGCATTATGATTTAAATCTTTTTTTGCCATGAATAACAAATTAAACGTTAGTACTAGAAAAGAAGCTTTAATTAAATTGATGAATGCAATCATCAAGTATGAAAGTGAAATTATTCAGGCGCTATATGAAGATTTCAAGAAACCTCCTTTTGAATCAATTGCAACAGAGACCAGTTACACTATTTCAGAATTAAAAAACACCATTAAGAACATTGAAAAATGGGCTAGAATCAGAAATGTAAGCCCTTCAATACTTAATTTCCCTTCAACAGATTATATTGTAAAAGAACCTTACGGAAAAGTTTTAATTATAGCCCCTTGGAATTATCCTTTTCAATTAGCAATGTGCCCAATGATTTCGGCTTTTGCTGCTGGCAATCAAGTAACGTTAAAACCTTCGGAATTAACGCCAAAAACATCGGCAATAATTTTAAAAATTGTAGAAAAAACATTTCAGCACCAACATGTAAAAGTAATTGAGGGAGGTGTTGAAACTGCTCAGAAATTATTAACCCAACGCTGGGATTATATTTTCTTTACAGGAAGTGTTGCCGTTGGTAAAATTGTCGCCAAAGCTGCAGCAAAACATCTCACACCAGTAACACTAGAACTTGGTGGAAAAAGCCCTTGCATCATTGATGAAACTGCTAATTTGAAACTTGCAGCCAGAAGAATAGTTTGGGGAAAATTTTTGAATGCAGGTCAAACCTGTATTGCTCCCGATTATATTTTGATACAAGAAAGAATGAAAAGTCATTTTGTTGATTTTATGAAAGATGAAATCAATAAAGGATATGGTAAAAATCCAAAAGATTCTCCCGATTTTGCCAGAATAATAAACGAAAAAAACTGGCATCGATTAGTAAGCATGATAGATCCCAAAAAAGTAATTTTTGGAGGCCAAACCGATATTGAAGATTGTTATATTGCTCCAACATTAATAGAAGAAAACGACCTTGGCAGTCCAATTATGCAGGAAGAAATTTTTGGTCCTTTACTCCCTATAATTACATATAAAGAGGAGAAAGAAATAGCTAAAATCATTTCAAAGTATGAAAAACCACTAGCCTTATATGTTTTTAGTGATGATAGAAAATTTGCCCGAAGAACAATTTTAGATCATTCATTTGGAGGCGGATGTGTCAACGACACTGCAATTCATTTTGCCAGCAAAAAACTTCCCTTTGGTGGTGTTGGACAAAGCGGAATGGGCGCTTATCATGGTCAATTAAGTTTTGATACTTTCTCACATCATAAAGGAATTGTAAAAAAAGGAAATTGGTTGGATTTGAATTTTAGATATGCTCCTTACACTAATAAAATTGATGCTTTAAGAAGAATATTAGATTGGTTGTAACAATCCCAAAACAACAACGATTACAGCTTAAAAACCTTTCGGAAATAGGCAACTTTTCTTTTTAAAAATAAAAAAAAATGTAACTTTACAAACTAACCTATAAACAATCTGGAATTAAGTTACACCTATGGAATTTTAAAATAAAAGATTCCAAATATTGCTTAAAAATTTAGACCAAAAACAAATAATTAATCAAATATAAATGAATCAAACTTTACAAAAATTACATGATATTAAAAAAAATGGCTACCAACTAGATTTTGGTGATGTTTTCAATCATGCTTTTGAGAATTATAAAAAAATTGCTGTATATGCGGGTGCAGTATTGGTCATTTTTACGTTTATCTATTTTATTTTTTTTGGAGTAACCCTAGTATCCGTTTTAGGATTATCTACAATAGCAGAAGAGTTTACTCCTGAAAAATTAAAATTAGGGCAATTTTCCTCAACATTACTATTCAAAATAGGATGTGTTACCGTTTTTATATCTACTTTATTTAGTCCCTTTCTGGCTTCTTTTTTAAAAATGGCAGAGCATGGAGAAAAAGACAAAAACTTTCCGGTTTCTTCTTTATTCGAGTTTTACAAACCTCCCTATTTCAAAGAAATTATTTTTTCTACTTTTTTAATTTTGACAATCAACTTAGCCCAAACCACTTTGATGAATTATTTGAAATTAGAACTTCTAGGTAACTTTATTTACTATTTTATTTCTTTTACTACTATACTTACTATTCCACTAATTGTTTTTGGAAATTTACTGGCATTTGATGCTATAAAATATAGTATTATCCTTGTATGCAAACAACCTATCATATTATTAGGACTAATGATTGTGGCGATTATTGGTGTTTTTGTAGGTGTGCTAGGATGTTGTGTAGGTATATTTTTTACGATTCCAATTCTTTATTCAATGAATTATGCAATTTATGATGCTATTATTGGAATTGAGAGATCGGAAGAAAATAATTAATATAAAATAATCAATAGTAAATGCTGAAGTATTTAGTTAAATAGTTACCCCCCGAAATACTATGATGTTATGTTGTGAAATTTTATTGTTTTTCAACTCCAACTTTTCTTTTCCAAGTTTAGTTTATTCTCATACGCCTTTATCTCAACTACAAAACCTTTTCATAACGTTAACGAATCGAAATAGCATTTTACTTTTATTGTTTTGCATTTTATTAATTGCAATCTTTTATTCGAATATCAAAATAAATTCTACTTTTAAAAAAAATGATAATCTTCCAACTAAAGAATTAGAAAAAAGAGAATATCAGCTTTATTTATTATACTTCGGATTGCTTCTTCCTTTTATGGAAATTGTATATGAATTGTTTAAAATTAGACCGCAAAGTTTATTGATTTACAACTTCATTATTGGTTTCGTTTTTCTGTCATTTTATGTAATAAGTGAAAAATCAAAATACATTTATAACAGACTGCAATCTGTATTTACCTTCTTATTTTTTATTTATATCTCAGCAACAGCGTACAAAATAATTGCTTTACCAAATGACATTATCCCTACTTACACATTCAATTTAATCTTTTTCTTTTCTTATATAATTATTAAACCAATACAGAAATATTGGATTTTTTGTGGCTGCATATTTTCTTACATAATTCTTATACTTACTTTTAATCTAATTCCTCTCAACAAAGCAATTATACTTATTTGCTGTGCTGTAATGATATTTATAATAAATTACATTAGGTATCTCTCCATTTACAGGATTCAAGAAAAAGTAAATTTTACAAATGAAATTGTAAACAAAGGAAACTCACTTACGATAGCAACTAACAAACTGGGTGAAGTAACTTTTTGCAGTGATACTATAATATCAATTTTGGGGTATACACCAAAAGAAGTAATGGGTTATGGTTTTTGGGAACTTACAGAAGATTCAGAGTTTATTGGCAAAGATTATCATATAAATTTTATAGACAATCGTTTATACGTTAGAAAATTAAAATGTAAAAACGGCGAATATAAATTCATTCAATGGATTGATAAAAAGTTTAATGAAGATTCAATTATTGGTATAGGGCAAGATATTACTAATGAAATTAAAATAAGAAAACAGTACGAAACCTTAATTCAAACAGCTGTCGATATTATTTTTGAAGCAAATGCAAAGGGTCAATTTACTTTTATCAACGATTATGGTATAAAAGCTCTAGGTTATTCTAAAGAAGAGTTACTTTCCAAAGAATTCTCTTCATTAATTAGAGCAGATTATATTACCAATACCATGAGTTTTTACCAAAACATTCTTGATATTGAAGAAAATTTTACAACCCTGGAATTTCCAGTTATTAAAAAAGATGGAGGCCAAATGTGGGTTTCTCAAAACGTTTTTGTCCGAAGAAATAGTATTGGAGAAATCGAAGGTTATTCTGGAATTGCAAGAGATATTACACTATTAAAAAATATTGAAGAAGAAAGAGAAAAAAGACAATTTAAAATTGAAGAATATAGCAAAACCCTCAAAAATTTAGCCGTTTTAAACCACTCCAATAGTGATAATTTTGATCAAACTATTATCAATATTCTACAAATTACCTCTGCAGCATTAGGTGTTAACAGAGTAGGTTTTTGGAAATATGATACCGATAAAATTATTTGTGATAAACTCTATGAATCCCAAACAAATATCCTAAAAAACGAAATTATATTTTATAAAAAAGAAAATCTAGGCTATTTCGAAAAAATTGAAAACAAACTTCAAGTAGTTTTATCAGATATTAGAGCATATTCTACTAACAATAAAATAAACGATAACTATATTTATAAAAACAATATATTTTCAACACTTGATACTCCAATTTTCATAGATGGCGAGTTAAAAGGTGTTCTTTCTTTCGAGTCAACAAAAAAAATTAAAAACTGGGATAATGAGGATATTAATTTTGCTAAATCTATCTCAGATTTAATTGTAATTGCATTGGCTTCACAGATGCGATTTGAAATTGAGCAACAATTGGCATACAAGAGCGAATTACTCTTAGTGATTAATAAAAATACAAATCAATTTTTATTAGAAAAAAACACCGAAAAACTCATCATGGGAATTATCAATGAGCTAGGTAAAGTTACCTGTTCAGAACATATTTCTTATTTCAAAAAAGATTCAAAAACCAATTTATTTGACCAAAAATTCATGTGGACAAATGAGTTGCAAGATTTTAACTCTGTTTTCCCTATTTTACAGAACATTGCATTTGATGAATTTGAGAATAATTTAGAGCATTTATCTCCATCAGAATTCTTAGAAGCAATTAAAAACAACATTCAAAACGAGACCGTTAAACTAGGCTTGCATCGTTTAAATCCAAAGTCATTATTGTTTTTACCTATTTTTATTAAAAACGAAATTGATGGTTTTTTTGCGTTTGATAATTCCACAAATGAACGTATTTGGAGTCCTGATGAAATTTCAATTTTACAATTATTAGTAAAAAACATATCTTCTTCTATTGAAAGAAACATTAACGAATCTATTATTGAAGAAAGTGAAGAACGATTCCGTTTATTGGCTAATAATATCCCTGGTACTGTGTATTTATCTAACTATGATGAAAAATATAGTAAAATATACCTCAACGATGAAATTGAAAAATTAACTGGCTATCCTAAAGCAGATTTTTTGGATAACAAAATATTTTTCATTGACCTAATTCTTAAAGAAGATATAGAAAACTATTTACTAGAAAATAAAATTGCTCTAGAAAATAAAACGCCTTTACATATTGTCTATCGAATTAGGCACAAAAACAATGCTATTATCTGGATAGAAGAATTTGGAGATTCGATAATAAAAAATGGAGAAATTGCTTTCATGGAAGGAATACTCATCGATATCACCGAAAAGAAACAAAACGAATCAATTCTCAAGGAAAAAGAATTAGCTGAAGCTGCTAATAAAGCTAAATCCGAATTTCTAGCAAACATGAGCCATGAAATAAGAACTCCTTTGAATGGAATTATTGGCTACACTGATTTGTTGATGAATTCTAAGTTGGAAGACACTCAAAAACAGTACATGAATACCATTAATCAATCCGCTAATATTTTATTAGAAGTGGTTAATGATATACTTGACTTTTCAAAAATTGAATCAGGAAAACTGGAACTTAATATTGAAAAACATAGCATTAGTGATATTATTCATCAAATAAAAGAGCTAATTAATTACCAAGCGAGTTCCAAAAATTTAGTTATAAATTACATTATCAATGAAGATGTTCCAAAATATATTTGGACAGACTACATTCGTCTGAAACAAGTACTTATCAATTTATTGACTAATGCTATTAAATTTACTCATGTTGGCAGTATTGAGCTTACTATTTCAGTATTAGAAGTTTATAAAAATAAAAAGCTCATTAGATTTTCGGTAAAAGATACTGGAATTGGTATTCGAAAAAGTAATCAAAAAATAATTTTTCAGGCTTTTTCACAAGAAGACAGCTCGACTACCAAAAAATTTGGAGGAACCGGTTTAGGTCTAACAATTTCTAACCAATTGTTAAGTTTAATGGATAGTAAATTGCAAATTAATAGTCAGTATAATGTAGGAAGTACTTTTTATTTTGATATAAAACTAAAGACTAGCGATAAAACCAAAAAAGAAAAATTGATTGATGATCAAAACGTAATTTTAGAAAATCGTGTGTTACAATTTGAAAATGAAGAGCCTAAAATATTAATTGTAGAAGATAATAAAATTAATATGGTTTTGACTCGAACATTAATCAAACAAATCATTCCAAAATGCATCCTCTATGAATCTACTGATGGCGAAAAAGCACTCGAAAAAGCATTAGAAATCAATCCTGATATTATTTTTATGGATATTCAAATGCCGTTAATTAATGGATATGAAGCAACCAAAGAAATTCGAAAAATAAAACAACTAGAAGACACCGTTATTATTGCCCTTACTGCTGGAACTATACTGGGCGAAAAAGAAAAATGCATCGAATCTGGGATGAACGATTATGTTCCAAAACCTATTGTAAAGAAAACTCTCGAAGACACTTTAGAGAAATGGTTAAAAACAAAAAGTATCTCATTATAGTTTATCGATTTAAAAATTGTAAATTTAATTAACTGAATAACAACTAAATTATAGGCAGTTATGAAATGGATTGGAAGAAGACAAAGTGAAAATGTAGAAGACCGTAGAGGAATGTCCTCAGGTGGAAAAACTATTGTTGGTGGAGGAATAGTTGGAATTATTATTTTATTACTCAATGTTTTTGGAGGAGAAAATGCACGACAACTCACTCCTATTTTGGAACAATTCAATAATAAACAAGCTGCTCCAACAGAATCAAGAGCTTTGACTCCTGAAGAAGAAACTGAAGGGAAATTTGTAAAAACACTTTTGGCTGATAACGAAGATGTTTGGGCAAAAATATTTAGAGAAAACAATCTGACTTTTGAAGCTCCAAAACTTGTCCTTTTTAGCAGTCAGGTAGAAACGGCTTGCGGTGGGGCGAGTTCTGCTTCTGGTCCTTTTTACTGTCCAGGTGACAGAACTATTTATATGGATATGTCCTTTTTTGAAGAATTAAGAACCAAATTTGGAGCCGAAGGTGGCGATTTTGCTGTAGCCTATGTAATGGCGCATGAATTTGGACATCATATTCAGACCTTATTGGGAACCTCCACAAAAGTGCATCAATTACAACAAAACAGAAGCGAAACTGAAGGCAATAAACTATCAGTCGCTTTAGAATTGCAAGCCGATTTCTACGCCGGCCTTTGGACACATTACAACGAAAACCAAAACCACATGTTAGAACCTGGTGATATCGAAGAAGCCTTGAGTGCAGCAAATGCCGTTGGCGACGATGCTATTCAGAAAAAAATGCAAGGCCAAGTGGTACCAGACTCATTTACTCACGGCACATCCAAACAAAGAATGTATTGGTTTAACAGAGGTTTTGAAACTGGAGACATCAAAAAAGGAGATACTTTTTCTGAGTTGAATTAAGTCTATTTTTTTGTCATTCCGACGAAGGAGGAATCGCATTGGTCACTCACATTATGTGATTCCTCCTTCGTCGGAATGACAAACAGAACTATTAAGAGATATACATATCCGATAAACTAATTATTCAAAATAAATCATAAAGAATTTTTATTCATAAATCGATTATTTAAAAATTCAAATTCAGGATTAAAAACTTTGATTAATTCCAATTTCTTTTCTCTTCGCCATCCTTTCAATTCCTTTTCTCTTTCTATTGCCTTTTGTACCCAAGAATGTTTTTCATAATAAACCAAAAATTCTATTCCGTATTTAGAAGCAAAAGTTTTAATGCCTTTTTCAATATTTATTTTATGTTGCTGTAATCGTTCTCCTAAATCATTTGTCATCCCTATATAATATGTTGAACGATATTTATTGGTTATAATGTAAACATAATAAATATGATAACCTTCATTAAATTCTATCATACTATTATTCATACTTATAAAAGTTTGAGATTTAATTTATAGTGTATTTGATTATTATTCTTGAACTACCCCAACCAACCATCTCTATCCAAACTTCTGTACTGAATAGCTTCTGCAATATGTCCCGAAACTACCTGAGGAGCTTCATCCAAATCAGCGATGGTTCTAGCTACTTTCAAAATTCTATCATAAGCCCGAGCTGAGAGATTTAAGCGCTCCATAGCCGTTTTTAGTAATTGTTTTGAATCATCATCCAAAGCACAATATTCCCTAATATGTTTGGTATTCATTTGAGCATTATAATGAATATGCTCCATTTCTTCAAAACGTTTGGACTGAATTTCACGCGCCGATGTTACTCGTTTCCTAATATCTGCGCTACTTTCGGCTTTTCGATCATCTGATAATTTTTCAAAAGGAACAGGAGTTACTTCGATATGTATATCAATCCGATCCAATAAAGGTCCTGAAATTTTACTCAAATATCGATTCATTTCATTAGGAGAAGAAGTTTGAGGCGATTCCGGATCATTAAAAAAACCGCTTGGACTAGGATTCATACTTGCTACTAACATAAAAGAGGAAGGATAGGTCACTGTAAACTTGGCTCTGGAAATAGTAACTTCACGATCCTCCAATGGTTGGCGCATTACTTCGAGTATATCTCGTTTAAATTCTGGTAATTCATCCAGAAATAAAACACCATTATGTGCCATCGAAATTTCTCCTGGTTGAGGGTAACTTCCTCCTCCTACCAAAGCCGCTCCTGAAATTGTATGATGCGGACTGCGAAACGGGCGCTGATTCATCAATCCGACTTCTTTTAATTTTCCTGCAACACTGTGTATTTTAGTAGTTTCTAATGCTTCTCTCAAAGTCATTGGTGGCAAAATACTAGGCAATCTTTTGGCCAACATTGTTTTTCCGGCGCCAGGTGGACCTATCAAAATGATAATATAGTACACAATTACCACTTATAAATATATTGACATTCAATGAATTAGAAATTCAACTTTCTGCTTTTAATTAGAAACCATTTATTTAAACTTATAAACATATACTTCGTAGACTGTTTTAGTTGGTGCTACACACGCAAAGAAACCTTTGCTGTTATACACAGGCTTTATTTTTTTGCTTTAATTTCATTTTCAAATTTAATAATCATATTGTAATTATAATAAATCCTATTTTCAATTGAATTAAATTCATTTTTAATATTATTGAATTGATAATCGTCAGAATAATCAATATTTGAAATTGAATTTATGAATTTTTTTATATTATCATATTCGTGTTCTCGGAGTTCATTAATATCAAAATTTTGTACATATTCATCGTTAAATAGTCTGACAATTAGAGCTGACAATTGATTAATTCTTTCCTGTATCCATTGTTTCCGATTATCAAATTTCTGCTGTTTGTGCATTCCTACAATCCTCATTGCTTCGACTGGATTTTGCGGAACATAATTGTTAAATTTAGGTTTATTATTAAGACTTTCGTCAGAGTTATTCATTGATTCTTTTGTTCGTTTTAAATCAAGACCAAATTGAAATCCTCTATTATAACCTTCTGTGTAATTATCTTTACTCTCATTAATTCTTGGCATTGGTGACATAGGTGTCATTGGAGTAAAGCAATCATATGTAGTCCTGTTGTAGCAATATCCTTCTTTAAAACCAATTTCAAAACCTCGTTCATAATTGGATTTTATTTGTGCTATTACACTAAAGTTTAGTATTAATAATAAGATTAGGGTATAATAGAAGTTTTTCATATTAAATCATTTTTCTTTAAATCCCTATCACCTTCAATAATTATACCATTGTAGTTTATTAACTAATATTGGAACAAATTCTAAAGGAATTAAAGACAACACGAAATGAATTAGTGTATAATTACTTCAACTTTTTTAACTGTACCAGTAGCCTAAATCCAAAACCATACGTGACAATATTCTAACACCAAATAAGTTTTAATTAATTAATCCCATTTTTCGGATTTGCTAAATTATCCCAATTGCAAAACTAACTTCCCATTAATTCTATTGCCCAAATCAGTTATGTTAGTTAGAGGCAGGTTTTCTATTTGTTACCGTACATAGTCCAATCCAGTTTAATATCTGATAGTTTTTCGTACTCTGTAATTTTTTGCAATATTGACTTTTTATGCTCGGCACCAATTAAAAACACAGCTTGATTATATTGATTTTCTTTACTGTAATAGTAAATTTTCTGAAGCATTGCGTTTTCACGCTTATGGTATTGTTCTGAGTGAAATATATTATAAATTTCAACTAGTCTATTCTTGTGAAAGTCAGATTCTATAATTTTTTTTTCTATAACCTCCTTTTTTTCTAAGTAGTCTAAAAATTTATCACTATTGAGATAATGAAAGCCTTCCTGTACTATCAAAGTCTCTTTCTCATTATCTAAATTTTTAAAATCTTCATATTCCAAGAAAGTTGAAATCATAAAGTAAATTTCCTGTTGGTATTTGTTTGATTTTTTTAACAAATCAATATCGACAGGGAAAATTTTAATGTCATAATTTTGTTTATATTTTTTGATACATTTTACTTCAAGTGGCAAAACTGGAGGTTGCCGATTAAGCAAAATGCTTTTGGCATAGTGTATATCAAAAGTGTCACTATAAAACATATTAGAAAAACGGGGTGGCAATTCATCAAAAATCACTTCGGGATTTATTGATTCGATAATTTTATACAATTCATCAGAATTACATTGTCCGTTTTCAGAATGTATAGTACCAATAAGAGTTATATTATACATCTGTTATGTAGTTAATTATTTAATTTTTTCAATCCTAAATTTGATTTATTGAAAAATCTAAAGTATTGAATTCTAAGTAATTGGCCTAACCAGTCTTCAATTAACACGATTATAAACTTCTTGATAATCTTCTCTAGTCGACACACCTTTTATTTTTACGTATTTCTCTCTAGTCAAATATAATAACCCTTTTTCAATTTTATATCTTACCTTTTCGACTATAGGCATATAACCTTCAGCTTTATATTCGAATTCAATAAATCTAATACTGCTTATTTGTGTGTTTCGATACTTAACAGTTACATCCTGTATGGTTCGATTACTAACAGTTATATCTTGTGAAACTTTTTTATCTGGATTTTTTAAATCTAACACGTTGTATGTTCCGTCAGATTTAAATTCAATTGCTGTCTCTGCTTTGTCACCTTTTTTCCAAACACCAACCATTTCTTGTGAGAAACAACAAATTGGAAATAATATTAAAAAAAGTAGTTTCATTGTGATGTTTTTTTGATGAATAACTGCCAACGATTTGGGACTTCCGAAGTTTGGAGAATAAATTAAGCCCATTCTTCGGATTTTCCATATCTTACCAAATACTGAACCAACTAATCATTTAGTCTATTGCTCCAAATACTTTATTGTTCTGTTAGCTTATGTATTTTCTTATTTCAGTTTCTAAATCTTTAAAATCAAGTTCTTTACTCAAGTTTAATATGCTAAAATGTCGTTTTTCTACTGGAACTTTTGATAATAACTTTACTGCTTCTTTGGCTTTAATCTTTTTATTAATTAGACAAGCTAAAAGATATAAGTCAATTTCTTCATTTTCAATGAATTCTAAAGATTTAAAATTTGTGGAAGATAATAACTCAATAATTTGTTTTTTAAAGAAGAAAGAGGGTTCTGTAAACCAAATTGCTTGAACATTTTCTGCAAGAAAGTTTATATAATTTTTGTTCAATAATGGGTGTAGGTATTTTACATTGCCAGAATTTAAGTATTCTTTTAATAATTCATTATGAATTTCTTTTCTGGAGTAGGTTATGTAATTTATGGCTGATTTTTTATCATTTGAATATTTTGAGTAAAAAAAGGTATTGAAAAAGTCATATTTATAATCATTATCTAGTTTTATTATTATGATTTCTAAAACTTTTCTTATTCTTTGTGATTTATGATAATCTACTCCATTTTCTAGAATGAATTTTAAATCCTCATATATTTTTTCTGATTTTTCATAAATATTTAGCCTTTTTTCAATATTTGAAAATATAGAAGTTTTAAGCTCAATTAAGATGTCATCAATATAAATTTGAATTAAATTGTTAATATCAATTGTATTTAAAACCGAATGAATTAGAATATCGAAAGGATGATATATTTGGTATGTATCTTCCTTTTTTGATTTTAATTTCAATAATATCTTTTTCTGTTTGTTTGTCATGATATATCAGCTAACATTCTTGTACTAAAGCTAGTTTTGGACTATATTAAGCCCATTATTCGAATTTGCCAAATCCGTTGTAGCAGTTGGTGGCTGGATTTTTATGTGCTAATTAGGATTCAGTAAGTAAATCTTAGACGTTTCAGCCTTTAAAGTACAATTTCACGTACTATTTTTGCAAAAAAAAGTATTTTTTTAATCAAGATTCCAATAAACATCATTCATAACTTCTGGGTCATCTGTTCCTGCTACATCTCTTAGCCAATCATTTGAATCATAGTCATCGCTATTATTTTCGTAAAATTCAGCTCTATTCTTTCTCTCTAAAGCAAGGTCATCTAAACTTGGAAATATCCAATCACTTGATTGATTTTTTATATAGTTTTCATCTAGATAATGCCCAAATTCATACATCAAAATATTGTCGTTTAGGTTTAGTGTATATAATTTATTTACGGAGTCGTATTTTACATTGTTAATTTTTTCAAATTTTTCTTGATTAACTTTAATAATATTATCCGAAAACTTGTAATTGATGATTTCTACAATAGGTTCGTATTCAAAAATAAAATCATTTAGTCTATTTATTTTGAAATTATATAGTCGTTTTAAACGGTATTCCATTTCTAGTTGATGTGGTGGAATTGAGAATAAATCTACAGTTTTTATTGCCCAAAGCAGGTATCCTATATCGCCATTTATTAATATAGTTTGTTCGGCTATTTCAGCTGTTTTTAAATCTTTCCTTGTGAGAGTAAAAAGTTTTCTAAAATCTGAACTAAATATTTTTTCTAGTAAATTTGATAACTTAGAGGCTTTTTTATCCTTTTTTGAGTTTTTCAAAAAGACTGCTATCACGTTTTGAGTTAGGAAGTATTCAACATCACAATCCCTAATTGTACGAATTAATTCTATATCTTCTTCGGTTACATTAAGGCGAGGACATTGTACATTAAATTTGTATTCTTTATTTTTAATAAATTCTAATAAACAAATAATGAAATCTTTAATTGTCGTATTAGTGTTCCTGTAAATTTTCCCATTTATAACATCTTCAACGTTTTTCCCTTTATATCTACCAAAAGTTATTTTCGACTCTTGGTCAAATTTTCTACTGATTTTTTTTTCGATTACTTTCCCATTTACGATATTCAGCCATACATAGTTATCATAGTAACCCCACCAATGGTCATCGTGATAATTCCCAATTCCGAATTCAATTTTACCACTAAACCAATCTGCAAGAACTGGTTTATCAGTTTTGAATAAATCATTCATACTATAATTGGCACTCTCAATATTGGTCAAGTAAAGATTGTCAGATTCTAGTAGCCAATATCCTTGATAACCATTCCAATGAGCAGTAGAGAAGTCCTCAAATTGTATATGCTTGTTTTGTTCCAAATATGAAAATAGGGGTGCACCAAGAAGTGAGTATTTTTCATCTCGATATTCTAAACTTTCTTGTGCTTGTACTGTCATTTTGTTCTTTTAAATTGGATAAAAACGTTTTGCGTTTGAAATTCCTTATTTCTGTAATTAATTTAGCTTGTAATATTGAGTTTTTTTAATTTACACTATAACTATTTTTTTTTAATTTTCAAGTTGTAAAAATGTCCTTAAATACTGAATGTGTCCAATATTGTGCAATCTTGCCACCAACGCTTCAGACTACAGCGGGTTTGGTACTAAATTAAGCCCTTTCTTCGGATTTGCCAAATCTTCCAAATACAAACCAATATTTCCATTAAGCCAATTCCCCAAATTGCTTGTAGCTTGTGTTGTGTGAAGGTTTTTTTACTAATATTTATAGGGGTTCAACAATTTTTTTACATATTTGTTTAAAAATTATATATGAAAAGTTACATATTCTTTTAAAAATTATATATTTGTAATCTAATTAATCAATCTTAATTATTATGATTTCAAATTTAACTAACCAAAACCAAGTTTTTATTAAAAGAAGAACCGCAAAAGATTCTGAATGTCAAATTGATTTGCAAAAAGAATTACCTCTTATATTTAAAGCATTTAAAATTGCTTCATCTGCATTTGAAAAAGAAGTTGCTCAAACTCCAATTGAGGCTAGAGGAAGAGGTTTTGAAGCATCTTTATTAAATTCTAAAATGATTCATAGTATTCAAACTACTTTTCCTAATAATTGGAAATATGGAAAATATAAAAGATTTATTTTACGTGTAAATAAGTATTCAATTCTTTTTAAAAAATTGGATAATAAAAATATGCCAATGAATATTAATACTAATTTTTCAAAAGCTATTTCAAATCAATTTACAATGTCATTATTTGATGAAGGAACAACATCAATAGACCCTATTTTATTTTTTGGTTATAAAAAAGATAGATTAGGTAATATAACAGAACCCAAATTAATTTATATTGATGATAATACTTTACAATGGGTATTAACTGAAGAAAATATTGATTTGTTTTCTAGTAACAAAATTGTTGCTGAAACGATTGAAAAAGTGAAGCCAAAAATCAAAATTTTGTCACCACTAAAAAAAGCTGGAAATCAGTAATTTTAATTTCAGATTTTATTTATTAAGAATTTAAAAACTTTTTTATGAGTTTTAATTATAGACAATTAATTTTTGCAAGGGAATATAGAGGATTGACACAATCTGAATTAGCTTCAAATATTGTTGGTCTTTCACAATCTAATTTATCTAAATACGAGAAAGGATTTGGATTACTTGCAGATGAAATGGTTTTAAAAATAATTGACTTTTTGGGTTTTCCTGAAAGTTGGTTACAACATAACATTTCTAATTTGCCTGAAAATGCGCATTATAGAAAACGTACTACGATTACAAAAAAAGTAAAAACGGAAATTGAATATAGTATTCGATTGATTGGTTATTTAGTTGACCAAATGTCAGATTCTATTGAATGGCCTGAATTTCGTTTGATACCTCTTAATATAGAGGATGGATATACTCCCGAAACAATAGCTAAAAACACAAGAAAAATTTTAAAAATTACTCCAAATGAGCCAGTAAAGTCAATTTTTACATTATTTGAAAATTTTGGTGTAATTGTAATTGAATTTGAAATAACAGAAAAATTTGACGGTGTTTCTTTTATTACTGATAAAGGAAATCCTGTAATAGTAATAAATAAATCATTTAGTAACGACAGAAAAAGGTTTACTCTAGCTCACGAATTAGGTCATTTAATGATGCACGATTTTCCAATTCCTGATAATAGGAACATAGAAAAAATTAAAGAAGATGAAGCAAATAGATTTGCTTCAGAATTTTTAATGCCTGCTGAATTTATTAAAAACTCTTTGTTCAATTTGAGATTATCAAGTTTAGGTCAACTAAAAAGTTATTGGCTTACTTCTATGGCTTCTTTAATTAGAAGAGCAAGAGATTTAAAGTGTATTAATGAGGATAAGTTCACTTATTTATCTATAGAGTTAAGTCGAGATGGTAAAAGGAAAAATGAAGATGGTTTTGTTTATATTGATGAGCCATCACTTTTTATTGAAGCATATAAGTTACATAAAAACGAACTTGAATATTCTGATGTAGATTTAAGCAATGCTTTCAGCATTCCTGTCGATGTAATTGAAAGATTTTGTAAAACTTCTAGATTAAGAATTGTCAAATAAATTGTCAAATTCTCTTTAGCCAGAATGTTGAGCGAAACTATCACACAACGTTCTGGGACTAAAGCAGGTTTGGGACTAAATTAAACCCAAAATTCGGATTTTCAAAATCATATCAAATACAAAATCATGTAAAGGATTAAAGCAAAGTACATGTTGTTAATGAAAGAAGCAAATTATCATAGTTATAAATTAAGTGGTTGAAAAGATTAAGATTCTAGTTCAAATTTAATAGTTCGTTCTATAAATTTATGCTTTTCTATAACTTTAAGTGCTTCTATTACTAAATAAATTTTATTTGCAATAAAACAAAAATGTCTCCCTGTTCTATAATCAGTCATAACACCAACGAGCCTATAGTCAATTTCTGTTTTGCCAGTTTCGGGATTAATTGAATATAACAATAGCCATAATCCGCATCCACTTATACCATGAAATTTATTACTGATTTTACGTAAATTATTTGTTTTAATATCCTTTCCTTTTCCTTCCATCTTTAAAATAATATAATCTCTTTTTTTAAATTTATAATATTCATATGGATTGTCATTTGTAGGACTAGTTAAATAAAATGAAGCTCCAGTATCAAAGGGTTCGTAATCTTTTGATATATTAACCGCTGGAAATCCAAGAACACAATAATTCATTGCATATATTAGATTGTGATGGCTCCTGATTTTTTCAATATTTATTGGAATATAAGGCCTCAATAAAGGTTCAATCATTACTTTATCTAACTTAATATAAGCTAAATCTACACCTTCACTTTTGTCAATTTCTGTGTATTTTATATCACCTAGTACATTTATAAATTTTGATTTACCTACTCTTATATTTAAATCGTCATTTGGATTTTTTTCAAAATAATCAGCAACATGTGATGCAGTTATGATAAAGTAATCATCATGAATTTTAGCAAATACGCCAGAACCAAAAGGTTTAAGCTTGCCACCTACACTATGAAAAAATTGAATTGTGTGTCTTAATATTTTTTTATTAATAACTTCAATTACTACTTTGTCTGTTTCTTCGGTAAATTTTTTTTCAGTCATTTTTTAGCAATAATTCCATCGGCTTGATTTTATTTAATACCATATATTTCTTCTCTTTGTCTGAATGCCCTTTTTCCACCTTCTAAAATTTCACAGCAAATTGCTCTTGTTTCAGTTCTGTCAATAGAACCTGCATCTATTACGTGAGTTACAACACTTGTACTTTTAAGAGGTATAATTAATTCTGCGTCCCCCAAAACAGCAATATTAGGATTATGAGTTACTATAATTACTTGTCTCTGCTCCTTAATTTTTCTTAAATTCTTAACTATAGTTTTAAAAATAAATTCACTATCAAGATTATCTTCAGGTTGGTCAATTATTAAAGGTTTATTGCTATCTGAAAGCATTAGAATCCCAAGTAAAACGGATTGTTGTTGCCCTAACGAAAGTTTTGATAAGGGTTTTGATAAATACTTGATTGTTCCATCTTCTTCATTATAGGTTCTTGTAATTGTAACTTCTGGTAAATCATCAAATCGTATTGCTTCAAAATCTTCAAAATTATATTCTTCGTTAATCTTCTTAATAATAGTTTGGCAATCATAATTTGAAAATGCTACATTGCCATCTTCATCTGTTAAGTTATTAAGTTTATCTATTTCATTTTTTTTACATATATCTAAAAAATCATTCACAGATAGATTTGAGGCAATAATTTTTGGCTTTTTATTTTGTCTCCAATCCATCTTAGATTTGAGCATATCTTCAAATTCGGGTGAATATATTGCGAGTTTATATTTTATTGTTATAAAAAAACCTTCTATTGTGTTTTTTAAATTAAAGTTAGCCTTTTTTCCAAATGCTTTTCTATAATTATATATTTCTTTTTTATTAGCTAATCTTTTTTCAATTAATAATATTCTTTCATCAGTCAATTTGTTTAAAAGCACTTTGTCTTGTTTTAACTTTTCTATCTTTTTTTGATAATCAAGTATGTCTTTTGAAATTTGATTTATCTTACCTAAGTCAAATGGAATACCTTGAGCTTCTAACTGTGCTTTTTTTGTGTCAATTTTTGTTTGAATTTCAGTTTCTTTTTGAGCCCAATTTTTTAACTCAATATTCAATTCAGTAATTTTAGTTGTCAATTCTGTATTTAATTCTGATGATTTTGTTTTTACCACAGTTGAAAAATCAGAAACTATATTCTTAACGTTTTGAAAGAAATCTTTACCAACAACTATTTCATCATCATTAATAGCTAAAAAGTTTGTAAATAAACTTTCATCTGAAAAAATCTCTTGGTATTTGGTTACTAATTCTTTAAGTTTATTTATTAGTTCAGACCTAATTTGCCTTTCCTTAATTAAGGAATTTTGAAAAGTAACTAATTCACCTGCTTTTTCTTTCTTTAAGTTTTCTAGTTTTTTTTCTTCATTTTTTAATGCTTTTTCTGTTTCAACATAACTTAATAAATCAAGTCTAATTTTTTTTGAGGAACTTTGATTTTCAAGTAACTCATTTATTATTGTTTCATCTTCAATTGATTTTGATTCAAGGTTTAAAAAACTATCAAGAAAGTTTATTAATACTTTTGGGTTTTCATCACTATGTTGAAGTGTTTCAGCCGTTTCACCTTGACCATATGTTTCAATATCAATTTTTGTTATTCCATTTATTGGGTCAGTGATATTTCTTAATGAATTGTTTTTTTCTCTTATGAAATCTATTTGTTGATTAGTTTCATCAAAATAGGTTATTTGAATTTGTTGTGGCCAAACATCTGAATCTACAACACTATATTTTGATTTGTTTCCTGTTGCTTCTCTAATTGCTTCTAATAAAGTTGATTTTCCTGCACCTCGACTACCAATTATACATGTCAAATTGTTACTTAAATTAATCGTAACATTCTTAAATAGTCCGCCTTCTAGTTTTATAGTTTTTATGTGTGGTCTCTGTTCTGGAATTTCATTTTCTAGTCTTATTCTAGATTCATAATATTGAAGTGCGATTTTGACAGAATGAAAATTTAAATCATCAACTTTAAATCTTGTTAATTTGTTTTCTCCATCAGCATTTGTACCTAAACCAATTAAAGTATGTGAATCAGAAGACATAACTTTTGGTAAATTATAATCAGAATCATATCCAAGTTGATTTCTTCTGATTTTTAGCAAATTATTTCTATCATTTTTTTCTTCTGTTTCGTCAAATTCAGAGTAAAGTTTTATTGAATTTTTTGATTTTATTTCTAAAGCTAATAGATTTTTAACCTTAAAAATTTCTTCCATTTGAGGGCCAAATTTACCAATTGTCTTTTCAAAACCCGAACCAACCTCGATATGTGCTAATATTCCAAATCCATTGTACTGGTTTGCAAAATTTAAGCACTCTACTATACCTTGAGTACAAATATTACTTTCAGACACAATTTTTAAATGCCCAAAAAATGAACGTAGATTTTCAAATGTTTCAAAGTACACTAACAAATGTCCTTGTGTAGTAGTTACCTCGATACCTGGCATAACTAATATATCTTTTCCTTTTGCATATTCAATTGCCAAATGCGAATTATTTATTTCATTATGGTCTGTAATACTTATTATTCGTAATCCTTTTTCAATTGCTGTGTCAACAATAGCTTGAGGAGTCATAGTTGTATCTATTACATCAAATGAACCGAAATGACCATATGAATGAATATGTAAGTCACCTCTATAAAATTTTGCTTGGTTATTTATCATTTTTTATTTTAATTGGTTTGTAATCAAGCAAACATACGTGTATTAAAAAACTTGACTTTGATTATCAACAAATATAGTTAAAAGTGATATAATACAGGATTTTCGTATTCTAGGAATGTAAAATATTAAAGAAATTTCCAGTATTCAATTTAAGATTTTGTTTGAATATTCAATAATGAAAATATTATCTAAAATGATTAATTAGCATTTATTTTTAATGTGTTAAATACTTTTTTGATATTTATTTTACCTCAAAACAATTGTTTGAAATGGTTTCTTTATTTTAGCCATGCTTAAAAGCATTAATCATTCAAAGAATAAGTTTATGGGTTTTAATAAGATACTTGAAAAATATAGAAAGATTTCATTCTCAGAACGTGACAAAGGAGACCGTTTTGAGAGATTAATGCAAGCTTATCTTCTAACTGACCCTCAATATGCTTACAAATTAAAAAAGGTTTGGCTATGGAGTGAATTTCATGGCAAAAATGATTTAGGTGGTGGTGATACTGGTATAGATTTGGTAGCACTAACACACGATGGCGATTATTGGGCTATCCAATGTAAATGCTTTCAAGACACCTCTTCAATAGATAAACCTGCGGTTGATTCCTTTTTATCAACTTCTAGTAGAGAATTTAAAAATGAGAATTTAAAAACAGTTAGATTTTCTCACCGTCTTTGGATTTCAACGACAAATAAATGGGGTTCAAATGCTACTGAAGCAATTAAGAACCAAAACCCACCAGTTTCAAGATTAAGTCTTTACGATTTACAACAATCTCCAGTTGATTGGGACAAAATGGAAAGCGGTGTACATGGTGAAGCTTCAAGAATAACTGGAAGAGATTTAAAACCTCATCAAAAATTAGCTTTAAATAAAACCCACGAGCATTTTAAGACTGCTGACCGTGGTAAACTTATTATGGCTTGTGGTACTGGTAAAACTTATAATTCACTTCGAATAGCTGAAAAAGAAACCGATGGTAAGGGAACAGTATTGTTTTTAGTTCCTTCAATTGCTTTGTTAGGTCAAACATTACGTGAATGGTCAACATTTTCTAATGAGCCGATTAATGCTATCTGTATTTGTTCTGACCCAGAAATATCAAAAAAGAAAACCAAAAACGATGATAGTGATAGCTTTAGTGTAGTTGATTTGGCTTTACCTGCATCCACAAATACTGCTGAAATATTAAACCAGTTTAATCATATCAAAACCAACGGTAATAACGGAATGACTGTTGTGTTTTCGACCTATCAATCCATTAATGTAATTGCAAGTGCACAAAAAGAAATCCTTAAAAATGGATTCAATGAATTTGATTTAATCATTTGTGATGAAGCACATCGTACTACTGGTGTTTCTTTAGCTGGAGAAGATGAATCTGCTTTTACTAAGGTACATGATAATGATTTTATAAAAGCTAAGAAACGTCTATACATGACGGCTACTCCACGTCTATATAATGATGATACAAAAAGTAAAGCGGCTCAAGTAGATGCAGTGCTTTGTTCTATGGATGACCAAGAATTATATGGTGAGGAAATTTATAGAATTGGTTTTGGTGAAGCTGTTGAGAAAGACTTATTAACTGATTACAAAGTATTGATTTTAACTCTTAGCGAGAAAGATGTTCCTCCAGCTGTTCAAAAAATGATTGCTGATGAAGAAAGTGAAATTAATGCTGATGATGCTTCTAAATTGATAGGTTGTATTAATGCACTTTCTAAACAAATTTTAGGTGATGAAGGAATTATAAAAGATAGTGACCCTGAACCAATGCGTAGAGCTGTTGCATTTTGTGCTAACATTGCAACTTCTAAAAAGATAACAGCAACTTATAATACAGCTACTGACGCATATATTAGTTCATTACCAGCTGATAAAAAAGAAAAAATGGTTTCTGTTTCATCACAACATATCGATGGAACTATGTCAGCTCCAGACCGTGATGAACTGTTAGGATGGTTAAAAGCTGACACAGATGAGGGACAATGTAGAATTTTAACTAATGTAAGATGCCTTAGCGAAGGTGTTGATGTTCCTTCTTTAGATGCTGTATTATTCCTTTCTGCAAGAAATTCCCAAGTTGATGTTGTACAATCTGTAGGACGTGTAATGCGTAAATCACCTGGAAAAAAATATGGCTATATTATTATTCCTGTAGTAGTTCCTTCTGATATTGAAGCAGATAAAGGACTTGATGATAATGAAAGATACAAAGTTGTTTGGACAGTTTTAAATGCACTTCGTGCCCATGATGACCGTTTTAATGCTACTGTAAATAAAATTGAATTAAATAAAAAACGCCCAGGTCAAATTTTGGTTGGTGGCACTGAATACGGATTTGATGGTGATGGCAATCCTGTTAAAAAAGATGATGATGATTCAAATCTATCTAATAGCAAAGACATAAACAGACAAATGGCATTGCAATTTGAACAATTACAAAATGTAATATTTGCCAGAATGGTTAAAAAAGTTGGTGACCGTAGATATTGGGAACAATGGGCTAAAAGTGTTGCTGAAATTGCAGAAAGACAAGTTGAAAGAATCAATAGTTTAATCACTAACGATGAGAAGCATCAAAAAGAATTTGCTTGTTTTTTAAGTGGTTTACAAAAAAATATAAATCCAAGTATTACTCAACAACAAGCTGTTGAAATGCTTTCGCAACATATTATAACCAAACCTGTATTTGAAGCTTTGTTTGACGGATATTCGTTTGTGAAAAATAATCCAATATCTGTTTCAATGCAAACAATGTTGGATTTATTAGAAGACCAATCTTTTGATAAAGATGCTGAAACCCTTCAAAAATTCTATGAATCTGTAAAAATGCGTGCTTCGGGAATTGATAATGCTGAAGGAAAGCAACGTATTATTATTGAGTTGTATGATAAGTTTTTTAAAACAGCATTTCCTAAAATGGTAGAGCAATTAGGTATTGTTTATACACCTGTTGAAGTGGTTGATTTTATAATTCACTCAGTTAATGATGTTTTGAAGAAAGAATTTGGCAGAAGTATTTCTGATGAAAATGTCAATATTTTAGACCCATTTACAGGAACGGGTACTTTTATTACCCGATTATTGCAAAGCGGATTAATTGATAAAAAAGATTTAAAACGCAAATACGACCATGAAATCTATGCAAATGAAATTGTATTGCTTGCCTATTATATTGCAGCTGTAAACATCGAAAATGCATATCATGATGCGATGGAGCAAACAGAATACAATTCATTTGATGGTATTTGTTTAACCGATACATTTCAACTGGGTGAAAGTGATGAAAGTGAAAAAATGTTTTCTGAAATGTTTCCTCAAAATTCAGAACGAGTTGCAAAACAAAAGAATGCACCTCTTAGAGTAATTATAGGTAATCCTCCTTATTCAATTGGTCAAAAATCAGCCAATGATAATGCTCAGAATCAAAGTTACCCAAAGCTGGATGCTAAGATAGCAACTACTTATGCAAAAGAATCTTCAGCAAGTTTAAATAAATCATTGTATGATGCCTATGTTAAAGCCTTTAGATGGAGTTCAGACCGTTTAGACCCAGAAAATGGAGGGATAATTTCATTTATTACAAATGGTAACTGGATTCATAAGTCAAGTATGGATGGATTTAGAAGGACATTAGAAAAAGAATTTTCATCTATTTACGTTTTTAATTTAAGAGGAGGAATCAAAGGGCTTTCAGGTGAATTGGCGAGGAAAGAAGGTCAAAATGTTTTTGATATAATGACAGGAGTTTCAGTTACATTATTAGTTAAAAATCCAAAAACAAACAATGAAAAAGGAGGGATTTTTTATTATGATATTGGTGACTATTTAAATAGAAAAGAAAAAATTAAAATCATAAGTGATTATAATTCGTTAAAAAATGAAAGCATTAAATGGGTTAAGATTGAACCAAATGAAAATAATGATTGGTTAGAGCAACGTAATGATATTTTTGGAGCTTATATTCCATTAGAACCAAAGAAAAAATTTGATTTAAAATCACACTCCTTTTTCAATACTTATGCAATTGGAGTAGCGACAAATAGAGACGCTTGGGTCTATAATTTCTCAAGAACAAAAATTGAAATGAATATGAAAATGATGATTGATTTCTATAATAATCAAAAATCTGAATTCGAAAAGATTAAGCTACAAAATATAAAAATTGAAATTGAAGATTTTATAGATTCTGATTCAACTAAAATTAATTGGACAAGAGCTTTACGTAAAGATGCAAGTAAAGGGATAAATCATAATTTTAAACCAACAGAATTTAGACTAAGTTCATATCGACCATTTTCAAAACAACAATTATATTTTGATAGACCATTTATTGAGAGTCCAGGATTAAGTTCTGTTTTATTTCCTAATTCAAATTCATCAAATTTAGTGATTTGCGTAACTGGAACTGGTGACAGAAGAGGTTTTGCTTCTTTAATTTCAAATTCAATTCCAAACCTTGATTCATTAGAAAAAACTCAATGTTTTCCATTGTATTACTTTGAAGAGCGTCAAAAACAAAGCAGAAGTTTATTTGATGAAGATGGTGATAGTGAGTTTATCCGTAGAGATGGAGTGAGTGATTTTATCTTAGAGCGTGCCAAAGTTATGTATGGTAAAACCGTTGGTAAAGAAGATATTTTCTATTACGTATATGGTCTTTTACATAGTCTCGAATATAGAGAAATGTTCGCTAATGATTTAAAGAAAATGCTACCACGTTTACCGTTACTGGAAGATGTTAGAGATTTTTGGAAGTTCAGCAAAGCTGGTCGAGCATTGGCAGAATTGCACCTTAACTATGAAAAAGTTCCAGCGTATGATGGTGTTACAGTTATTGGGAGTGATAGTGGTTTTTATACCGTAGAGAAAATGAAATATCCTAAGAAAGACCAGAAGGACACTATTCACTATAATAGCAAAATTACAATTACCAATATACCACCAAAAGCCTATGAATATATTGTAAGTGGTAAAAGTGCGATTGATTGGGTGATTGAGCGTTATCAAATTAAAGTAGATTTGAATAGTAAAGGAGAAGGCAGTGGTATTAAAAACGACCCAAATGATTGGGCTGATGAAGTTGGTAATCCAAGATATATTTTAGATTTACTTTTAAGTGTTATCAATGTTAGTATTCAAACTGTAGATATTGTCAATGATTTACCAAAAGTAAAATTTGAATAATTATTAGGTATTTTAGCATTCACAATGCAAGTAATGTATAGTGCCAAATTTTTAATATTAATAATTTGGTAACGTTTATTAATTTATATACTCGTTAATTAGTTCAATTTTTTGGTCAATTAGTTTTACGGCTTGGTCTGGTTTCATTTCTTTTTGTTTAAAGCCATAAATATCTTTAGAACAATCACCACAATCTTTACCTATATCATTACTCTTATTACCACATTCACAATTCCAAACCTCTTTTTCTTTTGAAGATAAAAGTTGTTTTTTTGATGCTATTTCGCCTCTTTCTTTAAAAGCTATTGAAATATAATTTTTTGTTTGAATTAAGTTTTCGATATCATTTTTATCATAAAATGCTTTGTCAAAGGTCGAAATCATTACACCAATTTTTTGTTTTGTAAAATCAGTATTTTTAAGTAGGCTCATGTTTTTCTCATAATCAAATAAATTTAATTTATTGATTACTTTTGTTAAATACAAAGAAACTGAATGAGAGGTTGAAGTTTCAATTGCATCATAAAGCAGACTTGTTTTTTTATTTTCTTCTAAACTTTCAATGTAGCCAATAAAGTTTTTATTAAATACATTAATGGCTTCTGCACCATTAGGATGGGTGTTTTCAATTGTTAATTTGTAATCTTTTATTATAAAAGGAAAAATCTCATAAACTTGATTTGAAGTTATGAATTCCCATATATCTTCACTATATGATTGATTCCCTTTTTGTGATTTTTCTATTATTATTTTTCTTTGTCTTAAATTATTTATTCTCTCAACGGCTACGTTTTCAAACTTTTCATTTGTTATTGGTAATGAATTAGTTCTTTCATCTTTTTCAACAATTACTGCTGTTCCAATGGCTGTTAGCATAAACATTGATTTTCCCTTTCCTGATATTTCATCCATATCAATACTTAAACCTATTACGCAGTTTCCACCAATTTCATGTGCATTGTATTTTATTTTTTCTATTGCCTCATTATAAAGAAAAGATAACTGCTTTTGATATGAATTAGAACGACCTCCAAATACATCTGATAATCCTCCTAAAAAATCACTAAATAAATTAGTTCCTGCTACAATATGAGCAGAAACTGGTTTTAAATGTTTTTTAATTTTCAATCCTTCCGCAGAAGATGTTGTTATTACTAAAATATCTTTAGGACTTGCCATAGTTAATTTTTTTGTTACTTATTTGTTATTCAATATGTTTAGGTATAATGTTTTACTACATATCAAATAAAATTTTATTTATTGGTTAGTATCGTGCGAAAATATTGCCTAATTTTGTTGTGTTAGATGTTAGTGCCTGTACTTTTTTAAATTAAACCTATAAATTAAAAATTTGTTTGTATTCAATCTCATTCATAGTAATTCTCTTTACAAAGAATGAGGTAATAACATTTTCCGTAACTAAATCAAATCCACATTTTTCAAGTACACGGATGCTTGGAGCATTATGTGGTTTTACAATTGTAGCGACTAAATTATACTCATCAACTTTCATTGCCCCAAGTGTCATATTAAGAGCTAATGTCATAAGTCCTTTATTTCTAAAATTAGATATGATGGCATAACTTAAAGTTTCTTTAAATCCTCCAGCTAACATAGTCTCAAACGCACCAGATTTATGTAATGAAATGAAACCTATGAGAATACTGTTTTTATCTGTATAATTTCCTGTGTCCTTACCAAAAATAATTCTTATTGCTTTAAAGAAGGCTGTTCGAGAAGTTTCTTTAATTTGCATTTGATGTTCAATATATTGCTTGGCATCATCTATGTTTTCAAATCTCATATAAGGAAATTCTTTACGAATATCAATATCTTTTGAAAGTTCAAAAAATTGCTTTGCATCACTTAAATGAAATGGTGTTGTTCCTAAAGATGGTTCATTCATAAGTTATATCTTATTTGTTTAAACGTTCTGAAGCATTGGTAGTTGCTTATTTATATGAATAGCAAAACCACACAAAGCCACCCACTTTAGGCTAGTCATGTGGAATTAGAGTTACACAATGTATATTTCCAATGATTAATATTTTTATAATAATCACTTTAGATTCAACAATCGTGCCATTATTATTTAATAAAATATTAATGATTAATTTTTAAAAGATATTAAAGCAACATAAAATGATATAGAATTACTTCAACTTTTCCAAAAATACCAGCAAACCAAATTCCAATCCAAATGGTGTGAAATATTTAATAGTCCAAAGTTAAAGACCAATATTTATTCTTCTATATTCATATAATATTATATATCAATTTTCAGTGATTTTTTAATTTTTGCCACAGTTCCTAAAGACACATCATAAAGCTTGACACACTCTCTGACGCTAAATCCACGATTCAATCCATCAATGACTTTTGGGTATTTTGACTGAAACTCAGATATTGCTTCTTTGCTGTTTTTTGGTCTGCCACAGTGTTTCGAAAGCATTGCGGTCTTCATCCCAGAGCGAATTCTTGAAATCAGTACTTGTCTTTCGTTCTTGGCGAATAAACTTAGCAAATTTGTCAATAGCTCCGTTTGGAATGATACCTCACCATTTTCATTTAATGTTTCTGAATTTAAGTCCTGAAAATATATACTGATTCCAAGTTGATGAAGTTGCTCTATCAAGCTTAATGTTTGAATCGTGTTTCTTCCTAATCTTGATATTTCTGTACATAAGATTTTTTTGAATTTTCCTTGTTTAGCTTCTTCCAATAATTGTTGGATGCCCAAACGTTCTTTATTAGTTTTAGCTCCAGATATTTTTTCTGTTATTATGCTTACAACTTCATAATCGAATCTATCTGCTACTTTTTTTAAATCACTTACTTGTCTTTGGAAATCCATCGAATCAAGACTTACTCTGGCGAATATTGCAACTGGTGTTTTCATAGTTTACTGTTATAAAAAAAGGATTCCTCAATTTCGAGGTCATTTTACTGCTCTCAATGGTTATTTTTTGCTTATTTGGTGTTATACGAAAAGGTAATCCTTGTTTTATAACACTTATGCAATATTCCAGGTATTATTTTTTATTTCCAAATGAAAGCCCGTATTTCCTGGGTTCATAGATTTTTATATCCAAATTTTAACTAAATTTGTACTATCAAATAAGAATACCTATATATAGGAGTAGTTTATTTGTATAAGCAAAGCGATTACGTGCTAAAATTTGATTACGCCATCATATAAATCCCTGTTTTTTACTTGAATTCATCTTGTACCTCAAAAGCAAATACGTGCTCGTGTGGTTTTTATTCATTACTGTTAAATCAGGTTAAGTCGCTATTTTTATCATGTATAGTGACTAAATATTTATGCTGAAAAAATTAAAAATTATTTTTTTTTAAAATGGCACCTTCTTTATTTTAAATCGATTTTTCTGGGTCGCCCCAAAAAACGCATTTCCAAGTACAATATTTTGGAGGACACCAGGCAGGCATGTATAACGGTGTACGACCAGGCAGGCAGGGGCTAAATATTCTAATGTTAAAAATAAATTCGTTTCAAGAAGTTGCAATCATCAGCATAATTGAGTATATTTGATAAACCATGAAATAGGTGCTTGTTTTCTTGATTCGTGCCTGGTAAATAAAAAATCTTAATAAATAAAAGGTGCTTGCCTTTTTTAAGATTTGCAAAACAATCCCAATATTATTTTAATAAATGAAATTAATCTTGTTGATTAATTTCCAAAAAAAACATTACTGTTTACAACTTATTTGGTTGGAATAAATTCGTTGATATAATTAAAATGAATTTACTTATTTCTCCGTATCAATATATTTATAATAAACAGTAAAGTTTTAAAATCCTTGAGTTCCAGCAGTTCGCCACTGCTGGTGTCTCTCTCAGGAATTAGTGAGAGGCCAAGGCAAAACAATAACATAAAAAGAGATATAGAATGAGAAATGTCACAAATAAACACCGACAAAATTAATGTTAATTACTATAAATCCATTAACGACCCACAAGTAGCTTACGCTAAATCTATAAATAATTTTTTACCTTCAATTTGCTATTCAGAACATTCTGAAAAAATAATTAAATCAAGAAAAGGAGAACTTGACTATGATTTAACAAAAGCAAATTTACCATGTATTACGTACAACTTCTTATATGATGGTTACAAGAATGATTCACACATTATAAAAGGTACAGGATTACTTTGTATTGAAATAGATGATGATTCATTTAACATTAAACTCATTGATAAAAATAAAGTATTAGCTTACTACAAACCTTATTGTGGTAAAGGTTATTTCATTATAGTTCGTGTAGATGGATTAACCTTATGTAATTTTAAATCAACTTATTATTCTATTGCAGAAAATTTAGGTATTAGTGCATTCATTGATGAAAATACAATGAAAGCAAGTGAATATAGTGTATTATCATATGATGAAAGTATTTATATAAATTTAAATCCCTTAGTTTATATTGCATCTGATGAAAAGGTGTCATCTACTCTTATAGGTAGTAATGATTCTCAAGATTATCATAATAATGATGTTTTTATAATCCCGCAAGATGTTGATAATCCTGCGGTATTTATTGATAAGTATGAAATATTTTTATCCCCGCATGATATAAATAATAATGCGGGATTTATAGATTATAATAGTATTGATTATAATGATAAATTATTATTCCCGCAGGATTTGAATAATAATGCGGGATATATTAATAATAGTAATATAAATAATGTGCTAGAAGCCCCGCAGGGTTTTTCACCTCTATCCCCTCCTTCATCAACTACCTTCAATTATGTTACTAATAATACAGAGTATATTACAAATGAATTAATCCCAGTATATACGGGATGTACAGAGGAAATATCCACCATAAATGACGATGAATTTTATGCGCAAAATGCGGGGTTCTTTAATAATCCATCAATTCTATATATACCCAAAAAAGTAGAATACGCATTAAAGAAGTATATGTCGAAGAATCTATTAAGAGAAATTGATGCAGATGAATCTATTGCAATTGAAAAATGTTTAATATTTCTGAATAATCTATCTCTAACCTTTTATACTGAGGACAAATGGAAACCTCTACATTCAACTATTTTGGATACTCAATTACAGAAGGAAAATGATAATACCTACATGTATGCCAAAGTAGCGAAAGCATTGAAAATTGGCACTAAACAAAAAGGTGCTATAATTGAAGTAAAGACTAATGAAGATGATATTGAATCATATCAACAAAAAGTTATCAGTAAACAGTATAAGATAAGCGATACTTATCTAAAGGCTGGATTAATTCAATATAAGCTACAAACACCATATTTAATTAATAGAAGAAGAAAAGAATTTTTTAGAAATCTAAAAGAAGCTCATAGTAATGTCATAGCAAATAATTTATTGCAACTATATGCCTCAATTGATTTGCCAACAAAACAAGAAATACTAAACCATGGTAAAGTATTAGCTAAAAATAAAGCCGAAACAAAAAAACATAAAATCATAACAGTTAGAAACAAACAATCTAACAGTGCATGGAAGGATGTCTCTAAGCGAACATTTGTGGAGGATAATATTGATTTATTTAGTTATTTAACCGATAATGGTTTTTATATCCCAGACCCTGGAAAGGAAAAAAGTGGTGGTAGAGTTGTTGATTCATTTAATCTAATGCCCAGCTGGATAAGAAAAATGATAAAAATTAATGGCGAAGAAATTGTGGAAGTTGATTGCAAAGCACTGCACCCAAATCTAAATATTAAAATTTATGGTGGTAATGAAAAATATATAACACATCAAAAGGTAGCTGAAAAAGCAAACATAGACATTATGGATGTTAAAGAGGAACATCTTTCATTTTTTAATAAACACCATTGGCAAATGAAAGAATCACCACTTTGGGATTATTACATAAAAAATGAACCATTGATGATGAAAAATTTAATTGATGATAAATACAAAAACGGATACAAAATCACTTCAAAAAAATTGTTCAAATTGGAAGTTGAAATAATGACGGAAGTTATCAAAAGATTAAACGAAAATGGATTATATGTTGGTTATGTTTATGATGCTTTATTCTGCAAAAAATCGGAAGCTTTTATTGTTAAAGACATGATGGACTTAGTTTTAAAGGAATTTGGAATATTCACTACTGCATCATTTGTCGGCATGAATGAAGTAATAGATTTAAAAGCAATTCCCATTGAAGCGGAAAACCCAAAGAAAATAGCAATGAGAGAAAAATTCAATCAATTATTTAGATACTTTCCAGATTCCACATTGATGACGCCAGCACAATTACATACTCTAACTTCAAATGTCTTTTATCATTTAAAGTTTGATTTGATTTTAAAGGCAATAAAAAATGTCCGAGAAAATAATTTTGAGCTATTTTGGAAAAACATTCAGGATTTGAAAAAATATTTATAATTAATTAGATATAAAATTATCCATATAATAGGCGATAGAAAAATAAGCGTTTTAAGGCATTTTTTTTTCATATACAATACTTTGTACTTAGAAACTTTTATCACGTCTTTACATGTAGGAAAATACACTTATTGTTGCGTTGTAGTAGAATGGATAAATTTATAAGGAAGCGCAAAATCTTTTATTAAGTTTTTTTTTAATTATTTTTAAAAAACAACCTTTTCATATTAAGTGGTTGACAAAGTTATATCATCAATAGTAAAGAGGCTGTAAAGGATACAGCCTCTTTTTTCATTTTTTGTACGGACTTCTATTTGAGACTCTATCTCAAATATTCAATTCGCAACGACTTATTTTAGTTTTGAGACATCCACTTTTTAATTTATCTGAAATTTTAATATAGTTTCGATTCATAATAAATTTATATGTAAATTTTATTTTATAAGTATTTTTGGGTATCTCTAATGGCAAGACTCTTTTGTATATTTTCTTGCTCTTTCTCGCCACCTTTATTGTATTGGTTTAATATCGCTTCATTATAATTGTGAGCATCACTTAAAGATTGATGAATCCTTTCTGCTTCAATTAAATCTTTTTTAATATGGCTTTTAATTATATTCCTGTGGCAATACAAATATTTTTTTCCACTACCACAATAACACCTACTATCCCTATTCCCACCCAATGAAAAAGCAAAAGGCAAAAACATATTTTTTAATTCTCCATACTTATTAAATATTTTGTAAATAGATTTATCATATACTAATGTATCTTTATCTATTCTTGTTGAATACATTTGCAATTTATCAATAGTATCACATATTTCAATTACATCATCAATTATTATTTTATTTGTTAGATTAATTCTAACATTTGGTTTGGTTTTTCCCGTAAAAGAGTTGTTATCTGAAATAAATACTATTTCTTTTTTTGCATCTTCATTTGGGGTTATATCAATTAATTTACCATCTTCATTTTCCCAAACTGCATGATGTTCAGCTTCACATAAAAATTTATTATAATGGATATGCCATCCATAATGTATCATACCTCCATCTTTTTTTATTTTCTGTGTAACATTATTGAAACACTGAAGATATTCAGAATATGGTTCAGTTTCTACTGGGACTAATTGAGGTTCTATTTGCGTATTTAGTTTTTTAATTAATTTTTGAAGATTTTCAGATACTTTGGTTAGTTGTAAATTACTCATAATTTTTTTTTTTGGTTTGTTTTGGTTATTGTATTGGTTCTATTTATCAATGTTTTAATTCTTTTCATATCTTTTGTCATTTTAACTATTTTTTAATTGATAGTCACGTCTGAATATGGCATAAGAAGTCATTAGCCCAAGAGCTGGACAAAAAAACATTTAGTACATATTCAGGGTAAAATCTCTTCAGATTTGAAAAGATTAACAATTTTGCTAAAGGTTAAAAATCATCAATGTAGTATCTTTCGGGGCTTTTATACCCCGAAAAAAATCAAGTTTTTTATTCACCCCTTATTGGTTGATATTGAGAATTTATCAGTTTCGTTTCATAACCTTCTCCAAGACCTTCAAGGTTACTTTGTTTATTTGTTTCAAAATTATACACCTCAACCCACTTACCATTGACATATTGTTCCAGTCTAATCCACTGCTCTATTGGAATAGGTTTTAATGAACCATACCATTCATTAGGATTAGCCCCCATTTTTCTACCGACTTCTTCAAGACCTCTAACCATATCGACCCGAATACGTGCACGCTTCGCAAGTTTTGTCCAATTATATAGTTTATAAGTTGGTTTAATTTCAAATCTGGCACATCCAAACATATGGGCTTGTTGCTCAAACGTTAATTGGGTTATACTTCCCGTTTTATCATAGATGTCTTTAAGAGCTGTTTGTTCAAAATGCGGATTGGTAGATACCCAAGCAACTGGTTTTTGAAATTTAGGGGCAAATGAGGATGTTGCAAGTTTGATGATACCGCTTTTTATTATTTGTTCCATTCCAAATTCTGGTGTATAATGATAGAATTTCATTTTTATAATATTTTAAAATTAAAAATTTATTTGGCAATAGAATTCCATACCCATATTGAGTTCTTTTCAAAATTCTATTAAATTACTTATTGATTTATGTACTCGATTGCAGGAATTAATTGTTAGTTTCACAAGCTTTCCACCCCTGGCAAGCTTGTTAACTAATGGAAACCTATTGTGTGCAAGCTGTCACAAAAGGGTACCCAATATTATCCTACCCCAAAAATCGACAAATCGCTTTTTTGGCTGTTTAAACTATAGTGGGGTGGAATATTTTGTCCTACTAAGAAGCTTCTTAAATAGGATGTAAACTCTTGACGTCTTGAGTTTTTAGAAATCAAATTCTAGACTTTTTATTTCTGATACAAATATAAATGATTTAAATAATACTAAAAAACCACTAAAAAATAAGTAAAAAACTACATATGTTAAAATGCCATGTAAGAAATTGAAAATTAGATAGTTATAAAAACTTTAAATAATATAATATGACTTTTCCGTTTTTTTGCCATTTTTTAACATAACTTTAACATATTGTGATGCTTTTTTTTAGTTGTAGTTATAATTTAAAGATTCCTTTCTTATTTAACTTATGATTATTGAATTTTATTTTTGAAAAAAACTCATTAATCGTTGTTCTCGAAATTTGAATTGCTAGCATGAAATCATTTCCAAGTTAATTTACTTTTAAAGTATCAAAACATTAAATAAGTTTTTGCAATATTTTGAATCTATAAAGTCAAGTCTTATGTAATTTTGTATTTGATAAGTACATGAAAAACTAAAGCCATGAATGTAGAAGCTAAAATTATCAGCAAACACAATTTAGATTGCTCAACGTTAGAGAATCTTGCAAGTGATATTGCAATTCGTTTAGGTTATAATGTCGAATATGGTCAATACCAAAAAGGAGATGGTAATCATAATTTCAATGTTTTAGGAACGATTACAGTAAAAGATAATGGGATAGTTGCCACTTTATATGATTTACGAAATGATGCAATTTCAGATTACAATTTTGTATTTGAGATAGGTGAAGTAGCAAATGTCATTTATGATGAATTTATCGAATTTATGCCACCTTGGGAAGAACAATACAAAACGGCTCTAAACCAGTTCAATAATGATGGTTTTTCAAATAGTTCATTCTATTCGGGAATTTTTAACGAGCTTCAAAAGTTAGGAGCTGACAAAGTATATTTTATAAAGGATACCTTTGCACCTGAATTAGCCATAGCTGAAAACACAACTTTAGAAGCTTATCTGAAAATAATCCAAAAGGAAACAGCTTTCTTCGAGGTTCCATTGGTTAACAATTAAGGCAATATAATGAAATTACGCAATTTATATAATACACAAACACTGGAATTCTATACTCCAGATTATGGAACCACATTGGAATTGCCATTCTTTGATGTTGGAATCAGTGCTGGATTTCCAAGTCCTGCTGACGATTTCATTGAATTATCAATTGACCTCAACAGGCATCTCATAAAGCACAAAGACGCTACGTTTTTTGCCAAAGCAAAGGGTAATTCAATGATAAATGCAGGAATTTGTGATGGTGATTTATTGGTTATTGATAAAAGTTTGGAGCCCCAAAATGGTAAAATAGCCATTTGCCAAATTGACGGTGAATTTACAGTCAAAAGAATCAAAATCGAGCAGGAAATTGTCTGGTTGATAGCAGAAAATGAAGACTATGAGCCAATAAAAGTAACACCTGAAAATGAACTAATGATTTGGGGGATTGTAATACATAGTATCAAAACATTTTAATCTAACACAATACCTATAAAAAAATGTTTGCTTTAGTTGATTGCAATAATTTCTATGCCTCATGCCAAAGGCTTTTTGAACCTCATCTAAAAGATAAACCAATAGTGGTTCTATCTAATAATGATGGGTGTGTTATTGCACGTTCCAATGAAGCAAAAGCATTAGGTATTCCAATGGGCGCACCTGCATTTGAGTTTAAAAAATTATTTGCTGATAATAACGTTTTTGTCTACTCTTCCAATTATGCTCTATATGGAGATATGAGTAGCAGGGTAATGAATACCTTATCCACATTCACTCCAGAGATAGAAGTCTATAGCATAGATGAAGCCTTTCTAAAGTTTAATGGTTTCAATTTATTCGACCTAAATGAATATGGAATTAAGATTCAGAGAACGGTTACTAAGAATACTGGAATTCCAATAAGTGTTGGCTTTGCACCCACTAAAGCACTGGCTAAAGTTGCCAATAAAATAGCAAAAAAGTTCCCAGAACGCACCAAAAGTGTTTATGTGATAGATGATGAGGAAAAAAGAATTAAAGCTCTTAAATGGACTAAAATTGATGATGTTTGGGGTATCGGGAGGAAGCATGCCAAACGATTAAGAGCAATAAATATTATTAATGCTTATCAGTTCACTCAATTAACTGACCAGTGGGTAAGAAAAGAAATGTCGGTAGTAGGATTGCGTTTGAAACATGAATTGGAAGGTAAACCAACACTGGATTTGGAAACACCAAAAAACAAAAAAGTAATTGCAACTACACGTTCATTCGAAAAATCATTAACTAAGTTTGAAGATGTTTCTGAGAGAATTTCAACGTTCACTGTATCCTGTTCAGAAAAATTAAGAAGACAAGGTAGCCATTGTAATATGATTATGGTATTTGTTCAAACAAATTACCATCGTGATGACCAAGAACAATATTCAAGAAACATAGTAATTAATACCGATTTTCCAACCAACTCAACAATTGAGTTAAACCATTATGCCCAAATCGGATTGAAGTCTATATTCAAAGAAGGCTTTAATTATAAAAAAGCTGGTGTAATTGTTATGGGATTAACTCCAAATGATAAAACCCAATTGTCCTTATTTAGTAGTTCCAATCCGAAACACCAACCATTAATGAGTGTTATTGATAAGATGAACCGAAGCTACGGTACTAATAAAATCAAATTTGCAACCCAATCAATGGGCAGACAGTGGAAAATGCGCCAAGAAAAACTATCTCCAAGCTACACTACACGCATAAATGATATAATTACTATCAAACTATAAATAAGAGGTTATGAATCTAAATGATGGATTAGAAAGATTTATGTTGGCACAGGAAACTATATACCAACAAGCTTTAAATGAAATCAGGAACGGTAAAAAGGAAACGCATTGGATGTGGTTTATATTTCCTCAAATAAGAGGTCTGGGAATTACGGATTTCAATATCTATTATGGGATTAAAGACCTAAATGAGGCAGAACAATACTTTAATCATCCAGTGCTTGGAAAACGCCTAATCCAGATATCTGAAGCTATACTCCACATTGAATTCAAACCAATTGATGCAATACTACCGAAGCCAGATATAAAGAAACTTAAATCAAGTATGACATTATTTTGTCAAATTCCAGATTCAAGCCCTGTTTTTCAAAAAGTATTAGATAGATATTTTTCAGGTGACTTTGATGAAAATACTATTCAAATATTAAAAGAATTAAATTCTTAATTTTGAGTTTACTATAAAAATAAATCCTTTTCCGATATGTGTTTCCACTCCAAACAAACCAAATTAGCTTTGGAAGTACAAAGCCGATTTAAAGCCAAGATAAAAGATTTAGCTACTTTTAGACCAAGTAATCATTACAATGGCTTTGAGTTTCCAAAAACACCAATAATAATTGACGAAAATCCATCAGAAATTTTACATTACAATTGGGGATTAATACCATCTTCGGCAAATGACGATAGTATTCAGAAAATGACATTAAATGCTAAAATTGAAACATTAGAAGATAAGCCTTCTTTTAAAAATTCTGTAAATAAACGATGCTTAGTAATAGCTAATGGTTTTTATGAATGGCAGTGGCATGATGCTAAAGGAAAAAACAAAACCAAATACGAAATAGGAATTGGTAATGATGAATTATATGCTTATGCGGGATTATATTCTCAATGGACTGATAAGGTAACAGGAGAAATGAAAGATACCTACACTATCGTAACAACGGAAGCAAATCAACTTATGGCAGAAATCCATAACATCAAAAAGCGAATGCCAATCATACTTAAACCAGAAGATGAAAAAAAATGGTTAGAACATTATCCATATCAGGAATTTGCTCTTCCTTATTCTGTTAATTTAGTCGCAAATAATTTAGACCCACAAAAATCACTTTTTTAAAACACTATAAAATGAAAAAATATTTATTTACTATTCTTGTTTTCGTTACAGTTTCAATACCTTTAAAAACATTTGCTTGGGGACATAAAGGTCATGCTCTGGTAGCTGAAGTAGCTTTTAATTATTTAGATGCAAACACTAAAAAAATTGTCCTTCAATATCTTGACGGTATGACCATTGAAGATGCCGCAAATTGGATGGATGAAATAAAAAGTGACCATCAATATGATTATTTGAAACCATTGCATTATCTCAATGTAGAAAAAGGTCAAAACATAATTGCAAATGATGATAAAAACATTATTGGAGCTTTGAACCAAACCATTAAGGAATTAAAAAACTACAAATCACTTCCAAAAGATGAAGTAAAAACAAAAATTTGCATTCTTTTTCATTTAATTGGTGACCTGCACCAGCCTTTACACGTTGGTTACGGTGAAGACAAAGGCGGTAATACATTTCAAATTTACTTCAATAATAAAGGAACTAATCTACATTCGCTTTATGACAGCGGAATTATTGAATACAAAGGATTGACTTTACAACAGTGTTTAAATTCCAAAAAATATACTAAAGTAGAACTTTCTCAAATTGAAAAGGTTGATATAATTTCTTGGGCAAATCAATCCCGTAATTATCTTGGAATAATCTATAACACTAATGGACATACTGTTAATGAAGATTATGTTGACAAAAATTACTTAATTATTCAGGAACAGATTCTTAATGCTGGAATTAGGTTATCTAGTGTATTAAAGGATGTTTTTAAATAATTTTTAAAATACATCTTGGTATAATAACTCTACAGTAAATTCTTTCTTGGTTAATCCTTCTTCTATAAAGATAGTAGTCCATTTTGGATTGTAATTACTAACCAAATAATGAAATGCATTCAATATTTCACTTGAAGAACTTTCTAAATCTATACCTAAATTCTTTTCATATCCAATTATGCGATAGTAAATACCATCTTCCAGAAGTTCATCTTGACCATCCGCAGTATTGTCAGGAGCAAGTCCAAAATAAAATATTTCAGTTTGATTATTTGCTAATAAATCAAGTAAATGGGTGCGTACGGATAAAAATAAAGGTTCGTCCATCAAATGATAAGGTATTTCCAAATCATCGGCCTTAATCGTCAATGCGAATTCTTCAAAATTTAATTCCATAATTTAAATAACTTTAAGTTAATCAATCAAGAATACCTTTCCCAAATATTTTTTCAACTTGAAATATATAATTATTCAATATTGGAGTTGCGAAAAAAAATCGACTAACAGTTCCAGCTTGCGCATCCATTTTCTGATTATCAAACGACCATTCAACCATTACTGTATAATCATGTAGCTGACTTTCATCTAATATTTTGCGGAATTCTCTCTCAGTATTTATAAACGATTTTAGCATCGGAAAATCATTATTATTATCCGATTCATACCTTTCTATTCCAGATTTCACTTCAAGGAACTCCTTTCTGAATAAACTTAAAACTATAGGAATATTATGTTCATAAAAAATATTTGGAATCAGACCAACTTTATAATTTGCAAAATGCTCTGCTGAAGATTTTGTATTAAATAGATACTGTTCAAAAGTTTGAATACGATAAACATAATCTACATTAAAAAAATTAGGGTCTTGATAATCAATATCCATGGCATATAATATCTAAAGTTAATATAAAAATAATTAAATTTTAAAAGTAATAAATAAAAAACCCCTATTTTATTAGGGGTTAATGTGAATTAATAATTTAACTTTTTATAATTCAATGGCTCACCAACTATAAAATTATTTGTTTTCAATTCTTGCTTTATTATTTCTATTGCTTCATTAGTTGAATATTCATTAGCTTCACATTCATCATTAAATACAATATTCTCTTTATAGAATGCACCTTTAATATCTCTTGTTATTCTTTTGTCAAGTATGATATATTCTAAATCTCTAATAACTGGAAAGTTATCAGGAATTTTTGAAAGGATTAAATCATTAAAACTTGTTAAGTAAGTATAATCACGAATAGCAACTTCTAAGACTGTATATTTTGTATTGTGTTCAATTATATCTATACGGTGAACAAAAGCATTAATATATTTTTTAAGTTGTTCTTTTGATGCTTCAATTGCTTCAAGATTATCATTTATAACTTGTTCAACATTATTTTGTTTATTATGTATTAATAATTTGTTTGTTTCGATTCTTGATTTTTCTTGTTCAATTTTTATCAAATCAGATTCCAGTTTTTCAATTTTCTTTCCAGTATCTTTTATTAGTTGAATGATATTAGGACTTGTTAATTTTCCAACTGATGATAAGATTGCTATATTTTCATTTATTGATATATTAATTTCAGATTCTCTATTAGTTAAGTTAATCAAATGTGATTCCATTTCAACTAAATATGTATCAGGATTTATTTCATTTATCTTTTGTGAGAGTGCTGGTAAATCTGATTTAACTAATGACCATACAGCCGAATCAATTAGATTCATTGATAAAGATTTTGAACGGCTTGCACAAGATACTGTATCTCCTCTTGATGTGCAACGATAGCTATTCTTTTGCAGTCCCTCACGTAATCGATAATTTGCTTGCAGACTGCGACCACAAGCAGGGCATTTAATTAACTTTGATAGTATTGATATGTGTTTTGTTTCTTTATCGCCTTGTGTTGTATTTGTTTTAAGTTTTGCTTGTATTTTATTAAACATTTCTGTTTTAATTATAACAGGATATTTAATTGCAGAATCACTAACAAGATATTCATCTTCACCTTGAACAATACCAAACTTTGGATTTTTCCATTTGTTATTGGTTTGTTTAAATCCTGTATAAGCTTCTTCTTTGAGTAGTTTATTTACATTTCGTTTTGAATGGGTGTACGGATGGAAACCACGCTTAACACATTCAATGCTAATAGCACGAATAGAGGGGTTTTTTATGTTATCTAAGCCGTTTAAATACCAATTGAATATTGTTCGTATTGTTGTTGCTTGTTCTTTATTTACAACAAGCGTATTCTTTTTAATTTCGGGGTGCATATATCTATCATAACCAAATAATAATTTACCTCCAATTGAATAACCCAATTCAACAAGTTCTTTTCGTTTTCGTTTAAATCTATCAAGCTTTTGTTTAACTTCCGATTCAGCAAACATACCATATAGAGAAAACGTAATTTCTGCAAATTGTGTTATCTTTCCATTTTCATCAAACAGCTGAAATTTTAAGTCTTTGATATATACTTGAATTTGATTTGTAACACATAGTTCTTTTACAGTATGTAATACACTTTGCCTGCGTCCTAATCTTGAAATTTCTGTCATCAGGACAGTATTATATTTTGGATTTTTTTTAATGAAATCAAACATTTCATTTGTACCAATTTTATGCTCCAAATCAGCAAAAGCAGTTTCTTTAGTTTCGATAATATGATAATCAGTATAGCCTAATGTATTACCATATTTCGTTAAGTCAAGCGTTTGAGCTTCGTAATCTTGTTGGCTGGTACTCACCCGAACCAGTATTATTGCATATCTCTTTTCCATTTTGTAAAGATACAAAATAGGTGGTATTTGCGTACTACATTTTTATTATATTATGACCGCCAGCTGCCGCAATTTCCATACAGCGTTTTATTGATTCCTGACCTTTGACATCGCTGAAATCAAATTCTGGAAAATCTAACGTTTTATAAAACTCAACTCTGGTATCAATTGTTGTTGGTTCTAAAGTCCCTTTTCCTTCTAAAAAATCAATAACTTCCTGCACATTCGAAACACCATACACATCTAATCCCGCAACTATAGCTGCTTCTTTTACATTCTGAATAGGCAGAAAAAATCCTTTGAAACCTTCTTCTTTGGCTTTAATTGCAATTGGAAGAGCTCCACGAATCGGTTGCAAACTTCCATCGAGAGATAACTCGCCCATGATTAAATATTGCTCGTAGATATCGGTTTTTATTTGTGAGGAAGCAACTAGGATGCCTATTGCCAAAGGTAAATCATAGGCTGAACCTTCTTTACGTAAATCGGCTGGAGCCATGTTGATAATGATTTTTTTACCAGGCATTTCATAGCCGTTATTCTTTAGTGCGGCAGCAATACGATAACTACTTTCTTTTATAGCGTTATCCGGCAATCCGACTAAATGATAGCCAATTCCCTTGTCCATATTGACTTCAATAGTGATTGTGGTTGCTTCTACTCCAAAAACGGCACTTCCGTAAACTTTGATTAACATATAAAATAGTTTTTCTAAATGTAAATACTATTTTACTTTAAACCAAAAATATTTAATCAAATTCTTACTTATATAATAAAGCTTTGTTTCTCGAAATTTGATTAAGAATATTGCAAACCGATTTGAGTTTTGACTTCCTCAATTATTTTAGCGAGTTCTAAACTGTTTTGATGTGACCAAAGATCACTTTCCTTTTTATTTGCCCAAAGACAAGCATGACATTCTTCGATTTCGTAAGTGTAACCTTTACCTAATGTTGGTCTGTCGAATTTTGTTTTTTGATCGCCTTGAGTCAAACTGTACGATTCGGTCATGAACCAAAGCGGATCCAGATTGATTCGGCCTTTGGTACCGCTAATTGTCGCGTCAACATTGCAGGTGTATAAAAAGCTGGAATGAAGTACAGCTTGCGCATTTTCGTATTGCAAAATAACAGAAGTTTGAGCATCTGCTCCTGTAGAATATAATTGAGATTTAGCCAAAATTTCTTTCGGTTTTCCTAATATCAAATAGGCCAAAAACAATGGATAAACACCGATGTCCATCAGCGCTCCTCCTCCTAGTTTCATATCAGTCATTCTGGTGTTGTCTGGGTTTTCGAATTTAATGGAGAAATCGGCATTGACGTATTTTACTTCGCCAATAGCTCCTTTTTGAATATGTTCTAAAGTTTCTCTTATCGAAGGGTTGAAGCGTGTCCAAAAGGCTTCCATGAAAAATTTATTATGCTTTTTGGCTGTAGCAACCATTTGTTCAACATCTTTATAATGCAAGGCTAATGGTTTTTCGCATAATACATTTTTGTTGTTTTCTAATGCTTTGATGGTAAGTTCTGCATGAGAATCATGTGGTGTTGCTATATAAAGAATATCAATATTTTCATCTTGAAACAATTCTTCATAAGAACCATAGGCTTTTGGACATTGAAATTGGTTTGCAAAATCTTGGGCTTTATCAATATTTCTGGAAGCTACTGCGTAAATTTCAGCCGATTCAATTAATTGCAATTCGCTGGCGAATTGTTGGGCAATATTTCCGAGGCCTACAATTCCCCATTTTATTTTTCTATTGTTTTCCATTGGTTGGTTATGAGTTTTTTAATAGCAAAGTATTTTTTGATGCTTTCAAATGTAGGAAATATTTTTTCAAACTGTTTTGAATAGCACGCAGATTCACCAGATTTTAGCAGATAAAAATTGAAATCCCTAATCCCAATTCATAGACAAAAAATACTATTTGAACGTAAAGTTGTTCCGTGTAAGGGATAGAAATAAGCTACCAAAGTAGCATGGATAGCCCGACCGCATCCTGATGAAAGGGCGCATACTCGCAAAGTGAAATAGCCCTTTTATCAGGATGCGGTTACACCCAAATAAATCTTTTCGGACTGACGAAGTAAATGATTTTAGCAATAAATTATAGTTTTAAAACAAGTTAATTCTTTAAATTTGATTGCAATAACTTAAAGAGAATATTATGGGACTATTTAATGCTATTTTAGGCAATGCCTCTGAGGTAAATATTGAAAATCTTTCGAAAGAATTTGAACCTTTGATGATTGAAGGCGAAAGAATCGAAAAAGGATATAAGGTTATTAAAGACATGTTTGTTTTTACTAATAAAAGACTGATTTTGGTCGAAAAACAATTGGTTGGCAGTAAGGTAGATTATCTTTCGATTCCATATTCGTCTATCAAAAAATTCTCTAAAGAAAGCGCGGGAATCCTAGATATGGATGCCGAATTGAAGATTTGGCTAACTCACGAAGATGCTCCAATTTCGAAACAATTTGGTAAAGGCGGAAATAATATTAACGAAGTATATCAAATTTTGAGTAAACATATTTTGAAATAGATTTATACAATTGCCGTCTTTAAGCCAATATCTAAAAATTGGTCTATAAACGCCAATTATATTTTCACAATACTGATAACCAATGCTAAATTGGTCAAAAAGAGCCTTTTTTAATAAATTGCCTTTTTTTGACCAATTTTTTTTATATTTGTATAAATCCAAAAAATCATGGTAGCAGTAATTACAGGCGATATAATAAATTCAAGGAAAGTAAATTCAGAAATTTGGCTCCCTAAGCTTAAAGATTTTTTTTCAGAAACCACAATAGATTCAGAAAAGTGGAATATTTACAGAGGAGATAGTTTTCAGATAGAAGTTTCTCCTGAAAATGCTTTAGAAATTGCAATGTGCATAAAAGCATTGATAAAATCTAATAGCAAAATAGACGTTAGAATGTCAATTGGTATTGGAGAAAAAAGTTTTGAAGGGGAAAAAATCACAGAATCAAACGGTACTGCTTATATAAATTCGGGAGAAAGCTTTGAAAAAATAAAAAACAACACCTTAATCCTAAAAAGTCCTTTTCAAGAATTTGATGAATATTTAAATCCAATAGTAAGATTATTAAGTTTTATAGGTAACAACTGGAAACCAGTAACCTCAGAAACAATATTCTATACTTTGACACACCGAGAATTATTGCAAAAAGAAATTGCAGAGAAATTATCAAAAGATAAAACCACCATAAATAAAGCCTTGAAACGAGGTGGTTATGACGAAATAATTGAAATCATAGACTTATATTCTAAAAAGATAAAGCAATGTTTGAACTCATATTAAAAATTACTTTAGCGCATTTAGTCGGCGACTTTGTTTTTCAAACAAACAAAATGGTCAAAGATATTGCAAACAAAAAACTTAAATCGAAATTTTTATACCTCCATATTTTAATTCATTTATTGCTAATACTTATTGTTACCAAATTTGAAAAACAATATATTTTGCCTGCAATTGCATTATCTATTTCACATCTGATAATTGATATAACAACCAAAATCGTTTTAAAAAAAAGAATCAATACCATCAGCAATTTAATTCTTGATCAATCACTACATGCTATTGCCATTGCTTTTTTCATCAAACACTTCTATGACTATAAATTAGATTTTGATGTACTGTTTAATTCCAAAAACTACTTATTCCTTATAGCCATAGTAAGCATTACATATGTTTCTGCTATTATAATGAAAAAAATAATGGAAGTATTTAATTATCCTTTTCCTAACAACGGCATAAAAGACGCGGGGAAATACATCGGAATGTTGGAACGGTTATTTATTTTTGTTTTTGTAATCACTTCGTTTTGGGAAGGAATAGGATTTTTATTGGCCGCCAAATCCATTTTTAGATTTGGAGATTTAAAAGAAAACAAAGAAATTAAATTGACCGAATATATATTGATTGGAACTTTAATCAGTTTTGGAATGGCAATAGTAATAGGTGAAATTTATTTAGAATTAAAGAAAATTATATAACTGCAATTTCACTTTAAGTTATAGAATGAATTAGTAATTTTATGAAAATCTGATTTTATGAAAATAATCATCCGCACTTTTAAACTTCAACTGAAACATACTTTTACGATTTCGAGAGAATCGCACGATGTTCAACCTACCCTAATTATTGAATTGCAAAGTGATGGTTTTTCTGGTTTTGGAGAAGCAACGTCAAATCCGTATTACAATATTACGGTAGATAGCATGAGAGCCAATTTGGAAGCTATTATTCCGTTTATTGAAGCACATGATAACGAAACTCCTGAAGAATTCTGGGATAGCGCTTCGGCTTATTTAAAGAATGATATGTTTGCCTTATGCGCTTTGGACATGGCGTATAATGATTTATATGCGAAGAAAAAAGGCAAAAAACTTTACGAGCTTTGGGGGAATTCTCCTTTGCACAATCCTAAAACCGACTATACAATTGGTATCGATAAAATTGATAAAATGGTCATGAAACTGAAAGAAATGCCATGGCCTATTTATAAAATCAAGTTGGGAACCAAAGACGATATTGCAATAGTTACCGAATTGCGCAAACATACCGATGCCCGTTTTCGAATTGATGCTAATTGCGGTTGGACAGTAACCGAAACGATTAACAATGCAGTTGCTCTAAAAAAGCTAGGCGTTGAATTTCTGGAACAACCGATGAAAGCAGATCAATGGGCCGCGCATAAAGAGGTTTTCAAACACTCGGTTTTGCCAATTATTGCTGATGAAAGTTGTATTATTGAGGAAGATGTTGCCAAATGCCATAACCATTTTCACGGAGTGAATGTAAAATTGGTAAAATGTGGCGGACTGACTCCTGCTCGAAGAATGATTGCCGAAGCGAAGCAATATGGCATGAAAACGATGGTGGGTTGCATGACCGAATCTACAGTTGGGATTTCGGCAATTGCACATTTATTGCCCGAATTAGATTATGTGGATATGGATGGTGCTCTTTTATTATCCGAAGATATTGCAACTGGCGTTACAATTACGGATGGAATTATTCACTATGCTGATTCTAACGGAATTGGAGCCGTTTTAAAAAACTAAATCCATGGAGGTAAGTGAAATTCCAAATAGAGTTTTTTATAAAGATGGAAAAGAATTTTTATATTTTGGAGGGACTAATTATCTAGGAGTCACTACCCTGCCTGAATTTCAAGAAATTCTTTTGAAGAGTTTCCAAAAATGGGGAACGAGTTATGGTAGTTCTCGTTCAGCTAACATTCAATTAGAAATTTATAAAACTGCCGAAAATTTATTATCTAATCTAATAGGAACGGAGTCCGCAGTTACCATTTCCTCTGGAATGTTAGCTGGAAAATTAGCTTTAGAACAATTGCAACGCTCTACAGAATTATTATTTCATTTTCCAAGCACACATCCGGCTTTGATGCATCCGCTTTCGTTGCCATTACTGCAAAACGGAAAATTAAATCCATTGCTTTTGGATGATACTATTTCTAAAATAGGAATTGTTGCAGATGCCATTCCGTCATTACAAGTCAAGCCTGCCGATTTGAGTATTTTAAATGATATTTCAAAATCTAAAAACATCACTTTATTGCTTGATGAATCACATAGTTTTGGAGTACTTGGAGAACAAGGTCAAGGTGTTTTAAATCAATATTCATTTCCAAACATTCAACAAAAAATAAGCATAGCTTCACTTGGAAAAGCTACTGGACTTTCAGGTGGTTTTATTGCAGGAGACAATCTTTTTATAGATAGCATAAAAAAACAACAGAATTTTATTGGAGCCTCAGGGATGAATCCAGCTTTTTTAGAAACTTATGTCAACTCACAACCAATTTATCAATCCCAAAGAGAACTTCTTAAAAACAATTTGGTTTACGTTTCTAAACACCTGCTCGTAAATATGGAGTTGACATTTGACAAAAGCTATCCAGTTATTTATTTTGACAATGACAAATTACTTCAAATGCTTTTGAAAAACAACATCATTCCGACCTCCTTTCCATATCCTACAGCTTCTGGAAAGTTAAGCCGAATTGTAATTAGCGCGCATCACATCAAAGCTGATTTGGATAAAATGATGCAGCAATTGAATATATTCACACAACAGTATTAAAAATTTGAATTTGAAGAAGTATCTAATTAGCATGAATACTTATAAAAACAAAACATACTTTATAAAACAATAAGCAAGATACTCGCTTGATTTACACGACTAAACTATCAATTCTTTAATAAATTAAAGTTAATAGCTACAATTTATCAAAATAAGCCAATTGTTATATGATTCAAAAAACGTTATAAATTAAATTATTGTTACTTTTAAATGAATTTTACATTACATACCCCCAAATTATAGGGGGCAAAATATAAAAACAATAAAAATAAAAGATACACACCCTTTTTAACAAAGAGTTTTAAAGGATTTTTTATTTTTGCATAAAAAAAATAAATTCAAAATGCGAAAAATAGTTTTAAGTGTGATTCTTGTCACAATTTTGGTACTATCCTATTTCTCTAATTACTTTTTAACAAGTCACAAAACAAATCTAACTGAAATTTCAAAATTCGACACAGGAGACATTGCTTGGATGCTAGTCGCCTCTGCCTTAGTATTATTGATGACCCCTGGTTTAGGCTTTTTTTATGGCGGTATGGTTGGCAAAAAAAATGTAATCAGTACCATGCTTCAAAGTTTCATGGCAATGATTATAGTAACCGTTTTATGGGTCCTCATTGCATTTGGACTATCTTTTGGCCCTTCGATTGGCGGTATTATTGGAAACCCATTACCTTATATCTTTTTTCAAGGAGTCGGAATTGGAAACTCATGGGAACTCGCTCCAACCATCCCTTTTTTATTATTTGCATTATTTCAAGCAAAATTCGCAATTATAACTCCAGCAATTGTAACAGGTGCTTTCGCTGAGCGTATTCGCTTTTGGGCATATTTATTATTTATGGTGTTATTCATCCTTTTTGTTTATGCACCACTAGCCCACATGACTTGGCACCCAAAAGGATTACTATATAACTTTGGTGTGTTAGATTTTGCTGGAGGAACTGTTGTCCACATGAGTTCAGGATGGGCAGCATTAGCAGGGGCTATCTTCCTTGGAAAACGCAAATCTCCAAAACCAACTCCAGCCCGAATTACATATGTATTATTAGGAACTGGATTATTATGGTTTGGATGGTTTGGCTTTAATGCAGGTTCTGCAATGGGAGCCAATGGTCTTGCAACACAAGCAATAGCAACAACAACAGTTGCAGCAGCAGTAGCCTCAATGACTTGGGTTTTTCTTGATAAAATCATGGGACACAAGCTTTCCGCAATGGGAGCATGCATCGGTGCTATAGTTGGACTAGTAACCATTACACCTGGGGCAGGATTTGTAAGTATTCCACATGCAATCACTATGGGAATTATCGGAAGTGCTATTAGCAATATTATGGTTAGTAAATTCCACAAAAGCAAAATCGATGATGCTTTAGATGTATTTGCCTGTCATGGAGTTGGAGGAATGGTCGGAATGATTCTAACTGCAGTTTTTGCTTCCAAAGACATTAACCCTGCAGTGGTTGACCAAGGACTTGCTTTTGGCGAAACCAAATTATTCACGCATCAGATGATAGCTTTAGTAGGTGTATCCATATTCGCTTTTACCATGTCTTATTTTCTTTTCTATATAGTAAACAAAATTACTCCTTTAAGAGTTTCCGAAGAAAAAGAAGCACTAGGATTAGACATTTCGCAACACGGAGAATATTTATAAATTCTAACATAACAAAATCAAAACACTCTAAATTACTTAGAGTGTTTTTTTTTATATCTAATTCAAAAACTGCATTACATAAAATTAATTGTCCATTTCAGAATTAGAATCATTTGTTTTTAAAATGCATAAATTTTACTTTAAAAAAACAGAAGCAGTGAGATCCATAAAGAAAAACACAATTCATTTTGAATTAGCCTCAATCACAGAAATATAAGTCTATAAATAATTGAATTCTCTCATGTCTTATACTTTCATCGATTACCAACCTCAACAGTCTCTAAAACTCTCTAACAAAACCACTTAAAACAAAAAATTATTCATTATTTTAAAATAAAATTAATATATTTATAATATTTTTAACAAAATTCATCATAATGAGGCAGTCGTTAGAAACAAAAAAGACTCATTCACTCCTGTATATACCGCCTTAAATAGCAAAATCAAAATTTGCTATACATTTCTCTTATTTTTTTCAAAAATTTAAGTTATGCTTAACAAAATAACCGTTTAACTACCAAAAGAAACGATTATCCTACAAAGTAATGAGCGCTTTAAGACCAAATCTTAAAAAAAACTTAAAACTCTATTAACACATTCTTTATTTTTGATTAAAAAATTAGACACCCCTCAAAATAGAATGGTGGTAAATATAAAATTGATAAAAATAAACACATAACCCCCATATTTTTGGTGGGTATAAAATGATTTAATACTTTTATTAAAATTAAAAAATTAAAAATTATGCGAAAAATTATTTTATGTGTGATCCTAATCACAATTTTGGTACTATCTATTTTTTCAATTCATTTTCTTACTGAATCTCCAACATTAGGAGCTCATATAGTTGAATTAAAATTAGACACAGGAGACACTGCTTGGATGGTTGTAGCCACAGCTTTTGTTTTATTAATGACTCCAGGACTTGGATTCTTTTATGGAGGAATGGTTGGCAAAAAGAATGTAATCAGTACCGTATTACAAAGTTATATGGCTATGGTAATAGTTACAATATTATGGGTTGTAATTGGTTTTGGTTTATGTTTTGGCCCTTCAATAGGAGGTTTTATCGGAGATCCTTCATCAAATCTGTTTTTTAATGGCGTAAGCGCTAATACTGCTTGGGAATTAGCACCGACTATCCCTTTGATTTTGTTTGCTTTATTTCAAGCAAAATTCGCTATCATCACTCCAGCATTAATTACTGGAGCTTTCGCTGAAAGAGTTCGTTTCTGGGCTTACTTATTATTCATGGTTTTATTTATATTATTCATATATGCTCCATTATGTCATATGACTTGGCATCCTGATGGAATATTCTTCGGATGGGGAGTATTAGATTTCGCTGGTGGAACTGTAGTACACATGAGTGCTGGTTGGGCTGCTTTAGCAGGAGCTATGTTCTTAGGAAAAAGAAAAACACAAAAATCTGATCCTGCTCGTATTACTTATGTATTGTTAGGAACTGGTTTATTATGGTTTGGTTGGTTTGGTTTCAATGCAGGTTCAGCTGTAGGAGCTGGTAGTCTTGCTGCGCAAGCATTAGGAACTACAACAGTTGCTGCTGCTGCTGCTGCAATGGGATGGGTTTTCTTAGACAAAATCCTTGGACACAAATTATCTGCAATGGGAGCTTGTATTGGTGCTGTGGTAGGATTAGTTGCTATCACTCCAGCTGCCGGATTTGTATCTATCCCTCACTCTATCGCAATTGGACTTATCGCTGCCACTATTAGTAATCTTGTTGTTAGCAAATTCCCTAAAGGAAAAATTGATGACGCTCTAGATGTATTTGCTTGTCATGGTGTAGGTGGTATGGTAGGAATGCTTTTAACAGGTGTTTTTGCTTCAAAAGCTGTAAACCCAATTGTTGGTGACAACCAAGGTTTAATTTTTGGTGATGCTACTTTATTCTTAATCCAATTGAAAGCATTAGTTCTAGTTTCAATCTTTGCTTTCTGTGCATCTTATGCTTTATTCTTTATTGTAAACAAAATTACTCCACTTAGAGTAACTGAAGAAAAAGAAGAATTAGGATTAGATATTTCTCAACACGGAGAATACTTATAAGATTTAATTTCCGAAGACACACCCTCAAATCAAACACTCTAGATTCGTTCTAGAGTGTTTTTTTTTATCTATTAAGCAACAAAATATAAGACTGCTTTAACAGATAAAGAATTAAAATATTCTTAAATTTATTATCCCTTTTCAAAAAACAAACTCCCTTATATCTACTTCATTTTCTACCCTACAAAGTCTAACCAATAAACGATGATGCTATGGAACTAGAAATTGAAAAAATTAGAGACCAACAAAAAGAAACTTGGAACAAATTCTCACCCGGTTGGAAAAAATGGGACGAACTCACAATGGATTTCCTAAAACCTACTGGAGACGAAATCATTAGATTACTCAATCCCAAAAAAGATGCTGTTGTTTTGGATATAGCAGCCGGAACAGGCGAACCAGGTTTAACGATTGCTTCTCTAGTAACAGAAGGAAAAGTTATCTCTACAGACCTATCAGAAGGCATGCTTGAAATAGCTACAGAAAATGCAAAAAAACGAGGTATTAAAAACTTTGAAACCAAAGTATGCGATGTAAGCGAGCTTCCTTTCGCCGACAATACTTTTGATGCAATTAGTTGTCGATTTGGTTTTATGTTTTTTCCAGATATGCTATTAGCAACCAAAGAAATGACAAGAGTTCTCAAACCCGGAGGAAGAATCGCAACCTCAGTTTGGAACATTCCAGAAAAAAATTTCTGGGTCACTGCCATTATGGGTACAATTAACAAAAATATCGAATTACCTCCGACTCCACCTGGAGCGCCAGGAATGTTTCGCTGTTCTAAGCCAGGATTCCTATCGGATTTGTTTTCACAAGCAGGATTAAAAAATGTTTCAGAAAATGAAGTCACTGGAAAACTAAACTGTCAAACAACTGACGTGTATTGGAATTCAATGAATGATATTGCCGCACCTGTTGTTGCAGCCCTTAGCAAAGCTAATGAGGAAATAAAAGAAAAAATAAAAATCGAAGTCTATTCATTAGTGAATCAAAAGTATCTGAATAAATCAGTTGTTATTGATTCAAGCGCACTTGTAATATACGGTGAAAAATAACAATCTAGATTCAATATCTAAATATCAATATAACAAAACAAAAGAAGGATTTTTTAAAATTCACTAATGCTTTTAAAACACCGATCATAAACTAAAAAAAGGACACTTTTACAGCGTCCTTTTAAATATCTAATAGGTTTCAGAATTACTTCTTGAAATTCGAAATACCCGTTTTCAACCAACTTTCGTACTCTGTTACACCTACATAACTTATTGTTGGCTGTTTTTCATTTAAATTATTTCCTTGTAAATCAGTCAAAACATACAAAGGCTGAGTGTTGGTATTGTATTTTGAAATCATGAAATCAGTCCATTTATCACCTATTGTTTCAATTTCTGCACCAGTTGTTTTAGAAATAAATTGTTCGCTTTTTAGCAATTCTCTTTTATCATCTACATACAATGAAATCAAGACTACTTCATTTTTAAGAATCGGAAGAATCTTTTCATCAGACCAAACATTGTTTTCCATCTTTCTACAATTCACACAAGCAAATCCAGTAAAATCGAGCATGATTGGTTTGTTCACCGTTTTTGCGTAAGCCAAACCTTTATCATAATCATCAAAAACAACAATTTGATGAGGGCCTAATTTTGCGCCTTCTGGTAAAGCTATTACAGTAGAATTTATTGAAGAACCACCAATTCCTAGCGGACTTTCACTATATTCCATTGGTGGTGGAAACGCACTGATTAATTTTAGTGGCGCCCCCCAAAGACCTGGAATTAAATAAACTGTAAAAGACAAAACCAACAACCCTAAAGACAATCTTCCGACAGAAATATGACTTAATGGACTGTCATGTGGCATCGTTATTTTTCCAAATAAATAAAAGGCTAAAACTCCAAAAATAGCAATCCAAATCGCTAAGAATACTTCTCTTTCTAATAAATGCAATTGCAATACCAAATCGGCATTTGATAAAAATTTGAATGCCAAAGCCAATTCTAAGAAACCTAAAACTACTTTAACCGTATTCAACCAACCACCTGATTTTGGCAAAGAATTCAACCAACCCGGAAACATTGCAAATAACATAAATGGCAACGCTAATGCTAAGGAGAATCCTAACATTCCAACTATTGGTGCAATTCCACCTTTAGAAGCAGCATCAACTAAAAGAGTTCCAACAATTGGTCCTGTACAAGAAAATGAAACAATCGCCAATGCCAATGCCATAAATAAAATCCCAACAATTCCTCCCCTATCAGCTTGACTATCTACCTTATTTGCCCATGAATTTGGCAACATAATTTCGAAAGCACCAAGGAATGAAGCTGCGAAGACAACTAATAAAATAAAGAATATAATATTGAAATATACATTGGTTGACAATGCATTCAGCGCATCAGCACCAAAAACCGCAGTAACTACAAATCCTAATAAAACATAAATCAGAATAATTGAAACTCCATAAATAATTGCATTTCTAATACCAGCTGCTTTCGTTTTACTTTGCTTAGTAAAAAAGCTCACTGTCATTGGAATCATTGGAAAAACACACGGAGTCAATAAAGCAGCAAATCCAGATAAAAATGCAATAAAGAAAATCGACCACAAACCTCTTTCTGATGCAAGTTTAGGTTGTTCTGCAGTCTTAGCTTCTATAACAGGGGCATCTTTTTCTATAGCCAAAGAATCCTTTACTACTTCAACTGGAGCAATAGTAGCTGTATCTATTTTTGTACCATCCTGCTTAATAACTGCTGCAGGAATTACTTCAGCGGTTGTATTTGTTGCAGATGTAGGTATTTTGAAAGTAAATTTCTTTTCCAGATTGATACATACTTCTTTACATATCTGATAATTCAATTCCGCTTTAACTGTAGTAATCTTTGGATTTATAATCGAAATTTCCTGTTGAATTTGAGCTTTATCATGAAAAAATATTTCATTTACTCCAAAAATATCATTGAAAGCGGTTGTTGTTTTACTTTCTTTGGCTTTGCCAACCAATTCATAATTCCCTTTTTGGTCTTTAAAAATAATTTCCAAAGGCAGCGGCCCACCATCTGGCGTGAATTGAGAATAAATATGCCAATCCTTTTCGATTACAGCATTAAAAGTTAGAATATAATTGGTTTCCGATTTCTTTTCGATTGCTGTTGTCCATTTTGCAGGATCCAAAACCTGAGCATTTACTTTGGTAAAAGCTAAAAAAGCAAACAGTATAAAAAGTAGTTTCTTCATTATAATAATTCTATTTTAAGTATATTTTTTGTTGTATTTGTTGTTCTAAATCTGTGATCTGCACGAATTCCTATAACCCAAACAATTTGATCTTCCGAACACAAAAGCCAAGTATTTTCTTTTTCAATTAATGATAATTTTTCATCTTTAAAAAGTTTACTCACTTTCTTAGATTTTCCATTCATACCAAAAGGCATGAAACTATCGCCTTCTTTCCATCTTCGAATTATTAATGGATAAATGAGTAAATCTGCATCAACAAAGATAGTTTTATTTGAATCAATAGAAATGTCGTCTACTTTACTTAAGCTTAAATTTAAGGGAATCTTAACTTCTGTCTGATTTTCGTAGATACTAAATTCCTCTAAAATTTCTTCCTCATTAATCGGAGAAACGATCAATGTGTCTCTGTTTTTTAATAATCTGAAATCGGCGGCAAATACTTGTTTTCCTGATTGACTATTTACTAAATCATAAATATCTTCCCAAGCAGTAAAACCATATTCTTTCAACCATTGGTACAAATAAGACGCATAATTTGGTAATTGCAGCAATTTTTTTAAATCAAAATGAATCTGCTCTCCTTCTTCCCGAGCCACTTGCTGATAAATCATTATAGCTGCGTCCTCAACCATTGCTTGTGATTGCTGCAAATAACTTTCGGTTTTCAAAAAGGAGCTCATAAAATTAGGATTCAATTCCTTTAAAATTGGAATCAAATGATGGCGAATTTTATTCCTTACATATTTATCTGAAGCATTACTGCTGTCTTCCCGCCACTGAATATCATTTGCTTTGGCGTAATCATCAATTTCATTACGAGATAAAAAAAGCAAAGGTCTGATGATTTTATCATTTTGAACTGGAATTCCTGTCAACCCTTCCAATCCTGTTCCTCTTGTGAAATTGATTAAAAAAGTTTCCAGATTGTCGTCAGCATGGTGCGCTGTGAGCAGATAATCAAAATTTTCTTCTTCGAGTAACTCGTAAAACCAGTTATATCTTAGTTCTCTTGCCGCAACCTGAGTTGACAGCTTATAATCTTTGGCGAAAGCCTCCGTATCAAATTGGGTTACATAAATCGGAATTCCATTAGCATCCGCATACTCCTGAATGAATTTTTGATCTCCAAAACTCTCCACGCCACGAAGCTGAAAATTACAATGCGCAATCGCAATATCGTATTGTAATTCCTGAAATAAATGCAATAAAACCATACTGTCCAAACCACCGCTTACAGCAAGTAGCAGCCTTTTTTTGTTCAAAAAAGGAATCTCTTTTTCGATATGATTTTGAAGTGTGTTTTTCATTTTCTTTTTAAAGTTGCTAAGTTACTGAGTTGCTAAGTTTCTAAGATTATATAACTCCCGTAATTAAACTTTAAATTTAAAGAAAAACTCAGAAGCTTAGGAACTCTTCAACTTTACTCATTGTAAAACCTCCAACATTGCTTTGGCTTTAACAAAACATTCTTCGTATTCTTTTTCTGGAACAGACAACGAAGTTATCGCGCTACCAACGGAAAAAGACACATATTGACGCTCATCATTATATAAAATACTGCGAATAACGACATTAAAATCAAAATCTCCATTTGGCGTAAAATAACCAACTGCTCCACTGTATAATCCGCGTTTGGTTTCCTCAAGTTCTTCGATGATTTTCATGGCTGCATATTTAGGTGCGCCCGTCATACTTCCCATCGGAAAAGTAGTTCTGAGTCCATCAACCGGAGCATATTTGGAATCCATTTTGGAAGTGATTGTCGAAATCATTTGATGCACTTGCAAGAACGAATAAATGCCGCAAAGTTCTTTTACAACAACAGTCGAATTTTGAGCAGTACGGGACAAATCGTTTCGAACCAAGTCGGTTATCATGATGTTTTCGGATCGTTCCTTTGGATCTAACAGCAAGCTATTTTTAGATATTTCGTCTTCCACAGGATTCGAAAATCGTTTGGAAGTTCCTTTTATTGGTTGCGAAATAAGGTTTTCACCTTCTTTTTTCAAATAACGTTCTGGAGAAGCTGAAAGTAGAAATTGCTTATTATTTTTGAAAAAAACTGAAAACGGTGCTTGCGAAATTTCGTTAAGCTTTAAGAATTTTTCCAAAGGATTAATTCTGGTGTTTTCAGCAAAAAACTCCATACAAAAATTAGCTTCATAAACATCTCCCTGATGAATATGCTCTAACAATTTGGCCACCTTACCTAGGTAACTTTCTTTCGAAATTCGTTGTTTTATTTCTATTTCAGAGTTCTGAATACTAAATGCGGAACTCTGAACACTTATTTCTCGAAAATCATCTTCCAATTCATCATCACACATATTGAGATATTGAATTTCGAGTTGATTCCCTTTCAATAAAAATAATTTTTTAGGCTGAAAAAAGAACAAATCAGCGAAATCCAAACCATCAAAATTATTCGATTCTAAATGCTCAACATCATTTTTTAAGTCATAAGATAAATAGCCAAAAAGCCAATCTTTGGTGGTTTGTTGGTATTGTTTTAAATCTTCGAAAGCATTGTGAAAATCCGTTTTTATTGAAGTGAAAGCATCAACCGCCAACACACAATCGAAGCTGGAATATTCATCCGAAAAGGAATTACTATCCAGGAAAGTTATTTCACGAAATTGTTGTCCCCAACTTATGAGTTGTTTCTTGAACGCTATTGGGTCTTCAATAAATTTGTAAATGGAAGTTCTCAAAAATTAATCTATTTATGGACTTCAAAATTACAATAAAAAATAAGGTTACTCAAAAAAGAAATCTCATAAAACGAACTCATAGTTAAATAAATATTAAAAAGTATTTTTCCTGTTAAAACATTATATATTTGATACAGAATTCGAGCTCAAAAATTCAAGACAATCAAAAATTTATTTCCCAAGCTTAAAATCAAATTTATGAACAGAATTATGAAACTTAGCTTATTGTTGTTAAGTGTTTTCGCTCTATTAATGAGTTGTAACAAAGCCGAAGCTCCAAAAGAAGAAACTGCAGACACAGCCGTTACTTCAGACACTACTTCTATTTCTTCTGCAGCTGCTGTAGAAAAAGAAGGCAGCACCAGAAAGTTCATTCGAACTGCCGATCTAAAATTTAAAGTAAAAGATGTCCCACAATCCACTTATGCGATAGAAAATATAGTCAATAAATTTGATGGATTTGTTACTTACACTAATCTGCAAAGTAATATTATTGATGAATTTGAAACCAAAATAAGCTTAGACAGCACTCTTCAAACCACTCGATATAATGTAGAAAACGACATTACTATTCGAGTGCCGAATAAACGTTTGGACACAGTTATTAAGTGCATTGCCAAACAAATCGCTTTTCTGGATTACCGAATCATAAAGGCTGACGACGTTTCTCTTAAAATGCTTTCGAATCAGCTATCGCAAAAAAGAAGTGCCAATACTGAAAAAAGAGTTGAAAAAGCAATTGATACCAAAGGCAAAAAAATCAATGACATCATGGATGCCGAAAATACTTTGGCCAACCAAAAAGAACAAAAAGACAACGCTAAATTAGAAAACTTATCTATGGAAGATCAAGTTAATTTTAGCACGTTGAGCATCAAAATATACCAACGTGAATCTGTAAAAAATGAGATCATTCCAAACACAAAAGATTCCAATTTTTACAAACCAAATATTGCAATACGCATATTTGACTCACTAAAAACAGGTTTGTATGTTTTACTTGATATCATTGTATTTTTATTTCAAATTTGGTGGTTTATATTAGCAATTATCGGTGGTTATTTCCTCTATAAAAGATTTAGCAAAAAAGAATAATGCCGATTCTTTCCTTTTCAACAATCTCCCGAACACAATTGGGAGATTGTTTTTTCAGAATACTTCGGCTATAATCGATAACTATTTCAAGATCAGATTGGACTAATTAAAAATAAAAATCACTATTTTTAATCTAAATTTAAAGGAGAAACTAAATACAATTACTATGGCAACAGAAATTATAACAACAACTCCTGACAATGAAATTGTAAATACCAGAGTTGTAAACGCACCCAGAGAACTTGTATATCGTGCTTGGACTGAACCTAATCACTTGAAAAATTGGTGGGGACCAGTAGGTTTTACTAATACTTTTAATGAATTTGACTTTCGCGTAAGCGGAAAATGGAGCTTTATCATGCATGGCCCTGACAAGGGAAATTATGAAAATGAATGCGAATTCATCAAAATAGAAAAACCTTCACTAATCGCATGGAAACGTCATTCCAAACCATTATTTCAGATATTAGCAACCTTTGAAGAAGTATCTGAAGAGAAAACAAAAATCGTTTTTAAAATGCTTTTTAATTCTGTAGAAGAATGCAACAAACTAAAACCATATGTAGTTGACAAAAATGAAGAGAATTTTGACAGGCTAGAAAATGAGTTAAAAACAATGTCTCTTTAAACTAAAAACAAACTTTCGATAATAATTTTATAGTAGATCCAACCCCAACCTTTCTAATACAAAACAATTAGGCCAATAAAAAAACAACCAATCATCTTCTAAATTATTTTTTTGTTAACAAAAAATTAACTTAACACTTGTATATACAAATATAAAAAGTGTTACATTTGTACCAACAAATAAAGATCGTTTGGTTATGAAAATAGAAGATGAATTAAAAAGTACGATTGAATATTCCAAACCGACAAGTGTCATTTTGAATTTAAAATTAACAGAAAACGTAATCACTGAAAGTTTCAACGAAATACTTAAACCTTATGATATTTCGGGAGAACAATATAATGTATTACGCATTTTGAGAGGACAAAAAGGGCAACCAGCAAATATGTGCATCATACAAGAACGTATGTTAGCCAAAACAAGTAATACAACGCGATTAGTAGATAAATTATTATTGAAAGAATTGGTTACCCGCAATGTTTGCCCAGATAACAGAAGAAAAATTGAAGTTTTAATTACACAACAGGGATTAGATTTGTTGACAGAACTTGATCCAAAAGTAAAAAAACACGCAGATTTTTTTGCCGACAATTTGACTCCTGAAGAATTAGAACAGTTAAATAACTTATTAGAAAAATACAGAACCAAATAATTATAATTATGAGCAATTTTTTGAATAATCAAAATTGGAGATACGCAACAAAGAAATTTGATGCCACTAAAAAAGTTTCAGCAGAAGACTTAAACACATTAAAAGAAGCAATTCGTTTGAGTTCATCTTCATACGGTTTGCAACCTTATAAAGTAATCATCGTTGAAAACCCAGAATTAAGAGCTCAATTGCAACCAGCAGCTTGGGGACAATCACAAATTGTAGAAGCTTCCCATTTATTCATATTCGCAAACGACACCAATATTGGAGACGACGCTATTGATGAATTTATAAATGCAATCAGCATTGAAAGAGAAACACCTCTTGAATCATTGGCTGGATACAGCGATTTTATGAAATCTAAAATTTCAACTTTGGAACCTGCTGTTAAAAATGTTTGGACATCCAAACAAACCTATTTAGCCTTAGGAAATTTACTAAATGCCGCTGCCGAATTAAAAATTGATGTCACTCCGATGGAAGGATTTGTACCAGCACAAGTAAACGAAATATTAGGCCTAGACAAATTAAACCTTAATGCTTCACTGATTGCAACTGTAGGTTATCGTCACGAAGATGATACTACACAATTTTATAAAAAAGTTAGAAAATCACAGGAAGACTTATTTATCACTTTATAATTCAAAACTAATTACTAATTCAAATTTTATACACTTAACACTTAATTTTTAAACAATTACAAACATGAAAAATTTAAAATCAATTGCATTAGCATTCGTAGTAGCGTTATCTACATTAGCAGTATCTGCACAAACAAAAAAGATTGATGTAGCAAAAAGTAACATCAACTGGGTTGGAAAAAAAGTAACAGGTGAACACAAAGGAACTGTAGCTTTCAAAAGCGGAACTTTAGTATTCAAAAAAAATGTATTAACTGGTGGAAACTTTACTGTTGACATGACTTCATTAACAGCGACAGATCTAACTGGAGAATACTTAGGAAAATTAAACGGTCACTTGAAATCAGAAGATTTCTTTGGAACTGAAAAATTCCCAACTTCTACTTTAGTTTTCAAAACTATCGCTACTAAAGGAAAAGGGGTATATACTGTTACTGCTGATTTGACAATCAAAGGAATTACTAAACCTGTAACTTTTGATCTTACTGTAAAAGGAAACACTGCTACAACAGCTTTCAATGTTGACAGAACTAAATACGATATCAAATACAACTCTAAATCATTCTTCGAAAGCATTGGAGACAAAGCTATCTATGATGAATTCGAATTGACAGTGAATTTAACATTTTAATTTTAGAATTTTTAATGGGAAGTACCCTCAGCATTTTGCTGGGGGTATTTTTTTTGTAGTAAAGCCAATTGTTAACTTAAAAATTACGAATCGATAACATTAGGAAAATACTCATCAAACATTGTAATGGTACTTTTGAGACAAATTTAAAAGTTCACAAAACCTACTATTATTGATGTTATGAAAACAAAACTATTCGTAGTCATTATTATTTTATTTACAATTTCTCCCTCGAAAGCACAGCAAACAAAAGGAATTACTGGCGATACTAATTGGTTTGGCACTTGGGCAAATTTTAAGCCAGCCACTACAATTTATAAAGAAGCTACACAAATTTTAACGGGGACTATAGACAAAGACTTAAAATTGACTAAAAACATCACTTATAAATTAGTTGGAACCATTTATGTAACGGATAAAGCCATTTTGACAATAGAACCCGGAACTGTGATAAGAGGCGACAAAGAGTCTTGCGGCACACTTATAATTACAAAAGGCTGCAAAATTATTGCTGAAGGAACTTCTGTAGAACCTATTGTTTTTACTTCCAACAGCAATCCTACTTTCAGAAGACCTGGTGATTGGGGCGGTATCATTATACTAGGAGAAGCGCCAATAAACAAAATTGGAGGCTCTAGTTTTTTAGATTTTAATCTTGACCCAGCTGTTAGCTTTTACGGCGGTGAAAATCCAAATAGTGATTCAGGAATTTTAAAATATGTGCGTATAGAATACTCTGGTCACAAAATAAATGCTCTCAAAGAATTGAACGGTTTGTCTTTGGGAGGTGTTGGAAACGGAACGAAGTTTGATTTTATACAAATTAGTTTTTCAAATGATGATTCGTTTGAATCGTATGGTGGAGATGTTAATTTTAATCATTTGATTTCGTACAGAGCAACCGATGATGATTTTGATTTTACACAAGGGGTCCAATGCAACATTTCAAATAGTATTGCGATTCGCAATCCTTTTTCTTCTGATATTTCTGGTTCTCGCTGTTTTGAAATAGATTCTTTTGACAAAATTGAAAATGCAGATGAAAACAAAAAACTAACTAAAATCACAGCCAACAATATAACCTTAATAAATACCGAAGATAACAATCAAGGATTAGTTAGAGAGGCTGTTTATATCAGAGAAAAGAGTTATTTCAGTATGACTAATAGCATTATTGACAGTTTTAGCAGTTGTGTTTTACTTGAAAATAAAATTGGCACACTTCCTGCCAATTTAGCTAAAATCAATATTCAAGGAATACAAATTAACCGTTGCGGAGGAGTAGTTCTTAGCGAAAACAAAAACTACAATCCAGAATTGATTAACTGGTATAACAATGATACATTTTCCTTAGAACTCACAAAATATTCCAATACTGAATTATTTAACCAACCTGATGTTAAAGAATATCCAGATTTTAGAACGAAAAGCACGAATCAAATAGTGAGTTTGAAATAAACAAGATTCTAAATTATACACGAAGCTCGATAATTATATCGGGCTTTTTTAGTAACACCTCCAAAAAAACTTCTTTCCTTCTATTTCATTAAATCAATAATTTAACTACAAAAAAAGCATTTTAAACAATTGAATTCCAAAATTTTAAACTAACTTTATAAGTAATTTATAGATAGTTGCGCTTCATAATTTAGATTTTATTTCAATAAACCTCATTCTTTAAAACAAATCAACTTACATTTTATTCACTTTTATTAACTTAATTTGAGAAAATATGAGAAATCTAAAATTACTTAGTCTGGTCTTATTACTTCTTTTTTCATTTCAAGAAGGAATTGCACAAACGTATAAAATTGACGTCTCCAAAAGTGTCATTAATTGGATAGGGAAAAAGATAACCGGTCAACATGAAGGGACAATAAACTTCAAGGATGGTTATCTTATTTTTAAAGACAAAAAAGTAGCTGGAGGAAGTTTTACTGCAGACATGAAATCACTATCGAACAATGATCAAACAGGCAGTTCTAAACAAAAACTGGAAGGTCATTTAAAGTCCGAGGACTTCTTCAATATTGATAATTTTACTACAGCAACTTTAACATTTAAAAATTTAGCACCAAAAGGCAATAATACTTATCTCGTCAATGCTGACTTAACCATCAAAGGAATTACAAATTCAATACAATTTGATTTGGTTATGCTTGGAAAGAATAAAGCGACAGCGTATTTAAGTGTTAATCGAACTAAATATGATATTAAGTATGGTTCTGGAAGTTATTTTGATGATTTGGGAGATAAGACCATTTATGATAATTTTGAATTAAACGTAGTCTTGGTGTTTTAATTATTATGTAATTTAACAAAAAACAGAAAAAAATATCTTTTTTTTCTATGCTTTATTTTTGTCAAAACAAATAACCTTTTTATATTTGCAAAACAACAAACAGATTATGAGAACAATAACAAACAATACTTGGTGGTGGAACAATTTACGTCAAACGTCGTGAACTAAGCTCCTATAGTATTATTTGAAACTATAAATATAAAAAGGCTTGTCATCACGACAAGCCTTTTTTTTTTTTATTTCAAAAACATAAAAAATCATTCTATCAAAACAATATCAAAGTATGCAAACTTATAAATTACAAACCAACTACAAACAAATACTTGCTGACACCATAACTCCAGTAAGTATTTATTTTAAAATCAGAGATAAATTTCCAAATAGCTTATTGCTGGAAAGTAGCGATTATCACGGAAACGACAATAGTTTCTCATATATCTGCTGCAATCCGATTGCTTCGATAAAAATTGAAAACGAAACCATTTCTAAAAATTATCCAGATGGTGCTTCTGAATTAATTACTATTGATGCGAATACCAATATTCCTAAAATTATTCAAGATTTTTCATCTCAATTCCAATCCGATAAAAACAATTTTAAATTTATCAATAACGGATTATTTGGGTATCTGTCTTATGACGCTGTACGCTATTTTGAAAAAGTAACTATCGCCAAAAAAGATACTGAAACCTTAATTCCAGATGCATATTATGCGGTGTACCAAAACATCATCGCCATCAATCATTTTAAAAATGAAGCCTATATTTTCTGCCACAGCGTAGATGGAAGAAATAATATTTCAGAAATCGAGCAATTATTACAATCCAGAAATATCGCTTCATATAAATTCGCTAAAGAAGGTGAGGGTTTTTCAAATCTAACAGATGAGGAATTCAAGCAAAATGTAGCTTTGGCCAAAAAGCATTGTTTCCGTGGAGATGTGTTCCAATTGGTTTTATCAAGAAGATTTACTCAAGGTTTTAAAGGTGACGAATTCAATGTTTACAGGGCTTTACGAAGCATCAACCCATCCCCTTACCTATTCTTCTTTGATTATGGAGATTTCAAAATTTTCGGATCTTCTCCTGAAGCCCAAATCATTGTTAAAGACCGCAAAGCTGAAATTCATCCAATTGCCGGAACTTTCAAAAGAACTGGAGATGATGAAAAAGATGCCGTTCTTGCCAAAAATTTATCCGAAGACAAAAAAGAAAATAGCGAACACGTCATGCTTGTTGATTTAGCAAGAAACGATTTAAGCAGAAATGGACATGATGTACAAGTAGAGAAATACAGGGAAGTTCAATTTTTCTCACACGTAATCCATTTGGTTTCCAAAGTAACCGGTCATTTACACGAAAAAGCAACAACAATGCAAGTCGTAGCCGATACTTTTCCAGCGGGAACTTTGAGCGGAGCGCCAAAACACCGAGCTATGCAATTGATTGAAGATTACGAAAAAACGAATCGTAATTTTTATGGAGGAGCTATCGGTTTTATGGATTTTGAAGGCAACTTTAATCACGCGATTATGATTCGAACTTTCCTGAGTAAAAACCATCAATTGCATTGTCAGGCAGGTGCCGGAATTGTAGCCAGTTCAGACGAAGAAAGCGAAATGCAGGAAGTTTATAACAAGTTAAGAGCTTTGAATACTGCATTAGAAATGGCTGAACAGATTTAAAAAAAAAGTAATCAGTAATCAGTTTTTAGTATTCAGTGACATCAGCCGAATCTTAAACTTAAAATAAAAACAACAAAATGAAAAAAATACTAGTTATAGACAATTACGATAGTTTCACTTATAATTTAGTGCATTATCTGGAAGATTTAAATTGCGAAGTAACCGTTTATAGAAACGACGAATTTGATATTGACGAAATAGCGAATTTTGATAAAATTTTACTTTCTCCTGGCCCTGGTATACCTGATGAAGCTGGATTATTGAAAGCGGTTATTCAAAAATATGGTTCTACCAAAAGTATTTTTGGTGTGTGTTTAGGTCAACAAGCCATTGGAGAAGTTTATGGAGGTACACTTTCTAATTTAGACAAAGTATATCATGGTGTTGCCACAAATGTAAAAACAGTGGTTGACGATGAATTATTATTTGAAGGTTTAGAGAACGAATTTGAAGTAGGTCGTTACCATTCTTGGGTTGTAAATTCGAATTTACCAGATGTTTTAGAAGCTACATCTTTTGACGAAAATGGTCAAGTAATGTCTTTAAGACACAAAACCTACGATGTGAGAGGTGTTCAATTTCATCCTGAAAGTGTTCTGACACCTAATGGGAAAAAGATGTTAGAAAATTGGGTGAATAATTAGTGTTCAGTAATCAGTTGTTAGTGATCAGTTAAGAAAATGAAAATAACCAAAATCCACATTATCCTTTTTTGCCTTTCTATTCTTGTTCTCTCTTCTTGCAATCAAAAGAAAGTACAAAAATTAGAAAGCACAAATACTACAGTTTCTCAACCAGAAATAGTGATTGATTTATTGGATTTACAAACAAAAAATAAACTAGGAAAGGATACGATTGTTACTGTTATCAATGATCCTGTTTATCATAAAACAAAAAAATATCAGGCTGTAAACGCTTTGAATATTATAAAAAGGGAAATTGATTTAAGTAAAATTGACATCAAAAACACCAAAATAGTATTTGAATGCATCGATGGGTACAAACCTGAAATGCCATTAGAATTGTTTTTAAATACAAAACCTTTTTTAGCTTTTAAAGATATTGATGCGACAAAAGGTTCGAATTGGGAGAAAATAATCAAAGGTGGAAACGAAATGAATGCCGATCCTTTTTATTTGGTTTACGAATCAGTTTCAGAAAAAGACTCCCGTTACAAATGGCCGTATAATTTGATAAAAATCCATTTGGAACCATTGAATGAATCAACAAAAGAGTTGTTTCCTTCGGATAATAAAGGATTAGAAGTTGGTTATAATTTATTTCAAAAACAATGCATCACCTGCCATTCTATAAACGGAGTTGGAGGAACTATGGGACCAGAATTAAATTATCCAAAAAGTGTAACCGAATACTGGATCGAAAAAGAATTAGTCAATTACATCGTAAATCCAGCATCCTTTAGACATAAAGTAAAAATGCCAACATTAGGAATCACAAAACAGCAATCACAGGAAATTGTTGATTATTTGAAATACATGTCGGAACGTAAAAAAGTGATTAATCAATAAAAAACTTAGAAACTCAGCATCTTAGAAACTTAGCAACTTTAAAAAATAAAATGAAAAACATATTAAACCGATTAATCAATCACGAAATACTTTCTAAAGAAGAAGCCAAAAATGTATTGGTAAATATTTCTAGCGGAAGCTATAATCCAAGTCAGATTTCAGCATTTTTGACCGTATATATGATGCGAAGCATTAGTATAGACGAGTTGGCAGGATTCCGCGAAGCTTTATTAGAATTGTGCGTTCGTGTCGATTTATCAGCTTACAACACCATTGATTTAGTGGGAACTGGTGGAGATGGAAAAGACACTTTTAATATTTCAACTTTGGCCTCTTTTATTACTGCCGGAGCGGGAGTAAAAGTAGCAAAACATGGTAATTACGGTGTTTCTTCTATTTCAGGTTCTAGTAACGTGATGGAAAAATTGGGCGTTAAATTCAGTAATGACCATGATTTTATAGAAAAATGTGTGGACCAAGCTGGAATTGCCATTTTACACGCTCCACTATTTCACCCAGCTATGAAAAATGTTGGCCCAATTCGAAAAGAATTAGGGGTAAAAACCTTTTTTAATATGTTGGGACCTTTGGTAAATCCTTCTTTTCCAAAAAACCAATTGTTGGGAGTTTTCAACCTTGAAATGGCTAGAATGTATGGCTATTTATATCAAAACACAGACGTCAATTATAGTATTTTACATGCTCTTGATGGCTATGACGAAGTATCGCTAACTGGCCCTACAAAAATAATAAGCAGTACCAAAGAAGGTATGTTGAATCCTTCTGATTTTGGAGTTCGCCAATTGCTACAAAGCGAAATTGAAGGTGGAAAAACTATCGAAGAATCAGCAGAAATGTTTTTAAATATCATTTCAGGAAAAGGAACTGAAGGTCAAAACAATGTAGTTTGTGCTAATGCGGCAATGGCAATTTCTACTGTAAACGGAACTCCTCTTTTGGAAAGTTTTGAATTGGCAAAAGAAAGTTTATCTTCCGGAAAAGGATTGAAAGCACTGAATAAATTACAGGAATTGAGTAAATAAAATTAGTTTAAGGTTTAAATAAAATCATCATGTTGAAAAAAATCATTTTTGCAGTTTTATTTTTTGTATCGATCAATTCTTTTGCTCAGAAAGTTCCATTTTATGATGATATTCAAGCATTCAAAAAAGAAGATAGTTTAAAAGCTCCCATAAAGAATCCAGTCCTTTTTATTGGAAGTTCCTCTTTTACAAAATGGAAAACTTTGCAAGAAGATTTTCCAACGATTCCTTTAATGAATCGAGCTTTTGGAGGTTCAACTTTAGAAGATGTAATTCGGTTTCAAGATGATGTCATTTATAAATACAATCCTCGAAAAATAGTGATTTATTGCGGAGAAAATGATATTGCTAATTCTGAAAAAATTACGCCAGAAGAAGTTTTCAATCGCTTCAAAACTTTATATAAAAACATCAGAAAGCATTATCCAAAAATTCCAATTGTCTATATTTCAATAAAACCAAGTCCTTCGCGATGGCAACTAAAAGATAAAGAAATAGAAACCAATAAACTGATTAAAACTTTTATCAAGAAAGAACGAAATATTGTTTTTGTTGATATTTGGAACCAAATGCTTGACGAAAACGGAAATCCTAAAGAAGATATTTTCATTTCAGACCGATTACACATGAATGAAAAAGGTTATAAAATTTGGATTGAAGCTTTCAAAAAAGAATTAAAAAAATAAATTGGTTTTAAAGTTTAAGATTTAAAGTTGTTTAATGGAACGATTAAAAATATTAAACAACTTTAAACCTTAAACAAAGAAAACCCTAAACAATACAATATGAATATTTTAGATAAAATCATCATCGACAAAAAAAGAGAAGTCGAACTAAAAAAATCCATAATTCCAGTGTCACAATTGGAAGCTTCAGTTTTCTTTGGAAAAAAGACTATTTCATTAAGTCAAAATTTAAGAAACAGTAACACCGGAATCATTGCCGAACACAAACGTCGTTCTCCTTCCAAATCAGTAATTAATCATAGTTTTACGGTTGAAGAAGTTGTCAAAGGGTATGAAAGTGCAGGAGCTTGCGGTATTTCGGTTTTAACGGATGGAAAATATTTTGGCGGTTCTTTGGATGATTTATTATTGGCAAGAGCATCTGTAAATGTGCCACTTTTGCGAAAAGAATTCATTGTAGATGAATACCAAATTCTAGAAGCCAAAGCCCACGGAGCTGATTTAATTTTACTAATCGCAGCGGTTTTGACTCGTGAAGAAATCAAGACATTATCTGAATTTGCTAAAAGTTTAAACTTAGAAGTCTTATTAGAAGTTCACAACCAGGAAGAATTAGAAAAGTCCATTATGCCAACATTAGATATGATTGGAGTGAATAACAGAAACCTAAAAACTTTCGAAGTAAGTTTGGATTTCAGCAAGCAATTGGCTGATCAAATTCCAAATGATTTTGTAAAAGTTTCCGAAAGCGGTATTTCATCAATTGAAGCTATTAACGAATTAAAACCTTACGGCTACAAAGGTTTCCTGATTGGAGAAAACTTTATGAAAACGGATAACGCAGGTAAAGCGGCAACGGAATTCATTTCTAATTTAAATAAAAAATAAAACACATATTCCACCAATTTACACAGATTTGATTTGTGTGAATTGGTGGAATCTGTGTTCAAAATAAAAATCAATATGAAACTCAAAATCTGTGGCATGAAATATCCCGAAAATATACTCGAAGTAGGCTCGCTCCTACCCGATTATATGGGTTTTATATTCTGGGAAAAATCGGCACGATATTTTGACGGAATCATTCCAGAATTGCCAAAATCAATTAAAAAAACAGGTGTTTTTGTCAATGCCACTGCAGAAGAAATTTTGACCAAAATAACGAAACACGATTTACAAGCTGTTCAATTACATGGTAGCGAATCGGTTGAATTTTGTAAAAATTTAAAAAATAAATTACCAAAAGAGATTGAAATCATAAAAGTTTTTTCAATTTTAGATACCTTTGATTTTGCAGCTTTAAAACCTTTCGAATCTGTTTGCGATTATTTTCTGTTTGATACCAAAGGAAAATTACCCGGCGGAAACGGAACCACTTTCGACTGGAAAGTATTAGAAAACTATCCTTCTACCAAACCATTTTTCCTTAGTGGCGGAATTGGAATGGAGGAAATGGATGCAGTAAAAGAAATTTTAAAAACCAATTTACCCGTTTACGCCATTGATGTAAACAGTAAATTTGAAATAGAACCTGGATTAAAAAACATAGAATTATTACATAATTTCAAAAAAAATTGAAATTTTAAAATCATATAAAATGTCATACAACGTTGATGAAAAAGGCTATTACGGCCAATTTGGAGGAGCATACATTCCCGAAATGTTATATCCCAATGTAGAAGAATTACGCCAGCAATACCTAACAATTACAGCTCAACCGGAATTCAAAGCCGAATTCGACCAATTACTAAAAGATTACGTAGGACGTCCTAGCCCGTTGTATTTTGCCAAAAGACTTTCTGAAAAATACAATACCAAAATCTACCTCAAAAGAGAAGATTTGAATCATACTGGAGCACACAAAATCAACAATACGATTGGTCAGATTCTGGTAGCAAAAAAACTTGGCAAAAAACGTATTATTGCCGAAACTGGTGCAGGTCAACACGGCGTGGCAACAGCTACCGTTTGTGCTTTGATGGGATTGGAATGTATCGTGTATATGGGCGAAATTGACATCGCTCGTCAAGCGCCAAATGTGGCCAGAATGAAAATGCTTGGAGCCGAAGTTCGTCCTGCTCTTTCGGGTTCAAGAACGCTAAAAGATGCAACAAACGAAGCCATTCGCGATTGGATTAATAATCCTGTTGACACCCATTACATCATTGGTTCTGCCATCGGGCCGCATCCTTATCCGGATATGGTAACTCGTTTTCAATCTGTTATTTCTGAAGAAATCAAATGGCAGTTAAAAGAAAAAGAAGGTCGCGAAAACCCTGATTATGTAGTAGCTTGCATTGGCGGAGGAAGTAACGCAGCCGGAACATTTTACCACTTTTTACACGAGCCTGAAGTTGGAATCGTCGCTGTCGAAGCCGCTGGAAAAGGAGTAGATTCTGGTCACAGCGCAGCAACAAGCAAACTTGGAAAAGTCGGTATCATTCACGGTTGTAAAACTCTTTTGATGCAAACACCAGATGGACAAATTACAGAACCATACTCGATTTCGGCAGGTTTGGATTATCCAGGAGTAGGTCCAATGCATGCGCATTTGGCTGAAAGCGGACGTGCAGAATTTTTCTCTGTAACCGATGACGATGCTATGAAAGCTGGTCTCGAACTTTGTAAATTCGAAGGCATCATTCCAGCTATAGAATCTTCACATGCATTGGCTGTTTTGAACGATAAAAAATTCAAACCAGAAGATGTGGTGGTCATTTGCCTTTCGGGTCGTGGTGACAAAGATTTGAATACATATATTGATTATTTCAAATTGTAAAATAGTTTGGGCGTTCCCTCGTTGTTGAAATTTTGATTTTTCAACAGCTTTTCTAGCAACGAGGTCGGGCTGTACGTTCCCGCTTCCCGATGAAAAATCGGGAGAGCTCCACTGCCATCCCTAACGCGGCATCCTAGTTTTAATAAATTTTAGAGTTATAACATTTTCAAAAATTGAATGCTATGCAAAAATTATTCGCTTACGGAACCTTACAACATGAGGATGTACAACAGGATCTTTTTGGAAGAATCCTTCAAGGAACTCCTGAAACATTAATCGGTTATGAATTAAACGAAATCCAAATCGAGGAAGAATTTGGAATAGTTCATTATCCTATAATTAAGGAAACTAATAATTCAAATGATTTTATTACTGGGACTTTATACGAAGTTACCATGAAAGAGATTCATCAAATGGATTTGTATGAAGGTTTGCATTATAAAAGAGTCGAAGTGCATTTGCAATCCAATCAGAATGCCTGGGCGTACAGTGCTGCGATTTAAACTAGAAAACAATTAAAATTTTTCGGATTAGACCTAGCAAGTTTTTAAAACTTGTTAGGTCTCTATGAAATTCAATAGTCAAAAATTCAATCTTTGATTAGTACAAATACTAAAAAAAGACATACAATACAATTAGAGAATTTTGAAAATCTCTAGATAAAAAACTATAAAATGAACAGAATAAATCAAAAAATACAAGAAGACAAAAAAATACTTTCCATCTATTTTTCAGCTGGATTTCCTAATCTAAATGATTCGGTGCAAATCATTCAGGACTTAGAAAAAAGTGGAATCGATATGATCGAAATTGGATTGCCTTTCAGTGATCCATTAGCCGATGGACCAACTATTCAAGCGAGTTCTACTACTGCTTTGCAAAACGGAATGACCACTCAAATTTTATTTGACCAGCTAAAAGACATTCGCAAAAGCGTAAACATTCCATTGGTAATCATGGGCTATTTTAATCCAATGCTACAACACGGAATCGAAGCTTTCTGCCAAAAATGTGCTGAAATTGGCATTGATGGTTTGATTATTCCTGATCTACCTGTAGATGTATATGCGGAAGGATATAAAGCGACTTTCGACAAATACGGATTAATCAATATATTCCTGATAACACCACAAACTTCAGACGAGCGCATTCGTTTTATCGATAGTGTTTCTGATGGTTTCATTTATATGGTAAGTTCGGCAAGCGTTACAGGATCACAATCCGGTTTTGGAAGCACACAAGAAGATTATTTCAAGCGTATTGCAGATATGAATCTTAAAAACCCACAAATTGTAGGCTTCGGAATCAACAATGCCGAGACTTTCAATCAAGCCACTCAGTATGCCAAAGGAGCTATTATTGGTAGTGCTTTCATCAAACATTTATCTGAAGAAGGAACATCAAAAATTGCAGACTTTGTAAAAGCGATTCGATAGTTTTTCCTTTTTTATATAAAATTAAAATGGCGTTTAAAGTTAATTTAAGCGCCATTTTTTATAAATTAGTTTGTCAATAATCAATCCTAAATCAAAAAGAAAAATCATGCCATTCAATGAAAATACAGCACAGCGAATTCGTGAATTCTTTCAGCAGAAAAATGCCGATTTCTACGAAAAGAAAATGTTCAGCGGCATTTGCTTTATGGTTGATGACAAAATGTGTTGTGGGACACATATCGATAAAAAATCAGGAGAAGATTTTTTACTTTGCCGAATCGGAGACGAGGTTTATGAAAATGCCATTCAAAAAGATAATGTCGTTCCAATGGAATTTACAGGAAAACCCATGAAAGGATTTATTTTTGTTACTGAAGATGGAATCCGAAGCACTAAGGATTTATATTACTGGCTACAACTTTGCCTTGATTTTAATCCATTTGCCAAAGCCAGTAAAAAGAAATAGTTACGCACAAAAATCACTTATAACAAACCTCATATTGTTGTCGTTACAAATAAACTAAAACCTAAAGACTTCATATTCGACTACAATAAAAGTAGATTTGGCTACAGTCGTTTTTTAATTGTTGCTGAATTTTGTATAAACAAAAATTAAAAACAACAATCATGAAAATAGTAGTAACAGGGTCTTTAGGACGTATTGGCAAACCTCTCACAGAAGAGTTATTGCAAAAAGGAAATTCGGTAACGGTTATCAGCAGTAAAGCTGAAAAGCAAAACGAAATTGAAGCTCTTGGAGCGACAGCTGCAATTGGTTCTATTTTGGATGCCAATTTTTTAACTGACACTTTCAAAGGGGCTGATATTGTGTATTTGATGGAACCACCATTCAATTATTTTGACCAAAGCATGGAAACAAAAAACTATTGGGAAAATATTGCCAACTGTTATGTACAAGCCATTCAGCAATCAGGCGTGACAAAAGTAGTACATCTTAGCAGCATTGGTGCGCATACTGGTGAAGGCGTAGGAATATTAGACACTCATCATTTTATAGAAAATATTTTGAAGCAATTACCCGATAGTGTTTCGATAAAAACAATGCGGCCAGTAGGTTTTTATTACAATATGTTTGCCTTTATACCTACGATTAAAAATGCAGATGCTATCATTCAAAATTATAGTGGTGATGAAAAAGAACCTTGGGTTTCGCCATTGGATATAGCTTCTGCAATTGCCGAAGAAATTGAAAAACCTTTTGATGGTAGAATTGTGCGTTACATCGCCAGCGATGAAGTTTCCCCAAATGAAGTGGCAAAAATTTTGGGCGAAGCAATAGGAAAACTTGATTTGAAATGGATCGAAATACCAGATGAAGAATTTCAAAAAAACTTAATAAACATCGGTTTTAATCCAATTGCAGCCAAAGGATTAACAGAAATGAATGCCAGCAGACGTTATAAACTGTATGAGGATTACAACCAAAACAAACCTGAATTAGGTAAAATAAAAGTAATAGATTTTGCAAAGGATTTTGCAGCAGCTTATCGTAATTCAAATTAAATTTTTATTTAACAGGAATAAACAAAAATGATTTAACCACATAGAAGCATAGATTTTCTTTGTGTAAAAAGAAATTTCATTTTTATATATAAAGACATAGCTATGTGTTTTTTAAAAAAGTGGAACGTCTAATTTAGAGCTGCAAAAGCTATGTTTCTATGTGGTAAAAATAATTATTTAACATAAAACAAATCAAAATGAGTACTCACAATAAAATTGCCTTGATAACAGGCGGAAGCAGAGGATTAGGAAAAAACATGGCAATTGCTCTTGCTAAAAAAGGAATTGATGTTGTACTAACTTACAACACCAACAAAGAAGAAGCGGCCAAAGTGGTTACTGAAATTCAGACACTAGGGAGAAAGGCATTTGCGTTACAATTAAATACAGGTGACACTAAGAATTTTGATAATTTCATTAAACAGGTTACGGCACATTTAAAAGAAAAAACAGGCAGTTTTAATTTTGATTTCCTAATCAATAATGCAGGAATCGGTTTGTATCAACCTTTTGAAACAGTTACCGAAGAACAAATGGATGAAATTTACAATATCCATTACAAAGGGGTTTTCTTTTTGACTCAAAAAGCATTGCCATTCCTGAATACTGGCGGTGGAATTATAAATATTTCATCAGGTTTGGCACGTATCACGATACCGGGCTCTTCAGTGTATGGCTCTTTGAAAGCGGGAGTGGAAACTCTTACCCGTTATTTAGCAAAAGAATTAGGACCAAGAAAAATCCGTGTCAATGTTGTTGCTCCGGGAGCAATTGAAACTGATTTTGGTGGCGGCCGAATGAGAGATAATAAAGAACTAAATGCTCAAGTTGCAGGATTTACAGCTTTGGGTCGTGTTGGTTTGCCTGATGATATTGGCGGAGTGGTAGCTTTTCTATGCTCTGATGAATCGTATTGGATAAACGGACAACGAATTGAGGTTTCCGGAGGACAAGCGTTGTAATTCATAAAAATATTTACCACATAGAGACATAGATTTTGCAAGTTTAAAATTAGACGTTTCACTTATTTAAAAACACATAGCTATGCATTCTATAAAAAAATGAAATGTCTTTTAGCGCCAAAGAAAATCTATGTCTCTATGTGGTTAAAAAAAAATGTATAAATGACTTTAAAATCAATAGGTTAAAATTATTTTTGTAGTATGGCAAATCAAAAACCACTTAGAATAAAATCGATCAGCGAATTTCATCAATTTCATAATTTGCCCAAACCAGAGCATCCGCTGGTGAGCATTGTGGATTATGAAAAGCTCTGGGGTAAGAATGAAGGAGAGACAACCGCGCTGCTTTTTGATTATTATACTATTTCCTTAAAAAGAGGCGTAAGTAAAATGTTTTACGGTCAGCAGGAGTATGATTTTGACGAAGGAGCAATGTATTTTATGGCTCCCACCCAGATTTTGAAAGTAAAAAACACTCGTGACGAATCTTTGGAACGTTCAGGTTGGCTGTTGCTTATCCATCCTGATTTTTTATGGAATACACCATTGGCAAACAAAATCAAACAGTTCGAATTTTTCGATTATTCGATAAATGAAGCCTTATTTCTTTCGGAAAAAGAAGAAGAAATTTTGAATAGTATCATTATGAACATTCGTCAGGAATACCACGCCAATATTGATAAATTCAGCCAGAATATTATCATTTCACAAATTGAAACGTTGTTGAATTATTCAGAGCGTTTTTATCAACGGCAATTCATTACCCGAAAAATTTCCAATCATCAAATTCTGGACCGATTAGAAAAATTACTTGCTGATTATTTCAATAGCGATGATTTGGCTACAAAAGGACTACCAACCGTGCAAGACATTGCCAATACATTGAATATTTCGCCAAGTTATCTAACAGGTTTGCTCAAAGTACTTACAGGACAAAGCACTCAGCAGCATATTCATGAAAAGCTGATAGAAAAAGCCAAAGAAAAACTATCTACCACGACTTCGTCAGTAAGTGAAATAGCTTATGAATTAGGATTCGAACATTCACAATCATTCAGCAAACTTTTCAAAACAAAGACTAATCTTTCCCCTTTAGAATTCAGGCAATCATTCAACTGAAAAAATTAATATTATTTTTAAAGTAATAAAGCAAAGATTCCTATGTCAAAAATTAAAAGAACAACTCCCTACAACCCGGATTTTCTAAAACTAGTCATTTTATTGGATCAGGATTTGGCTACAAGAGATGGCGAGGATCATGCATTTTATGCCCAATTCGATAAACTGGACAAAATTAATCATGTTGTAGTTTGTTATGAAGATGGTGTTGCGATTGGTTGCGGTGCTTTCAAAAAATTTGATTTGAATACTGCCGAAATAAAACGAATGTATGTTCATCCCGATTTTAGAGGAAAAGGAATTGCCAGTTCTATACTGAAAGAATTAGAAACTTGGGCAAGCGAATATGATTTTACCAATTATGTTCTAGAAACTGGCACAAACAATCCCGATGCAATCTCATTATACCGTAAATCTGGTTATGAAATAATACCTAATTACGGTCAATACGAAAATATAGAAACCAGTGTTTGCTTAAAAAAACATTCAATAAATAATCTAAATTCAAATTGAAGCCACACGATTCCTATTCAATACAAAGTGCTTTTTTGTAACTTCGCACTTTGAAAATAATCGAAATGAACATCAAACTTATCGCCATCGGGAAAACCGACAATAAATCTTTGCAAAACTTAATTGACGATTATACCAAGAGATTGTCTTTTTACATCAAATTTGATTTGGAAATTATTCCAGACATTAAAAACGTAAAAAACTTATCCGAAAGTCAGCAAAAAGAAAAAGAAGGCGAGCTTATTTTGTCTAAAATAACACCTACAGACCAACTTATTTTATTGGACGAAAACGGTAAAACCTTTTCAAGTGTTGCTTTTTCCTCAGAATTACAAAAAAAGATGAACTCAGGTATAAAAACATTGGCATTTGTAATTGGTGGTCCTTACGGTTTTTCGGACACAGTTTATGCCAAAGCAAATGGCAAAATTTCGCTTTCACTAATGACATTTTCGCATCAAATGGTGCGTTTGTTTTTTATCGAACAATTGTATCGTGGTTTTACCATTTTGAGAAACGAACCGTATCATCATCAATAATTTTGAGTTTACAGTTTAATGTATCTTAAAAAATGAATTCTCTCGGTACTTCATTAGTATAAGAATCCAGTTTTCGAAGTAAAATTTTAATCTGAATATATTCTCCGTAAGACATATTTTTATCAAATACCAAAGAAATTCTAGGCTTCACGATATGATTTAAACTATAAACATAACTGACAACTTCTTTCCTACTAACCTCTTCTTCATCCACTAATACAATATCTTTACGCTTTTTAATCCTAATGACCATATCGCTTTCAGATGGTTCTCCTATTGTATAATACACTTTCGTAAAAGGAATAAATGCTAAATTTTTACCTATAGAATCTGCGTAAGAATAATAATTTTCGGCGGCTTCGTTTTTATGAGCGCTATCTCCGCGCTTTTTTTCTTGCAATTTCATCACTTCGGGAATCACCAACCGCAAAGGCAAACGCTTGTCAATATTCAAAATCCAATTGGTGGTAATGATGCTGTTTTTGCGGTTTACTTCGGCTAAAGTATCTTTTTCTTCTACTCTGAAAAAAATATAAGTTGGCGAGAGATCCACCACTTCCTTTACAATCGTTCGATCGGCTTTTGGCAACAAAATATCCTTTTTATTTCCGCAAGAAATACATAGAAACAGTGCGATTCCAAATAAATATTTTATCATTATCCGTTTATTTTATTAAACAACTTTACACATTCTACCGCTTCTTTTACGTCATGAACTCGCAAAATTTTTGCTCCTTTGCTCAAGGCAATAGTGTTCAAAAAAGTGGTTCCGTTTAATGCTTTTTCAGCTGTTGTATCTAACGTTTTATAGATCATAGATTTTCTTGAAATCCCAATTAACATAGGCAATTCAAGCATCTGAAACAATTCTAATTTTTGCATAAGTTCATAATTTTGATCCAAAGTTTTTGCAAAACCAAAGCCTGGATCCACAATTAAATCATTTATTCCAAGAGCTCTAGCTGCTGCGATTCGTTCCGAAAAATAGAACAACATTTCTTTTACCATATCCTCATACTGTGTCAAAGTTTGCATGGTTTGTGGCGTTCCTTTCATGTGCATCATAATATAAGGAACTTGGAATTTCGCAATGGTTTCCAACATTTTATCATCTAATTTCCCAGCCGAAATATCATTGATAATTGCTGCGCCATTTTCGATACAAACCTTTGCTACTCCGGCACGAAAAGTATCTATCGATAAAATTATGTCTGGAAAATGTTTTTGCAACAAATTTACAACAGGAATTATTCTGGCTATTTCCTCTTCTTCAGAAACGAATTCGGCATTGGGTTTACTGGAATATGCACCAACATCAATAAAAGTAGCTCCTTCCTCCAGCATTTTCTTTACGCGTTCCAGAAGTTCGTTTTCATTCTTATACTTTCCACCATCGAAAAAAGAATTGGGAGTGATATTCAAAATCCCCATCACTTTTGGAGTGGATAAATCTATGAGTTGTCCTTTGCAGTTCATTTCTTTTAAGTTTCTGAGTTTCTAAGTATCTAAGTTTAAAAGTTTATTGTTATAAAATCCTAGCCCAACTATTCTGACAACTAAGAAACTCAGTAACTTTGTAACTTCAAAACTTTATGCTTATTTTTGAAACAATTTTATACAAATATACACCAATAATGAAGAATACTTCACAAGAATTCGACAAGGTAATTACCATTTGCCGTACACTTTTTATCAATAAAATGACAGATTACGGCAGTGCTTGGCGTATTTTGAGACTTCCATCCCTAACCGATCAAATTTTTATAAAAGCGCAACGCATCAGAAGTTTACAGGAAAACGAAATCCGAAAAATTGACGAAGACGAAAGCGGAGAATTCATCGGAATCATCAATTATTCGATTATGGCATTAATTCAATTAGAATTGGGTGTAGTCGATCAGCCTGATTTAGATACTACAAAAGCCACTCAATTATATGACGAGAAAGTTGCTTTGACCAAAAAATTAATGGAGGACAAAAACCATGATTATGGAGAGGCTTGGCGTGAAATGCGCGTAAGCTCACTAACCGATTTGATTTTGCAAAAATTACTCCGTGTCAAACAAATTGAGGATAATAAAGGAAAAACAATAGTTTCTGAGGGAATTGATGCCAATTATCAGGATATGATTAACTATTCTGTTTTTGCATTGATATTGATGAACAAAAAATAACCACCAATTAATCTGATACAAAAAAAGTCTAAACAACTATAAAAATACCCCAAAATGAAAAACATCATTACTCAATTCTCCCGAATCTTTGTTGGAGTTCTGTTTATAATCTCAGGTTTAATCAAACTAAATGATCCTATTGGCTTCTCTTATAAACTAGCCGAATATTTTAGTGAGCCTGTTTTCAATATGCCTTTTTTTGTCCCTTTTTCGTTGGCAATTGCACTATTTATCGTAATTCTAGAAGTTACTTTGGGAGTTTTATTACTCATTGGTTACAAATCAAAATGGACAATTTGGCTGTTATTACTTCTAATTATTAAGTTCACATTCTTAACCTTTTATTCAGCCTATTTTGATGTCGTAAAAGACTGTGGTTGTTTTGGAGATGCGTTACATCTAACACCTTGGCAATCCTTTACGAAAGACGTTGTTTTGTTATTCTTTATATTGATTTTATTTATTAATATGAAATTGATAAAACCACTTTTTTCAAATAAAATTCAAAATAGTCTGGCAATACTAACCCTTTTACTATGTAGTTTTATGGGATATTGGGTTATCAATCACTTGCCTTTAAAAGATTTTCGCCCATTCAAAGTAGGCAATAACATCCAAAAAGGAATGGAAATTCCGGCTGATGCACCAAAATCAGTTGTTGAAATGATTTTTATTTACAAAGTAAATGGTGTTGACAAAGAATTTTCAGAAAAAGATTTAGACAAAATCCCGGCAGGTGCAACTTTTGTTGACAGAAAAGACAAAGTAATTACCGAAGGTTACGTCCCTCCTATTCATGATTTTGTAATGGAAAAAGACGGATCTGACTATAAAGAAGAATTTCTTCAGGAGCCTAAATTATTGATGATTGTTTCTTATGATTTGGCCCTTGCCAATGCTGACGGGCTTGCAAAAATGGAGCTTGTCAATAAAAAAGCTGCTGCAAAAGGATACAAAGTAGTTGGTATGACAGCATCAACACCTGACAAAATTGCAAGTATTAAAAAACAATATGGACTGACTTTCGATTTTTATTTCTGTGACGCTATTCCTTTAAAAACAATAGAAAGAGCCAATCCTAGTTTTGTAATTCTAGATAAAGGAACCGTAAAACAAAAAGTACATTATAACGATACCGAAGATTTAATTTTTTAATTTTCACTTTTAAATCATTAAAAAAATTGCCTTGCAGAAACATCATTTTCCTGCAAGGTTTTTTTATGACCCTGATAAAAGAAAAATCAAAGTCATAAAAAAAAATATTAACTATAACGATATTGTAACCATTTTTGATTTTTTTTATCTTAAAATTATAAAAACTGCTTACTTATTTTGTAATTCTTTGGTTAACTTTGTGAAAAACTAAATTTAGATGAAAAAAATTGCACTTTTAATTATTGCTTTTGCAACATTTTCTTGTACTCAAGCTCAAAAAACCGAATTTTCTAAGACAGCACTTTCTGAAACTTTATTAGCTGATAATGGTAAACAAGTTAAATTTCAAGACATCTTAAAAAAACAAAAAGGAAAAACCACAGTTATCGAAATTTGGGCTTCTTGGTGTGGCGATTGTGTAAAGGCAATGCCAAAATTAAAAGAACTTCAAGCCAACAACCCTGGTGTTTCTTATGTATTTATCTCAATGGATAAAACCGCAGATAAATGGAAAGAAGGCGTAGAAAAACACCAATTGAGTGGTTTGCAATTTATGGCAAATGACGGTATGAAAGGAAATTTCGGAAAAGCAATCGACTTAGATTGGATTCCTAGATATATTATTATTGACAAAACTGGTAAAATTATTGTTTACCGCGCTATAGAAACTGATTTTGACAAAATCAATGAAACACTAAAGAAATTACAATCAATTTAATTACAACAAAAACTATAAATACTATAAAAATGAGAAAAAAGATTGTTGCAGGTAACTGGAAAATGCATAAAAATGCTGCACAAACAAAAGAATTATTAAACGAACTATTAACTCAAATTCCTGCTGAAACTGCTGCACAAGTAATTGTTGCACCTACTTTTATAAACTTAGCTTCAGCGGTAGAAAATTTGACTCACTCTAATATAGCAGTTGCTGCACAAAATTTACACCAAGCAGAAAGTGGTGCTTTTACAGGCGAAATTTCTGCTGACATGATTAAAAGTGTTGGTGTTAACAATGTAATTTTAGGTCACTCTGAGCGTAGAGCTATTTTTCACGAAACAGATGCAATTATCGCAAGCAAAGTAAACACTGCTTTGAAGCACGATTTGACAGTTATTTTTTGTTTTGGAGAAGAACTAAAAGACCGTCAATCTGGAAATCATTTCAACATTGTTGAAAATCAATTGAAAGATGGTTTATTCCACATCGAAGCCAAAGATTGGGAAAAAATAGTTTTGGCTTACGAGCCAGTTTGGGCTATTGGAACTGGAGAAACTGCTTCGCCAGATCAAGCTCAGGAAATGCACGAATTCATCAGAGAAACTGTTCGTAAAGCTTACGGAAGTGATATCGCTGAAGATCTTACAATCCTTTACGGAGGAAGTGTAAAACCAGATAATGCCAAAGAAATCTTCTCTAAACCAGACGTAGATGGTGGTCTTATTGGTGGAGCTGCTCTAAACGCAAAAGATTTCATTACAATCGTTACATCTATCTAATATACGTTTTCAATTTCCTAAAAATTGAATTCAATAATAAAAGGCTATTTCAAATTTATGTTTGGAATAGCCTTTTTTTATCAACGTTCAATAAACAAATTGTACAAATTATTTTTTGCCACAAGTTTCATAAATTTCCTCAAATCCTTTTCTCAAAAACAATTCGTGTAATTAATTTTACGAATTTAAATTAATGCCAATTAATGCCATTCGTGGCTCTTTTTTTAATGGGTAATCTTAAAAAAATTGTACAAAAAAACCAACGACACGAATGCCGTTGGTTCTTCAATAATCAAATATTAACCTAACTTTATTTTAATTCTTTCAATTGATCTGCCGCGTATTGATTCGTTGGATCTATTTCTAATGTTTTAGTAAAATTCTCTTTTGCTTTTACTTTATCAGTAGCTTCATAAATAATTCCCAAGTTATTATGAGCTTCTACTAATTTACTTTTCATTGCTTTAGAACCAACTTCTTCCGGACTTTTTGAATTCGCTATCTTAATGAAATCCTCATAATTTTTAGTTACAAGTGCATCATCTTTAAGCAAAACTTGTATTCTGGCTTTAAACAGATACGCATCTTGAGTAGAAGGAGAAGCCTTAACAATAACATCCAAGGAAGCATCAGCCTTTTTCAATAATTGTTTTTCTGGTTCAGTCAATTCTTTTGCATTGTAATAAGACCAATAAACAGACGAAGCAAAATAGAAATTATCCATTAGATACGTTTTTGTCTCTGTGTTAGCTATCGCAATTTCATACACATAAGCAGCTTTGAGATATAATTTTTTCTCATATAACTTTTTAGCTAAATCAGGAAGCTCAACTGCTACAGAAGGACTCATTTCAAATCCCTTTTTAAAATCTAAAATAGCTGTATCAATTGCTAAAGTATCTACAGGTGTTGCATCCAATGCTTTAGTTAATTTAGCAGCTCCTATATAGTAATAATCTCTACCAATAATACGATTCGATTCATTTGAAACGAATGATGTCAATGAACTTATAGCAGTATCATAGTTATTATTGTGAAAAGCAGAATATCCTAAATAACGGTAAATCCTTGGGTTTACTTTGTCAATTTTAGTCATTTCATTAGCTTCTACCTCAAGAGCTTTATAGTCTTTAGAAAGAATAAGGAAATCAGCATGACGCATACGAGAGTCCAAAGAATAATCTGTTAAGGACATATACTTTTCGTAGTATTGCATCGCTTTTGAAATATGCATGTCATATTTACCAGCATCATTCATAGCCCAAAGGTATTCTGTTTCAGCAAGCTCACGATACACAGGACCATAATTTGGATTCAAAGCAATTACTTCGTTAAATGAAGCTACCGCGCCCGTAAAATTGTGAGCATTTTTGATCAAAGTTCCCAATCCCATTTTAGCTCTCAATAAATTTTTATCTAAACGAAAAGCTTCACGATAACATTCATAAGCAGCATTTTGATCCTTATCAAATTTGTAAGCATCAGCTAAAGCCAATAAAACATCAGTATTTTCAGGATCAACTTGTCTGGCTTTTTTTAAGATATCAATCGCTTTTTTGTAATTTGGATGTGAAGAAAAAGTGTAGGCTCTACCAACAAATATATTTACATCAATTAAATCTTTTTTACTTGTATTTTGTGCAGCAGATACAAAATTTTTATCAGCCTCAGCAGCATTATCTTTATCTAATGCTAAATATCCTAACCCTATATAATTGAAATTTCCTTTAGATGAACATTTAATCCCTGCATCAAAATTATTTTTGGCTACAGCATAATCACCCTTCAATAAATATACATATCCCAAAAGAAATTTTGCATATCCATCAGTAGGTTTTGATGTTGTAACAGTTTCTAAAATAGTTTTTGCTTTTTCATATTGTTCTGCATCTATAGCTTCTTTTGCCTGATTGATATCTTGAGCATGACCCACAATAAAAAATAATGCAGTTACGGTGTATATAAAAACTTTTTTCATAATATATTATGTTAATTAGATTATTAAAATAGTAGTACAAATATAGTCAAAAGGTCAAAACAAAATTCTTATATTTTTGTTATAATCACCTACAACTCAGTCATTTAAACATCAATTAAACATGATAAAAATCATAATTACATTGATTAAAAAAAAGTAAATTATCGCACCAAAAAAGAATTAAAACTTCAAAAACGACACTTTGTCAAAACACAAAACAAACTTTATCACATTCATTTTCAATGTGTTAAAAAAATATTTTATTACCAAAAAACATAAAAAAAGAGAATTATTTTTTGCATAAAAAACACCTTTACACGATTTTTTTTACATTATAAAACGTTAATAGTAAGTTAATGAAACTTCATAAAATCTTTTAAAAATATTTTTAAAAGATTAAAAAAAGGATTGCATACTATATTCATACCTTTGCAAAAAAAAATAAACATGTCAAATATTTATATTGGGTATCATTTTACCATCGAACCAAAAGAACTAGGATCCGAAATATTGATTGCTGAATTAGGTGAAAAAGCATTTGAAAGCTTTACTGAAACTGAAACTGGAATTTCGGCATTTGTACAAAAAGACCTTTGGGACGAAACAATTCTTGACGATATCCGAATATTAAATTCAGAAGAATTTAAAATCGATTATACTTTCGAAGAAATCGAACAAGTAAATTGGAATGAAGAATGGGAAAAAAACTTTGAACCTATCGATGTAGAAGGAAACTGCCATGTACGCGCTCCTTTTCATCCCAAAACGGATGCTGAATATGATATTGTAATCGAACCTAAAATGAGTTTTGGAACAGGGCATCATGAAACCACACATATGATGATTCAACATTTGTTAGAAATGAATGTTACTGGAATGAAAACATTAGATATGGGTTGCGGAACTGCCATTTTAGCTATACTTGCCGAGATGAAAGGTGCACAACCAATTGATGCCATCGATATTGACAATTGGTGTTACTTAAACTCCATCGAAAATGCAGAACGCAATAATTGTCAACACATTACCGTTTATGAAGGAGACGCTTCTTTATTAAAAGACAAAAAATACGATTTGATTATTGCCAATATCAACCGAAATATTTTGTTGAATGATATGCAAAGTTATGTTGACTGTTTAAATCCAAATGGGACTATTTTATTCAGTGGTTTTTACCAAGAGGACATTCCTTTTATTGATTCTTCTTGCACTGAGAAAGGTTTAACCTATGTTAAAAAGTTTCAAAGAAACAATTGGGTATCTTTAAAATATGTAAATTAGTACCGTTCCTTTATTAATCAATAATGTACAAAAACCTAAAAGCATGAGTACAATAGAAAAAGTAAGAGAGAAAAGAAAAGAAAAGGAAGTAATCTCTATGAATAGCGAACTCATAGTATATAATGACGATGTGAATACTTTTGACCATGTTATTGATACTTTAGTTCGTGTATGTGACCACACTCCTATTCAAGCAGAACAATGTTCATTGATTGTCCATTTTAATGGAAAATGCACCGTAAAAACTGGTGAATATGACAAATTAAAAATTCAATGTACAGGATTATTAGAAGCAGGTTTATCTGCAGAGATAGTCTAAATATTACAATACCCATTTCCAAAAATGAGTTTTTTTATAAGCCTATTTAAGAAGTACAATCTTAAATAGGCTTTTGTTTTAATGAGGCAACTTACTTTTTAAAGCACCATAAATAATTGTCCCAATCAATGCTCCAATAAACACAATAATTACGGGCAAAAATCCCGCTCCTATCAATATAAAAATGGGACCTGGACAAGAGCCTACTAATGCCCAACCCAAACCAAAAGAAATCCCTCCAATTAAATATCTAGCAGTACCTTTATCTTTATCAGCAATTTTAATTGGCAATCCATTGATATCTTTAATGTTATTTCTTTTGATAATCTGGATGCCTAAAATTCCTGTAGTAACAGCAACACCAATGATTCCGTACATGTGAAATGATTGAAATTGAAACATCTCATAAATTCTATACCATGAAACGGCTTCAGACTTAGTTAAAACAATTCCAAAAAGGAATCCTACCAGAAAATATTTTAATACGTTCATAATCTAAAAAAATAAGGGTAATAAAAAATGAGCCATAATTAATCCGCCAATGAAAAAACCAATTACCGCTTTTAAAGAAGGTAATTGCAGATTACTCAAGCCCGAAATAGCATGTCCAGAAGTACAACCTCCAGCATAACGGGTTCCGAAACCAATCAAAATACCTCCACCAAGAAGTATCAAAATACTTTTGGGCGATTGCCAAATTTGCTCACCAAATAACGCTTGAGGCATTAATCGACCATTGGGGGCATCAATTCCCATTTGGGCTAGTTGTGCAATTGTTTTTGGATTTATATCCACATTAGAAGGATCACTCATAAAATGTACAGCAACAAAACCACCAACCATTGCACCAAGTACAACCACAAAATTCCATCGATTGGCTTTCCAATCAAAATCAAAATAAGCAATACGTTTTCCCAATCCAGTCATCGAACACAGAGACTGTAGATTAGTTGACATACCGAAATTTTTTCCAAAATAAATCAATGCCAACATGGTCATTCCAATTAAAAAGCCCGAAACATACCAAGGCCAAGTTTGAAAAATTATATTCATAGTATTTCTTTTTCACAAAGATAATAACGGTAAATTAATCTTATGTGAGAAATGTTACATTTGTAAAAATAATTTCGTTTATGAAATACACTATTTAACCAAATGATAATTACAATTTGTTTAATTTTGAAATAACAAAATTCAGAATAAATAATCAACTCTAAAAACATGAAAAAAACCTTCTTATTCATTGCTTTGATTCTCCTTATAGCTTCTTGTGGCAGTATTAAATCTTCAATAAAAAACGTTGACAATAACGCTCCAATTCCTGTTGTAAGAAACAATGCTTTTGTAATTACTGCTTATAGTAAAGACAAAAAATATGGCTACAATAAAGATTACCCTATCAATATCTATTATCAAGGCACTAGAAACGACACTATTAATCAAAAATATTTCCTAAATGCTTTGGCAGGACCAAAAGGCGAAAAAATTACCTATACCAAATTAGAAAACTGCTGTCCTTTTCCTTCCAAAAACACTGACATGGGAGCTGGTTTTCTAGATGTTTATGAATTAAAATGGAATGGGCAAAAAACTCCTGTCATTTTATATTTAAACATTTACGAAAGAGGTCAGTTGATGGTTCCTGTAGGACTTAGTTTGAAGAAATAAAGTGATTTAGTAATTAGTGAATAGTAATTGATAATTAGTTAAGGGATTAAAAATCAACATGATTTAGAGTTCATATTTTATACTTTAACATTGCCTTTTAATTATTGTCTCATCACTAATTACCTATAACTAATCACTATTCCCCTATAAAAAATAAATCCAAAATCTAATTAGGAAATCGCAAATTCAAGCTACCTTTGCGCTTTCAAAAAAAACGAAACATGAACATACAAAATATACCTCTAATCAAACATACTGAGAGTGGTAACTTCTTTTTACTAGCTGGTCCATGTGCCATTGAAGGCGAAGAAATGGCAATGCGAATCGCAGAACGTTTGGTTAGTATTACTGATAAACTGGAAATCCCTTATGTTTTCAAAGGATCTTTCAAAAAAGCAAATCGTTCAAGGATTGATAGTTTCTCTGGAATTGGGGACGAAAAAGCTTTAAAAATACTAGAAAAAGTATCCAAGACTTTTGGAGTACCAACCGTAACCGATATTCATACCAACGAAGATGCTGCTATGGCTGCTGAATATGTAGATGTTTTGCAAATTCCTGCTTTTTTAGTTCGTCAAACTGATTTAGTTGTAGCTGCTGCTGTAACTGGAAAAGTCGTAAACTTGAAAAAAGGGCAATTCATGAGTCCAGAAAGCATGAAACATGCGGTACAAAAAGTATTGGATTGTAACAATCAAAATGTAATGGTAACCGATCGTGGTACTATGTTTGGCTACCAAGATATGATTGTTGATTACAGGGGAATTCCAACGATGCAACAATATGCTACGACTGTCCTAGACGTTACTCACTCTTTACAACAACCTAATCAAACTGCTGGAGTTACAGGAGGAAGACCTGATATGATTGAAACTGTTGCCAAAGCTGGAATCGCTGTTGGTGTAGATGGAATTTTTATCGAAACTCATTTTGATCCGGCAAATGCCAAAAGTGATGGTGCTAATATGTTGCATTTAGATTACTTTGAGCCTTTGATGAATAAATTGGTTGCCATTAGAAAAACCATAAATCAATTTTAATTATAGAATACCAACACTTTGAAAACATTTTCATACCTAAACGTATTAATTTTATTTATTTCAATTAATGCGTTTGCACAGAATGACACTATAAAAAAAGAAAAATTCACTGCCCACAATAAAGGTAAATTCTTCATTTCATGGGGTGGCAACAGAGAAAGTTATACTAAATCTGATGTAAATTTTAGAGGAACAGATTACAACTTTACTGTTGAAAATATGGATGCTCACGATAAGCCAAAAGGATGGCATATTGATTATGTTAATCCAGCTAGAATGACCATTCCGCAAACTAACTTTAGAATGGGATACTTCTTTAACGACCACTACAGTGTTGCTATTGGTTGGGATCACATGAAGTATGTAATGACTCAAGCTCAAACGGTTAATGTTACTGGTTATATTAATTTACCTGCTGATCAACCTGGCTCTATCTATAACGGAGTTTATGATAATACTCCTGTAGATATGTCTCAAGGAAATGCTCAGGAAGGTGGTTACGAGAAAGGTGTTCCTCAGTCAAACGGTACCGCTTTTTTAATGTACGAACATACAGATGGTCTAAATTATGTTAATACTGAAGTTTCGAGACATGATGATATTTCCAAATGGTTTGGTTTGCCGAATATAGATAAAGTTCAGATTAACTTAACTGAAGGTTTAGGAGCCGGACTTTTATATCCAAAAACGAATGCTACTGTGTTAGGAATGCCTCGTCATGATGATTTTCACATTTCTGGATATGGTTTATCTGCAAAAGCAGGAATTAACTTTACGTTTTTCAAATATTTCTATATTCAAGGAGAGCTAAAAACGGGTTACATCAACATGCAGGATATTAGAACAACGACAAGCAGTAATGATAAAGCTTCACAAGATTTCTTCTTTTTCCAAAGAATTATTGCTTTTGGAGGAATATTTAGATTATAATACTTTACAAAAAACTAAAAATCTCCTGCATAGGAGATTTTTAGTATAAAATAGATTTAGTTGTATTAATGCTCGGTTCTGACAATATCTTTGCTCTAATAGAGTTAAACAACTAAATTACTTTTAAAACATTTAATTTTAAACACATTGAAAACAAAATTTTTACAAACTGTTTTTTTGCTTCTTTTTCTAAGTGTTAATGCTTTGGCTCAAAGCGATGCATCCACTACAGAATTATATACTGCCCACAACAAAGGTAAATTCTTTGGTCACATGGGAGGAAATAGAGCGTATTACACAACTTCAGATTTGCATTTTGAAGGAGAAGGATACAATTTCACTGTTGAAAATGCACAATCACACGATTTACCAAAAGGATGGAATATCGATTATATTACACCTGGAAAATTAACTACATCACAAACGAATTGGAAAGCTGGTTATTTTTTTCATGATAAATTTAATGTTTCTATCGGGGTTGACCACATGAAATATGTAATGACTCAAAATCAAACTGCCATGATAAATGGTAGTATTAATTTGCCTTCATCGGAAGTGGGTTCTGAATTTAATGGTACTTACAACAATGAGCCCGTAGATTTGACAGATGGCAAATTTTTAAAATTTGAGCATACTAATGGACTAAATTATGTCTTTACCCAAGCAGCACATTATGTAGATATCTCTTCTATTTTTGGAATCAGAAATACGGATATTTTCCAGCTAAATTTTACTCAAGGAGTTGGTGTGGGGTTATTATTTCCAAGAACAGATGCTACGGTTTTAGGTCAGCAAAGACATGATGAGTTTCACGTTTCTGGTTATGGCTTCTCGACAGATGCAGGTTTGAATTTTACATTCTTCAAACATTTTTACGCCCAAACCGAGATAAAAGGTGGTTATATCAACATGACTGATGTAAGAACCACTTATACCAATGATCATGCTCAACACCATTTTTGGTATGGAGAAACTATCATTTCTTTTGGTGGAATTTTTAGATTGTAAAAACATCTTACTTCAAAATAAATTAAAATCTCCTTCGGGAGATTTTTTTTATTTATACAAAGTCAATGCTTCCTGTATTACCTCTTTTAAAATAGCATTATCAATTTCTTTCAAATCATAATATCTTAGTGATTTAACAGTATTTCTATTTTCATCAACAAGGTATTCCTGATTTCCTTTTAACTGGAAACCTCTTGAAAATCCTGCATCTACAAAACCTTTTTTGTGATTGGGAGCTAAATAACAAAATGGCTTTTTCTTATAATAAAAGTAAGGTATCCCCCATTTGAAAAGCAATTGCAATTCAGGAATTTCATGCTCAAAAACACCAATCAAATGCAGTACTATTGCTTGATATTTCTCAGGTTGTTGATAGATGTATTGGTCTGTCGGCTTCATTTCATAAAAATAATTAAAAAAGGTATTGCAAATTCAAAACTTTATTACTTACTTTGTATTTCAAAGTACTTTATATATGGAAGACAAATATTTACAAGACATTAGTGACATCAAAAACATGATGAACAAATCCTCTCAGTTTATCTCTTTGAGTGGTTTGGCTGGAATTATGGCTGGCGTATATGCTTTGATTGGTGCTTATATTGCTCATGAATTAATTGAGACAAATAATTACGATGGTAACCAGATCATTACTTTAGAAAGCACTACTTTCATATTACTTCTATTAATTGCTTTTTCAGTACTAGTTTTATCAGTAGGAACAGCTTTGCTCCTAACCTTTAGCAAAGCCAAAAGAGAAAAAGAAACCGTTTGGAACTCAACCTCAAAAAGATTATTAATTAATTTCTTGATTCCACTTGTTACTGGAGGTATTTTCTGTTTGTTATTACTAAAAAACGGAAGTTATGGTTTGATTGCTCCTGTAACGCTCTTATTTTATGGATTGGCGTGCGTTAATGCCAGTAAATATACCTTGAGAGATGTACGTTATTTGGGAATTACCATTATAATTTTAGGACTTTTATCAACCGAATTTTCAGGATACGCTTTAGAATTTTGGGCATTAGGCTTTGGATTTTGCCACATTCTTTACGGAAGTATGATGTATTTTAAATATGATCGAAATTAGCAAACAATGACATTAAAAAAGACTAAATATATTTTCGCAATTGTTACCTTCTTAATGAGTTTTGGATGCGCTTTATTAGTTGCCAATTCTATGTTTGGGAATATATTGTTTGGAACTCGACCTGTTAGCGTGTTAGATAAAATACAAGAGGGCGATATGATTTTTCAAACTTCACAATCCAAACAATGTGAAGTGGTTAGAATCGCAACTAACTCTAAATTTTCACATTGTGGAATTATATTTATTGAAAAAGGTAGGAAATATGTTTTTGAAGCAGTTCAGCCTGTAAAATACACCCCACTTGAAGACTGGATTAAACACGGAAGTGAAAATCATTTTGTTGTTACCCGATTAAAAGACGCGAAAAAAATACTCAATAGCGCAACTTTACAAAAAATGAAAGCTTATGGAAAACAGCTTAACAATAAAGATTATGACTTATTTTTTGAATGGTCTGATGACAAAATATATTGTTCAGAATTGATTTGGAAAATATATAAAAATGGAGCAAGAATCGAATTGTGTCCGTTGCAAAAACTGAAAGATTTTAATTTAAAAGACACCCGAGTTCAAGCCATTTTAGCTGAAAGATATGGAACAAAAATTCCTATTGAAGAAAATGTTGTAGCACCATCAAATTTGGAACAATCCAAAATAGTAACCAAAATAATAGATACTTACTAAGATTTGAAAAATATTATTCAAAATATAAATAAAGCCTTTGATCACCGAATTCGACTGGGAATCATGTCTATCTTGATGGTCAATGAATCAGCTGATTTTAGTACTTTAAAAGAATTATTAGGAGTCACAGACGGTAATCTGGCCAGTCACACCAAAGCCTTAGAACTTGAAAATTACATCGCTATTGAAAAACAATTCATCGGCAAAAAACCAAACACCAGTTACAGAGCTACCAAAGAGGGTCGAAAGGCATTTCAAGACCATATTGATGCTCTCGAAAAATTAATACAGAAACGATAGTCTATTTTTTTATTTATTTACTTTGAATTTCAAAGTTCTTTTAAAAAATAATTAAACCATTTTAAACAACATTAAATCTTTAATCAATATGCAACTCATCATCAAACTATTCAACAGCGACCGTAAAATCAATAGTGTTTTACTTTTATTCACGACTTACTGCCTGGCTTTGCTAGTCATAAGAGGAAAATTGACAAACTCTGGATACCATCTTTTCTTAGTTTGGAACCTGTTTCTTGCTTTCATCCCCCACCTATTTATTAGTTATTTAAAAGCTCATAGTACTATCCAGAAAAGTAAAGTCAAAACACTTTCATTACTCTTTCTTTGGCTAGTATTTCTGCCAAATTCATTTTACATTCTAACAGATTTAATTCATTTAACACAATCATACAATAACTTATTTTGGTTTGATTTGGTCGTTATAAGTTCCTATGCTTTAATTGGCTTTACACTTGGAATCATTTCATTAATTGAATTTGAAAATATTATAAAAACCTATACTTCTCCCCTAATTACTAATTTAATAATGCCTCTTATTTGTCTTTTATGCGGCATAGGGATTTACTTAGGAAGAATTCTCCGTTACAACAGTTGGGATATTATCAGTAATCCATTCGAATTATTCCGTAGCATTCTAATTACGTTAACAACAGTTCCAGCTTTGCAGTTCTCCTTTTATTTTGGAGTGTATATCTATTTGTTTTATTTCTTAAAAAAAATCTATTCCATTATAAACGACTAATCATGCAAGCAACTTTAATCCAAGAAGAACCTTTTGACGGCAGAAGTTCCACAGAACTCGCTCTCGGTTGTTTTACTATCGGAACCTTATTATTCCTGTTATTTCTCACATTGGCAGACAGTTCATCAATAATACTTGTCGCTTTTATTTTTATTGTTATGGCTACTCCACTCAATCTCATTATGCTTGTTCACTTGCTGTATCATTTTTACATTTTGCCGCAACAACGAAGATATATTGGAGTAATAATGATGATCCTATTGAGTAACATTCCAATAGCATTCTTGTATTTCATCATATTAAACACATACAAACTATTATAACAATTAACTCTTAAATCAAAAAAAAATGGAAACTTCAGAAAATCAAAATCCAGCACCACTCTCTTTCTTTCAATCTCTTTTTCAGTCCACAACTGCCAAAATGATAATGGTGGCATTTTTAACCCTCATTTTACTTATTCCTTTGGCATTTGTAAATGAATTAATATCAGAACGCTCTAAACGTCAGCAGGAAGTCATCTCCGAAATCAATGATAAATGGGGAGAAAGCGTCTATTTTTACGGGCCAATATTGAAAGTTCCTTATACCGTTTTCGAAGAAACATTATCCATCAACCAGAAAACAAATGAAACGGTTAAACAACAAAAAGCAATTACCAAATATGCTTATTTCTTTCCCGAAGATTTAAAGGCTAAGTCTAATGTAACCACCAAAGTACTCAATAGAAACAACTATGAGTCGGTTGTATATAGCTCCAAAATGAATTTTGAAGGACAATACATTCAGCCCGATTTTAGCAGCAAAAATATCTCTACCGATGCTATTCAATGGGACAAAGCCACCGTTTTAATCAAAACGACAAATCTAAAAAGCATCAAAGACGAAGTGAAAATTAATTTGGGCGGATCCAAATTCACTTTCGAGCCCGTTTACAGCAATAATTTAAACGATTCGACCCAAGCTCTGGAAACTGGTTTTATCGACCTGAAAAGCATTTTAAAAACCGACAAAACCAACTTCTCTTTTGACATCACATACAACGGAAGCAAACAAATCAAAATGGTTCCTATTGGAAAAACCACGCAACTAAGCATGCGATCCAATTGGGGTTCTCCAAGTTTTACTGGTAATTTTCTTCCCGATGACAAAACCAAAAAGATCAGCGACAATGGTTTTGAAGCCAATTGGAAAATCCTACACATCAACAGAGCTTTTTCACAACAATTTTTCGAAAACCTCCCTGATTTAGGCACCTATGCATTTGGAGTCGATTTTGTTATCCCTGTCGATCAATACCAACAAAACGAAAGAGCTGCAAAATATGGTTTTCTGGTAATTGGTTTGACTTTTTTAATCTTCTTCTTAATCCAATCCATTAGCAAAATCAAAATTCATATTTTTCAATACTCGATGATTGGTCTGGCACTCATTTTATTTTACACCCTATTGATTTCCATCACAGAGCACAGTAGTTTTACAAAAGCCTACCTCATCGCAGCCATAGCAGTCATTACGCTAATATCACTGTATTCGATTTCAATTCTAAAAGGAAGCAAATTCCCAATGTTTATCGCCGCTGCCCTTACCGGATTATACACCTTCATCTACGTCATCATCCAATTAGAAAACTACGCTTTATTAGTAGGAAGCATCGGTTTATTTAGCATACTCGCAGCAGTAATGTACTTCTCCAGAAAAATTGATTGGAATAAATAAAGTGGGATAATTAGGAGCTGATACCTGCTATCCGTTTCAATCTTGTGGGGCGAACCCCGCCCCACAAGGATTTCCACTGCTATCAGGGCTAGGGCTTTTCGACTTTAAAGAGCATTAGTCATTGCGAGGAACGAAGCAAACTCATTATGGTGCTCAACTGGGGTAAGTGTTAGTGCGATTGTTTCGTTCCTACCAATCCTACCAATGACGTTATTTTTTAAACCATATAAGGAATATAAGTACATTTAAGATTTCTATTATCGATCCACTTATATGATCTTATATTCCTTATATGGTTAAATAATACTGTTCTGTTTAGCGATGAAACGTTATTTTATATTGCTTTTTTTTGGTAAAAAATTCTACCTCGCAATGACTTTTAAAAATCCTGTTTCGTTTCAATCAAAACTGTCACAAAGTTTAGTATTTTTGAAGCCTGAAAAATAACATCATGAAAAAATTTGTAATTCTAATAATGTTTTTAGCCATTGGCGTTGCGCTTTATGAGCAATCACTTGACGATAAAAACGTTTATATAATGGTAGTTGCCATTGTCATTTTCATGATGGGAATGATGCGCTTAAGCAGTAAAACTCCAAGTAAAAACCAAGATAACGACGAAGACAATGTTCAATAAAGGAGATAAAGTTTCAGTGCTCGATGAAGCAGTAGATGGTATTGTTGTATCGGTAAAAGACAAAGTCATTACTGTCGAAACAGTAGATGGCTTTGTGATGAATTTTGCTGCCAACGAACTGATAAAAATTGGCGAATCTTCCACTAACTTGATGGATGGGATCAAAGGCATTAATATCAACGAAATTAAAAAGGAAAAGGAAATTCCAAAACCCCGCAGTTTCGTAAAAGAGAAAAAAGACAAAAACGAATTGCCCGTTCCAGAATTTGATTTACACATCGAAAAGCTGGTTCCTAATAAACGCGGCATGTCTAATTATGATATTTTGACTTTGCAGGCAGAAACTGCTCAACGCCATATTGAATTTGCAATCCGTAATCGGATTCCAAAAATTGTTTTCATTCACGGTGTTGGCGAGGGAATCCTCAAAGCCGAATTGGATTTTCTACTAGGACGCTACGACAATATTGTTTTTCAAGATGCCAATTATCAAAAATACGGACAAGGAGCTACCGAAGTATATTTCAAACAAAACAATAAGTAACTCCCATTATTTCATAAAAAAAGCGTCAATGTTTATCACAAAACATCGACGCTTTTCTTTTACCTTCACTATTTACTGTATTCTGTTAACTCTTAATAGTTTGTAAATCACCATATTTATAACTATTTCCTAATTGAAAATTGCTATTATCTTTTTCCATAGTTACATTTTTAAAGATAATCGTATGCTTATAAGTATTTGGACCAGTAGTTGTTGTAGTCACTTCAATAGTTCCTCCTGTTTTTCCTAACCATTCTTCTTTAATTCCTGGAATTAATGGATCTGATGGCTGACAAAAATAATCCGCTGGAACCACACTATTATACATGCGGTAAACCAATTTATTATTTATCGGTCCTATCTGACCTACTCTTGGCTGATCTATAGGAGTAACCTCATTGACAATTAACGCAGGATCTATTTTGAGAGTCAAAGATTCACTCTCGCTAAATTCATACACGACTTTTCCGTCGCTACAAATATTCAATTCTCCGCTAAACTCAAAAGGTATTGGAGTTTCAACAGGTTTTAAATATTCTCCAAAAACAAAAGTTTGATAATACTGAGTCGTAGCATCTTCTTTGGCAAAAGTAATATCTCTAAAAACAATAGTATGTTTATACCCAGTTATCCTAGTACTATTATTAGTCTCATCTAATATTTTCTTCACAGCTTCAGTTGTAATTTCAATAATACCACCAGGAACAGCATTCCATTGTGTTTTTACACTAGGAGAAGAAGGAGGAATCAAATCGCAAATATTTGCTGATGAAACTTTACCTGTGTAAAAATTATATACCACTTGGTTTGTTGGACTAACAGTCAAAACAATTGGATTACCCTCTTCTGTAGCATCTTCGATAAAAGTTGATTCAGGAATATTCAAGATCAAAGCTTCTCCCTCTTTAAGTTTAAAAAGTAGATTATTATCCGGGCAAGAGCTTGTTGATACATCAGCGAAATCAATAGTATCTACTACTAAGTCACCATCATCACAAGCGCCAAAGGCGATTAAACAAATCAATATTCCTAAAAATCGTTTCATTATCTTTTTATTTTGAACAAAAATATAATAATTAATTTGTTTGATAAACTTTACAACCCAAAAACGTATTATTTGTTGCAAGTTGCAGATTACAGATTGCAGATTTCAGGGCGCAGAAGACAGATTTCTATATCTATAAATTTTCTGCTTTCTGAATTCTGCTTTTCTGCCTTCTGACTTCTGCCCTCTGCCAAACAGAAATCCTTATCTTTGTACCGAATTTTACTTTTTCGATGAAAAAATACAACTATTACTTCGCTGCTTTCTTTGCTTTTTTTCTTTGGGGATTTTTTAGCTTAGCTTTAAAACCAATAGCTAGTTATTCCTCCGTCGATATCATGTTCTATCGTGTGTTTTTTAGTGCATTTACGATAACAGCTCTAAATCTTTTTTTTAGAAAGAAAATCATCAAAAAAAACTGGAACGATTTAAAAATATTGCCTAAAAAAACGAAAAAGAAAGTCATTTTTTTGACCTTGTCTGGAAGTTTGGTTTTGGCCAGTAACTGGTTCCTTTTTATTTACGTAGTAAATCATGTAAGTGTCAAAGCTGGTTCACTTGCCTACTTGATTTGCCCTATTTTGACGACTGTTTTTGCTTTCTTCTTATTACATGAAAAACTCAGTAAATGGAAATGGTTAGCAGTTTGTATAAGCGCATTTAGTTGTATTTTATTATCATTAAATCATTTTCAGGATATTTTTTACAGCTTAACGGTTGCTTCTTCGTTTGCCTTATATTTAGTAAGCCAACGCCGAAACAGTGAAATTGATAAGTTATTGGTATTGAACATTCAATTGCTTTTTATCGCTTTACTTATTGTACCGTTTTATCCCAATTACAGTGGAGAAATTCCAACTGAGCCTTTATTTTATATCTGTTTGTTTTGCATAGTGGTATTTTTTACCATTGTGCCTCTTTTTTTAAATCTTTATGCATTAAAAGGCATCGACTCATCAACAGTTGGAATCCTAATGTACATCAATCCTATTATCAATTTTTCTTTGGCTATTTTTTACTTTAAAGAAGAAATAAGTTTGCTACAAATGATTTCTTATTCGCTTATTTTAATCTCAATTATCATTTTTAATAAGAAAATAATTTTTGGTAAAAAGAAGAAATCCAAAGTAATTGTTCAAGGTTCAAAATCAATATAATAATGAAAAAAGTATATCTCGATAATGCTTCAACGACACCGCTTCATCCTAAAGTGATACTGGAAATGACCAAAATATTGACTGAAGATTATGGCAATCCGTCTTCTACTCATAGTTTGGGACGTAATGCTAAAAGTATTCTTGAACTTTCTCGAAAATCAATAGCTAAACATTTTAATGCTACGGCATCTGAAATTATTTTTACTTCATGCGGAACAGAAGCGAACAATTGGGTTATGCGATCTGCTATAAAAGATTTGAAAGTAGAGCGAATCATTACCAGTAAAATCGAACACCACGCTGTGCTTCATACAGCAATGGCGCTTCAAAATGAATATGGAATTCAAGTAAATTATGTAAATGTAAAACCGAATGGCGAACTGGATTTAACCCATTTAGTTGAATTATTATCTAATGAGAAAAAGACTTTGGTTTCGTTAATGCACGTCAATAATGAAACAGGAACCATTTTGAATCTTGACAGAGTTAGCCAAATTTGTCAGGAACATCACGCCTTGTTTCATTCCGATACTGTACAATCTATTGGAAAAACTAAAATTGATTTACAAAAAACTCCTATCGATTTTATTGTAGCCAGTGCTCATAAATTTCACGGACCAAAAGGAGTTGGATTTGCTTTTGTTCGAAAAAATACTGCTTTGCAACCTTTATTTTTTGGTGGAGAGCAAGAAAAAGGATTTCGCCCAGGAACCGAAGCCATACATCAAATCGCTGGAATGGCAAAAGCTTTGGAACTTTCGTATCAAAACCTCGAAACCGAAAGTATTTATATCACTTCACTGAAAGAATATACTATCGAAAGACTGAAAACTGAATTCCCTGATTTTAAAATCAATGGAGAAAATTCATTTTACAATTTACTCAACATCACTTTACCATTTGATGAAAGCAAAACATCTATGATTGTGTTTTATTTGGACATGAAAGGAATAGCTGTTTCCAGAGGCAGCGCTTGTCAATCAGGAAGCATCAGACCTTCTCATGTTTTGGCGGAGATACTTTCTGAAAGCGACTTAAAAAAACCGAATATCCGTATTTCTTTTAGTCATTTCAATACCAAAGAAGACATTGATTTACTAATCGAAGCACTCAAGAATTGTTAAGTTGACTCATACAAACGCAACCTGTTTTTAGTAGCCACTAAATCATTTTGCAGATGTTCTATTTTTTGCAAAAGATTTAAAACAATATCAATTCCTTCAGGATTTATATCCAATTCGTGATGCATGCGAATTATTCGTTCCAAATTATGCATCTGGTTTGGATGTATGTAAGGAGCTTGTTCTATGATTTTTATTTCTATTAAACCCAATTCCTGTAAATGAGTAAAGAAAGAAAGCTCGACTTTATAATGAGAGCTGACTGTTTGCAGAAGAATCCAATTATCTGTTTTCATACTTTCTAAGCTTAGCTAATTCAGTAAATAATTCTTTTTCTTTTTCGGTAAGATTTTCAGGCAAAATAATTTGGTAGGAAATATATAAATCACCAAACTCCCCTTCTTTTTTGTAAACCGGAAAACCTTTTCCTTTTAGTTTTACCTTGGTGCCATTTTGAGTGCCTGGCTTAACAATCAGTTTTACTTTTCCATCGAAAGTATTGGCGGTAATTTCTCCACCCAACAAAGCTGTATAAAGATCTAAATCAACGGTGGTGTATAAATTGTGTTTGTCTAATTTGAAATTAGTGTGATTTTCAATATTGAAAGTAAGATACAAATCGCCTTTTGGTCCGCCGTTTGCACCTTCCCCTCCTTGTCCGCTTATTTTTATAACCTGACCATTTTCAACACCAGCCGGGATTGTCAAACGTATATTTTTTCCGTTAATAGTCAAAGTTCGTTTGTGAGTCGTATAAACATCTTTTAAATCCAAATGCAATTCGGCATTGTAATCCTGTCCTTTAAAGACTGAAGTTCGATAACCTCCTCTTCCTGATCCGCCGCCAAACATCGATTCAAAAAAATCGGAGTAGTCACCACCACCCGAAAATCCTTCAAATCCTCTTTGTTGTCCTCGATCATTTTGATATTGCTGCTGTTGCTGTCTTGCTTTTTCATATTCCTCACCATGTTGCCAATTTTCTCCGTATTGATCGTATTTCTTACGATTCTCAGGATTACCCAAAACTTCGTTGGCTTCATTGAGTTCTTTAAATTTCTTCTCCGCTTCTTTGTCGTTGGGATTTAAATCGGGATGGTATTTGCGAGCCAATTTTCGGTAGGCTTTTTTAATATCTGCTTCGGTAGCATTTTTGTCAATTTCTAATATTTTATAATAATCTATAAATGCCATTTTATTAACTTTTAGCTATTATTCAATTAAAAAAATAAACCCAATCATTTGTAAAACATTTTTTTTACACTCAAATTTAAGCAATTTCACAACTAGATCAAATGATAAAATATTTTATTTCAGACAATTATAGTATCTCTGTAGCATAACCATACTCTTCATGCTCAGTAAGATTCTGATACAGCTCATTAAAAAATATCTTCTCCTCTCAAGTAAATTTTTGTCCATGCAATTGCTAGTTTTTTTCTTTTCACACAACAATTATAATACTGATAATCAGCTTACAACAAAAATAGTAATAAGACACTTTTTATAAATTAAAAAAACAATAAGGCTTCAAACTGAAAAAAGAAGTAACTTTATTTATCAAAAAACTTAAAATCAACCAAATGAAATATCGAATTGAAAAAGACACTATGGGAGAAGTTCAGGTTCCGGCTGACAGATACTGGGGGGCACAAACCGAACGTTCTTTAAACAATTTTAAAATTGGCCCAACAGCGTCTATGCCAAAACCTATTATTGAAGGGTTTGCCTATTTAAAAAAGGCAGCTGCTTATACAAATTGCGAATTAGGTGTTTTATCTGCAGAAAAAAGAGATTATATCGCTTTGGTATGTGATGAAATTCTGGCAGGCAAACTTTTTGATGAATTTCCTCTTGTCATTTGGCAAACAGGTTCAGGTACACAAAGCAATATGAACGTCAATGAAGTCATTGCTAACCGTTCTCAAGTATTGAAAAGATTAAGCATAACTGAAGATGAGCCTTTTATAAAAGCTAATGATGATGTGAATAAATCACAATCTTCCAATGATACTTTTCCAACTGCAATGCATATTGCTGCTTACAAAACAGTGGTTGAAAACACCATTCCAAACGTCGAGAAATTAAGAGATACCCTTCAAAATAAAAGTATTGAATTCCAATCAATTGTCAAAATAGGCCGCACTCACTTGATGGATGCTACTCCCCTCACTTTGGGGCAAGAAATTTCGGGATATGCAGCTCAATTGAGTTATGGATTAAGAGCTCTTAAAAACACACTACCACATTTATCCCAAATCGCATTAGGTGGAACAGCTGTTGGAACGGGCTTAAATACGCCAAAAGATTATGATGTGAAAGTAGCCGAATATATCAGTCAATTTACAGGACATCCTTTTGTGACTGCTCCCAATAAATTTGAAGCACTGGCTTCGCATGACGCTATTGTAGAAACTCATGGAGCGTTAAAACAACTGGCTGTTTCATTGAACAAAATCGCTAACGATATCAGAATGCTCGCTTCAGGTCCACGTTCAGGAATTGGCGAAATCCTGATTCCCGAAAATGAACCTGGCTCTTCTATTATGCCTGGAAAAGTAAATCCAACGCAATGTGAAGCGTTAACAATGGTTTGTGCGCAAGTTATTGGCAATGACATGGCGATAACCGTTGGTGGTATGCAAGGGCAATATGAACTGAACGTTTTTAAACCGATGATGGCTGCCAACTTTTTGCAATCGGCGGAATTGCTGGGAGATGCTTGTCATTCCTTTGACATTCATTGCGCTCAGGGAATTGAACCGAATCACAAACGTATTACCGAATTGGTGAATAATTCGTTGATGTTGGTTACAGCCTTGAACACCAAAATTGGTTATTATAAATCGGCTGAGATCGCTCAGACGGCTCATAAAAACGGTACAACACTCAAAGAAGAAGCTGTCCGTTTAGGTTATGTAACTCCCGAAGAATTTGATCAATGGGTAAAACCTGAGGATATGGTTTAAATGTTTATGGTTTATGGTTTATGGTTTATGGTTTATGGTTTATGGTTTATGGTTTATGGTTTATGGTTTATGGTTTGTTGTTTGTTGTTTGTTGTTTGCAACCATAAACTACAAACCATAAACTAATATTATTTACCATCAACATAATCTTGCAGATAGCTAAAGCGCTCAGTAAGTTTGCCTTTTTCGGTTATTTTCGCTCTTTGAAGAATTCCGTCTTTGTCTCCGTTGAAAAAAGCTGGAATAACGTGCTCTGAGAACATTTTTCCAAAACCTTCACTGGAATCTTTTGGTAATTCACAAGGTAAATTATCAACGGCCATAACCACAATAGCGGCAGGATGAAAGACATCTACCTCTTTGTTTTCACTAGGCAAATAACCATAGAAAGGCTCGGCAATCGTCGAAGAACGCAATGTACAAGCTATAGGTCCATTGACATCACAAGAAATATCAGCAACAATTTTTATTTGACAATCACTAGCATTTAACATCTCACGAGTCAAGATTGCTGGTGCTTCATTGGCATGAAAATGTGCTGTAATATAAATATCCGAAACCTTAGTAAATCGTTCAAAATCCGAAACATATTCCGATGGATTGTTATGAAAATCGACAAAATCAAGTTCTTGTCCATCTTTTCGTTTATTATAATCCAAAACATCAAGACGGGTGTAAACCGCTTGTGTGTATTTTTTAGTCAGATAATTTTCAACCGAAACTTCTTTGACCTTCATAGCATCTAACATTTCTTTGACACCATTTCCTACTTTTCCTGTTCCGGTAACTACAATTTTCAGGGGTGGAATGATTACTCTTTTTAAATGTGTGATTAATGCGTCTCTGCCAGAAAGTGCTTCTGCTTTTGGCAATTTATACAATTCGAATTTGATTCCAAACGCTCTAAAAGCATTATAAACGCCAGCCATTCCTGCATAACGTCCGAAACCTATTAACCTGCGATTATGTTCATCAACAATAGTTTCGTGGTCGTATAAATCAATATTTTTCTCTAAAACAGCTTGCAGTAACTTTCTATTATGAGGCTGTTTTTTGATGGTATGCGAAAAAATAAAATAGGATTTATCAGGAATCAAATCATCTACAGGAACTTCTTTTACTCCAAAAAGCACATCACAATCACTGATATCATTTGTCACTTCAATCCCCATACTTTGATAATCCAAATCGGTAAATATACGGATATCAGAACTTTCAACTTTTACAGTACAATCAGGATACAACTGTTTTATTTTGATCAATTCATTGGGAGAAAAAACAACTCTATAATCTGGTGGATTTTTTCTTTCTTTAATAATTCCGAACTTCATTATAACTATTTTAAATTCATTGTAAATATAACTTTATTTATTGTATTTGTTTTAAATACAACAATATAGTTTGCTTTTTAAATGTTTTGGTTTAAATGTTACTTCAAAAAAAAACATAATCGCGTGATGATTAATCAAATATAAAAAGGCAAGTTTGAGCACTTCTTAAAATTTTCACAACTATAAAAAAAAACAAATACAAAAACTATAGGATTCTATATATTTGCTTTTTAGTCTCACAGAAATGAATGTAACAAAAACGACAAATATACTATATTTACTGCTCCTATCAGCCACACTGGGTTCATGCAAAAATGAATCGAAAGACAATCCAAAAACTGTAACAGAAATAAAAGATGCAGATCTTCCCAAGAACGTTTTACCCAAAATGAAACCTATGGGTAAGGAAGAACCTCTAACAGCGGATTATATTGCAGAAAAAAGACGACAAATAGAAACTTTTTATAGAAAAAACTGGCCGAACAACAGCATGAATGGCGGTTTTCTTGTAGCCAAAAATGGTCAGATTATTTTTGAAAAATATGAAGGCTATGCCAATTTGAGAGATAAAACTCCTATAACTTGCGACACTCCCATTCATATTGCCTCTGTAAGTAAAGTACTTACTGCTACGGCTGTTTTAAAACTTGTCAATGCCAAAAGAATTAATTTGGATCAAAAAGTGACCGACTTTTTACCTGAATTTCCTTATCCAGATGTTACTATTAGAATGCTCCTTTGTCATAGAAGTGGTATGCGTAGCTACGCTTATTTTACAGACAGAGACAAAAGTGTTTGGGACAGACATAACACCCTGACCAATCAAGACATTTTGACAATTATGGGTACTAAAGATATTAAGTTAGAGCAAAAAACTGGTACTCGATTTGCCTATTGCAATACTAATTATGCGATGCTGGCTCTAGTTATTGAGAAGGTTACCAAACTTTCGTATAGAGATGCAATGGCACAGATTATTTTTAAACCGTTGGGAATGAAGCATACTTTTGTTTTGGATTTTGACAAAGACAAACATAATGTAGCTCCGTCATATAAAGCCAACAGGGTTGAAATCGGCATCGATTATCTGGACAAAGTTTACGGAGATAAAAACATCTACTCTACTCCTAGAGATCTACTGAAATTTGACAGAGCTCGAAATTCTCCGTCCTTTTTGGAACCTAAATTATTAGCACAAGTTTATACTGGATACAGTAATGAAAGAAAAGGAACCAAAAATTACGGATTAGGGATACGAATGATTAATTGGGAGAATGGTAAAAACTTTTATTTTCATAACGGTTGGTGGCATGGTTTCACTTCATCGTATATTCCGTTGAAAGATGAAAACGTTACCATAATTGCTTTATCGAATAAATTCAACAGAAGCACTTATGCGGTTAGAAAACTCTCTGTAATTTTTGGAGATTATCCATTTAAAGTAGCAGACGCTGAGTAAAAGTTAGATTGTAAAATAAGTTTTACCCCAGTATTCATAAAGATAAATTTGAATTTATTAGTCGAAAATTGCTAATGAAGATCTAGTGAAATACTATAACATACTATTCGAAAAGGTTATTGAAGTTGATTTCAATGACCTTTTTTTTATTTAATAAAATGAATTGCCCAAAATAAGTTGACACCAACATCTTTTATAATTGCAATGTATTTATTTACATAAGAGAATTAAAAAGTTAAAAAAAGATAATATTCTATTTTTTTTACCAAAACTTACAAGCATTTATTTATTCAAATTAGTATGTTTGCGGACAAGAAAAAACAAGTATAATATCTTTCTATTTAGACAAAAAAATTCAACAAATTAAAAAATTATGGTTAAAAACTACTTATCTAACTTTAAGGGATTTAGTAAAGAAATCTGGATTCTTACATTTATAACTTTCCTTAATCGTGCTGGGACTATGGTAATCCCATTTCTTTCCAAGTATATGAAAGAAGACTTATCTTTCTCTTATAATCAAATTGGATGGATAATGTTTTTCTTTGGAACTGGTTCTATAATTGGTTCTTGGTTAAGTGGAAAGCTTTCAGATAAAATAGGTTTTTACAAAGTCATGGTTTTCAGTTTATTTACCAGTGGAATCATTTTTATTGTTTTACAATTTATGACTTCATTTCTAAGTCTTTGTGCCGGAATTTTAGTTCTAACTTCGATAGCTGATATGTATCGACCTGCAATGTTATTAGCTTTAGACACATACGGAAGCAAAGAGACCAGAACTCGAGCATTAACATTAACCAGAATTGCTATAAACACTGGTTTCTTAATTGGCCCTGTTTTAGGAGGGCTGATAATTATGAATATTGGCTATAGTGGATTATTTTGGGTTGACGGCTCAACCTGCATACTTGCTATTTTAATATTTAGTTTATTAGTAAAAGAAAAGAAATTACCTTTTAAGCTTAAAAAAATAAAAAGTAATACCAATCCAAATAAAATCATTTTAAAAGACAGACCTTTTTTATTGCATTTACTTATTACAATGATTACAGGAATATTATTTTTTCAAATGTTCACAACTCTACCATTATTTCATAAAGAGCAATTCAATTTTACCGAATTTGAAACTGGTTTATTACTGAGTTTAAGTGGTCTAATTATAATTCTTTTTGAACTTCCTATAGTGAAATTTGTTGAAGAGAAAAATATTGACAGAATCAAAGTAATTTCATTAGGAATTCTATCTATGTCTGTAAGCTTATTATTAATGCTTTTTAGTAATTGGAGCGGTATTTTAGTGCTTATGATTTGTTTAATGTCAATTGGTGTTATGCTTACCTTTCCTTTTGCAAATTCATTTGCTATGAGTAGAGTTCATATGAATTTGAAAGGAAGATACATTGCCATATTCACAATGAGCTATAGTCTTGCACACATTTTAAGTGCCAAAACAAGCATGGCGATTATTGAGTCTTACTCATACCAAGCAAACTGGTTTTTTATGGGTACACTTGGCTGTACAGCTTTAATTTTATGCTATTGGTTGTCGATAATGTTAAAGGAAGAAAAAGTAAATATTGAGCTCAAAATTAAAAAATCGCTTTTTTCATAAAATCATATTTTTGCGATTAATCCTAAAAAAAAACAGAAGGAAATCATATACTAACATTCAATTAAACACTTGCAAAAAAGCTTTTTTGTGAGTGTTTTTTTTATCACAATAACTTAAAATATTTAAAGACCAATGTAAATATGATACAAGCCAAAAAAAAACCTTAAAACATAAATGCTTAAGGTCTTTTTTTAATTGAGATTAAATATCTCTAAATTAAAGTGTGCAATAATTTAAAAACATATTAAAGTAATTTTTATACCATAATTAAAACTTTGTTTATGATTTAAACTTTTAGATAATCAAATTAGATTTTTGAATCAATATCTTTTTTGTAACGATTAAGCATTGCTTTTGTCATCCCGATATTTCCTTTTGAAGAATCTACAGCTAAGTAAATTAAATATTCTCCATTTTCTGAAACATCTACAATGTGAATCTGGTTAGTAAGAGTAAAAATAATATCATCTATTTTCTCTTTTAATCCCAAAGAGGCGATAACATTCATTTTCGACTTTACAACTTCCAAATTAAAAGCTGAGGCCAATTCAGGATCAAAACTATCTACAGATGATAATGAATAATAAGAAATCCCACTCTTGATTTCTGCGATTGCAACTGCAATAAAACCTGGCATGTTGTCTCTTAGGTTTTCTCCGAATTGTTTTAAAAAATCTGACATATATATAATTAATTAAGGGTTACAATTTAAGATCCAAATTATCAATTACTTTTAGAAATAATCCTAATTTAGAAATATCATTTGTGGTCGTAATTAGAAATAAATTGTCATTATATTTATTTCCAATTAACAATCCTGATTCCGTTTTTAGAACAATTTGTTTTAAATCTTTGAACTGCATATCTTCTAGCATTTCTTTACACATTGTAAAAATAACATTAGACATTGCTGCTATATTTATTGGATATTCAATTTTAAAAGACTCTAGAACGTCTCCATTTTTATCAAAAATTAATGCAGTTTCTAAACCTGCTTTTTCTAATTTATCGAAATTCATTTTAATATTCTTTTCGTCCAAAAATACACATATAAACCATAAAAAAAAGTATTTTAGCTAAAAAATTATACAAATGAAGGACACAAGAAAAACAAAATTGTTAAAATCTTTATTAAATAAAAGATTAGAAGACTTTAGGAAATTAAGAATTTCAAATATTCAAAAAGAAGTAATAACTATTCCTGAAGATGAAAAGCCAAAATCGAAAAGTTTTTTCTCCAAACTTTTAAAAAAATAACAATTTCAAAATCAACTTTTTAAAACACAACAGTTTCTTCTTATAGAAATAAAAAGTAAATTATTGATTCTTAATTTGATTTTAGAAAAACTTTAATTTTGAAATTTATAAATCAAATTTTAAGATCTCAAATTAGAAATAAAAAACATATTTTGTACTATTCTTATTAAATTTGGTTTGACCCAAATCAATAAAAAATGAAACTAAAATCTATCATTTATCTAATACCTTTAGTACTTTTTTCTTCTGTTTTATCTTCTCAAACCGTTTTAAACGATCCGGAGATAAACAAGATGATCGCTGAAGTTAAAGCTGAAAATTTAGAAATCACCATCAAAAAACTGGTTTCTTTTGGCACCCGACATACTTTAAGCGACACTAAAAGTAAAACCCGAGGTATTGGGGCAGCGCAAGCTTGGGTAAAATCTGAATTTGATAAATATGCTTTAGAATCAAATGGAAGACTTACTTCTAAAATTGATTATTTCACTGTAAAAGCAGATGGAAAAAGAATACCTGTTGACAGCCAGCTAGGAAATGTAATGGCTACTTTAAAAGGAACCGACCCACAAGATGACAGAGTGTTAATCATTAGCGGACATTTAGACTCACGTGTTTCTGATGTTATGAATGTTACTGCTGATGCGCCGGGAGCGAATGATGACGGCTCTGGTGTAGCCGCTATGATGGAACTTACCAAAATTATGAGCAAACGCTCTTTTCCATGTACTATAATTTTTGTTGCTGTAACTGGTGAAGAACAAGGTCTTTATGGCGCAAGACATCTTGCGGAAATGGCCAAAACAGAACATTGGAATATTTTAGCCATGCTTAATAATGACATGATTGGCAATAGTTTGTCAAATGGTACACGATTGAGTGATAACACAAAACTTCGAGTATTCAGCGAAACCATTCCGTATTTAGAAACTGAAGAGGAAGCTAAAATTCGTAAAGCGATAAATAGTGATAACGATAGTCCTTCAAGACAATTGGCTCGTTATATCAAAACAGCCACCGAGCAATATGTTCCGCAATTGGAAGTAGAATTAGTTTATCGAAACGATCGGTTTTTGCGTGGTGGAGATCATACGCCGTTTAGCCAAAATGGATTTACTGCAGTTCGTTTATGTGAAATGAACGAAAACTACGATCATCAGCACCAGGATTTAAGAAGTGAAAATGGCATAAAATACGGTGACTTGCCCGAATTTATGGACTTTGATTACTTACAAAAAACAACCGCTGCCAATTTGGCTAGTTTAGCCAATTTAGCCTGGTCTCCAAAAGTCCCTAAAAATGTAGGTATTGAAGTTAAAGAATTAACTAACTTTTCAAAACTAGTTTGGGAAGCTCCAGAAGGAAAATCTCCTTTTGGATATCAAGTTTTAATTAGAAGTACTTCTGAAGCGCAATGGCAAAAAACAATTTTCGTTAAAGATACTCAGGTTCAAATCCCCTACTCAAAAGACAATTACTTTTTTGCAGTTCAGGCAATCGACGAATTAGGACATCCAAGCTTGGCGGTTTTCCCGAAGCCTATTCGATGATATTGAAATATAAAAAAGCGTCTTAATTGACGCTTTTTTATTTATATTCAAAAAGTTTTTTTATCTCTAAACCAGCTCTTTAAAATACTGCAACAAGACAGCATCATTTTCTAATGTTGGAGTAAAAACTTCTAAGATACTTGGTTTGTCATTTTGCGCATACAAAGTATTCAATCCTTGAATCAAGCTAATTTCGTCATTGGCTACAAAATAATTCAAACCATACATTTTTGCCAAATGTTCAGCTGTTAATTTATGAGATGTTTCAAAGAAAGTATTAAAAACAGGAGTCTCTTCATGTCCTGGCAAGATTCTAAAAATTCCTCCTCCTCCATTGTTAATCAAAATAATTTTGAAGTTTTTTGGAATATAATTGTTCCAAAGCGCATTGCTATCGTATAAAAAACCGATGTCTCCTGTAACAAAAATCGTTGGTTTAGGATTGGCGAAAGCCGCCCCGATTGCGGTAGAAGTACTTCCATCAATTCCGCTGGTTCCTCTGTTGCAATACACTTCGATTGAATGATCTATTGGAATTAATTGCGCATATCGAATGGCAGAACTGTTGCTTATTTGCAATTGACTATTTTTGGGTAAACTCTGAATTACTTTTTCAAATACCTTCAAATCTGTAAAAGGAATTTTAGACAAATAAATTTTGTGTTTTTCACTTCGTAGCGTTTGAATTTCTTTTATTTGATTGAAATAATTACTCTCCGTTTTTGATATTAATGGTAAAAAAGTTTCAAAAAAAGTATTCGGTTCTGCTACAAAATGTTTGGTCAAACAACCAAAAGTATCATACGCTCTCAAAGTATCAATGTGCCAATGGTGTTTTGGCTGGTATTTTCTTAAGAAAGCTTTGATACGCTTAGACACAATCATTCCACCAAAAGTGACTAGGATTTCAGGGCGAAAAGCTTCAAAATCTTCGGCTGTAAATGGTGTTATTATTGTATCAATATTGCTTATAAAAGTTGGATGATGTAAATTTGAAGTATTCTCCGTCATGACAACCACCGAATCGTCATTTGCAAAAGTATCAATTGTAGTTTGAGTAATCGAATTAGGTTCATTTACACCAACAAGAATCAATTTTCGGGAGGCTTTGTTCCAAAGATTTACGTATTCTGATAATTCTTCTTTAATGTCAATCGTTTGTTTCTCTTTTGCGGAAGCGAAAATTGTACTATTGACAGTTAGTTCTGAAACCGTTTCATACAAAGGTTCTTCAAAAGGAGCGTTAATATGAACTGGCCCTTTTTTATCAATTGAAGCATTTATTGCCTCATTTATTTTTCTGTCGTTTTCCTCTGAAGCTTCTTCCGTCAAATTAGCATTGTACACAGAATGATTTTCAAAAACGTTTTGCTGACGAATGGTTTGTCCGTCACCAATATCTATCTTGCTTTGCGGTCTGTCTGCCGAAATCACAATAAGCGGAATTTCACTGTAAAAAGCTTCTGAAAGCGCTGGATAATAGTTCAGCAAAGCTGAACCAGACGTACATACAATAACAGTAGGTTTTCGCGTTTGCTGAGCTATTCCCAACGCAAAAAATGCTGCCACGCGCTCATCTGCAATGCTATAACATTGAAAAGCGGGATTACTGGCAAAACCAATCGTTAAAGGTGCATTACGAGAACCTGGAGATATGATAATATTAGTGATTCCTTTGGCTAAAAAAATTTGAAGTATGCTTTGTGCTAAAGGTATTTTTGGGTAAGTCATTGTTTAAATTTGAAAGTAACAAATATACTAAGTTATAAGGGGTTTTTCAGTAATCTTAAATAGTTTTCTTAATTTTGAAAACAAATATTATGTAAATGGAAATCATTCAAAGACCATACCAAACTAAGGATACTCAGGCCATTCTGGATATTATAAATTATAACATCCTAAACTCAACAGCTATATACGATTACAACATCCGAACTTACGAACAGCAAAAAGCAATTTTGGAAGACAAACTCAATAAAAACTTCCCAGTTATTGTCGCTGAATGCGATGGAAAAGTAGTTGGTTTTGGTATGTATAGTGAATTCCGATTTCGAGAAGCTTATAAATTTACGGTAGAACATTCGGTTTATGTAAGCAAAGATTATCATGGAAAAGGAATTGGAAAACTTTTATTGGCCAAATTAATTCAACTCGCCAAAAAACAAAACCTTCATACAATGATTGCCGTAATTGATGCTGAAAATCAAAGCAGTATTGTTTTTCATGAACAATTTGGTTTCAAAACTGTTGGGATTATTAAAGATTCTGCTTTTAAATTTGACCGTTGGTTACATTCTGTTTTTATGCAATTGATTTTGGAGTAATTTTTTACCACAAATTTTTACAAATTGATTGCTCCGTTTTATCCCTGATATTTCTTGAAACTAAAGCAACTCATGTAAAGTAAAGTGTATCTTTGCACTTTTATAAATACTATGGATTTTACGCTGCTCTCTTCCCCCCTACAAGGATTTACTGATTTCCGTTTTAGAAATGCTCAAAATAAATATTTTGGTGGGATTGATACTTTTTATTCCCCTTATATTCGGTTGAACGGAAAATTGGAAATCAAAAACTCCTATCACCGTGACTTACTTCCCGAAAACAACTCGAGTTTAGAGGTTATTCCACAAGTAATTACTAACGATGCCGAGGAGTTTTTATTTGTTGCCAAATACGTTAGAGAGTTAGGTTATAAAGAATTGAATTGGAATTTGGGTTGCCCTTACCCAATGGTTACAAAATCCGGAATGGGCAGCGGTTTAATTAGTAATACCGAAAAAATCAATCATATACTAGAAAGAGCACATTCTGAAACTGATATAATTGTATCGATGAAAATGCGTTTGGGCTACGATACTACCGAAGAAATTCTGGACGTTTTGCCTATTTTGGACAAATATCCAATTAAAAACATCGCCATTCACGCCCGCATTGGAAAGCAATTGTACAAAGGTGGCGTACATTTGGATGCATTTCAGCAATGTATCGACAACACCAAACACAAATTGTATTATAACGGCGATATTACATCGGTGGCCAAATTTCATGAAATGCAACAACGCTTCCCTTCCATAGACCATTGGATGATAGGAAGAGGCTTAATTGCAGACCCTTTCTTACCTACTATGATAAAAAACAACAGCACCGAATATCCAAAAAATAAAATGGAATTATTCAGTGCTTTTCACGATACTTTATACGAAGGTTATAGCGAATCCTTGTCTGGACAAACACATATTTTACTAAAAATGCATCACTTGTGGGAGTACTTTTCGGTTATCTTCTCCAATCCGCACAAGGTTCATAAAAACATCAAAAAAGCCAAAAGCATCCGAAATTACGAAGCCACAGTTAAGGAAATTATCTCCAAAGAATAACCCCAACTTTACTATTTATTTTTAGGAGCAGAAAAATCAGGCATTTTTGGAAAGATGGAACCTGCTCTCCGTTACAATTTTGTGGGCTGAACCCCAGCCCACAAGGATTTCCACTGCGATCAGGGCTAGCAGCAAAAAATAAGGTTTTAATAACTATGAATCCTTCTACTATCAAATTCAAAATATTCTTTATTAATAAATTCATTACTAACTCAATATAGTGCAAAAAAAAAGAGCTTGATTGAACAAACTCTTTTTTTGTATTTTAAGTATTTTATACTAAACTCCTTTAATCCAATTCACCACTTCCGGGTCAGTTGGCAATGTTTTTGGAGCAATCACTTTTACTAATTCTCCTTTCTCATTAATTAGATATTTCTGAAAATTCCATTTTACTTCAGAATCTTCTAATCCATTTTTTGATTTTTGAGTCAAAAATTGATACACCGCACACATGTCATCTCCTTTTACAGAAACTTTGTCCATCATTGGAAAAGTTACTCCATAATTTAATTGACAAAAAGTGGCAATTTCTTCATTAGATCCTGGTTCTTGTGAATTAAAATTATTCGCTGGAAAACCAACAATCACAAACCCTTTAGAAGAATATTCTTTATACAAAGCTTCTAAATCCTTATACTGCGGAGTTAATCCACATTTTGAAGCAGTATTAACAATCATTACTTTTTTACCTTTTAGCGAAGCAAAATCAAAAGTCTTTCCATATAAATCTTCTACTTTAAATTGATAGATATTTTGTTTCACTTGTGCCTGAATTTGAATATTAAAAAGAAACATTGCGCAGATAGCAACTAATAATTTTTTCATAGTTTAATTTTTTTATAAAATTAAACAAATATCTGTTTTAATTGGAACAATTTTGCTAGAACATTCGTTTATTAACATATTTTTTAAAAGCATCAAACTGAATAAAGGTCTATACTAAATAGCTTCACAAATTAATTTTAAAATTAACCTGCTTTAGATCAACAAGCAACAAAAAAAATGCCCCTTGAAAGGAGCATCTTATTAAACCGAAAAATAGATAACTTCGTTGAGTTCTTCACTTCTTTTAAACTAAATAATCGTAACTAAACTATGAAAATAACTACAAACTTTTGAAACTTTAGAACCTCACGATATTATCACATATAAGATTTTACAAAAATCATACCGATAATCTGTAAAATACAAAAAAAACAGACAAAATACATTAAATTTAATTTAAAATAAGTTTTTACTTATATTTTAAAACAAATCATCTAATAGTTTCGATGCTTAAAATTGTATATCGATATGAATAACTTTAAAATTTCTAAAAAAACAACGAAAAAAAAAGTATATATTATCATTGCTAATATGCCATAACAAAAAAAGATGCTCTTTTTAGAGCATCTTTTACGAATAGTTTATAATTTAATGGATTCCCCCTTGTAATTTTTTCCTAAACCTAACCTACTAAATTTAAAATTTTTAAAAATTACAAATCCTTAAAACTATTATCCTATGAATAGATAAGACAAATATACTACTAAAAAACACACAAAACCTATTAAAAGTAAATATAATCGATGAAATACATATAATTTTAAATTATTTAATATTTTTACTACATTAAATAAATATTTTTATTATTAATATTATCCTTTTATAAGTGCAAACCCATAAAATAAATTTTCCAACTTTATTTTACAGAATAATTGCAGACAAAAAGACAAAAATTACTGTATTCTAATATTTTAAATAAAAAGTAAAAAATAAAATGATCTTCTCTTAAACGGAATACAATGCTATATCTTTCCAATGATCCCTGCCTATGCACTCAGATCATAGACCTGCTAGAAATGACACAACTAAGCAACGATTAATTTGCCTAAAAATCATTTTACTAAAAAAGCTTTATGAAACGAATTCCATAAAGCTTTTCGAAAGTCAAATAAAAAAGAATTTATAGATTTCCTCTAACTATTTCTAAATCCAATTTTAATATCTAATCTGTATTATTTTTTTACTACAAAAAGTACCTTTTCTTTAGCTACAGAAGTCAAAACAGTTGTTTTTTTACCACCTTGAATATTGGCAAGTTTTGTAACTCCTCCTGTTTTATCATTGATTGCATAAACTTCAAAATCTCCTTTATAATTTGAAAGATCAATTGAAATATCCTGAGAATTTTTAGCATAAAAAAGATAGGCTTTCCCTTTATTTTCTAATATCCAAAGGCTATCTGAAAATGTAGTTCCCTCAATAAACTTCATATCAATAAGAGCTGAATAAAATGCTGGAAGTGTAATTTTTGGAATATTCGGCAATGAACCTCCACCCATTAACACAGACCAACCAAATCGTGGCGCACCCATAGTATTATATAAAACCGCTTTATTCGGATATTTTTCGCGGTATTCACGAACCGCTCTATATACTTGATCATCCGTTTCCTTACCAACTTTTATTTTTCTAGCGTGCTGACGTGGGGCTAAATTCATACCTCCTTCAGGAGCATAAAGAGTTCCATCTTCTCTGTAATACCAATATCTGATATCGATTACATCAACAACTTTTGCTCTTGCATCGTCATTTAAAATAGCATCCTGGACATCTTTTGTTGCACTCAAAGTTATCTTCGATTCGTTTTGATGTGTTTTTTCGTAGTTAGATACAACATCAATCCAAAATTGCATAAAGGGTAAAGGCCCAGTATATTCGGCACTTGTCAGTTGCAATACGTTAGCATTAGCTGCAAAATTCTCTAAATTTTTCTCGATAAATGCTTCGTGCAATTTTCGGATGTCAGCATTTTTTACATCGTAAAATTGCTCTGCTAAGAAAATCCTTTTATCACCAGCGTAAGGTGGTGGCTCTGGTAATCTGGTTGTATTAATATTATTTGCCGGACGCCATGGCGAACTTGCCCAATGCGCCCCAGCTTCTAAAATATTATGCTGAAAATACATTTCGTTTAGTAAAAGCTTATCTTTTTGAGCCGCTAGTTCAGCGAAAGTTTTTAATCGATTCCAATACCAGGCATTGTATCGGGTCAAATCATATTTACTCAAATGATCCCAAGCAATTCCCTGCCCGCTTCTGTCAAAAGGCTGTTCGTAAAATGGCGCCCAAACATCGGCATCCAGTCTTCTAATTCGCTCGTGATCAGCCATTCTTTGCTCATACCAAAGTCCATAATTATGGTCAATTGCAACTTTATTATTTTCTACTAAATAATTTACTGTTTCCTCTAAATTATCGGTGTAACCCACACCGTAATGCCCTGGAACAAATCGAGTGATATGTGGTCTTGATTGCTTTATATCCGATTCACGCAAACTTCCTCTCCACCACGGAACATCTACCGTTTCTCCTGCTAATAAACCTTTGGTAGTAGTCAAAAAACCGTTAGTCAAACCAATTTTATCAGGATTAATATCAGCAACTGTTTCCGATTTTACCTGGTCAATGCGTTTTGCTTTTGCATAATCAATAGTAATTGGATTTCTTGTTGCTGCTTTGGTAATAAACTCTTTTAAAGTTTCATTCAAATGATAAGCTTCGGCTGTTAAAGCTTTCGCTTGTTCTAATGTTGGACTTGAAGATGGTTCTGTGCCTAAGTCCATTATTTGAGCATTCATCGGTAATTTACCCAAACGTTGTTCCAGCAAAGCATAAAATAAACTTCTAGGGCTAATGTGATTGTTCACGTCTTTCCAATGTCCGTTTCCTGCCCATTGCGCCCAAACTCCAAAGGCCCAATTGTTGGCTGTTGGCGGATTATAATTTTCTATTTTAGAAGCAGAAGTTTCCCAGATAACACTATTGGCGGCATTCCAGCCCAAACCTCTTCCGTCTTGTTCTTTATTTTTAAAACTGATAACATTGCCATCAACCAACGAAACATCGAAAAGAATTCCAGTTGCCCAGCTCCCAACAGAACCACTAAAACTATAAGGCTGATGCGATTCACATTGTAGAAATACATTTGGTCCCGCCGTAGCATAACCTCCCACTACAAAATCATTATACCCAAATTCCGAATAACAACGTTGAAACAAAGTTTGTTGTCCTTCGGTATAAAACGTGTTTCTTCTAAAGGCAGCTATTTCAGAAATTGGATTTAAAGCCAGACAATCTTCAACAGTTATTCTTTTGGCTGTTTTTAAAATAGAAACCGCACCGCCTGAAAATTGTTCAAAATTGACTTGTTTCACCCAAACATCTTCGGCATTTTCGATAGAAATTCCGTGCCATCTGTGTTGTTCGTCTTTTGGATTTGTAGTATCATAATCGGATTTCAATGTTAGATTTTCAACTCCGACATCATTTATTCTACCTGACCATGTATAAGTTACAACACTGGATTTGGATAATTCTTCGTTTAAAGCATTCGTTAAAGGAACGTCCAGGGTAATTTTATTTCCCTGAACATTTGTAATTTCTCTATCGGCACGAATTACAAAATCATCCCCTTTCCAGCCTATCCAACCGCTTTCCCCACCATAATCTGCAGTTCCTAAAAGCTCAATCCAGTTTTTTGTGATTGGTGTATTGACAACAACATGATCGCCTTTTTTTAGAGCAGCAGCACTTTTTAAAGTTAAAACAGTCGCTCCTAAAGGCGTAAATTTATCAGCCAATTCCACAGTTTCTTTAAAAACCTGATTATTGATTCCGCCGATATTGATAATTGCTTTTCTGTTGATTGTTGTTCCTAAAAGTATTGTCCCATTAGTACCAGAACCGCTTCCTCTCAGCACAATGCCACTTTGATTAAGATTGATGACACCTGGAACTTTGAAGATTCCTTTGTCTAAAAGCACCGTTCCTTTGAAACCATTTTTATCGGCTTTTAATTTGGCAACATAATCTATCGCTGCCTGAATTGTTTTGGTTGCATCGCCATCAATATGTGGTACAAAAGCTTTAATAGTTACATCTGGAATTGCTACCGAAGATGCCTTATAACCTGCGTAAGAAAAATCAGGAATTTGATTTCCTTGACTATCAGAAGTTAAAGAAAGTTTCCCCTCTTTGTTTTTTATAATATCTGGAAATGAGTTTTGAGCTGTACCAATATTTATGCTAAAAAGTACAGTTAAACTGGACAAAATCAATTTATCTTTTTGAAGAGAAATTATATTTTTAAGTTGGATAAAATTCACTTTGAAAATAGTTTTTGACAAGTTAATTTTTAAGATAAGACCTAACAGATTATAAAAAACTGTTAGGCCTGTTTTTTGAAATAGATTACAAATTACTGCAATAATCCTTTTGATTTTGCCAATGTATCAGTATTATTTTCTGGTTTAGTCCAATCTGTTTTTTGAGTTGGATCAATATCATTAAAATATTTCTCTAAATTGGTATAACCATCGCCATTTAAATCTTTATTGGCGTCAGATGCATCTTTCGGATTCAAACCGTATTTCTTTTCCCAAGCATCTGAAATTCCATCACCATCTGAATCTTTATATGCTTTTCCTTTGTATTCCGGATAACCGCCTACTTGATTCGGATTAGTTATAATTCCTTTTTTATACGAATCGGCAGGTAATCTTCTTTTAATAAATTCTTTTCCGATAGTATTTTCTAAACCGTCTTTCACTTCAATTTTTCCAGTGCGAACTTGCTTAACGATTCTTTCATCTACAGCATCACGCTTTGGCAAAGTAGCTCCAACATTATTCAAAACAAATTCATAAGCTTCTTCGGCTTTCATTATAGGAAATTTAGGCATTGAGAAAGGTTTGTTTTGTTTGATCAACTCTAAATAATCTTTAGTTTCTGCAGCAGGGAGATCTTCTAGTTGCACTCCTCCATTCCAGTTGTCTGCCGTAACTTCAGGAGAACCTACTATAAAATTTCCTGAAATATAAGCCCTACCATAGGTTCTTGGTTTCATATAACCAGCCTCTGGTTTTAAAATTCTATAACGAATGGGTTGGTCAGTAGGCGTTATTGGTCCTGGTTTAAAATAATTATTGATGATATTATACATCGAACGATAATCTCCTCCATCCAAAGATCGATTCCACCAATTGAACACAACGTTATTGACAAAATTAAAATCACCATACATTCCAATAGAAGCATTTCTAGAAATATTATCTGCCCATAAATTTCTCATAAACGTACTATTCAATCCTCCAATCGTACTTCCGAATGCATGATTATAAGTATCTAAACCTTCAGATGAAATACTATTTTGAATGGTAATATTACAAGCTGGTAATTTCTCTAATTTAGATTTGTCATTTGCCTGAAACTGGTGTCTGTATAAAGATATATTTTCATCTAGTCCCCAACTCATCGAGCAGTGATCTACAATAATATTTCCTATTGGATTTCCTCCCAGCGCATCATCTCTTCTCGTCACATCGGTAGCACCACGACGAAAACGCATGTGTCTGATGATAACATCATGTGTATCTATTTCTAAAGTTTCGCCCGCAATACAGATTCCGTCACCTGGAGCCGTTTGTCCCGCAATGGTTACATAAGGTGCACGCATACTGATACGTTTCTTTAATTGAATAATCCCCGAAACATTAAATACAATAGTTCTAGCTCCAACTGCTTCACAAGCCTCTCTGAAAGTTCCTTTTCCACTGTCTTCTAAACTGGTCACAACAAATATTTTTCCGCCACGACCACCTTGAGTGTAAGCACCACCTCCTTCGGCACCAGGAAAAGCAGGAATATCTCCTTGAACAAAATCTTTTGGATATGATGCCCAAGGCAAATAAGGACGACCTTGTTTTGCTTCTTCTTTGATAACAGAAGCATTATCAGACCAAATTTTAGCTAATCTAGCTTCTTCTTCGGCTAAAACAGCATCTGTTTTGTCTTGAAGGGGTTTTGGAATTTCAGGATATTGTGCATACGCTGATGAGAAAAATGAACAAAAGGAAGCTACTATTATTGTTCTTCTAAAATTACTATGATTAAAAATATTTTGCATGAGTATTATTTTGAAATTTATAAGTTTTAGAATAGTTTGATACTCTAATTCATAAAAGGTTTAATTTAAAAATGTTAAAATTACACTTATTTAAAAATATCAATTAATCCTTTTTTTTATTCTTTTCTTTTTCTTCAATACGTTTATGCCAATCTGCACTTTCTTTGTTTAAATCATAACCTTGTTTTGATAAATAATTATTGATTCTTCCTTTGTATTTACCAAACCAAGCGTGTTTTTCTTTGGATGAACCTCCATCCATGGCATGTTCTCTAGCTTCTACCAAAGCATCATAAATGTACTTTTTTTGAGCCTCAGTCAAATTTGGCAACATATCATTATAACCCGCAACGGTGATAGGAAGCACTCCATAAGTCATACCGTCTTTTACTTCGGTTATTTTAGCGTCATTTAGATGTTTACCTAATTTTTTCAAATACTCTTTATGTAATTTGTCAATTGATTTATCAGCATCAGCTTTTAATTTATCAATTGATTTGCTTTGCTTTTCTTTATCTAAAGTACTGTTCTCTTTTATTTTTTTGATTTCAGCATCCCTTCCATCTTGAATTTTACTCAAATCACGGAATTGTTGCGCTATGATATTGGTTACAGCGGCTTCTTTTTCTTTATTATTCAAGGCTAATTTCTCGACAATCTTAGCTGCTCTGTCATTAGTTACCTTGATATACTCTGGATTCTGATACTGTTGTGCGTTACTATTGACAAACGCAAATAGTACAAACAAAAGGCTTAAACTTATTTTTTTTATTGAAATCATTTTATTTTTATAAACTGTCCGCTAGGCGAACTTAATGAAAGAAATAACAAACATACAAATAGTTGATTTTAAATTAAATATACAAAAGACCAATGAATCTTTTTATCTGCATGTCAATTATTATTTTGAATTGAAAAACGAATAATCACCTCATTTTTCACAAAAAGCGTAAGTCAAAATTGTAGAATTTCTTTTTCAACTTCTGACTTACGCCTTTTTGGGTTTCTGGATAAACTTTTATTGTAATAAAGGTTTATTTAAAGTTTCCAGATTGTTATTTAAATCTTTCCAATCAACTTTTTTAGTTGGATCAATACCATTGATATAATCTTCTATATAATCATAACCAGCATTGTTCGGATCCTGTTTCCTAGCATCGGTTGGATCGTTAGGATTCAATCCGTGTTGTTTTTCCCAAGCATCAGGAATACCATCCTTATCTGTATCTACATAAGGTTTTCCTTTGTAAACTGGGTAACCACCAACTTGCGAAATATCTGTGATGATTCCTTGTTTATAAGAATCCATAGGTAAACGACGGTGCTCAAATTGATAGAAAGTTTTTTTCTCTAATCCTTTTGCATATTCTGGAACTCCAGTTTTTACCACTCTTACGATTCTTTCATCCACTTTATCTCTTAAAGGGTAAATAGCCCCAGCGTTTTTAAGAACATAATCATAAGCTTCTTCTGCTGTCATCACTTTATCAAACCAAGGCATTGGCATTGGTTCATTCACTCTCATTTTAGGAAAATAAGTTGAAGCTTCTTCAAAGCTCATCAATTCCCCTTTTTTGGTTTCCATTTGTACACCACCATCCCAGTTGTCTTTTGAAACTTTAGGATTGCCTTCAACAATGTTTCCGTTCACATAAGCTCTACCAAATTCCATATAAGGTAATTTACTTCTACCTGCTTCTGGTTTCAAAATTCTATAGCTGATTGGCTCGTTTAAATTGGTTGCTGGACCTGGTTTGAAATAATTATTAATAATATTGTATTTAGCAGTATAGTCGCCTCCATCAATTGAACGGTTTACCCAGTTGAACACCACGTTATTCACAAAATTAAAAATACCATTCCAACCAATAGAAGGGTTTCTACCAGTATTACTAGACCACATATTTCTTAAAAAAGAACAATTCTCTCCTCCTAAAGTACTTCCAAAAGCATGGTTATAAGTATCTAATCCCTCAGCGAATAAACTATTCTGAATCGTAACATTTACTGTAGGTAATTTTTTGTCTTGAGAATTTGGTGTTCCATCATTATACATATGTCTGTAAAACGACATATTTTCATCCAATCCCCATGTAGCAGAAACGTGATCGATTATAATGTTTCCTACTGGATTTCCTCCGATAGCATCATCTCTACGACCTACAAAAGTTTCTCCTCTACGAAAACGCATGTGACGAATAATGACATCATGTGTATCTATCCAAATCGTTTCTCCTGCAACACAAATTCCGTCACCTGGAGCCGTTTGACCTGCAATTGTAACATAAGGCGCACGAACAATTAGCGGACTTTTTAGCTTAATAATTCCTGAAACATTAAAGACAATGATTCTAGCTCCTCCTTGCTCAAGAGCTTCACGTAAAGTTCCTGCTCCTCTATCTTCTAGACTTGTAACAGTATATACTTTTCCTCCACGGCCTCCAAAACTGTACATCCCTCCTCCTTCAGCTCCTGGAAATGCAGGTATCGATGCTTGTGGTAAATCCGTTGGGCGAGATGCCCATGGAATATAAGGTTTCCCTTGTGCTGCGTCTTTTTCAACAATTACTTTGGCTCTTTCCCAAGCTTCATCTGAAAGTTTTTCTGCTTCAGCTTTTATTGCTTTTTCCTGTGCTTGAACTTCAGGACTAATTTTAGGATACTGGGCAAAACATTCTAGACTCCCCAAAAACAATAGGGTCAAAACTGATAATGTGCTTTTTTTCATGTTATTATTTTGTTATAATGATAATTAAAAACTAAAACACCTGTATTTTATAGGTACAGGTGATAGTGTTTTTTATATTTAAATACTAATTGACTACTTTTTTCATGATAAATAAAAGTTACTGTGACTCTTTAAATTGCATTCGAACCTAAATTTTTTGGGGAATTATAAAATGCTAAAACAATTTACAGTACTTTTAATAAATGTAAAAACAACACTTATTGATGTTTCAAAAATATACCGATACAAGCTTTATTCCATCCTGTACTGTGCTGATTTTAATCAATTAATAGAAAAAACGAATTAAATACAATTATAGCTAACTTTTACCAAAAAAAATCACAAATATTAAGGACAAAACCAAGGCTAAACACTAATTATTCTTAAAAAATCAATATTTTACGCCTTATTGTTAAAGTAATTTATACAGAAATAAACTATCAAAGAATTGATTCTCTTATAAAACAACAAAATTTAGATAGAAAACTGATTTCAAACTATTAGGTCAATTTTTTTTAAACAAAAAATTCATTTCTCTATCCTATTACTTTTCCTAAGTAAAATAAGGGTTCCATTTTATTCCAATCGCTGTTTCTTTTTTAATTTAAATGAAGTGATGCAAAAAATTAACAAATGTGATAAATACTATTTGTAATTAATTTCAAAATCCAAGATTAGGTGTTATCTGGTTCATATTTATTGCAAAATATTAAATCATAATTATGTGTTGTGTTCCTTGTAAAAAAAAATCACCTGTATTAATAAAAACACAGGTGATTGATATAGCTCTTTTAAAAATTTTATTTAAGAGGGTCGAATGAACCACCCCACCCTTGAGTCTGTTCAAGATATGGTGACGAATCTAATAATGATTGGTATATACCAAAATAGTAATACTCTTTATACCAAGTAAATGTCCAGTTGTTTGTAGTTGGATCTAAATTATCTCTTTCTACAATATTGAAATAATTAGTGTACATATAATCTAAATAAGCATCAAAGTTCGCTAAAGTAACTCCATTAATGGTAACTGGGAATGATGTAGGCTCTCTATTAATAACTGGAGCATTTCCAGTTGCTGCATAGAATGGATCTGCTGTTCCAACATAATTAGTACCATCTGTTTTTTTAGCAACAATATAATATGCAGTTCTTCTTGTTCCATTTAATGGGGTAAAACCTAATCTTGAAGCAGTTGTACCAGGTTCAAAAAGCATCCAACGTCTTAAATCATAGAAACGTTTGTTTTCGTATGCAAATTCTACAGCTCTTTCATTTAAAACTGCTGCAAAATGCTGGTCTCTAGAGGACACATTTCCTAAACCGTAGTGACCATCACCATTAGTAATTCCGGCACGAGCTCTAACCGATTCGATTAAAGTTTTTCCTTCTGCTAAATTTCCAATACCGATCGCAGATTCAGCTAAATTTAAAACTACTTCTGCAAAACGCATTTCCATAAAATCAGTACCGCTATTAAGATAACCTGTGGCATTACTTGAAGCGTCACTTGTTGCTTTTCTCAAATATATTCCACTAGAATTGGCACCAAGTGTTTCTGTAAATTTATCTGGGTTAACAGTAGAAGCTGAAGGAGTTTTGCTGTACCAGCTATAAGTCCATTGTTTAAAACTTGTATTTTCAGCAAATTTCCAAGTTGAACCATTGTATGCAAAAGTTTTGTAAAATCTTGGGTCTCTATTTTTGTAGAATAAAGCAGGATTATAAGCAGGATTGCCAACAATACTTTTACCATCGGCCATAGGAAACATATCTACCATTTGTTTTGTTGGCGAAATTGCTCCATTTCCTCCAGTTGCTTTAGAACGAACTGCTCTTTCCCAACCGTTATTTTTTTGAAGATTAGAAGTCGCAGAATTATTAAAACTCCATACAATTACAGCTTCTGGATTATTAATTTCAGAAAGAAACATATTACCCCAAGCAACTCCATTAGCAGTACCTCCAGTTGCAAACAATCCTTTTCCATCTGCCTGTAAAAGTGTTTTAGCTTCAACATTTGCGTCATAAGCACGCTTCCAACGTTGTACATCGTCAGTAGGATTGAAAAGAGGACTTGCCCATGTTAATAAAACACGCCCTTTAAAAGCGACGGCGGCACCACTGGTAATTCTACCCCAGTCTGAGCTTCCCCATTTTACATTTTTCAATAAATCTCTTGCTTTATCTAAATCAGAAACTATTTGTTCGATACAGGCAGAAGTAGAACTTCTAGGAATTTGTGTATCTGTTGAACCTTCCTCAATAATAGGATTTTGTGCAGTGAGAACGATTGGTACACCACCATACAGTTTTACCATTTCATAATATTGATAAGCTCTCCAGAAATACATTTGACCTTTCAATGGATTTTTATCAGCATCGGTCATCCCGTTTTTATCAATTTGTTCTAAGAAAATATTAATTTCTCTCAAACGAGTCCATGTATTATTACTAATACTAGAAGATATTCTACTACCTATATATGGCAAGCAATGCGCATTATTTGGAGAAATAGCTGACCAAGTCTTATTCCAATTGACTTCTCCTCCCAACTCTTCGGTTGTTTGAGAAAAATCATCATTACCACCAGCGGCAAGATCCCATGTGTTAACCGCTGCATTATTTGAAGGCAAAAACAAATAGTACACATAATCTACATATTGTTTAGCTAATGCTGGAACTTTAAATACATCTTCGTTAAGACCCGCATAATCCTTTTTTTCTTCTAGGAAATCATCATTACAACTTGTGAAAGTAAAGGTTGCCAGAAGAGTAAACAAGCCTATCGTTTTTATATATCTACTTTTCATATTTTAAATTTTATATTATCACTAAATTAGAATCCAACATTAAGCCCTAAAGATATTGTACGCAAAGTAGGATAGTCTAAATAACTACCATTAGCTTCTTGGAAATCATACGGGTTATAAATATCAAAAGGATTAAGTCCAATTAAATTTAACTTGCAACTACTCATATTCATTGATTTTAAAACTTTTTGTGGTACAGTATAACTAAGTGTTATATTTCTACATGCAATTCTAAATGAGTCAACTTCCCAAAATTTAGAAACCACTGAGTTGGTATCTCCAAAAGCTGGATTTGGCATTTTACCATTTGGATTAAGTGTTGGGTCATAAATATCATTCCAAATTGAAACGGTATTATCAATAATTTGTGGAATTTTTGTTTTTAATGATTTTCTAGCATCGCTTCCGATTTCAGACCATCCTTCACCAAAAGATGCATTTATTACTGTGTTTATGCTAAATGATTTGTATGCAAAACGCAATGTTGTACCAACTCCATATTGAGTATTAGCTTTTTTAGCCAACTGAACTTGATCATTTTCATCAATAATACCGTCTGGAGCGGCAAATTGACCATTTCCTAAATAAGCTCCTCTAACATCTCTATAATACAACATCCCTGGTTTAAGATTATTTGCTGTATAACCACTACCATCAAGATTATAAACAGCAGTAATATTATATTTCTGCACATAGGCATCAATATCAGCTTGGTTTTTGAACATTCCTAAATAATCGTACCCCCAAACTCCATTATCTGTTGATTCTCCAGGTTTTGCATTCCATGGTTTTAATATATCTTCATTATTGAAATCCCCTTTGACTAATTTATTTCCTGACCATCCAAATCGCATATCAATACCATAGCTGATGTCATTACCAATTTTGTCATTCCATCCTGCTGATAATTCATAACCAAATGTATCCATAGTACCATAGTTCTGAGCTGCTACAGTTCCACCGATTGTAAATGGTAAATTACCAGTCTTATTCATAAGCAAATCAGTACCAACATTGTAATAAGATTCAGCTGTCACATTTAATCTATTATTTAAGAATCTTGCATCAACACCAAAATTAGTTTTTAACTCATTACTCCAAGTTGCATCACGATTAGGAGAAGCTTCCATTTTCCAACCATTAGTCATGTCTGAATTTCCTCCAAATACACCTCCTTTATTTCCTTGGAATGTATAACGTTGTCTCCATGCCCAAGCTCTAGTATCATCTTTACCTAACAAACCAATAGAGTATCTCACTTTAAGATAATCAAATACTGAAGAATCAAAAAAGTCTTCTTTAGATATTACCCATCCAACAGATGCAGAGTAAAAGTTACCCCAATAATTTTCTGGAGCAAACTTTGTTGAAGCATCTGTTCTATATAAAAACTCAGCTAAATATTTATCATCATATGCATAATTCACCCTTCCAATATAAGATAATGAACCTGATACATTTTTTGATGTATTACCATCAATAGTCCCTGTAGCTGTATTAAATCCTCCATTAGTTCCTTCTAAAACACCTGTTTTGTAAACAACTTCATTAGTAGAACTAGCTTCAGATTTTTCAATCGCAAATAAACCACTTACACTATGTTTACCAAAAGTGCGACTATAAGAAGAATTAAAATTATACTGTTCTGATAAATTATTAGTATTTGAGAAATACAATCTATCTCCATTGGTATAATATTTAGATCGTATAGGATTACTTGTAATATCATCATTAAAAATGTGCCCATTATCACCTAAACCAGCAAATTGGTACAATGTATAACCTGTTCCTACCTGAGAACCTCTATCATTACCCATGTTTCGAGCGTAAGAACCTCTTAGTAACAACCCTTTTACAAAAGGAACATTATATTCTGTGTACAAATTAATCGTTGTAGTATTAGCTGTAGTCTCAGCTAAATTATTCAACCTTTTAATTTCCTCGTAATGGTAACGTTGGTTTCCGTCATTATTATTTGGCAACTCTATAGGCATACCATTTATATAATTTGGGATATAAGGAATATGTGTCAATAACTCATTATAATCATTTTCATCCTTCTCACCTCCAATTTTATTAAATGTCTTTGTTTGATCTGAATAGAATCCTGACAATTGTATTCCAGCTTTCCAATTACTTGATAATTTTATATCAGTACCAGCTCTAAAATTCCACTTATTATAATCTAATGTACTCAGATTCCCATTTTGTTTGTAATAAGAAACGCCGGCAAAATAAGTTGCTTTATCAGTTCCTCCGCTCACATTCAAATTGTGACGCATATTAAATGATGAATGCCATTGATCTTCTAAATAAGTGTTTTTTAAAGTTTTAAAATATTCCATTTCATCAGCCGAAAAGAAATATTGCGGATCAGTTGCACTTCTATTATATCCATTTGGACCGTTCATGATATTAACATATTGTCCAAACTCATAAGCATTCAACATTTTTGATTGATAAGTCTTATCATTAATACCGTAAGAACCACTGTAGCTAAATTTTGGTTCGCCTTTTGTCCCCCTTTTAGTAGTAACCAAAACTACACCCGAAGCAGAACGAGCTCCATAAATAGCAGCCGAAGCATCCTTAAGAAAACTAATACTTTCAACCTCTGAAGCATCCAAATTATCAAATATTGTACTGTCATTTGAACCATCAGGACCAATTTGCAGAATTCCATCGATAACATATAAAGGATTTGTATTTCCTCCATCTTTGGCTAAAGAATATGGTTCACGAATTGTCAAATTAGATTTAACACCAGGTCTAGTAGAACCTCCAGAAACACCAATTCCCAAAACTCTTCCTTGCAAAGCAGTACCTAAATCTCCAACAGGAAGATCAGCAATTTCACTCATTTTTGTTGTTACAACCGAACCTGTAAGATGGGCTTTCTTTTGACTAGCATATCCCACATTAATCACAACATTATCCAATTGATTCGCATCATCTTCCATTTTTGCATTTACAATTGTATTTCCTTTGATAGGTATTTCAACCTTTTTCATTCCAATAAAAGAGAAAACTAAAGTTGCTCCTTTATTTACTCTAATCTCATAGTTTCCCATGAAATCAGAAATAACTCCGTTCTTTGATGATTTTTCGGTTACATTAACCCCTGGTATAGGCGCTCCTGAATTATCAGTAACTATACCTGTAATCTTAATTTGACTGTTAGTAGTTTGAGCGTAGGTAATCATACTCAACAGTGCAAATAAAATAACACTCCATCTTCTCAGTTTCAGTGTTTCTTTCATAAAAATAGTTTTTAATTATTATTAATTTGTTCGATTTGGGCATATTAAATAAGTGCAAAAAATCATTTAAAACTGGTTTTTTACCTCTAAATGTAAAAGACACACTTATTAACATGTTTCCAAAAATAGAAGGACATATATGCTTGGGTGTCCTGTACTGTCCTGTTTTTGCTTGATTAATAATAAAAAAACGAAATAGAAATAATTCTAACGAAATAACACCAAAATATTCATAAAAATTAAGAATATGACAAATTTAAAACATTGATTATTCTTAATTATTATGAATTTAACCTATCAATCATTTAATTAATTATACAGAAATTAGCTTCAAAATAACTATTTTTCTTATTAATATGCATAAAATTTAACTTTTGAAATTTCAAATAAAAAAAAGAATTGGTAAGAAAATCAAACAGTCATTTTTGTCCTTTTTTTGATTTTTTTCAATTAAATAAAGAAATCAGTTTTTCGAAAGTGCTTTAACTTTTTAATAAAATGCTTTCAAGAAAAAAATTAACAAATACAATTGATTCCCCAATAAAGCCTTAAGAAAAAAATATAAGTCACGAAGGTATTTTCTGAAATGATACAGCTGAGAATAAATTAAAAACCGTTGGTAGAAATTTTTAATAATAAAAAATCTGTTAAGTCTGGGTAAAATATTTTTCCTAGACTTAACAGATTTCAATAATTCTAAAAAAAGTGGAATATTATTATAAAATTTCTATTGAAAACAGAAAGATTATTAATTCCTAAAATTATTTTTTTGTTTTATTTTTTTCTTTTTCTTCAATACGTTTGTGCCAATCAGCACTTTCTTTATTTAAATCATAACCTTGTTTTGATAAATAATTATTGATTCTTCCTTTGTATTTACCAAACCAAGCGTGTTTTTCTTTAGATGAACCTCCGTCCATAGCGTGTTCTCTAGCTTCTACCAAAGCATCATAAATGTATTTTTTTTGCGCTGCAGTCAAGTTAGGCAGCATATCATTATATCCCGCAACGGTAATAGGAAGCACTCCATAAGTCATACCATCTTTAACCTCTGTAATTTTAGCCTCATTTAAGTGTTGACTTAATTTTTTCAAATAGACTTTATGCAACTTGTCAATTGATTTATCGGCATCAGTTTTCAATCTTTCAATTTCTGCGTTTTGTTTTTCTTTAGATAATGCAGTATACTCTTTTACTTTTTTGATTTGCGCGTCTCTTTCGTCCTGAATTTTACTTAAATCACGGAATTGTTGCGCTATGATATTCGTTACAGCAGTTTGTTTTTCTTTGTTATTCAAAGCTAATTTTTCAACAATCTTAGCAGCTCTTTCATTAGTAACCTTAATGTATTCTGGACTTGCATACTGCTGTGCATCAACATTACATAAAGTCGTTAATACAAACAATAGACTTAAACTTATTTTCTTTATTGACATCATTTTTATCTTTTTATTTATTAAAAAGTCACAAATCAAGAACAATAATTATGTCTTTGACTTGTGACTTTATCTCTTAGTTTAACAAAGCTGAAGTTAAGGTTTCACGATTGTTTTTTAAATCTTTCCAATCGATTGATTTCTTAGGATTTGTTCCATTAATGTATTCCTCAATGTTAGTGTAACCATCTTTATCTGAATCGATTGTTGCATCCGAAGCATCATTAGGATTTAATCCATTTTTTTTCTCCCAAGCATCCGGAAGACCGTCTTTATCTGAATCAACATAAGGAGTTCCTTTGTATTCTGGATAACCTCCCACTTGAGAAATATCAGTAATAATTCCTAATTTATAAGAATCCTGACCTAAACGTCTGTGCTCGAACTGGTAAAATTTACTTGGATCTAAACCTTCAACATATTCTGGCTTACCTGTTTTTACCACCCTTAGAATTCGAGTATCTACTTTATCTCTCAAAGGCAAAGTTGCACCCGCATTTTTTAATACATAATCATAGGATTCTTCAGCACTCATAATTTTATCAAACCAAGGCATTGGCATTGGCTTATTCACTCTCATTTTTGGAAAATAAGTAGAAGCTTCTTCAAAACTCATCTGCTCACCTTTTTTATTTTCCATTTGTACACCACCGTCCCAGTTGTCTTTAGAAACTTTGGCATTACCTTCAACCACGTTTCCATTTACATAAGCTGTACCAAAAACCATATAAGGCAATTTGCTACGCCCAGATTCTGGTTTCAAAATTCTATAACTAATTGGCTCTGCCTTATTAGTTACAGGCCCTGGTTTAAAATAATTATTAATAATGTTGTACTTTGCTGTATAATCTCCACCATCAATAGAGCGATTATACCAGTTAAAGACTACATTATTTACAAAATTAAAAATACCATTCCAACCAATTGATGGATTTCTACCAGTATTGCTAGACCATAAATTTCTTAAGAATGAACAATTTTCTCCTCCTAAAGTACTTCCGAAAGCGTGATTGTAAGTATCCAGACCTTCCGCAAACAAACTGTTTTGAATGGTAACATTGACTGTTGGTAATTTGCTTTCTGCTTTACCTGTCTCATCATTGTACATGTGTCTGTAAAACGACATATTTTCATCCAATCCCCAAGTAGCCGATACGTGATCAATGATAATATTCCCAACTGGATTTCCTCCAATGGCATCATCACGACGTCCTACAAAAGTCTCTCCTCTACGAAAACGCATGTGGCGAATCACTACGTCATGAGTATCTATCCAAATCGTCTCTCCTGCAACGCAAATTCCATCACCTGGAGCTGTTTGTCCTGCAATCGTAACGTAGGGCGCGCGGACAATTAATGGACTTTTTAATCTGATAATTCCAGAAACATTAAAAACAATTATTCTGGCTCCTCCTTGTTCAAGAGCCTCCCGTAAAGTTCCTGCTCCTCTGTCTTCTAAACTGGTAACGGTATACACTTTACCCCCACGACCTCCAAAGCTGTACATTCCCCCTCCTTCAGCTCCCGGGAAAGCAGGAATATCAGCCTGTGGTAAATCAGTTGGTCTTGATGCCCAAGGTATAAAAGGTTTTCCTTGTTGAGCTTCCTTTTCAACAACAATTTTTGCTTTTTCCCAAGCTTCATTGGAAAGTCTGTTGGCTTCCTTGATAATTGCGTCCTGCTCTGCCTGTACTTCAGGACTTATTTTTGGATATTGTGCAAAACATTTTGCATTTCCCAAGAATACTAGAGCTAATATGGGCAAGATAGTATTTTTCATGTTAATTAAATGTTACAATAGGGGTTATAACTAAAACACCTGTATTTGGATAAATACAGGTGAATATTTTAGTTTTTAAAATAATCTTTAATACTTAAAATTTAATCTTGATAATTAAAATTACCAGCTCCACCAGCCGCATCATACCATCCGATAGTTTGTGGCAACCATGGGTTTTGAGTTAAAGCTGAAAAATGAAGTCCTTGAATATAATAATTAGGATTAAATTTAATTTGAACAGGATTTCCATTAACATTATCCATTGGAGTGTCTAATGGGGTTAACTTAAAATTAGTTTTCCAATAAGTTGCCAAAATAGCTAATTGGCTTTCAAAATTAGCTGCATCCGGATCAGCAACAATAGCTCCACGAGTTGCTGCCAAAGGATCAGTAGCACCCGCAGCCGTAGTAGTTATATACTGTAAATAATTTCCTGTACGTTGTGTACCATTAATTGGAGTTAAACGCAATTTTGCACAAGTATTGTTAGGAATATTTGCCAATGGATCATCACTATAAAGCATCCAACGTTGAATATCCCAATAACGTTTTCCTTCATAAGCTAATTCAACTCTACGTTCATACAAACAGGCTTCTATAGCAGCGTATTTATCAGACAAAGTACCGATTCCATAATTGTTTGCTGCAGGAATACCAACACGCTGTCTGATTTTTCCTAAATAAGCAATGGTATTACTGGTTTGACCTAATGCTGCATAACATTCTGCAATATTCAGCAGTAATTCAGCATAACGGTATTCAAAAAGGTCAGTACCTGAATATTGAAAACTAGAAGTATTACTAGCAGCAATATCAGTCATTTTCCTAACATAAGCAGGGCTATTTTCCTGATTACCATCAGCATAAGTAGCTTTATTTTTAACATCTACCCAACGGTAAGTCCAAACAACAGAATTAGTATTCTCTTTGTAAGGCCATTTCATACCAGAAAAAGCAAAAGTTCTATAAAATCTAGGATCACGATTCACAAAGAAAGTAAATGGATCATATCCATTTGCTGTAGTTGGTCTTGAACCATCTTTCATCGGAAATAAATCAATCATTTCTCTTGGAGCTTCCATAGCGCTGGTTCCTCCCTGACTTACCATACGCATTCCTTTTTCCCATGAATTGTTTACAAAAGCACCTGTAGAAGCATTAGACATCATGTTAACTACAATTGCTTCTTTACAAAATTTATTGTCAAAAACGGAATACATCAATGACCAATCTTTAGCACTAGTACCGTATAATCCATAACCATCACCACTTAATTGAGCTTCAGCTGCCAATCCAGCAGCTAAAGCAGCTTGCCAACGCTCATTAGAAGTATCCCAGTTCTTATTAAATAATGGACTTGCAAAAGTTAATAACACACGAGATTTTTGAGCCATAGCTGCTCCTTTTGTAAAACGTCCATAAGCTGTAGGCCAACTTGTTGGTAACAAACTAGCAGCCATATCCAAATCTTTTACTATTTGCGCAAACACTTCAGACGTTTTTGCTCTTGGAAGCTTAATAGTTGGGTCGTCTGCAGAAGCATCTTGGACAGTTAATGCAATTGGAACACCTCCATAAACACGTACCAAATCATAATATTGAAGAGCACGCAAATAATATACTTGTCCTTTTATCTGATCACGAAATGTTTTATCTAGATTAGCCCCTTTTATATCAAGATCTTCCAATATTTCATTACATTCTCTGATTCTGGAATATGGTTCATTCTTCATACTAGTTGAAGGTTTAGTTCCATAGTAACCTGAAGCCTCAGAAGCATTAACAAAGGTTTTGGTAGGATTGATAAGATCCTGTGTTCCTCCTAATTCTTCAGTCATTTTCGTATAAGTATCAGTATAAGATCCTACTAAAGCTCCTGTTGGTGATTTGTACGCAAAGAAATAGTCGTAATACATATTATTTACAAACCATTCAACACGCTCTTGACTTTGAAAGAACGAATCATCGTATTGTCCATAACTTTTTTTGTCTTCCAAAAAGTTTTCACTACATGATACACTTAATAAAGATAGAAGTGCAAAAGTTATATATAAATTGAATTTTGTTTTCATATTTCTATTAAATTAGAATGATACGTTTAAATTAAGTGTCCATGTTCTAAGAGTTGGGTAATTCTCATAAGAAGTGTCATACATATTACGATAATGATCTGGATAAGGATTATAAAGATCCCATAGATTATTACCTGTTAAACCTAATGATATACTTTGCAATTTAGTACTTGCAAATGCTTGTTTTGGGATTTCATAACCAAGTGTTAAATTTCTAACAGTACATCTGAAAGTATCCAATTGCCAAAAATCTGAAGTAGCTGCAATTGTGCTATAATAATTTAAATTAGGATATTTCCCATTAGGGTTATCTGCACCATACATGTCATTCCAAAACGTTTCATGTGCCCACATATTATGTGCAGAAGAAGTACCTTGACTTACCAAGTCAATAAAACGGGCTCCTCCCCATGAAGTGGCAATTTGAGTTCTCATATAAAACCCTTCATATTTCATTCCAAAATTAGTTGTAATTCCATATGTTCTAGCACTTTTTGCCAGTTTCACATAATCATTATCTCTAATGATTTGTCCATCAGGTCCTGCCATTGATCCATCATTGGTATTCAATTGACCCGCAACATCCTGATAAGCCAACATTCCTTTTTTCATATCAGTAATCGATGTAATATCAAAATACTTTGGTTGGCCTGTTCCATTTCCAGAACCAGCTGCTGCTGCATGATCTGTTAAATATTGCCAGTAATTAGCAATATCAGCATCAGTACGTAAAATACCATCTCCAGTTGATGTTCCTTTCCATGTATTGAATCCCCAAACTGGACCAAGTCCTATTGAGCTTCCCATTCTGGTTGTAGTAGTCATAACTGATGGATAGTTTATAGACTGTTCAGGATACTTTTTTACTTCATTATCAGAATATCCAAAATTTAGACCAACATTATAACTAAAATTTTCTTTAACTCTATCATTCCAGTTCACACTCAACTCAGCACCCCATGCATCAACGTTAGAATAATTTTGCTCAGCAAATCCTCCTCCAACAGAAATTGGTACTCCAGTTGCACTAGACATATCTGTTAACATGTCTGTTGTTTTGTCATAATAAAAATCAGCACTTACTTGCAATCTGTTTTGCAATACATTAAAATCTATACCAATATTATTTTTAAGAGTTGAATCCCATCTTATGTCTTCATTTGGAGTTACTTTAGGCGTAACTGCACCTCCCAAAAGACCTCCATTTGAACCAAAAACAAATCCTTTATCAGCAATAACATCATAATACTGTATCCATCTCCAAGGCTGAATATTATCTTTTCCTGTTTTACCAATAGAATAACGCAATTTGAAGAAATCTATCCATGGTAAACCTTTTTCAAACCATGATTCTTTAGACATAATCCAACCCAATTGTAACGATGGGAAAAATCCCCAATAATTATCTGGTGAAAACTTAGTAGAAGCATCCGAACGGAAAAGGAATTGTGCCAAATACTTTTCTTTATAACCATAATTTACACGTCCTAAGTAAGAAAGTGTTCCTGACTCCACTTTTGTCGCAGTTGAATTAGTTGTAATCACACCTGCTGTACGATAATCTCCTTGGTAATCTTTTGGTGTATTTTCATAAGCTAAACGGGTTGAAGTTGAATACGACTCGGATCCCTCAACTCCAATCATCCCAGAAACTTCATGATCTCCAAAAGTTCTTTCATAATTGGTAAAAAAGTTAACCTGTGAACTTTTGTTATCAGTATTATTATAATAAACTCTAGAACTTCTAACATTTGTCTCTATTACATAATCTGCATCAGTTGCCTCACTGGCTAAGTGATTGTCTTGTGTATGATGATCTTTAATTCTTGCCAAATCATAAGGTAATGCAATTTGCTCTGAATAATAGGAACTTTGATTTCTTGAATAAGTTCCTTTCAAAGACAATCCCCTTACAGCTGCAATTTTATAATTTAAAGAGGCATTAACATTTAATGAGAAATCGTCACTCGTTTGTTTTGATCCATTATTCAAAGTAGCAAAATAATTCCATCCTGCAATAGTATTATTTGCATTAGCACTTCCTAAATTACGGTCTGTACGAGGAAATGGAGACATATAATAATCTACACCTTTTACAGTAGTTTCCCATGGAATATATTTAGGCATGTGTACTAAGTATCCATAATCCGCTTGTTCACCACTACCTTTTGTAAGCGACCCAAAACTGCTATCATTAATCCCAGAAGTTGATTTGGTGAATGATTTTTCGATAACACCTGAATTACCTGAAATAGAAGCAGAAAAATCTAAACTATTTGAAAGTTTTGCATTAATACCTGTACGGAAATTCCATTTGTCATACGTTTGATCCCCTAAATTGGCATCTTGAGTAAAATAAGTAGCTCCTGCAAAATAAGTTATATCTTCACTACCTCCACTTATACCAAAGGTATGTTTTTGCTGAGTAGCTGGCTTCCATGCTTTTTTCAACCAATCATAATCTAAACCTTTCATTTCCTCCAACTCTGCTGTAGAAAAAAGAGAAGCTGGCTGTATGTTAGGATTACCTGCAATTAAAAATCTATTATTAAAAACTCCAAACTCATATGCATCCATCGTTTTAGTATGGCTTATAGCATCATTAACAGCGAATTGGCTATTGTAATTAAACTTAACTTTCCCTGCTTTACCTCTTTTTGTTTTTACAACAATTGCTCCTTGAGAAGCACGAGAACCATAAATCGCTGCAGACGCATCTTTTAATATTGTTATACTTTCAATTTCAGAAGGATCCAATCTGTTAAAAGAATCCATTGATGGTAAACCGTTTGCAGGATCAACCTGAACCATATCATCAATTACTACCAAAGGATTAGTTGAATTTCCATCTTTTGAGAAGCCAAAAGACTGACGGATTTGAATAGCAGCTGCATCTCCAGGACGTCCTGATCCTCCAGAAACCGAAACTCCAGGAACTAAACCTCTTAATGATTCAGATAAATTGGAAACTGGTAAGTCTTGAAGATCTGTTGGTTTAATAGTTGCGATAGCTCCTGTAAGATTTCTTTTTTTCTGAGTACCATAACCAACAACCACAACGTTATCTAATTGATTGGAATCATCCTGCATGGTTACATTTATACTTGTACGCCCAGCTAAAGGTATTTCCATTTTTTTCATCCCTATAAAGGAGAAAACCAATGTAGCACCACTTTTTACATTAATTTTATACTTCCCATCGAAGTCTGTACTAACTGTATTATGTGATGATTTCTCCGTTACATTAACTCCAGAGACTGGTACTCCAAAATTATCCTTAACTATTCCTGTAATTATCATTTGACTGTTTGTTTCCTGTGAATACCCCAGTAAACTCATCAGTGCAAACAAAAGAAAACTACATCTTTTAATAAGTGTCTGTTTCATAACTGTTTGTTTTTTTGTTTGTTTTGGTTAGTAATGTTTTAGATAGATAAATTTATAAAGTTTTTTTTATTAAAAATTTATAATTTCTTTTTGTTAATCTTAAATAACTTAAGTGTTGATTATACATTTAATATTTGTATCAAAAATATAACGCTAGAGCTTTGGAACCGTCCTGTAGTATCCTGTTTTTACAAAATTATCATAAAAAAAAACAAAAAAAAACAAAAAAAGAAAAATAATAAAAAAAGAATATAGAAAAGAACAAAAAAAAAGAATAACGAAAAATATATAAAACAAAAAAAATACATAATAGTTAATGTTCTAAAACTTTTTTTGATAAAACAAAGAAAAAAAGTAAAACATCTATACTTTAATCTAAAATATTACAATAAAAAATTATAAATTAGAATTATAATTTAGCAATAATTATTTCCTAATTAAGATTTATATGTCTTCATTTTACAGAAAATATAAGTCTTTTCTCTTTAAAAACTGAAAGAGTCAGATTCTAATTTGAAAAAAAGTTTCTTAAAATAAAACTAAAAAATTTTACTCTCTCCCTTTTTTTTAAATCCAATTCATACAAATAGATGTTAATATATTCTAAAACTCTTAAATTATAAAATCTATTGTGTAATAATTGTTTTAACTTTTGGGATTCCATCCATTTAAAACTTTATTTAAGTCGTATTTTTTAAGTTCCGATTTCTTTAATTGATGTGACCAAGAAACTCTTTTAGACAAATCTTTTGCTCCTTCACCTTTACTTCCGTATTCTGCATAAAAAACAGTATTTTCTTTATCTGGAAAGTTTTTGTCTCCTTTCCATGGATTCCATCCTTCTGGAAGAATATGCCAACCCATTTCCGTATTTATAAAAACTGTTTTTGCATAAGGTCTCCAAGGTCTTCCTAAAAAAACTTTATCAACTGAGCTGTCTTTTGCAACAAGTTTACAATCTACAAATACAAACCCATAAGCTTCTTCTTTTGTAGTTGATGCGGCTGTAACGTATGAATTAGTCAAACTTTCAATTGTACAATTATAAAAATATGCTGTTGCGGATCCAAAAATAAAATCGGTAGTTCCGTTAATATAACAGTTTTCAAAATAATTTCTAGTTCCGCCTTTGGCCAAATACAAAGTATCCTGATTGCCTAAAATCGAACAATTTTTAACCACAACCCTATCTCCTTCAGTATGCAAGCTAACGGCCTGTCCTATTTTTCCAGCTGTATTTAGAATAGTTAAATTTTCTATTGAACAATCATTTCCCTGAACTAACAAAGTATAAGAAGTATAAGTGCTAAAATTCGCCGCTCCAGTCACGTCAATTCCTCTAAAAGTTTTTCCTGAGTAATCATTATAAGAAATGATCGTTTTCTCTTTATCAATTCCTTTTAAAGCAATATTCCTTTTGAAAGCAGGAATAACAACCTTTTCATTATACGTTCCTGCTTGAATCAAAATAACAACTCTTTTTTCAGCATGATCTCTTACTTTATTGATGGCTTCTTGAATTGTTTTGAAATCACCTGATCCATCTTGAGCAACTTTTAATTCATATTTATTGTCTATAGTTTGAGCTGATACAATAGCAACACTAAATATCAAAACTAAAATTAGAATGTTTTTCATATATTTCAAAATATTTTACACGTTTTAACTACTGAATATCAGTTTTTTAACACATTTACCTCTGCTAACCACTGTTCGCAAATACCAGTCCATAAATTAGTCGATCCTGGATTATTTCTTAAAGCAATAGCATGCCCACCTTGATTGAAAATATGCAGACTCGAAGAAATCTTGTTTGCCAACAATGCTTCATAAAAAAGTAAGCTGTTTTTTGGAGAAACTACCTTGTCATCAAAAGCATGTGCGATAAAAGTAGGTGGCGTATAATCGCTTACCTGAAACTGTAAGGAGTATTTTTTAAGCAATTCTGCAGAAGGATTGGTTCCAAGCAAATTTTCAATACTTCCCTTATGTCCCAAAGCCCCCATATCAATTACTGGAGATATTAAAATCATAAAATTAGGTTTAAAAGAAACCCCATCCAATTCATCTCCTATTTTAGCATAATCATCTTTAATTGTTCCCAAACTTGCGGCCAAATGACCTCCCGCTGAACAACCCATTACCCCAATTTTATTTGGATCAATTTTCCAATTGGCTGCATGCTTGCGAATAATTCGCATTGCCCTTTCGGCATCTTGCAGTGGTGCTTTTTCTCTTTCTTTCAAATCTGTGAAATTGGCAATCGATGTGTCAATACAAAAGCATTAATTCCCATTGTATTAAACCATTTTGCCAATTGAAATCCACTGATATTATACGATAAATGATGATAACCACCACCGGGAATTATCAGAACTGCTGCACCTTTATTTTCTTGAATTGAAGTAAAAAAAGCGTGGACACCCGGCATTCCTACCTGCATCACACGCTCATTGTTAATACTATCTTTTACAACTAACCCTTTAGAATTAGGCATCTTTCCTTTTGTCCAAAGCGGAATAAATTCCTGTGCTTGAGTTTCAATAATTACCAGTAGGAATAGGAATGTTAGTGTTTTTTTCATTTAAGGTTGGCTCTAAATAATTAATTCAAATTGTCGCTAATAACTTGTTTAACCGAAATCCAAAGACAAATATTACTCATTGAAATATTTTCTTAATCTCGCTTTATTGTTAAAGGTAAAATTATATATACCAAATTCTAAAACAGTAGAAATATTGCCATTAAACAGGGTGTAAATCAATAATTTTATTACCAAATTAATTTAGAAATAAGAACCAAAATTAATTTGATTTAAAATAAAATTTAAAGTGAATTTCTTAACTATCTGAAGCAGAAAAACAGGCCTTTTAAGTAAACCTTGTCCCTATTTCCGTTACACACGATCGATTTGTGAACTTACGAAGTGATCTTGTGTACCTCTCGTCTTTTGTGACGAGACAGTACATAAGATTTTTTGCTATATCCGAGCCAAGCGAATTGGCGAAGCAATCGGATTCCTCTTTTTTAATGCGACAACCAAACAGTCATCTCCCCTTTGCCTTGATTTCCCCAAGCAAAATAAGGGATTAATTTTATGTCATATTCCTTTGACTCTTGTTTGGAAGACAAAGGCATGTATAATTTTTTATCCCAATAATTTTTATCCAAAATCGATGAACTAGCATTGATACTGAGAATATTTCGATTATTAATTTTGATAAAATCAGTACTAAAAGTGGAATTAATATTCAAGAGAACATCGTTTACACTTGAATTTTCTGGTAACACATTTGACTCTAAACAATACACTAAAGGCCCACGTTTTACTGCTACTTGATTTTTATCCTCTTCAACTAACGGATTAGCTTCCATTACTTCAATTTGCATTGGAATATTCAATTCGATCACATCTCCTTTTTTCCATTTTTGGGAAATTTTCAAATAAGAACCTGAAACAATTTTCTCTGTAATTTCCTTTGAATTAACAGAAACTGTCGTACCCTTACTCCAACCCGGAATTCTTAAGAAAAAAGCTTGGGAATCTTTTGGAGCTTTCACTATTTTCAAGATCACTTTCCCAAACCAAGGATAATTCGTTTGTTGTTCCACTTCAATTATTTCGCCATTTTGATTTACGGTTTTCAAATGATTACTTCCGTATAAATTGACATACACTCCTTCTTTCGAAAGACTGTAAGCATAATTACTGACTTCGGCAATTGTTCTGGTTACGTTTGGCGCACAGCAATTGGATAATTTAATATACCTTTCGCGTTCATTTCCCCAACGTTGCTGGAAAGGCAAATCATTAGAAACATTCAACGGATTATTATAGCAGAATTTATTTCCGTCCAAATTCATCCCAGACAAAACACTATTGTACAAAGCCAACTCTACAATATCAGCATATTTCGCATCTCCGGTAATTTGAAGCATTCTCCAATTCCACAATACATTCCCAATATTGGCACAGGTTTCGGTGTGAGCCGTAGCATTTGGCAACTGAAAAGGTCGCCCATACGCCTGATGGATTTTTTGAACCACAGTTGGATCATATGAAGTTCCGTCTGGCGAAACACCATCATACAAAGCACCACAAGCTCCCGTAATGTACATTTTACGATACGTTACATCATCCCAAATGGATTCTAAATTATCTAACAATTTCTTTTCGCCTGTTTCTGCGTACAAATCGGCAACACCCGCATATAAGTAATTGGCTCGAACGGCATGACCCATTGCTGTAGTTTGCTGTCTAAACGGAACTCGATCCTGATTATCATCGGTTCCATCTTCCGTTGTTCCTCGAATATCAATTAAATTATTCGCTAATTCTAAATATTTTGGATTCTTAGTCGTGCGATACATTTCGACAATTCCCATATAATGAGAAGGGCAAATAGCATTACGGGCTAATTCTGGAGAGGCTTTTTTATAAAAATCATATAAATAATCGGCTACTCCTTTGGCGATATTCAAAAAATTAGTTTTTCCGGTCGCACGATAATGAATGCAGGCCGCAGTCATCAAATGCCCCATATTGTATTTCTCGAAACCCAATTGTTTTTTGACTTCTTCTGGACCAAGAGTTCCCCAACGTTCATCAATTAAAACAGGAGTGTGGATATAACCGTCTTTGCGTTGCACTTTTGCAAACAACGCAATGGCTTCGTCCATTTTTTTGTCTAAATTTTTATCTTTTGTAACGGCATAAGTGGCTGCCATTCCTTCAAAAATTTTATAAAAATCACCGTCGTGAAAGGATGGTCCATCAAATTTTCCTTTCATCAAACCGGCTGCTATTTCGAAATTAGCGTAAGCGTGTGATACCTCATCATTATGATACAAATCCCACATGTAAGGCAATGTACTTTGTGTTTCTACATCAAACTGCTCTTTCCAAAAACCATTGGTCCACTGCACATCCTGCAAACCTACACTTTGTAATTTAGAATATGGACTATTTGAATTAGCAACCAAACCTTTGTTTTGGGCTATAAAAACAGTCGAAAAAAGTAAAGTTGACCCAATAATAATACTCTTTTTCATTTTGAATATTTAGATTTTATCTGCGTAAATCTGCAAAATCTGCGTGAAAAAATATAGCACGCAGATTTAAACAGATTCTAGCAGATTTTTATTTTTTAATGAATATTTATTTCACAAAAACATTGAATGTTATACACATCGAATCGCCATCTTTGTCCGAATGGGTTAAAACCCATTCCTATTGAAGCTTTATGATTCAATTGCCTCCTTGCTTTAACTGGAGAAATTTTATTTTACAAAAACATTGAATGTTCTGCTCATTGAATCGCCATCTTTGTCGGTCACTTTAACAATGAAAGAACCAAAAGCAGAATCAGTAGATGCAATAAATTCGATAGTAGAACCTTTTACAACACCTTTTCCGTTAATCACTTCTGAGATTACAAAAGAAGGTTTGTTTTCATATCCTTTGAAATAATCTTTAGCATCTATTGTCAATTTCTCTCCTGATTTTAAGAAAAAATGCGGTTGAGCCATCCAATTTAAATAATCGTCCAATTGTGTAAAACCATCTTTGTCTTTATCTGAATTCGCATCAGAGAAATCTCCAACTTTCGAATTTTGATTCAACCCTTTTGCTTTTTCCCACCAATTTGGCAACCCATCGTGATCGGTATCCCAGTCTGAAGAGCGGTTTTCACTTTTGAATTCAGGCCATCCGCCTTGATCAGCTTCGTTGTCTATTAATCCGCCTAAACCGCTTTTACTTCCTTTGTAAGTATAAGTGCCTTTCAAAGTTTCGTCAATAATTCTGTTGTCGTGTTTGTCAAAAAATGGCTGATTTGCTCCCACATCAGAAAGTACATTTTTATAAGCAGCATCGGCACTTTGAGTTGTCACATAAGATTCGAAGAAAGGTTTATTCACAAAAGTTTCATAATTGGAGGTGTCTCCGTGAGACAAGGTTGCTTTTCTTCCTTTTTCCTGATTCTTTTCATTGAAATAACCAGGCATCACATTTCCATCAAAAAAATAACGTTGCATTCCTTTTCCAACTCCCTCGTGCTGTGCATTCAAAGCCACAAAAATTTTAGTTGAAGCCCCTGGTTTGTAATAATTATTGACAAAATTCACTTCGTTGGCACCACCATCTGTAGCACGACCTCCCCAATTGTACACCACATTATTTCGAATATCCAATTTTCCGCTGTAATAACCATCGCCATTTAAACCACCACCGATACTCCAGTTTCTACCTTCATTGTGTGCTAATAAATTATGATGAAAACTTCCGATATCGCCACCAATAGTAGCTGCATAACCGTGCATTTTTCCTGCTGGATATTTATCGTGACCAGCCACATTCAAAGCCTCAGAAATCAGCGTTCGTTGCAAACTGATATTATGCGAACCTCGAGAACTAAAGGATTCGTCAATTGTCCAGCTAATCGAACAGTGATCAATGATGCTGAAATTCGCTCCAGTTAATCCCATTCCGTCATAGGTCGTTCCTCCACCAATTCTAACTTTCAAAAATCGAATAACACCGTCATTCCCAGTTAGACCAATAGGTGCTTTCGTAATCGTGATTCCTTCGCCTGGAGCTGTTTGACCTGCAATCGTGATATACGGCTGATTAACAACCAATCTGGATTTTAATTGAATATTTCCAGACACATTAAAAACAATTGTTCTTGGCCCGATTTCCTGATTAATCGCATCACGTAAACTTCCCGGACCGTCATCATTTAAGTTGGTTACTTCCACCACTTTTCCTCCACGACCTCCAATGGCAAAACGGCCATAACCTTCAGCACCCACGAAAGCTAATTGTGCAGGTTTGAACGACCAAACATTACCCGGAGTCACTACACCTTTGCTATCAATAGCATCCACTCTCCAATAGTACGTTGAACCACTATATAAATTTGAAACTGTGTACTTATTTTGAGTTAATTTTCCTTTGTATTCAGCAGATTTTTCATTGGCTGCAGCCACCGCTTTTTTATCTTCTCCATAATACAATTGGTGTGCAACAGCATTTTTAGAAGCATCCCAAGTCAAGTCGAGATTTTTACCTACTTGTACGTGTTCATCACCACTTTTAGGAAAAGGAGTTCGCGCTTGATTCATCAAATTAGGCGTATCAATTTCGAAGCCATTAATAACGATTTGTTTTACTACGTCTGGTTTTGCACTAGCATCGATCTCAAAACGGATAGCAGCCTGTTGTGATTTATCAACATTGAAAGTAATATAAGCCATTGCAGCATCAATTTGAGTATTCGCTCTTTGACTAGCATTAACCGTTTCAGCTAACTTTCCGTTTACATATATTTTAATTGGCGAAAAAGTCTTTCCTGTATTTACATCAAAAGCGTTATGATACGTCAACAAGGTATGTGTTCCTTCTTTTAAACCGCTTATTGTCAACTCTAAATTTTCAGCAGTTACCAATCCATCACTTCCTAATCGACTATAATAAGGAGCGCTCATTCCAAGTTTGTACCACTTTGAATTAAAATTTCCTTTTAATTTGAATGTTACATTATTAAACGATTTTTTGGCTTCTTTCCCTTCATTGATTACCCACGATTCGTAATTTGTATCGTGTACTTCTTCCAATCGTCGTCCTGCAAAATCAAAATCTACTTTTACAGTTTGTTTACTAATAGATTGCGCCTGTCCGTTTGCTGCCAAAAGCATTGTCAAAGCAAAAGAACTTAATAACTTCTTTATCATTTTTTTCTAATTTAATTCTACTTTTTCTTCTATTGATTTTCCTAAAAGATTAATTATATCCTTTTCTCTTTCTTTAGGAATTACTTTTATAATTTTTAAAATTCCATTATTCACTTCTGCTTCAACTGTTGTATTTTGTGAAGCATGCAATTTGAAATGAACATTCCAATCTTTTGGCCATGCTGGAAAAAGATAAATTTTTCCATCGGCTTCCTGCAAAAGCATTTCCTGCATACCAATCATTCCAGAACCGCCCCAATTATGATCTGGAACCCAATCAAATCCTGGCCCCCAAAATGCTGGAAAACGTCTTTCAGAATTCGACATTTTTAACAAATTATATTTCGCTGCTTCATTGGTCAAACCTAATCTGGCAGAGAAAACATTATCTTGTTTCCAACCAATATGACTTCTAAATTTAATGGCATCAGTATCATATTTCCAGGTATTCAATGCAATTTCTAAATCAGGTTTTCCAATGCCATAAATTCCCCAAGGATAAACAGGATACAATTGTGGCACTTCGGAATTATTGATACGTTCCCAAGATTTAGCGGGAGCCAATGTTTTATTTCCGTCAAAAGTTCTAAAATTTAAAGGGGGAATTCGTAATTGGAAGCTTTTCAAATAATCTAGCTCCTCCTTGGACAACTCTTTTTCCGAAAGGTTTAAAAGTTGTTGTGTGATTTTTTGTAAAGCCGAAATTGTACTATTGGAATTATTAGTCATTTTATACGTTTCTGCTCCAGAACCTGGAAAAAGAATCAAATGTCCATCTCCATCCAAGGCTTTTCGGCCTCTTTTTTTTGCTAAATATTGATAATGTTCATCAAAAAAACGAAGACAACTGATGATAAATGAATTGTATTTCTGAATATCTTCCCCTGTATATTCTTTCTGTTGCAACATCATTTGACAGAACTCAAAAACAGTATCCCATTCGTACTCCAGCCATGCATTGTACTCCATTCCTGGGTCGTAATCTGCGGGGCGTTTCCATTCGTATTCCGCTGGATTTGGCAAGGCAAAATTTTCTAATTGTTCTGTAAAAGAAGCTCCGTTGTGATTCCAATACACTTTACTTCTTAATTCAGCGTTTTTCTGTAAACTCAAATAATAATCCAGCTGCGATTTCATCATATCAAAATCACCGCTTTTTACCATCGGAAAATAAACCAATCGCTGGTTTTGAGCGGTCATAGTTCCACCTCCCCAATTTCTAAAGTCTGGAGTAAAATCTAAATCCTTGTTTGTAAAAATAGGATCAACTGTAAACAATCCGCCGTTGAATTTGGTCGGATATTTTCCGTAGGCATTGCACCCCAACATATAGCGGAACAATTGGTAATTCTGCCCAATTTGGTAAACGCTGTCCTTTTCTGTTTTTGATTTTTGTGTATAAATAAAAGAACGGTTCCAGAAATTATTCCACCAAATCGTGGTGTTTTTTTCTGCTTGTTTTCTTTTGTTTTTATAAGCTGAAATTTGATTTTTCAAACCATTTTCCCAAGAAGATTGGTTCGCAGATTGATTCGTAAATAAATGCAATTCTAAAGATTGTTTTTTGGAAGGCTTTATACTCGATAAACTAAATGCTTTGAAATCTGTCGATTGGTATTTTCCTAAATACGTCCCGTCTGGTTTTAAATTATCGCCTTTGATAAAACCGCCGAAAGTCAAATTTGCAATCGGATTCATCATTTGATCTTTCACCGATTCCATTTTTTGTTGTTTTACAGCAACATCAAAGACCGTATTTTCTCTATTTCTATGGTAAAATTTAATTCCATTATTTTCAAATGCAATCGAATCTTTAAACGTTATAATTTCGCCTTGAGGAGCCCATTTATACGAATTAGCATTATTGGCTTTCCCTTTGGATTCTCTGTTTTTATAACGCCAGCTTTCGTACGAAGCAGTCATTTTTAATGGTGTCTGACTTTCCAAATCCAAATGAATCACTGGATTAAAAACATCAACCCAAAGTTTAATTTTCGTTTTATTTTGAATGATAGAAACATACCCATCTTTCAAAACTAATTCTTGATGAAAGCCTTCATTATCTTTAAACGGATTCGGAGTTAAAGTTACTTTTACACGACCTAATTTCAACAAAGTATTGTGCTCGTCAAACGTTCCGCTTCGCGAAAAATAGAAATACAAATCGCCTTTTTCTACCCAGACATTCGCACCTATATCGCCTCCACCCAAGGGCATCGATTCGGATGAATTGGCGCTTTGTGTCGTCCAAATTTGGTTGTAATTAGCAAGCACAGGAATTTGCGCTTTGACTAAAAACGTAATGAAGAGAGAAAATAAGATAACCGTATTTTTCAAATTTATTTATTTTAAAATCTGCTGAATCTGCAAAATCTGCGTGCAAAAATTATCATGCAGATTTTCGCAGATGTACAATCATTATATTTTAACATTTCTGCTAACTGACAACTTTTTACCACTCATCCGTTCTGAAAGACGAAACTGGCAAACCACCTGCACTAAACAATTCTGCTTTCGCAAAATCTTTAAAAAGATAACGAATCGCTACTGGTTTCGCTACTTTATCAGAAGTCAACACTACCGATTTTCTACGAACAACGACTTTGGCTGGATAAAACACTTTATCATCACCTGCCAATTCAAAACCCTTTACTTCTCTATCGTAAGAGGTTATTCCGTTGGCAACATCATCAAAAGAAACTGTTACCGAATTATTATTTATTTCCATACTTTTATATTTAGGGCTCTCAAATTCAAAACCTTCTATTCCGTAAGTTCTTGCCAATGCCTGAAAAGCCAAACGGTTTCCTCCTTTTTCTTTATCCATTGGGTGAATATTATTTTCTTCCCCAACATCCATCAAAACTGCCATTCCTGAATTCGGAATTTCCTTTGAAGCCTTCAATTGCGCTTCTCTCAAATAAGCCGAGTTGTATTTTTCTAAATAATCTTTTGGATGAAATTGCGCATAATTAAACGGTGCAATCTGAGCATAGTAAAAAGGAAAATCGCCTTGTTTCCACAACGTTCTCCAACTGCTTACCATTTTCTTCATTAAATCTTTGTACTCAGAAGCTCTTTCATAATTTGATTCGCCTTGATACCAAATACAGCCTTTAATTCCATAACCAATAACAGGCGAAAGCATTCCGTTGAACAAAGTCGTTGGCACACGATTGGGGTCTTTGGCCAATTCTTCTTTTGTCGTTGGAATTTTAGCACTCGTAAAATCTTTCAGCATCTCCTGATTCATCCAGGCTTCCATACTTGAACCACCGTACGAAACGTGAATCAATCCCACAGGAACTTGCAAAACTTCCTGCAAAAGCGAACCAAAATACCAAGCTGTTGCACTAAAATTAGAAGTTGATTTTGGAGAAGCCTCTTCCCATTTCCCTTCAAAATCATTTAAAGGTTCCAAAACTGTCGCTCTCGGAACAGTAATCAAACGAATATTTTTATTGGTTGATCTCACGATGATTTCGTTGCCATTTCTCACTGGCTGCCCTTGAAAACCTTTCAATGGCATTTCCATATTCGATTGTCCGGAACACAACCAAACTTCGCCAATCAAAACGTTTTTGATAAGGACTTTTTCAGTTCCTTCTGAAACTTCAATCGTAAACGGTCCACCAAATGATGGAGTCTGTAATTCTGCTTTCCATTTTCCTGAACCGTCTGCTTTTATTTTGTAAATCTTAGCATCCCAAGAGGTTTTTATTGCAACAGTTGCATTCTTCTCCGCCCAACCCCACATTGGCGCTTTTGCCTTTTGCTGCAACATCATATTGTCTGAAAACAAAGCTGGCAATTTGATTTTAGCATTGATTTGAATGCTTGTTAAAACTGCCACAAACACAATTATTGAATTTCTAAAATTTCTCATTTTTTTTCTTTTTTCAATTGCCTACAGCTTTAGCTGGAGGTTATAAAATATATCTTTTTCTTTGGCTTTAGCCTAACTAACTATTTGGCTAAAGCCCTTCTTATTTTTTCTATACAAACTCCAGCTGAAGCAGGAGGCTATTCATTTTATTTTTCTTTTACTATTTTAATTGGTCCCAACAAACCTGCCTTTAATAACGGATTACCTTCTAATCTGTATCGAGCCAATGACCAGGTAAATCGCTCTTTTTCTGGCAATTTTTGGTCACCCATTATACGGTTTGCCCATGTATTTGTTATCCTAATTTCAATAGTATTTTTACCTTTTTGAAGCGCATCCGAAATATTTACTTTATATGGAAATGTCCAAAGCGTACCACAATCTTTTCCGTTGATTTTGATTTCGGCGATGTTGGCAATTTCTCCCAAATCCAACCAAAATTGATCATTAGCTTTTTTTCCTTTCCATTGGAATTCTTTCGTATAAACTGCAGTTCCTGAATAATATTTAATTTGCTCATTTTCCGAAGTACTCCAATCAAAAAGCTTGCCGATTTTCAATGGTTTTTCAGGACCTTTGAATTTCGGATCAAATTGTAAATCCCAGTTTTCATCTAGCGTTTGTACCGTTTCAAATTCAGCCCAATTTTTAGCTGATTTCGCGATATTTTCTTTTGCTTTAGCAGTAAAAATCACAAAACCTGATTCATTCGCTTCGAACTGCAACGGAATAATCGTCCTGCCGCTTTCTTCTGTGTATTGTGTTAAAGTTGTCGTTTTATCCAAAACAGGATTATACCATTGAGGTGTTTTTCCGCTTACGCGAAAGGAAACCGAAAGCGTTCTTTTCTCCTCTTTTTGATTCGAAAGAAAGTAAATATCTTCATCAGCAGATTTTCGGTGTGTCCAAGCCATTGCTCCTGCTTCTTCTCTTCTCAATTCTGGGAAATAAACATCTTGTGTTAAACCGATTTCGGCAAAATCATTTCCTAAATAAGGCAATTGAATTACCGTTCCGTTTCCTATTTTCCAAGTCTTTTCATTTGGATTATGATTCCAAATTGCGTCAACTGTTTGTTGCCATTTCTCTTTGTCAAAATCCGATTGCAAACCAGGTATTTTAGTTGGTTTATCCCCGAGCAAAACAGTAGCTCCATCTTGAATCATTTGCAACATTTTTTCGGCTACAGCCAAAGAAACCACTTTGTTTGGGCTCATTTTATGGATTCCAGGAAACAATAAAGCACCGTATTGGATTCCATTTTCAAAAGTTACTTTTCCGTTAACTACTTTCGCTTTATTCAATAGCACATCGGCATTAAAAGAATCGTATTGATAGCCGTTCAACGGATTTACCCATTGCGATAAATCGGTCATGTTTTTAGAATAAGTCACCTCTTTTGGCATTTTTGCCGTTGGCTGACCTTCATTTTCCAAACGGATTTTTTCACTTTCCAAACGTGCTTTTCCAAAGACATTCGGAATAAAAGGCACTAAACGATCTGGTACAAAAGAACGGGAAGGCAAATCTTCACCAATAAAAACCGCTAAATCCACCACAGGATTTCCTTTTTGCAATTGCAATTGTACTCTTTGGCAATACTCAAACCAAGCTTTCCCTGGTTTCCACCACGTTTGGTCTCTTTGAAAAAAAGTTCCGATATCGTCCAAAGTCATTCCCGGTTTTCTGTCCGTCCACGGATTATGGACAAAAACGTGGTAGAAAAATCGGTTGATGCCAAGCGCATAATTTCTATCCGCTAACGTTTTAAGGTTCCCCGGATGTTCGTCCCAATCCATTCGCAAAGCAGTAAAAGCTTCGGCTTGAATAATATTTTTACCATAAATATGTCCTCCCGAAATCGCATCTACCATATCAAAAGGTTTGTCGTGCGTTGGGCTTTTTAACCAAAATTCACCACTCGGATAATCTACATATTTAAAATGCAATAAAGCGTCACTGGTTATTACTGGCGCTACGTTTTCGGTACTGAATTTTACGTTATTTTTTTTGGCAATTTCCGCAACTGTTCCGTAAAAATTATCGGCTACCAATTCGGCTATCGTTTTTCGAACATCATACAAAACCTTTTCTGAAAACTGTGTATTTTCTATTGGAATTCCTGCCATTACTGGAAAATAATCGACGATATCATACCCTCGGCGTTTTTTAAATTCAGCCTGAAAAACACTTGACCAATTCTGACTGCCACATTCCCAACTATCCAAATGTAAAATTTTCAACACTTTTGAAGCCAATTCCGGACCCGCTGTACGAACGGCTTCGCCAAACCAATGATCCAATTGAAAACGTATCAACTCAGGATTGAATTTATCTACTTCCAATCCTTTTCCAGCGCCACCCGTCGCATTCTCATGTCCTGTCGAAGTATGTCCCATTCGGATAATTTTCCATTTTCCTCGAGGTGCTTTCCAACTTAAATTTCCGTTGGCATCTACATATTTTGAAATGTTGATGATTTCTGATTTTTTAAAAGATTCAGCATTTGGAATTTGCTCTGAAGTCGTTTCCGGACTCAATCGCCAAACTGCTCCCGACTTTCCTTCGAAATTATCAATTAACGCTTGATTCGAAAGGGTAATTTTACTCACTTTTAAATTCTGTTTCCACTTTGCAAAATCCAAATCTTCTGCTCCTGGTTCGGTTCCCGTTGGGTCATACACAAATCGGAAATATTTGGCCGTAATAGGCTTGATAGTATGCGTATGCGCATAATCCATATCCTGCCAACCGTGACGTGGCGCAATTAATCTTTCGTGAAATTTAAAATTCACACCGTCATTACTAACCTCAACAATCAAACGTTGCGCTTGAAAATCTCTTCCAGTAGTTTCAACAACTATGGATTTACAAGTAAACGGTTTTTCAAACTCGTATTGAATCCATCCTTTCTCGGCTAATTTGAAATTTCCTTCTTTAGTTTTGTCTGCCAAAAACGAAGCATCGCCTTGTTCTGAAGCGGTAACTTTTACTTTTTGAAGTTGGGAATTGTTTTGAAATTCTTTTATCGGAATTGCAAAAATGGCGATGTCTTTATAATAATCCTTATAATGTTCTGGAACTGGCAACACAGTTTTAATCAATTTTCCTCCATCCAATTCAACTGTTGACCAGACAACTTTCTGCATCGACATTTCGGGCGTAATCCAAGGCCCTCCTGCCACAGCAAAACCATCTGCTGCGTGAAAAGCTAATTTTACACCCAATCTATCTGCTTCGGCAAAAGCCCAATGAATCATATCCCAAAATTCAGGAGTCAATTGCAATATCGGTGGATTAATTAATGGTGGATTGTCAGGTCCTTTGATGGTCATCAAATAAGCACCCGCAATTCCGGCTTGTTTCATCGCTTCTAAATCGGCTGTGATTCCTGCTTTAGAATAAGCCGATTTCATCCAATACCAATACACCCAAGGTTTTGAGGACTCTATTGTTGGCTGAAAAGAAATTTCTTTTTTATGGACTTCCTGTGCGGAAAGGAATCCCACAAAAAGTAATATAAAGAAGAGGTGTTTTTTTTGAAACATTACTAATTAAACTTTTGTAAAATCCGCTGAATCTGCTAAATCTGCGTGCAAAAAATATACTCACGCAGATTTAGCAAATTGGGCAGATTTTTTATTTTTTGATCTTATTTAAAATTGTATCCAAACCATTTTTGCTTTCACTAAATGGAATCAAATAGAAACTGTACTTATAATCTTTTGCTTTAATTTGGTATTGCTCTAGCGGAGCTGCAACAGGTGACCAGCTATCATTTCCTCCTACTCCCATTTGCAATAAATCAATATTTAAAGTAATATAACCCCGATTCTCCAGCTCATAAGTACGTTTAGCCGTATTTAGGTTTTCCTGAGTAAAAGGCCAGGCACTTGTTTGCAATAATTGCTCTTTATGTGCCACTAGCAAACCTTTATTTTGGTTGGAAGTAGATACTGCCATCCAGCGTACTTCCATACGATTGCCATTTTCCTGCGGTTTCACATAAGGTTCAATGAATTTATCAATTGGCAACGAATAACTCCCCACGGTAAATCCGAAACTACGATCACAATAATTCTCCAATTCTCCTTTTCCGTACCATGAAATTTGATTAAAAGCATTTGGAACACCCATTTGCATTCCTATTTTTGGAATATTAGGCAATGGTTTTTCTATTTTTAATTGATAATCAACCTGAATTGTTCCGTTAGCTAATACCAAATAATCCACGCGAACCGAAGCACTATCTTTTACAATTTCATAATCACTGCTGATTTTGATTCGGTTTTCATTAGCTTCTGAGCTTATGCTTTTCAATTTTGGAACCGCAGTGTACCATTGTTTCAATACCTTATTAGGTTTCCATCCTTTACGGTCGTTATCCGTCATCGGACGTGTGAAATTAGGCAATAAAGGTGCCAAAACCTGTTGTTCTTTTTTATACAAATACGAGCTCAAAGCACCGTTCTTTTTATCAATTGTAATGTCAAAATCAGTTCCTGAAATTTTATAATTAGCTGCTATTTCTGTTAACTGTGCTTTTCCTTTTGCAGTCAATTCTATGTTCTCTCCTTTTTGTAATAGAAATTGATCCTGCGAAACGGCATATCCTTTTGAAGCCCAAAATTCATCTTTGGCCAATTGGAATTCAATGTTCAGATAATACTCTGCTCCGTTTTTGAATTTAGGAAAGTATTTTTTTACATCCAAAGAATAATCACTTCCTGCCGGAATATCCAATGGTTTTAAAACTTCAGTTTTAATCACCTCTCCATTTTCTAATACTTTCAAAACAGGAATAAAATCACTCAAATTTTGAACTACCTGACGGTTGTGAATTTTTAAATCCGAACCATTTTCTAAAGTTGAAACGGCGGGCTGATAAATCCATTTGTTTTCATACATCGCTGCTTTTGGGCGTCCGTCTGGAGCCACTAAACCATTGATATTAAAATTAGCATCGTGTTTTTTCTCTCCAAAATCACCACCATAACCAAAATATTCTCTACCTGTTTTAGCATCTTTTCGAAGTAAACCCTGATCTTTCAAATCCCAGATACAACCACCAATTACTCTTGGAGTAGAGCGGAATTCATCCCAAAGTTCTTTTAGATTTCCTGTAGAATTCCCCATGGAATGTGAATACTCTACAAATAAAATTGGGCGGGTATCTTTCTTTTGATCAACTAAAAACTTAGGCGTGAAAACTCCCGGATAAAATCGGCTCACCATATCTACATAAGGTTCGTCCTGCGGATTTTCGAAACGGTGCGAATGATCAACCGTTTTTGGATAACGTGGATCTAATGGATCAATATAGCCATCCAAACGCGGATTCCCTTGTGCCGGTTCGTAATGTACCGGACGTGTAATATCGTAATCGTGTGTCCAACCCGCCATTGCAGCGTGGTTTGGTCCTTTTCCTGCTTCATTCCCTAAACTCCACATCACAATACTTGGATGGTTTTTGTCGCGCTCCACCATTCGGGTCATTCGGTCTAAATAAGCTCCTGTCCAGGTTTGATCGTTGCTCAAAAATCCACCTAAACCGTGGGTTTCTAAATTGGCTTCGTCCATTACCATCAAACCGTATTTATCGCATAATTCATAGAAATAAGGATCATCCGGAAAGTGAGAAGTACGTGTAAAGTTGAAATTGAATTTCTTCATCAACTTTACATCTTCTTCTAAATCCTGATGATTGACTGCTTCACCACGAGACGGATGATGTCCGTGATGATTGACACCGTAAACATAAGTCTCTTTGCCGTTTATGAGCATTTTGCCATTCGTTTTAGAAAATTCAATCGAACGGAAACCTATTTTTGATGTTTTTACTTCGCTTATACTTCCGTCGGGATTTTTGAGCGTCATTACCAAAGTGTATAAATTTGGTTTTTCGGCACTCCATTTCAACGGATTTTTTATAGTTTCCTGAAAAAATCCGAAACGCACTTTGTCCAAACGTGGCGATACTTCGCTGATGATATCTATTGCTTTTCGGACTAAAGGTTTTTCGAATAAAGGCTTATTGTTCGCATCGTACAATTGCACTTCAAAAGTGTGATTTTTGATCGTGTCTCCTGTCAAATTATCCAAACGCGGACGCAATTGAAAAACCGCGTCTTTGTATTCCTTATCCAATTTGGTCTGTACAAAAAAATCCTGAATACGAAGTTTTGGCTCTGCCATAATATACACTTCGCGCTGGATTCCGCTTAAACGCCAATGATCCTGATCTTCCAGATACGAACCATCGCTGTAACGGAATACACGTACCGAAAGTATGTTTTCGCCCTTTTGTAAATAAGGCGTAATATTAAATTCTGAGGAGTTAAAACTGTCCTCTCCATAACCCAAAAACTTACCATTTAACCAAACCTGAAAAGCCGAACTTACACCTCCAAAATGAAGTGAAACCGTCATTCCATCCCAATTAGCGGGTACGGTAAATTTGCGTTGGTACGACCCAATCGGGTTATCATCCTGAGGTACAAAAGGTGGATTTACCGGTCGGAAAGAATACACGGCACTCTTATAAATTGCCTGCCCGTAACCTTGCAACTCCCAGTTTGAAGGCACTGGAATTTTATTCCATCCTTTTACTTCTGATTTGTAAAAATCTTGTGGTGCTTCTTGTAGGTTTTTGGCAAATTTAAAATTCCAGTCACCATTTAGGACTTGAATTCTACTCTTCATTCGATTGCCTTCGAGCGCATCGGCTACGGTAGCATACGAATACCCTGTAGCACGAGCCGGTTGACGATTGATCCCTGAAACCATTGGGTTTTCCCAAGGTGCATCAGAATACACTTGCGCCAGACGAGGTACTCCGGCAGGCTCACCTGTTACTAATTGAGCTTTTGCTTCATAACTTGTAAATAATAAAATGCAAAATGCAAATACCAATTTAAGAGTCGAAAATCGAAACTTGGAAAAGTGATGAATATGAATTGACTTAAACATTTGTTTGTGTGTTTTTTTAGTGTTCTTGTCATTCCGTAGGAATCTCAGTAACATGAGATTCCTACGGAATGACAAACTGTGTCTTAATACTTAATTCTTCCTACTTAATACTTTTACTTCTTCTCTTTCTTCTCTGGCGGTGCAACAAAATTCAGTTTGCTTTTGCCTATATCTTTAGAAGTCGCCACGGCAATTCCTCTTTGTTCTGCTTTGTTCACTGCACAATAGAAATGATATACGATGCCATTGTGCTTAACGACAAAGGATTTGTGTGCAAACATATTGTCATATGGTTCTGATGACTCAATTAAATTGTCGCCTTTCCAATCTTTCCAATGAATTAAATCGTTTGAAACTGCAAAACGGTTAAATGCACCCTGATCCCAACCCGTCCAGAAAGCGCCGAAATAAAACATTACCCAGGTATCGTTGATTCTCTGAATGAAAGCGTCGCCTGTAATACCTCTGTGGTTATTTAATACTGGATTTTTTCCGAAACGTTTCCATGTTTTCATGTCGTCTGAAACTGCCATTCCGATTCGTTCCGCACCTTTTTGAGGTTTCAAACTGTCTCCTCTCGCATTATAATACATAACAAAATTATGCCCAGTCAGTTTGTCTTTGTCACGAATAACGCTGTTTTTGTACATCGTACTATTGTCCCACCAGCTTACGTCTTTGTCTTTTGGAGTCAAAACCGGATTTTCTAATCTTTGAAATTCATGTGGTTTTGTGGGTGATTCTTTCGTATATGCCATTCCGATAGATAAAACTCCGGCTTCGTAACCCTTGCTGTCTCCGCCAAAATAACTCATCCAGTATTTGTCATCATATTTCTCCCATTCGTAGCTTCCGCCCCAAGTTGGGTCTTGCAATGAAATATATCCTGCTTTTTGGTTCACATCCCAATGTTTTTCGTTTTCTGAAAAAGACATTACTTTTCCTAAATGTTTCCAGTTTAACAAATCATCACTTTCTGCCAGCCAGGTTTCGTAACCTCTTCCGTCATAAATCAGATAGGTCATAAACCATTTTCCATCTTTTCTAAAAACAGAAGGACAATCCATTTTATAGGAGTTGTCGGTTGGCACCATTACCAAACCGTATTTATAAGGCGTTTTTACTTCGTTGTAAATCTCCTGCATTACGGTATCTGTTATCTCCCGTTTTTTGTAATGCGTGGCACAACTAGTCATTAGTAATGTTATAATTCCGGTTAAGAAATATTTTACTTGGTTTTTCATTTTATAATTTTATTAAGCCACGGATGATACGGATTGAACCGATTTCCACGGATTTTATTTATTTTTTTTGCCATTGATTAAAATGATTTTCACAGATTATTTCCTTAACAATGAAAAGAAATCTGCCTAATCTGCTAAAATCTGCGTGCTGATATTTTTTATGGCACGCAGATTTGAAATGATTTTTGCAGATTTTTATTCTTTTGACATTGAACTATCTGTGTAAATCTGTAAAATCAGTTTAATCTGTGGCCAAATTTTATTTCAATTCTTTTAATTTAGATTCCATGACCTCTCGGTTCAATTTTACTTTTACCATTCCGGTTGGATGAAAACGTCGTTTCAAATCAATGGCATTATATACAATCGTATAAACGTCATTTCCTTCGGGAATTAAACAAAGCGGTGTACGCATGATATCCCACCATTTATCTACTTTGGTTTCTATCGGTAAATAATGCGCTTCCGACCAATTAATTCCATCTTTTGAAAGTGTATAACCCATCATATTTGGCAAATGATGTCCCCAGCCTTCTGGTCCTCCATCAAAAACGGCAATGTATAAACCGTTTGGCAATTGACTCACAATTGGGTTTTCAACAAATTGAGGATGTATCGTTTTTATTGGTTCCAAACCTTTGTCTTTTCTTTGCCAAGGGCCTTCCAAACTTTTGGATTCGGCCAAAGCCACAAACCAGCCTTTACCCGATTTCTTCGGATAATCTGCCCAAGATTCAAACGGATAAGCTCCGCTGTAAAATCCGAACCATTTCTCTCCAACTTGGTATGGAAAAAAAGAAGCCACTCCCTGACGACCTTCCCAAGGCTGAGAGTCCAGACCCGGCTCCATAATGATTCCCATATCTTTGTATGGACCGCCAATTCCGTTGATTCCTTCAACAGTGGATTCGCAACGCCAGATTCTACCAAAAGAATGATTCGGCTGAATTTCTTTGTGAACGGTATAAGCCAAATAATAGCCGTACCATTTATTTGCTTTTTCATTAAAAACCGGCATATAGGACCAAATCGCACCACGACGGTCGTTCATCGGATTATCATCTTCGGTAACGGCGTACGTTCCGCTGGCCTGATAAATCGTAGATTCTCTCTTCCAGTGAATGGCATCTTTACTTGTCCAATGTCCGATTTTAGTTTTCACACGATCATAGTACATTTCGATACCCATTTCTCCTGCTCTTTCCGTTGGAAACATATGATAAGTATCTCCAACTTTAACCACTCGACCACCTTCAAAGCCTCCTTGAATTCCTTCAGTTCCAGGAAATCCTTCATCAATAACGGCTTTGTTTTCGCCACCGATAATTTCAAAGAGTGGTTTTTCATCTGAAAATCCTTCAATGATATAAGTTGGATTCCAAAGTCTTCCGTCTAATTGTTCGGCGTTTCTTGTTGCCAATTGTTGGCTGTTTTTTACCACTCCCAAAATCGCAAACAAGCCTTTTTGGTTTGGCAAAATAGTCTGCGTTCCTTTTGCGAAAGCGATAGCATATATATTTACGGGAGGTAAACCTGTAATTGTAGCTCCATTTTCTAAAACCAATTTGGCATTTTCTATTTGATTTGGTTGAAGATATTCCTTGTTATTTGCATCTTGAAAAACTCCAATAAGTAATTGTGCATTTTCTTTAAATTTTAATTTTAATGGAGCATTTGTTCCATTCTTATAAGCATTTAAAGGAAGCTCAATTCCTCTCAACCCTTTCAATTCGGGTGCTAAACCAACAATATTGTGTTTGCTTCCTGAAAATACATGAGCGTATTGGGAAGTTTTGAATGTTTTATAATTGGATTTCACCACTTCAAAAGAAGCGGGTTGCCATGAGGTGGTTTGTGCTTCTGCAAATTGAATGCAGGTTGAAAACAGTACCAGAAAAGCTGTTTTTAATTTGAAATTGTATTTTGTGTTTTTTGAAAACATTGGTTTTTATTTTAAAACTTTAACTCAATCTTGTCATTTCGACGAAAGAGAAATCACATTTGCTAAATCCGTACGGTGTGTTGCTCTCGCTATGTGATTGCTTCGTTCCTCGCAATGACTATAGTGCTTTATAACTCACTTTATAATCCACATTCGGTTTTACCGTCAATTGGTATTTATTTTTAGCTAATTCTGTGACCGTTCCTGAATTTGCTTTTGGTTTGCTTTTACTTTCGATGATTAGTTTTCCTTCGCCTTCGGCAGATTTCACTTTAATCTCCGTTTTGCTTACATATAAAGTTACTTCCCCTTTTGGTGTTGGCACTTTTCCTTCCATCCATTGCAATCCTCCTAAATTTGGTTTAATTTCATATTCAGCATAACCCGGAGCGGTTGGTTTTACACCTAAATAATATTTTCCTAGCAAATAAATCGGGCTGGAACCCCAGGCATGGCAAAGACTTTTTCCATAAGGGCGTCCGTACATCGCTAAATGTTCTGTTCCTTTTTTCGTTGGGTTGTATTCTTCCCAAAAAGAAGTAGCGCCTTCATTTAACATTCCGCCCCAATAGTCTTTCATTTCTTTCAGCACATAATCTTGTTCGCCCATAGCGCACAAGGCTTCCAACTCATAAAAACGCATATACGGAGTTGTGATTTTCAACACTTTATCATTGAGCAAAACCTTATTTTTTATACTTTGTTTTTGTTCTTCATTAAAATAATTGAAGAAAATACCAAACATATTAGCGTATCGGGTTACAATATCCTGCATTTTACCGTCGATACGCTGGTGCTTCATCACGTTTTCTTTTTTATCCCAAAACACATCAAATAATTTTGTTTTTAAATCATTCCCTAATTTTTGATATTGTTTTTGATCTTCTTTTTCACCTGCAATTTCAGCACTAACTGCCATGGCTTCTAAACTTCTCGCCAAAAGCATTTGCTCAAAACTTACCTCGCCGGTTTTTGGTAATCCGTTCGCCCAATCAATAAAAACCCAATCGCCTTCTAATGGTTCTAGGAATCCATTTGCGTTTCTTCTTTTTAAGCAGAATTCCATCAGTGATTTCATTCGTGGATAAAAAGTTTTGATAAATTTCGTATCCCCCGTGTGTAAATAGTAATCGTAAACACCCACAAACCAATAAAGCGAATAATCCATTATGATATTAACGTGAGCCGTCACAGGTTCTTTTCCACGAAGCGCCAACAACGTACGTTCTACAGAAGCCGAATCAAAGAACAAATAGTAATTCATTAAATAACTTTGATAAGCATCACCAGACCAAACCCAACGGTCGCGTTTAATTCCGTCGATGAAAAATTCGCGGGAAGTTAAATGCATCGTGTAAGCCGACACATCCCAAATTTGATTCAATTGCTGGTCTGAAGATTTGAATGCACCACGATACTCTAATGGCAAATATTCATACAGCATCGAAATAGAATCATATTTTACACCTGCATCTGCTTGTACCTGAACATAACGGAATGCTTTGGATCCATTATGGGTGTAGGTTTCAGGCTGGTTTCCATCAAAAGATAAATGATCTAGTGTCTCACATTTGGCTGTATCCAGAGCTTCCTCACGAGATTCTCCATAATAAAGTGCCAGTTTCCCTTTTCCTTTTAAACCGTGAATTTTAATATAACCAAAAGTTTCTTTACCAAAATCAACCAACTGACCCGCTCCTGCTTTTTCAGTTTTTTTGGCATTAAAAGGTTTAGTGGTTAGTTTAAACTCCGAAGGTTTTTTGTCCGGTGAATTGAAATTCCAGGAACCAACAGGAACCCAGGGCGTACCGGATTGTTGTGCTTTTCCATTTTCATCAATCCAAAGTTTATCTTCATTGGTTACCTTCCAGGAAGCATCAGATTTGACATATTTACCCGCAATATAAATAGCCGGCAACACTTCCTGATTGTACACTTTAAAGGAAATTTTGTGTTTTCCGGCAGGGATTTTTATTGATTTTGGCTGCCCATAAATTTGAACACCATCTAAAAGTAATTGAAAAGGTCCTTCCGAGTAGATTTTTACCTCATCTGGTTGTGGAATATCCACTTCTGTTTGAAAAGTGACCAAGGCATAAGGACTATAATATTGCCAAAGTGGTGGAAATACCGCTTCACGCTCGGTGCGTCTTACCTGCATTTTATTGCTTAACCAAACTTCAAAATCGCCAGGATACCAAATCCAAGTTTGAGCTGAAGCAGCTTCTGATAAAAGCAATAGTGCTCCAACACATAAAAACGTTTTTAAACTCTGGCGTAAAGAAGTTAATTTGGTCATATTAATTGAAATTAAAAATAAAATATAAACTCAAAATTGTCAATCCAAGTAAAGTAAATAACAATTTCACTTTTCTGCTAGTTTTAGGAACATCTGTTTCGCTTACGAAAGTAGTTTCTGGGTTTTTATCTAATAATGAAATGATAATTGCAGCAATCATTAAAACTACAAAAATGTAAAAGGATATCAATAAAAAATGTGGCCAAACTGGATATTTATCAGCTGGAAAAATCCATAAATACAAAACTCCAACAAATAAACTAAAGCCAGAACCCCATGAAAGAGTAGCATTTACCGCTTTTTTGGTGGTACGTTTCCAAAAAACGCTTAATAAGAAAACAACAGATAAGGATGGTGCCAAAAAGCCTAAAACCGCCTGAAAGATGTTGAATAAATTTTGCCCTTTGATATTATCAATTGCTACTGCGATCAAAATAGCAAATATACAACCTGCTGCAATGGTCAAACGTCCAATTTTAATTTGGTCTTGAATTGATGCATTCGGATTAATTTTTTTTACATAAATATCATTGGTAAAAACAGTGCTCAAAGCATTTAATGACGAGCCAATTGTAGCTACCAAAACGGCAATCATCACACAAATTACCAATCCATTCATTCCACTTGGAAATAAATTCGTTACCATTGTCATATAAGCTAAATCGGAATTTTGCCCTAATTCTGGATATAAAACATAGCAAAGGATTCCTGGTAAAATGAATAAAGGCAAAGCCAATACTTTTAGCCAGCCGATAAAATTAACCCCTAATTGTCCTTGTTCTAAATTTTTAGCACCCAAAACACTCTGAACCATCGATTGATCAGTACAAAAGAAAGCTACTGCGGCTACCGGATAACCCAATAAAATGGCAGGCCAAGGATAATGTGCATCATTGGCTGGCTGAGTCAAATTCCAAAAATTAGACGGTGTTTTAGCAATTAAAGCTTCTATACCACCTACTTTTTGCAATCCTAGATAAGACAAGGTAAGCGAAACAACAATCAACAAAATCATCTGAAAAACATTCACTTTAGCAATGGCTTTCAAACCTCCTGCAAACGTAAAAATTCCAGAGAAAACTACTAAAACTGTTACGCTCTGCCACATGGGAATCCCTAAAATCTGACGAACCAAAACACCTCCGCTAAACAATCCAAGAGACAGCCAGCTTACCAGAATTTTAACCATTGCATACCAAGCCAAAATAGTTTGAGTACTATCGCCATAGCGTTTTCCCATATATTCTGGCATCGTGCTTACTTTACTAGCAATGTAACGCGGTGCAAAAACCATCGACAAAAGCAATAAAAAGACAAAAGCATACCACTCAAAATTTCCTGCTACAATTCCGGTGGCGTAACCAATACTAGCAAAAGCTAATAATGAAGAAGGACCTACATTGGTTCCCCACATATTAAAACCGATATTATACCAATTCAGTGAATTTCCCGCCATAAAAAGCGTTTCATTTTTCTTGCTTTGTTTTACACTGACCACATAACCAATGATGAGCAAAATCACTAAATAAGCACCTACGATTACAAAATCGAGTGTGGTTAATTTTTCGTAGATACTGTTATTCATAGTCCGTATTCGTTAAGAACATCAGCTATTTTTACTGGCATTCCTGTTTGTAAAGTTTTATCCATCGCTTGTAACAAAGCCACGGTTCCTATCCCTTCTTTCATGTCTGGATAAGCCGTGAAATTCTGCTCAATACTATCAACAAAATATTCTAAGTAGTTTTGATATTCTCCACCGTGATGGCTTTGTCCTTCAAAACGGAAATAATATTTAAGGGTTGAATCTCCCCAATGAATAATTTTCTCTTCACCTGTTTTATCGGTAACTGAATAACGCAATTCATGATAATCAGCTTGGCTTGCACCTTCTGTTCCTCTCAAAATCACACTCATTCCACTATCCCTTTTTGTTGGTTGTGTAGGCGAAGTATAAACACCGCTTACTCTGGCGATTCTTCCGTCAGTGGCTTTGAAAATGAAGTGCATGGTGTCTTCATTTTTTAAACCTGCAGCTGTACCATTGCTACTAATCATTCCGTAACCCATTACTTCTTCAATATTTGGAAGATACCAACGGATGAAATCTACGGGATGGCTCAAACCTCCATATAACCATTTGAATGATTGTAACAAAGACCATTCTTTTGCCAAAAACCATCTGTGATCGGCATGATAATGCGATTCTATTGTGATCAAATCACCAATTTCTCCAGCTTCAAAATCTTTACGTTGTCTTTTTGCTGGTTCAAAGAATCGTGAACTTTGTCCCACAAAAACCTTTTTACCTGTTTTTTCGCTTAATGCTAATAATGCTGCCGCATCCGAAAGATCATCAATAAAAGGCTTTGTACAAACTACATGTTTTCCGTGTAATAAAGCTTGTTTTACATGTTCGGCATGCAAATGATCGGGTGTGTAAATCGCAATAATATCAATTGAATCATCATTCAAAAGATCATCATAATTAGTTGTGTATGAATGAAAATCAAATTCTTTTGCTCTTTGTTTACACAATTCCTCATTTCTGTCACAAACTTTTACAAGCTCTAATTTGGAGCTTTCTAAAGCAGCTGACATTGTACTACGACCTTCACCAAGTCCCAGAATAGCTATTCTTAACATTGCTTTTTTGTTTTAGTTTAATGCCACAGATTAAAAGACTTCAAAGGATTTTTAATCCGTATCTACCTTTTAATGTGTGGCAAAATGTTTTAATTTATTTTATTTAAAAAAATCCAGGTTTCATCAGGTTTTGTTCCTTCAATTCCAGTTTGGTATTTTTTCATTAATGTGTTCCAATCGTTTACACGTGGATTATTTTCTATAGTTTTAGGATTCAGCTTATCCAAACTTTCTCCTTTTGGAATACTGATTATCAACATTAATTGACGTCCGTTTTTGAAAACCTGCAATTGCTGAAAATCAGCATTACAGAAACCTTTAGCCACTTCTGGCCACTTTTCAAATTGGGTTTTATGATAATCAACGTATTCCTGCTGTAACTTAGCATCATCAACCAAATTAGCTGTCAATACAATATTTTCCCACTCCGAAACAGGTTTTGTATCCTTACATCTTTCAAAATTTTGGAAATCATATATTGGATTATCGTAGATTTTTATCTCCAACGAAGGAAAGGCCAAGGCCAATTTTCTTTTCGTTCTTTCTGGCTGATTCATTAAACCATAAATCACCAAATGATTTTTCCATTGGTACAATTCCTGACCAACAATTCGGAAGCCTTTTATTGTCGATTTGATTTTTTCTATATCCAAATCTTTTCCAATCAATTCGATTGCTACCGATTTTGGCATTTCTTGTAATCCCCAGGCTTCATCAATAACAACTTCTTTTTTCAAATTCGCATAAGAAGAACGGATACCTGCGTTTTCTTTGATTTTTGGATCAACAAAAGCATAATTGTCTTTCCAAATATTTCCTGCAGGACCGTTGTGGTTTTTCAAAATTTTCTGAATTGGAATCCAGTTATTTTGAATAGTAAAGCCTTGCGAACCTTCATCAGTATATAAATACAACCACAAAAATGGATCGTGTGCGTAAGGGCTATTATATACTTTATCGATATAATTTTCTTCAATTCGGCTATCTGGTTGAGAAGAAAGTGTGTAAATTCCAGCTACATCGTGCAAATGTTTAGCGTAATGATGAATTTTATTTCCAATAATTTTATTGTTTTTCATTACGTTCGCTGTGTGTGTCCAACCCCAACCCATTGAAATACCGCTATAAGGTATATCCGAAATTTCGTTGTGTTCAATGGATACATTTTTTATAAAACCTGCAGCAATTCCTAAACATCCCCAATCTTCGTTGGCTACATTGGTAATCATATTATCAGCTACCAATTCGTCTGAACAAATTTCCCTTTCGTCTTTAACAACTAATGGTAAATGAGCTTCGAATGGTTCTTCAGAAAAAACGCCTAAGCAAATTCCGTTTCCACCTATGTCTTTGAATAGATTTCCTTGAATACGGTTGTGATTCGTTCCTTTATTATAATCCAAACCTGTAGAAGATAAGTGCTCGAAACTACAATTTTCAAATACTGTATGATTAGCAAAATTAACTTCAACAGCTGCTCTCGGTCTTCCTACCCAACCTTGATTTTCTAAATTATCCTGATTTGGAGTTCCTGGTATTTTTAATTTATAAGCATCCAATAAATACATTCCTGCTTGCAACGGAACATGGCCTTGCTGTGAAGGACGGAGCCAATTGCTATATTGAAACGAAATTCCTTTGAATTGAAAATAACTCACTGGCGAATCGATAGTCCCTTTTACTTCTACTAAATTTTCTAGAACAGGCACAGTCACTTTGGCGGAAGCCATATTCTCTCCTTTTCTAGGAATGTAATAGATCTTAGCACTTTTTCTATCCAAAAACCATTCTCCGGCTTCGTTTAACATTGACATTCCGTTGTTTAAATAGAATGCTGAATTTCCGTTATTTTTAGAAATCCAAGGTGCTGGCCAAGGATGTTCGCTTTGGATACGACTTTCTGGTTTTTCAAAAGAAAGTCTGGCACTGTCTTTTTTAATTTCGATATTTTTGATGCGAAGATTGGCTACTGACCACCATTGCACAATCATCATTTCCATTCCTGGTTCGAACTTAACAGACTTGTCTTTGAAAGGAATCCAACAGGTTTCAGTAGCTGAATCCCATGATAAAATCCTATCCATAGTATTTCCTGCAGTACTTTTAGCCCTAACGGCTTTTACATCATTTACCCAAAGTTGACGGTAATTCAAGATCTCCCCAGCTTGTTTAGGCGCATCAGCTACCCACACAGTACCTGCTTTTAAACCATTGATAACTGTTGTTGTTTTCTTCCAATTTTTAATTGTAATTCCGCCGCTAAAAATAGGTTTTGCATTGGCAGCCGCTTCAATTGTGGTAGGACTTTCTGCTGTCCCAGAATCTTCGGGTCTGATAAATAAAGGTTCATCTAAATAATAAGTTCCATCCTCTACTATAATATGTATCCCGCCTTTTATAGAAGTATCTTTCAAGCGACGTAATTCTCTGGCTTTTCGAACCGCCATAGCAACTGTTGCCAACGGACTTTCTTTAGTTCCTAAATTAGAATCTTTTCCTTTTGTTGACACCCATATATCTGCAGCATTTGCCGTAAATAGTACTCCTAACAGGAAAAAAATTAAAATTAGTTTAGATTGTAGCTTTAAATTCATTATAAATTTTAATTATTATTTTTTGAAATATGTCAATTTTTCCAACTACTATAAATTGAAATACATTTATTCTTTTTATTAATTAATCCTATTTATAGTAAAATATTTCTTAGAATTTCATATTTTATCTAATAAATAATTATTTAAATCATAAAATTAATATTTATATAATTAATCTGTGTTATTTTTAAACAACGAACAATTCTATAAATATTTTGTATTTTAGCCCTTGGAAACCAACTTTGTAATCTTTCTTCTTAATTCATGGATACTTTAACATCAAATAACATACCAAAAAACAATACGGGAAATTCTGGTGTTTGGTGGCACGAAAAAAATCAGGGACCACTGGCCAACCTGCCTTTTATCAAACAATTTGGTAGTATGCGTTTTACTAAAGTTCAAATGGACGAAAACATGCGCCCTCATTTAAATGATGGTATTGAAATTCATTTTGTGACCAGCGGAAAATATGATTGGGTTGTCGAAGGAAATCAAATTGAATTATTGCCAGGTAATCTGTCGGTTACTGCTCCTTGGCATTGGAATGGTAGCCCAAACGGTAAAATGGATATTGGATATATCAATTGGATTATTATTAAACCTTTAGAATACAATCAAAAGAAAAAACTAAACCTAGGAAATTGGACAAAATTATCCAAAAACATACAGGAAAACCTTGGAAATCTAATTGCCGACAACAAAAATGTAGTTTTAGAAAAAGCGAAAACATTTGAAAAATATTTCACAGAAATTCGCAAAGAATTAGCCAATCAAGAGGAAGGTTTTGAAATAATGGTTGGTAATATTTTAGAGAACCTATTAATCGATTTGTACCGCCAACTTTCGAGTATGGAACTTAAAACCGTTGAGGAAACTAACTTTATAGATAAATTTACTAAAATCGTTTCTGAAGACATTAGCAAAAAATGGAATATTGACGATTTGGCTCATCAATTTGGAATGGGAAAAACTAAATTTACTTATGAGGTAAAAAAACTTACCGGGTATCCGCCTAACAGTTTCATCATCAATCTAAAAATTGAAAAAGCGATTGAATTAATTTTAAATCCTAAAAACAAATCAATGTCGGATATTGCCTATTCATGTGGATTTTCTTCACTACAACACTTTACCTCATCTTTTTTGCAAAGAACTGGAACGACTCCCGGAAGATATAGAAACCAAGAAACCTCTATCTTGAAAAAATAAGATTTTCAAAATAATTTATTTTTGAGGCTTTTTTAAACTAAAATTTTATCGAATAGAAAAGTATTTCATTCGGTTTGATTTGAATTCGTATATTCGGCCATTATTTGGAAAGACTTTATGATTGCAAATTTGAATGAAAAAAAATCCTATCCATGGATTGTTGTTGGGTTGTTATGGTTCGTTGCTTTATTGAATTATTTAGATCGTCAGATGCTTTCGACTATGAAATCAGCGATGATGATTGATATTCCTGAATTGGCGAAAGCCGAAAATTTTGGTCTCCTGATGGCTATTTTTCTTTGGATTTATGCATTGATGAGCCCTATTTCTGGAATTATTGCCGATAGGCTCAACCGAAAAAGAATTATTATTGGTAGTCTTTTTGTTTGGTCTGGTGTGACAATGGCGATGGGATATGCTAATACTTTCAATCAAATTTATATTTTGCGTGGTATTATGGGATTTAGTGAAGCATTCTATATTCCCGCTGCATTATCATTAATAGCCGATTATCACCAGGAAAAAACCCGTTCTTTTGCAATAGCCATTCATACCACCGGAATTTATTTAGGGCAAGCATTGGGCGGATTTGGAGCTACCATTTCCAAACATTTCTCCTGGCATTTCAGCTTTCACTCTGTTGGTTTAATTGGTATTTTATACAGTATTGTTCTAATCTTTTTCATACAAGAAAAGAAAAGCTACTATTTTGATTCTTCTAAAAAAACATCCATAGGAAATGAATTCAAGCAAATGTTTAAAGGATTTGGAATCTTATTCGGAAATATTTCTTTTTGGGTTTTGCTCTTTTATTTCTCTGCACCAAGTTTGCCTGGTTGGGCTGCCAAAAACTGGTTGCCAACCTTATTTTCAGATACCTTACATTTAGATATGTCTCTTGCAGGACCTATTGCAACCGTAACCATTTCGATGTCTTCATTCATAGGAGTTTTGATAGGCGGAGCCATTTCTGACAGATGGGTAATGAAACACCTTAAAGGGAGAATCTACACTAGTGCAATTGGATTATCGCTTACAATTCCAGCGCTTTTTTTGTTTAGCAATTGCTCTAGCATAGAAACGATTATTTTGGGAGCCATCCTTTTTGGACTTGGATTTGGAATCTATGACACCAATAATATGCCGATTCTTTGTCAGTTCGTAGCACCACGCTACCGCGCTACAGGGTATGGCATTATGAACTTTGTAGGGATTTCTGCAGGAGCTGTTATTACTGAATTTTTAGGAAAAGCAGCTGACAATAATGGTATGAAACCCGTATTTATTTTGCTATTATTTGTTGTGATTGCTGCCATTGTTTTACAACTCCTTAGCCTGCATCCTAAAACCATCGATATGAGGGAGGAAATTACTAATTCGTAACTTTTAAATCCAACTTTTTCATCAAAATACAAATGCCACAGATTAGAAGGATTTTCACTAATTTTTCCCCGCTTTCACAAAAACAAAATATTTTATAATACTTGTTCTGGATTAAAACTAAAAAAGCACATAAGAGTTTTTTGTCCTATGTGCTTTTGATTATTCTATTTACAGGTATAATCTATGTTTTATTAAATCTCTAACTTATAAAAAGATTTGGCATTCTCAAACCAAACTTTGTCTTGTTCCGCAGTTGTAAACTGAGTCAAATAGTGTTCTAAAGTTCCTACTACTTCTGAATAATTGGCGGCTATATTACAAACAGGCCAATCCGAACCAAACATTAGACGATTGGTAGAGAAACTTTCAAAAACAACATCTAAATACGGTTTTAAATCGGCTGGTTTCCAATTGTTCCAATCGGCTTCGGTGACCATTCCTGATACTTTGCAAACCACATTTTCTGCTTTGGCTATTTCTCGAATATTCTTTTCCCAAAAATCAATTTCTCCCAATTTGATATTAGGTTTTGCAATATGATCTATCACAAATTTTTGTTCTGGAAAACGATTGACCAAATCGATTGCTGCTGGTAATTGACGATGAAAAATTAATATATCATACGTAAAATCATATTCTTTCAATGCTGCAATTCCATTTCTGAAATCATTACGCAACATAAAATCATCCGCTTCGGCTTGCACTACATGTCGAAAACCTTTGATGATTGTATTGGCAGAAAAATGATGCAATCTTTCGCTAATATTTTCATTTCTTAAATCAACCCAGCCAACTACTCCTTTGATAAAATCATTTTTAGAAGCCAAATCAACTAAAAAATTGGTTTGCACTTCCGATTGATCTGCTTCGACAGCCACACAGCCTTGAAACTGGTTTTCAGTTAATAACGGCTGCAAATCTTCAGGTAAAAAATCTCTTTGAATATTCTTCATCGAATCATCAATCCAACTATCTCTAATGGGATCAAATTTCCAAAAATGCTGATGGGAATCAATTCTTTTACTCATAGTTTTAGTTTAATTTACATCACTAATTAAAGCTCTGTCCAGGTGAACGTAACCACCTTCGACAAAAACAAATTGCCCTGTTGTATGCGAAGAACGATCTGAAATGATGAAAAGTGCTGTATCTGCAATTTCTTCTGTTTTCGTCATACGAGATTCGAATGGAATACTTTTGTTTATTTTTTTCAAAACCGCTTCGCCATCTGGTACCGTTTTAATCCAATCCTCGTAAGCTGGCGTATAACATTCGGCAATAATTATTGCATTCGAACGAATTCCAAACTGAATCAAATCTACCGCCCATTCTCTGGTTAACCCAAGCACTCCCCCTTTTGCGGCAGCGTAACCTGAAGTTCCACCCTGACCTGTCAAAGCTACTTTGGAACCTATGTTTAAGATATTTCCTTTGGATTCTTTTAGATACGGAAGCGCAAATTTTACTAACAAAAAGTAACTTACTACATTCAGTTTTAATGAATTCATAAACTCGTCGTAAGTAGCGTCTAAACCAGCGCCATCATTTACTCCTACGTTATTGATAACCGCATCAATTCTCCCGTATTTTTCAATGATTTTAGCAACTGCATTTTCCATTGCTACAGGATCCGTTACATCAGTTTGAACAAATAAAGCATCTATTCCTCTTTTTTGCAAAGCTTCTGCATAACCAAATCCTCTACTGTTTCTATCTACCAAAGCCGGAATTGCACCTTCATCAGCCAAGCGATTGATAATGGTTTCTCCAATACTTCCCTGCTTACCAGCCGAGCCTGATACAACTACAATTTTTCCTTTTAAATGTAAATCCATGATTTTATCTATTTTTTAGAATTAATTTAATTCTATAATTGCTTTGATAGTATTATTTTTAGGATCAATCCATTTTCCAAACACATCGATCATATCTGAAAAATCAGCTCTGTGAGTGATGTATTTTTTGGGGTCGATTTTACCCGCTTTTAAACATTGCATTACATATTCAAAATCTTCGATAGTCGCATTTCGGCTGCTCATCAAAGTGGATTCTCTTTTGTGGAAATCAGGATGACTGAAACTCAATTCTCCTTTTTGCAATCCTACTAAAACAAAACGACCACCATGTGAAATATAATTGAAAGCACTGTTCATTACTTTTTGATTCCCAGTGGCATCGATTACCACATTGGCCATATCTCCATTAGTTAATTCTGCCAATCGAGCAGCTACATCTTCATTCAATGGATTGATGGTTTCGTCAGCTTGTAAAGCTTCTTTACAGAAATTCAAACGGTAATCGTTAATATCCATTACAATTACTTTTGCACCAGCAATTTTAGCAAATTGAATTAGCCCTAAACCAATTGGTCCAGCACCCATAACCAAAACTGTATCAGTCGCTTTTACAGCTGCTCTACGCACACCATGCGCTGCAATAGCCAATGGTTCAACTAATGCCAACTCATCAAAATCCAATCCTTGTCCGTGCAGTAAATATTGTTCTGGAATCGTGATATACTCTGCCATTCCACCATCAATATGCACTCCAAAAACTTTGATATTAGCACAACAATTGGTTAACCCATTTCGGCAAGCCACACATTTTCCACAACTAAAATAAGGAATAAAAGTAACTTTATCGCCGGGCTGAAAACCTTTGGCATTTCCTTTTATATATTCGGCAGCCAATTCATGACCCAAAACTCTTGGATATTCGAAATACGGTTGAGTTCCGCCAAAAGCGTGAATGTCGGTTCCGCAAACACCAATTCTTCTAATTTTCAAAAGTACTTCGCCCTCTTTTGGCTCTGGCATTGGTTTCTCTTTTAGTAAAAACTCTTGCGGTTTTTCGCAAACAATATATTTCATGTTGCTTTATTATTTAGAGTATGCTTTCGCTACTTGTTTACTAGAACCTAAACCTTCGATTCCTAACTCAATTACGTCTCCAGCTTTGATATAAATTGGATCTGGTTTGATTCCTAATCCAACTCCAGGAGGTGTTCCTGTACTAATGATATCTCCTGGCATCAAAGTCATGAATTGGCTTAGATAATGCACTAAATAAGGAATTTTGAAAACCAAGTTTAAGGTATTACTGTCTTGGAATTTCTTCCCGTTAACCGTTAACCACATTGGTAAATTATTTACATCGGCAATTTCATCCTGAGTAGCCAAGTATGGCCCTAGAGGCGCAAACGTATCACAACCTTTTCCTTTTGCCCATTGTCCGCCCATTTCTATTTGAAAAGCTCTTTCGCTATAATCATTCAATAAAGCATAACCGGCTACATAATCCAAAGCTTCAGCTTCTTCAACATAACTTGCTTTTTTACCCACTACAAATGCTAGTTCTACTTCCCAATCCGTTTTTTGACTGTTTTTAGGAATAATCAAATCGTCGTTTGGTCCGCAAAGCGAAGTAGTTGATTTGAAAAAAATAATCGGTTCTGTTGGAATTGGAGCTCCAGTTTCATGACAATGATCAACATAATTTAAACCAATACAAATAATTTTTGAAGGTCTAGCAATTGGAGAACCCAAACGCACCTCTGCTCCTACTTCAGGTAAAACTGGATTACTCTCTAAAGCTTTTTTTAATTTCTCTAAACCATTATCATCAAAAAAGGCTTCATTAAAATCCGTAACAATTGAAGAAACATCATATCTTTTTTCTCCAATTAAAACTCCTGGTTTTTCCTTTCCTTCTGCTCCAAAACGTATTAATTTCATTTTTTTTTATTTATTAGTTACTAAGTTACTGAGTTTCTAAGTTCCTAAGTTTTTTTTTAACATAGCAACTTAACTGCTTAGACCCTTAGCTACTTTTCTATTTATTTTTTTCTTAGAAACTTAGCAGCTTAGAATCTTAGCAACTCTTTTTTAATTATTTAATTTTATAAAACCTCCGTCAATTGGGTAATCTGAACCTGTAATAAAACCGGCTTCATCACTACATAAATACAATGCCAAAGCTGCAATTTCATCAGGTTTCCCCATTCTGCCGATAGGTTGCGATTTTGATAATTTTTCGAAAATTTCCGCTTCATTTCCTGGGTAATTTTTATTGATAAATCCATCTACAAAAGGCGTATGTACACGCGCTGGAGAAATCGAATTGCAACGAATTCCTTCATTAATATAATCTTTAGCAACAGACAATGTCATAGACATTACTGCACCTTTTGCAGTTGAATAAGCAAAACGATCCGGAATTCCGACCCACGAAGCAATCGAGGCTAAGTTCAAAATTACACCTCCATTTGACAAACGAAACTGAGGAATGGCAGCAAACAAACAGTTGTAAACTCCTTTTACATTGACATTCATCACACGGTCAAAATCAGCTTCGGGTGTGGTATCTACTTTTCCAACATGGGCAATTCCTGCGTTGTTAATCAAAATATTGATATTTCCTATTTTCTCAAATGTAGCAACCACTTCTTTTTGATTGGCTACATTACAAGCGTGTGAAAATACTTTTCCTCCCAATTGCTGAATGTCGTTTACAGCTTCTTGAGCACTTTCGGTTGTTAAATCAAGGATATGCACTTCCGCTCCTTGTTTGGCAAATAAAGTAGCTATGGCTCTACCAATTCCGCTTCCTCCTCCAGTAACTACTGCTTTTTTATTTTGTAATGAAAACATAATTTGTTTAATTTTTAATTTTATTTCTTGAATTCTAAAGCACTAAAATAAGGATTAGTTTCTTTAGAATCGTTGTTTCATTTTTGATTATTATACTATTTATATATTCTTCAGTATTGGGGATTCTTAGAAGAAAAGCTGTTTTGCTTTTAGTATTTACACATAAAATAAATGTTCTTTTTACATTTACAAAGATAAAACTTAATATGAAAACCAAACGTTAATTTTAAATCCATCCTAAAAAAATGATTATTATTAAACATAATACTACTTTTTCCAAACATTTTGCATAATATGTAATAATTAATTATAATGTTTTCTAAAAAAGAAATCATATAATATTGGGTTTTGAATCTAATTTCTATATTTGTAAATGTGTTAATTACATTTATAAACTTAGATTTAAAAAAATGAAAAAGCTGAAAGGAATTACATGGAATCACACTAGAGGTTTATTGCCAATGGTAGCCACTGCTCAACGTTTTACCGAGCTAAATCCAGGTATTGAAATTAGCTGGGAGAAAAGAAGTTTACAAGAATTTGCCGATGCTTCGATTGAAGATTTAGCCAAAAGATTTGATTTATTAGTTATTGACCATCCTTGGACGGGTTTTGGTGCCGATACAAAAACTATTTTGCCCTTATCCGATTATTTTTCGCCAGAATACATAAAAGATCAAGAAATCAATACCGTTGGTTGTTCTTATGGAAGCTACGTTTTTGACAACAAACTTTGGGCATTACCTATAGACGCAGCCACTCCTGTAGCTGCAGCACGATTGGATATTTTAGAAAAAAAAGGATTAAAAGTTCCTCAAACTTATGCCGATTTATTGGCTTTGGCCAAAAAGGGATTAGTTGCTTTTGCTGGAATTCCGGTCGATTCGCTAATGACTTTTTACTCTTATTGTTGCAGTTTGGGCGAACCTCCGTTTCTATCAAAAGAAAAAGTAATTTCTACTGAAATCGGGGTCAAAGCTTTGCAAATGCATCGCGAATTGGCTCAATTAATGGATTCTGCCAATTTCAATAGAAATCCAATTCAGGTGTATGAAGCAATGGTCAATACTGATGAAATTGCGTACTGCCCTTTTGCTTACGGTTATTCTAATTATTCAAGAATTGGCTACAGCAAAAATTTGCTTCATTTTTACGATTTAGTACAACTGAATGACTTTCCGATGATTAGTTCTTTGGGTGGCACTGGTCTAGCGGTTTCTTCTTTTAGCCAGCACATTCCAGAAGCCTTACAATATGCCGAATTTACTGGTTCATCACAGGTGCAACAAAATATTTTTGCCGATAATGGCGGTCAACCTGGACATTTACAAGCTTGGAAAAGCGAACGCATCAATCAACTGACTCATGATTATTTCAAAAACACATTACCCGCTTTAGAACGTGCTTTTTTACGTCCGAGATATTCTGGACACATGTACTTTCAAGATCACGCAGGCGATGTGGTTCGTGATTATTTATTGAATGGTGGAAATGAGATTGCTGTTTTGGATGAAATGAATGCTCTTTATGTAAAGTCTTTAAACCTATAACCAAATGAGACCATTAGAGGGATTAGTTGTATTAGAATTTTGTCAATTTTTGGCAGGCCCTTCAGCAGGGTTAAAGTTAGCTGATTTAGGAGCGAGAGTCATTAAAATTGAGCGACCTGTAAAAGGCGAAGCCTGTCGACAATTGAGTATCAAAGACCTTTTTGTTGATGACAGCAGTCTGCTTTTTCATACCATCAACAGAAATAAGGAATCCTTTGCGGCTGATCTTAAAAATCCAGATGATTTAGTTTTGGTTAAAAAACTAATCGCCAAAGCCGATGTTATGACCCATAATTTTAGACCGGGTGTCATGGAAAAAATAGGATTAGCATTTGCAGATACATTAAAAATTAACCCTAAAATAATATACGGAACGGTAAGCGGTTACGGCAATGACGGGCCGTGGGCGAAAAAACCAGGGCAAGATTTGCTTTTGCAATCGCTTTCTGGATTAAGTTGGCTGAGTGGTACGCAAAATCAAGGGCCGGTTCCTTTTGGAATTGCAGTTGCCGATTTAATGTGTGGGAATCATTTTGTACAAGGAATTTTAGCCGCTTTACTCAAAAGAGCCAAAACCGGAAAAGGCGTTTTGGTCGAAGTGAGTTTACTCGAATCGATTTTGGACGTGCAATTTGAAGCTATAACTTCATACCTCAATGATGGAGGACAACAACCACAAAGAGGAAATATCAAAGGAAGTGCTCATGCTTTTTTAAGTGCTCCTTATGGTGTTTATCAAACGCAGGATGGCTATATTTCGTTGGCCATGGGAGATTTACTTTTCATCGGAAATACTTTAGGAGTTGACTTAAATAAGTATTCAGACAAACATCAATGGTTTGCACAGCGGGATGAAATTCGACAATTGTTAGCCGATCAAATTATTCAAAACACATCGGATTATTGGATTGAAATATTACAAAACAAAGGCATTTGGTGTGGAAAAGTTTTCAATTATCAAGATTTGAACCAACAGCCATTTGTAACCGATTTACAATTGAAACAAACAGTCAAAAATACTGCTGGCGAAACGATGATTACCACAAGAATTCCGATTCGACTGGATGATAAAGCATTATTAAGCGAAAAAGCCGCGCCTCAAGTTGGCGAACATAATACCATTATTCACGAACAATTTTTATCCGAATAAACCCCATGAAACCATTAGAAGATTATTTAATAGTAGATTTTAGCCAATTCCTTTCAGGGCCATCGGCGAGTTTGCGTTTGGCTGATTTGGGTGCTCGTGTCATAAAAATTGAGAAACCCGGCACAGGTGATATTTGCCGAACTTTATATACTTCGGATTTGATTATGAACGGAGAATCTTCCGTTTTTCATACCATTAACCGAAACAAAGAATCTTTTGCAATTGATTTTAAAGAACCAGCAGCATTAGAACAATTAAAAAAATTATTAGCCAAAGCCGATGTGATTATGCACAACTTCAGACCGGGCGTAATGGAACGTGTAGGTTTGAGTTATGAAGATGTAAAAGCCATTAATCCAACCGTAATTTATGCTTCTATTTCAGGTTACGGCAATCACCCCGATTTGAAAGATTTACCTGGGCAAGACTTGTTGTTACAATCGCTGACGGGCTTAACTTGGCTAAGTGGCAATCAGGAAAATGGCCCAGTTCCTATGGGGCTATCGATTGTGGATATGTTAGCGGGAGCGCATTTGGCACAAGGAATTTTAGCCGCTTTGTATCGAAAAACAACTCAGAATTGTGGAGGAACTGTAGAAGTGAGTATGTTAGAATCAGCTTTCGATTTTCAGTTTGAAACCCTTACTACTTTCTTTAATGATGGTGGCGAATTGCCTGTTCGAACACAATCCAATAATGCACATGCTTATTTAGGCGCGCCTTACGGAATTTACCAAACTAAAAACGGTTATTTAGCTTTGGCTATGGGCTCTATTCCAGTTTTGGCTTCACTTTTGCAATGTGATGAACTGTTGCAATTCCCTGAAAATAAATTTGAATTGAGAGATACAATCAAAAATATTCTAGCCAATCATTTGCAAACACAAAACACAGAATTTTGGTTGAACATTTTAGAACCAGCTGATATTTGGTGTGCCAAAGTTTTGAATTATAAAGAGCTTTTTGCCGAAGAAGCTTTTAATATTTTAGAGTTTACACAAAAAGTAAATATGCTTGACGGTTATTCGTACGAAACGACCCGATGCCCAATTAGAATTGATGGCGAATATTTTACTTCAACAAAAGGTTCTCCTAAATTAGGACAAGACAACGAACGGATTATAAAAAAACTGGACTAAAGCCCAGCCTTACAAAATATTTCGAGCCGATGGCTCTAAAACATAATAGTAAGAATTCCGTAGAAATGAAATATATTGTAGCAGCGGATTTCAAGCCGTTGGATAATGAATAAACAGATATTAATGGAAAAAATACGAATCGCTGTTAGAAAATTCGACCCGTTTGAACGTACGCTGCAAAAGCTATGGGATTTATTTTGTCAAAAAAAAAATATTCAGGTAGAAGCCGAAATGATTCCTTTCGAATTGAACGACTTATACGATCAAACCCTTGCTCAAAACGGATTAAAAAACGGTCTTTGGGATATTGCACACCTCAATACCGATTGGATTTTTGATGCTGCGAATGCTCAGGCCATTCTGGATTTAAACCCATTGATCAATCAAAATGCACCAGAAAATTATCCCGAAGGCTGGCATCAATCGTTATTACATTTGCAACAAATTAATGGTGGAACCTATGGACTGCCTTTTCACGATGGCCCGGAATGCCTGATTTATCGAAAGGATTTATTCGAAAATCCATTAGAAAAAGAAAATTTCAAAAAACGATTTGGTTATGAATTGCTTCCACCAAAAACCTGGATAGAATTTACCCAAATTTCCGAATTTTTCAATCGCCCGAAACAAAATTTATACGGCAGCGTTTTTGCCAATTATCCAGATGGCCACAATATGGTTTTCATTTTTTGTTTGCTGTTTTGGACACAAGGAGGTTCGTTGTTGGATTCTCAAAATCAAATCAATATCAACTGTTCAGAAGGTATAGCCGCATTGGATTATTATCGAAAAATTTCCAATAACGAGAAGGCTGTTCACCCACAATCCATAAATTTTGGTTCTGTCGAAGCTGGTATGGCTTTCGCCAAAGGGGAAGCTGCTATGACCATTAACTGGTTTGGATTTGCGTCAATGTGTGAAGTGATTGACGAATCCGAAGTAAAAGGGAAAGTTGATATTACAGAACTTCCGCATAACGAGAACCACAAAACAGCTTCTTTGAATGTTTATTGGCTCTACACGATTGGCACAGGAAGCAAACATCAAAAACTGGCTTACGATTTTCTGCGATTTGCAACTACGCCAGAATCCGATGCTTTGCTGACCAACGAAGGCGGAATTGGCTGCCGAAAATCAACTTGGAACAATGCTCAAATCAACGAGACGATTCCTTTTTACTACAAATTAGAAATGCTTCACGAAAATGCACTTACTTTACCACAAACTCCAATTTGGCCCAAAGTAGCCGAATTGATTGACCATATGGTTTTGACAGCTATTGAAAGTAATATTTCTTCCGAACAACTTTTAAAAGAAACACAACAATCAATCGAAAAATTATAATACGATGGATATACAATATAAACCTTTATTACCCAAAACAGAGCAGCCAATTATCATTATTGGTGCGAGTGGTATTGTAAAAGATGCTCATTTGCCTGCATATAAAATGGCAGGTTTTTCAGTTTTTGGCATTACCAATAGAACTATTGCCAAAGCACACGCCATGGCGGAAGAATTTGGCATTCCGAATGTTTTTGAAAACGTAGCCGAAGCGGTAAAACACGCTCCATCCAATGCGGTTTACGACATTACGGTTTTACCTGATCAATACATTGAAATTCTAGAACAATTGCCAGATGGTGCAGCCGTTTTGATTCAAAAACCTATGGGAAATGATTTGGCTCAAGCCAAAGAAATAGTAGCCGTTTGTGAACGAAAAAAACTGGTAGCATCTATCAATTTTCAATTACGTTTTGCTTCATTTGTGAGTGCTGCGCGCGATTTAATCAACAAAGGAATCATTGGTGATTTGTATGATTTAGAATTTAAAGTTACTGTAAATACGCCCTGGGAATTGTTTCCATTGATTAAAGAACACCCAAGATTGGAAATCCTTTTTCACAGTGTGCATTATATTGACTGCATCCGTTCCTTTTTAGGAAATCCAAAAGGAGTTTATGCCAAAACAACGCATCATCCTTTAAAGAAATTATCGTCTTGTCGTTCTTCGATTATTTTGAATTATGGCGATACGATGCGGGTGAATATCAGCACCAATCATGATCATCATTTTGGACCACAGCACGAAGAAAGTTACATTAAATGGGAAGGAACCAAAGGCGCTATCAAAGCCAAAATGGGCTTGTTAATGAATTATCCTGATGGTTTGCCTGATGTATTTGAATATTCGACTTTTAACGAGAAAACGAATGCATACGAATGGCAAAAAGTGGCCTTGGAAGGCTCTTGGTTCCCAGAAGCTTTTATTGGAACAATGTCCAATTTGATGCGATTTAAAGAAGGCTCGGATACTATTTTGCATACCAGTGTACAAGATGTTTTAGATACAATGAAAGTGGTCGAAGCTTGTTATATTAGCAATGCTAATGGAGGTGTTTCACTAGACGAATTGTAAAAAAATATTTTCACGCAGATTTGGCTAGATTTTCTATTTTTAATTGTTTTAAAAAAGAAAAAATGAACTTATTTACTTTTGAATTTACTTTTTCAATTTTGTCAAATCGAGCGCAGTCGAAACTTATTTCGAGTACTAAAGAATCTCGACTGCGCTCGATTTGACATAAAACATTTTTTCTGTATATTCAAAAACCTAAATGACCTTGATTAAACAACAGCCGCGTTAACGATTGAAGCGGCATCCTTTTTTGGCTTTTTCTGCCAAAAAAGATACAGCGGAAAGCGTGTTAAAACGCCCAAATAAAAAATTATAAAACAGTAATTTCGTAAAAAGTAATTACTAAAAACTAAAAATATGTACTTTAAATCCACTTTTTTTGAAGATTACCAACTCAATGAAAAAAGAGTTACTTTAGGCAGAACTATAACCGAAACTGATTTTGTGGTTCACGCAGGGCACACAGGCGATTTTTTTCCGCATCATATGGATGAAGAATGGTGTAAAACTCAGCCTTTTGGACAACGAATTGCCCACGGAACAATGGTTTTTAGCATTGGCATCGGTTTGACTGCTTCGGAAATAAATCCGGAAGCTTTTTCGAAAGGATATGATAGAATGCGTTTTGTAAAACCGGTTCATATTGGCGATACAATACATTCTGAAATCACCATTTCTGAAAAAGGAGAAGCCAAAAAACCTGATATGGGAACGGTTACTGAACACGTAGAAATCATCAATCAACGAGGCGAAGTGGTACTTGTGTGTGACCATTTATTATTAGTAAAAAAGAAATAACTAACAAACCTTAAATACAAATTATGCAAGTTACAAACCAAACGGGCGACCAACACGAAGTACCGACAGAACAAGGAACAGGAACTAACTATTTGTTGCCTTTTATTTTAATTACCAGCTTATTCTTCCTTTGGGGAATGGCACACAATCTGGATTCAATTTTGATTCCACACTTGAAAAAAGCGTGTGAATTGAACAACCGCCAGTCGACATTGATTGATACCTCAGTGTTTTTTGCCTATTTTATTATGGCAATTCCCGCAGGAATGTTAATCAAACGATTTGGTTATAAAAACAGTATTATTATTGGGTTGTTAGTTTTTGCAACGGGTGCCTTTTTATTTGTTCCTGCTGCCAATACAAGAACGTATGAATTGTTCTTATTTGCCTTATTTGTCATTGGTTGTGGTTTGACCATTTTAGAAACCAGTGCCAACCCTTATGCTGCCATTTTAGGACCAGCAGAATCATCATCAAAAAGATTGAATTTGGCTGCTTCTTTTAATGGATTGGCGGCAATGGTAGCCCCAATTGTGGGTTCAATGTTTATACTTTCAGGAAAAAACCATACAGCAGAACAAATGGCTGCAATGCCTGATGCCACAAGAGCTGCTTACTTATTAGAAGAAGCTTCGGCGGTAAAATTGCCTTATATAATTTTAGGAAGTGTATTGGTCTTGGTGGCTATATTGTTTTATTTTATGCATTTGCCATCAATGAAACCTCAACATACGGAAGCAGAAATCAAACCTGGATTTTTCTCTGTTTTGAAATTTTCACATTTAAGCTGGGCGGTAGCTGCTCAATTTTTTTATGTAGGTGCTCAGGTTTGTATCACGAGTTTCTTCATTAGAATTGCTCAACAAGGAGCTGGATTAGACGAAAAAACAGCTGGTTACTACTTGGGAATTTACGGTTTCCTTTTTATGGCAGGTCGTTTTATTGGAACCTTCTTTTTAAAATTCGTTAAAGATTATGTACTGCTTTCTATCTATTGTGTAATTAGTATTGCGCTTTGTTTAGTAGCTATTTACGGAACTGGAATTGTAGTGATTTATGCTCTTGGTGGATTAGGATTTTTTATGTCTATCATGTTTCCAACTATTTTCTCTTTAGGTTTGGTTGGACTGAAATCAAATACTGAAACGGGTTCTTCGTGGCTAGTTATGTCAATCGTTGGTGGTGCTATTTTGCCTTATGGAATGGGAACTTTAATCGATTACAAACATGATGATATTCAAGCAGGATACATTATTCCTCTAGTATGTTTCGCTATTATTTTGTACTTTGGATTAGTTGGACATAAAGTGAAAAAGGTAGTCGCTTAACTTCTTTATAAAAAACACATACAACCAAAAAGGCCTGTAAATTCAATATTTACAGGCCTTTTTTAGTTTGTATTATTAAGATCATTATCAAAAAAGTAACTATTAGTACTATTTGTCACGCTGGAAGCGTCTCAGTAAAGTTGCTTACAAACGTTGAGACGCTTCCAGCGTGACAAACTAAGTCAATATATTTTGGATAAACAGCAGATTTTAGATAGACAATTTTACAACCATAGATAATAACCAAAATTCAACTTCTTCTATTTAGATGCTTTAACCACTTTATACAACCCTGCTCCGTGGTGGTTAATTTCTGGAGCAAAAACTCCTGAAAATTCACCAACTACTTTTCCAGACCACAAATCGGTTATGACACATTTGTCAGAGAATCCGATGCTTTTTAAATCAATTGTGATTTTCGCGGTTGGCGGTGGTGGTGGCCCTGAAGGATTTTCAATAAACACAAAGAACTTAACCGTAGCACCTGTATTTTGGCTAATGCAAGCTTCGTCTAACCCGACAAGAGCTTTGAAATGAGTATAACCTTCTGGCAAATCATACTCTATTATCGAATTCGAATGCGTCCCAATTCCGTTATCGTATTTAATTTTATTGACAATCAATGCGTTTCCAGAAATACTTTGATTTGCCTTTGCTTTTTGCCATCCTGAGCTTGCTTTAACCCATTTTAAATCGGTCAGTTTCAAAGTGCTTTTATCATTGTAAAGAGTTGGCGCAATCCAGTCAGCATGATCCCAATCGGTTTTACCGTCTCCGTCATTTGCAACCAAATACAGTTTTTTAGCTCCCGAAATATCAATATCGACTGACACACTTTGATTTGGGGTGTTTTTTGTGATTAATCCGCTGTTCCAAATTGCTTTCTCTTCGGTTACCAATTTCTGATCGGCAGTGTTGAAAATGGCTAAATATTTAGCTCCGGTTTTTGGTTCGTCAGCAATCCAAGCCGCTTTGTCTTTCTCTGTAAAAAGAGGTTTGTTGCTGGTACTTTCGTTAAGAACCTTTAAAACATTTTTATTGGTTAACAATGAAAGTGTAAATGGATCATTATCCGGAAGATTTCCTCCAAACATCAAAGGCGATTTGAAAATACTCCACAATGTCATTAACGTATATTGCTCATCTTTGGTAAATGCAGTCATACGAGGATCGCCCCTTTCTGCTCTAATACCAATGCGCCCCATTGGCAACATATCACCATCAGGATAGGCGCCAAAAGAACGCCACTTATTCCAACGCTCAAATACTTCAAAATGATCTTTTAATTGTTGCCAACTGTCCCAAAAATCTCCAACAGTACGCCACATATTCGCATTTTTCTGAACATGATCCGCATGTGCAATTGGTGTTTCTCCTGGCGAAGTGCTCAAAACAATTTTACGTCCAGTACGATCAATAGCTTTGCGAATCATATCAATTTCTCCTTCAAAATAAATAGGCGAAGAAAGATCATCAATCTTTACAAAATCAAGTCCCCAAGAAGCATACAATTCAAAAAGTGAATTATAATATTCCTGAGCTCCCGGTTTTCCTGGAACTATAGTGTACATATCACGTAACCAACTGCATTGATCCTTATCCGAATAAATGTCTTTGGCAGTTAGTTTCGTTCCTTTGATAGGAATATTTCGTTTGACAGCAATTACAGGAATTCCTCTCATGATATGGATTCCAAATTTCAATCCTTTTTTATGAAGATAATCTGCCAATGGTTTAAACCCTTTTCCTCCCTCGGCAGAAGGGAAACGGTTTACGGCAGGCATAAATCTTCCATATTCATCAATCACATAATCAGGATCTTTTTCGTTGTATCCGTGCGCTTTGTCGTTGCCCACATACCATCGAATATCAACTATAATATAATCCCATCCGTAAGGTTTTAGGTATTTTGCCATATAATCGGCATTGGCTTTTACTTCAGCTTCTGTAACTGTTGGGCCAAAACAATCCCAACTATTCCAGCCCATCGGAGGTGTGGCTGCCCAATTGTGAAAATCTTTATTCGTTTGTGACTGGACACAATGTCCCAAAAAAGAAAAGAACAAAACAAAAACGATTGTTTTATAAAATTTGTATTGCATCATAAGTCTATTTTTTAATTCAAATTACTTGAAATACATCAAGAAAAACGAGTTCAATGGTTAATTAATTAATACGTGTAAAAACTACAATTATAAGCTAAATTTATCAATAACAGACACAAATGAGAAACAAAATTGCTGAAAATTGTTTTACTTTTACTTTAAAAAAAAGTTGTAGTGGAAAATCTATATTCGCTTGTTATTCATCCGCCCGAGGAAATTCTTATTTTGGTTAAGACCATGAAAGAACAATTGGCTACCGAAGTCGGCTGGTTCAATAGTAAAAATTCTGTGGGTCATATTACCATTTGCGAATTCAGAGCCACGGATACTATCATCGAAATAATTAAAAAGGAAGTCAGTAAACTATGCAATTCTTTGAATCCTGTCAATGTTCGTATCAACGAATTTGGTTCTTTCCCAAATGGCGCTTTTTATATAGCACCCGATGACGATTCTAAAAAGGATTTGAAACACATCATGAAACACTTTAATAAATCGCTTCGTCTCCATAACATGAAAAAAAGTGACAACCCTCATCTCACCATTGCCAGAAGATTAAGTCCCGAAAATCTAGAAAAAGCGAAAAATTTTTTCACCAAAATAGATTTGAATTTTACTTGCGATAGCGTGGTTTTGAGACAATTTGATGAGCAAAAAAAACAGTTTTTTGCCACTCACAAGTTCCCTTTCAATACTAATCCACGAGAGCAATTTACACAAGGAAGTCTTTTCTAATTTAAATTATTATTTTTCGAATATAAGAAGCGAATAAATTTCTTTTATTGAAAATTGTGCTCCGCAGACAAATTCATCTGAAGCGCCGTAATATATAGTGATCGTATCTCGGTCTGGATGTACAATATGCCCATTGGTAAAGACTACATTTCCAAAAAAACCAATCAATTCGTAGTCTTCCGTGGGAACCATAATAGGCGTTTCAGTTCGAGCAATTACTTTTGAAGGATCTTCTAAATCCATCAAAAAAGCGCCTAAACAATACTGATGCGCTTCATTGGCACCATGATAAATAGACAACCAGCCTTTTTCGGTTTTTATAGGAGCAGCACCAGCTCCCACACGTTTGGAATCCCAAAAGCCTTTTCGAACTTTTAGCAGGCACTTATGATTTCCCCAGTGAATTCCGTCTGGCGAAGAGGTGAGCCAAATATAATTGCCGCCTATTTCGACGCTACTTGGACGATGCAAAGCATAGAACAAACCGTTTATTTTTTCTTCAAAAATGGCGCAATCCTTATTGTGTGGAGAAATAATCATTCCGTGGTTTTGAAAGATTTTCCAATCCGTTGTAGTTCTCAAACCAACTCCTACTCCATTGTCTGAAACCGAAGTAAATGTCAAATAATAAGTCCCATCTAACAAAGTCACTCTACAATCTTCGATCCCGAAAGATTCCAAAATCCCTTCTCCAACCAATAAAGGATAGCCTTCTGGTTCATAAAAATGGCGACCATCATCGCTACACATCAATCGAAGGTGCGAAAGTGTGGTCAAATAATCCGTTCCTTTGAAATTAATTACACGAGCGTCGTCAGCTGACAAATCGGGATCATTTTTAGAAATTTCAATAATTTGAATCGTTTTGTCTTCTTTTAAAATAGGAAAAGAAATGAGGTTCTCTTTTTGTTCAGGCCTTTCGGCTACACGAATTATTAACCAAATTTTCCCTTGAAATTCAAACACGCCAGGATTTAACAAACAGGTAATTTCAAGGCCTTCTCTACTAGCTGAAATATCCGAAGGAGATACAATTGGATTCTCTGCAAAACGTTTTGCTATATCTTTCATCCTTTTATTTGTTTAAACATTAAAAACAACTGATATTTCTACTTTAAAATTAAATAATTGAATCCAAACTTTAAATACTTTTTCAAACAAGTACTTTTTTTAAATATCAATTCACAACCTCAATTTATTCAAGTAATTCTTTTTTAAAACTACCCATTCAAAAAAATAGTAAATTGCAACTTTAAAAATAACGGAAATACTTCCTAATTATTGATCGATGAAAGCTTCATTAAAATATACTTGTATTGCTTTTTTATTATTAGTAACAACAGCAATAAACGCACAAAAAAACACCATCAATTTTATACAAAACGATTACAAACTGGCACTGGAGCAATCCAAAGCGTCTAAAAAAATCATTTTTGTAATGGTTCATGCGACTTGGTGTTCACACTGCAATAAAATGAAGACTACCGTTTTAATAGATCCAACTGTAGTTCCCTTTTTCAATAGTAATTTTATCAATGTTATGATGGATTCTGAAACTCCACAAGGAAAAGATTTCATGAAAAGTCATAACATAACCTCCTTCCCTACTTATGCTTTTTTCGACGAAAATGGGACGCATCTTTACAGTACTGCAGGCGAATTTACCAGCGAAGAATTTCTCGTTGAAGCCAAAAAAGCTTTAAATCCAAATGCACAATTGCCTTTTTTAGAAAAACAATTCAATGCCGATGTAAAGAATCCTGAAAGTTGTCTCCTCTATTTAAATGGATTAAGAAAAAGTATTGATGCCTACAAAAGTGACGAAGTGGTTGCTAAATATTTAGCCACTCAATCCAAAGACCAAGTCATTTCGGCAATCAACTGGAAAATAATGGCATTCGGAGTTAACGATTTGGATTCAAAAGCTTTTAAAATGATTTTAGACAACCAAACCGATTTTGCTAAAGTTGCTTCGCCAAAAAGAGTCGAAGCTAAAATCGTAAGTGTAGTCAAAAGGTCGTTAACCCAAAATATGAATAGTTTAGACTCTATCAATTATTCTAAAAACAGAATCCTTGCCAAAAAAATCAATCTGACCAAAATAGATTCTTTGGTTTTCAAGAATGATTTGCAAATGTATGAGGTTACCAAAAGCTGGAAAAAATACCAACAAACTACTTTAGAATCCGTTCAAAAATATGCTTGGAATGATTACTCAACCATCAACGGAATTTCAAAAATTTATATTGACCACATAACTGACAAAGAAGCTTTGAAAACAGCTATTACTTGGGCAAAACGTTCTGTAGAATTAAATAATACTGCCGAAAACACTTTATTATTGGCAAGATTATATAACAAAATCGATGACAAAAAAGCTGCAATAGAAAATGCCCGAAAAGCAAAAGCCATAATCACTGCAATGGGCTGGGACACCAAAGAAATCAATCAGTTTTACACAGATTTAGGGATAAAATAAATCTATCTTGTAGTAAGAAAAAAACTATTTTCAATATTAACCGCAAAGAACACAAAGCATTACGCAAGGTTCGCAAAGCTTTGCGCTCATTGCGTTTTTAAAGAATAAAACAATCATTCATTGCGTGCCTTGCGGTTAAAAATTAAAACAAAAAAGCCTGCAGGAAAATACTCTTAGCAGGCTTCTTTTTTGAAATAAATTGAGTTAGTAAGCGCTTTTATTTCTAATTTCTAATTTCTAATTTTTATTTTTCAATCGGTCGGTCAATTCCCGTTTGTAGGTAATCCCAATCGGTAGTTTTTCTTTTTTAATCAATACAAAATCTTTGTCCGAATCATCTATCTTATCTAAAGCTACAATATAGGATTTATGGATACGCATAAAGCTCTTTTCAGGAAGTTCTTTCTCCAATTCAGCTGTTGTACAAGAAGCTAAATACGTTCTTTTTACGGTATGCAACTTCACATAGTTACCAAAGCTTTGTGCATATAGCAGCTGATCCAACTCGATCTCTATAAAATATCCATCTACTTTTATACTTATAGAATTGACTACAACTTCTTCAGGTTCAGATTTAACAATACTTTCTGTCGAGAAAAAACGCTCCACAGCCTTTAAAAAACGAGGAAAATAGATTGGTTTTAAAAGATAATCAATCACACCATAATCATAACTTTCTAAGGCAAACTCAGAGTAAGCAGTTGTCAAAATCGTTTTGGGATAAATTGGAAGAATCTTCAATAATTCCATCCCTGAAATTTCAGGCATATTAATATCCAAAAACATCAAATCTACTTTGTTTTCCCTAAGATAATCCATCACTTCAATACCGTTATAACATTGGAAAACGAGTTCTAATTGTGGATTCTGTTTAATGTAATTCGCCAAAACATAATGCGCTGCCGGCTCATCGTCAACAATAATGCATTTTTTGGGTTCTTTCATTATACCGCTTTTTTAAGTTGGACTTTTAAATCTACAATATAAGTGTTTTTATCGTCTTTAATATCGAGTGTATAGTCTTTTCCGTAAATAAGATTCAGCCGTTCGATAGTGTTTTTTAAACCAATTTTAGTCGAAACTACATCTGTTTTCTTTGGAATGGAATTCACAACATGCAAATGCAACAAACCGTTTTCTACGGTAATTATGATTCGTACAAAACACTTTTCTATGGCACAAGTTCCGTGTTTAAAAGCATTTTCGATAAAAGCAATTAATAACATCGGTGAAATTTTATACGCATTTTCGTTGTCAATTTTACTGTCATAAGTAATATCACAACGATAGCCAACACGCTCTTTTTCGAGCTGAATATAACTGTTTATAAACTCCAATTCATCTTCTAAAGTCACACATTGCTTATTGTTACTTTCAAGTTGATACCGCATCAATTGCGACACTTTCATGATCAAATCAGGCGTTCTTTCTGGAAATTCCAGACTGATTCCGTAAAGTGTATTAAAAGTATTGAATAAAAAATGTGGATTCAATTGCCCTTTCAAAGAATTCAATTGCATTTGATTAAAAAGCAAAGTTTCATCGGTTTGTCTTTTATTTATTCTATAAAATTTAAAAACAATTATCGGACTCAAAATACACACCAATGTTCCTAAAACACTAGCTAACTGATAGATATAACTTCTTTGATGTGAGTTTTGATACAAATGACATTTGTTAAACATCTCCAAAGAGGTCAATTCATATAAAACTATCGAAAACAGAAATACCGTTACCAGCGTTAAAAAAATATAGGTTACTGCCTTTTTATCTTTAAATAGTATGGGAAGTAGAAAAAAGCGGTTGAATTGGGCGTGAAGGTATAAAATGCAATAGAAAAAAATACCCATCAAAATAGAAACAAAGGAACTGAACAACATCCAATCATTTTTCAGCGTATATACTGTAAATGAAAAACAGACGACAGCAATCTCCTGCCACCATTTATTATCAATTATACTGTCAATTCTTTTATTCATTTTAAATACTAAAATAGTTTACAAATTAACTACTATTTTTCAATTATTATTCCCAATAAATGACCAATTCAATTCGTCATTTATCATTGCAGTACATCATTTAAGGAGACTTATATCCGCTTAAGAGAAATAATTTTGTTGTACAATTTCTTATTTGAGTTTTATGTATTTCAACAAAACTACTTTATTCTTTTTATTGATTTTTGCCAACTTTGGCTTTTCACAAACCTTGTCTTTAAAGGAAGCTATACAAACAGGTCTTGAAAACTATGGTTCTGTAAAAGCAAAAACCAATTATAGCAAAGCTTCGCGCGAAACCCTCGAACAATCCAAACGCGATTATTTGCCTAACCTTAACGTATCGGCTCAACAAGATTACGGAACGATCAATGGTCAAAATGGTGCTTTATATGGTTTTAATGGTTTAGGAACTGCTTCCTCTGGACCAGCATTGCCAGATCAAAACTGGAATTCTGCTTTTGGTGCTTTGTATTTGGTTAATATGAACTGGGATTTTTTCACTTTCGGGAAAGCACAGGAAAAAATCAATTTGGCTAAAATTGATGTTCAAGCCAAAGAAAAAGATTTGGAACAGGAAAAATTCCAACAGCAAATCAAAATTTCATCAGCATATCTAAACTTATTGGCAAGCCAACGCTTATTGATTTCACAACAAAAGAATTTAGCCCGTGCCGAAGTTTTCAAAAAAACAGCCGTAGCCCGCGTCAAAAACGGATTGTTAGCCGGAGTAGATTCGACATTGGCAACAGCTGAAGTTTCTAAAGCTAAAATCGCTTTAAACTTAGCCAAAAATTTCGTCAAAGAACAAAACAACAAATTAGTTGATTTGATGGGCGTTACACCGCAAGATTTTATTACTGATACATTGTTTGTAAACCAAATTCCAAAACATTTGTTAGTCACAGAAACCCCTTCAGACAGCTTGCATCCTTTATTGCAATTGTATAAAACTAAGGTCGATTACAGCAATCAGCAGGTTAAATTATACAAACGTTTTTATTATCCAACGATGAGTGCGTTTGGAGTTATGCAAACCCGTGCCTCTGGTTTTGAAACCGGTTATGCCCTTGATCAGAACAACTTTTCACGAAATTATTGGGATGGTGTCAATCCGGATCGCAGCAATTATTTAGTTGGCGTAGGAATCACCTGGAATCTAACGACTCCTTTCCGAATGAGCAAACAAGTGAAAGCGCAAAAATTTGTTTCGGAAGCATTGAAAGAAGAATACAATCAGGCGGATAGAGAACTGAAATCGCAATTGAATTTTGCCAACGATAAAATAAAAATCACGCTCGAAAATTATGCCGAAGCGCCCATTCAGGTAGAAGCAGCAAAAAGAGCTTATGTGCAAAAATCGACTTTATACAAAAATGGTTTAACTGATTTAACTGATTTGACACAAACCATGTTTACATTGAATCGTGCCGAAATTGATCGGGATATCATCAACAATAATGTATGGCAATCCTATTTACTAAAAGTAGCAGCCACTGGCGATTTCAACTTATTTATAAATGAATTTTAATTATAGATCCTAATGAATTTAATACGTTTTGCACTCCGCAAACCCATCTCTATACTTGTTTTGGTGGCTGGTTTATTTTTCTTCGGAATTGGCGCCATCAAGGACATTAAGGTAGATATTCTTCCGAAAATGAATTTGCCGGTAATTTACATCGCGCATCCGTTTGGAGGTTATACTCCTGACCAAATGGAAGCTTATTTTGGTAAAAATTACGTCAATATTCTTCCTTTTGCCAATGGTATAAAATCGGTTGAAACCAAAAATATACAAGGGTTAATGATTATGAAATTAACCTATTACGAAAACACAAATATGGCTCAGGCTGCCGCCGAATTAGGTGCCTTGTCCAATAGAATTCAAGCGGCATTTCCTCCTGGAACACAACCTCCTTTTATCATTCGTTTTGATGCTTCATCTTTACCAATTGGTCAATTGGTATTGAGCAGTAAAATTCGTTCTAACAATGAATTACAGGATTTGGCAAACGTCTACGTTCGTGCTTCGTTTACCTCTATTCCTGGTTTATTATCTCCGGCTCCTTTTGGCGGAAGCCCAAGAACAGTAGAGGTTAACGTAGACCCTGATTTATTGCGTTCGCACAACATGACTCCTGACCAAATTGTAGAAGCCATTCGTGTAAACAATCAAACAGCTCCTTCTGGAAATGTTAGAATTGGAAATACCAACTACCTTACCCCTACTAACAATACAATTAAAGAAATTAAGGACTTTGAACAGATTCCGTTGTTTAAAGGCGGTGTTCAAAACTTAAAATTAGGTGACGTTGCCACTGTAAAAGACGGTGCCGATATTACCAATGGATATGCTTTGGTAAACGGAAAACGTTCGGTTTATATCAGTATTGCCAAAGCGGGAGATGCTTCTACCTGGGATGTGGTTCAGAAATTAAAAGCAGAATTGCCTAAAATTCAAAGTACGCTTCCTGAAGACGTAAAATTATCGTATGAGTTTGACCAATCGGTTTATGTAATCAATTCGGTTAAAAGTTTGATTACCGAAGGAATCATCGGAGCGGTTTTGACTGGTTTAATGGTATTGCTTTTCCTTGGAGATAGACGTGCGGCTTTGATTGTAATTATGACGATTCCAATTTCGATTATTTCGGGAGTTTTATTTTTGAAATTATTCGGGCAAACCATCAACTTGATGTCGTTAAGTGGATTGGCTTTGGCAATTGGAATTTTGGTCGATGAAAGTACTGTAACTATCGAAAACATTCATCAGCATCTCGACATGGGAAAACCCAAAGCACTCGCTATTTGGGATGCCTGTAAAGAAATTGCTTTGCCAAAATTATTGATTCTGCTTTGTATTCTTGCGGTTTTTGCACCAGCATTTACAATGGTTGGAATTCCGGGAGCTTTGTTTTTGCCTTTGGCATTAGCGATAGGATTTTCAATGGTTATTTCGTTTTTACTGTCACAGACATTTGTTCCTGTAATGGCCAACTGGCTAATGAAAGAGCATCCCAAACACCAACATGCACCAAATATTACGGATGATGAAGCGGAATTTAACGCTTGTGGATTAACTCCAGAATCAGAGAAAGAGCTAATCACTCAGAAAAAACACATGGTCGAAAAAGACGACTTTAATTCTGATGGAAAACTTAGTCCTTTTGAGCGATTCAGAGTTCGATTTATGAAAACCCTTGACCGTTTATTTCCGTTCAAAAAAATAGCAGGTATAACTTATCTGATTGGAATTACAATTCTTGCTGTAGTGTTTATCACTTTTATTGGAAAAGATGTTTTTCCTAAAGTAAATTCTAGTCAGTTTCAACTGAGAATGCGCGCTCCCGACGGAACCCGTATCGAACGAACTGAAGAAAAAGCCATTTTGGTTTTGAAAGAATTGCAGAAAATGGTTGGCAAGGAACACATCGGAATATCTTCTATATATGTGGGTTCGCATCCTTCATTATTCTCAATCAATCCAATTTACTTGTTCATGGCAGGTTCGCATGAAGCTGTTTTTCAAATAAGTTTGAAAGATTATCATGCTGACATGGATGATTTTAAAGATGAATTGAGAGCGAGAATTAAAAAGATTCTTCCTGATGTGAAAATTTCTTTTGAACCTATCGAATTAACCGATAAAGTTTTGAGTCAAGGTTCTCCTACTCCAATTGAAATTCGAATTGCAGGAAAAGACAAGAAGCGAAATGAAACCTACGCGAATCAGATTGTAGAAAAGTTACAGAAATTCTCTTATTTCAGAGATGTGCAAATAGGGCAACCGATTCATTATCCTGCGATGAATATTGATATTGATAGAACCCGTGCTGCCGAATTGGGTGTAGATATGAATGATATTTCGCGTTCGTTGATCGCTTCAACCTCATCATCAAGATATACGGAGAAAAACACCTGGATTGATGAAAAATCAGGTTTATCTGTGAACGTTCAGGTTCAGGTGCCACTGAATCAAATGAAAAGTAAAACCGATATTGGAGAAATTCCGGTATTGAAAAACTCTCTGCGTCCTGTATTGAGTGACGTGGCAAAAATTACACCGGGATTTGTAAACGGTGAGAATGACAATTTAGGGGCTATGCCATACATTACTGTTACTGCAAACATCTATCAAACCGACTTGGGGACGGCGACAAAAGATGTAGCAGCAACGTTACAATCATTGGGTGAATTACCACGAGGACTATTCATTACACCCATTGGAATGAGTACTGTATTGAGCGAAACATTAAGTAGTTTACAAGTTGGTTTATTAGTTGCCATCTTCGTAATCTTCTTAATGTTGGCCGCTAATTTTCAATCGTTCAAAGTTTCTTTAGTCATTTTAACAACAGTGCCTGCGGTAGTTTTAGGCTCACTTTTAATGCTTACGATTACAGGTTCAACGTTGAATTTACAATCGTATATGGGGATCATTATGTCGGTTGGGGTTTCGATAGCCAATGCGGTTTTATTGGTTACCAATGCTGAGCAATTGCGAAAAATAAATGGCAATGCCTTAGAATCGGCGCGTGAAGCTGCTGCCTTGCGTCTTCGTCCGATTATCATGACTTCGGTAGCGATGATCGCGGGAATGTTACCCATGGCGATCGGACACGGAGAAGGTGGCGATCAGGTTTCGCCATTAGGAAGAGCCGTTATTGGTGGGTTGTTATTTTCGACCTTTACTGTATTGCTGATCCTACCGCTGATTTTTGCCTGGGCACAAGAACATACCACAACACAATCCGTTTCATTAGACCCTGAAGACGAAGAAAGCATCCATTATATCTCATCATTAAACGCAAAAAAACATTAGAAAAAAATTAACCACATAGAAACATAGATTTATTGTCTTTTAAAGATTATATAGAAGTTAACACTTTTCACATAGCGATATTTTCTATCAAAAATGAAATGTCTTTTTTTATACAAAGAATGGCTATGTCTCTATGTGGTTAAATAATTTTATTAAAATGAAAGCATCCACTATAACTCATCATTAAACACAAAAAAACATTAGAAAAATTAACCACATAGAAACATAGATTTATTGTCTTTTAAAGATTATATAGAAGTTAACACTTTTCACATAGCGATATTTTCTATTAAAAATGAAATGTCTTTTTTTATACAAAGAATGGCTATGACTCTATGTGGTTAAATAATTTTATTAAAATGAAAGTATCCACTATATCTCATCATTAAACACAAAAAAACATTAGAAAAAATTAAACACATAGAAACATAGATTTATTGTCTTTTAAAGATTATATAAAAGTTAACACTTTTCACATAGCTATGATTTTCTATCAAAAATGGAATGTCTTTTTATACAAAGAATAGCTATGTCTCTATGTGGTTAAAAAAAATCTAAAATGAAATCGCCATTAAAATAAATTTCCACATTTATGAAAACTAAAATTATAAAATCAACCTCGTTATTATTTGTAGCCTTATTGTTTCTAAACAGTTGTAATTCTAAAAAAGAAGAAACCAAAGCTGTAGAAATTGAACCTAAAACAGAAACTTTTCTTTTAACCAAAGAAAAACTAACGACCGAATTGCGTTTACCTGCCGAGTTAACTGGTTTTCAGCAAGTGGATTTATATGCCAAAGTAAGCAGTTTTGTCAAAGTTTTAAAGGTTGATATTGGTTCGGAAGTGAAAAAAGGACAGCTTTTAATTGTTTTGGAAGCTCCAGAAATCAGTTCACAATTGGCTGCTGCCGAATCGAGATTAAAATCAATGGAAGCGATTTATCAAACCAGCAAAAGTACCTACAACCGTTTGTACGAAACAAGCAAAGTAGAAGGTACGATTTCTAAAAACGATTTGGAAATGGCTAGCGGAAAGAAAAATTCTGATTATGCACAATACCAAGCGGCCATTGCTGCTCACAAAGAAATATCGATTATGAGAGGGTATTTGGAGATTCGTGCTCCTTTTGATGGTGTTGTTGCAGCAAGAAATGTGAATTTAGGAACATTTGTTGGTCCAACTTCAAGTTCGCCATTGGTAACTATTCAACAGCAAGACAAATTGCGTTTGGCAGTTTCTATTCCTGAATTGTACACTGGATATTTGCATCAAGGTGACGAAATGAGTTTTAATGTAAAATCATTACCCGATACTTTCAAAGCGACGATTCAGAGAATGTCTGGTGCTTTGGACTTAAAACTGCGTTCGGAGCGTGTAGAAATGGACGTACACAACACCAAAGGAAATTTATTACCGGGAATGGTTGCCGAAGTGATTTTGCCTCTTAACGCAAAAGACAGCACGTTTGTAATTCCAAAATCTGCATTGGTAAATTCTGCCGAAGGGACGTTTGTAATCCGAGTGGACAATCACAAAGCACACCGAATTGACGTCAAAAAAGGACGAGAAATCGACGATAAAGTAGAGATTTTTGGTGATTTAAATTTGAATGATAAAATGGTAAAAATCGCCAGCGAAGAAATTAAAGAAGGTGATGATATAAAGGAATAATTATTGGTTTTTAATTTGGGGCGAAAGTGCTGTGAGACTTAGGTTTTGCAGCGCTTTTTTTTTGTTTTAGAAGAAGTTATATTAATTGTAGAGCTTCTTGCGGAGTTTCCTCCTTCGTCGGAATGACAAACTGGATGGATAAAGTGGTGGAAATACAATTTATACAATGCAATTCTCAAAGTTTTGCCGCATTTTTGTCATTCTGAGGAACGAAGAATCTTCGCAGTCTTTATCGTCAAAGTTTCTTCCTACGTCGGAATGACAAACTGGGTGGATAAAGTGGTGGAAATACAATTTATACAATGCAATTCTCAAAGTTTTGCCGCATTTTTGTCATTCTGAGGAACGAAGAATCTTCGCAGTCTTTATCGTCAAAGTTTCTTCCTACGTCGGAATGACAAACTGGGTGGATAATAAGGTGGCGGAAAATACAGCCGTTATGCACAAAGTTTTTGCTCATTTTTGTCATTCTGAGGAACGAAGAATCTTCGCAATCCTTATCCTCAAAGTATTTCACATTCATTGTCGAGCTTCTTGTGGAGTTTCCTCCTACGTCGGAATGACAAACTAGATGGATAATTTGCAACTGAGTCTATAAAATAATTCAAAAAAATATAACTTTGCTTATATGGCGTTACAACAGGGGTATCATACGTATTATGTTTATATCATAACTAATAAATCTAAAACTGTACTTTATATTGGTGTGACCAATAATTTAAGGATTCGCTTAAATCAGCATAAAGAAAATATTACAGGAGAAAATAAAAGTTTTGCGTCACGATATAATGTCGAATTTTTACTTTATTATGAAAAATTTACTTGGATTCAGCAAGCAATTATGCGGGAGAAAGAATTAAAAGGCTGGCGTAGAGATAAAAAAAATCAATTGATAAAAACAATTAACCCAGACTTAGATTTTTTGAATAACTTATTTACATAAAACTCTATTATTCCTCAAAAAATTTATATTAATTGTCGAGTTACTTGCTGAGATTCTTCGTTCCTCAGAATGACAAACTAGACTAATGCAAATTGTAAATAGCGACTTTCTATTTTAAACTTAAATTTTCCATATTTTTATCATTCCGACGAACGAAGAATTTCAACAATTCTATTAATACTATTCCTTAATAATCACATCTAAAACCAATAGGAATGGGCTTTAGCCCCTTTACGAAATAGGATTTTAATTGGCTTTAGCCAAAATTCCGGCCCAATTTTGGCTAAAGCCAACTCACATTGCCCATTACAGAATAGAATAGGCTAAAGCCTATTCCTATTGATATTTCATAAAGGAATATCAATCAAACTGAGGTTTTCTTTATATTAGCAATTATCTAAAAAGCCACGTTTCATATTCTTTATTTAGTTTAAAAAAGTAATCTGGTACTCGTTACAAACAAGCACCAGATTAGACTAGCTTTTCCTCTATTACAAACCTAAATTAGGCAACACAAAAGATTTAGCATTGGGGTGTAACTTTATCCATAACCCAGGATTTGCATTTAATTGCTGTAACGCTTCGGCTGCATTGGAACTCAAGTTGGTGTTAAGCACCTTTGCATAGGTTTGAATTTTGGCAGGAGCAGAATCGGCATCTACTACAGATTGAACAATCTTTTTTGCCTGTAATATCGCGGCTGGTCCTAATGTGAGAATATACTCAGCGGATCGACATTCCTTTTCATCATTTTCATTTACAAGGCTTCCACCGGCTTTAAATTTGCTAATGTGGTGCTCTAAAATACTGCTTGATATTGGAATTATCCCTGCAATATGATGAGGCTGTGCTCCAGAGAAAGGTTTAATGTAAGCGAGGTGTGAAGCTTGATTTTCTTCGGGACCATGCCCAATAAAAAAGATATCCAAACCCCCTAATTCTTCCAATGCAGTCAAATACTCTATAAGACCAGACTCTATATCTTTTGTATCAGTTCGCATTGGTGTAAAGCTTTTTATTTTTTTGAAAAAGGCTTCTCCTAAAATACGCTCAAAATCCCTAACAAAACTTAAACCATTGTTCATTCCCAAAGGTGCTAGTGCATCTTGAGTAAAAACATTCAACCTGGCGAGTAGCTCATCCTGTTGTGTTGACTTAGCCAACTCTCCCAACAAACGGTGTAATTCCTGAGCACCTCTCCCTCCAAGAAGGGCAATATTAATATCTCCTTCTTTTGATTTTGCGGTGCTGTAAAGCTCATTTAACATTGCCTGACCAACTTCGGCTTCACTATTAAGAACGGTGGGTGTTATACCATAATCTGTAAAATTAAATTCCTTGTCGCTTTTTTGAGACAACCATACGTTATTGTTGTCTTCGTATCTTGTAAATTGTGAGTTATTCATATTTATTTTAATTACTTATTTATTCTGATGTATTACTAATTATTAACCGCAAAGATAATTCTAAATAGTTTTTCTAAATGATAGAATTACTAAACTTCCCGCCTAGCCCCGATGGGAGGGAAAATCCTTTTTGTCCCGATTTTTCTTCGGGACAAAAAGATTGGAAGGACAGCGGGACTACTGTTGTTATTATGGCGATTGTTCTGCTCCTTAAAAATTTCACCAAAAGAAATTATGTAACAGAATAGTAAAATTATATAACAGCTAACGCTAGCTAACATTTAATTTTGGAGTATTAGATTATTAACCAAAATTAAAAACAGTAACATTATGAAAACTTCTTTTAAATCTAAAATAGCTTTTGTAGTTCTAATTGCAGGGCTTACCATTTCATGCAAGAAAAATGAAACGGAATCGACGGAAACAACGACAGTTGAATCGGATACGGTAACTACAACTGTTGATACCACTCAGATTCCAGCTACTGCTGACACAACAGTTATTGATACTAGTCAGGTAAAAACATCAACAAAAACGACTAAAACAACGACTACAAAATAAATCTTTCCTGTATTTGGGAAAGTTAGTTTCTAAGTAAACCATTTAATTCAATAAAAAATTTGGGGAAATTTTTTAATTGAGAAAACCTGCAGGACCTTCCATACTGCAGGTTTTTTTTATGAGCTAAAAAAAAATCCATTGCAAATGATTTCATCTACAATGGATTTTTGAATTACTAACTAGTGTTTATTTTTTCGAAACACTTTCTTTCTTCTTCGTTCGTTTGGCTACGACATCTTTGGCTTTGTCAATGCCAATGGCTATTGAAGCTCCTTCATCCAGTTTTCCTTCTTCGAGTATGGCGTTTGCAATTTCAATTGCTTTATGGCGAACAGCTGGCGAAAGGTTTTTCATGGCTGGCGGATAATCTTTATTTGTCCAAGGCATAACTTTTCATTTTAATTGTTACACTAAAAAACAAAAGACGTTATTTTTTATCAGTATTTGTTTTCAAACCCCAAACTTCAACATGCGCTTTTTTATTATTTCCATGAGCGATGGTTTGGTAGTTGAGATTCACGCTTTTGATCACTTTTTCGCCATCAAGATAGGCTACTGAAGTTTCGCCTTGGCTTTTAATTTCCTTACCTATAGCCACTTTTTTCGTCTGGTTGTCTCCGTAGTCAATGTCAAAAGATTTAAGACTAATAGGTGCTTCAATTACTTTAATTTTAATCGCTGCAAAACGATTGGCTCCAACTATCGGAATTTTATCCGAATCCTTATCGAAACTAACTGTTGTTTCTCCGATTTTGTGCCATCCGTCTTTGTCGTTGACCACTACTTTTGGGGTCTGAGCCCATAAATTGCTAGAACTTGCTACAAGGAGTAACATTAATACTATCTTTTTCATACTCATATTTTTTAAGGTTATTACTATTTGAAATCATTCATTGCGTTTGATAATTTCAAATGCTTTTTAATACAATTTCAAATTTATAACACTCTAGCCTATTCCTTTTTACAATACATTACCTATTCATTACATAATTATCACGTTATAAATTATTTGCATAAAATAAAAAAAAACACTCATTCAAAGGAGAACGAGTGTCGTAATAAAATATGTGTGAGGCTATACCAACCCGCCCAGACAAGAATCTGGAATTGCAAAAGCATTTACCAAAGCCACTGCATCCGGGCGAATGTCCCAACACAATTGATTGACCGTTTTTCGAATGGCTTTTGTTTTCACCGCTTCCATATAGTTGTCTTCCAGATACCAGGCTTTGTTTTTTTCTATTTGCGAAAGTGCGTACAATTGACACAATTTAGTTAAAATGGCTTTGCACTTTTTATCTTTTACCTTCGCAAGGGCAATTTGAAATTGTTCCAAAACCACTCGTTCCAAATACGCTTCAGACACATCTATCATTTGGTGCTGCACCACATTAAAAGCATCATAGGCGTCCATTCCGTTGTCTATTAATTTCTTGATACGCTTGGCCGCCGAAGCCAAAATCATTTTTTCTCTGTGCTGAAAAACCTGCAAATGAAATTCGCTATCCAATAAATGGGCTTCATCAGTTCTTCGGGTTGCAATCGGATTTTTTTCAGCTATAGCTGATTTGGCATTTTCATACACATAATTGATAATGCCAAAAGACCCCATTTCTCCAAACGATTTTCTAAATTCAGACAAACGGTTTTTGGCTACCAATTGCATTAAAACGGTATTATCCCCTTCAAAAGTGGTATAGATTTCGGTGTCATTTTTTAAGGCATCGATTCGGTTTTCAGACAAATAGCCTTTGCCTCCGCAGGCTTCACGACATTCCTGTAAAATTGTTGTAGTACTCCAGGTAGAATACGATTTCAAGCCTGCAGCCAAGGCTTCGATTTCCTGCATTTCGGTTTCTTTTTTGGTCAAAAAACGATGGGTTAAATATTGCAAAGCAAAATGTATTGCATAGGTTTTGGCCAGCGGAATCAATAACCGGCGTTGGTGCATACGGTAATTCAGGATTGGAACTTCCGAGCCACCTTCGGGTCCAAATTGTCGGCGTTCATCACTGTATTTGATGGCAATGGTAAGTCCGCTCTTGGCAGCAGACAAAGCCGAACGCGGAATACCAATCCTACCTCCTACTAAAGTTCCCAGCATTGTAAAAAAACGTCTGTTGTCACTCGGAATCGGACTTTCGAATTCTCCTTTATCATTTACAGAAGCGAATCTGTCCAACATATTTTCTTTTGGAATTACCACATTATCGAAACGAATCGTACCGTTATCAACGCCATTCAAACCCATTTTATGGCCACAATCACCAATGGTAATTCCTTTTAAAATAACATTATTTTCATTTCGCAAGGGCACAATAAAAGCATTTACGCCATAATCATGTCCGCCAATAATTAACTTGGCAAAAACCGTAGCCATTTGTCCGTGAACTGCCGCATTGCCTATAAATTCTTTTTGGGCTTTTTCGTTTGGAGTATGAATGGTAAATGTTTGATTTTGGTGATTATAAGTCGCTGTGGTTTCCAAACCTTTTACGTTCGAACCGTGATGTGTTTCGGTCATTGCAAAACAGCCTGGTAATTTTAATGTGCCAATATCTTTTAAATATTTCGTATAGTGCTTTTCGGTTCCGAGTGACATTACGCTTGCTCCCCAAAGTCCAAATTGGACTCCAAATTTGATAACCAAACTCAAATCGTGATAACTCAGGGTTTCCATAATGGCAAAATAATCCGCTGCATTTTCGCCTCCTCCGTATTGCTTGGGATATGCCATATTTCCGAGGTTCTCTCCTGCCAGAATTTTACACCAATCATATACTTTTTCACGATAAACATGAATATCAGTCGATGTTTCATACTTGAATTCAGGTTTCGAAATAATGGCTTTTACTTTATTGATAACGTTAGCTTGTTCTCCATCTAAAAGGTCAGTTATTTTTTGAACATCAAAACCCGCTTCTGTATGAGACTTAACGGTTTGGGATTTTGTTTTTGTTTTGAAATTAATGATGGCTTCTTCTCCTGAAATTCCCAAATCATTTTCGAGTTTTACAAAAGACGTTTCCAGTTTTTGAACCTTTTCATCATCTTTTGAAAGCGCAACAATTATTTCAAAAATAGATTTTACAGCAGGTTTATGCTGAATGGTTTGCTCAATTTTATTTTTCCAATCCGTAATATCCTGACGGGATGGCGGATTTGAAATACTTATTTTTGAAAGTAACTCCTGCTTTTCATTTGGCGAAAGCCAATCCTGCGAGTCAATAAATTCCTGTAAGGTAATAAACTCTTTTTCGGTCAACAAATCATCCGACCATACAATATAAAAAAGGGGAATAAACGCTTGCAATTTGGTAGTTTTCATAAGCAGGTGTATTTCAATTTGGAAAGAGGTTCTCCAAAAATTTAGTAATAAACGTATGAAAATACGGATTCCAAACGGCATTCGTTGTTAAGATTGTACTAATTTTAAATTTTCCAATCGATTATAAAAAAATCCTAACCGGTCATTAAAATGGGTTAGGATTTACAATTAAAGATAAATTTTAATTATTTACTTCAGCGTATTCTTCCGTATTAACGGGCTTTAACCAATCTACAAAGACATCATTTTTGCAATTGGTAATGGCAATATGTACCATTTCGCTTTCTGCCGAAGCACCGTGCCAATGTTCTAAATCCTCAGGAATATTTATAACGTCGCCTTTGGTAATCACCTGAGCCCGTTTACCTTTTTCATGATAAAAACCTTTTCCCGAAGTCACGATCAGTACTTGCCCTTTGGGATGTGTATGCCAATTGGTTCTAGCTCCTTTTTCAAAATAAACGCTTCCTATAGTGTATTCATTATTGGCATCTTTGGCAAGAAGCGGTGTCAAAAATGCATTTCCTGTAAACCAATCGTTTGATAGTTTTTCTCCCTTCGGAAAAAGGATGTTTTCTAATTCCATTTTTTTTATTTTATATTAGTACTAAACACACTGGGTGCAATTCAATCTTTTTATTTTTTTAATATTACAAATTACAATAATGCAAATTTCCCTTAACAAAAGAGTCCACGTTGTATATGGATTACGGTTGTTCTAACCATTTTTACTGATTTCAGGCTTGAGACGAATAATCTAATGTAATGCATCCTATATTTGTAGTATAAATGTAAAGAAAAGGCGATGAACACTATTCTAAAAATTGATAAAATATCACAGTACAATGCTTTAAGAGGAATCGAAACAACTCATCCTTTGATTAGTGTTTTTGATATTTCTGAGAGCAAAATGCCTCCTAATCATGTTAAAATGAATTTGGCATTTTATAGCATTTATTTAAAAGGTGGAGATTGCGGAGAGCTGAAATACGGCAGAAAAACGTATGATTATGAAGAAGGAACACTTCTTTTTATTGGGCCAGGGCAAGTAATGGAAATCAATAATGATGAGAATTACAAACCGACTGGCTTGGCACTCATTTTTCATCCGGATTTATTAAAAGGAAGCGAATTGGGCAAACGAATGGATATATACACTTTCTTCTCCTATGAAATAACCGAAGCTTTGCATTTGTCTGAAAAAGAACGTCAGATTATAAAAGAGTTGTTCGATAAAATTAAATTTGAATTGCAACAAACAATTGACAAACACAGTAAAAGCATCATCATTAATACTATCGAATTATTGCTGAACTATTGTGTTCGTTTTTACGACAGGCAATTTATAACGAGGGAAAATCTAAATACTGGAATTTTATCCCGATTTGAACAATTACTGAATGATTATTTCAAGTCAGAAAACCCTAATAAACTTGGGCTTCCTAGTGTTGGTTATTTTGCTGAATGTTTACACCTTTCTGCTAATTATTTTGGTGATTTAATCAAAAAAGAAACGGGCAAAACCGCTCAGGAACATATTCAGCTAAAAATAATTGACCTTGCCAAAGAACGGATTTTTGATGTTGAAAAATCGGTTAGTCAAATCGCTTTTGAATTGGGTTTTAAATATCCGCAACACTTTAATCGAATGTTCAAAAAAACGACTGGATATACTCCCAATGAGTACAGGTTTTTGAATTAAAGATTTTTGAGTTTGCTCTTATGAAAAACTAAATTTCTAAAATAGCCCCGATAGGAGGCTACAGTGTGGACACAAGTCTAAAACAGCCACGAATAGCACTAATTGACACTAATTTTAATTCGTGAAATTGATTACACGAATTGTTTAAGACTAAGATTTGTGAAAATTTGTGAAATTTGTGGCAAAAAAATAATTTCATTTAAAAAAGTAAAATATGGGAACAACGAGTGTAAAAGCATACGGTACTGAAGCCGCAGATGCTCCATTGGAACAAATGGAAATTAAACGCAGAGAACTGACTGCAAAAGATATTGAAATCGAAATTTTATATTGTGGTGTTTGTCACTCTGATTTACACACCGCTAGAAATGACTGGGGTTTTACCACTTATCCTGCCGTTGTAGGACATGAAATTGTTGGAAAAATTACCCGAGTTGGAAGTGAAGTTACCAAACTAAAAGCAGGTGATTTTGCGGCTGTAGGCTGTTTAGTAGATTCTTGCCATACGTGTGATAACTGCAAACAAGACTTAGAACAGTATTGTTCGAATGGTTGGGTGGGAACTTATAATGCTCCTGATAAACATTTGGGAGGGATGACTTATGGTGGTTATTCGGAAAAAATTGTGGTTGATGAACATTTCGTTCTAAAAGTTCCTTCGAATCTTGATTTGGCCGCTACAGCTCCATTATTGTGTGCTGGAATCACAACTTGGTCACCTCTTCGTCACTGGAAAGTGGGTAAAGGAAGTAAAGTAGCCATTGTTGGTTTGGGTGGATTGGGTCACATGGGTATCAAATTAGCAAAAGGATTAGGTGCCGAAGTAACGCTTTTTTCCAGAAGTCCTGGTAAAGAAAAAGATGCTTTCGATTTGGGGGCAGATGCTGTAATTATCTCAACTGATAGCAGCCAAATGGAAACCGTAAGCGGTAAATTTGATTTAATTATTGATACTGTTCCTTATATCCATGATGTTAATCCGTATGTAAATACTTTGAACACTAACGGAACTATCGTTTTAGTGGGCTATTTAGGACCATTAGACCCATTTTTGAATTCTGTTCCTATGATTATGGGAAGAAAATCTATAGCAGGTTCTTTGATCGGAGGTATTGCTGAAACTCAGGAAATGCTTAACTTTTGTGGAGAACATAATATCGTATCCGAAATTGAAATAATCAAAATGCAGGATATCAATGAAGCCTATGAAAGAATGCTGAAAAGTGATGTTCGTTATCGTTTTGTAATTGATATGGCTTCGCTTAAATAAAAGTTGCTGAATTCTTAGCTGCTAAGTTTTTGAGTTCAATCCTTAGAAACTAAAAAAAACCGTTACTACTTTTCTCTTAAGTGGTAACGGTTTTGTAAAAAAAAATGATTCGCTTACTAATTCAAAATTATTTTTTTTCTAATTCTCTTATATAATTGACCAACTTCCATCGTTGATCATCATTTAGCAATTCAAAATAAGATGCCATCGGAGCTTTACCATTGGTTATTTTCCAAAAAATTGCTCCATCGGTTTGATTCTTTATATTCAACGCTAAGAAATTAGCTGGATGTGGTTGTAATGTAAGTCCTGCTTCTCCATTACCTTGTCCATTTGATCCATGGCACAATACACACATCTGGTTGAATATTACCTTCCCTTCATCAGTCGCTTTCTGATTTCCCTTAAAAGGATTTTGTAATGAATTTGAATACTCTGGTGCCGACCAGCTTATTTCTTGTGCAATACATTTAATTCCTCCAATAATTAACAAAGCGAACAGTACTAAAAACTTAAAATTTGCTTTCATGACTTGTGCTATTAAATTATACATCAAATGTATGAAAACGTTATAGCACAAAAACTGATATTTATCATGAAATTGATTATTTGATAAATAAAAATCAAAATAATAGCGCGAAATTAGTAAATATTCAACACAATTCAAATATATTATCAAATTCACACAATTACAGACTTACAATGACATCCTAAACACCCCAATATCAAGTAGTATTGATTTTATTTTTATAACAATTTTAACAATAATTTAAATTTTTATAACTCAACCGAAAAAAGGATTTTGCTCAAAAAACTGTTGCGACTAGTATTATATTACCTCATCAATTTGTGCTGAAGTAATTATTTAAAAAATAACTATAAAAAAACAGTTTTATTGCACTGCTTAAATTATTTCAGATGGTAAAAAGCTTTTATCAAGTAACTAAACAGGAGATACAAAATGGAACTTACCAATGCAATAGCGATAAGTAGAGTGATGCTATTGACAATTATATTAGGAATAAATTTTAATCTATGAGGTACATAACAAGGCTCGCGATGTAATGATTCGTGTATGTTTTTTGCGGCTATTTTTACTTTCTTTTTCATATCTAAATATAGTTTTAGATGAAAACATAACCCAATTGAAGTTTAAAGAATCCTAATTATTACTCTTTCAGAATTAGTAAATGTTCTTTATACAAATATAAGCAATTCGGCAGTTTTATTGAAGTATATCTTAAAAAAACAATCCATTACAACACTTCCAGTTTTTAATAAAAAGATAAAATACCAGCAATATAAAATTCGTATGCCAGTAACAAACCAAATTATTCGATACTGCTATAATACAAAAGAGGCTGCCTAAAATTAGGCAACCTCTCTTCAAACTATTTTAAAAACTAATTATAAAATATAATCCGTATTGATGAAATTTGACTCTTTGCTGTTCAACAACTCTTGTAATATTTCATTATTATAAGTGTTGTCTTTAGAAGCTACAAAAGTTCTAATTGAGAAAGAACGCAAAGCATCATGAATACTCAATGTTCCAGTAGCTGAATCTTTTCTTCCTGTGAAAGGGAAAACGTCTGGCCCTCTCTGACAAGAACTATTCAAGTTTACTCTACAAACCAAATTGACCAAAGTATCAATAAGTGGCGCTATAGTTTTGATGTTTTTACCAAACAAACTTACCTGCTGTCCGTAATTTGATTCGGCCATATCATTTAAAGGTTCCTGAATATCTTTGAAAGTCAATACTGGAATTACTGGTCCAAATTGTTCTTCGCGATATACATCCATTTCTTTATTTACTGGAAATAAAACCGCTGGAAATATAAAATTCTCTGTTCGTACTCCTCCTTTTGCATTAATTACTTTAGCACCTTTGCTGGTTGCATCCTGAATTAATTTCTCGATATAGCCTGGTTTATCTACTTCTGGAAGCGGAGTTAATGAAACACCTTTTTCCCATGGATTACCAAATACTAACGAATCTACTTTGGCTGTAAAGCGTTTATTGAATTCCGCAGCCATATTCTCGTGAACGTATATCAGTTTCAAAGCCGTACAACGTTGTCCATTGAAAGACAAAGTTCCTGTAATACATTCTTGAATTGCCAAATCTAAATCGGCATCTGGTAATATAATTGCTGGATTTTTCGCCTCTAATCCTAGTACCAAACGCAATCTGTTTTTGTTTGGGTGTTGATCTTGCAAAGCAATAGCAGATTTACTATTTCCGATCAAAGCTAAAATATCTACTTTTCCAGATCTCATAATTGGTGAAGCAATTTCACGACCTCTACCATAAACAATACTGATTACTCCTTTTGGAAAACTACTTCTAAAAGCTTCTAATAAAGGAGAAATTAACAATACACCGTGTTTGGCAGGCTTAAAAATTACCGGATTCCCCATAATCAAAGCTGGGATAAGCAATGTAAAAGTTTCGTTCAAAGGATAATTATAAGGCCCAAGACACAATACAACTCCAATAGGACCTCTACGAACCATCGCATTAATTCCCTGCACTTTAGAAAAATGTGCGCTATCGCTATTTAGTTCTTTATAACTTTGAATAGTATCATAAATATACTCTACCGTTCTATCAAATTCTTTTTCAGAATCTCCTAATGATTTACCGATTTCCCACATCAAAAGTTTAACCACTTCGGTGCGGGTTTCTTTCATTTTGACAACAAACTGCTCCATGCATTTGATACGATCAACTACTTTCATAGTTGGCCATAAACCTTGTCCATTATTAAAAGCTTTTCTAGCAGATTCGGCTACTTCTAGCGCTTCTGCCTCTCCCATAAAAGGTATAGAGCCTAATAATGTTGGTTCATATTTCTCTGTTGAAGAAATAGTTGAATATACAGGTGTAGTTTTTCCAGTCCATTTTTTTAATTCGCCATTTACTAAATAAGTATCTTGATTAAGTAATGACGTAATTTTAAATTCCTCAGGTATTGTATTCATTATTTGGTTATTTTGATTTTTTTGTTAATGCATTTAAAAAGAGGCTATAGCCTCTTTATTTGCGATATTAAACGATATCACCTTCCCATTCTATAATTCCACCGAGTAAGTTATAGACATTATCGATCCCTAACTCGTTCATAATCTCACATGCTTTTGCGCTTCTCATTCCAGAACGGCAATACACATAGTAATTTTTGCTCTTATCCAATGCTGCAATAGCATCGATAAACTCCTGACCTTTGTGAATGTCAATATTAATAGCACCTTCAATTATACCTTGATCGCATTCATCTTCGGTTCTTACATCCAACAGTACTGCATTTTCATCGGCCTCTTTTTGGGAAACCCATTCTTCTTGTGTCAAATTCATAATTTATATTTTTATGTAAAAATAAATGATTTTTCTCAAACAACACACCTGTTTTTTGTGAATTAGTCAATATTTCCAAGAAAACGTTTTCGTAAAACGAATTGTTTTGTATTTTAAATCATGTTGCTTTTCAATTGCTTAAAATTCATTTTTCGAGCTAATTTGACATTTTATTTCAATAATCAAATGTCAATTGAATGAACAAAATTTTTAAAATTACATCTTAAAAACAGTATTTATTCCTTTCAAATCTATCAATCCAAAATTAGAGTTCTTAATTTATATATTTAATACAGGTTTGTTTTTATTACTTTTACATCCTTGAATTCCGAACTTCTTTCAAAATAAAACACAAATGCCAGAGCTGTTAAAGAAAACATTCCCGTCCTTTTCAAATGAATTGATTCAAGACATCAAAGCGAATGAAGTTGTCAAAAAATTTAGCGCTGGAGAAGTTATTATGCGTACTGGACAGTATATCAAAAACACCGCTCTTATCATCAAAGGAACAATCAAAATCTATCGGGAAGATAGCGATGGCGGAGAATTTTTCATGTACTATCTAAAACCTGGTCAAGCTTGTGCTTTATCAATGGTTTGCACATTCAAAAACGAGAAAAGCCAGATCACGGCAAAAGTCGTTGAAGATGCCGAATTGATCATGGTTCCTTTAGCAATGATGGACAAATGGATGATGCAACACCGAAGCTGGTACGAATTTGTAGTAAGCAGCTACCGCAATCGCTTTGAAGAAGTATTAGAAATCATTGACAGTATCGCCTTTAGGGCATTAGACGAACGCTTAGAATTTTATCTAAAACGTCAAGTCGAAGCCTGTGGCTGCAAAGAATTAAAACTTTCTCACCAAGAAATCGGAACGGATTTAAATACTTCCAGAGAAGTTATTTCCAGACTACTCAAAAAAATGGAACAACGCGGTTTGGTTAAATTACATCGCAATCAGATTGAGATTTTAAGTTAGTATTTTGCAGAAAATAATTTGCAATTTACAAAATAGAGCTACCCTATTTTTTTATAACTAATTAACCTTATCCTAGAATCTATACTGCATACTGCCATCTAAAATCTGCTAACTGAATACTGTCAACTAAACTGTGACAAAAGTTACTTAGGTTCTAAAAAAGACTCCGCATCTTTGTTCCAAACAAAAAAACATGGAATACTTTGGTTACTTGGCTTCGGTCATAATTGGACTCTCTTTGGGGTTAATCGGTGGTGGTGGATCCATTTTGACCATTCCAATATTGGTGTATTTATTCAAAATAGACCCAAAATTAGCTACCAGTTATTCTTTATTTATAGTTGGAATTACAGCATTATCGGGATGTTACAGCCATTATAGAATGGGGAATCTGAAAGTCAAATCGGCAATATATTTTGCAATTCCTTCTGTGTTTTCAATATTAGTAATTCGTGAAGTTATCTTTTTAAAAATTCCAACGTTACTTTTTACCATCAATGATTTTCAAGTGACCAAAAACTTTTTAATCATGATCATTTTTGCAGTGTTGATGATAGCTGCTTCATTTTCGATGATTACCAAAAATCAAGTCCCCGCAACCCATACCAACCATTGGCAATTAGCTCTAATTGGTGCTGTAGTTGGTACAATAACTGGCTTTCTGGGTGCAGGCGGAGGATTTTTGATTATTCCAGCTTTATTGTTTTTTGCCAATTTGCCAATGAAACAGGCTGTTGGCACTTCATTATTAATCATTTGTATCAATTCCTCAATTGGTTTTGTTGGCGACTTATTTATTGGAACACCTATCAATTATACTTTTTTGGCGACCATTTCAAGCATCGCTTTTATCGGAATGCTAATCGGAACTAGATTGTCCAAAAAAATAGATGGGGACCGACTCAAACCTATATTTGGCTGGTTTATTCTAGTCATTGGAATTTATATTATCATTAAAGAAATTTTTATCAAATAAACTTTTTTTTGTCACTGCCTGTAGTAAAACAGAAGTAACTTTGTATATCTCCTTAAAATTAAAATCATGCAAATAGAACAAATATATACCGGATGTTTAGCTCAAGGAGCTTATTATATCACTTCCAATGGTGAAGCGGCTATAATTGACCCATTAAGAGAAACACAGCCCTATCTCGACAGAATTGCCCGTGATGGAGTAAAACTGAAATATATTTTTGAGACTCATTTTCATGCCGATTTTGTTTCGGGGCATCTTGATTTAAGCAAAGAAACTAATGCCACAATTGTCTATGGACCAACAGCGCAACCTGAGTTCGAAGCCCTAGTTGCCATAGACAATCAAATCTTTGAAATTGGAAATATCAAAATAAAAGTTCTCCACACTCCCGGTCATACCTTAGAGAGTTCCACCTATTTATTATTAGACGAAAACGGAAAAGAACACGCCATTTTTTCTGGTGACACCTTATTTATTGGCGATGTCGGCAGACCTGATCTTGCTCAGAAAGCAGCCTCTATGACACAAGAACAACTGGCTGGGTTATTATTTCATTCACTAAGAAATAAAATCATGACACTGACCGATGATGTAATCGTCTATCCTGCACACGGCGCTGGTAGTGCTTGTGGCAAAAACATGAGTAAGGAAACTATTTCGACTATAGGGAATCAAAAAGCGACCAATTATGCTTTGAGAGCTAATATGACCGAAGCCGAATTTATTACCGAAGTAACCGATGGTTTACTCCCTCCTCCCGCCTATTTTGGAATGAATGTAGCCATGAATAAAAAAGGATATGACAGTTTTCAGGAAGTTCTTCAACACGGCATGAGCGCCTTATCTGTAGCCGAATTTGAGTCTGCAGCGGATGAAACTGGAGCTGTAATTTTAGACACCCGAAAAAATAGTGAATTTGCTAAAGGCTTTATTCCCCAATCCATAAACATTGGTATCGATGGCGATTTTGCTCCTTGGGTTGGCGCTTTAATCGCTAATGTAAAACAACCTATTTTGCTAATTACTGAACTTGGGCGCGAAGAAGAAGCTGTAACTCGCCTGAGTCGTGTAGGTTTTGACAATTTAGTCGGTCATTTAAAAGGAGGTTTTGAAAGCTGGAAAAAAGCCGAAAAAGAAATTGACACCATAAATAGAATCACCGCCGATGAGTTTCAAAAACAAGTAAAAATTGGCGAAAGCAAAATCATTGACATTCGTAAAACAACTGAATATAGCTCAGAGCACGTAGCCGAAGCATATAACAAACCTCTCGCCGACATCAACGACTGGATTAAAGACATTAATCCAAACGAACCTTTTTTCATGCATTGTGCCGGCGGTTATCGCAGTATGATTGCCGCATCGATTTTGCAGGCTCGTGGCTTTCGAAATTTCAAAGAAATCGAAGGCGGATTCAATGCAATCGCCAAAACTGATGTTCCCAGAACTGATTTTGTTTGCCAAAGTAAAATTTTAAAACAATAAGGACGTGACCTCATTAAATCAAGAAATGTCTCGTTCTGAAAAAAAAGTAAGCATACAACTTCAATTATTCTGTACAAATCAGTGTAAATTTGCCTTTTAAAAAAATTAAAAATGAGCACATTCCATTCTATTATTCAATCTGAAAAACCAGTTTTGGTTGACTTTTTTGCTACTTGGTGCGGCCCTTGTCAAACATTGGCTCCCATTTTAAAACAAGTAAAAGATACTTTGGGAGAACGTATTTCAATTATAAAAATCGATGTTGATAAAAATCAAGCACTTGCTTCGCAATATCAGGTTCGCGGTGTTCCAACAATGATTCTTTTCCAAAACGGAAAACAATTATGGAGACAATCTGGAGTTATCAGTGCCTCTGATTTAATCAAAATAATAACTCAAAAATAGTAAGTTTGCCAATCATAAACTTTTCAACTCATTTAAAAATCTACCCCATGAAACTAACACAAATCATCAAAAGTCTAATTGTTGTCTTAGTATTTCAACAATCAGTTATAGCACAAGAAACAAAAGACAAATCCAATTTGAAAGACAAAAAATATTCGATCGAAAATTGTGTCAATCATTTTGAATTGGATAAAGCAAAAAAAACGAACTCTGGCTATCAATATTGGTTCATTGATAAAGATTTTATTGATGGAAACACTCTTAAAATGAGTATTGTTGACCCTCATAAATCCACTCATCCGCCACACAGACATGTTGAGGAAGAATTCTTTTTTGTTTTAGAAGGAACAGCTACCTTTTATTTGGATGGAAAAACCATGACTGCCGGACCTTACACTAGTTTTTATTGTCCCTCAAATGCTGAACACGGAATTAGCAATACTGGAGATACAGAATTGAAATATTTAGTAATGAAAAGATACTCGAAAGAGTAGATAATTTGTTTTACTTGACTCATTTTTACTCCATAAAATCAACATTTAACAGGTTAATTTTTGCAACTACAATTATTAGCCAACACATTGATTTTATTACGTTATAGAAAAGTTAATTTATAATACTGATACAAAAAAAGGAATAATTTTGAGACTCATTAAAATCAAAAATCAAAAAAATGAAAAACCTAATCACCCTTTTAGCAGTAGCCTTTTTTTCAGCAGGTATGAATATTAGTGCTCAAGAAACTAAACCAAAAGAAACCACTAAAAAAGAATGTACTGCTAAAGAAAAAAAAGCTTGCGACAAATCTAAAAAATCTTGCTGCGCTGCTAAACCCACAAAGAAACTGTAATGCAATTAATTTATAATACCTCAAGAGTGTCGAAGCAATTTGGCACTCTTTTTTTTTATCTAAAATATTATTTTTGAGGAAGCCATTTATTGATAACCAAATCCAGATCATCTTCTATTATCGGTTTTGTGACGTAATCATTCATCCCAAATTCCAAACACTTATCTTTCTCTCCAACCATTATGCCTGCTGTCAAAGCAATAATGGGAACTCTATCTCCATTTTTTAGCTTTCTAATCTCAATTGTAGCATCATATCCGTTTTTAATAGGCATTTGAATATCCATCAAAATTAAATCAGGCTTATTCATTTCAAATTGCTCTATCCCTTCCTGACCATCTCTGGCTTCCAGAATAACGGCATTAGGAATAATTCTATTTATTAAGGTTTTGGTCAAAAACATATTGATTTTATTGTCTTCAACAATCAACAACCGAAGATTGTCGTGTTTAATTTCATTCCTAATCTTTTTGACCAAAGAAGAAACAGGTAATTCTGCAAAACTATCTTTTACAGGTACAGCTCTTTTAAATTTTATAAAAAAGAAAAAATCACTTCCGTCACCGTATTTACTTTTGAGTTCCAAATTGCTTTTCATTAAGCCTAACAATAAATTTGAAATCGCCAGACCTAAACCTGTACCACCAAATTTTCGAGAAGTTGCACTGTCTTCCTGAACAAATGAATTAAAAATTTTCTTTTGATTATATTGCTTAATTCCGATTCCTGTATCTTTAATAGAAAATTTTATAACTGCCTTTTTCTTGCCTGCCTTTACTGGTTCTACATCTAATCGTATATATCCAAAAGATGTAAATTTCAATGAATTACTAATCAAATTCACCAATATTTGTTTCAATCGAATTGAGTCGGCATAAATGAATTGGGGTACATTATCTCCAATAGAAAGCGATAAATTGATGTTTTTCAAATTAGCCTGATGCTTAAACAATTCTATCACTTGATGTAATAGTCTATATAAATCTATATTCTCAAGATGCAACTCTAATTTTCCAGACTCAATTTTAGAAAAATCTAGAATATCATTAATGATTTCCATCAATGAATTGGCCGAAATATTGATCGTTGACATATATTCCAACTGATTTTTTTCTAAATCAGATTTCATCAATAAATCAGTAAAACCAACAATACCGTTTAGTGGAGTTCGAATCTCGTGGCTCATATTAGACAAAAAATCCGACTTCGCTTTATTGGCTTCTTCAGCCAGAATTTTAGCTTTTTTGAGTTCTTTATTGGTTTGTTTTAATTGTTCGTTTACTTCTTCGTATTCAATGTATTTTAAATATAAATTTTTCTCGTTCTCTTCGGCTTTTTCTTTGGCTCTTATCAACTCAAATTCCAACAACTTGCGCTCTGTTATATCGCGAATCGTTCCTAGAACAATATCAGGATTGCCATTATCGTCCCATTTTAAAGTTCCCATTCCGTGCAACCAACGCTCAGCGTTATCATTGACTCTTATAATTTTGTATTCTCTATCAAATGTTTTTCTTTTATTGACAACTTCCTCCTGAAAATACGTTTTCAAATTTTCTCTCCATGCTGGATGAACCAAAGCATTCCAAGTTTCCTGAGTCAAATCATAATCTGCATCAATACCTAAGATTGTATTCAAAAAATCAGTACGAGTCCATATTCCTGACTTCAAATCAAGACTATAAGTACCGATTTGAGCAATAACCTGAGTCTCATTTAGGAATAATTCGTTTTCTTTTAAAGCATCCATCGTTTGAATGCGTTCTGTAACGTCCTTTACAAATAACAAGACTTTTTTATCTGAAAGCTTTACTGCATCAATTGACCAACGGCGTACGGTTCCGTTTTTATGTATAAAAGGGATATTGTCGTTTGAGGTTTCATTAAGTTCAAAAATAGACTCTATACTTTCTAAACAATCAAGAGGTATCAAATCTTTTATTGTCTTTTTTAATAATTTATTTTTGGGATAACCTGTAATCTTAGAGGCAGCGGGATTTACTTCTAGAAAATGTCCTTCTTCATTAATTACCAGAACTCCATCAGGAGCATTTTTTACATAATTTCTAAATTTGGCATTACTTACCTTTTCCTGTTCTTTTTCTTTTATAGCCGCTACTTCTTTTTCTTTAGCGAGGATTTCATTCTCAATTTGTTTTTTTTCGGTGATATCCTGAGCGATTCCCCGAAGCGCAATAATTTCATCATTATCATTTAGAACAGGGATTCCCGTCCCATAAATCCATTTAATTCTATCATCAGAAAACTTGATTTTATGAGTTACTTCATAAGGCAATTTGTTTGCTATAGACTCATTTATCTTATTAGTAATTAACTCCCTATCTTCATCTGGGAAATAATTCAAATAATTTTCAAAAAGATTAGAATCTGCGATTTCCTCTATCTCAAAAATACGATACAATTCCTTAGACCAAATCAATTCTTTAGTCACAAGATTGAATTCCCAACTTCCGATCTTGGCGATCTCTTGGGCATCATTAAGCAGATTTTCGCTAGCAATTAATTGTTCTTGAATCTTTTTAATTTCGGTAATATCTCTTCCGATAGAATAAACCAAATTTTTAGCAGGGTTTGTAAGAGATGTCCATTGAACGGTTAAAAGTTCGCCGCTTTTAGTCACAATTCTATTTTCAAAAATTACGCTCTTCGCTTCATCAAAAAGTTCTGAAATAGCAAGTTCGGTTTTTTCAAGATCCTCTTTGTAAATAAATTTTTCAAAACTATTCAAAAGTAAATCTCTTTTGGAATACCCTAACCTCTTGATAAATGCCAGATTAAAATCTTTTAAATATCTATTTAAATCTGAAACACAAATAAAATCAGAAGTCTCATTAGTGAAAAACCTATAGTTGGTAATAGAATCTATCTTCTTTTGTAATATCGAAATCCTATGTTCTTGCTTATTTATTGTCAGTAACAATTCTTTGACGGATGGTAAAACTTCTTTCATAGGCTGATGTTTATTGCATCATAAGCCTCCCAAAATTATCATGAGCCTTTGCATTAATTGGGGGATTATTTTGCTCAAATTATTATTTTAAAAAATCAGAATCCGTATCTATACAGCACATTTCAGATGAATATTGTAATTTTTGTGTGTCAGAATTAGTAATTATTTACCATCAAATTGTATCACTAAAAGATAATGTACAACTCCTGTAAAAAAACAAATTGAATTAAATAGACAAATTATGCACCGAAAACAGTAATTAAAGATATAAAATTTATCCAATATAACACCTTAATAACTAAATAATTAGAACAAAATACTTTTGATTTATTATTTTTAGTTTAGTACAATTATTACGATATGGAGAATTAACTAATCATTAAAAACACTGTTTCTCAAAAAAGCTATTACGTTGATATTATTTAGTCTTTTAAAGAATAAAGACTATTTTTTTAACCACTTATGCAATGCTTTTTCTAGATCGGCATGAACAATTGGTTTTGTAATATAATCCGACATCCCGTGGCTAATACATTTTTCCTTTTCGCCGTTTAAAACTCCGGCAGTTAAGGCAATTACTGGAATATCTTTAATAGTAGTAGTGTTTCTTATGGCTACTGTAGCATCATATCCATTTTGAATTGGCATCTGAATATCCATTAAAATAAGGTCTGGTTGCTCTATTTTAGCCAAAACGGTGGCATCAAAACCATTGTTGACTTCAATTATGGTAGCATTAGAAATAATCTTTTGAACTAATGTTTTAGCCAAAAGCATATTTATTTTGTTGTCTTCGGCAATTAATATTTTATAATTACTTAGCGAATTCAATGGTTTAGAAGGTTGGTTTTCTACTACATCTAATACCATATTCGAACTGTTTTGTTTGTTATTGCTTTTCTCAAAAGCTATGATAAAAAAGAATTCGCTACCTACTCCATACGAACTATTCAATTGTAATTTACTCTTTTTGAGTGCCAAAAGTTGGCTCGAAATAGCTAATCCCAAACCAGTTCCTCCATATTTTCTTGTAGTCGTGTTATCCGCTTGAATAAACGATTGGAAAATTTTATTTTGATTTTCAACTTTAATACCGATCCCAGTATCAATTACCGAAAATTTAATTCTCGCTTCTTTTTGATCTGAATCAATCTGCTCTATATTCAACTTAATAGATCCTGAAAAAGTGAATTTCATTGCGTTACTCAACAAATTTACTAATACTTGCTTGAGTCTAAAAGAATCACCTATTATGAATTGCGGAACATCAGGACTGATATTCAGAATTAAATCTAGTTTTTTATGATTGGCTTCGTATTTGAATAAGTTGATGATTTGATTTGACAATTCATAAACATCAATTTCTTCAAAACTTATTTCTAATTTACCAGATTCAATTTTTGAAAAATCAAGGATGTTGTTAATGATTTCCATTAATGTATTGGCGGATTCATTGACCGTTTTGAGATATTCTAATTGGTCTTTATCAAATTTTGTTTTTAGTAATAAATCGGTAAAACCAACAATTCCGTTTAGAGGTGTACGGATTTCATGACTCATATTGGCTAAAAAATCTGACTTCGCTTTATTAGAAGCCTCTGCTTGTTCTTTGGCTTTTATGACTGCATCTATTTGTTTTTTTTGAGTAATATCCTGAACAACACCTTTTAAAGCAACCACATTATTATTGGCATCTTCTACCGAAACACCTGTACAAAGAACCCATTTGATGGATTTATTGGGCAAGATTATTCTATGCTCCATTTCATAGGGTACTTTATTGACAATAGTATTTTCAATATTATTTTTTAATATCAGCGCGTCTTCGGGGAAAAAACTTGCTAAAAACTTGCTGTATAGATCGGGATCATTAGGGATTTTTTCTAACTCGAAAATATCATATAGTTCGTTGGACCAATTTAGTTCCTGAGTCATTAAAACAAAATCCCAGCTTCCAATTTTAGCAATTTTTTGGGCTTCGTTTAGCGATCTTTCACTCGATATTAATTTTTCCTGAGTTTTTCTAATATCTGTAATGTCTCTGGCAATCGAATAAATTAAATTATTAGAGGTATTTAAATTGGCATTCCATTCCAAAATAACAGTCTCTCCATTTTTCTTAATATATCTATTTTCGAAATCTAATAGCCGAGAAGATTTTCTTAATAATTGAGATTTTATTTTAGTCGATTCATGATCATCAGGATGAACAAATTCCAGAATAGGTCTTGATAATAACTCCTCCCTGGAATATCCTAACACTCTTACAAAAGTGTCATTAACCATTTTAAAATATCCACAAGAATCTGCAATACAAACTAAATCAGGAGATTCATTTATAAAATATTGAAAATCGATGTTTTCCTCATTTTCAGCTCTTAGTTTTCTTATTAGTAACTCTTGTTCTTTTACCTTTAAAAGAAGTCCTTCATAACTAATCTCATTCTCTATCTTTTCCATCCCTAAGCCTAAAATAATTACAAATTAAATTTTTCAATTTTTTTATAAATATAGTATAGTCTGACAAAATAAAAAACAACAAAGAGGTAAAAGAAAAAAAACATCACTTTTTATTGACTTTAATTCCTAATTTTTACTCATTTTAACTAATTATCAACATCTTACAAAAGCTATTCAGCAAAAAAAAACAAATCAAAACAAACACTAAACAACGGTATTTTGGTATTGTTGTTTAGTGTTTGATAAGTTATTATTAAGCATTTAATTCTTCTTCTTCTTCGATCGCAAATTCCATTGGATCTTCAAATGCTGCTTCATTTACAACTGCGGGTTTTGAAGCCTTGAGTGCATTAAACTTTTCTAATTGTTCGAGTTCATCCTCTTCTCCAGAAAAATAAGGAAAAACATCCAAAATAGGAGACTCTGAAATTGCAGGAATGCTATATTCGCTCATGGTTGTTTTCATAACATGAACAGTATTATCATAAGCCTCCCTTACATCATTAGCCTGAATCAATAAATACATATTCGATTTTCTTTCTTTGCCACTTTCTTCATCATAAGCCATCAAAGAAACTTTAGATTTAAACCAACGATCTGTATTTTCAAAAGGGTGAATCTCTGCATAATTAGCCGTTTTTATGCTTGTTATTTTAAATTCTTCACTGATGTAGGCCGACATCTCTTCGGTAATTCTACTTTCGGCTTCAGTGTAAGAAACTGCATCTACCAAATACGGCTCTGTAGTGACCTTTTGTGTTCCAGTCGCTTCGTCTGTTTTTCTATATTTAACCTTGCATTCGTACCAAATTGCGCTCATAATTTATTTTTTAGGATGCCAAAGATAGATTTTAATAAAAAGTGAATCTCCACTTGGCCAAAATAGATATTCACAATTTTATTTAACATTGAAAATCAATTGTTTAATCAAAAAATATTTATTTTTAAAAGTCAATTTTAACGATTTTTAATATTAATAAGTCCATAAATCTTATTGTTAAATAAAAGTTAAAACAAAATTAAACGATTGTTTAAATTAAACACTTGTTTAATTTTGTACCGAATTTAAAAAAAACAATCTTGAAAACTTTAACTGATAAGCAAATTCAAATTCTACAGGTAGCCGAAGTGCTGTTTGCAGAAAAAGGATTCGATGGAACCTCGATACGGGACATTGCGAAGGAAGCCAAGATTAATGTTGCAATGGTTTCGTATTATTTTGGTTCCAAAGAATTATTACTCGAAGCATTGGTTATTTTCAGAATTAGTGAGATCAAAAAACAATTGGATATATTAATTCTGGAAGAGTTGCAACCACTGGAAAAAATAAACAGGTTAATAGAAATGTACATTAACCGAATCAATGACAATCGATGTATGTATCAGATTTTACATTTTGAAGTTTCTTCCAGCAAAAGAAAAATCAACATGCAGGCATTTACTGAATTGAAGAAAGAAAACCTGAAATCAATGGAAGCCATAATTTTGGAAGGGCAAGAAAAAGGAATTTTCAAAAAAGACATTAATATTCCGCTATTGCCTTCTACAATGCTTGGACCTTATTTTCATTTTAATTTAAATCGATCTTATTACGAGGAATTACTAGGATTAGATACCGAAGAAAAATACAATACTTATATAAAAACAACTCTAACAATGCACATTCAACAAACCATTAAAGCCCTCTTAACATATGAAAGTTAGTTATTTAATACTCTTTGGAGGTTTCTTCGTTGGAATTTCATCCATCAATGCCCAAGAGAAAACCAATTTAAAGCTGGAAGAGGCAATACAATTGGCTTGGACAAAAAGTAATGAGGTTTCCTTGGCAAATACCAAAGTAGATACCAAGAAACAAGAATTACAATCGGCAAAAAACAATCAATATCCTGATTTAAAACTTACTGGACAATATCTTCACTTAACTGAACCAACTTTACATTTAGAAGTTGATGCAGGCTCAGGCGCATTTCCAGTTCCTGACCAAGCAATGATTGGTCAGGCAAGTTTAAAAGTGCCTATCTATTCCGGAATGAAAATTCAAAACGGCATTAAACTTCAAAATAATTTAGTGCAGGCTGAAAATGCAATGGCATCTAAAACAAAAGAAGATGTGGCCATGAGGGTGATAAACTATTATGCCAATTTGTATAAATCACAAAGAACCATCGAATTAATAAAAGAAAATCAAAAAAGTGCACAACAACGTGTAACCGATTTTGTTGCTTTGGAAAAAAACGGAATCATTCCTCGAAATGATTTATTGAAAGCACAACTTCAGGTTTCAAAACTTCAGTTATCACTTGATGAAGCTATTAATAATGAAACAATAATCAATTACTACCTTGTTACTTTGTTGAAATTACCAACAACAACAAAATTAGTAGTTCATGAAAATGATTTAATAAACTTCCCGAAAAATAGTGTTCCTACTGATGAGCAGCCAGCATTGCAAAATCGTAAAGATTTAGAAGCTTTGCAATTCCAAGAAAAAGCTTCACAGAACAATATTGATATGGCAAAATCAAACTACTATCCAAGCATTGCTTTAACAGGTGGATATGCCGCTTTGAACCTAAACAATGTTGTGACCCTAGAAAATGCAATGTTTTTTGGTGTTGGTGTATCGTATGACCTTAGCGGAATCTTAAAAAATGGTACTGAGGTAAAAATTGCAAAAAGCAAAGCTCTTGAAGTTAAAGACACTCAGGAATTATTGAAAGACAATATTCGAGTTCAAGTGCAACAAGCAATTACCAACTATGATTTAGCAATGAAACAAAACGTTGTTTTAACACAGGCTGTTGAACAATCTGCAGAAAATTACCGTATTGTAAAAGACAAATATGAAAACGGTCTTTCGGATACTAATGATTTGCTAGATGCCGATGTAGAACAACTTAGATCAAAAATTAGTGAAACCATTTCCAAAGTAGATGTGATTCAAAAATATTACGAATTACTTTCAGCAACTGGTCAATTATCTCAAACCTTCAACCTTTCTAAAATATAACCAATACCATGGAAAAGAAAAAAACAAACAGCAAATTCATTATAATACTATTGGTTTTAGTCCTTGTAGGAGGAACTTACGGAATTATAAAATACAATCATTCACAAAATCACGAAGAAACGGATGATGCCCAAATAGAAAAAAACATGAATCCAATTATTCCAAGAGTTTCTGGATATGTTAAAAAAGTCTATGTTAAAGATAATGACTACGTAAAAAAAGGAGATACTTTGTTTACTATTGATGAAAGAGATTATGAATTAAAAATTGAAGAAGCAAATGCTGCTTATGTAGCTGCTGAAAGCAGTTTTGAATCAGCAAAAGAAGACATAGGAAGCGCATTGGCTAGTGTTGCCGTTTCGAATGCTAATGTAAAATCAGCAGGCGGAAATATTGAAACTGCAAAAATTAGATTAGGAAGAGCTACTAGTGATTATGTTCGTTACGAAAACTTATACAAAACTCATTCGATTACTAAACAACAATACGAGCAGGCATTAGCCGCTAAACAAGAAGCTGAAAGTCAAGTTCGTATTTTGCAAGAGCAAGAAAAAGCAAGTTCTTACCAAAGATCTGCATACGAAGCTAAATCAAGAGTATCTGACAAACAAACTCTGGTTGCTGCCGCTAATATCAAAAGAGCAAAAACTTTATTAGATGTTGCTAAATTAAATTTGACTTACACGGTTGTAACTGCTGCTATCGATGGTCAGGTTTCTAAAATTGACATTCAACCTGGACAATTAGTTCAAGCTGGACAATCTTTATTTTATATCATCAATAATAACGAAGCTTGGGTTGTTGCTAATTTCAAAGAAACTCAATTGAACAAAATGGTTATTGGCCAAAAAGTGATACTAAAAGTAGATGCTTATCCTGATTATGAATTCAAAGGAACGCTAACATCATTTTCTCCAGCTACTGGATCTCGTTTCTCTTTATTACCACCGGATAACGCAACAGGAAACTTCGTAAAAACTATTCAAAGATTACCAGTAAAAATCAGTTTGGATCCAACTAACGATGCTGGAAAAGTAAAATTATTACGCCCTGGAATGAATGTTGATGTAGATGTACATTTGAATTAAGATATTTAGATTACAGTTTTCAGATTACAGATTACAGATTACAGATTGCAGATTGCAGATTTCTGAATACTGCAATCTGAACACTGAATACTGAAGAACACTGAATTTAAAAATCACATTATACAATTGATATAAAATGACAAAAGTACAAGCAGCAGACGACGATTTAGTAGAATACGGATTTAGACGCGTCATTATCACGATTACAGCGGTACTTTGTGCCTTGTTGGAAATCGTTGACACGACCATTGTCAACGTAGCTCTTACTGATATGCGAGGTAGTCTTGGTGCTACCCTAACAGACGTAGCTTGGGTAATTACAGCTTATGCAATTGCAAACGTAATTGTAATTCCGATGACGAGTTGGTTATCTCAACAATTTGGAAGAAGGAATTACTTCGTAGCTTCAATTATCCTTTTTACGGTATGTTCTTTTCTATGCGGAAACGCTACTAATATTTGGGAACTGGTTATCTTCCGATTCGTACAAGGTATGGGTGGAGGCGCCTTACTGGTAACCGCTCAAACCATTATTACCGAAAGTTATCCTATCGCCAAACGTGGAATGGCGCAAGCTATTTACGGAATGGGAGTAATTGTGGGACCAACACTTGGACCGCCTTTGGGAGGTTATTTGGTCGATCATTATTCATGGCCTTATATATTTTACATCAATATTCCGTTGGGAATTATTGCTGCTCTTTTGGCTATTTCTTTCGTAAGAAGTCCAAAATACGGTGAAAAACTAAAATCAAATCAGGTCGATTGGTGGGGAATTGCATTATTAGCCACTTTCATTGGATCGTTACAATTTGTTTTAGAACACGGACAACAAGACGATTGGTTTAATGATTCAATAATTACAAGTTTAAGTGTAGTTAGTCTTTTTGGTTTAATTCTTTTTATTTGGAGAGAGCTAACCTACAAACATCCTATCGTAAATTTGAGTGTTCTTTCAGACAGTAATCTTAGAATAGGGACGGTAATGAGTTTTATTATGGGATTTGGATTATATGGTTCAACTTTAATTATTCCAATCTATACCCAATCGATATTAGGCTGGACTGCTACTGATGCCGGATTACTATTAATCCCAGGATCAATAACAACTGCCTTTATGATGCCGATTGTTGGTAATTTGATTCAAAAAGGAGTACCTCAACAGTATATGGTAGCAGTTGGATTTTTAATCTTTTTCTTCTTTACCTATATGATGTACAGCAATATGACACCCGATACTGGAGTAGAACATTTATACTGGCCATTAATTTTAAGAGGAATCGGTTTAGGACTATTATTTGTACCTATTACCACGCTTTCGCTTTCCACTTTAAAAGGAAAACATATTGGTGAAGGTGCCGCTTTTACAGGAATGATGCGTCAGCTGGGTGGTTCATTTGGTATTGCAATCATTACCACGTTCATCACACGTTTAAGTCAGGAGCATAGAGTGAATTTACTTTCGTATCTCGATCCTAGCAAATTTGAAGTACAACAACGTGTCCTTGGAATGCAAAGAGCGTTCATGTCCAAAGGTTTTAGTGCAAATGAAGCCTTGCAAAAATCGTATAAAGCCTTAGAATTTTCTGTAATGAAACAAAGTACTGTTTTAGCGTATATGGATATTTTCCTTTGGCTGGGAATCTTGTTTTTGTGTTGTATCCCAATTATTCTTTTTATCAAAAAAGGTAAAAACAAAGTCAATCCCGCAGACGCAATGCATTAAGATAGTCTTCAGATTGCAGATTTAAGTATTCAGAAAAGCCGAATCCATTACGAATTCGGCTTTTTTATGTCTAAAAAAGGAAAATAATCCTCCGAAGCATATAATTGAGAGGCGGAAGTATGTTTGATGCAGACGGAAGCATGTTCAACGAAGGCGGAAGCACGCAAGAGACCGACGGAAGACCATTCGACGGACATGGAAGCTCGTGACAGGCCGACGGAAGCATGCAAAAGGCTGACGGAAGACCGCATCAGGCAGACGGAAGCTCGTATCAGGGCATTCTTTTCTCTTCGGAGCCCCTATTTTACTGAGCGGAGTGCCAAAACAGTTGAAATAAACGAAAAGTACACATAGCAGTTTGCAAGTTTTATTTTCTATATTTGAAAGAAATAGTAAAAGAATATAAACTTTTGCCAATCTAATCCATTTTGGGTGTACATGGGAAGGTTTGTACTGTATATAAATAAGCTAGCTGTAAACCATAAAAATCGACATGGATATCAACGATATTTTTAAATTTGGGCAATATAAGTCTTTGAGTCTCATTGATGTTTATCAAGGTACTAAAGATATAGATAGAGAAATTCTCAAGGGTTATCTTGAATTTTGTTATTTGGATAAAACCCTTCCAAAGTCAAATATTTTTGAGTTTTTTGAACTACAAATTGGAGTTAAAGAAATAAACGTAATTCCATATATATTCAATGAGGAAAAACCCGAAAGTATGCAAAATAGAATTGCAGTAGGAGATTTAACAAATATATTAAATGTTTATTTCAACAATTATTTTTCTAAAAATTTACTTGAGATAATACCCTCCTTTCAACATTTCAATCGAGATAATGGTCCTTCAATAATCGGTGGCGACCCAGAATATATTTCATGGTTATTAAAGAATAATGTAGATTTTTATTTAAGTAAAGAAACTAAAATGGAGCTTGAGAAAAAAATTGTACATAAATTTATTGGTGTCAAAATCCAAAAAACTACTGGTTTAAAGAACCTTTATAATTATGAGCCGATATTTAAAGAGGAATTTCACAACTTTTAGTTCGGTCTACTGCTAACTGCAGTTCCAAAAGATTTTTAGAAAAACAGACAACAAATGAAGAACATCTTTTTTGAAGAACATCAATTAATTGCAAATTTTTTAGCTAAATTTCCAAATGCCTATCATCTGTTAGGATTAGGAAATCAAACACAAACCCATAAATACATAGCTGAAAAATTAAATGTTGGTGCTGGCTCTTTTCGAATGTTAAGAGATGAATACGATGGGTTTTACGATAATAATAGAAATGGATTCCAAAATCCTTACAAGAGAAAATCTAGAGTTGAGTACAAAGAAAAATTTGACCATTTAGCAGTTACAGAATATTTGCATGAAGTTTGGAAAGCATTAGAGTCTGCAAATTCAAAATATTTTGAAACGAAAAATGATGAAAATTTAAACCAAAATATTTTTCTCGAAGGTTCAAAAATGACAGTCGAAATTAATAAATATGAACGAAATATAAAAGCAAAACAAAAATGTCTAATACATTATGGTAGAATTTGTGGTGTCTGTAATTTTGAAGACTATAAAATATTTGGCAATGAAATTTCGATTATTGAAGTTCATCATAAAATTCCGATTTCCAATTATGATAAAAAATATGAAATTGATGCAATAAATGATTTAATTCCACTTTGTCCAAATTGCCATCGAGCTATTCACTCAAAAGTACCAGCATATTCAATTGAAGAATTAAAAAAAATAATAAAAAACCGCTAATTAGTATCCATTACACAAGATTTGGTTTTTATACTTAATTTAAGTCGATTTTACATTTGGAAAAGAATACAACGTAGAGATACACCACAGTATATCTCTACCAAAAATAATTATCTCGTAAAAACCAAATTATTCCCTTTGGATAAATTGCTATCAAATTGATAACCTTCGTAATTAAAACCCTTTAAATCATCAAGCGTTTCCGCATTGGTATCCAAAATATAACGTACCATCAATCCCCTAGCCTTCTTGGCAAAAAAGCTAATCATTTTTAAATTTCCGTCTTTGTAATCCTTAAATTCAGGAGTAATTACTGGTACTTTCAAAGCCTTTACATCCACTGCTGAAAAATATTCATTACTTGCCAAATTGATAAACAACTCCCCTTTTTTAAGCTCTTTATTCAAAGAATGGGTAATTGTTTTTTTCCAAAACTCATATAAGTTTTTGCTTTCGCCAATGGGTAATTTCGTTCCCATTTCCAATCGATATGGCTGAATTAAATCCAATGGCTTCAAATAACCATAAAGCCCCGATAAAATTCTTAATCTGTCTTGCAACAGCTCCATTTTTTCAGAGGGAATAGAATAGGCATCCAATCCGGTATACACATCACCATCAAAAGCATAAACTGCCGGACGGGCATTTTCAGGAGTAAAAGGCGTTTTCCATTCCTGATTGCGTTTCCAATTCAAGTCGGCCAATTTATCCGAAATCGACATCAACTCCGATAATGATTTTGGAGATTGCTGTTTTAAAACTTTATGAACTTGTCTGGATTCTTTTAAAAAAGAAGAAGATGTATATTGTGAGGTTGGTAATTCTTGTTCAAAATTTAATGATTTGGCTGGCGATAATACAATTTTCATATAGGACTATTATTTGTTTCAAAAATACAAATTGAAATCTAGAATTTGGAAACAATAAATTGAATTGTTTAATGACACAATAGAATTTTAAAATAGAGCCTTTTGAAACAAATCATCTGACATTTGTTATATTTGCAAAGAAATAGAGAACATGAAATTATTTTACACACTCCTTTTAAGTATCTTATTTCACCTTGGATTTGCACAATCAGCAGGTCAATATTTAGAAAAAATAAGAAATAACGAAGCAGCTCTTACTGCTTTTTTTTCTCAAATGCCAAAAGGAGGCGATTTACACCATCACTATTCCGGATCTATTTATGCAGAGCCTTTATTAGCTCACGCCATCGCTCAAGATCTATATCTTAATACTCAAACCATGACTGTTAGCCAGGAGAAACAAACTGGAACTGACTGGGTATTATTCTCTACTTTAGAAAAGAATGGAGAGTTGGAAGCTTACAAACAAAAGATAATGCAAAAGTGGTCGGTTAAAGATTATAATTATGTCGATTATCCTTCGGACAAACAGTTTTTTGAATCTTTCATGAAGTTTGAACCTGCCATCCAAAACAATTTTGAAGCTGGTTTATTGGAACTAAAAAATAGAGCTATCAAAGAAAATATCAACTACATTGAAACTCAATTATCGACGATTCCTTGTGCCATACAAACAGATAATTTAATCAAATACAATACTGATTTACGAAAACTGATTGCCAATAAAAACGAGAAAGCCGTTATGCAATCTTTGGATTCTTTGTATTCCATTTTCATTAAAAAAGATGCTAAAAAATACGCCACTGATTTCAATACTAATTTTGTTGGCAAAATGCATAAGGATCTAAAAATAGATGACAGCCAATTCACAATGCGTTATCAAAATTTTGTACTGCGCTTTATGGAACCTGTGGATTTATTCAAAAATTTAGTGGTAGCTTTTATCTCAGCAGACAGTAGTCCGTTAATGGCAGGTGTCAACATCGTTTCTCCCGAAGATGGCGAAACATCAATGAAAGATTATGAATTGCACATGCTGATGTTCAAGTATTGTCACAGCCGTTTTCCTAAAGTAAAATACACTTTGCATGCTGGCGAACTTACCTTAGGACTTGTTCGTCCTGAAGAATTAACTTGGCATATCAATTCGGCTGTTTATACTGCTGGAGCCAACAGAATTGGTCATGGAGTCGATATGGCTTACGAAGAAAAAAGTTATGACCTAATGCGTTATATGACAAAAAACAATATTCCTGTCGAAATCAATTTAGTCAGTAACGAATTCATTTTGAAAATAAAAGAAAACCGCCACCCTATTCTACTGTACAAAGAATTTGGCGTACCTATAATCATTAGTACAGATGATGCGGGAATCTTACGAACCAATATGACTGAGCAATATGTTTTACTTGCCAAAAGATATCCTACTCTTTCTTATGCTGATATCAAACAGTTTGTTTATAATAGTATCAACTACAGTTTCATACAGGATTCGGCAGTTAAAAAACAATTAGTTAAAGATTTAGATAGTCGTTTCAAGACTTTTGAAGCTAATTTTCCGATGAAATAACATAACTAAATCATTAAATTTCTAACACAAATTACACCAATTTTCACAAATTAATTTGCGTGAATTTGTGTAATTTGCGGTTAAATATATTTTTGAAATTCTACATTCAATACACATAAAATGAAACATTGGGATATCCTTTTAACCAATCAAGTTGACAAAAAAAACTTCATAGACACTTTATTATCTGGGGAAATTCAAGGAGAATTATCTATTTTCAACAATCTGAAAGGAATCCTTTTTTCGGATATGGCTATTCAAAAATTAATAGAAGAAGAGTTCCGACATGAATCTATTGAAGCAACTGCTGAATTTCATAGAAACCTGCGTACTTTTTCATCGGGAGAACGAAAAAAAGAATTTTTAAAATATTGTCTTAAGCAAAATCCAGATTATATCATTCTGGATAATCCAATGGATCATCTCGACCATAATTCAAGACTAGAATTAGCAATTGCGATTGAAACTATTTCAAACTCTGTTGGTGTTGGTATCATTCAATTGGTCAACAGAACCATCGATTTACTTCCTTTTATTAAAAATAAAGTTCGAATTGAAGATAATTCATTTGAATTAAAAAAAATAAACACAGACGAACATCAAACCCTTGAAGAAAACTATTATGAAATTCCAATTTATAATGACGTTTTCAATGATGAAGTGCTGATAAAAATGAATTCTGTTTCAGTTTCTTATGACGAAAGACCAATTATTGATTCGCTTTCGTGGACTATTAAACAAGGGGAATTCTGGCAACTTATTGGTCCGAATGGCTCTGGGAAAAGTACCATTTTATCACTGATTTCAGGAGAAAACACCAAAGGTTACGGTCAAGATTTAGAACTCTTCGGTCGAAAAAAAGGCAGTGGAGAAAGTATTTGGGAAATCAAAAAGAAAATTGGTGTTTACTCCACGGCTATGACCGACTTATTCGATAAAAATGCCACTTTGGAACAAATGATTCTTTCCGGTTTCTTTGACTCCATCGGATTATATACACAACCCACAACTTTACAGCGAAAAATAGCTTCTCAATGGCTTGAGGTCATCGAAATGACTCCTTTAAGAAACAAAATTTTTAAACGTCTTTCTACCGGACAGCAAAGATTGGCGCTTATCATTCGTGCGGTCATCAAACATCCGCCTTTATTGATTTTAGACGAACCTCTTGAAGGATTAGACGATCATAATGTGAGATTAGTAATTCAACTTATCAATACCATAAAAAAGCAAACCAATAGTACCATTCTATTTGTTTCGCATCGTGTAGAACCTAATCTTTCGCCTAATTCGGTTTTAGAATTATATCCAAATCCAACTGGGTCTAAAGGAATAATCAAATAATACATGAACCAAGTAAAAAGGTTTTACAAAAAAAAGCAATTCCCACGTTCCTAATGTTTTGTATTTAAAATACTATCGGGAGGAGTAAGAATAATTCAATAAAATTTGTAACATTTAATGCTACACCACGTATAATAGTTTTAACTTAAATAAAAAACACATGGGACCATTTATGATTGTTTTTTTAGTCTTCGGGCTAATTATTCTTTTTTCTTCCTTTTTTACAGTAAAACAACAAACAGCGGTTGTTGTAGAGCGTTTTGGTAAGTTTTTGAGTATCCGCAACTCTGGGTTACAACTTAAAGTTCCGATTATCGACAGAATTGCTGGTCGTGTAAACTTTAGAATTCAACAATTAGATGTGATTATTGAAACACAAACTAAAGATAACGTATTTGTGAAAATGAAAATTTCGGTTCAGTTTAAAGTAATTCCTGAACACGCATACGAAGCTTTTTACAAACTGGAATATCCTCATGATCAAATTACAGCTTACGTTTTTGACGTAGTTCGTGCCGAAGTTCCTAAACTTATTTTGGATGATGTATTTGCAAGAAAAGATGATATTGCTATTGCGGTAAAAAGAGAGTTAAACGAAGCAATGATGGCCTATGGTTATGACATTATCAATACTTTGGTAACTGATATTGATCCAGACATTCAAGTAAAAAATGCAATGAACAGAATCAATGCTGCTGAAAGAGAAAAAACGGCTGCTATGTTTGAATCAGAAGCGCAAAGAATTAGAATTGTAGCCAAAGCTAAGGCTGAAGCCGAAAGTAAAAAACTACAAGGTCAGGGTATTGCAGACCAAAGAAGAGAGATTGCTCGCGGTTTGGTAGAAAGTGTTGAAGTTTTGAATCAAGTGGGAATTAATTCGCAGGAAGCATCGGCTTTGATTGTAATTACACAACATTATGATACTTTACAGGCTATTGGTGCTGATACAAATTCTAACTTGATTTTATTACCAAACTCACCACAAGCAGCAAGTGATATGCTAAATAACATGGTTACTAGTTTTTCAGCTTCCAACATTATTGGAGAACAAATGAAAAAACAATCACCACGTGTCAAAAAAACAAATAGCAGTTCAATAGATTACAATCCTTCGGATACTTCTAATCCTACTCCTCCAACTGAAGAATAGTTGTTAAGATTTACTAATAAAAACTGCTATAAACTCAAAAAGAGGTATTAAGATTTTATTCTTAATACCTCTTTTTTGTAAATTAAATGAATCTAACAACTACTCCTCATCATCCACATGGTGTGATTTCGAATACCCTCTCCATTTCTCAATACAATCTTGAAAATCCTGAGGCAGTTCCGTATCAAAACGCATCATTTCGCCAGTATTCGGATGTATAAAACCAAGTGTTTTAGCATGTAGAGCTTGTCTTGGTAGAGCTTTGAAACAATTCTCTATAAACTGTTTGTATTTTGTGAATGTAGTTCCTTTCAAAATCAAGTGACCACCATAACGTTCATCATTAAAAAGAGGATGTCCAATATGTTTTAAGTGCGCACGTATCTGATGTGTTCTTCCTGTTTCCAATCGGCATGAAATCAAGGTTACATACCCAAAACGTTCCAAAACTTTATAATGTGTAATTGCTGGCTTTCCAATTTCTGGATCAGCAAAAACAGCCATTTGCATACGGTCTTTCAGATGTCTTGCTAAGTTTCCTTCAATAGTTCCTGCATCTTGAGCTACATTTCCCCAAACTAAAGCAATATATTCTCTTTCGGATGTTTTGGCTTCAAATTGTTTAGCCAAATGTGTCATTGCAGCTTCGGTTTTGGCAACAACCAATAATCCTGAAGTATCCTTATCAATTCTATGAACCAAACCAGGACGTTCACTGCTGTTCATTGGTAAATTCTCAAAATGAAACGCCAATGCATTTACCAAAGTCCCCGTATAATTTCCATGACCTGGATGCACTACAAATCCAGGCGGCTTATTGATTAACAAAAGTGCCTCATCTTCATACACGATATCAAGTGGAATATCCTCTGGATCTACTCTGTTTTCGAAAGGAGGATGAGATAACATGATACGTATCACATCAAAAGGTTTTACCTTATAATTCGATTTTACCTGAACGTCATTGACATAAATGTCACCAGATGTTGCGGCATTCTGAATTTTATTTCTTGTTGCGTTTGGAATCAGACTCATCAAGTATTTATCTATTCGCAAAATAGCTTGACCTTTTGGTACATCAAATCTATAATGTTCGAATAATTCTTCGTCTAAATCCTCTATCGGTTCACTATTATTGTTCATTCGGTGTTTCTGTTTCTGTTGCCGGTGTCGCTACACTGTCCACTGGTTCTTCTTGATAACTCTCTTTTCCATCTCCCAAAACCAAATCAATTTTAGAGGCTTTCAAAACTCGGTCTCCCACTTTTAAATTTCTCCCTTTGAAACGCATTTCCAAAACCATGTCTTTCCCTAAATTAGGAACATAAGTAATAGTCCCAGCTTCAAGTCCAAGAGCCTTTAATGTCGGAACAGCTTCACGATACGTTTTCTCAATCAAATCTGGAATTCGCACAGACGAAAATCCAGATGAATTTATTTTGATATATACTTTTCTACCTACTTTTACCTTTGTACCTGGCATAGGATCTTGCTCAACCACACTATATTTAGGGAAATCTCCTCTAAAATCAACACTATCCAACAACTCATAATCCAAGTCCAATTCGTCTAATTTTTCCTCTACTTGTTCCTCAGTCAATTTTCTCAAATCAGGAACGGTAATTTCATGCCCATGGTCGGTTGTAAAAGTCAACCAATGCATAAATAAATAACCAATAACGACTATTATTGCAAATGCCAAAAGCACTTGTCCAAAAAATACACGACTTGTAAGATATTTTTTTAAGCTCATAAATAATTTTGTTTCCAGCAAAGATAAAGCTATTTCGTTTCAAAAAAAATGATAATTTTGTTTACATAGTATTTGCCTTTTCGAACCTGTTTCAAAGAAGGAGCTATTCCTGCTGTACACTTGTATCTTTTGCTTAAAAAAACATTTTTCTAAAGCATAAAAGGAGCTTCCTTTGGTCGCACTTTTCTGCCAAGAAAAATTAGTTTTTTACACAAAAGGATATCGTTTCCATCAGGGCTATGACATTCATTTTCAAAACATCATTAAACATAAAAAACACAATTTAATCATTTTAAAAATTATCAAAAAACAAAGCCAAAAAGATTAAATTGTAATTAAAAAACGAAAAAACATGAAAAACATTGCCATCATCATGGGCGGCTATTCCAGCGAATACAAAATCTCCTTAATCAGCGGAAACGTAGTTTATCAATTCTTAGACAAAACAAAATACAACGGATTCAGAATCCATATTTTCAAAGAAAAATGGGTGTATGTTGACGACCAAGACAATGAATTTCCAATCGACAAAAACGATTTTTCAGCAACCGTAAACGGAAACAAAATCACTTTTGACTGTGTATTCAATGCCATTCACGGAACACCTGGTGAAGATGGATTAATGCAGGCTTATTTTGAATTAATTAGAATGCCACAATCTTCATGTGATTATTACCAAGCCGCATTAACGTTCAATAAACGTGACATGCTTTCCGTTTTAAAACCATACGGAATCAAAACAGCAAAATCTTACTATTTAAACAAAGGCGACAAAATCGATACTGCCGAAATCGTAAAAACTCTTGGTTTGCCGTGTTTTGTAAAACCAAACAAATCAGGTTCTAGCTTCGGAATTTCAAAAGTAAAAACCGAAGCCGAATTACCAATCGCTATCGAAGTCGCTTACAAAGAAGATAATGAAATCATCATCGAAAGTTTCCTTGACGGAACTGAAGTTTCCGTTGGAGTAATCAATTACCAAGGAGAAATAATTGTTTTACCAATCACTGAAATCGTTTCCGAAAATGATTTCTTCGATTATGAAGCCAAATACCAAGGAAAATCACAGGAAATCACGCCTGCCAGAATCTCTGCAGAAATGACTCAGAAAGTTAGCGAAGCTGCCAAACGCGCCTATGAAGTATTGAAAATGAAAGGTTTCTCCAGAAGCGAATTCATTTTTGTAGATGGAGAACCTTATATGCTCGAAATGAACACGATTCCAGGATTAACAACAGAAAGTTTAATTCCACAACAAGCGAAAGCTGCAGGAATTTCATTGACTGATTTGTTTACGAATGCGATTGAGTTAGCGCTTTAAAAAATTACTTAGTGGCTAAGTCACTAAGTTTCTAAGTTTTTGAAAAACAAAATAACAAATATAAATCTGGCTTTCTTAGCAGCTTAGCAACTTAGAATTCCAGTAAATCAGCAACTTAAACAAATGAACAAAACCAGACTAGAAGCCTTTAGCGATGGAGTATTAGCCATTATCATTACGATCATGGTATTGGAAATTAAAGCTCCGGAAAGTGATAGTTTTGAATCATTACAACACCTAATTCCTGTTTTTCTGAGTTATGTATTGAGCTTTATTTATGTTGGAATTTATTGGAACAACCATCATCACATGCTTCAAGTTGTTAAAAAAGTGAATGGCTCTATTTTATGGGGCAATCTTTTTTTACTTTTTTGGCTGTCTTTAATTCCGTTTGCTACTAGTTGGATTGGAGAACATCATTTTTCGGCAGTACCCATGAGTGTTTATGGTTTTGTATTACTAATGTGTGCTGTTGCTTATAACATCCTTCAAAATAGAATTATATGTTTAGAAGGAAAAGATTCGATTTTGCATCAGGCGGTCGAAAAAGATTTAAAAGGTAAAATGTCGGCTATAGCTTATCTTTTTGCAATTCCGCTAGCTTTTGTCTCTCCTTGGATTTCAGGTTTACTCTATATAGCAGTAGCGCTTCTTTGGATTATTCCTGATTCAAGAATTGAAAAACAATTAAATAAATTATAAATGAAAAAAGCCATATTCCCGGGATCATTTGATCCTATCACATTAGGGCACGAAGATATTATACAAAGAGGAATTCCCTTGTTTGACGAAATTGTAATTGCCATTGGTATCAATGCTGAAAAAAAATATATGTTTTCGCTTGAAGAAAGAAAGCGTTTTATCGAAGAAACTTTCAAAGATGAACCCAAGGTTTCTGTCATTACTTATGAAGGTTTGACCATTGATTTATGTAAAAAAATCGATGCTAATTTCATCCTTCGTGGACTACGAAATCCAGCTGATTTTGAATTCGAAAAAGCAATTGCTCATACCAATAGAAGAATGTCAAAAATTGAAACCGTGTTTTTACTAACGGCAGCAAAAACTTCTTTTATAAGTTCCAGTATTGTTAGAGATGTTTTACGCAACAATGGAGAATACCAATTATTAGTTCCGGAAGCGGTTCGCGTTAAAAAATAGTCCCGAAAAACTTTTTTAGTACTATTTTTGTAAAAAAATAAATAAATATTTTAGAATGAGCTTAGAAAGAGAATTAAATAAACGCAGCGGTTCACAATGTGAATTATGTGCTGCCACTGAAAACCTAAAGGAATACCAAGTTTTACCAACTCAAAAAGGAGGATTAGACGAAAGCATTTATGCCTGTGCTACTTGTATAGATCAAATAGAAAACCCAGGTCATGAAGATTTAAATCACTGGAGATGTTTGAACGATAGTATGTGGAGCGAACATATTCCAGTGCAAGTGGTGGCTTGGAGAATGTTAAGCCGTTTACGCAAAAATGGTTGGCCACAGGAATTGTTAGAACAAATGTATTTAGACAATGAAACTTTGGCATGGGCACAAGCCACTGGTGAAGGAGAAGATGATGAAAACAAAATTGTACACCGCGATGTAAACGGTGTTATTTTGACGCATGGTGATTCAGTTGTTTTAATCAAAGATTTAAAAGTAAAAGGATCTAGCATGGTTGCCAAACAAGGAACTGCGGTGCGTAATATTCGCCTAGACCATGAAAACGCCGAATATATTGAAGGAAAAGTGGATGGTCAGCAAATTGTGATTATCACTCAATATGTTAAGAAAATATAATTTACATAATGCATAAAAAAGTCCTCAAATTGAGGACTTTTTTATTACTACCATTAAATGACTTTAGCATTAATGCTTAATTTTAAAATCTTAATTCCTTTTTTGTTATAGCCATTAGATTTTTAATGTTTTAATTGTTAAAAAAAAGATGTAACTTTCTACTGTTTAATCTTTTAATCTTTTATTATGAGAAAATCTAGCCTATTTATTTTTGGAATTATTTTGTTGTCAATATTAATAGTATCCTGTCACAAAGGAAGGAATAAGCTTGTAGGTTCTTGGAAGACTACAGCTGTCGAAGCAAAAAAGCCACTTACGGATTCGATTAAAAATGAAATTTTAGCAAAAGGGAACCTTTCCTTTACAGAAGACGGTCATGTAACAGGTTTTTTAGAGGATGTAATAACAGAAGGCACTTTTGTTTTGTCTAACGGAGGAAAAACTTTAGTGATTGAAGATAAGACCGGAACTCCATATCCTTGCGAAAGTACTATTACAGATGAGGAATTGATTTTAAACGGAGAAAAAATGATACTGACCCTTAAAAAAATATAAATATCAGTACAACTGAAAAAAAATCTTAAAGGAAAACATTTATAAAACAAAAAACGTCCCGATTATCTCGAGACGTTTTTGCTTTATAATTGAATTAATATTAACTCTTTTGAAATAATTTTTCAATTTGCTCTCTTGATAATGGCTCAGAAACATTAGTATTACTAGCATCTTTATTGGATACCATAAATTGTACTGTAGTTTTATCTGAACTTACAATATAATGCAACCAAAGAAAATTATTTGGTAATTCTAATTTCACATCATTCAAAGGGCTAGCAGTAAATCCTTTTGAAATGATACTATAAAAACTTTGATACGCATTGTCAACGTTTTTGAATGTGAAATTTTTCAATACTGCTTCTTCTTCATTTGTGGATTGAGTGGTGTAGAAAAAAGTAAATTCGTCTCCAATTTTTTGAACATAAAAACTATTATTCACTCTACCTAATCTCTCAACAGGTACAGTTTCTAAAACTTTAATCTGGCTAAAACCAACAGAACTAATAAATAAAACAGTAATAGCAATAATTTTTTTCATAATTTATTTGGGGTTTAATAATATACTCTAATAGGTTAAGTATTTCCCGACAAACATAATAATAAAAAAAAACAACTCCTTTATTGAACTTGTTTTTTATTAACATTAAAAAAGATTTTTTGTTTATAATTTCAAAAATTAAAAGAAGAATCATAAACAACTCAACCAAAAACCAAATTGTTTCGCATAACCTAGTTGTGCTTGCTTAATTTTTACCAACAACCATATAAATTGGATCTTCTATAATATTTACATCGATAATAGCTTCAGCATTTTTTAATAAACGGATACAATCTGAACTTAAGTGTTGCAAATGAACTTTCTTGCCTAACTTAGCATAGCGATCTGTAACAGCATTAAGAGCTTCAATGGCTGACATATCTGCTATTCGGCTTTCTTTAAAATCAATAATCACTTCATTTGGATCATTAGAAAAATCAAATTTTTCAGTAAAAACAACCGTTGAAGCAAAAAACAATGGGCCATAAATTTCGTAATGTTTTACGCCATTTTCGTCAAGGTATTTCTTAGCTCGAATTCTTTTAGCACTTTCCCAAGCAAAAACTAAAGCTGAAATAACCACTCCAATCAATACTGCTAAAGCTAAATTATGCAACAATACTGTAATTAAAGCGACTATTACTACAACAAAAACATCGTGATTTGGCATTTTGTTGACTATTTTAAAACTAGCCCATTCAAAAGTTCCAATTGCTACCATAAACATAACCCCAACCAAAGCTGCCATCGGTAAACGTTCAATTATTGGTGCACCAAATAAAATAATTAAGAGAATAGTCAACGAAGCTACAATCCCAGATAAACGAGCTCTTGAACCCGCAGAAAGATTCACTAAAGTCTGAGCAATCATCGGACAGCCTCCCATCCCAAAGAAAAATCCATTTAATATATTAGAACTCCCCTGCGCTATACATTCACGATTACCATCTCCTTTTGTTTGGGTAATCTCATCTACTAGATTTAAAGTCAATAATCCTTCGGTTAAACCAACAGCCCCCATTATCAAAGAATAAGGAAAAATTATTTGTAAAGTTTCCCAATTGATTGGAATCTTAGGAATATGAAATGGCGGAAAACCACCACTTATTGAAGCAATATCTTTTACCGTTTTGGTTTCAATTCCGAAGAAAAAAACCAGCAAAAATACCACAATAATAGCAATCAGCGAAGCAGGAATTGCTTTGGTCAATTTGGGTACAAATAACACAATTAGCACAGTCAAAGCCACTAAACCAGCCATAATGTACAATGGATCACCTGAAAGCCAAACCCTTTGATTATTAACTATGGTTTTGAATTGCTCCAATTGGGACATGAATATGACAATTGCCAATCCGTTTACAAAACCAAACATCACCGGACGAGGTACTAATCGAATAAATTTACCCAATTTAAAAACGCCCACTAAAATTTGTAAAACGCCTGCTAAAGCTACTGCAGCAAAAACATACTCTAAACCATTTGATTTCATCAAAGCAATCAAAACAATCACCGTTGCTCCTGCTCCTCCAGAAATCAATCCGGGCCTTCCTCCAAAAATTGCAGTGACCAAACCTGCAATAAAAGCAGCATATAATCCCATCAGAGGTGGAAAACCGGCCAATATCGCAAATGACAAAGACTCTGGAATCATCGTCATTGCCACGGTAAAGCCGGCTAAAACTTCTGTTTTGTAATTTACTTTTTGAGAGAAGTCAAATAAATTAAATAGTTTTTTCATAAAATCGTTTGAAACTAAAGATCAACTATGAGTTATTCTTCTTCTTTTTTGATGACCTTTCTGGCAACTTCGATTTTAAACTTCTTGCCTTTCATTTTTTCATCTTTGATATTATGAAGTAAGTCTTTTACTTTATTGAATTTCACTGCCGCAAAAGAAATAAAATCTTTTACCTCAATTAATCCTAAATCGCCTTTTTCGAGTTTCCCTTTTTGAGAAAAGAAACCCACAATATCAATTTTGTTCAATTTATTTTTCTTTCCACCACTGATGTAAATGGTTTGAAATTCTGGTGGTTTCGGCAAAGTAGAATTGTTTTCTACAATTAAAACTGGCATTTCATAATCAACATAATCCAGTTTTTTTTCACTTTCATGCACAATCAAATACGCTGTTCCAGTCGCTTGCATACGGGCAGTACGACCATTTCTATGGGTAAACTCATCTTCTTTTAATGGTAAATGATAATGAATTACGTGCTTCATTTCGGGAATATCCAATCCACGAGCGGCCAAATCAGTAGTAATTAAATAACTGACACTTCCATTTCTAAATTGAATTAAAGCTCTCTCTCGTTCTTCCTGATCCATTCCGCCGTGATAATAAGTGGCATAAATTCCTTTTTCATTCAAAGTATCGCTTATTCGCTCTGCTGCATCTCTGTGATTACAAAATATAATAGCCGATTGGGATTTTAATGAACAAATCAAATTAAACAAACTTTCCAGTTTATCTTTTGAAGGAGAAACAACCATTTTCGTCGTCAGATTGCTTTCTTGTTCTTCTTCTGTTGGAATAAAATCCAAAACAGTAGGATTGACAACTCTTGTATATTTTGGAATTTCAATATCCGAAGTTGCCGAAACCAAAATACGTTTGTTGAGTTTGCTTAGTTTCCCAATAATAAAGGACATTTGCTCATGGAAACCTAGCTGCAAAGATTTATCAAATTCATCCAGAATTAAGGTTTGAATTTTGTCTAAACGAAAAGTTCCTCTGTCGATATGATCGGCAATTCTACCTGGAGTTCCAATTAAAACAGCTGGCGGATTGCTTAAATTTTTAATTTCAGTTTCGATGGAATGACCTCCGTAACATACATTTACTTTATAATCAGTACCCATTTTTTTCCAAACTTGCTCGATTTGCAAACCTAGTTCGCGCGAAGGAACCAGAATCAAACATTGAACCGAAAGAATTTCGGGCTGTAACATTTCGAAAATAGGAAGCAAAAAAGCTAAAGTTTTTCCTGAACCTGTTGGAGAAAGTAATAAAACGTTATTATCATTTAAAATAACATCTTGAGCAACTTCTTGCATTTCATTCAGGCTTTCAATGCCTAAATTCAATAATACATTGTTGGAATGGTGTTTCTTATTCATTTTGCAAAGGTAAAGCCAATTATGAATTAAAAATTATGAATTCTAAAAAAAATGCACAAATTCTCACTAACAATTTGTGGAAATTTGTGCAATTCGTGTTGACGCTTTTTATCGACTTAGTCTCAATAAGTAGTTTTATTTAATCATTCTCTTCTTCAAATAATAGTTTTATATTTTCATACGAATTCGTTAACGCTTCTTTTATCTGGTGTGGATTCAACCAAGCTACTTTTTCGATACCTTCTTCAATTTGACCAATTGGAGTTCCTTCGAAATCAGTTTCCATTTCAAACCAATGGGTTATTTTTAATTTGTATTTTCCATTGCGTTTAAAAACGTGATATGTTTTTTGAAGTTTACGTATAACTTTTAATCCATTAACTCCCGTTTCTTCTTCCACTTCACGAGTAGCAGCATTCTCCATCAATTCTCCTTTTTGAGAACCTCCTTTGGGCAAATCCCACTTTCCGTTTCTAAAAATGAAAAGAACCTCCCCTTTTTTATTATAAACCAATCCACCTCCAGCTTTATTTACAGGAATTTTCGCTTTTAATGTTTTCATAATTACGCTCTCATCTGGATGATAGAGACACGCTTTCTTAATTTTATTTTGAAACATTTTTACTATAACCTGCTTAACATCAATACTATCCAGTAAGAAAAGTTGAAAATCAGTCTCCTTAGAAATCTGATTTGTCAAAAAAAGTGGTTTGTCGTTAACAAAAACTTTATACATTTGTATTATGATTTTTAATAAAGATACAGCCGAAAAAACAGCCGAATTGCTTTTGCAAATAAATGCAATTAAATTGAATCCAGGAAATCCTTTTACATGGGCTTCTGGATGGAAATCGCCAATATATTGCGATAATCGCTTAATTCTTTCGTTTCCAGCCATAAGAAATTATGTTAGAGACGAATTTTCAAAACACATTGAGAAACAATTTGGGAAACCAGATGTAATCGCAGGTGTAGCTACTGGTGCAATTGGCATCGGGATGCTGGTTGCAGAGAGCATGGGATTGCCATTTGTATATGTGCGACCAGAGCCAAAGAAACATGGACGTCAAAACCAAGTGGAAGGTTTTTTGCAAAAAGGACAAAGCGTAGTAATTATTGAAGATTTAATAAGTACTGGAAACAGTAGTCTACTTGCCGTTGAAGGCTTACGGGAAGCAGGAGCAGTTATAAAAGGAATGGCAGCTATATTCACTTATGGATTTGATGTTGCAGACCAAAATTTCAAAAATGCCGGAATCGATTTATACACTTTGAGTAATTACCAAAATTTATTGAATTTGGCAGTTGCAAAAAGTTATATTACCGAGAAAGAAGAGCAAACTTTGAGAGAATGGAACGTTAGTCCATCAACTTGGAATGTGTAATTTTATACTGCATAATCAGAATACAAACAAAATACAATTATGAATTTAGAAAGTCCTAAGGTTACCGTTGAAAAATCAGCACAAGAATTATTCGATTTATTAAGTGATGTAAAAAATTTCGAAAAATTAATGCCTGAAAATATTGCTAAATTCGAGGTTACAGGTGATGAGTCTTTTATTTTTGGATTAAAAGGAATGCCAGAAATTAAATTAAAAATGAAAGAAAAAGTAGCTCCAAACAAAATTGTTTTGGGCGCTGCAAGCGATAAGGTTCCATTTACATTAATTGCCAATATTGATACTTTATCAGAACAATCAAGTGCTGTAAAATTAGATTTTGAAGGAGAATTCAATGCAATGATGGCCATGATGGTCAAAGGTCCAATCACCAAATTCATTGAAACTCTTGCCAACAATATGACGAAGCTTTAATTTATTTCATAACGCAATTGAAAAGCCTTTTAGCAATAAAACTAAGAGGCTTTTTTTATTAGTACAACATCTGCACTTCCTTCAAATTATATTCACAAATAGAATCATCATCTAACAAAATCTGAAGTTTCCCAATTGATGAAACACCTTTTATAATTCCCATAAAATTAGTTTCATTTTCATCAGAAAAAGCTGTTGGAATACCTATTTTAAACAATTCATTAGTATATTCTTCCCATAAAAAAGAAGCTTGTGCAGAATAATCTGTTATTATTTTCTCTAATTGAGCGACTATTTCAAAAAGAATTTCTTCTTTATCAAAAATAGTATTACAAATTAAAGCTAATGAAGAAGCGCGAGGTAAATTTTGAAATTCTACTTGATTTACGTTCAATCCCAAGCCAACAATTGAAGTAATTGTTCCCTCTCCTTTTATACTATTTTCAATCAATATGCCACCAATTTTCTTATTAGCTGACATAATGTCGTTAGGCCATTTGATACTTAAGTCAGGAATATTAAATTTATTTAGCGAGCGAATTACAGCCAGTGAAACCACTACATTAAGATTAAAAACTTCATCATAATCAAATAAAAATTCTTTAACCAAGACACTCATTATAAGGTTCTTGCCAGACTCCGAATCCCATTTAGCACCCATCTGTCCTCTCCCTTTCAATTGACTCTCTGCGGTTATAACAGTAAAATTTTGAACCTCTTGTTTGTTCGACAACCCTTTTAGAAAATCATTTGTTGAATCTATGGCATCGAGTTTGATTAACTTCATCTGAACAATATTTTGTAAAACATAATTTAATATTATGTTAAGGTTCAAAATTAATCACAAAAAATGGTAACTTTACCAATTCATATAAAAAAATTAAATGGCGAAAAAGACTATAAACAACGATGTTCTGTTGGCGAACATTATCAAAGGAATAGAAGAAGTAAAAGGAAGTGATATCGATATTTTAGATTTAAGAGAAATAGACACTGCAGTTTGTGACTATTTTGTAATTTGCAATGGTAACTCAAACACTCAAGTAAATGCTATTGTTAATTCAATTCAAAAAACAGTTTCCAAAGATTTAAAAGACAAACCTTGGCATGTTGAAGGTTCTGATGTAGCCGAATGGGTATTGATGGATTATGTTCACATTGTAGTTCATGTATTTCAAAAACATATTCGAGAATACTACAACATAGAAAGTCTTTGGGGTGATGCCAAAATCACTAAAATCGAAAACAAATATTAAAGAAAAAATCTTCTAATGGCTAAAGATAACAATCCAAATTCAAATAAATTTAAGGTAAGTCCTTGGTTAGTTTATACCGCAATATTATTGATTTTTTTAGCAATAAGTTTTGCAACTGGTGGATCTAATTTTCAAGAACCCGCTCAATTAACCTCTTCTAAATTTAACTCTTATTTAGAAAAAGGACAAATTGAAAAAGTAATAGTTTATAACAAAAGTGAAGCGGAAGTTTTTTTAAACCAAAAGGCTTTAAGCGATCCTGAACATAAAAAAGTTGCCAAAGATATATTAGACAGACCTAACAAAGGACCTCATTATTCTTTTGACATTGGTAACGATCAAATTTTCCAAACTAAATTAGAAAAAGCTGTTGCCGAAGGTAAATTAAAAGATTTTAACTTCTTACCAAAAAGCAATTGGACTGATATTTTCATAAGTCTATTACCAATTATAATTATTATTGGGGTATGGATCTTTATCATGAGAAAAATGTCAGGTGGCCCAGGTGGTGGAGGCGGACAGATTTTCAATATCGGAAAATCTAAAGCCAAACTTTTTGACGAAAAAACAGATATCAAAACTACCTTCAAAGATGTTGCTGGTTTAGAAGGAGCAAAAGAAGAAATACAAGAAATTGTAGAATTCCTTAAAAACCCTGAAAAATATACTAATTTGGGAGGTAAAATCCCTAAAGGAGCATTATTAGTAGGACCTCCGGGGACAGGAAAAACTTTATTAGCCAAAGCCGTTGCAGGAGAAGCTCAAGTACCATTTTTCTCTCTATCAGGTTCAGATTTCGTGGAAATGTTCGTAGGAGTTGGTGCTTCAAGAGTACGTGACCTTTTCAAACAAGCCAAAGAAAAATCTCCAGCAATCATTTTCATTGACGAAATTGATGCGGTTGGTAGAGCTAGAGGAAAAAGTAATATGTCAGGTGGTAACGATGAAAGAGAAAATACTCTAAACCAATTACTAACTGAAATGGATGGTTTTGGAACTAATTCTAATGTAATTGTTCTGGCAGCAACCAATAGAGCTGATGTTTTAGACAAAGCTTTAATGCGTGCTGGACGTTTTGACAGACAAATTTTTGTTGATTTACCAGACATTAGAGAAAGAGCTGAAATATTCCAAGTTCACTTAGCTCCGATCAAAAAAGTAGAAGGTCTTGATTTAGACTTTTTAGCTAAACAAACTCCTGGTTTTTCTGGTGCTGATATTGCTAATGTATGTAACGAAGCTGCTTTGATAGCCGCTAGAAACAACAAAACAGCTGTTGACAGACAAGATTTCCTGGATGCAGTTGATAGAATTATTGGTGGTTTAGAAAAGAAAAATAAAATCATCACTCCTGAAGAAAAGAAAGCGATTGCTATTCACGAAGCGGGACACGCTACTGTAAGCTGGATGCTTGAACATGCTGCACCACTTATCAAAGTGACTATCGTACCTCGTGGACAAAGTTTAGGTGCTGCTTGGTATCTTCCAGAAGAAAGACAAATCGTTAGAACTGACCAAATGTTAGACGAAATGTGTGCTACTATGGGAGGAAGAGCTGCCGAGAAAGTAACTTTCGACAGAATTTCGACTGGAGCACTTAGTGATTTAGAAAAAGTTACACGTCAGGCTCGGGCCATGGTAACTATTTATGGATTGAATGATAAAATTGGAAACGTTACTTATTACGATTCATCTGGACAAAGTGAATATAGTTTTTCTAAACCTTATTCTGATGAAACTGCTAAAATAATTGACGCTGAAATTTCAGAATTAATTGAAGGTCAATACCAAAGAGCAATTGAAATTTTAGAAGATAATAAAGACAAATTGAACCAATTAGCTGACATCTTAATTGAAAAAGAAGTAATTTTTAAAGATGATTTAGAAGCCATTTTTGGGAAAAGAACTTTTGACAAAAACTTAGATGAAGTAGTGTCGTAATTTGTTAAAATAAACAAAAAATTAAAATCTTAATTCAAAACCCTGTTTTGAATTAAGATTTTTTTATCTTTGAACGTTTTCAAGTCACACAAAACGATTAGTAACAAATTATGAATCTTTTTAAAAAATTATTTGGTTCAAATAACCCTTCAGATGATGAAGGCGGAAATGACAATTCTAGTAAACCAAATCCAGATATTAACTCTCCTTTGGATGAACAATTCATCTATAATTTTAAAAAAAATGGAGGAAAATTTTTATACTGTGAAAATTTAAATGAAGTAAAAGAACAATTTGAGAATATCCTTGAAGAAAACGATTGGTTCGAATGTGAAGCTTTATGTTACGAACCTAAACTATATGTCTTATTAGACGAAAATAAACTTACTTACGATCAAAATTTAAACCCTAAATTTTTATTGTCAGGTTGCGAAAACCTTGTCGCCGAAGAAGGATCAATTTTATTTTCTTCCAATCAAATCAAACAAAAAAAACCAAATGATTTACCTTCTAACATCGTGATTCTAGCAAAAACGAGTCAGATAGTTGAAGGCAAAAGTGATGGTCTAAGCGCTATTCGAAAAAAATACTTAACCGAATATCCGACTAATATCACAACAATCAAATATTTTGAAAAAGCCAAAGAGGAAGATTTTACTCAGTACGGAAGCTCTGCCAAAAATTTATATCTATTGCTCTTAGAAGATCTTTAAAATGAATGAAACACTAAAAAGATCAATATCTGGAGCTGTTTATATTTTATTACTAATAGCTTCGATACAATATTCTATAGAAACATTTTTTATTCTATTTGGAGTTTTTTTACTCATTGCGGTAATGGAATTTTGCAATTTGGTACACATAAACAAAATTGCTCCGATACTAATTGCTGGTTTGTTCTATTTCTCTTTTTACAAAATAGCCATAGCCGAAAAGGGAGATGGCATTACCTATATATTGCGATACAATAGAAATTTTGATTTAGCAGTATTATTTTTATCCCTTATTGTCTCTATAAAATGTATTGTCTTTTTATTTGATAACAAAAATTTAAAAGTAGATCTCTTTTCAAAATTTGCCTATTTAATTGGATACATTATTCTTCCTTTTATAATTATTACAAAAATCCCTTTTGGAATAAAAGGTTACAATCCAAACATTCTAATTAGTATTTTCATTTTGATATGGACCAATGATACCTTTGCTTATTTGGTCGGAAAATCAATTGGAAAACATAAATTATTTGAAAGGATTTCTCCAAAAAAGACTATTGAAGGCTTTCTTGGCGGTATTGGATTTGCAATAATAGCGAGTTATTTTATTTCAAAATATTTCCTAATGCTTCCTGACAAAAACACATACATTTGGCTAATAATAGCTTCAATTGTTGGGATTTTTGGCACAATAGGCGATTTAGTGGAGTCTAAATTTAAACGAATTTCAGAAAAAAAAGATAGTGGAAATATCATGCCAGGACATGGAGGCATTTTAGATCGATTAGATAGTGTTATATTTGTAGCACCAATTATATTTTTATTTTATCAAATTTTAAATTATGTTTCATAAAGAAGGAACTCAAAGTATTTTATTAGGCACTTTTTTTACCGCTATTGTTTGTTTAGTAGCTGATCATTTTATTCAGACGGAATGGATTAAAATGACTATTGAAATACTAGCATTATTACTATTGATTATCATATTACAATTCTTTAGAAACCCAAAAAGAACTGTAGCAATCAATGAAAATCATATTATTGCTCCTGTAGATGGAAAAGTGGTGGTTATAGAAGAAGTATTTGAAGGTGAATATTTTAAAGACAAAAGAATTCAAGTTTCTATTTTTATGTCTCCAATAAATGTCCACGTAACCCGATATGCTATTAGTGGTCTTGTAAAGTTCAGCAAATATCATCCTGGTAAATTTTTGGTTGCTTGGCATCCAAAAGCTAGTGAAGAAAACGAAAGAACAACTATTGTTGTTGAAAATAAAACTTTTGGAGCTATTTTGTATCGCCAAATTGCTGGTGCTTTGGCAAAACGTATTGTAAATTATGCCAAAGAAGGCATGCAGGTTGTACAAGGTACCGATGCAGGTTTTATTAAATTTGGTTCAAGAGTAGATATTTTTCTACCTTTGGGAACTCCAATTAATGTGGTTTTAAATCAAAAAGCAATTGGAGGAAAAACTATAATTGCAATGAAGTCTTAATGATTGAAGAAGATTTAGATAAACGATTTCAAGAAGCAGTAGAAATCGCTTCTTTTATGACACAAGCATCTTTGCCTCAAGATGTGCAGTTGCGTCTTTATGCCTTTTACAAACAGGCAACATTTGACAGAACAAAATTTAACATCACAGATAATTCTGATTTAAGAAATGCTTTCAAAACCAATGCATGGATTCAAGTTAGTCATCTTACACATGATGAAGCCAAAACAGAATATATAAACCTAATTCATTCCTTAATAAAATAGTTGTATTATTTTCATAAAATAGGTATGCCAGTAATGGGTTGAAAGACACAAATACTGAAATACAAATTAAATATGACCGATAAATAACAATAAATATCACAACATGAAGAACAACACTTTAATCGTAGCGAATTTGCTCTTTATTTCAGTTTTAATTTCTTGTAATGATAAAAAAATGACTGAGGTTGTTGAAGTTCCTTTACCAACAGTTCAAGAAAAAATACAAATAGGAGATCCAAATAATGTAAAAGCTGACGAAGGTTCATTTCAAATGGAGAAAATTTCATTTGCTTATGATGCATTAGCTCCTGAAATTTCAGCTTTATCACTAGAGTCACATTATGGAAAACATTATTTACATTATACTAACACTCTAAACAAAACTGTTAAAGGAACCAAATACGAAAACCTTGAAATAGAAGAGCTTCTAAAAACATTAGATATTAATGATCTTCCTATTCGCAATAATGCAGGAGGTTATTACAATCACAGTTTATATTTCAAATGTATTTCTCCAAAAGCAGGCGGTGAACCTGTGGACACATTGGCATCGAGCATCAATAAGGCTTTTGGATCTTTTGCTAATTTTAAAACTCAATTTAAAGAAACTGCATCAAAACAATTTGGTTCAGGCTGGGTTTGGCTTGTTGTGGATAAAACTGGCGTTCTCCAATTGACAACAACGCAAGATCAAGACAATCCATTAATGCCAAATGCTCCTGTTGTTGGATTTCACGGAACTCCAATTTTAGGAATTGATCTTTGGGAACACGCTTATTTTTTAGACTATCAATACAAAAAGAAAAACTATATTGATGCCTTCTTCAATATCGTAAACTGGGAAAAAGTAAACGAAAATTATAAAGCAACATTCAAAAAATAAAAAAAGAGCTGATTTTTAACATCAGCTCTTTTTTTATTTTTTGAATTCCTTATTAGAAAACTACAAACATAACTTTTCCAAAAAAAGCTTTGAATCTTAGTAACTCCGAAACTCTTTTTACAATTGATAAATAAATGATTCTAATGGTTGAATTGTAATTGCAGCTTTTCCTTCACCATTTACAACTTGTAATTGAACAGAACTCTTTCCGTATAATTGATCTTTTACCGTATAACTCCCATCTTTCAGATTCCATTTAGCAATAATATCTGCAGGAATTTTTAATTCAAAACTATTAGATTTATCAGATGAAAAATTAGTAAGCACTATTAGTTTTTGATTTTCTGACCAACGTACAAATGAATAGACATGATTTGGATCGTAACCCAATCCACCGTGACGATTTACTTCTTGAAGGTCTTGAAATTGTCCCATCACAGCAGAACTTTTACCAGAAAAATTCAATAATCGCTTATAAAAATCACGTAAATCTTTTTCGCTTTGCGAAAGTTTTCCTCCATCAAAAGCACCTTCATTCATCCATCTTTGATGATTTGGAACACCTACATAATCAAAAATTGAAGTTCTGGAATGAGAACCAAATCCTCCATTTTCATTAGCTGCCTCTCCTACTTCCTGACCAAAATAAATCATAATTGGTGCCGAAGTTATCATTGCAGAAACTACCATCATTGGTTTTCCTTTTTCGGCAGAACCTGCAAATTCAGGACTCGCCAATCGCTGTTCGTCATGGTTATCTAAAAATTTCAACATGTGTCTGTCAATGTCTGCTAAACCACTTTGAATATAAGACAATCCATCTGGAGGCGTTTTTCCTTGAATGATATCTTTCAATTTATCGTAGGTCTCTACTTTATCATATAAATAGTCCATTTTCCCTAAATGAATATAATTTCTATACTCTTTTGGATTGTAAACCTCTGCCAATAAAAAAGCATCAGGATTAGCATTTTTGATTGCTGAATTCATGTAACTCCAAAATTCATACGGAACCATTTCTGCCATGTCAAATCTAAAACCATCAACTCCTTTTGCTGTCCAATACAAAGCGATGTCTCTAAATTTAATCCATGAATTTGGAACGCTTTTATCTTTCCAAAAATCAAAATGTTCTTTGGCTGAAAGTTTGTCAAAACCAGCTGGCAATTCAGGAAAATCTTTAGTGCCGTCAGGACGAACACCGTAATTTACTTTAACAGTTTCGTACCAATCATTTTTATCTGGTTTTGCTAATTTAGATCCATTTCCTGTCCATTTGGCTGGATTTTCAGCAAATTTACCATCGATAAGAGGATTACTTTCTCCATTCAAAGGTTTATCTCCATCAGGCAATTGGAAAGGTGTATTAGGAATATAGTAGAAATTATTATCTCTTTTGTATTCCACAGTAACATCATCATCTGCACCAAAATCCCTAACACCTTTTGGATTGGTTTTGCCTTCGTATTTACGAGCAACATGATTAGGAACAATATCAATAATTACTTTAAGATTGGCTTTGTGAGTACGTTTTATCAAAGCTTCGAATTCTTCTAAACGCTTTTCAGGATTTACTGCCAGGTCCGGATTTACATTATAATAATCCTTAACAGCATATGGCGAGCCTGCTCTACCTTTTACCACTTCTGGATCATCATTTGAAACTCCAATTGATGTATAATCTCGAATTACAGCATGATGAGGAACCCCAGTGTACCAAATGTGAGTGGCTCCAAGATCTTTAATTTCCTGAAGCGCTTTATCTGTAAAATCATTGAATTTTCCCACTCCGTTTTCTTCAATTGTTCCCCAAGGTTTATTCGTTGTATTTTTATTACCAAACAATCGAGTAAAAACTTGATAAACTACCGCCTTATTTTCTGAAACAGTCTCTTTCTTTTGTGCACTCATTTTAACATCTTTAGTTTTACATGCAGTAGCCATAAATACAATACTTAATCCTGCTAATACTATTTTTTTTGCGCTCATTATTTAAATCATAAAAAATTAAAAAACATTCGATTGATATCAATTTTTGTTCCATACAATCCATAAATTTAATATTTTTTCAAAAAAAACAATGAACAAAACCGTCCGAAAATCCCTTATTTAGCGATCAAAAATCACTACAACGTAATAGCCACTCCTATTGTTTATAACTATTTTGAATACAAGAAAACCTCCTACTTAATATAACTACAAACTTTTATAAATAAATCTTAATATTTATAGGCTTTACTCCAATTTTCATAAATTTACAAAAAAAATAAAACCATTGAAGAAATCTTTACATTTCATTATCTATAGCCTAATTTTACTTAGTGTAAACGTTATTTTGGCACAGGCTCCTAAAAAAATAAATGTTGAACAATCCGATTTTGCCGATGTTGATCAATTAAAATTCCCAGATGCCCTTTTACTTACCGGAAATGTAAAAGTAAGTCATGACGGAGTAATTCTGACTTGTAATAAAGCGTACTATTTTCAAAAAGAAAATTATCTAAAAGCCTTTGGTAATGTACAATTGGTACAAGGGGACACTTTATATTTAAATAGTAATTATGCCGAATATAGTGGAGAATTAAAAAAAGCTTTTGCAACTGGAAACGCAGTTATGACCTCGCCTGATGCAACTTTAGCAACCGACACTATTAATTTTGACCGTAATATTCAAGAAGTATTTTACAACACTGACGGAACCATTGTCAACAAAGACAATACTCTAAAAAGTAAATCAGGACGTTATTTTGTAAAACAAAAGAAATTTCAATTCCTAACAGCAGTTACTCTTACCAATAAATCATACGAAATTAAGTCCAATCATTTGGATTATTACAGTAATTCAGGACATTCTTATTTATTTGGACCATCAACAATTACTAGTAAAACCAACTATATTTATACAGAAAAAGGGTTTTATGATACCAAGAAAAATCTAGCTCATTTTCTAGATAAATCATACATCAAATATGATGACCGAATAATAAAAGGTGATAGCTTGTATTATGATCGGAATAAAGAATTTGCCTCGGCAACACGGAATGTAAAAATAACCGATTCCATTAATCGTGGGGTCATTCGAGGACATTATGCCGAATTATACAAAATGAAAGACTCTATGTTTGTAACCAAAAGAGCTTTGGCTGTCAATTTTGTAGAAAATGATTCTGTATATATTCATGGTAAAAAACTCATGGTTACTGGTAAAGAAGGGGAACGAATTATTAGAGCTTTTAATAATGTTCGTTTTTATAAAACCGATATGAGCGGAAAATGTGATTCTATTCATTCCAATTCTAAAATTGGACTAACAAAACTGATTGGAAATCCAATTTTATGGAACGGAGATAGCCAGATTACAGGCGATATCATGCACCTCATCGCTGACAAAAAAACACAAAAATTAGATTCCCTCAAAGTACTCGAAAACACCTTTCTGGTCTCGAAAGACACTCTCGGAACAGGTTATAATCAGACAAAAGGTCAAAATTTATTTGGAAAACTTATAGATGGAAAACTCCATGATGTAGATATTATAAAAAATACTGAAGTTATTTATTACATGAGAAATGATACCAAGGAACTCATTGGAATCAATAAAAATGTAAGTAGTAAAATCAATATTCTATTTGATGGAAATGCTATAGAAACCATTACTTTTTTTAATCAAGTTGATGGAGACATTTTCCCAGAAGTTGATTTGCCTGAAAACGCTAGGATTCTCCGAGGATTTCATTGGCGTGGCGACGAAAGAATAAAATCGAAAGACGATGTTTTCACCAAAGAAGAAGATGAGGAAGAACTCAAGATTATTGAAGCCACAAAAGTCGATAAAGCCCAAAAAAGTACTCCAATGAAAGTTCGAAAAGAAACATTGAATTACGATAAGAAGAATAAAAAGAAGAAATAATCAGTCGACATTTTTTTAGTGTTCAGTCCAAATTTACGGTTCTGATGATTTAAACACTTAAACAAATTGAACCTTTAAACTTTTTTAAACCTTAAACTAAAAAAAGTGAATCCCGATTTCATAAAATACCAGGCACAAACTTCTCCTTATCCTTTGGGTATGGAAGTTTCGCATGCCGTTGGCTCATATATATTTGATACTAATAATAAAAAATATTTAGATTTTGTTGCAGGTGTTTCTGCTTGTACGCTTGGGCATCAAAATAAAAGAGTAAATGACGCAATAAAAGATCAATTGGACAAATATTCACATGTCATGGTGTATGGCGAGTATTCACAAAGTCCAGCTGTTGAATATTGCAAACTTATGGCTTCACTCCTACCTGCTCCATTAGACAAAACCTATTTAGTCAATTCTGGAACCGAAGCTATCGAAGGTGCTTTAAAATTAGCCAAAAGAGTAACAGGAAGAAGCCAATTGATTTCCTGCCACAATGCTTATCATGGAAACACTATGGGATCGATGAGTGTCATGGGTTTTGAAGAACGCAAACAAGCTTTTCGTCCTTTGTTACCAGATATCGATTTTATCACTTTCAACAACGAAGACGATTTACAAAAAATCACTACCAAGACAGCTGGAATCTTACTTGAAACTATTCAAGGTGGAGCTGGTTTCATTGAACCTCATAATGACTTTTTAAAGAAAGTAAAAGCACGTTGTGATGAAGTAGGCGCTTTGATGATTTTAGACGAAATTCAACCAGGATTTGGAAGAACAGGAGCTCTTTTTGGATTTCAAAATTATGATGTAGTACCCGATATTGTTGTAATGGGAAAAGGAATGGGTGGCGGAATGCCAGTTGGCGCCTTTACCGCTTCATCTGCCATGATGGATTTATTAACTGAAAACCCAAAATTGGGGCATATTACCACTTTTGGAGGCCACCCTGTCATTGCGTCAGCCTGTCTGGCTACTTTGAAAGAATTAACTGAAACAAACATCATTACAGATACTTTAGAGAAAGAAAAGCTCTTTAGATCTCTTTTGGTACATCCTTTGATACAAGAAATTAGAGGAAAAGGATTGATGCTTGCGGCTATGACTGCAAATGCTGACATCACTAATGAAGTGATTTTGAAATGTCAGGACAGAGGTCTGATTCTATTTTGGTTACTTTTTGAAGGTTGTGCCATCCGAATTACTCCTCCTCTAACTATTTCTGAAGAAGAAATTCGAGAAGGATGTGCCATAATTCTTGAAGTAATGGATGAAGTCAAATCATTAATTGATAATAAATAACAAATAATTTTAAACCTTTAATTTTTGAAATTGAAGTTGATTTTCAAAATTGAAATTGAAAACATGTTAATTAAATTGTTCACAACAAATAGAATTCTTCCTCATATCAACAATACGTTTTCCTAATTTTATTTAAGGATAATTTAAAAACACACAGTATGCAATTAAGCAACGAAGAAGAAGATTATAACTTATCCCTATCCAAATTTGAGTCTATGTTAAAAACTAACAAAGTACTCTTTTTTGACTCCGAAGAATTTGAAGAAATTATTCTTCATTATCTCGATATGGGCAAGTCTGCATTGGCCAAAAAAGCTTTAAAATTAGCACTAGAACAACACCCTAGATCCAGTGGTCTTAAGTTAGTTCAAGTAGAAATGCTAATTTATGACGACAAACTCGAAATGGCCGAAAAGTTATTGAATGAGTTATTTGCCATTGAACCTACAAACGAAGAGATTTATATTCAAAAAGCTAATATTTGTTCCAAAAGAGATCAGCACGAAAAGGCTGTTGAGATGCTTAAAATAGCTTTGCAATACACTGACGACTATGCCGATGTTTACAACTTAATCGGTATGGAATATCTTTTTATGGACAATCTTGAATTAGCTAAAGAAAGTTTCATCAAGTGTCTTGAAGAAGATTTTGAAGATCAATCTGCTTTGTACAATGTCGTTTATTGTTTCGAATTTTTAGATCAAAATGAAGAAGCAATTGCTTATTTAAATAAATACATCAACAAAAATCCATACAGCGAAATCGCATGGCATCAATTAGGACGATTATATTATGGCATTAAGGAATACGAAAGCGCCATTCGTGCTTTTGATTACGCCACTCTGATTGACGAAGAGTTTCTTGGTGCTTTTATGGAAAAAGCAAAAGCTTTGGAACGTCTAAAAAAATATGACTTAGCTATTGAAAGTTACAATAGAACTTTGGAACTTGATGATGCTACGTCATATGCATTGCTAAGGATAGGTAAATGTTATGAAAAATTAGGTAATAAAGTTTTAGCACTTAAATATTTCAACAAAACGGTTCACCAAGATCCTTTGTTGGATAAAGGCTGGATTGCGATCACCGATTTTTATGTACGTCAAAAGAATTATCAAAAAGCCTTGTTTTTTGTAAATAAAGCTTTAGCTATTGATAACCAAAACAAATTATACTGGAAACGATTTGCAGCCATTAACAAACAAATGAACTTGTTTGAAGAAGCTGAATTTGGGTATAGAAAAGCAGTTGAATTTGGAGATTACCAACTTGACACTTGGTTGTTTTGGGTTGATATCCTTCAATTTCTAGGAGAATTTGATAGTGCTATTCAAACATTATTGCAGGCTTCAGAATATTTCCCAGAGGAAAATGAAGTCGAATATAGATTAGCTGGATTGTATTTTATGATTTCAGACAATATCAAAGCAAAATTCCACTTGAGTAATGCTTTGCGTTTGAATTATGACAACTACATTCTTCTAGAAGATTTATTCCCTGTGGTTTGGGAGAAAAAAATGGTTAGAAATTATATTGACAAACATAAAAAACAATAATGATTGAAGTTTTAAGGAGACGTTTTGGGTTATTAGGTCGTAACATTAGTTATTCTTTTTCAAAAGGATATTTTACAGAAAAATTCAGCAAAGAACATTTTGAAGGTTGCAGTTATGAGAATTTCGACATTCCTGACATTAACTATTTTACTGAATTAAGAAAAAACAACACCGATCTTAGCGGACTTAACGTTACTATTCCTTACAAAGAGGCTGTATTGCCATTTTTGGATAAATTATCTAAAAATGCAGCCGAAATCGGAGCAGTAAACACTATAAAATTCACCAAAAAAGGAAAGCTTAAAGGGTACAATACTGACTATTACGGTTTCCAAAAATCATTAGAGCCATTATTACAACCTCATCACAAAAAAGCTCTAATCCTAGGAACTGGTGGAGCTTCAAAAGGGGTTGCATTCGCTTTAGACAAACTTGATATTACTTACACATTTGTTTCTCGCGAAGCCAAAGAAAACTGTATTGATTATTCCTTAATCAACGCAACGACTTTTGATAATTATCAAATTATAATCAACTGTTCTCCTGTGGGAACTAGTCCAAATGTTGATGCTTTTCCACTTATTCCATACGAATTCTTTACAGAGAAACATATTGCTTACGACTTAATTTATAATCCCGCTGAAACTGCATTTCTAAGGAAAGCCAAAGCGCAGGGAGCACAGATTAAAAACGGTTTGGATATGCTTATTTTTCAAGCAGAAAAAGCTTGGAAAATCTGGAATAAGTAATATTTCAACAACACTCGAATAGCGCTAAATTATACGGATTTATTTATTCCTTGATGAAATCCAAAATGAAATAGTGTAAGAAAGGCGTCTTAATCATTTAATCAGGGAAAATAAATTCATTCATTGCTAAATCTCTGATTATAGGAATGACTTTTGAAAAAATAAAAATATGTATTCCAAAAAACTGCCTTTCTTACCTTTAACTGTTTTACTTGTATTTTCTTTACCTCTTTTTAGCCAAGTTACGCTCCCGAAAATTCTGGGGCATAATATGGTTTTACAACAACTGAAAGAAGTTCCTGTATGGGGAACTGCCAGTCCTGGCGAAAAAATATCGGTTGCTTTTGCTGAACAAAACAAAACAACTGTTGCTGACAATACAGGAAAATGGTCTGTAAAACTAAGGCCAATGAAAGCATCATTCACACCTCGTGAAATGACCATCAAAGGGACAAATACAATTATCCTTAAAAACATATTAGTTGGCGAAGTCTGGCTCTGTTCTGGACAATCAAATATGGAATATGCGATGCGAAAGTATAGTAAATTCGAAACGGCAGTAAAGGGCAATAAACCTCCTGAAGATGATTTAAACACTGCAAACAATCCTAATATTCGTATTTTTCTGGATCGTCGAAAATATATGGAACCAAGTCCAGAACATATCGGTTGGGACTCGGCAATTGGCCGTCCTCTGGTCGATTTTTCGGCAGTTGGCTACTATTTTGCAAAAGACCTATATAACAAATTACATGTGCCTATCGGAATGATTTCTGCAGCAGTGCCTGGCAGCCGAATCGAACCTTGGATTCAGGCTTCCAAAATGGAGATCGCTCCTAAACTGAAAAACGGGAAAGCATTAGACAAACTGAATGCCGATGGTGGAGAACCAGGAAAGTTTTATGACACTATGATTCAACCATTAATTCCTTTTACACTGAAAGGAATCCTTTGGTATCAAGGAGAATCAAATTGTTTTCTGAACGAAAATATCCGTTATGCCTACAAGTTTAAAACTTTGATAGAAAGTTGGCGTAATGATTGGAATGATAAGGAAATGCCTTTTTATTTCGTTCAAATAGCGCCATATAATTATTCTACCACCAAAGACGAACGTCCTCATACTCCTGAAAATCTTCCTGAGTTTTGGGAAGCACAAAAACTGGTGTTACATTTAAAAAACACAAACACCATTACAATTACCGATTTAGTCGATAGTACCACTGATTTACATCCGGGATACAAATGGGAAGTTGGTCGTCGATTGAGTTTAGTAGCTGCAAATAAAGCTTATGGACAGAAAAACGTTGTTTACTCAGGACCTGTATATCAAAAAATGAAAATCGTAAACAATACCATCGAAGTTACTTTTTCAAATACAGGAAGTGGTTTAACAAGCCGTGACGAAAAACCTCTTACTTGGTTTAGCATAGCAGGAACAGACGGAAAATTTGTATCGGCAAAGGCTGAAATAGTCGGCAATAAAGTCATTGTTTCTTCACCTGAAGTTCCACAACCCATCTCCGTACGTTTTGGTTGGAATGAAGCAGCTCAGTCCAATTTCATCAATAAAGAAGGGCTTCCCGCGACTCCTTTTAGAAGCGACAATCCGTGGGACAAACTTTTTAATTAAACTAGAAATCAATAATAAATACTTTTTTTTAAGTTGAAAAGAATTACTTCAACTGAAATTCAATTTTCTTAAAACTTAAATCCATTTCTTTAAAAGTTTCTGGAATGTTAGAATTCCAAGGGATAATATTTTTCCGCAGTACAGCACCACTTTTGGTTTCTCCAACGACCAACAGACGATTGATTACAACATTGCTCAAATCCTCTTGCATTTTGGCTGTTTGATTATAATTAATTTCCTGATAGAAAGACAACTTATTCATCGGAATAGTCACGCGAACCCATTTGTCACTTAGAATTTCCTGATCCAATTGAATAACAATTGAAGCATTTAAATTTGTATTATCACCCAATGTGATACCAATATTGACTTTACCATCATCCAAAGCATCAACAATAACATCATTTACATAGCTCGCATAAGTGTTTTTTAAACTTTCCACACTCGGTATTTTCGTTTTAGAACTATTAATTTTCAAATCGAATACTAAGTTTTCGATATCGCCGAATTTGTAGCCTTTCGCAAGAATATTACATTCAAAACCATTGGAGTGTTGATGATCCCAATTGGCTATTTTTTTCAATAATATCATCTCGAAAGTATAAGCATTCTCACAAGTACTATCTTTTTTGGTATTGCTGTTAAAGTTGTAATTACTACCTGCCAATTTCAAGTTTACCCATTCAGTTACATTGTCATTCGTGCTGTGGTTCCAACCGCTAAAATTCAACTCGGAAAGACTTTGATTTTGATTTTCGATTTTGTTAGGAAAAAGGCTGAAACTTTTAATACCAGATTCTATTCCTTGTCCACAATTAACAATCTTTGCGACTGAGTAGCTTTTATACTCTATCAGTTTTTCAGTACTTTCATTAACTGATGAACTTACAGATGCAATTGAATTAGCAGTGTTTAAACTTGATTTAGTTTTACCACTTCCGCAAGCCATTAGATTAAAAAAAACAATTGATAAAACACAGTTCTTGATCAGGTTTTGCATATTCTAGAATTATAGTTCATTTTTTATTCTATGATTATTATTCTCAGCGAATTACAAATTATAAGCCAAAATACAAATTTGTAAGTAATTCTCAACAGTACAAAATCTCATCAATTGTTTTATCCTAAAAATCACTCTCTTCATTTCTTTGCATCAAACATTTTCTTTTTAAAACTAAAAAAACAAGTTATCAAACTAGAAAGAGTTCAAATAACGCACAAAAAGAAAGGATAAACTTATATTTTCGTTTATAATCAAAAGTTTTATTTTGTATTTTGACGCACCTTTAGTATCTTTCGCATTCAATAAATAGAAACCTTAAACATTTACAAAATGTTAGAAGAAAAGAACGACAACCTGGCTCTTAATGAAAATGAGACAGACGGAAAAGCAGTAAGTGAATTGCAAGAAACAATTCAGTCTGAAACGCCTATAGTGAACGAAAATCAAATCAATGGTTCAGTTACCGACGAAGAAACAGTTATTCCAGAAGTGGAAACTGCATCGGCAACAGAAGCTGTAGCTGATGAAAAGCAAACTGTCATCGACGCCATCGCTGAGACTAATGCTGAAGAAAGTGAAGATGAAACATTAAAGGAGCGTCATGATATTCCGTTGCTGGATTATGAAGCATTACCTATGGATGCACTTGTAAATGAATTGAAAAATTTGGTTACAAATGAGAAAGTAATGTCTATTAAAGAGCATGTTGAAGAAATTCGAAAAGCATTTTTAGCCAAATACAATCACCTTATTGAAGAGAAAAGAGAAGAATTCAATCAGGAGAATCAAGATCCTAACGAAGAATTCCAATATCATTTACCTTTAAAAACGAAGTTCGATCAGTATTATACCATATACAAAGACAACAAAAACACCCATTTCAAAAGTCTGCAATCTAATTTGAAAACGAATCTTGAAGTTCGATTAGCTATTGTAGAAGAGTTGAAAGAATTAATCAATCCTCAAGCTAACATCAAAGACACCTTAAATCATTTTAATGAGTTAAGAGAAAGATGGAAAAATGCGGGTGCTATTCCAAAAGACAAATACAATCACGTTTGGAATAATTATCATTTTCACGTAGAAAATTTCTATGATTATTTGCACCTTGACAGAGAAGCAAGAGATATTGACTTTAAATACAATCTAGAACAAAAGCAAAAAATCGTTGCTCGTGTTGAAGAATTATTAAAAGAAGCCGATGTAAATAAAGCCTTTAGAGAACTTCAAGATCTTCACCGTATTTGGAAAGAAGAAATTGGACCAGTTTCCAGAGAACATCGTGATGAAATTTGGAACCAATTTAGCGAACTGACAAAAAAAATGCACGATAAGCGTGAAGTTTTGTTTGAAAACCAAAGAGGAACCGAACTTGAAAATCTAGAAAAGAAAAAGGAAATCATCGCCCAAATTGAAGTTTTAGCAACTGAAAAAGTAAATGCTCACTCGCAATGGTTAGTTCAAATTGAAAAAGTGGAAGCTTTACGTACAGCATTTTTCGCTGCAGGAAAAGTTCCGGCTGATGTAAACGAAGCAACTTGGGCAGCTTTTAAAACTGCTGTAAGAAACTTTAACAGCTTCAAAAATTCTTTTTATAAAGACATCAAAAAAGATCAAAACGACAATCTAAATAAAAAAATTGCTTTGGTTAAAAAAGCCAAAGAATTACAAGAGAGCGAAGATTTTGCAAACACTACTCCAATCATGAAACAAATTCAAGAAGATTGGAAAAAAATTGGTCATGTGCCAAGAAAATATTCTGATAAAATCTGGAATGAATTCAGAGAAGCTTGTAATCACTATTTCGATAAGTTAAAAGAACACAAAAGTGTTGAAAACGTTGAAGAAGTAGAAGCTTTTGACAAAAAGAAAGCATACCTAGAAAAGTTAAGAGAATTCCAATTGACTGGAGATCACAAAACGGATTTAGACGCAATCAAATTGCATATTGAAACTTGGAAAGGTTTTGGTAAAGTGCCATTCCCAAGAAGACATATCGAAGGGAAATTCAATAAAATTTTGGATGCTTTATTTGAAAAATTAAGCTTAAGCAAAAAAGATACTGAAATGATGCGTTTCTCTAACAGAATGGAGAATTTATCTGAAAGCAATGATACTCGTAAATTAGACAACGAGAAGATTTTCTTGATGCGTAAAATTGAAGAAGTACAAAACGAAATTTTCCAATTAGAGAATAACATTCAGTTTTTCACCAATACCAAAAATGCTAAAAAAGAGAATTCAATCGTGTTAGAAGTTCGCAAAAACATTGCTATTCACAAAGAAAGCCTTGATGTTTGGAAAGAAAAACTAAAACAATTGAGAAATTTAGGTCAACAGGAATAGATTTAAATTTCTTCTAAATACAAAGCCTCAAACTCTACCGTTTGAGGCTTTTTTAGTAATCAAAGTCACCAATTTTAACTTTCATTTACCATTTTAACAAGGCATATCCAAAACCAATTCTCTAAATTTGGCACATGAAAAACTTTTGGAAATGTATTGTATTCATTGGGTTATTTGTACAGCTTGGCTTTGCACATAATACAAACCATGATGCATCGATTTCTTTTCAAAAGGAAAGTGACACTGAACTTAGTAAAGAAAGTTTAAGCTCTTCACATTTCATTCAGCCGAGTATTGACAGAGGCACTTTAAACCAAAATCACAATACTCGAATTCCGGTAGGCGTTGCACACTACCCTACTGAACTCCAATCTGTAACAGTTTTAAGAGAGAACACTCCTAAAATAGTGTTATCTGATCAAGATATTGACAGATACAATAGCGTCTCTATCTTACTGTTCCCTTTCCATATTTTTTGGTAATTCCACATTTGATTCCACTTTATAAAAGTTATGCCAATATGGTATGAAAATAGTCTAATTTTTATTAGGCTATATTGAATACATATATCGGTATTAAAATAACTTTTCAAAACCTTCTTGATTCAACCCGAACCAAGAAGACAAATCATTATGTACAATTATCAAAAAAAATAAAAATGGATACATCCGTAACAATCATAGGCCTTATAATTACAATATTAATAGGAATTCCGATAACTTTAGTCTTTCGTTCTAATGCTTTGAACAATAAAAAAATAAAGGACATCAAGAAGCAATTTAGCCAAAACGGTCATTATAATTTTGAGCAAACCGAAACGCAGAACAAGAAAATCATATCTATAGATCAAAAAAACAAAGGCTTTCTATTTATCGATTTTAGCTATAAAAAAGAAACAGCATACTTTCTCGATTTAAAAGATATTCTTTTGTGCAACAAAGTAGTAACACACGAACCTAAGTCAAGCACAATCTCAAAAGTCGAAATAGAATTGGTTCACAAAAACACGATGCAGAAAGAAATAATTCCAATTTACAACATCGACAATCATTTTTTGGACTTTAACTGCTTGTATGAAGACCATAGACTCGCAGAAAGATGGGTTGACATAATCGACACTTGCTTAACCAAGTAAATCAAAAGAGGTTCATATGAGCCTCTTTTTTGTTTGTAAACAACTACCAATGAATATGATAATTGTCATTTGAATTATTAAAAAGTCGATCTAATTTTGACTTTTTAATAAAAATTCAAACTATGAAAACTTCCCTTGTTCAAAAATACAACGTCCCAGGACCTCGCTACACGAGTTATCCCACTGTTCCTTATTGGGATGAATCAGGATTTACAAAAGAAATTTGGATTGAAACTTTAAAGAAATCCTTTAGCGAAAGCAACAGCTCCGAAGGCATTAGCCTATATATCCATTTGCCTTTTTGTGAAAGTTTATGCACTTTTTGCGGTTGCAACAAGCGCATTACCAAAAATCACAATGTCGAAAATCCATACATTGAAGCCGTTCTAAAAGAATGGACGCTGTATTGTGAAATCTTGGACAAGAAGCCAAAAATCAAAGAAATCCATTTAGGCGGAGGAACTCCAACTTTTTTTTCTATAGAAAACCTTGAAGATTTAATAAACGGAATATTTGCTCATGCCGAAAAAGCTGAAGGATACGAATTCAGTTTCGAGGGACACCCCAACAATACCACGCATGCCCATCTGAAAAAATTATATGATTTAGGTTTCAGAAGAGTCAGTTTTGGAGTTCAGGATTACTCCGAGAAGGTTCAAAAAGCCATTCATAGAATCCAACCGTTTCATAATGTTGCCAAAGTAACTTTTTGGGCAAGAGAAATTGGCTACACCTCTATCGGGCATGACATCATCTTTGGTTTGCCTTTTCAAGAAGTTGAAAATATCATAGATACCATCGAAAAAACAAAATCTTTGCAACCCGATCGATTGGCATTTTACAGTTACGCTCACGTGCCTTGGATAAAAGGCAACGGGCAAAGAGGATTTCGCGATGAAGACATCCCTAAAGATGAAACCAAACGAAAATTATACGAAGTTGGAAAAGAACTACTTTTTGAAAATGATTATCATGAAATCGGAATGGACCATTTTGCCGTAAAATCAGATAGTCTGTACCATTCATTTAACAATAAAAAATTACACCGAAACTTCATGGGGTATAGCTCGTCTAAAACCCAATTAATGATCGGATTGGGCGTGTCCTCTATCAGTGACAGTTGGTATAGCTTTGCCCAAAACGTCAAGAATCTCGAAGAATATTACCTATTATTGGCATCCGATAATCTACCTGTCTATAGAGGCCATCATTTATCTACAGAGGATCTCATCATCAGAAGACACATTCTAAATCTAATGTGCCAATTTGAAACCAGTTGGGAACAACCTGAAAATTACGTTCCCGAAATTCCAGAAATTTTAATTCAGTTAAAAGAAATGGAAAAAGATGGCTTATTGATACTAGACAAAAACAAAATTCAAGTCACTGAGCAAGGAAAACCGTATGTCCGCAATATTTGCATGGCTTTCGATTTAAGACTAAAAAGGAAAGCGCCCGAAACAGCATTATTTTCAATGACTATCTAAAGTTTTAGATTGTTTTTAGGAGCAGAAACATTAGGGATTTCAGGAAACAGAGTCCCGCTATACGTTTCAAACGAAGTTCACTGAACTCCTTTAAAAATAAAAATATAGTGAAGTAATCTTGTTGCCCGAACCCCAGGCAACAAGGATTTCCACTGCTATCGGGGCTAAAGACAGGCATTTTTGTTATTAAAAACCTCTCCGAAGACTACAATTAGGAGTCCGAAGCATGTAACAGGGAGTCCGAAGACCATTTCAAGCAGTCCGAAGCTCTCATCAGGCAGTCCGAAGCACGTATCAGGCTGACGGAAGATCGCATCAGGCTGACGGAAGCATGCAACAGGCCGACGGAAGACCGTATCAGGGAGACGGAAGCTCGCATCAGGGCATTCTTTGCTCTTCGGAGGCCCTATTTTACTGGGCGGAGTGCAAAAACTGCTCAAATCAACAAAAAACAAGGATAACGGGTTTCTAATTTTAAATTTCTATATTTGAAATACTAATCAAAAGATACGATTTTTCGTTAATCTACCGATTTTTGGGATATATATACGAAAGTTTGTGTCGTATATAAACGAGTTAGTAGATATTTTGCTCAAAAAAAGAAAATAAAATGAATCTATTATTAAAAACATTTAAAAAATATTGGCTAACAATTATAGGTTCATTAATACTCGTAGTCTCATGGTATTTTGAAAAATCCTTAACTACTCAACACGAAAATGAAATTTCAAATTTTAAAGAAAATAGATTTCATTATGTATTACAAAATCAGTCAAAAATATTTGCAACTTATGTTTCTGAGATAACTGCATTCAATTATAAGCATGATACAATTTTATCAATCGCCGATGTAACTGATGCTTATTGTGCAGAGCTCAGAATGATTGAACATTTAAAAATTGCAGGAAAAGAAATGAGCATGGGAAGTAATGAACCCAAAGACGATTTAAATAATCAATATGATAATAGAATAACATTTATTAATAAATTACAAGATGAAAACGATGATAAAGAAATAAAACAAATGCTTATAGAAGAGCGTAGAAATCTTTATGAAACTTCCAAAAATCATCAATTTGAAGTAAACAAAAAAATTATAAAAGAGAATGAGTCGATTGATAAAATTCATTTTTGGACTTTATTATTATATGCAATAGGAATAATACTTATAACTATGGATAAAGTAAAAGAAACAGTTATCAACCAAGAAAATGAATTAAAACTTTCTCCTCAAATAAGCAAAAAACAAAACCGAAGAAAAAATAGACCTTAAAAAACATCCACTTATAGCCGTTTGGCGAGATCGGGTTTTAAGCTTAATTTAAAGATTAGTTTGTACTTGGAAAATTTTTCATAATGAAAAAATCTCGCCTCTTTAATCCCAAACCCCTTGTAGTTGCCAAGACGCTGGTGGATATACGCCTGCAGAAATCGGAAAAACGTAATGTTTTCAGAATTAGAATATATTCAGTAAATTAGCTAAATGGATAGAGACGCTGAAAAAGGGTTAGATTTTGTAATAGATAAGCTAACAAACTCAATAGAAAACGTGATTACTGGAGATAGTTTTCAGACGGAAATTTCTATACTTCAAAACTCTGATTTAAAATCTTTGACAAAGAAAAATGGTTGGCTTTTTAATTGGCGTGAAGAATATAAAAATCCAGTTAGAGATGTTTATAAACTAACAATTTCTGGAAACGCTAAAATAATTCAAGGTCTTATAAGTTTAGAAGTTAAATCTGATCACGTTTATATGCATCTTGTTGAAAATGCTCCATTCAACAAAGGACAAACAAAAGTTTATGCTGGTGTCGCTGGTAATCTAGTTGCTTATGCTTGTAAGTTATCATTTCAACGTGGACACGATGGAAATGTTTCTTTTCTTTCCAAATCACAATTAGTTGAACATTATAAAAAAACACTTGGAGCTTTTCATTTTGGCGGAAGAATTATGATAATTGAAACAAAATCAGCATTGAAATTAATCAATAAATATTTTCAAAATAAATAATTATGAAAACGAAAAAATTAGATTTAGAAATAGATACTATTGGTGGGATCGGTTCTTTAACATTAGATGAAGAAAAAGCTTTGAGTGATTTTTTTCAAAAGAAAAAACCAACAAAAAAGAAAGTTGAAAAGAAAAAACTGAATACCTAAAATAAATGTACATCCTCCAACAAATGCAACAAGAGATTATACAATATTTTAACCAAAAAAGTTAAACTAGAAATATGGATAATTTTTTGAAAAATTCCGTTGACCTATTTGATAATTTAACAGACAAGGAATCTGTTGCATTAAAAAACATATTTCAGTATAAAAAATACAACAAAGGCGATTTTATCATCAAAGAAAATGATGCGGTTCCTAATATTTATTTCATATCCTCTGGATTAGTCAAACTTTCATATTTTAATAGTGATACAAAGGAATTTATTTTATCATTTGCTTTCGAAAACTGGTGGGAAACAGATTTCTCCGCATTTTATAACCAAACAAAAGCAACATTAACACTTCAATGTCTTGAAGATACAGAAACATACGCATTAAGCTATGATCACTATTTGAGCATTTTGGAAAAGTACAATTTATCCAATTATTTTCTTGACAAATCCATAAGAGGGCATATTGCGAACCAAAAAAGAATTTTATCACTACTTACCTCTTCGCCAAAAGAAAGATATGACAATTTTTTACTGCTCTATCCTACTCTTGTCCAAAGAATTCCAAAATCCATATTATCTCTTTATCTGGGAGTTTCAAGAGAAACACTAAGTAGATTTTATACAAGCACACGAAAAAAATAAAGTGATTTCAGTCACACCAATAATCCATAAAGTAGTTAGAATTTTGTACGAATAGATTATGTAATTATTCAAACGACTTTAAAATGGAAAAACAGCTCATCAATCCCTGGGATTGGCAAGACTCAAGAAATTACGTTCAAGCAGTAGAAGTGAAAAATGTAGAAAGCACCCTCTATGTTTCTGGACAAACTGCAATAAACAGTGAAGGTATCTCAAGCAATGAAGATATGCGTTCACAGTTAGTAGATACAATTCAAAATTTAGAAAAAGTGATTCAAGACGCTAATTTTGAATTGAAAAATATTGTACGCTTAAATATTTACACGACCTCAAACTCCGAACTTTTTAAGAACTTCGACATCATCCAAGATTGGATAACGAAAAATGAAATAAAACAAACTTCTACTGTATTGGAAGTTAAAAGCCTTTTTGAATCCCTACAAGTTGAACTCGAAGCAACAGTAGTAAAGTAACAATTTAAAAAAAAAGTACAATATCAATTGGGCAAAATGGGGTTCCAATACTCCAAGTATAAGCAGTACTGATAGTACATTCCATAATTATTTACTACATTTCAGAGAATAATTAAAATTCCAAAATCATTATGAAAAGAATTTCAATAGTTTTTCTTCAGGCAGTCATAGTGCTTATCGGTATTGGAGTATTGGCCATTTTGATTCTGTTTCCCTTAACCGAGGGACGAGCTACAAACTTAGACTTGTTTAGCATTTACGCTGACCCATTCATCTTGTATGGATACGCAACATCAATTGTTTTTTTTATTGCGCTTTATAAAGCTTTCCAATTACTTACACTCATCGGGCAGGATAAACTATATTCTCCAAACGCTGTTAAGACTTTAAAAAGCATAAAATATTGTGCTATCGCATTAAGTATTTTAATTGTAGGAGCTGGAGTATTTATAAAAATCATGCACGACAAAGAGGACGATCCTGCTGGTTTTATTGCCATTTGTATCGTAACTACTTTTGCTTCGATTGCAGTCGCAATAACTGTATCAATACTTCAAAAATCATTACAAAAAACCATAGATACAAAAGCATAGCTAAAGCTTCACAAAAAAAGCCAATTAATGACAATTGGCTTTTTCTTGTACAAACAAACTCATATTGGAGGGAGAAACATACGGGATTCCGAGTCCCAGTCCTCTAAGAATAAACAATACGCCTATCGCAACTCCCACAAAAGGAATTATTTTCTGAATCTTATTCCGAATTGGAATGGTAATAAATGAATTCATATACACAACCGAACTCATCAACGGCACGGTTCCCAATCCGAAAAGTATCATGTACAGCACTCCAAAACCCGCGCTTTGCATGGCAATAGCGCCAAATAACGCCACATAAACCATTCCGCAAGGCAAGAATCCATTGAGTAAACCAATGATAAAAAGAGATTTGAAACTTTTATTTTTAAAATGACTTCCCAGTTTTTGCTTCATTTTTGAAATCAATCTATAAACTGGTTTCGAAAAATTATATTGAGCTAACGTTTTTTCAGGTATCAGAATCACTAAGATCATCGCAACGCCAATAAAAATAGATAATTGTTGCTGAATACCTGCCAAGAAGAATCCTTTTCCTAAAAGCCCAAAAAGCAATCCAATGCTTCCATAAGCTGTTAATCTCCCCAAATGATAGGTGATAATTTGAATCGTTTTTTTAGCAGGATTGTTTCGCTCTACAGGTAACATCATAGCTATCGGCCCGCACATTCCGATGCAGTGAAAGCTACTGATTAACCCGAAAAGAAAAGCGGAATAGAGCATTTTATTCTTAGTAATTGGTGATTAGTAATTAGTGATTAGCACTGCAATCTAATTTCTGTAAACTGCAATCTAAAAAAACTACTTAACGTAAATCTTCTCCTTTGTCAAATACGATTTTCCTTGGTATTTCCACTCCATATTCACATACCATTCGCCACCAATGAGTTTACTTTTTGGCACAAACAAAGAAGCAGAATCTGTAAATGTAAGTGGTACTTTAAAATCAAATTTCTTATTAGACGGTCTGTAAAGCAAAACCGTTCCTTGTATGTCTTTTGGAGAAAATTCTGCAGGAAAAGCAACCGTAAGACCATTAGCATCCATGGCAATCGTTGGTTTTGACTTTAAATCATGAGCGTTTTGAACACGAGCCATTTCATCTTGAAAATGTACATCATGTTTGTAATATTCTTCGACTACCAAATCATTATCATACTTACTATCCGACTGCACTTTCAAAACAAAATACATGATAAAGCTAATGAACAAAGCAAAAGCAATCACTATATAAGTTCCCCAATTATTTTTCATCTTTTATGCTTTAAATTTTTTAATAAAATTAATCAAAACTTCGTGGACTTAAAAAACTCGTATAAGTTGTTTCAATTTTTTTGTTGCCTTCGTAAAGATCAATCTCTAATTTAGTTCTATCGGATTCTAGTAAAAATTTATTAATCTCAATAAACATCGTTCCGCTGGACATTCCTTGTTTTGGAACTTTCAATTCCTGAACTCCAACCACCTTCAAATCTCCTTTAATACCCACCAATTTAAAATGCATATCCTTAATATCATGGTTAGTTTTATTAATGATTTTGAAAGTATAGACGTTACTGATATTATCTCCTTTATGCTGAAACAATTGTCCTGGCAATCTGAAAATTGTCGCTTCGACCTCAGTTCTCAAAAACAACAAACCAGTAAGCACTCCAACTAATATTACCAATATAGCGGTATATCCTTTCATTCTGGCAGTGAACTTAAACTTCGCTTTGGTTTCTATTTCATCTTCAGAAGCATAACGAATAAGTCCCTTTGGCAATCCTACACTTTCCATAATGGTATCACACTCATCGATACAGGCGGTACAATTCACACATTCCAGTTGCACTCCGTTACGAATATCAATTCCTGTTGGGCAAACGTTTACACATTGCTTACAGTCGATACAATCTCCTTTTCCGGAAGCCACTCTGTCTTCTTGTTTATTGAATTTGGCTCTACCTACCTCCTTTTCTCCACGTACAAAATCATACGCCACATTGATAGATTTTTTATCCAATAAAACCCCTTGCAATCTTCCGTAAGGACAGGCGATTATACACACTTGCTCTCTGAACCATGCAAACACAAAATAGAAAACAGCTGTAAAAATCAATAATGATATAAAGGAACTGGCATGAGCTAAAGGGCCGTCTTCTATCAATCGGAACAATTCGTCGCTACCAATCAGATAAGCCAGAAAGACATTGGCAATACCAAATGAAATCAATAGAAATAAAAACCATTTTGTTGCTTTTTTTCTAATTTTCTCTGCATTCCATTCTTGCTTTTCTAAACGAATTTGAGCACCTCTATCGCCTTCAACCCAATATTCGATTCGGCGGAAAACCATTTCCATAAAAATAGTCTGTGGACAAATCCAACCGCAAAATATCCTACCAAAAATAACGGTAAATAACAGAATGAAAACGACACCAATGACCATGAACAACACAAAAAGATAAAAATCTTGTGGCCAAAAAGGGAAACTAAAAATATTAAAACGGCGTTCCAAAACATTGAACATCATGAATTGGTTTCCGTTTATTTTTAAAAAAGGGTTGACAATGAGAATGGTTAATAAAACATAACTAATCCATTTTCTATACTCATAAAATTTCCCCGAAGGTTTTTTGGGATATATATACTTTCTACGACCTTCTTTATCAATAGTCCCAATGGTGTCTCTAAAAGATTCGTCTAAGTTAGTTGCCATTTTTCTGTTTTTAAAACATTAAAAAAGAGCTTTGTAAAAATATAATTTCAACAAAGCCCTTTCATTTTAAATACTATTACTTTACTGTGGTACTGTCTGCTGTTGGAGTTGCTGTAGCTGTATCCGTTTTAGGAGCATTTTCATCTACCCAAATCTCTCCATCAGGGGCTTTTGGATCTTTTGGATTACTTCCTCTTAAAGAAATCACATAACTGGCTACGGCTTGAATTTCTTTTGGTTTCAACGTTCCTTTCCAAGCAATCATCCCTTTACCATCACGTCCTCCATTGGTAATTGTATGGAATAAATTTTTAATTCCACCGCCTAATATCCAATGATCATCTGTTAAGTTAGGACCAATTTGACCACCCGCATCAGCTCTATGACAAGCCACACAATTTGTAGCAAAAATTTCTTTTCCTTTACCTAAAGATTCGGCATCCGTTAACAAAGTTACTGAATTTTCATCCATCAAATCAGGTGCTGTTTTCATATATTCGGCAACTTCAATTTTGGCTTGATCCATTTCCGCTTTCAATTCAGCTTCCTGATCCGGTGCACCCATAATTTCATAGCGAACCAAATACACTACAGAAAAAATAATACAAGCATAGAATAAATATACCCACCATGGTGGCAAATTATTATCTAATTCTTTGATTCCGTCATAATCATGATCCATCAACAATTGTTTTTCTTCTTCAACTGGAGCCGATTGAGTAAAACTTTTCGACAGTTTTACAAACCAATTCTCTGTATCTAATGCTTCTTCTTGATCTCTCTTTGCTTTTTCTTCATCTGACAATAATAAATAAGTCACTTTATTTACTGCAGATAAGGTTATTTCGATTGCTATCAATAGGAAAAGAAAAACTAACAAAAAGACACCAACCATAGGATACTTTATGAAAGCAGGATGACTTCCTGAATCAATAAAATATTCCATCGCACCAAAAACGGCGAAAAACAGAACAAGAACTCTTATATAAGGTGGAATTATTTTTTTCATATGTTGTTACTATTTTATTTTTAAAGGAATATGATATCGCCATTCATCATTTACAATTCTGTTTTGAATCATGGCGATTTCATTTTTTTATATATTTTGAAATGGCATAATTTAATCTTCTAATGGAATTTGACTAATTTCATCAATCGTCTCTTTCTTATAAGAGTACACCCAAATTCCTAATCCGAGAAAAAAGAAAAAGAAAATCAACAACGACAGTATCGGAAAAATTGCAACACCATCAATGGTTTCCATATTGTGTTTTATTTGTTCAAACATAACTTTCCGTTTTTATTATTCTTTAACTTTAATGTCAGTACCCAATCTTTGCATATAAGCAATTAATGCTACAATTTCTCTTTCGTTCATCGGAACAAATTTTTCTCCTTTGGCAGCAGCTTTCTTTTTACTTTCGTCATAACTTTTTACAAAGTCAGGATCGTTTTTAAGACTTTCTTCAATGGCAATTGCCTGAGTTCTTAGATCTTTTAATCCATTTGAAATCTGTTCAGGAGAATATGGAACACCAAGTGTTTTCATAGCTTCCATTTTCTTTTGAGTCATCGAAATATCCATAGGTTTGTTGTCAAACAACCATTTATAACTAGGCATAATTGAACCTGTAGAAATACTTTGAGGACTCCAGAAGTGATTAAAATGCCAATTGTCATTGTATTTCCCTCCAACTCTTAACAAATCCGGACCTGTACGTTTGGAACCCCATAAAAATGGATGATCATAAACAAATTCTCCCGCTTTGGATTGAGGTCCGTAACGTTCTACTTCACTTCTGAATGGACGAACAGACTGAGAGTGACATCCCACACAACCTTCACGGATGTATAAATCACGACCTTCTAATTCTAAAGGAGAATACGGTTTAACGCTTGTAATTGTCGGAATATTTGATTTTACCATAATCGTTGGTACAATTTGAATAATTCCACCAATTAATATCGCAATAGTAGCAAAAACAGCCATTTTGATTGGTTTTCTTTCCAACCATGAGTGGTATTTTTCACCTTTTAATCTTCCTGATTTAATAGATACTAATGCAGGAGCTTCTGCTAATTCATCTTCCACTTCTTCACCAGCTCTTACAGTTTGGATAATGTTATACACTAAAGTCAACATCCCAATTACATACATTGTTCCTCCAATGGCTCTCATCCAATACATTGGCATGATTTGAGTCACCGTTTCAAGGAAGTTACCATAAGTCAATGTCCCATCAGGATTAAACTGTTTCCACATAGAAGCTTGCAAGAAACCAGCTAAATACAATGGCAGTGCATATAATATAATACCTAACGTTCCAATCCAAAAGTGGAAATTAGCTAGTTTAGTAGAGTACAAAGTAGTTTTGGTCATTCTAGGAATTAACCAATAAATAATACCGAAGGCCATAAAACCATTCCATGCTAAAGCTCCAACGTGAACGTGAGCAATAATCCAGTCGGTATAATGTGCAATAGCATTTACATTTTTAAGAGAAAGCATTGGCCCTTCAAAAGTAGCCATTCCGTAACCAGTCATTGCTACAACGAAAAATTTCAAAACTGGTTCTTCACGTACTTTGTCCCAAACTCCTCTTAGAGTTAAAAGTCCATTAATCATACCTCCCCAAGATGGAGCGATCAACATAACTGAGAATACAACTCCTAAATTTTGAGCCCAAGTTGGCAAAGCTGAATATAATAAATGGTGCGGTCCAGCCCAGATATATAAAAATATTAAAGACCAAAAGTGAATGATTGATAATCGGTAAGAATATACTGGACGATTAGCCGCTTTCGGAACAAAATAATACATCAACCCTAAAAATGGTGTAGTAAGGAAAAAGGCAACTGCATTGTGCCCATACCACCACTGCACTAATGCATCCTGAACTCCTGCATAAACAGAATAACTCTTCATAGCAGAAATTGGCAACTCTAAACTATTAAAAATATGCAATACGGCAACTGTAATAAACGTGGCTAAATAAAACCAAATGGCAACATATAAGTGACGCTCTCTTCTTTTTAACATCGTACCAATCATGTTGATACCAAATGCAACCCATATTAAAGCAATAGCAATATCAATTGGCCATTCCAACTCAGCATACTCTTTTGAAGAAGTGTATCCCAAAGGAAGTGAAATAGCTGCTGCAACAATAATTAATTGCCAACCCCAAAAATTAAGGTTACTCAAAAAATCACTATACATTCTGGCTTTTAATAAACGCTGAAGCGAATAATAAACACCGGCAAACATTGCATTACCAACAAAGGCAAAAATTACCGCATTGGTGTGTAAAGGTCTTAATCTTCCAAAACTCAACCATGAAATCCCTTCGGTCATGTTTGGAAATAGGAACATTGTGGCCAAAATAAGCCCAACTAACATCCCTACCACTCCAAAAAGTATGGTGGCATAGATAAACTTCTTTACAATTTTGTTGTCATAATAAAATTGTTGCATTTCCATATTTATAATTGTTTTTAAAGTTGATTATGATTTGTTTTTAAAAATCAAAAAAGATTAAAGAGTAATTTAACTTTTAATTTCAGACTCGTTTGGAGAGGGTTTTATCAATTCATCGTCAAAAAGAATTCTGACAGATGGTGTATAATCATCATCATATTGACCTGATTTTACTGCTAAAACGAAAGCAACAAAAAAACCAATGGCAACAAAAATGCTGATAGCTATTAATAAATATATAACACTCATATCGTAAATTAAGTTAACAAAATTAAACGCCCCACATTTTATAAAAAATGACAATTATCATATTTAATCTGAATATGTTAAATTTATGAAAAAAAAACTTAACAATTTCTCTGTCAAACTATTTTATTTTTCTAGAATAATAATTACTCATTACTGTTACAAAACTCACTATTGTAATGGTACTCAGAGGCATAATAATTGCTGCAACCAATGGCAAAAGATTACCAGTAATGGCAAATGACAATCCTACTACATTATATAAAAGTGATAAAACAAAGCTCATTTTGATTGTTGTAATGGCTTTTTTTGATAATTTTAAAAAATAATGAAGCTTTTTAAACTCTTTTGCATCTAAAATGGCATCACAAGCAGGTGAAAAAACATTCACATTTTCTGAAATTGATATTCCAACGTTACTTTGTGCCAAAGCACCAGCATCATTAAGTCCATCTCCTACCATCATCACGTTTTTGCCCTGCTCCTGCAACCCTTTTATGAATTGTAGTTTTTGTTCCGGTTTTTGATTAAAGATCATTTCAGTGCCAGTTGGTAAAATCAATTCTAATAAACTACGTTCTCCTTCATTATCCCCTGACAAAACTTTCACTTGATATTCAGTACTTAGTTTAATAAAAAGTTCAGACAAACCTTCTCGGTATTCATTATTAAAAATATATTTTCCAAGATACGTTTCGCCTATTTTTATATGAATGGCAGTTTGCTGAATCCCGTCATTTCCGTTTACACCAATAAATTCTGAAGAACCCATTTGAATAGCAACTCCATCAATCGATGCTTGAATTCCTTTTCCGGTAATTTCTTCGAAGGTGTCTAATTTTACTCTTTTTACTTCTGGTAAAAAATCATACAACATTCTGCTCAAAGGATGATTCGAAGCCCGGAGCACACTTTTTATTATAACCGAATTTGATTCGTCCAACTGTTGTCCTTCATACGAAATATTCGATTTCATATTGGTGGTTATCGTTCCTGTTTTATCAAAAACTATAGTATCCACTTTAGCCAATTGTTCAATTACCAAAGCATTTTTGAGATAAAAATATTTATTACCAAAAATCCGCAACATATTCCCCATCGTAAACGGAGCTGTCAATGCCAAAGCACAAGGGCAAGCCACAATTAGTACTGCCGTAAAAACATTGAAAGCAGTATTGGCATCAAAAAATATCCAGTATCCAAAACCTGCGAAAGCGATTAACAAAAGGATTGGAGTAAAATAACGGCTAATACTATCAGTAATTGTTTTGTGTTTTTGTTCGACTTTCTTTTGGAAAACATCATTACTCCATAATTGCGTCAGATAACTTTGGGAAATAGAATTCAGAACTTCCATTTCGATAACTTTCCCAATTTGTTTCCCTCCTGCAAAAACTTTGTCTCCTGATTTTTTGGTAATTGGCACTGCTTCTCCAGTAACAAAACTATAATCAATTTCGGCTTTATCGGATATTAAGATTCCATCAACTGGAATCAACTCTTGGTTTCGAATTAATAATCGATCGCCTTTTTCGATTTCATAAACTGGAATGCTTCCCTCGCTTCCATCCGTATTAATTTTGGTGATTGCTATTGGAAAGTACGATTTAAAATCCCTTTCAAAACTCAAAAAACTATAGGTTTTGATTTGAAACATTTTCCCCAATAACATAAAGAAAATCAAACCTGTCAAGCTATCAAAGAAGCCTGAGCCATAATCCATGACAATATCAAAAGTGCTTCGAACAAACATAACGACTATTCCCAAAGCAATCGGAATATCAATATTGAGCATCTTTGATTTGATACTTTTATAAGCCGAAACATAGTAACCGCTTGCCGAATAAAAGAAAGATGGCAATGATAAAGCAAAAATTAACCCTCTAAAAAAAGGTCGGTAATTATCCAGCCAATATTCCTTCACTTCAAAATATTCGGGAAAGGAAAGTAACATAATATTTCCAAAGCAAAAGAAAGCAACTCCGAGTTTATAGGTCAGACTTCTATCGATACTGCTTTTGCCTGTTTCGTAATTTTCTAAACTAATATAAGGCTCATAACCAATTGAACTCAATAAAGAGACAATACTTTTTAGAGAAACAACTTCAGGATTGTAATTGATTCGGACTTTCTTTTCGGGGAAATTAACTTGTGAAGTGTTTATTCCTTTTTGAAGTTTTTGCAAATTTTCTAAAATCCAAATACAAGAACTGCAATGAATATGTGGAATACTAAGCGAAATTATCGCAGTTTCATCTTCTTTAAACTCTAATAATTTGGCAACAATACTTTCATTGTCTAAAAAATCATATTTGCCATGGATGTCTTGTGGGGTAGCACCTGGAGATTTTTCAAAATCATAATAACTTGTCAAATCATTCAAACTGAAAATCTCATACACTGTTTTGCATCCATTGCAACAAAACTCTCTATTATCAAAGACAATTTTATCTTCTATTATTTCGAGCCCACAGTGATAACAGTTATTTTTCTCCATAAAAAAATCTTAAGTACTATATGCAAATTTTATAAATTCATTATGCTAAAAAAAATGACAATTATCATATAAATGTATAACTTTGTCAAGGAAAATCCTATTCGGTTATGAGTAAATGTGAACAATGTATCGTTAGAGAATTAAGTTCTCTAAAAGCACTAAACAAAGACGAGCTTATTAAAATTTCAGAATGTAAAACCTCTAAAATAATAAAAAAAGGTGAAAACATTTTTGAAGAAGGCGAAAACGTAAATGGCATATTTTGCATAAAAGATGGCGTTTGTAAATTAACCAAGTTAAGTCCAAACGGAAAAGATCACATTGTAAAACTCGTTGCCAAAGGAGAATTGTTAGGACAACGCTCGATGATAAGTGACGAACCTGCCAATTTGAGTGCAATTGCTCTAGAAGATATGCAAGTGTGTTTTATCCCTAAAAATGAAATGTTAGGATTCTTTGACAAGAACAATCAATTCTCTATGAATGTTATGAAAACCATTTGTAGCGATTTAAAATCGTCAGATGAACACATGGTTAGCATGGCTCAAAAATCGGTAAAAGAACGATTAGCTGACACTTTACTTTATTTGCACGAAACTTTTGGAACCAACAATGACGGTAGTTTAAAAATTCAACTTTCCAGAGATGAATTGGCCAGTATGATTGGTACTGCAACCGAAAGCTGTATTCGATTATTGTCTGATTTTAAAAAATTAGATTTGATTGAATTAGTAGGTAAAAAAATTGTTTTGAAAGACATCAATAAGCTGAAAAAACTAGCAGACTAAATCAGTAACCAGATGGCAGTTTTCAGTAGGCAGATTAAACACTAGATGTTTAACATTCTTAATCTGAAATCTGAAATCTGAAATCTGAAATCTGAAATCTGAAATCTGAAATCTGAAATCTGAAATCTGAAATCTGAAATCTGAAATCTGAAATCTGAAATCTGAAATCTGAACACTACAGCTTCTTCGCTTCATTCCAAAAAACATCCATTTCCGCTAGTGTCATATCCATTAGTGGTTTTCCTAATTCATTAGCTTTTCCTTCTAAATATTGAAAACGCTTAATGAATTTTTTATTGGTTCTTTCCAAAGCATCTTCGGGGTTTATGTTTAAAAATCGGGCATAATTAATCATCGAAAACAAAACATCTCCAAATTCAGATTCCATTTTGTCTTGGTTACCAACTGCAACCTCATCTTGCAATTCTTGTAATTCCTCCTGTACTTTGTCCCAAACCTGATGTGGCTCTTCCCAATCAAATCCAACTCCTTTTACTTTGTCTTGAATTCTACTCGCTTTCACAAGCGCTGGTAAACTTTTTGGAACTCCTTCCAAAACTGATTTTTTACCTTCTTTAAGTTTCAGTTTCTCCCAATTTTGTTTGACTTCTTCTTCATCTTTAACCACAACATCGCTGTAAATATGTGGGTGACGATGAATGAGTTTTTCGCAAATATCATTACAGACATCAGCCATATCAAAATCGTTTGTTTCACTGCCTATTTTGGCATAAAAAACAATATGCAGCAACAAATCTCCGAGCTCTTTTTTTACTTCATTTAAATCATTATCTAGAATTGCATCCCCTAATTCATAGGTTTCTTCGATAGTCAAATGACGAAGGGTTTGCATAGTTTGCTTTTTGTCCCAAGGACATTTTTCACGCAAATCATCCATGATGTCTAATAATCGTTCGAAAGCCTGAAGTTGATTTTGTCTGGAGTTCATCGTATTTTGGTTTTTTGTAAAAATAAGGAATCCTGTCAGGAAAACATCTTGACAGGATTAATATATTTCGAATGAATTTTAAAAAATTACTCTTTCTTTGCTTTTGCTTTTTTAGCAGGAGCTTTTGCTGGTTCAGCAACAACTTCTTCAGCAACAGGAGTCGCTTCTTCAGTTGCAACTGGAGCTTCATCAACTAACAATCCTTTTGCTTGAAGTGTATTGTACCAGTTAACGATTTTTTTCACATCAGAAGCATACACTCTTTCTTCATCATATTCTGGCAATATTTCTCTGAAATAAGTTAACAAAGTTGCGTTGTCTTCTTTGTGAGAGATCGTTTGACCTTTGTTTTCTTTTTTAGCAATGTTTTGCATGATTTCAGCCAAAGGTTTTTCACCTTCATAAGTATAAATAGAAATTTCAGATAATAGACTTACATTACTTTTCAAACTTACTGTTATTTTTTTTCCATCCAATAATGACTCAGCCACAAAACCAGTACGTGTTTGTACTTTTAAAACATATAAACCTGGTTTCCCTGAAATCGATAATATTTTCTCTAAACTCATTTTATTTTTTTCTTATTTATGTTTAACTAATCGGTCAACTATCTTCCCTTTTTGGCAAAAAATTTCATTCTGTAATCTTGAAAAGTTTTCCCCTCGGTAATGTTTTTTAATTTTTTTTGAATCAAACGTTTTTTCAAAGATGAAATTTTATCGGTAAACAAAATCCCTTCAATATGATCGTATTCGTGTTGAATAACTCTGGCAATCAAACCGTCAAAAACTTCGGTTTTCATAACGAAATCCTCTTCACAGTATTCAATTGTAACGGTTGGTTTTCTATACACATCTTCACGAACGTCTGGAATACTCAAACAACCTTCATTAAAAGCCCACTCTTCTCCTTCTTCTTTTATTATTTTAGCGTTAATAAAAGTCTTTTTGAATCCTTTTAGTTTATTTTGTTCTTTGTCTTCCAAATCTTCGTCATCACTAAATGGAGTGGTATCAATAACAAATAAACGTACTGATAACCCCACTTGCTCTGCAGCTAGTCCAACACCACTTGCATTATACATGGTCTCGTACATGTTTGCAATAATCTCTTTCAAATTTGGATAATCCGGAGTAAGTTCTTCCCCTATTTTTCTTAAAACAGGATCACCATATCCTATAATTGGTAATATCATTTGATTTATTTTTATTAATATCTATGCCATCAAAATAGCTATAGCTCAATTTCAGTTTGCAAAAATAGTAAAAAAATGCGCATTCAATTATCCTTAACTAATATTTAAATTTTGGTTAGAAATCTACGCCTTTAATTATGGATAGAATATTACACAATCAGTATCTTTGTTTTTATTCAAAAAAATATATGATTAAAAATATAAAGAACATTACATTCAGTACTAATTTTAGTAATGCAATCAGGTCAGCTCTTTCTGCCGTTTTACCTGTACTTATCTTTAGTTATTTGGGAGATTTACAAACAGGGCTAATAATAGCACTGGGAGCTGTTTTTACTTTTCCAAGTGATACTCCTAGTAATTTAAAGCATAAAGTAAATGGTCTTCTTGTAACTGTTTTAATCGTTTCAAGTGTTAATTTAATAATTAATTTCACTTATCCTTACCCATTTATATTTTACCCAATATTTGCAACCCTAGTTTTTCTATTATCAATGCTTGCGGTTTATGGACAACGAGCTACAATGGTTGCTTTTTCGGCATTAATGACTATATGTCTATCTTTTTCACATATCCACACTGGGTTAGAAATGTTAAGATATTCAGGTCTTTTGCTTAGTGGCGGTCTATTTTATTTGCTAATTTCTCTTATTTTTTATTATATTAATCCACATCGATATACAGAACTTGAAATAGTTGAATGCATCAAATTGACTTCAAAATATTTAAAATTACGAGGCGATTTATGGGAATTAAATTCTGATCGAAAAGAAATAACAAAAAAACAATTATCACTTCAGGTAGAACTCAATGACAGACACGAAAATATTAGAGAGATTCTAGTTAGGAATCGTACTAATTATGGTTCCTCTCATCAAAACCGGAAATTACTTATGGCTTTTATGACTTTAATAGAAGTAATGGAATTAGCCATATCTACCTCCTTTGACCATAATAAATTACATCAAAAGTTTGACGATCATCCGAAAGTACTAATGACATATCAAAATTTGGCATATAATCTTGCCAAAAATCTAAAGTCATTATCTAAAAAAATAAAAAAAAGAAAAAGTTACATTCCTAAAAATAATTTGGTCGAAAATTTATTTGCATTTGAAAATGCCATCGAGGAATACGAGAGAAAACTTGGAAAATCAGAAGCTTCTGAGGGAGTACTGATGTTAACTAATATGTTACATTATGCCGAAAAACAAGTTGAAAAAATTAAAACTCTAGAACGTGCTTATACCTCAAATGTAAAACTAAAAGATCTTAAAGGAAGAGACAAAGATTTAGAAAATTTAATTACTCCAGACTATTATCCTTTGAATACTTTAGTTGAAAATTTCAGTTTCTCTTCAATGGAATTCAGACATTCTCTGAGAATCACAATAACATTACTACTAGGATTTATTATTGGAAAAGTTCTTCCATTTGAAAACGTATATTGGATTTTATTGACAATTGTAGTCATTATGCGACCTGGATACGGTCTTACTAAAGAAAGAACTACTAATCGATTTATAGGAACAGTTATTGGAGGAGTTTTGGGGTTTGCCGTTTTAGCATTAGGCCCTAACACAACTATTCTTGGAATAGCATCTATTTTGTTTATGATTTTAGGATTAACATTCAATCCTTCCAATTATAAAATCGGAACCAGTTTTATCACACTGCATGTTATTTTTATTTTTGCAATACTAAATCCTAGTGATAATGATATTATTCTGTATCGAGTTTTAGACACCTGCGTGGGAGCGGCTTTAGCTTTTTTAGCCAATCATTTTTTATGGCCTTTTTGGGAATCTTTAAATACAAATGAAAATATAAAAAAATCCATAGAAGCCAACAGAAACTATTTAAAACAAATCTCTACTCTATACAACAAGAAAGAAGATATTGACGCCACCTATCGATTAGCCAGAAATCAAGCTTTTATTGAAATTGGAAACTTAATGGCTTCTTTTCAGAGAATGCTTCAAGAACCCAAATCAAAACAATATAAATTACAACAAGTTTATAGATTAACCGTAATCAATAATGCTTTACTTTCTTCTGCGGCATCATTAGGAACCTACACACAATCTCACAAAACTACTGAAGCTTCAGAATCATTTAATATTATATTTGACAATGTCATAAAAAATCTAGAGTACTCTATTTTGATCTTAAAAGACAACAACAACCTACAGGAAATCAACTCACAAATTGATGCTAGCGGTAGTTTTAATCAAGGATTAGTGGAATTAACAAAAATTAGAGAGAGAGAATTAAGCGAAAGAGATAATGTAGATGTAGACAGCGAAGAATTTAAGCTTAAAATGCAGGAATCTCAATTAGTTATAGAGCAATTAATTTGGCTAACAAATTTATCTGAAGGAATCTTAAAAAACACTAGAGAGCTAATTCAAGATTAAGTAAAATGATAATAACAGTTTCCAGTTTCTTCAATTTTGAAACTGGAAACTGTTATTAAGTATTTATTCGTTCAACTTTAAAACTGTTGATGTATTACTTCTGACAGTAGCCAATAATTCAGGATTTTTGTTTAGCTCTTGTCCAAAAGAAGGAATCATTGCTTTTATTTTCTCTTGCCATTTAGCAGATTTAAACTCCTCAGGAAAACATTTGCTTACTAATTCAACCATAATAGAAACTGCTGTAGAAGCACCAGGAGAAGCTCCTAATAACACTGCCAAAGTTCCATCACCAGTATTAATTATTTCAGTACCAAATTCCAATTTACCAATCAATTCCTCATCTCTTTTGATAACCTGAACACGTTGACCTGCTCTTTCCAATTTCCAATCTCTAGATCTCGCTCCAGGAACATATTCACGTAAAGCATTCATTCTGTCTTTTGGAGACTGACGTACTTGCTCGATTAAATATTTAGTCAATGGAATATTTTTATAACCAGCCACAATCATCGGAATTACATTATCAGGTTTAATTGATAATGGCAAATCTGAATAAGATCCGTTTTTCAAGAAACGAGTAGAGAAACCTGCAAATGGTCCAAAAAGCAATGCTCTTTCTCCATCAATCATTCTCGTATCGACGTGAGGAACTGACATTGGTGGCGCACCAACACTGGCTTTTCCATATACTTTAGCTTGATGTTTCGCAATCACTTCCGGATTTGTACATTTTAACCATTGTCCACTAACAGGAAAACCTCCATACCCTTTCCCTTCTGGTACATTCGCTTTCTCTAATAAAGGCAATGAACCACCACCAGCACCGATAAAAACGAACTTAGTGTATACTTTTTTCTTTTGATTTGAAGCTAAATCAGTAATTTTTATTCTCCACGATTTGTCTTCGCGTTGTCTTAGCTTTTTAACTTCATGACTGTAATGAATAGTAACATTATCCAATTTTGTCAAATAAGCAAGCATACTTCTAGTTAGGGTTCCAAAATTAACATCGGTACCAATTTTCATTGAGGTTGCAGCTACTTTTTCATTTTCATCTCTACCTTCCATCACAAGAGGCATCCATTTTTGTAAATCAGACAAATCAGTACTGAAAATCATATCTGCAAAAAGAGGATTCGATTGTAAAGTTTTGAATCTGTTTTTAAGGAATTCTACATTTTTATCTCCCCAAACAAAGCTAATATGTGGAATGCTTTTTATAAAATCTTCAGGAGAGGTAAGTTTTCCTTCTTTAACAAGATAAGCCCAAAACTGTCTTGAAACTTCATATTGCTCAGCAATGCTAATTGCTTTATTAGGGTTAATTTTCCCTTTAGCATCTTCAGGAGTATAATTCAGTTCACAAAAAGCTGAGTGTCCAGTTCCAGCATTATTCCAAGCATCAGAACTTTCTGCAGCAGCAACATCTAGTCTTTCGTATATATCTATCTTTAAATCAGGTTGTAATTCTTTTAAAATCAAACCAAGTGTGGCACTCATGATTCCTGCTCCAATTAAGACTACATCGGAGTTTGAACGTATTGTTGTATCGGACATTTTTGTGTTTTTTTAAGGAGTTGCAAAAATAACTCTAAAATTCACAAAAAAAAATAATTTTTAAGTTACAAAACACCACAATCACACACTGTTTGTTAAAAAAACTGCATTATTTGCGATTCAAATAATCTTGAAGCATAATAGTAGCGGAAATCTCATCTATTAACGCTTTATTCTGGCGTTGTTTTTTATTGAGTCCACTATCAATCATGGTTTGAAAAGCCATTTTTGATGTAAATCGCTCATCCATTCGAATGACTTTCATTTCTGGAAAATGATTCGTAAAATGAGTCACAAATCCTTTGATAATGGAAGCACTTTGAGAAGGTTCTCCGTTCATTTGTTTGGGTTCACCAATTAATACTGCTTCAACTCTTTCTTTAGCAAAATAATCTTTTAAAAAATCTATTGCTGTTGCAGAAGGAATCGTTGTCAAACCCGAAGCTATAATTTGTAATTCATCAGTAACAGCTATTCCTGTTCGTTTTTGTCCGTAATCTATGGAGAGTATTCTTGGCATTTTATAAAGAAGATTATGTCTTATGAAACCTAAAACTGCTTTCATAAGCAAACATATTTGAAATACAAATATATAACATTTTCAGCCCAATTCTCTTTTTTGCTATTGCTTAAAAATGGTATATTTGCCAAAAATTTATCAAAAATGAACGAATTACAATCTATAATAGAACAAGCTTGGGAAAACAGAGCTTTACTACAAGAAACAAAAACTACTGATGCAATCAGAGAAGTTATTGAATTATTAGACTCCGGAAAATTACGTGTTGCCGAACCAAAAGGAGACGGATGGCAAGTAAACGAGTGGGTAAAGAAAGCCGTTGTAATGTATTTCCCTATTCAAAAAATGGAAACTTGGGAAGCAGGAATCTTCGAATACAATGACAAAATGTTATTGAAAAAAGATTATGCTGCTAAAGGAGTTCGTGTAGTTCCTGGTGCTTCTGCACGTTACGGTTCTTATATTTCAAGCGGTGTAATCATGATGCCAAGTTATGTAAACATTGGTGCTTATGTTGATGCTGGAACTATGGTTGATACTTGGGCTACTGTTGGTAGTTGTGCTCAAATTGGTAAAGACGTACACTTAAGTGGTGGTGTTGGAATTGGTGGTGTTCTTGAACCTTTACAAGCCGCTCCTGTTATTATTGAAGACGGTGTATTTGTTGGTTCTCGTTGCATTGTTGTAGAAGGTGTTCACGTAGGTAAAGAAGCCGTTCTTGGTGCAAATGTTTGTTTAACAGCTTCAACAAAAATCATTGATGTTACTGGAGAAACTCCTGTAGAAATGAAAGGTTTTGTTCCTGCTCGTTCGGTAGTAATTCCAGGAAGTTACACTAAAAAGTTTGCTGCTGGGGAATTTCAAGTTCCTTGTGCTTTAATCATTGGTACTCGTAAACCTTCAACAGATTTGAAAACATCGTTGAATAATGCTTTAAGAGAATATGACGTAGCAGTTTAAAATCATTTTTACATATAAAGAGAAAGTCCTTAATTTTTGAAATTAAGGACTTTTTTTATTCTCTTAAATGTATAATTAATTTTTCTTTTTTTGAATTTTAATGAGTTTAGCATATTTCATATACGAAAAAAAAGCTTGAATCATAGCAATACTTAATCCGTCTAATCCGTTTAAAAAACCCTTTTTAAAGAAATAACAACGAACAAATGCTACAGTCCCATTAAGAAAAGGTTTATATGCCCACACCCTTACTCCTTCATCAAAAAGTTGTTGTGCATGCCAACTGGAATATTGATTTTTCTTTGAAATAATCTGATCTAAAGAATCCCAACCATAATGTAATATATGTACCGGAACTTTCTTTTCATTTGTAGTCACAACTGTCTGATGAACCTTAGAATCAGATGGCTTTGCTGTTTTTTTATTAAAAAAACGGACTTTGTGATCAGGATACCAACCCGAAAAATCTATAAGTTTATCTCCTAAAAAATTTTTGACACGAAAACTTAAACCGTCAAAATTCCCTTCTAAGTATTTCTCTTTTAAAATAAAATCTTCAGCATCTTTATCTAAAAATTCATCGGCATCTAAATTGAGAATCCAATCATTTTTACAATAAGGCAATCCAAAGGAACGCTGTGGACCATCCCCTAAGAAAGATTGTTCAATAACAATTGCTCCTTTTTCTTTAGCTATTGCAACTGTTCTATCTTTACTTAAAGAATCAACTATAATTACTTCATCACAAACTCTAAAAAGTGCATCAATACACTTTCCTATCATTTTTTCTTCATTAAAAGTAATAACCAAACCACTTATTGCCATTTGTATCTTTTATTTACTACTACAAAAGTATATTTTTTTTATCAGATTCCTATTTATAAATTATTGTCAACAAATATCTACAAATACTTTGTATTTTAGCGCTAAAATTAAGTTAACACAATATGAAAATTTTAGTTATCCAACAAAAGAGAATTGGAGATGTTCTTACGAGTACAATTATATGCAATAATTTAAAAAAACAATACCCAGAATCTCAAATTGATTTCATGTGTTATACTAATAGTGTTGATGTATTAATTGGAAACCCTAACATTGACAACATAATTCCTTTATCAAATAAAGTTAGGAAAGCTTATTTTTCTCTATTTAAATTTATATTTGAAATTAGAGCTAAAAAATATGACATTGTAATTGATGTTTATAACAAACTAGAAACCAATCTTATTACGCTATTTACAGGTGCAAAAATTAAAATTGCCTATCACAAATGGTACACTACATTATTTTACACTCATAATTTAAAACGTTTTGACAATTCTTCTAAACCAACTTACGGATTTGCAATTGACAATCGCCTTTTGTTATTAGAACCTTTAAAACTTAATCAAAACACAATTGATCCTTATCCTAAATTATATATAAGTCCGAAAGAAAATCAAGAAGCGATTTCACTTTTTGAAAAACACCAAATAAGTCCAAACAAAAAAATTATAATGATTAGCTTATTGGGTAGCGAAAAAAACAAAACCTACCCTCTAGAATACATGACCAAAGTAGTGGAACATGTTGCTAAAAATAGAGACATAACTATTCTTTTTAATTATTTCGAAAGTCAGATTAACGCTGCAAAATCCATTTATGATTCGTGTACGCCAAGCACACAAGAAAAAATACGTTTTGACTTATATGGTAAAGATTTAAAATCTTTTATTGCAATAATGAATCAATGCGATTTAATTGTTGGCAATGATGGTGGAGCAATAAATATGGCAAAAGCATTAAACAAACCGGCCTTTACTATTTTCTCTCCATTTGTAGAAAAAAATATCTGGGCAACTTTTGAAGATGGTTTAAAGAACATCTCAGTTCATTTGAATGATTATAAACCTGAGTTATTTAGCAATCTTCAACATGATCAAATTAAAAAAGGACATTCGTCTTTATACAATCAATTTGTACCTGAATTATTTTATGATAAAATTGATTTTTTCATAGAACAGAATTTACAAAAGAGCTAAAAAATTTTATGCAAAAGTAATTAGAAAGAATAAAAAATTATTTCCAAAACTTAAGTTGTTTTTTCAGTCTTTTCTTTCTTGCATATTGCTCTTGAAAATCTGAAGTAAATTTCCAAAGTGTTTCAAAAATTAATTTTTCCGATTCGCCAGATAATTTAGCGTACTCATTGCTCATTATCTCTACCATTTCTTTTACAGGAGTCAATCTGCAAAGATTTTTCATTCGTAGCTCAAATGACATTTCTTTATGAAAATTCATTCTGTTCAGATCTACTAAAAAGAAATCATAACGACCCTCAGAATTTTTCCTAATCAAAGTATTTCCTGGAGAATGGTCTTTAAATTCAATCCCCTCTCGATGCAGATAATATGAAAAATGAGTAAACTGTCTTAAAATATTTTCAAAATCTGGATAATCAGGTACTTCTATCAATTCCCTATAAGTTAAATCACAACTAAGATGCTCACTCACATAATAGCTATCCTTGAGACCCAGCCAACTATAATTTTCAAAATAAGCTATGGGTTCTGGAGTACCAACACCATTTTTCAGTAAAAATGTAGCATATTCAAAAGAACGTCTAGCTTTTGATTTTCTAAAATATTTATAAGCAATTTTATTAATCAAATTAGGAATCTTGAACGATTTGATGTTTACTGTTCTACCTTCTAATTCAAATAGCTTAATTACATTTCTTTTACCGTCTCCAAAGAGTTTTCCCTCTGTGCTAAAGTTTTCAACAAAAGAAATGATTTTACTATCACTTGTTTTGAAAGCAGAATTTATTGTATATTTCATGAGATACTCTAATTTAACTTTCCAAAAGTAAGTATTGCATTTTAGACTTCAAATTAATATTGTATTTTCGCAAAAAAAAAATAAATGTCAGATTTAAAAAGTGTTTTTTTAGAAACTCACAACATTAACAATAGAGCTGGTGGACTGGGAACTTTTAATTATGAATTGATTAAAGGTTTGTATCAACTTTCATTTAATGATCTAGAATTACACCTTAATTCAAGCAGAACCAATTTGCTGAAAAATGAATTTGGAGATAAGTTTAAATATCACACATACTGGTCATTTCAGAGATACAAACCTTTTAGAACTTTTAACAAATTTGATTTATGGCATTCTGTAAATCAAAATACAAAATTGGAACCAAGAACCCATTCCAAATATTTACTAACTGTTCATGATGTGAATTTTGTTGAAGAAATTTCTTCAAACATGAATCACAAAAGAAATGTTATGTTTCTAGAAAAATTAAGAAAAGCAGATGCAATTACATACATCTCTGAATTCGCCAAACAACAGACTCACAACTATTTTCAAGTTCCAAATATCCCTGAATACATTATTCATAATGGCAATCCAATATCAACTTTATTAAACACTTCCTCTTTTAAAAGTACAGTACCTGTAGATAAACCTTTTTTTTACACCATTGGAGATTTTATTGAAAGAAAAAACTACACTGCTATCATCAACATGATGAAAACCATAAAGGATTATAATTTAATAATATCCGGAAACGATAATAAAAAATATGGTACATTAATAAAAGAACTAATTAGTAACGAAGGATTATCTAATCAAGTCTTTTTAACTGGAAAAGTAACTAATGAAGGAAAACAATTCTATATGAAAAATTGTACTGCTTTCCTTTTTCCATCGATAAGAGAGGGGTTTGGCTTACCTCCTATTGAGGCAATGAGTTTTGGAAAACCTGTGTTTTTATCTGACAAAACTTCATTACCTGAAATCGGAGGAGATGTAGCCAATTATTGGACAAATTTTGATCCAGAATACATGAAAACAATATTGTTGGACGGACTAAACAACTTCGATAACAACAAAAACAAGTGTGAAATAGAATTAAAGCAAAGAGCGGCAAGTTTTGACTGGAAAACTGCTGCTAGTCAATACTTTGAGATTTACAAAGAAATTCTCAAGTAAAACATTGAGATTGTGATTACGATTTTTGAAAATTGATTTTTTAATACTGATTCAAAAACCGCTTTCTTTTGATCAATTTTCACTCAAAATCTCTCAATAAAGACTATTCTTTTCTTTTGATGTAATCAATAATAAAAACCATTAATTAATGGGATAAGTATGAATTAAAAACTACATTTGTGCAAAATATACTATAATAAATCCATTTTCAATGAAAATAACAATTATTAGCTACGATAATTGGAAGCTTAATGAACATCTTCAAAAAGCTTTGGATCAAAAGGGGCATACTGTACGTCATATCAATTTTTTTGAGTTCAAACACAAGTATCCAAATTTCCGAACTAAACTGTACAATTTCTTCTCAAAAACACTATTTAATAAAAACATCAAAAACTTTTATTATGGTAAGGAGATACTCAAAAAATTAGCAGAAAATGACGAAATTCAAGATATCATTCTCACTATAAAAGGAGATTTCATCGATTCAAAATCTATCTTAGATTTTAAAAAGTTTGGCAAAAAATCAATAGCTTTTTTTAATGATAGTATTAGTAGGTGTCCTAAGACTGTTGAAGTAATCCCTTCTTTTGACGAGGTATATTCTTTTGAAAAAGAAGATTGCAAAAAATACAAATTAAAATTCATAACCAATTGGATTTATCCTGTTCAAAATAAAAATCAGAGCAAAGAACAACTACAAGTATATAATATAAGCTCTAAAGATAAACGAACAGTTCTATTATCTAAAATAGCTCGGATTTTAAAAGAAAACAAAATCATTTACAAAATCATTATTTACGATAAAAAAAGTAAAGATAACGATCCAAATCTTGAATACACTTCAAAACCAATTCCGTTAGAAGAAGTTAATGATAATTTATTTAGTTCTCAAGTTTTACTCGACATTAACAGAAAAGGGCAAAAAGGGCTTACTTTCAGAGTATTTGAAAGTCTTGCGTTAGAAAAAAAATTAATTACCACTAATCTTGATATTCAAAATTACGACTTTTACAACCCGAATAATATTTTGATAATAGATGAAAAAAAACTTAACATTCCGTTAGATTTTTTTAATAATGAATATCAAAAAATCCCCGAAGATATTCTCCAGAAATACACTTTAGACGGATGGATTGAAGAAGTTTTAAACTAATCCTTATAATTTTAAATTAAATCTTACTTTATAAAAAACATAAATAAAAAATATTCGCGTTTTATAATATTTAATTACATTTTCTTTACTTAAAATCATGAAAATACATTTCACATTACTACTTGTTATTTTAACAGGATTGTCATTAAAAGCCCAAAATATCCCAGTCGGATCTATCGACATGATTGAACAAAGAAGTAGAAATGAACAATTATTAGGTAATTCAAACCCTCTTATTTCACATACTCTGAGACCAATAGAGTTACAACTAGTTGACACAACTAAAACGGATCAAACAGATTCTAAAAAGCTAATTACAAAAATACTTCCAATAACATTAACTCAACAATACAATACTTTTGGACCTTACAGCTGGAATGATGGTCCAATGATTCCTGCAAAAGGATATCAAACATTTACCACCGCGGGCATGTATGCTCAATATGGCATTTTCAGTGCTCAATTAAAACCTGAATATGTATATGCTATAAATCCGAGTTACGAAATTTTCCCTGTAACAGAATCAAATGCTGCTCGATATGCCAATCTTCCTTATCTAAACCAAACCGATTTGCCTGTCCTTTTTGGCGAAAAATCATATAGCAAATTAAGATGGGGACAAAGTAACATTAAAATCAACATAAAAAAGTTTTCTGCTGGCCTATCTACAGAAAACCTATGGTGGGGACCTGGAACTAGGAACTCATTAACCATGAGCAATACAGCACCAGGTTTTTTACATTTCACACTAAATACAAGACAACCTGTAGAAACTATAATAGGTAGTTTTGAAGGTCAAATCATTTCTGGAAAATTAGAAGGTTCTGGATTAAGCAGTCCAAAATCACAATATATAATTGATGGTGTCGATTATGAAATACCTAAATCTAATAGTTGGCGGTATATCAATGGTCTTTCTATAAATTATCATCCCAAATGGATTCCTGGATTATTTATTGGATTAAATCGCACTATACAGGTATATCGCACTGATATGGGACATACTTTCTCAGATTATTTACCAATATTTGATCCTTTTCAGAAAAAAAATCTAAGTAATGAAGATGCAAAAAATAGAGATCAATTGGCTTCATTATTTTTCAGATGGGCAATGAAAGAATCTAAATTTGAATTTTATGGAGAAAGTGGTTGGAATGATCATTCCGCTACTATTTGGGATTTATATGATTCTCCTGAACATTCTAGAGCTTATTTATTTGGTTTCAACAAGTTGTTTATGCTCAATAAAGACAAAAACAAATATCTAAAAGTAAATTTTGAAACTACCCATCTAGAACAGAGTGCTGATCGTCTTGTAAGACCTGCAGGGGCTTGGTACTTACATGGGCTTATATTACATGGATACACTAATCAAGGACAAGTTTTAGGAGCAGGTATAGGTCCTGGCAGTAATTTACAAACTTTAGATTTTAGCGTTTGGGAAAAAGATCAAGTTTGGGGTGTACAAATTGAACGATATTCACACAATATGGATTTTTATTATGACGCCTACACCGATTACAATCACAAGTGGGTTGATATAGCATTAAACACCTATGCCTACAAAAAATACGGTAATTTAGGTATTCAAGGCAAAATTAACTTCTCTCAAATGAGAAACTATCAATATCAATTTGAATACAATAAAATAAATATGCAGTTTCAACTTTCATTACAATATCAATTATAAACTCGTATTTTTTTAATTGTTAATTGATTCCCACAAAGCATCTGAAACATTAAATTAATTGGTTTATCAAAGTATTTTATATATGAAATTATCTGTTGCTTTATGTACTTTTAATGGTGAAAAATTCATTAAAGAACAGCTCGATAGTATTTTAAAACAAACTGTTTCTATTGACGAAGTTATTATTTGTGATGATGGTTCCACAGACAAAACTGTTGAAATTATTGAAGAAATCCAGTTAAACTTTCCTGATAAAATATCTTTGCATAAAAACCAAGTTAATTTAGGAACCAATAAAAATTTTGAAAAAGCTATTTCTATCTGTTCAGGAGATTACATTTTTTTAAGTGATCAAGATGATATCTGGAAAATAAATAAAGTAAAAAAGATCATTCAATGCTTCAATGAGGACGAAACAATTGAAGCAATTTTCACAAATGGAGACTTAATTAATTCTAAAAATGTAATAATAAATACGCACACACTCTGGGATTCTATTTTTTTTATCGAAAATCAATTAGAAAAGCCTATCAATTTGTTTAGACTTATAGCTTCTAAAAGAAATATAGTAACTGGAGCAACGTTATGTATCAAAAAAGAAACTAAAGATTTTATTTTTCCTTTTCCTGATGTGAAAAAATTTTATCATGATGAATGGATTGCTATAATCATTGCTTCACGGAATAAATTAAGCTATACAACTGAAAAATTAATCTCATATAGAATTCATTCAAATCAACAAATTGGAGGAAAAATTAACATTAATAAAAAAGCAATAAATAGTCATTTAAAATTCAGCAACTATATTCTTAACAATGCTGTTCCGAAATCCTATCTGGATTTAAACCAATTAACTAAAATATATTATCGGAATTATTTAAAATATCAATCTGTAGCTGACAATATAAAAACAGATTTTCATTTGAATTTTAAAGCAATTGCAGCTTCAAATTTAGAGTTATTTATAAAGTATAACGATTTACTTAAAAAAAGCTATCCTGTTTATTCGATCTTTAAAAATATAATAGATAAAATTAGAGGCAAAAGGCAATTAAACTCATGACCTTACAAATGTTTTTTTTTATAAATTCAAAAGAGATGGAATCATAAACCGTATTAAGTTTCGTTTTCTTTTATAAAATCTTTTGTGTTTTTTGTAAAATTTTCAAACATTAAAAAAAAAGACTTGCATGGGATTTTTAGTAAAATAATTCCAACAAAACTTAAAGTGATTTTAATTATCACAATTAAAAGGCTATTTTTACTTTAAATAAAACAATATGAAAAAACGTGTTTTTTTAGAATCACACAATCTCAAAAACCGCGCTGGAGGTCTTGGAACTTTTAATCTTGAACTGATTAAGGCCTTATCTAAACAACATATTGAAGATTTAGACATCTATTTAAACACTAAAGACCCCCAACAGCTTTCTGAAGAGTTTGGAAATAAATTCAAATATCAAAAATACACTAGTTTACTGAGACATTCACTTTTTCGATTAAGAGGAAAATATGATGTTTGGCATAGTCTGAATCAAAACACTAAAATTGAGCCGTTTTACAGCCCTAAAAACTACATTCTAACCATACATGACGTTAATTTTGTAGAAGAACATTCTTCAGATATGAATCATAGAAGCAATCAGCTTTTTATGAAAAAATTAAACAGAGCTGACACTATAACATATATTTCAAATTTTGCAAAAGAACAAACACACAAATATTTCAAAGTTCCAAATATCGAAGAAAAAATAATTTACAATGGAAATCCAATAATCCATTTTCTAAATACTGAAAATTTTATCTCTCAGGTTCCTATTGACAAACCTTTTTTTTACACTATTGGTGATTTCATTGAAAGAAAAAACTTTATCTCTATTATTAGAATGATGAAAGAAATTAATGATTTTAATCTGATTATTTCTGGAAACAATAATAAAGAATATGGTATCGAAATAAAAAAATTTATCAATGATAATCATTTAGAAAACAAAGTGTTCCTGACTGGAAAAGTAGATGATGTTGGCAAACAATTTTATATGAAAAATTGCACAGCATTTCTTTTTCCTTCTATTCGCGAAGGTTTTGGAATACCTCCAATTGAAGCCATGCGTTTTGAGAAACCTGTTTTTCTTTCTAACAAAACTTCTTTACCTGAAATTGGTGGTGATGCTGCTTTTTACTGGGAAGATTTTGACCCTATCTATATGAAAGATATTGTATTTGACAGATTAGCTTATTTTGAAAACAACAAAGCGCTCCAAAAAGAAAAACTTTTGGAACGCTCTCTATTTTTTAATTGGAATAAAGCAGCTACTGAATATTTAAATTGCTACAGACAAACTGTATAATAAACTAAATTCTGAATCATTAAAAATATTCTTCAAAATCTGTTTTTTTATTCAAATTGAAAATTTTCAGATGCTTAAACCATTGTCCTAAATTTTTTTTCCATAAATAAAAACTTGAGAATTGCATATCCTTTCTGTTTTCAAAATGCTTTTGAATCTCGGCTAAATTAGTTGCAGCCACAAACCCCAAATCTTTCCACTGAGTTGGATTTAAATAAAAAACATCTTTAATCTCTTTATAGTTGTCTTTATTTGCTCTTTTCCATTTATCCAAAAAAACTGGATTTAACTCATTTCTATGTCCCCAATTATTTAGCTTAAACTCTAATTCTTTTTCAGATCTTGATAATGATTCATGTAGAGTAAAACTATCCACATAGATAATTCTTTCTCTACTTTGTCTAGCTAATTTATAATTCGGATAGTTTGTTGCTAATAAAACTTTACAAGTGTTTTTTACATATAAAATTCCTCCATCAACATATTTGTAAATATCAATATGAAACCCCGAAATCTGAACTGGATGATCTTGTGGATTATCTAAGTATTTATCATATTTCCGCAGTGATTTCACATATTTTCCAAAATCTAGAAAGTATTCATCGCTGTCAACCTGTATGAGCCAATTCCCAATCCCCATTTTTAAAGACAACATATGGCGTTCTCGAGTATCCATTTGCATTCCTGTAAGTGAAGGCACATAAAAATTGTCTCTATAAATCTCTATTTTTTTATCAACATCAAATCTTTCTAACCATTCAAAAAAATCTGGTTCAACTTCAAATTTATTACCAGACCATGTTGTAAGATTTTCGTCAATAGCTATGAAAATTCTATCTGCATTAGCATAAACAGGAGGAATCGACAATTTTAATTTTTCATAATCGTATGACAACAAAAAACCTACATGAATTTTTTTCATTTTTTTTTATTTTATATATCCGTAGATATATTAATTACGATTCCAATGATCTTAATCTTTAATTTTTGGCAAAAATAGCAATATAAAATTAATTATACCCTTTAAAATTTTCCAAGCAAATTTATGCTTTTTAATATACTGAAATTGTAAATATCTCTTTGAAGTTAATTCATTAACATCTTTATAATCATCTATAAAGGTTGGAAAAAACTTTTGCAATGTTTGCATTTTTTCTTCAAAAAATATTTTTGAAAACTTCGGATTTGATGAAATTCCTGTGAAATCATATAATGCAATTGTCTTTTTTAGATACTTTGTTGGAACATTTGCGTAGCATATTGTATAAACAAAAAACTCCCAATCTGAAGCAATCTTATAATTTTCATTATAATAAAAATATGTTTCAAATAACGATCTTCTTATAAAAGTTGACTGATGATTTATGGAACTTGAATAAAAAAAAGAAAAACGCAACTTCTCAGGATATGTTTTCAGCCTTTTTGAACTCGAACTAACTTTATAATTATCACCATAATAAATATCAAAATCATCTGTTAAATCTTTTTCAATATTAGACAAAACATTCGTATCAAAAAAAGTATCACCACTATTCATAAAAATCAGGAAATCTGCATTTGCTGCTTTAATTCCTTTATTCATTGCATTGTAAACTCCAGTATCTGGTTCGCTTAACCAATAATCTATTTTATCAGAATAACTTTCTATTATTTCTTTCCCACCATCAGAACTACCACCGTCAATTACAATATATTCAATATCTTTATAGGTTTGGCTTAAAACACTTTTTATAGTTTTTTCTAGCCCAGTTTTATCATTATAATTGACTGTTATTACAGCTATTTTCTTTGTCATTCTGTATTATTTTGAAATAATTTTTTATTAACTATTCTATTTTACTTTTAAAATTAATAGAAAAGCTAACCTTAGCCATCTTCCATATTTGAATGTCAATTTATTTTATTAATGTAACATCAAAATAAAGATTTGATTTCAGACCAAATAAACCTTTTATAAATATAGATTTTATCTACTAACAAAAAAAATAAACATTCTAACGCATATGGCATAATTTTCATTCTCTGCTAAAAAAGGCATCTCTAATAAAATGTGAACTTGTTTCCCTATTTTATATCTTAAAAAAGATTTTAACAGATAATCTTTTAAAATAATAACAAAAAAATTTCACTAAAATTATAACAAACCTATTTTTCTTTCAAAGCTTCAGTATAAACTTCCAAACACTGTTTAGAAGCTTTTTCCCATGAAAACTTCTCTACTTGCTCTTTTCCTAGACTTATATGAGACTTTCTAAAATTTGCATCATTTAAAACAAGTTTTATTTTTTCTAAAAGTGCCTCTGAATTATTTAATTCATAAAAAATTCCTGCTTCACCTGCTACTTCAGGAAACGAACTATTATATGGTAAAATTATCGGACAATCATTTGCCATAGCTTCTAAAACAGGAATTCCGAAGCCCTCATATTCAGATGGAAATACAAAACATTTTGCATTTCGATAATATGCACCTAATTCATTTTCTTTAAAAAAACGATATTTGACACGATCAAGTAAATTCAATGATTTTAAAAAACTTATTTCATTTTTGGAAAAATCTCCTCCTCCAGCACAAATTATTTGTAAATCCTGATTCTCTTTTAAAAGTTCAACAACAGAATTTATGAAAAAAATAAAATTCTTATAATTATCTCTAGCTCCAACAAACAATAAATAATTATCAGGTAAATCAACCTTAAAATTTGAATTTGAAAGTACTGAATTACCATGATAAATCACTTCAATTTTATCTGCATTTATGTGAGGATAAATTTTCAAAATATCTTTTTTTGTATTGTGAGAAACAGCAATTATTTTAGTTGCCTTTTCCATCAAAAGTAATTTGTTTTTCGCTATAAATTCATACCCCTCAAAATAACAAGGAAACAACTCATGAATCATATCATAAACAGTCAAAACAAAAGGTTTATCTCCAATATAATCTAGAAAGTAAGTATCGTAAAAAGTCGGAATAAAAACATCATACTTTTTATTTAATAAAGTCTTACAAAGTAGTTTTTTATTGATTTTCTTTGTTCTTTTCCTAATGCTCACACCAATTAATGACAAAAAATATAAGAAAAAATAATCAAAATTTTTATTTTTTTCAGATAAGATACTTTCATTAAAATATACATTCTTTGAAAAATTTAACGGCACTATTACTTCAATACCTTCTTTTTTCAAATTAGAAAACACTTCAGTATAATACCTTGATATACCTCCATATTTTTGATTATTATATATTTGTGGATCTAAAACAATTATCATATTTTGTAATGTTCATTTAAAACTATATTATTTTAAAATCAAGAATAGCAGCTAAAACTTCATTCTTTTTAAAATAAGTATATTAAAACTTCTTAAATCTTTCATTAAAAAGTTTTTACAAAAGTAAATTTATTAATTGATTTAAAGAATATAAAAAGAGATACCCCTTAAAATATAATTAAAAGTCATTTCTAAACTATTTAGATTCTATAACTTAACTATCTAAAAAATTACAAGACCAATTTAAAGATACAATTACAAAATATAAGGATTTTTACCTTTTTATTTTAACTTACTACGACAATTAACATCTAATCATTAACAGCAACATTAACGTAATTATAAAATCTTTTCTAATAATATATCAATTTGTATATTTGCTCGTTATAAAACATCACTGTAATCAACAGTAACAAAATATGCAGTTATAAAGAAAGACAACTTTTCTACTCATTCTAAAAATAACTTCTTTACTATGTTTATCAATTAGTTAAATCTGCTTTTATTTCAAAAAATGAAAATTTCAGTTGCTCTCTGCACTTTTAATGGAGATAAGTTTCTTCAAAAACAAATAGATTCTATACTTGGCCAAACTTTAAAAGTGGATGAAATAATCATTTGTGATGACTGCTCTACAGATAATACTATAACGATATTGGAAAATTATAAAAAAAATAATCCTAATATTTTTAAAATTTATCAAAATGAAATCAACTTAAAGAGTAATAAAAATTTTGAAAAAGCGGCCACTCTTTGTACTGGTGACTATATTTTTTTTTCAGATCAGGACGATATTTGGGAAACTAACAAAGTTGAAAAAATATCAGCCGTCTTTAATCAAAATCCAGAAGCAGAAGGTGTTTTTTCAAACGCAACATTAATTGACGATGAAGGAAATATAATTTTTGAAAATGTTTCAATTTGGGATTCTTTTTTATTTTATGAATCTAAAATGAGTAAACCCATTAATTTATTTAATTTTCTTATAGCAAATGGCAATTTTTTGACTGGAGCAACATTATGCATAAAAAAAGAAGTGAAAGATTTTTGTTTACCATTCATTACTTCTGATAAATTTTTGCATGACGAATGGCTAGCATTACTTTTATCTAAACGAAAAACATTATATTACACAACTGATAAACTGCTTTTTTATCGTTTGCATAGCAATCAACAATTAGGAATTGAAAATTTACAAAAAAATATCAATCTTAACAGAAAATCAACTAGAGAACAAAATCTTATTTTAAATTTAAGTGAAGCAAAATCATATAATGATTATAAATTTTTAACCAACAGATATTATTCTCAATATGAAAGATTTAAAAAACTAAAAGAACAAAATATAGAAACTCGCATCATCAACGAATTAATAAATATAGTAACTCAGTTATTTATAAATTTAAATCTTGAAATGAAAAAGAAATACCCTATTCGTTATTTTTTTAGAAAAAGAAAAAATGACAAAAAAGGTAGAATGCAAATTGACCTCAACTATTAGTACCAAAAAAAAGCTTATAAAGCATTTCAAATCTAAAAATTGACAATAAAGTAATAATGAAAACAAAAGCTCGTATCATAGCAATTTATCTGCCTCAATTTCATCCCATACCGGAAAATAATGAATGGTGGGGAAACGGATTTACAGAATGGACTAATGTCACTAAAGCTCAGCCAAGATTTGAGGGACATTATCAACCTCATTTACCGGCTGATTTAGGATTCTATGATTTACGATTGGAAGAAGCCCGGCTAGCTCAGGAAGCATTAGCAAAACAGCATGGAATATATGGATTTTGTTACTATCATTATTGGTTTAACGGAAAAAGATTACTTTATGAACCTTTGGATAGAAAACTCCAAAATCCGAAAGAAGATTTGCCTTTTATGATGTGTTGGGCAAATGAAAATTGGACACGGGCTTGGGATGGACTAGACCGTGAAGTACTTATTAAGCAAGAATATAGTTTTGAAGACGATGAAGAACATATCCGATTCTTGATTACTCTATTCAAAGATTCCAGATATATTAAAGTTGAAGGAAAACCTGTTTTTATAATTTATAGACCTAATTTATTCCCTGAACTGGAAAAAACAATTCAAATGTGGAGACAAAAGGTTAAAGATGCTGGTTTTCCTGATCTTTATTTAGGTTATGCCCAAAATAGCATAAATAATTTCGCCCCAGAAAGTAAAGGATTTGATTTTGCTTTTGACTTTCAACCGAGTGATATAAATTGCCCAGAAGGCATTCCTTATCCAACTGATTTTTTAGAGAAAATAATTCGTAAAATTAAAAGGAAGCTAAAAATCAAAGTTCCAGATTTAGAATATTATGTCGATTATTCAACTTATGTAAATAGTCAACTTCAAAAGAAATTCAAAAATAAAGTATATCCTGGTATAACACCAATGTGGGATAATACATCCCGAAGAAAAAAAAATAATTTTATCCTAAATCATTCTACTCCTGAAATATATAAACATTGGTTATCACATATTATATCAACATACGATTGGGATCAAGTTCCTGAAAATTTTATTTTTATTAATGCTTGGAATGAATGGGCAGAGGGTAATCATTTAGAACCCTGTCAAAAGTGGGGAACTCAATATTTGGAAGCAACCAAAAAAGAAATCGATATTTAATGATTCCTAAAATACTTGAAAAAGCAAACTACTTTAGGCGACTTTATTTGCATTCTGCTTAAAATTAAACATTACTATTATCTAAGGAATTATTAATTCAATCAAAAAATGAAAATATCAGTTGTATTATGTACCTATAACGGTGAAAAATTTCTTCAAAAACAGATTGATTCGATACTAAATCAAACAACAAAAATCGATGAAATAATTGTTTGTGATGACTGCTCTACTGACAACACTTTGATAATACTAGAAGAATACAAAAAGAATAATCCCGACATCTTTCAAATTCATCAGAATGAGATTAACCTGAAAAGCAATAAAAATTTCGAAAAAGCAATAACTCTCTGCAATGGTGATTATATTTTCCTATCTGACCAAGACGATATATGGAGAAACGACAAAGTCGAAAAAACCTTATCCTTTTTTTCTCAAAACAAAGATGCAGAAGGTGTTTTTTCGAATGCAGTATTAATAGATGAAAAAGAAAATATTATTCTCGAAAACATTTCTCTTTGGAATTCTGTTTCATTCTATGAATCCGAAATGAATAAACCGATTGATTTATTCAATTTCCTATTAACAATTAATAATTTTTTAACTGGTGCTACTTTATGCATCAAAAAAGAAGTAAAAAACTTTTGTCTTCCTTTCTGCACTTCTGATTATATATGGCACGATGAATGGCTTGCATTAGTCATGACTAAAAGAAAAACTTTATATTACACAACAGACGAATTGCTTTTTTACCGTTTGCATAATTCTCAACAATTAGGTGTAGGGGATTTAAACAAATTCAACGAAGACAACAAAGAGTTGATAAATGAAAAAAAAAATATTATAAATTCACAAAAACCAGAGTCCTACAAAGATTATAAATTTCTGACAAGTCACTGCTACACCCAATATGAAAGATTAAAAGACTTAAAAAATAAATATTCGGACAACTCTATTGTTGACGAATTATTTAATTCTGTGACTCAAGTCTTTATTAATATAAATCTTGAAATGAAAAAAAAATACCCACTTCGATATTTTTTCAGAAAAAGAAAAAATGACAAGAAAGGCAGAATGCAGATTCATGTAAAATATTAATTGTTCTTTAAAATCTATAAAATTATTACAACCGATAAAAACAAATGAATACAAAAGCCCGCATAATAGCATTTTATTTACCTCAATTTCATCCAATTCCTGAAAACGATGAATGGTGGGGAAAAGGTTTTACCGAATGGACAAATGTAGGCAAGGCAAAATCTTTATTTAAAAAACATTACCAGCCACGAGTTCCAGCAGATTTAGGTTATTATGATTTACGTGTACCTGAATCTCGCAAGGCTCAGGCTGATATGGCTCGTGAATACGGTATTGAAGGTTTTTGTTATTGGCATTACTGGTTTGGCAATGGCAAACGTTTAATTGAAAGACCTTTTAACGAAGTGATTATTTCAGGTGAACCAAATTTCCCTTTTTGTTTAGCTTGGGCAAATGAAACGTGGAAAGGTTTTAGTCATGGTCTGGAGAATCGAAATGTTTTGATCGAACAATTTTATCCTGGTGTAGAAGATTATACAACTCATTTTTATGAAGTGCTACCCGCATTTAAAGACAAAAGATATATTACGATTGACAACAAGCCAATTTTCATGATTTATAAGCCCTTAGCCGATTCTGAAATTCCTGTTTTCATAAAAACCTGGCGGAAACTGGCTATTGAAAACGGACTGAACGGTATTTATTTCATTGGACACAGCATGGACTTTACCGTTAGTGATGAAACATTACTGGAGACAGGTATTGATGCAATTAATACAGTCCGCTTGAACGATTTTTTGACAGACAAAAAATCCTTTTATCGTAAACTCTATAAAAGATATAATAAATATTTCAGGAAGAGTATAAAGGCATTTCCATATGAAATTGCTGCCAAAAAATTCATTTCCCCTGAAATAGATAAAAAAGAAAACATCTACCCAAGCATCATTCCTGGATGGGATCATAGTCCACGCAGCGGCAAAGAAGGGCTAATTTTGACCGACTCAAATCCTGAAGTATTTGAGAAACACGTTAAAGAAGCAGTAGAAATTGTTAAAGATAAAAGTGAAGAGCACAAAATTATTTTCATTAAATCATGGAATGAGTGGGCTGAAGGGAATTACATGGAACCCGATTTACGCTGGGGCACCAAATTTCTTGAAGCCTTAAAAAGACAAATTGTAAAATAATTGTGGTAGCAAACTTGACAACTGATGAGTAATTTACCAATAACTTAATTCTATTTTTTAAAATATTTAAACAAAGATCAACTAATAACTAAAAAAATAGCCATACATTGACTGACTATTTATTTTTCATCTCAAATGAATTATCTTTGAGGTTTCTCAAATCAAAATCATGAATCAAGAAATACAAAACGCATACGAAGTCATAAAAGAAGGCGGAATCATCCTCTACCCTACAGATACCGTTTGGGGAATTGGTTGTGACGCCACCAATCCAGAAGCTGTTGCCAAAATCTACAAACTCAAACAGCGAGCTGAAACCCAAAGTATGATTTGTCTAATGAATGGCGAAAAAATGATCTACAATGTTTTCAAGGAAATTCCTGAAGTAGCCTGGCAAATTATGGATTTATCCGAAAATCCAACTACATTAGTTTTGGACAACCCAAGAAATGTTGCTCCAAACTTAATCGCAACTGATAAAACTTTAGCAATACGAATCGTTAAAGAACCATTTTGTTTTAAGTTAATGGAGCGCATGAAAAAACCATTAGTTTCTACTTCTGCTAATATTTCTGGACAACCAACACCAAAAAGTTTTAAAGAAATTAGTCCCGAAATTATAAAAGGCGTTGACTATGTTGTAAATTTGCACCACGATAAAATTGCTGGAAAACCCTCAACTATAATAAAGTTGGCAAGCGATTCGCAAGTGAAAATCATCCGAAAATAGTTAAATTAGCCACGAATTCACTAATTATTTTTTTTTAAAATAATACGTTTAATGACACAAATTATACACAAAGACGAAAGTTTTCAAATATTAGGAATTCTATTTGATGTACATAATAATTTGGGTGGTGGTTTTTCTGAAATTGTATATAAAGATGCATTAGAATATGAATTCAAAAATTTAAATATTCCGTTCGAAAGAGAAAAAGAATATACAGTCCAGTATAAGAACATTGTTTTAAATCATAAATTCTATGCAGATTTTGTGGTTTATGATAAAATTATCTTAGAATTAAAATCCTGTGAAAAATTAGATTCAAAACATACTGCTCAATGTATTAATTATTTAAAAGTATCATCAAACAAACTAGCTATCTTAGCAAATTTCAATAGCAAATCTCTTGAATACAAAAGAATTGTATTGTAAAAATAAAGAATAAATTTGTGCCAATAAAGCCACGCATAAAAACTTAAAAAAATAATTCGTGAATTCGTGGCAATAAAAAATATGAACTACAAATCAGCCTTAAATAACAAAATATTCGAAGTCATCTCGCAAGCATCTCAAGAACTTAATGTTGAAAGTTATGTGATTGGTGGTTTTGTACGTGACTTACTTTTAAATAGAAACTTCAAAAAAGATATTGATATTGTCGCTGTTGGTAGCGGAATCGAATTGGCTTTAAAAGTTTCCGATTTATTACCAAAGAAACCAAAAGTTCAGGTTTTTAAGACTTATGGAACTGCAATGCTTCGTTTTGAAGATACCGAAATTGAATTTGTTGGAGCCCGAAAAGAATCCTACAATCACGATAGCAGAAATCCAATCGTAGAAAACGGAACGCTTGAAGATGACCAAAACAGACGTGATTTTACCATCAATGCTCTGGCCTTATCTTTAAATTCAAATAATTTTGGTGAACTATCCGACCCTTTCAACGGGTTGAAAGATTTGGAAACTAAAACAATCAAAACACCTCTTGATCCTGATATTACTTTCTCTGACGATCCCTTGCGAATGCTAAGAGGAATCCGATTTGCAACTCAATTGGGGTTTGATATTGACCAAAATTCGTTGGATTCTATTACCAAAAATGCAGAACGAATCAAAATAATTACTGGAGAACGCATTGTAGATGAATTAAACAAAATTCTTTCGACAGACAAACCTTCCATTGGATTTTTATTATTGTATAAAACTGGTCTTTTGGATATTATTCTTCCTGAACTGACCGCTTTAAACCAAGTGGAAGAAATCGAAGGCCATACACACAAAAATAATTTTTACCACACTCTCGAAGTTGTTGACAACATTTGCCCAAATACGGATGATGTTTGGTTGCGTTGGTCCGCTTTATTACATGATATTGGAAAAGCACCAACCAAACGCTTCAACAAAAAACAAGGCTGGACTTTTCATGGGCATGAATTTTTGGGCGGTAAAATGGCTAAAAAAATATTCGAACGCCTACACATGCCATTAAACCACAAAATGAAATTTGTGCAAAAAATGGTCGTTATGAGTTCCCGTCCTATTGTTTTGGCACAGGATATCGTAACTGATTCGGCTGTTCGCCGTTTGGTTTTTGACGCTGGTGAAGATGTCGAAAATCTAATGACGCTTTGCGAAGCCGATATCACAACCAAAAATCCTAATAAATTCAAGAAATACCACGCCAATTTTGAAATCGTTCGCAAAAAGATTGTCGAAGTCGAAGAACGCGATCATGTGCGTAATTTTCAACCGCCAATTTCTGGAGAAGAAATCATGGAAATTTTCAATTTGAAACCTTCTCGTGAAATTGGACTGCTAAAAGATGCGGTGAAAGAAGCTATTCTTGAAGGTGAAATCCCAAATGAATACCAATCGGCTTATGATTTTGTATTGAAACGTGGGGAAAAATTAGGTCTGAAAAAAGCGGAGAAATAAAGTTAAAAGAATAATACACATAATAATGAAAAACAACAAATCTGTAATTATCTGGCTTCTTTCTGGTTGCTTTTTAGTGTTTATAATGGTTGTCGTTGGTGGCATTACCCGCTTAACCAATTCAGGTTTATCAATGACCGACTGGCATTTGGTAACCGACACGCTCCCTCCCCTTACCGAAGCCAAATGGCAGGAAGCTTTTGACCGATACAAACAATTTCCAGAGTATCAAAAAATCAATATCCATAACGATTTTACCCTTTCTGATTACAAATTCATCTATTTCTGGGAATGGTTTCACCGCTTCATCGGACGAATAATTGGTCTTGTATTCATCGTTCCTTTCTTTTATTTCCTTTGGAAGAAAAAAATCGACAAAGCCACGCTTAACAAATGTTTCGTCCTGCTTGGAATGGGAGCTTTACAAGGATTTTTCGGCTGGTTTATGGTAAAAAGCGGATTGGTTGACAATCCAGATGTGAGCCATTTCCGCCTTTCCTTGCACCTTACATTCGCCTTTATCACATTTGCCTATACCCTTTGGGTTGCTTTAGATTTAATCTATCCCGATAAAAAACCTGTCATCAAACCTTTGAGAAAAATAGCTCGATTCGCTTTAGCTTTTCTGCTTTTGCAAATCATTTACGGCGGATTTGTTGCAGGATTGAATGCTGGTTTAATTCACAATCACTGGCCATTAATGAGTGACGGCGAGTTCTTCCACGAAAGCATTACTTTAGAAAAAAACACTTGGTTTCAAAGGCTTACCGAAGGAAAAAGTGGCGTTCAATTCGTTCATAGAACATTAGCCTATTTCGTTGTTGGATTGATTTTGTTTCTTTATTTCAAAGGCAAAAAATACAATCTTGACGCCCAACAACAAAAAGGGTTAAACACTTTGGCAATTATTGTTTTTCTACAATTCACCTTAGGAGTTTGCACACTTTTACTGAGCGTACCACTTTGGTTAGGTTTAACCCACCAAATTGTTGCCTTCTTTCTCTTAACAGCCATGACTTACACTTTGCATCGTTTGAGCAAATAACATTTTAGGAGCAGAAAGATTAGGCTTTTTTTAGGAAATATGGATTCCCACTATACGTTTCGAATGAAGTTCACTGAACTCCTATGAAAATAAAAACATAGTGAAGTAATCTTGTTGCCCGAACCCCAGCCCACAAGGATTTCCACTCCTATCGGGGCTAAAGGGAAAGATCTTGCATTTTTGTTAGTATTTACAATAGAACGCAATTCATAAAACGCTTTTGGAAGTATTATTTTCCAAAAGCGTTTTTTGTGATTTTAAAATTACAATTGAGTAAAATGCTCAAAATAGCAGTACTTTTGTAATTCGACTATATTGTCACAACCTATTGTTTCCAACTATTAAAATGCCAAAACTTGCTACACAAAATCAATTTCTTGATTTATCCGATTATGGTAGACCGTTTGCAAGATATTTTGCAAATCAATTAAAAAGCACACGTTTTACCCCTATTCACGTAACCCTGCTTTTTGGAGTTTCGGGACTAATTGCGATTTATTGTGTATTGCAAAATTATTATTATTTAGCCGCTTTTTTCATCATTCTAAAATCAATAATCGATGCTGTTGACGGAGAATTAGCTCGTGCCAAAAAAACGCCTTCTTATACTGGAAGATACCTCGATAGCATTTTCGATATTATTCTAAACTTTCTACTTTTAATGTCTATCTGCTATGTTTCCAAAACTTCTTTTTGGATGACTCTTTTAGCTTTTATTGGAATACAACTGCAAGGAACTTTATATAATTATTACTATGTAATTGTTAGGCATAAATTAGCTGGCGGAGACAAGACCAGTAAAATTTTCGAAGACAAATCACCTCGTGCTTTACCTGGCGAAAGCCAAAAATCAGTAGATCTATTTTTCAAAATATACACTTTTGTTTACGGATTATTTGATACCATTATTCATCGTTTGGACAAAAAAGCATACAAAGCCAAATCCTTTCCAAATTGGTTTATGACACTTGTTTCGCTGTATGGATTGGGTTTTCAATTGCTTGTAATTGCAATATTATTGCCTTTGGGCTGGATCGAAATGATCGCTCCTTTTTTCGTTGCCTATTCAGTATTGATATTTGTTTTGATAGGAATCAGGAAAACATATTTGAAATAAAAAAGAGTAAAAACTAACTTGTCTTTACTCTTTTCTGAATCTATTTTATGATAAATTATTGCTTTGCTTTAATCGAACAACCAATCGCTTTGGTAGTTTCTGGAGAAGGTGTTTTTCCACTTTCTAGAGCAGCAATAGCATTTTCGAGATATCTTTCTTTTACATCGCTGGCGCTATCCACATTATCGTCAATTGCTCCAATGTATTTTACAACAAGATTTTTATCTAATAAAAAAGCGTGCGGAGTTTTTGTAGCACCATATTGAGGATAAATCTTTTGACCTTCGTCAAATAAATACGGGAAAGCAAAACCTTTTTCTTTGGCTCTCACTTTCATCAATTCAAAACTATCATCAGGCTCTAAAGCTGGATCGTTTGGATTAATTGCTAATAAAACATATCCTTTTGGTTTGTATTTTTTAGCTAAATCATTAATTCTGTCTTCATATTTTTTAGCAAACGGGCAATGATTACAAGTAAAAACCACTATAAAGCCTTTTGCTGACTTAAAATCAGACATGCTATACATTTTACCATCAACTGATTTTAATTTAAAATCCGTGGCCTTATCGCCAATCTTATACGGTGTTGGAACATCTGGAGTAAAAGCTGAAAAGAAAAAAGCAGCAATCACTACTAAAAGGGAAGAGAAAATTTTCATAATAAAATGGATTTAGTTAATACTTTTATTTACAAATTCGTTGAGTTCTTCATCACTGGAAAATATTTTTTCGACAAAAATTTTCTTTCCATCTTTGATAATTAATGTCGCCGGAATAGAACCCGACCAATCTTTACTTACTATCGGAAGCCAATTATTGTAATCTTTATCGGTGAGCAAAACGACTTCAGATTGAATGTTTTTTTTCTTCAAAAAAGGCAATAAAGTTGTCTCATATTGCTTCTTAAAATCTAAGCTAACCAGTACCACTTTTACCTTCTTATTTTCGGAATTTAATTTTTCAAAATGTGGTAATTCTTTCACGCAAGGCGCACACCAAGTTGCCCAAAAATTGACTACATAAATGGTGTTTTTATCACTTAAAATTTCCTTTTCCAAGGTCGAGTAATTTTCAAAAATTCTTACATTTTGAGCTTCAACCTGAAACGAAAAAAAGATAAAAAAAAGTAGAGCAGAAAGATACTTCATAATGATTGTTTTAATTTTTTTTGAATAGTCTAAATTACAATCTTCAAGTTGTTTTGAAACTATAATTAACAAAAAATTATTAATTCATTAGCTGAGTAAAAATTCTAAAAACGATATTCATTTTCTATTTTTTTTCCATTCACAAAAAGCAAATCAAATTAAAAAAACAAAGAAGAGGAGATACAACACCAAATTTAAAAACAAAAAAGGAGCTGGGAATTTAAAAATCCACAGCTCCTTTTTTTATCAAATCAGCTCATTAAGCTAAGCTTTTCTATTTATTATTTTTCACAATCCAAAAAATCATTTTTCTTCCTTAAACCCTTTAAAAAGTCAATAAAATCGGTCAAAAAGGCATTATAGACATTTTCTATACTTACAACTTATAAAATTAATTACCAGATATTTAAACTATTTTATATAAACTATAAAAGTAAGTCAAAATTAATTGATCCAATTTTTAAAATCAGAGACCTTTTCTCTACTTACAATCACCTCATCTTCCCTATAAGTAGGCAAAATTATCTTCAGTCTTGAGTTGCTATACACAGCAATTTCTTTTATGGCTTTTAGGGGAATAATAAATTTTCGGCTGATTCTGTAAAAAGTTGCAGGGTCAATTTCTTGCTCTAAAATTTCCAAAGTTGTATCTACTAAAAAATTTCTATTCTCGAAAGTATGAATATAGGTTCCCTTATTTTCACTAAAAAAACATTCCACTTCGTCAATTGAAATCACTTTAAGGTGCTGTCCTATTTTGACCGTAAATCGTTTTTTATATATTTTTTCAAAAGGATTAGAAAGCATTTTTTTGATCTGTTCGAAATCCAATTGCATCGATTTATTTCCTACAAAATTTACAGATTGAAAACGGTCTTTAAATTTCAAAATTGCGGTTTCTAAATCGTCCTCATCGATGGGTTTTAAGAGGTAGTCGATACTATTTAATTTGAATGCTTTTAGCGCATATTCATCATAAGCTGTTGTGAAAATTATAGCACTTTTTATTTCTATTTTTTCGAAGATTTCAAAGGACAATCCATCCGATAATTGAATGTCTAAAAATATCAAATCCGGATGCTCATTTTTGGAAAACCAACTCAAAGCTTCTTCAACCGAATGAAGCATCACTCCTACTTCAATATTTAATTTTTCGAGTTTGCGTTGCAACAATCTTGCAGCTGGTTTTTCATCTTCTATTATAATTGTGGTCATTCAAAAAATGGTTTAAGGTTTTGTTTAAAGGTTTAAAATTGTTTAAAAGTTTAAAATGGTTTAAAATAATTTACGCATTGAAATAGAGTAATGCCGAAACTACTCAATACTGGGCACTAAAAAACTGAACACTGAGCACTCATTCCCATTTATCACTATTCTTCTTTTCTCTTTCCATGTACTCTTTAATTTTCTTTTGCTCCCAATCATTATTAAAAAAGAAATCAGGGCCAAAAACGGACGCACCATGCGCTATTAAAGCTATTCCCCAAAATATTGCGGTCGAAAAAGTATGCCAATTCCACAATTCGGTATTACCAATAAAATCGCGATTGAAACTGGATATGATAATAATTGCATTGACAATAAAATAAATCCTCAGATGTGAATAAAAACCTTTTATCCTTTTTACTTTTCTATAGGCTATATTATAACTTTCATCTGTACTATACTCCTTTGGATCTTCCTCGAAAAAACGTCTTCTAAATCGTCCCATTTTATTTTTAAATTAAAATTATTGCCATTTGTTTTTATTCTCTTTCTCTTTATCCATGAATTCTTTGATTTTGCGCTCTTCCCATTCTTTTCCAAACCTGGGAAACACTTCAAAAACCTTCAATCCATGAAAAACAACTCCCAATCCCCACCACATTAAAGGCCAATAAAACCATAAATGATCCGGAGAAGCAGATAAATTAATGATAATCAACACAATATTTACTGCAATAAAAACAGTAAGATTCCCATAAAATCCTTTGATGCTCTCTACTTTCTTTTTCGCTAAGAAGTATTTATCCTCTTCGTTATAATTAACTTCCATGATTTCTGTTATTTTTTTTAAATACTTATTTCCAAGTTTGTTTGTTATTGTCTTTTTCTAAAATTTCTCTGATTTTTCGTTCTTCCCAATCGGAGCTGTACCCAAAGACTTTAAAAGCGTGCATTACGACTCCAAATCCCCATCCCAAAGCCGAAAACCAAAACCATTGATAATTGGGAGAATAGGTTACATTTATAAAGATCAGAAACGGAATCACACAACAATAAGCAATTACATTCCCGTAGAATCCTTTTAATTCTTCGACTCTTTTTTTAGCTCTGAAATAGGCTCTATTTTCGTCATTATACTCTGTACTTGTTTCCATGATATTTAATTGTTTTGTTAAGACTGGTATCTTAACCGTAAACGTTTGTTCATTTTGCTCAATCAGTACTTTTCGATTGGTAATAATACTATAGCGATCTACAATATTTTGCAACCCCACTCCTTGCCTGCTTTGCAATACTTCTTTCTTTTGAAGATCATTTTGAATGGCTAAATAATCTCCATCAACAAATATTCGAATGTGTAATGGCTTTTGCTCGCTGACAATATTGTGTTTTACGGTGTTTTCTAACAACAATTGCAATGAAAGAGGAACAACTTTACCTTCGGGATTGATACTGCTTTCTTCGGGCAATTCGTAGAACAAACTGTTTTCGAAACGCATTTTCAACAGATTCATATAGGTTTTTGCAAATCGCAATTCTTCATCTATTGAAATCAGTTCCTTATCTTTTTGCTCTAAAACATATCGATAAATTTTAGATAACGAAGTAGTAAATCGTTGTGCATTGTCTGGATTTTCCTCTATCAAGGAACTCAACACATTCAAACTATTAAACAAAAAATGAGGATCAATTTGGTTTTTTAAAGTTTCAAATTTAGCATTGGCTGTACCAGCGATAATTTTTTGTTCTTTGACACGATTTTCATTGTAAGCTTTATAAAAATAAATAGCATGAGCCCCCAATAAAACAAAAAAGGTAATAATTATTGAAGCCAAATAATTAGATGATTTCTCTTGCTCAAAAAACTCTTGAAAGGTTTTATTATAAACACCTACTTCTTCAAAAACACGCAATAAAAAAATCACAGCTAACGAAACTACAAATGAACCCGCAAAGCCAATGAATAATCTTTTCTTAGAAAATCTATCTTTTCCAAATACAGAATCTAAATAAACAAAAAGAATAGTGTTGCTTGCATACAATGAAAAAGTGTATAAAAAAGTAAATAAGAAATAAACAACAAGTCTAAAATCCAAATGAAATTGTTTTCCCAATATGAAATTTATCAACTGAATGACTATAAAAATAGCCACTGATAAAAATAAAATTCTCGGAATTTTTTTAAAAATATTGTTCATTTTTACTTCGATTACAATTTGATTATTTACAATTCTTTTGAACTTCTAAAGCTCTTTCCAGCCCCCATTTTGGAGAGAAAGCCGTTTCAGGTTTAAAAGTAGCAAAAAGTTCGACAGCTTTATCGACCTGCACACATAATGGCTTGGTGTCAACTCCTGTCCATTTCGCGCCACTCAACAGATAATCAGCTTCTCCAAAAACTGCTCTTGGATTGTTCGGATTTAATGCTTTGGCTTTAGCGTAATCCTCCATTATTTTGGCAGAATATTTTTGACCATTTACCATAGGATCTTGAACCACCCAAGCCGTATAAAGCAACGCTTGCAAAACATACAACTCTGAATTGTTTTGATCTTTAATCAATTCAGTATCCAGAGCATCTTGAGCTTTTGTCAATAATAATTCAACCTTAGATTTGTCTTTTTCTGAAAAGGCAGACGTTGTGTTGACTAAAGCAATATAATAATTAGGCAACCAGCTGTTTTTTTCAGCAGAAGCTATTCTTTCAAACATAGCCGAAGCTTCTGTGTTTTTTCCTTCTTTCCAAAGCCCGAAAGCTTTACCCATTCCTTGTTCAAATTGTGTTTGTGCAGATAATAAACTGCAGATAAAAAAAGCGATTGTAGTAATGATTTTTAACATGATTTCTTTTTTTTTAAAGTTACTAAGTTGCTGAGTTGCTAAGTTTCTAAGTTTTTGATGATTGAAACGATGATTAATTTATAGTTCAAATGTATGATGGTTATTACTCTTTAAAAATTGATACTTACCGAACTGTTATTTTTTGAGGATGAATTGTTGTTGTTTTTAAAGTTGCTGAGTTTCTAAGTGCTAAGTTTCTGAGTTTTTCTCTTAGTGACTCAGAAACTTGGCAGCTTAGCAACTCTCTTACAAATTCTTCAACTGATTATCATTTTTATTCTGGCTAATTGTCCAGAAGAAGCCAACAAAAAAGAAACGATCCGCAGTGGGTACAATGGCTTGTCTGTTATAAACTCCATTCGCATCTGGTAATTTGGTGTAATCATATCCGAAAACATTTTGGCTTCCCAGAATATTTGAAACCGAGAAATACAAGATTTTTTGAGTTGTCAATAAATACGCCCAGTTAAAGCTCAAACTATTATACGATTTTGTTTTTCCGTTCATGAATTTAACTTCATTTGGATTATTGTAAGGTCGTCCTGTACTAAAACTGTTCGTAAAACCAATTTGAGATTTCCAATCTGTGATGAAATATTTGGTTACAACGGACAAATTATGATTGGCAATAAAATCTGGAGTCGCCATTGTTGGAAAGTTTTTATACTGTCTTTCCGAATCGATATAAGAATAGGAAACCCAATATTCTAAGTTTTTATACAAATTACTGTCTCTCCAAAACAAGTCCAATCCTTTGGCATAACCCGAACCATTATTATTAAAAACCGAATTGTACTGAATGTCTCTGGTGTTGTATTGAACCAAATTGCTATACTCTTTGTAGTATGCCTCTGCCCTAAAGGTTTGTCCTGGCTTTGTAAATTGATAATTTAAAATGTAATGTTTTGCCTTTTCACTTTCAAATTGATGGTATTTTGAATATTTGATGTAATCAACTACTGGAGTTTGTGTAAAATCTCCATAAGCAAATGAAAACTGACTAGTTTTTGAAACTTTATAAGCAATTGAAGCTCTCGGAGCAAGATTGGTTTCGTCTAATAAACTATTATTTGAAAGTCGTAAACCTACTTTTAATGCCAGATTTTTAGAAAATAAAATATCTCCTTCGGTATAAAACGCTGCAATATTTGAATCATAACCATTTGAAGCTTTAAAATCACTATTGTTATCAAAATTTTCATTGAAATCTGTAATGAAGTAATCAGCGCCAAAAGACAAATTAAAATAGTTGGAGAAATGTTTTCTGAGCTTCAATTTCAATTGTGCTGCATTTTCTTTACTATCAACATCATTCACATCATACTTTACTTTGTTATTGTTGTAGCCATAACTTATTCCCGAAATCAAATGCCATCCTGTTCCGAAAACTCCATTGTACGAAGCATTCAAATAGAAATTATTATTGTTTAAATCGGTTCTGATAGGATTCTCAAAATTGATATTCTCTTGATTCAAATCGAATTTCTCCGAATCAAATGCGGCGTATAACTTAAAGATTCCATTGGTAAAATTATAGCGATAAACCGTTTCTCCCGACAAAGACTGATACGGACTATTCCAATCAACATTTTGTGGAATTACAGCCTGATAAGGAGCCAAATTGATGTAAGCCGTATTGACACTCAACGAACTTTTTTTCCACTTTTGGGTATTTCCCACACCTAAACCAACGGTCATTAAAGAAATATCTGTTTTGTTTTGATCCGGTTCGTCTTGTGTATTCAAAAGCAAAACACTTGACAAAGCTTCGCCATATTCAGCCGAATAGCCTCCTGTAGAAAAAGCAATTCCACTAAACAAAAAGGGAGAAAAGCGACCTCTTGTTGGCAAATTATTGGTGGTTGCATTGTAAGGTTGAGCCACTCGGATTCCATCCACAAAAGTTTGGGTCTCGCTAGCTTCTCCTCCTCGAACAAACAAACGTCCATCTTCGCCAACGGTTTGTGTTCCTGGTAAGGTTTGCAAAGCCGCAACAATATTCCCAGCAGAACCTGCGGTGGTTACAATATCTAACGGTTTAAGAACTGAAACTCTAGCTTTACTTCCCGATTCTAAAGATCCCGCATTGATCACCACTGCATCAAGAGCATTTACATTATCTCTTAGCGTAACGTTTTGATTTTTAAAATTAGCAACATCAATTTCTTGTTTGTAGGTATCAAAAGTTAACACACTTACTATCAAAAACTGATTTCCTTTTGCTGTTGTTTCAAAAGAAAACTCCCCTGTTTCTGAACTGGTAGCTCCATCATAAGTTCCGTCGAGGTAAACATTAGCTCCGGAAATTGGTTTTCCCTTTTCATTGGTAATTTTACCCGAAACAGTAGTCTGTGCAAAAAGCGTAAAACTAAATAAAGAAACGAGTACTAAAAAAATTGTCTTCATACTATTGGTTTTGACTTTGATTTTGATGAGACAAATGTATTTTAGGCATTTGGGTTAAAATAAATTTAGTAACCCAATTGTATAATTTTATGGATGAGTTGTAAAATACTTATTTGTATCTTAGCTTTTAGTATAACAAATACAGTATCATCATGTTAGAAAGTAAAAGAATTTCGAATTTATATCAATCCATTTATGATGGAGAACCATGGTTGGAAGTTACGCTGGCCAATACCCTAAAAAATGTAAATGCTCAACAAGCGTACATGAAAATACACCCCAACTTAAATACGATTTGGGAAATTGTAAACCATCTTATACAGTGGCGAAGGAATATTTTGCAGCGTGTACAGGGAGAAACGGTAATAACTCCGGATCATAATTATTTTGTCCCGGTTATAGATCCTTCTGAAGTGGCTTGGGCGCAATCGCTTCAAAATCTGGCAAAATCACAAGAACAATGGAATGCTTTTTTAAACGATTTTGATGACGCCCATTTCGAAAAAATATATGCCAATAATAACCATACCTATTACGAACACATTCACGGAATTATTCAGCACGACATTTATCATTTGGGACAAATTGTGATTCTAAAGAAGCTTATTTAAAAGGTTAACCTCTAAAAAACAAAATACATGAAGCATATTGATAAGATTGAACATTTACTCCCTTTAGGCTACCTCTTTCTCATAGTAATGGGGATTTTAAAAGAAAGTGTTTTCTTTTATCAAATAGGAATTAATATTCTAACTTATTCCTCACTGATGGATATTTTGATTAGTCCGATAGCTACGCTGACTTCAAATCCTGTAATATTAACTGTTATTATCTTCGTCTTTATATTTCATTATTACTTACCTCAAATAATATATAAAAATGAAAATAGTGAATGGGTGAAAAAGTCTTTTGAACTACACAAAATAGAGAAAGATTTATCAGAAGAAGATAGAAAGCAGCATTATGTAACAATAACTGTAAAAATTCTGGCAACATTTTTATTGTCAATATTTTTAGGTTATGGTTTGGCTGGCGGTTATTTTACTTCCAAAAAAATCAAAAGCAACAAATTAGATTACGATTACAAACTCAATTACAACAGTGGAGAATCTGAAAATGTGTTTATCATAAACTCTAATACTGAATATTATTTTTATGTAGCCAAAGGGAATCAGACGATAAAAATTGCTCCGGTTGCTTCTATAAAAAACATTGAAATGATAAAAAATAAAATTCTGGATTAACTCCCATTTTGAATCATAAAACCAAAAATCAGGCAATCACTAAATTTCAATTTTGTATGAAAAAATCAATAGTACTACTCACTTTTTTGTTTCTAAATTTAGTAGGCTTTGCACAGCAAACAGAAACTAAATACGATGAAAAACTGGCCAAATCATTAGGAGCCGATGAACGTGGCATGAAGAAATATGTGTTTTGTCTTTTAAAAACAGGTAGTAATACAACTGCCACAAAGGAAGAATCACAAAAAGCCTTTGAAGGCCACATGACAAACATTGGGAAACTAGCAAAAGAAGGAAAACTTGTCGTTGCTGGCCCTTTTATGAAAAACGATAGAAATTACAGAGGTATTTATATTTTTAATGTAGAAACCGTTGAAGAAGCCAAAGCGCTTGTTGCCACCGACCCCGCCATACAAGCTAACTTGCTCGAAGCCGAATTAACGCCTTGGTATGCCAGTGCCGCTTTGCAGGAAACTGTACAAATTCATGATAAGATAATAAAGCCTAAATTATAATCCGTTGCTTATAAAAGGACGTCCGAAGTACATATCAGGCAATCCGAAGCTCATATCAGGGTGTCCGAAGATTGTTTCAGGGAGTCCGAAGATTGTTTCAGGGAGTCCGAAGCTCGTGTCAAGGAGTCCGAAGCATGTATCAGGCTGTCCGAAGCTCGTATCAGGGCATTATTTTTTCTTCGGATGCCTTATTTTACTGGGCGGAGTACAAAAACTGCTGAAATAAGTAAAAAGCACACTTTATAAGTTTACAACCATTATTTCTTATATTTGAAGAAAGAATAAAATGAGATAAACTTTCGTTAATTTAAGCTGTTTTTAAATGTAAATACGAAAGTTTTTATCGTATATAAATGAGTTGACTGCAATAACAAAAAAACTAAATGGAAAAGTTTCTAATTGAAAATAAAGAATTAATTAATATTTTATCAGGAATAGGAACTTTTTTATCCTCAATAATTGCAATATATACGCTGAAAGAAGTAATTAAACAGCGATTATCAACTTATAAACCAGAAGTTCTAATAAAATCGTTTGTAGTATACATAAACAAGAGTCCTTTAGAATTAAAAACTGAAGAACTTCTACTATTTAAAACAAACAATTTCAATGAATACCAGAAAAAGTCAAATAAGAATATCACTAATGAGTTCGGAGTAAGTTGTCTCTATAAAGTAGAAAATTTAGGTTTTGGACCTGCCAAAAAAATTAAACTTACGTGGACTTATAATACTCAACAAGCTCTAAATTTGATTGAGGAAATGTTTAATGAAAAATATTCTTTTAATCAGTATAAAAAATTAAAATATTACTTTTTAAAAGACAAGTATAATGAAGATTATCATTTTTCGATTACAAATGAAAAAACAACAATTCAACATATTGATTACCTAACTCCAATTAATATCAAAGAACACAACCATTATCATTCAATTCCTAAAGAAATAATTAAAACTTATTACTTATATTATATTTTTAAAAATAAGCTTTTAAATACAATAAATGAAAATTGTTATAGTAGTGAATTTGAAGAACTTCCAAAACCACAATTAAAAATTGAATATGAAGACATAAATGGGAAAAAATATACTAACAATTCTATTTTTAAAATTTCTTTAATCTCTACACAATTAGAAGACAAAATAGAAATGGACAAAGTATTTGGTTATTTACTATTTGAAATAACATAAAGTTACCCCCCCGCTAGCGCGAGCACAATGTCATTAAGTTAAAAAAAGAACACTTACCGTTTTGTCATTCCGAGGAACGAGGAATCACATTAGTTGCTCTCATTGTGTGATTTCTCCTTCGTCGAAATGACAAAAATACGCTTAACTTAATGACATTGAGCGCGAGCATCTTGCTCGTGCCCTCAACAATAATAAAATCAAAAATGAGTAAAAAAATATAAATAAGTAAACTTTTTTCAGGACGGGACAAGTTTGCGGGCACGATCAAGATGCTTGCGCTAGCGTAAAAAAAATACTTTATTCCAAAATCAATAATCACCATTCCCGTATTGGGAACTTTTTTATATCTTTGTCAAAAACTTAAAACTTGAGAGTAATTGCAAAAAAAATATTGAGAGATTTTTGGGAGTCACATGCTGATTGTGAACAACAATTGAAATCTTGGTTTCAAGAAGCCAGTAAAGCAGAATGGAAAAATCCCAACGAAATAAAGCAAGAATATCCAAGCGCAAGTATTTTGAATGACTATCGTGTTGTTTTCAATATAAAAGGAAACAATTACCGATTAATAGTAAAAATAAATTATGATTATCAAATGATTTGGATTCGTTTTATTGGAACGCATTCAGAATATGATAAAATTAATGCTAACGAAATTTAATAGTTATGGAAATCAAACCTATAAAAACAGAAATAGATTACAATCAAGCGCTTGAAAGACTTGAGGTTATTTTTGACGCTAAAAATGGTACGCCTGAAGGGGACGAACTTGAAGTAATTGGAATTCTAATTGACCAGTATGAAAATGAACGCTTCCCAATTGGATTACCTGATCCTATCGAAGCGATAAAATTTAGAATGGAACAACTGGGATATAATCAAAATGATTTAGCAAATATTGTTGGATTAAAAAGTCGTGCAAGTGAAATTTTAAATCGTAAAAGAAAACTATCACTTGAAATGATTAGAAAATTACATAATGTATTAAACATTCCAACAGACGTTTTAATCCAATCGTATTAAATCACGACAGCTAACTGCCGTGCCTGTTGCACAACTGCTAACAAAAAAACTTAAACTAAAAAACATGCCACACCTTTTAGCAAAACTCAGAAACGTCCCTTTTGAAACCATCAAAGGGGTCTTAGAAAATGACCGAGCTTTTCATGCTTCCGAAGAAATGTTTTTGGAGCATATTTGGCAAAATGTCGATGATGAAAATGAAGTACTATTTCTCTTTAGAGTAAATTCTATCGAAAAGACTAAAATCCTGATTGACAAATTACACTCCAAAGCATTGGAACAAGACCCTAATGCTAATCTACCTCAAATGACTTATTTACAATGATTGCATTAAACAAAGTACATCACATTGCTATTCTTTGCTCAGATTATTCTAAATCAAAACATTTTTACACCAATATATTAGGTCTCACGATTGTTCAGGAAATCTATCGTGAAGCACGTGAATCGTATAAACTTGATTTGGCTCTCAACGGCGAATATATCATCGAATTGTTTTCGTTTCCTAATCCTCCACAGCGTCCATCAAGACCAGAAGCCGCTGGATTACGCCATTTGGCTTTTGAAGTAAATGATGTTGAAGAAACTAGAAACTATATTATCAATCAAAATTGTACCGCTGAGGAAATACGAATTGACGAGTTCACTCAAAAGAAGTTTTTCTTTATGGCCGACCCCGATAATACTCCTATTGAATTTTATGAAAGATAAAACAATACTCTTTTTCTTAAAGAACTCTTAAAACAATGTTATTAAAAATACCAAAATATCCGAAATACAATTTAGTTTATTTAAATTTGTAGTCCAAAAAATAACCCCCTGTAGAAAGGCTTAAATAAAAAAAATGGCTTCAACTGTGCGAAATTTTCAATTTCAAAAACTCCTAAAATTAGTTATCGTTTCAATATTAATAGGTTTTCTTTCGGCATTCTTGGGTGTTGCTTTAAAAAAACTAACGGAACATTACGAAGAGATATTTTCTAATCAGGCCATTATAAATCCGCTATTCTATATTTTGTTTCCAATCTTTGGATTGTCTGTAATCTATTTTCTTCGAGAATATATTTTTAGGAGAAAAGAAAACAAAGGAATCAAGGAAGTCTTTGAAAGCACCAATTCACACACACACAAATTACCAAGTTATAAAATTTCATCACATTTTATAAACGGATTATTGACGGTAATTTTTGGAGGTTCTACAGGTATTGAAGTTTCAACGGTAGTAGCTTCGGCAACTATTGGTTCGGTCGCACATAGAAAACAAAATATTTTTAGCGAATACAAAACAGAATTCATCTGCGCTGGAATTGCTGCCGGAATAACGGCTTTGTTCAGCAGTCCAATTGCCGGAATCCTTTTTGCTTTAGAAGTTATTTCAAGAAAAATTACACGTTCCTTCTTAGTTAGCAATTTGATTGCCGTACTAACTGCTTTTGTTCTTATTACGCTTTTAAACGAAAAACCTCTATTCTCTGTAGATGTTACGACTTGGTATTATAAATCAATACCTTATTTCGTTCTTTTAGGAATTTTGTCAGCATTCATTTCTGTGTATTTGACACGATGTGTATTATTCTTTAAAAACCAATTTTCGAAAATAGATGTTCATTATTATAAGATTATTATAGGTTCTTGTATTTTGAGTATGTGTCTATTACTTTTCCCTCAATTGTACGGAGAAGGCTATCATGCAATCAAACACATCATTATCAATCCAAATGAAACACAACTGACTTTTTCGTTGGTTTTAACTTTTGTTGGAATTCTAATCCTGAAACCAATAGTTACCTCAGCAACCTTAGCATCTGGTGGCGATGGAGGAGTTTTTGCGCCGAGTCTTTTTATTGGTGCCTTTTTGGGATTATTGGTTGCCTTGCTTTTAAACACGTTTTTGGGAGCCAATGTGATTCCGTTAAATTTTATAATTATTGGTATGGCTGCGGTTCTTAGTGCGAGTATTCATGCCCCTTTTACAGCTATCTTTTTAGTTTGCGGATTGACTAATAATTACACTTTGTTGCTTCCTATATTAGTAGTATGTCTTATTTCTAAATATACGGCAAAAATGATTTATCCTTTTACCGTTTATTCATACTCTCCCAATTTAGTAAAATAATCTATGCCTATTCAGAAAATTAAACGCAGCTATCGTAAGACAAAATACGTTCTTTACAAAGAAACTTTAGTAGATTTTAAAGAGCATTTTTGGTCTTTTTTGGGATCGTTTGTTGGTATTGGAATACTGGCTTATGTACAATCTATCCATTTTAAAGGGAATGATGCTGTTTATTTAATTGGTTCATTTGGAGCTTCGAGTGTGTTGATTTACGGCATTATTCAAAGTCCTTTTTCGCAACCTCGAAATCTGGTTGGAGGGCATTTAATTTCGGCATTAGTGGGAGTTACGGTTCATAAATTAGCTCCCGATATTATTTGGATTGCAGCGCCCTTGGCTGTTTCGTTAGCTATTATTTTCATGCAAATGACCAAAACTTTGCATCCACCCGGAGGAGCAACTGCACTGATTGCTATTATTGGTTCTGATAAGATAAAAGCTTTAGGATATATGTATGTTTTCTCGCCAGTTTTAATTGGGGTACTGATTTTGCTTTTCGTTGCTTTGATCTTTAACAATATGACTCCAAACAGGTATTATCCTACTCATAAAAAATACCATAAACTGAGAAAAAGGATTTCAAGAAAGTTGCTAAGCAACTAAGCTTCTGGGCTGCTAAGATTATATTTTTCTAGTTCTCTAATTGTCCAATAATTTAAAAATCGGACAACTAAAAATCTTTTCAACAAATCCGATTCTGAAATCTAAAATGAGTATGACAGTAAATTTAGATCAATTACGTATTGAGTACCTGCGAATTACATATGCTCAATAAAAAAACAATAAATATCAGCATATGAAATCTAAAATTAAACTTTACATTTGCTCTTTCAATAAAAACAACGATTATGGTTTATAAATTCAGAGTTATTCTAGATGCCGAGGAAGACATTTTTAGAGACATAGCAATACTTGCAGAAGACACTTTAGAAGATTTACACAACGCTATTTTCAACTCATTTGGTTTTGACGGAATGGAAGTAGCTTCTTTCTATACTTGTGATGAAACCTGGAATCAGGAGGACGAAATTTCGCTTTTTGATACCGGAGATGTTCAAGGAGAACAAAAAATCATGAGTGACTATCAATTATCTGATATTTTAGACGAGGAAAATACTAAAATCATATATGTTTATGATTTCATCAATATGTGGACTTTCCTTGTTGAATTGGCTGCTATTGAAGAGCAAGTTGTAGGAAACACTTATCCTGAAACCATATTCTCTCACGGAGAAATGCCAGACGAAGCTTTGGAGAAAAACTTTGAAGCTGATGATATGCATAATGATATCTATGGCGAATTTGAAGATGATTTAGACGAAGACGACTTGGATATGTTTGAAGGAGACGATAGTTTTGAAGACTATGGTTTTGAGGAGAATTGGAATTAATCCTAGTATTTGTTTAAAAATTTAAAATTGTTTAATTATGTTTAAATTGTTTGTTGATGGCTACAATTAAAAGATTTGAAGATTTAGAAATTTGGCAAGATGCTCGAAAACTTTCAAAAGAAATCATTTTAATTTCCAAAAACACCGAATTAAACAGAGATTTTAAACTCAAAGAACAAATCAAAGATTCTTCAGGTTCTGTTATGGATAACATTGCTGAAGGATTTGAAAGAAATGGAAATGCTGAATTTCGACAATTTTTATCAATTGCAAAAGGGTCTGCTGGAGAAACCCGTTCCCAATTATATCGAGTTTTTGACAATGAATATATCAATGAAACTCATTTAAAACATTTAATTTTTGAATACGAGAAATTAAGTATCAAAATACACAATTTCATAACCTATCTTAACAAAAAAGATTTTAAAGGAACTAAGTTTATAGACTAGAAAACATTTTCCCTTTAAACTGAATTAAACAATTTTAAACTTTTAAACCTTTAAACAACTTAATCGTAAATGATCAACTTATACAACACGCACATTGAAACGCTTTCCATACACCGTGTGGGAAACATGAGTCGCAACGAGCCTCTTTTTTTATCGGAAGAACCATTTAAACTAAACGATGAAATTGTGCCTTTGATGAAAGAATTTTTCTTTAAATCTTTCAAAGAAAAAGAAGAAAACTATTTTCAGTTTGCACACGAAGTAGATTTAGACTACAATGATATGTTTAAATATGCTACAGAGATTTTTAGCAATCCAAATAGTTTACATGATGTTTCTAAAAAGATAACTAAGCATCTTTTTGAGCAATCGAATCATCCGCACATCAAAAACGGTGAAGTATATGTAACTTATTTGACCAATCTAAGTATTGATAATAATGTAGTGGATGCGATAGGAATTTTCAAAAGCGAAATCCAATCAGACTTTTTACAGTTTGAAGAAAAAGGAACACAATTGGAAATGATTTTGCAACATGGTGTAAGCTTGAACAAATTAGACAAAGGCTGCTTAATCTTTAATTATAAAAAAGAAGAAGGATACAAAATTCTGTCTGTTGACAGCAACCGTTATGATGCGAGATATTGGTTAGAGCATTTCTTATCCGTTGACGCTTTTGAAGATGAAAACTTCATCACAAAGAAATACTTGAAATTCTGTCAAAACTTTGCCAAAGACGTTGTTTTCCCAGCCGAAGACAAAAAAGAAGAGGTAATGTTTATGAATCGTTCGGTAAATTATTTTGCCAAAAACGATCAGTTTGAAGAATCAAATTTCCTTAATGAAGTAATTGACAATCCGGATTTGATTCCTGAATTCAAAAATTACAAGCAAGATAAAGGAGAAAAATACAGTATAGAAGATGTAACTTCCTTCCCTATTGCAAACGCTGCAGTAAGTGATGCGAGAAAATCTATAAAAAACGTAATCAATTTAGATACAAACATTCAAATCAAAATGGATTTTATCAATCCTGATAGTGCTGAGAAATTTGTAGAAAAAGGTTGGGACGAAGAAAAACAAATGTATTACTATTTGGTTTATTTCAACAAAGAGCAAAAATCATAATATTTTAAACCAAAATATAATTTAGTTAATCCTCAATTGTTCAATCAATTGAGGATTTTTTTTATGACAAAAAATGATTAAAGCTAAAAAATATGTAAGATTTAAATTTCTTTTGTTTTAAAAAAGTGCATTTCATCGGATTTATTTGAATAATAGCATGTTTTACTATAAGTTTGCCAAAATTTATATCCCCCACACTATGAGCTTTTTACAATTCATGTCTAAATTTACAGACAAAAAAACCGCTTGTTCAATTTTTGGTCACAAAATAGTAACTGTCAGAAACGTTACTAACCATATTAAAGAATACAAATGCACAGTTTGCCAAGTAGAACTTACTAATGATTTACAGGATAAAAAAACATTTTTGACTCCCGAATTAAAAGAAATAAATGAAACTTTATTGAATCATTTTATTCGAAAAAACTTTAATTCCCTATAGTTTTTTTTTGCAGAAGTTATTTTCATTGTAGAAAAATCCAAAAATAAAAATCAGTGCCTTTTGAAATTAAAATAAGACTCAAGAAAAAGAGTTTATTTTTAAAATTTTAGAAATCGCTTTCAAATATTTTTGTGTTTTTAAAGTTTCTCGTGATGTATTCAAAGGCAGCTGCCATAACTTTTCCCATAGATTTTGCCTTTTTAAAATTAAGATCTAAAGTATAATTATAAAGCTCCATCTTCAGGCGTTCTAAATTTTCTTCGGTTGAAATAACATCATCAGCCATTACTTCCATCAATCTCTCGGTTCTACTACCTGCAGAAATGATTCTTTTTGCCAATAATGCTCTTTCCTCATATTTATATTGCTCAATCGAAGATATATTCAGTTTATCCTTTATCATCATAATCATCGGATAATTTTCCTTGAAAAATTGTGGACGATAAACTTTCAAATTACCTTCAAAACATTGCTGATCAAAATCAATAGCTCTAATTTTATAGACAACCTGATCAAAATCGTGAATCGGAATGACAACATAATTGTAAGCTCGCATATCGCCCAAAAGACGTATCATGCTTCGCTCGTTAAACTTTACAAATTCTTTTGAAATTTGAGCTTTTTCGGTTTCACTGCATTTTTTTAGGTTTTCTTTTATAAAAACATCCCCAGCAATCCCCATGATGTGCTCTTCAACAAGAGTGTCATTATAAATAAGATAGTTCATCTTATCGGGTGATAAAAGATGTTCTAATTCCAAGCCATAAACCCTGGAAGCATCTGCCTTTTTTACATAAAAATGAGTGTAATTGTCGTTTAGAATATTTCGAATTTTTATTCTGAAAGGCTTCGAATTTCCAAAAGTACAATAGTCTATACAGTCAACATTTAGGTATTTTATAATATTAGTATTCCCATCAGAATGGAGAAGGGAGTAAATTTTCTTTAAAGTCAAGTCTATTTCTGCACGCTCAAATTCGTTATAATAAACACGGATCCATAAGGTATCCTCATCATTTTTATCATAAACATTTATAGCTCCTGAGAAACGCAATAAATCATTATAAACAATAGGCACTTTCGAGATTCGATCGTATCGTGCCAGATAATTTAATAGATTGGTATTTATTGGATAGGTAGGTTTTTTAAAAAACATTAACTTCTCACTCATTGCAAAAAAATTTTGTTACAAATTTACATTAAAATTATGGAGTTACTAAGTTACTAAGCTTCCAAGTTTAAAGGTTACTGAGATTCTGAGTAACTCCACAACTTAAGGACTTAGAAACTCTAAATCTCACACAAAGGAGTAACAAAAACCAAACCAAAACGTCATATACCAAAAACGATATACTTTGGAAACAATTCTTTCAATACATAACCTCAATAAGCGTTATGGTGGTCTTCAAGCTTTAAAAAATGTTTCATTAGAAATTACAAAAGGTAATGTGTATGGTATTTTAGGACCTAATGGAAGTGGAAAATCAACTACTTTGGGAATTATTCTTAATGTGGTAAACAAAACTTCAGGAGAATACAGTTGGTTTGGAGGTAATCTTCAAACTCATGAAGCTTTGAAGAAAGTAGGCGCTATTATCGAAAGACCCAACTTTTATCCGTACATGACGGCTGAACAGAACCTGAAATTAGTTTGCAAAATAAAAAATATCGACTATTCTAAAATAGATGAAAAGTTAGATTTAGTTGGTTTGAATGATAGAAAGAATAGCAAATTCAACACTTTTTCTTTAGGTATGAAACAGCGTTTGGCTATTGCTTCTGCCCTGCTAAATGATCCTGAAATTTTGATTCTCGATGAACCAACCAACGGATTAGATCCGCAAGGAATCCATCAAATTAGAGATATTATAAAAAAAATTGCTTCCAAGGGAACTACTATTTTATTGGCGTCTCACCTACTCGACGAAGTTGAAAAAGTATGCTCGCATGTTTTAGTTTTAAGAAAAGGACAAGTACTTTATTCCGGTCCTGTTGATGGCGTTTCTGCCAATGAAGGTTTCTTCGAATTACAAGCAGAGGATACAGAAAAATTAATTCAGGTTTTACAATCACATCCTGCCATTGATAAAATAACTACTGCGGATGCCAAAGTTATTGTGTATCTGAAATCCAAATTAGAATCTCAAGATTTAAATCGTTATCTATTTGAAAACAACATTTGTTTAAGTCATTTAGTCAAACGAAAAAACAGTCTGGAAGAACAGTTTTTAGAATTAACTAAGCAATAACAATTTCAAAAATTAATAAAAACATACTGAGGACTTTGGACTAAGTACTAATCACTCCAACATGAAACGATTACTCTCTATAGAATTACAAAAAATATGGTTGAACCAAGCCAGCCGTGTATTGACTTTAACCTATTTTATACTGCTTTCTTTTATTGCTTTGATAGCTTCTATTAATTTTAATTTGGGACCAATTAAGTTTCAAATTGCCGAAATGGGGATTTTTAATTTTCCTTACATCTGGCATTTTAACACCTACATAGCAGCAATCATGAAATTCTTTCTAGCAATCATCATTGTTTCGATGATGGCCAATGAATACAGCTATGGCACCTTAAAACAAAACCTAATTGACGGTTTGAGCAAGAAAGAATTTATACTTTCAAAATTTGTAACGATAGTACTGTTTTCATTATGTTCTACCGTTTTTGTTTTCATAATGACTTTAATTCTGGGATTTAGTTTTTCTTCTTATACAGAACTAAGTATTGTATTTTCTGATTTAGATTATCTCTTAGCTTTCTTTGTAAAACTTGTTGGTTTCTTTTCTTTCTGTTTATTCTTGGGAATTTTGGTAAAAAGGTCAGCATTTGCATTAGGCTTTCTATTGGTTTGGAATGTCATAGAAGGAATTGCTAAAGTATTTTTGGCTTTTCGTGTTTTTCCAGAAAGCAAAATGGCAAGTTACATTACACAGTTTTTGCCTTTGGAAGCAATGTCAAATTTAATCGTTGAACCCTTCAGCAGAACTTCATTTGTTAAAACAATTGGCACACAAATGGGAGTTGAAAATCTTAAAGATTACAGCGTACATTTTTCAGATATTACAATCGTTTTGTGTTGGACGATTATTTTTTTAATGCTTTCATATAGAATACTAAAGAACAGAGATTTATAGTATATTTGTGTACTATGAAGACCCTCAAAACCATTTTATTTTTATTCATATACTTGATCACTGCAGCTGCTTCAGCTCAGTATATATCAGTAGATGATACCAAGACTCCTCAATATCTAATTGAAAATGTTTTGGTAAACAGTAGTTGTGCCGTTGTATCTGGCATCAGTGGTAGCGGAGACACCTTTACTCCTGGACAAAATAGTTATGCATACTTCAATGCAGGAAGCAGTACTTTCCCTCTTAAAGAAGGTGTAATATTAAGCACCTCAAGCAGTAAAAATGCAATTGGACCTTACATAGGTAATCAAAGAGGTGGCGGAAATAATGCGTGGCTTGGTGATGCCGATTTGAACCAAGCATTAGGTATCACTAGTGTCAATGCCACTGTACTCGAATTTGATTTTGTACCCTTGACCAATTTCATCAGTTTCAATTATATTTTTGCTTCTAATGAATATCAATCTTATTTTCCTTGTGTATTCTCAGATGGTTTTGCTTTTTTAATTAAAGAAAAAGGAAGTACAGACGATTATAAAAATCTGGCTGTTCTGCCAGGAACTACCATTCCTGTTTCATCAAAAAACGTTCACTTACTTACTAACTCAGTTACAGACACACAGGGCAATACATATCCTGGCTGTCCTGCTATAAATCCATCTTATTTTAATGGATTTAATACAACTTCGAGTCCTATAAATTATAGTGGACAAACTGTTAAATTAAATGCGCAAACCGATGTTATTGCAGGAAAGACTTATCATATAAAATTAGTAATCGCTGATGATAAAGAAGAATATTTTGATTCTGCTATTTTTTTAGAAGCGGGAAGTTTTTCAGCAAAAATTGATTTAGGCACCGATCATTCATCTTCTACAAACAATCCATTATGTTTTGGTGAAAGCTTTACGATTGACACCAAACTTCCTTCGACTTATACGTATCAATGGTATAAAGATGGCTCAACAACTCCAATTCCAGGAGAAACAAAACCAACTCTTACAGTGACTGATACTGGAACTTATAAAGCAAAAGTCACTTTTAGCCCTTCTACTTGTACAGCCGAAGATGAAATAAGAATTGAATATGCCCCAGAAATTGTTTTAAACAATTCAACTTTGTATCAATGTGATGATGATGGCGACGGCGTTACAGTTTTTGATTTGACCAAAATGGATAATCTTATCAAAAACAATGATCCAAAACTGACCAAATTGGTTTATTATACTTCATTGGCAAATGCACAAGGAGAAATTAATCCAATCACAAATCCAACTTCATTTAAAAATACAACAACGAATCAAGTACTTTATGCCCGAGTAAGTAATGAATTTGGCTGTGTAAATTATGCTCAGTTAAATTTAACTGTAGCCAATAATACTATCCCGCCTCAAAATCCAATTGAGAGTTGTGATACAGATGCAGAACAAGACGGAATTACTCAATTTGATTTGAATGCCACAGTTACTCCTCAAATTCTTAATGGATTAGGGACTGGTTTTATTGTCGAATATTATGCGACTGCCAATGATGCTATTATTCAAAAGAATCCATTGCCTAATTTATTTACCAATACAACTCCAAATCAACAAATCATTTATGCCCGAATCATAAATGGTTCAGATTGTTATAAAATCACTCCCGAAACACTTATTATAAACACTTTTTCTCCTCCAAATTTCGAAAAAACAACTACTTTTTTATGTAATGGTTCAAACACCACATTGACTGTCGATAGTGGTTATAATAGCTATTTATGGAACAATGGAAGTACCTCTAATACAACAAATGTGACCATTTCTGGCAATTACTCAGTAACAGTAACAAATTCAAAAGGTTGTAAAAAAACTAAAGAGTTTATTGTAAATTCATCTGATATAGCTTCAATAACCAATGTGGTTGCAAATGATTTCTCTGGCAACGAAAATATGGTAACTATTTACTATATTGGCAATGGCAATTATGAATTTTCTTTAGACGGAATTATTTACCAAGACAGCCCTGCTTTTAAAGGTTTAAGAGCAGGAATCTATTGGGCTACAGCCAGAGATAAAAATGGTTGTGGGATTTCAGCTCCTTATAAAGTTTATATACTTGATTACCCCCGTTTTTTTACTCCAAATAATGATGGATACAACGACAGTTGGACAATAAAAAATTTGGATGCTCTCCCTAAATCTACTATATCAATCTTTGATCGATATGGAAAATTATTAAAACAATTAAGTGCTACTAGCAATGGTTGGAATGGCTTTTATAATGGAAAAGAATTACCCTCAGATGATTATTGGTTTGCCATAACGTTTGATGATGGAAAAACTATAAAAGGTCATTTTACTTTAAAAAGATAGTTGTCAAAAAATATAGCTAATGAAAAGAACAATACATTTGGTTTTTATTCTGTTAACAATGAACTGTTTTGCCCAATTTAGCAAAACACACTACATTCCTCCAATAGTTTCAGCTTCAGGCTTAGCAGAAGATCATTATCTATATATCTCAACTCCCAGTCTTACTAATGTAAATTTTAAAATCATTGCCAACGGTGGGGCCGTAATAAATGGTACTGTAAATAGTACTACTCCATATTCTTATTACGTTGGAACTGGATCAGACACTCAATTATTTACTCCTGTAACCAATACAGGTATTATTGCCAACAAAGGATATGTCATTGAATCCGAAGATTTGATATATGTAAGTGTGAGAGTCAATGCCGGAAGAAATAATGCAAGTTACAGTCATGCCGGAGGTTTAGTTTCCAAAGGAAATAGTGCATTAGGAACTACATTTAGATTAGGTGCCATGCTCAATCCTCTCCTTGATCCTACATTGCTGAATTTTGCATCTATACTAGCCACCGAAAACGGGACCAAAGTGACTATCTCAAATATTCCAAACGGAACCCAAATTCTAAACCGATCTGCAACCGCAGGTCCAATTACAGTTACTCTTAATAAAAATGAAAGTTACGTACTGGCGTTACAGAATGTCAACAATGGAGAAAGCGTTTCCAATAGTTCCAAGATAATTGGAGCTTTAGTAACTTCAGACAAACCTGTTGTTGTTAATTCTGGTTCATTTGGAGGCAGTAATAGTACAGAAGTAAGAACTCAAGGCGGCGTGACTGTGCCAACAGGAAGAGATGTAGGCTTTGATCAAATTGTTCCTTTAGAAAAAACAGGAAAAGAATACATTTTTGTAAGAGGAATTGGAAAAGACGAATTAGAACGTGTTTTACTTGTTGCCCATACTGATCAGACACAAATTTTCCTTAATGGCAGCACAACACCATACACTACTCTTAAAGCCGGAGAATACGCAGTATTGGATGGTAGCCAATTCATTAATGAAAATATGTATATTACTACAACCCAAAATGTATTTGCCTATCAAAGTATTGGCGGTTCCAGTTCTCCTGCCAATCAAAATATGTTTTTTGTCCCTCCAATAAATTGCTCAACACCAAACACTGTTGACAACATTCCTGAAATTCAATCTATTGGAAGCAACAATTTTATTGGTGTTTTAAATATTGTTACCGAATCTGGAGCTACTGTTCTATTAAACGATAGCCCTATTACTATGTCTCCAATTGTTATTACTGGAACCACAAATTTTGTACGTTATACTGTACCTGATTTATATGGTAATATTGCTGTAAAATCAACTAAACAGGTTTACGTTTCCTACTTTGGTACAAATGGGGCGGCAACTTATGGTGGTTATTATTCTGGTTTTGATCTAAAACCAGAAATTGTAAGTGGTAAAATAGCATTAACCAATTCGGCTTGTATTCCAAATGTCAAATTAAAAATTAATACATTATCCTCTTATGACACTTTTCAATGGTATAAAGATGATGTTATAATTCCATCAGCGGTAAGTAATAATTATACTCCAACCCAACCCGGTTTTTATCAAGTAAGAGGAAGTATCTCAGGTTGTGTTAGTGATATTTTCTCCGATAAAATCCCTGTAAGCGAATGTGCTATAAACAATGACAATGATTTAGCAAACGATAATATTGATATTGATTACGACAATGACGGAATAACAAACTGTACAGAATCCTATGGAAACAAAGCTATTGACAGCTCAAATCTAGCTGGCACTGTAACGGCAGGAGCCTATTCAAACTCTTTTACAGGATTAGTCACCAATACCCTACCAGCTGCTGCAGTACCATTTACAGGAAATGCAGATGGCAGTTTTGTAACCGAAGTAATGGCAGGAAAAGGCTTTTCTGTTACTTATAATTTAACTTTTGCCCAACCAATAAACCTAACATTAGAATATGTTACAACGGCAAACGCAACCGACTTATTAAATACCGATTCAGAGTATGCGATTAGTTCAGATGTTGATAAAACCGTGACCGTTTTAAATCCAACCAATCAATTATTAATTGACACTAATTATGATGGAATTTACGAAAGCGGTGTTACACAATTTTCTTCTTTCGAAATACGGTTTAGACTTAACGGAAGCACTCCTTTAGCAGCAGGAACTGGTACTTTTTCTTTTCAATCGTATCAAACCAAAACATTCAAAATTATCCATAAAAACTTGTTAGACAACCTCGGAAATAAAGCAACTTTCAAACTAACGGCAAGTTGTCTTCCAAAAGACAATGATAAAGATGGCGTCCCTGATCAATTGGATTGGGATTCCGATAATGATGGTGTTCCTGATAGTGTAGAAAATCAAAAAGTACCCAAACCACTTTCAAATGTAGATGCTAATCTTAATGGATTGGATGATATTTTTGAACCTATAATAAGTCCTATCGATATTGACACTGACGGAGTACCAAATTATTTGGACTTAGATAGTGACAATGATGGAATATACGATTTAGTAGAATCGGGAAGCAATGCATTAGACGTTAATAAAAATGGATTTTTAGATACAACTGTCTTTGGCATCAATGGACTAGCCGATAATCTAGAAACCAATCCTGATAACGGAATTTTAAAATACACAGTCACAGATTCTGATGCCGATGGTATAAAGAATTTTATAGAATTAGACAGCGATAATGATTTATGTAATGATGTAACAGAAGCAGGATTTACTGACCCTAACTTTGATGGAGCATTAGGAATAACACCTGTTGTTGTTGATTCGAATGGAATTGTAACCAGTAAAACAGACGGTTACATAGCTCCAAATAATAACTATACAATTTTCGCTCCTATTATTATTACATCACAACCTACCACAAGTGCAACTTGTGAATTAGAAAGCACTCAAATTATAGTAGCTGATAATGGTGGAAATACTTATCAATGGCAACTTTCTACTGACGGCGTGAATTGGAATAACATTGCAAATAATACAACTTATTCAGGGGTTACAACAAATACCTTAACAATAGCAAGTATTACTAATGCTATGATTAGTTATAAATTCCGTGTTCAATTAAGCAAAACAGGAAATTCTTGTGGTCTGACTTCTGAAGTTACATCATTGAACATCCTTTCATTACCAATTGTTAATTCTCCAATTACAATTGTCCAATGTGATGATGATACTGATGGCATTACCAACTTTAACTTAACTGAGAAAAACAGTTTTATTTCTGCCAATTATACAAATGAAACTTTTACTTATTATACCTCTTTGAATGGTGCAAAAACAAAAGATACAACAAAACTGATTCCAAATGCGATTGTTTATACAAGCGCCAATAACACAATTTGGTCAAGAATTGAAAATGCTAATGGTTGCTATTCTGTTGCTCAATTAAATTTAGTTGTCTCTACCACACAAATCAGCTCTACTTTCAAAAAAATAATAGAAGTTTGCGATGATTTTGTTGACACTGCAAATGATGACAAAGACGGTATAGCAACCTTTGATTTTAGCGCCGTAACAACAGATATTAAAAACTTGTTACCAGCTCCATCCTCCAACTACAACCTAAAATTCTATGCTAATGAAGCCGATGCTTTGGCAGAAATCAATGCTATTCCGAATCCTTCTAATTATAGAAATACAACAAAAAACCAACAAGATATCTGGGTTCGAATTGACAGCAATTTAGACAATGCCTGCTATGGATTAGGGCCTTACATTAGTCTTATTGTAAATCCAAAACCAAATATTAACACCAACGATGACAAAAGTGATAATGTATTAATATGTTCTAATTTACCGAGCTTTTTTGTCACTCTAAATGCAGGAATTACAGACAACACTCCAACAACTAATTACAATTATGTATGGTCAAAAGATGGTGCGATTATTCCAAATGCAAACAATTACACACTTGATGTTAATGAGGAAGGCAATTACACGGTAAATGTTTCCACTCCAAAAGGGTGTGAGAGAACCAGAACTATGAATGTCACTGCTTCGGATATTGCTCATTTGAATTCAATATCTATTTCAGATTTAGCTCCTTCTAATACTGTAACAGCCAATGTTTCGGGGCAAGGAGATTATGGGTACAGTATAGATTTACCTAATGGTCCTTTTCAGGATTCTAATTATTTTGAAAATGTTCCTTCAGGAATTCATGATCTTTATATTAGCGACAAAAATGGCTGCGGAATCATTTCTAAAACCATTGCTGTACTTGGAATCCCATTGTTTTTCACTCCAAATAATGATAACTATAATGATAAATGGAACCTAAAAGGTGCTGATGATACTTTTAATAGTGGCGCTAAAATTTTTATTTATGATCGATATGGAAAATTCATAAAACAAATTACAGCTTCAAGTGATGGCTGGGACGGAACCTATATTGGCAATCCGATGCCAGCTGATGATTATTGGTACACTATAAAACTAGAAGACGGACGCGAAGCCAAAGGTCATTTTGCTTTAAAGAGATAAAAAAATCATTGAGGAATGTGTAATCAAAATATACATTCCTCTTTTTATGTTTGATTACATTTAACACCCTTTTATAAAACCAATAACTTTTACCCATTTTATTTTTTTGTACTTTTAAGTTCCTCTTTTAAAAGATCAAAACAAATAAACATGACAAAATTTTTCATTGGAATCCTACTATCTATCTGCAGTGTGGGGTTTTCTCAAAATTCAAATCTAACGGTAAATGTTACAAGTTTAAAAAACAATACTGGAGTTCTAACTGCTGAATTATACAACTCAAAAGGAAATTTTCTTAAAAAAGCCTTTAAAACAGAATCATCGGATATAAAATCAAATTCAGCTTCGGTGACTTTTTCTGGGATTCCCAAAGGAGAATATACCGTTCTTGTCTATCATGATGCTAATAAAAACGGTAAACTAGACAAATATTTAATTGGAATGCCGAAAGAATCTGTTGCCGTTTCCAATAATGCCAAAGGTTTTATGGGACCTCCAAAATATGAAGAAGCTAAATTCACCGTTAATTCTGATTCGAAAATCAATATCAAAATGAGCGATGCACATTAAAACAAAAAACCCATTCAAATCAATGAATGGGTTTCTTTTTATTATAAAAGAATAGAATTAGATTTTAAATCTTTTTCTATCAGTTTCAGTCAAATAGATTTTTCTCAAACGAATAGATTTTGGAGTAACCTCAACATATTCATCTTTTTGAATGTATTCTAAAGCTTCTTCTAAAGAGAAAATGATTGGAGGAATAATTCTCGCTTTATCATCATTTCCAGAAGAACGAACGTTAGATTGTTTTTTCTCTTTAGTTACGTTTACACACATATCATCACCACGAGAGTTTTCTCCAATTACCTGACCTTCGTAAATTTCGGTATTTGGTTCAACAAAAAACTTACCGCGATCTTGCAATTTATCAATAGAATAAGGAATAGCTTTTCCTTTTTCCATAGAAATTAATGAACCTTTGTTACGTCCAGCAATTTCTCCTTTGTATGGCTCATATCCTATGAAACGGTGTGACATAATAGCCTCACCAGCTGTTGCAGTAAGTAATTGGTTACGCAATCCAATAATTCCACGTGATGGAATATTAAATTTGATAATCATACGCTCCCCTTTAGTTTCCATGCTCAACATTTCACCTTTACGAAGTGTTACGAATTCAACCGCTCTACCTGAAAGATTTTCTGGTAAATCGATAGTTAATTCCTCAATTGGCTCACATTTTACACCATCAACTTCTTTGATGATAACTTGTGGCTGACCAATTTGCAACTCATACCCTTCTCTTCTCATTGTTTCAATAAGAACAGACAAGTGAAGTACTCCACGACCAAAAACCATGAATTTATCAGCAGAATCAGTTTCACCTAACTTCATTGCTAAGTTTTTCTCTAATTCTTTTGTCAATCTTTCTCTAATATGACGAGAAGTTACAAATTTACCTTCTTTACCAAAGAATGGTGAGTCGTTAATTGTAAACAACATACTCATTGTTGGCTCATCGATAGCAATAGATGCTAATCCTTCAGGGTTTTCATGATCAGCGATAGTGTCACCAATTTCAAAACCTTCAACACCAACAATAGCACAAATATCTCCAGCAATTACTTGTTCTACTTTTTTACGACCTAAACCTTCAAAAGTATGTAATTCCTTAATTCTAGACTTCATTACACTACCATCTCTTTTTACCAAAGAAATTGGCATTCCTTCTTTTAAAATACCTCTTTCTAAACGACCAATAGCAATACGTCCTGTAAAAGCTGAGAAATCTAAAGATGTAATCAACATTTGAGGAGTTCCTTCTGATACTTTAGGAGCAGGCACATTATTGATAACCATATCTAATAATGGCTCAATATTTTGAGTTTGGTTTTTCCAATCATCAGACATCCAGTTGTTTTTAGCTGAACCATACACGGTTGGAAAATCCAATTGCCATTCTTGAGCACCTAATTCAAACATTAAGTCGAAAACTTTTTCATGAACTTCTTCAGGAGTACAGTTTTCTTTATCTACTTTATTGATTACAACACATGGTTTCAATCCTAAATCGATGGCCTTTTGCAATACAAAACGAGTTTGTGGCATTGGACCTTCAAAAGCATCAACCAAAAGACAAACACCATCGGCCATATTCAATACACGCTCTACCTCACCACCAAAATCGGCGTGACCAGGAGTATCTATAATGTTGATTTTTGTTCCTTTATATTGAACAGAAACATTTTTTGAAGTAATAGTAATACCTCTTTCACGCTCTAAGTCGTTGTTATCAAGGATTAGGTCACCTGTATTCTCGTTGTCACGAAATAATTGACAGTGATACATAATTTTATCAACCAAAGTTGTTTTACCGTGATCGACGTGGGCAATAATTGCAATGTTTCTAATAGCTTCCATCTGTGATTTTTAATGGGTGCAAAGGTACACTTTATTTTGATATAAAAAATCTTTACGCATTAGTTTGATAATTTGTTTACAGTTAAGCACTTATTTAAACACTAAAAATATTACGTCAGATTTTTTTTTAAAATGATTCTTAAAGTTTTAACATTAAATAATTATATTTGATTAATGAAAAACAGAGACAACTTAATAATCCTAACCTATACCCTCTCGGCACTATTTATTGCTATCATTAGCTTTAAACTTTTAACCAACCAACCAGCTAATTTAAACGCATACAATTACAACTTTATTAAAGACATTGTTTTTATAATAATCACAGGACTCCTCTTCAGATTCATTTTATACAAAAAAGAAAAAAAAAATAACGAAATACACCAAAACCTCAAACTGATTAATAACAAACTAAAAGAATCCAACGAAAAATACAACATTGTCGCCAAAGCAACCAGCGACACCATTTGGGACTGGAAAATCCCTGAAGACAACCTCACTTGGAATAAAGGAATCAAAGGAATATATGGCTATAAACAAGATCAAGTAGGCACTACTTCTAAATGGTGGTTTAACAACATTCATCCCGAGGATAGTATAAGAATGTCTATAAAACTCTATTCGTTTCTAGAACAAAAAACAGAAAAATGGCAAGATGAATATCGTTTCAAATGTGCTGATGGGAATTATAAATATGTATTAGACAGAGGTTTTATTTTAAAAGATGAAAACGAAAAAGCCATTCGAATGATTGGAGCTATTCAAGATATTACGAAACAAAAAGAAGAAGAAAACAGACTGAAATTACTAGAAACAGTCTTTACAGAAGCCAGAGATTCAATTATCATTACCGAAGCAACTTCCTATGATCATCAAATTCCGAAAATTGTTTTTGCAAACCCTGCATTTAGCAAAATGTCAGGCTATAATCATTCGGAAATTTTAGGGAAATCACTCATTTTTTTTACAGGAGAAAATACAAATTCACAGGAACTTGAAAAATTAACACATGCCATAAAAAACAAAACCGAATGTTCTTTGGAAATCATTCTTTACAAAAAAGACCAAACAGAATACTGGGTAAGGCTTTCATTTATTCCTGTTTACAATCATGAACAAGATTTATCACACTGGATTTCTATTCAAAGAGACATTACCGAAGAAAAAAGATCCGAAAAAGAAAAAGAAATACTTATACAAGAATTAACCCGCAACAATAAAGATTTAAAGCAGTTTTCTTACATCACTTCACATAATTTAAGAGCTCCATTATCCAATTTAACTGGTTTAATCAATTTAATTAATGAAATTCCAATTGAAAATGAAGATTTAAAAGAAATCATAGACGGATTTTCTATATCAACACAATTACTAAACGAAACCATCAATGATCTTGCTAAAGTGATTACTATAAAAGACAACCCAGTAATACAAAACGAAGAATTACAAATAGAAGATATTTTTAAAAACATTCTGAAACAACTGAGCAAACAAATAGAAACCACAAATCCAAAACTAAACATCGATTATGGCAATGTCAGCAAAATAAATATCAACAAACCCTATTTAGAAAGCATCTTACTCAACCTATTCACCAATTCACTTAAATTCAAATCTAAAAACAGAGATTTAATTATCGATATTACAATTTCAAAAACCGACGATATAATTTCAATCAACTTTAAAGACAATGGTATAGGAATAGACTTAAAAAAACATAAAAACAAAATATTTGGTCTCTATCAAAGATTTCACGACTTTCCCGACAGCAAAGGTTTAGGGCTATTTTTAGTCAAATCGCAAGTAGAAACCATGGGAGGCACAATTAGCATCCAAAGTGAAGTTGAAAAAGGAACCGAATTTACTCTAACAATTAAATCCTACTAAAATGTTAGACTTAATTATGTGCATCGATGATGACCCAATATCATCAATGTTATTCAAAAAAGTGGTTCAAAAAGCCGCATTTGCTAAAGAAATAATAAACACAACCAATGGTGAAGAAGCTATTGCGTATATAAACAATCCAACCAACAAAACAAAACCTCAGTTATTATTTTTAGACCTCAACATGCCTGTAATGGGTGGCTGGGAATTTCTTGATTTATTTAATGATTCTGTTTATTACAAAACAAACAAAACCAAAGTTATTATTTTAACTTCATCTATAGATCCAGAGGACATCAAAAAGGCTAAATCATACCCTAATGTTATTGAATTCCTATCTAAACCCATTACTATAGAAATGTTACATTATTTAAAGTCAAAAATCTAATTATACCAAAGAGTAAACGACAAATTAAGACATAAAAAAAGCCCCTTAAAAAGGAGCTTTTTTATTATAAATTATATTACTTACAATTTAGCAACATGCTTCGTTAACTTAGATTTCAAGTTTGAAGCTTTGTTATCATGAATGATGTTTTTCTTAGCTAATTTATCAATCATAGAGATTACATTTGATAATTTAGCAGTAGCATCAGCTTTATCAGTTGCAATTCTTAATGCTTTAATAGCATTACGAGTAGTTTTATGTTGGTATCTATTTAATACTCTTCTCTTTTCGTTACTTCTAATTCTTTTTAGAGCTGATTTATGATTTGCCATTGTATTAGTTTTTTATCTTAATTATTTCATTTTTTGTAGTCCGTAAGGGAATCGAACCCCTGTTACCAGAATGAAATTCTGGCGTCCTAACCCCTAGACGAACGGACCATAATCGCTCTAAGTTCGGAACTTTCTAGATCAAAAAAAATTTGTAGTCCGTGGGGGAATCGAACCCCCCTTACCAGGATGAAAACCTGGCGTCCTAACCGATAGACGAACGGACCATTATTTTTTTATTCTAAGAACTTTTTTTTAATCTAAACATTTCTTGTAGTCCGTGGGGGAATCGAACCCCCCTTACCAGGATGAAAACCTGGCGTCCTAACCGATAGACGAACGGACCGTTGTTTTGCAACAGCACTACTTCTGTAATGCGGATGCAAAAATACAACTATTTTCTATTTGCGCAATAGCTAAGCTCATTTTTTTTATTTTTTTTAATATGCCTTAGCAAAAAGCACTCTCCCAACCGAAGGATTCCCAGTAAACACACAGCTTCCCGCCTGTTCTACCCTATCCAAAGGAATACATCTTATTGTTGCTTTGGTCAATTCTTTAATCTTCTCTTCTGTCTCTGCAGTTCCATCCCAATGTGCTGAAACAAAGCCTCCTTCTCCCTCCAAAACCGCTTTAAACTCATCAAAATTATTTACTTCAGTAATATGAGTATTTCTATAATTTAATGCTTTTTCGAACAAATCATTTTGAATTCTCTCCAATAAATCGCCAATATAAGTCGTGATTCCGTCTTTAGAAACCACTTCTTTTGTCAAAGTATCCCTTCTTGCCACTTCAAAAGTTCCGTTTTCTAAATCTTTCGGACCAACCGCTATTCGAACAGGAACTCCTTTTAATTCCCATTCAGCAAATTTAAAACCTGGTTTTTGTGTCGTTCTGTCATCAAACTTTACAGTGATATTCAATTTTCTCAAAGCCTTCACTAAAACATCTACTTCTTTTGAAATAGCTTCTAATTGTTCATCACTCTTATATATAGGAACAATAACAACTTGTATTGGTGCTAAATTTGGAGGCAATACCAATCCTTGATCATCTGAGTGAGTCATTACCAACGCTCCCATCAATCGTGTTGAAACTCCCCATGAAGTTCCCCAAACGTGCTCTTGCTTACCTTCGGCATTTGCGAACTTCACATCAAAAGCTTTAGCAAAATTTTGACCTAAAAAGTGAGATGTACCTGCCTGTAATGCTTTACCATCCTGCATTAAAGCCTCAATACAATAGGTTTCCTCAGCACCTGCGAATCGTTCTGTCTCTGTTTTCAATCCCTTTATAACTGGAATAGCCATGAAGTTTTCAGCAAAATCAGCGTACACATTCATCATTTTCTCCGATTCTTCAATCGCTTCTTTTCTTGTTGCATGAGCGGTATGCCCTTCCTGCCATAAAAATTCAGCTGTTCTAAGAAACAATCGGGTTCTCATTTCCCAACGCACAACATTTGCCCATTGGTTTATTAATAAAGGTAAATCTCTATATGATTGTACCCATCCTTTATATGTAGACCAAATAATTGCTTCACTTGTTGGACGAACAATAAGCTCCTCTTCTAGTTTTGCATTAGGATCTACCATTAACTTCCCTGCTTTATCGGGATCATTTTTTAATCTATAATGAGTAACAATAGCACATTCTTTGGCGAATCCTTCTGCATTTTTCTCTTCAGCTTCAAACATACTTTTGGGAACAAACAAAGGAAAATAAGCATTTTGATGTCCTGTTTCTTTAAACATTTTATCAAGTTCAGCTTGCATTTTTTCCCATATAGCATACCCATAAGGTTTTATTACCATACACCCTCTAACTCCTGAATTCTCTGCTAAATCGGCCTTAACTACCAACTCATTGTACCATTTTGAATAATCTTCTGCTCTTGTTGTTAGGTTCTTGCTCATATTGAATAATTTGGCATAATATTTGTTTCTTAAATTTTAACTAATTAATTACGCAAAACTAACTAATTTTGTATTGTCCAACAATAAAAATAATCTGCCGAAATGAAAACAATCATATTAACACCTCGAAAAACATCCGTTTATTTCTTAATCGGATTTTTGAGCTTGATAATAACTTCTTGTGGTTCTTATCAAAACAGCTCCTATTATGACAATGATGGGGTTTATAACACAAATGGAGATAAAGTTGTTGCAAAAAATAATCAGCCTTCATCAAATTCAGTTCAATACGAACAGTATTTTAAATCCTTACAAACTACTGGAGATTCTGATGAAATATTTACCGATGTAAATAGCTATAACAGTAATTACAATACAGAAAACGATTCTATACAATCACCATCTACTGGATATGCTTCATGGGGCAGTTCCCCACAGCAAACAACAGTAACTGTGTATCAAGATCCATTTTGGGGTTATGGTTATGGTTACGGATGGGGTTATCCTTATTACGGATATGGATGGGGCTATCCTTATTATGGCTATGGCTGGGGTTATTACCCTCCTTATTGGGGGTATCCAGGTTGGGGGTATCCAGGTTATGGATATCCAGGCTGGGGACATCCGGGTCATGGTTATCCAATAGCTACTCCTTATGCTTATAATTACAGCAGAAGAGGATCTTCTTATGGAGGAAATTACAATAATTCTATTTATAATAACAATAGAGTTACTGCTTATAACAACAATAGAGTTACAGCTTACAACAGAAATAATATTAGTAGTAGAAACAGTATTTACAACAATAATACTTTTGACAGAAATAGTACCAATAATATAGTAAACAGAAAAGCTCCTACTTTCACAAATAGAAATAACTCTTTTACGAACAGAAATAGCTCTTCTATTTCTACCTCTAGAAATTATAACCAAACGCAATCTAACCGTAGTAACTATACACAAAACAGAAGTAGCAATACTTCGTCCCAAAACTACCAAAGATCAAGCTACACCCCAAGCAACAATTCTTACAGAAGCAGTGGCAGCAGCAACATGTCTAGTGGTGGAGGCGGAAGAATGTCTAGCGGCGGTGGAGTTGGAAGAATGTCTGGCGGCGGAGGCGGACGTAGATAACAAACACTAATCAAAATAATTAACTAACTTTAAGTTTACCCCCCATGAAAAAAAACATCTTGTTATTTTTAATAGTAGGGCTAACGTTCTCTACTGTTCACTCACAAGAAATGAAAGACGCTATGCGTTATGCCCAAAGTGATTTACTCGGGACAGCTCGTTTTACAGCTATGAGTGGTGCTTTTGGCGCATTAGGAGCCGATCTCTCTGCCATAAATATAAACCCTGCCGGTTCGGCTGTTTTTAATAACAATCAATTTGGCTCTACTATGGGTTTTTACGATACTAAAAACAACTCCAATTATTTTGGAGGTTCTACATCTGCAAGCGAAAATACTTTTGACCTTAATCAAGCAGGTGGTGTTTTTGTTTTTAAAACTAGAGATCCTAACAATGCTTTGAGAAAATTCTCTATGGCTATCAATTACGAAAAAACTAACAACTATGACAACTCACTGTTTTCGGCTGGAATAAGCCCGATCCATTCTGTTGATGAGTATTTTATTAGTTATGCTAATGGTGTTCCGCTGAGTTTATTAGACAATAGCATTTATGCTGATTTAGATCATGGTTCCCAACAAGCTTATTTGGGATACTGGGGATTTGTAATAAATCCAGTTTCTGAAACAGACAACAATACTTTATACACCTCAAATGTTAGAGCAGGTGGAAATTATTATCAAGAAAACAGTGTGTACTCTGATGGATACAATGGAAAGTTGATTTTCAACAGTGCTTTTCAATTCGACAGATTCTATTTTGGGCTTAACTTAAATTCTCATTTTACAGACTATCTTCAAAATTCAACCTTTTATGAATTCAACAACAATACTCCTGATTTAAATTACGAAGTTCAAAGTATAAATTTTTCAAATAGCCTGCACACTTACGGTTCTGGTTTTTCATTCCAAATAGGGACAATAGCCAAATTGACTGATCAGATTCGTGTTGGATTTACCTATGAATCTCCAACATGGTACAATTTAAGAGACGAATTTTCGCAAAGACTTACTTCTATCAGTTCTAACAGTGAAAATTCTTTATCTCCAGATATTGTCGATCCTTTAGTCATTAATTATTATGCTCCTTATGATTTGCAAACTCCAGGCAGTCTAACAGCTAGTTTTGCTTATGTATTTGGCAAAACAGGATTACTTAGTGTAGATTATAAATACAAAGATTACAGTCAAACAGAATACGGTCCTGAAAATGATCCATATTTCAGGGATTTAAACAGAGCAATGCATAACACCTTTGGTGATTCTAATGAAGTAAGAGTAGGTGTCGAATATAGAATACAAAATCTTAAACTAAGAGGCGGTTACCGCTTTGAAGGAAGTCCTTATAAAGACTCTAAGACTATTGGTGATTTAAATAGCTTTTCAGGAGGATTAGGATATAATTTTGGTTTCGTTAAACTTGATTTTTCTTATGTTCACGTAGATTCTTCATCACAACAACCGTTTTTCTCGCAAGGATTTACTCAAGCTGCAAAAATCAATACATCCAAAAACAATTTTACAACGACTTTTACATTTGAAATGTAAATTCATAATTTAGCAATATTAACACCCTTTAATTAAAAGAAAAAGCTGTCCGTAATAGACAGCTTTTTCTTTTAACCCAAACATCTAATTCAATTTCTCAATCATATATGCTTATCATCTAATACCTAATTTTAAAAGGAAAGAAGCAAGGTTTCCACAAAAAATTGTAATTTTGCGGATTCCTAAATTATCAGGAATCTAATATTATGAGAACGAAGTCTTTAAAAAAGAACAAAATAAATGTGATCACGCTGGGGTGTTCTAAAAATGTATATGATAGTGAAGTGCTAATGGGGCAGCTTCGCGCAAGTGGAAAAGATGTAACTCATGAAGCCAAAGCCGAAGATGAAGGAAATATTATCGTAATAAATACTTGCGGGTTTATTGATAATGCAAAGGCAGAATCAGTAAATATGATTTTGGAATATGCAGATAAAAAAGAGAGAGGGCTTGTTGATAAAGTTTTCGTAACTGGATGTTTATCTGAAAGATACAGACCTGATTTAGAAAAAGAGATTCCAAATGTGGATCAATATTTTGGAACTACAGAATTACCTTCTTTGTTGAAAGCTTTGGGTGCTGATTATAAGCATGAGTTATTGGGAGAACGTTTGACAACTACTCCAAAAAACTATGCCTATTTAAAAATTTCTGAAGGATGCGACAGACCTTGTAGTTTTTGCGCTATCCCTTTAATGAGAGGGAAAAACGTTTCTCAAACTATTGAAAAATTAGTTAAAGAAGCCGAAGGTTTAGCAAGAGATGGTGTAAAAGAATTGATTTTGATTGCTCAGGATTTAACCTATTATGGTCTTGATTTATACAAAAAAAGAGCTCTTGGCGAATTATTAGAAGCTTTAGTAAAAGTTGAAGGTATCGAATGGATTCGTTTGCATTACGCCTTCCCTACTGGATTCCCAATGGATGTGCTTGAAATCATGAAACGCGAACCTAAAATTTGTAATTATATAGATATTCCGTTGCAACACATCGCTGATTCGGTTTTGAAATCGATGCGCCGTGGTACCACTCAAGAAAAAACCACACAATTATTGAAAGATTTTAGAGCTGCAGTTCCTGGAATGGCTATAAGAACTACTTTAATCGTGGGTTATCCGGGAGAAACACAGGAAGATTTTAATATTTTGAAAGATTTTGTTCAGGAAATGAAATTTGACCGAATGGGTTGTTTCGCCTATTCTCACGAGGAAAACACGCATGCCTTTTTACTTGAAGATGATGTTCCTGCTGATGTAAAACAAGATCGTGCCAACGAAATAATGGAATTGCAATCTCAAATTTCTTGGGACTTAAATCAAGAAAAAGTAGGCAAAACTTTCAGATGCATTATTGACAGAAAAGAAGGTGGTCATTTTGTAGGCAGAACCGAATTTGACAGCCCAGATGTAGATAATGAAGTCTTAATTGATGCAACCAAACATTATGTAAAAACAGGCGATTTTGCCATGATTAAAATTATTGAAGCAACAGAATTTGATTTATACGGAGAACCAGTTTAAATTTTTTTTAATTTTTTACGTTATATAGTATATGAGAACATTTAAAACAGTATTGTTTATAGTATTTTTATTTCTGTCTGCCAACACCGTTTCGGCACAATATAATAATGGTTACGGTGGCGGTTATGGCGGTGGATATGGAGGCGGTTACGGAAATAATGGTTATGGTAGATCTAATCAAATGAATCAAATGCAAGCTAGTCAGCCAAGTGCTCCTAAGCCTGTTCCCGTAGAACAAACTGCTGCTAAAATAGTAGCTTACTATAAAAAAGAACTTAATTTAGATTCTCTTCAGGAACTTGTTGTGACAAACATTTACATTAAATCACTAAAAAAAGAAGAGATTTTGATGAAAAAAGAGATTAGTGATGACGAAAAGAAAGAAGAGTTTAAAGTTCTAGCTGATATGACTGAAATGCAAATAAGAGAAATTTTAAACAAAGATCAAAAAGAGAAGTTTAAGATCTTGATTGAAGAAAGAAACAGTAAAATGGAAGCTAGAAAATACTAAGATTTTATTATTAAAACACTTTTGAACATCAATCGACTATGAAAAAGCTTTTTTACTATACCATCCTAATTATTTTCGCCATTTCTTGTGGTACAAACCCGCATAAATCAAGTGAAAAAGTTTATAACGATCAAATAAATACCTTAAAACAAACTATAGCCACAAAAGAAGCAACTCCTTTAAAAAGCGAGCCTTATGTGGTTATTGATAGTGTTGCCTATCGATACAATAAACAATTGATTAATTATAAAGACACACTTTCTAAAACTGATGATACAATGTTGCAAAACGGTATTGTCTCCGAATGGGTTGGTACAGTTAATTTCAATTTAAGAAAGCCAAATTTCATTATTCTTCATCATACAGCTCAGGATTCACTTCAACAAACATTAAAAACTTTTACTTTAAAAAGTACTAATGTAAGTGCACACTATGTAATTTCCAGAGAAGGAAAAGTTGTTCACATGCTCAATGATTATCTAAGAGCTTGGCATGCGGGGAATGGGTCATGGGGAAAAGACACCGATTTAAACTCTAGTTCTATTGGAATTGAATTAGACAATAATGGATCTGAACCTTTTTCAGATAAACAAATCATTTCATTGTTGGCTCTTTTGACAAAATTAAAAAAAGACTACAATATACCTACCCAAAACATAATTGGCCATGCCGATATCGCTCCTAGCAGAAAGAAAGACCCAAGCGCCTTATTCCCTTGGAAACTTTTGGCAATAAATGGTTTTGGTGTTTGGCCAGACGAACCGCTTCCTTGTCCTCCACCTGACTTCAATGTTGAGCAAGGTTTACAAATAATAGGATACAACACTAAAAATCTTTCATCAGCCATTATGGCTTTTAAACTTCATTTTATTCAAACAGAAGTGAATGATATTTTAGATGAAAAAACAATTAGTACAATCTATTCTGTTTCTAAAAAATAAAATTGCGATTCTAACATAAAAACGCTTTTTGAACAACTCAGAAAGCGTTTCTTATTTTCCTCTTTGAATTGAAAATTTTAAAACATTATTATACCTCATTTTTACTTATATTTAAATCCAAAACAAATCTACTCCATCAATTCTGTGATTTAAACTTCTAAAAAACAATGAGTAAAGCAAAGATATGGTTATCATCTCCGCACATGGGAGGATCCGAAATGGACTATATACAAAATGCTTTTGATAATAATTGGATCGCTCCTATCGGGGCAAATATTACGGAGTTCGAACATGATTTAGAAAAATATTTATCCAATACTATTTTTGTAACAGCTTTGAGTTCAGCAACTGCAGCCATTCATTTAGGATTAATCCTTTTAGATGTAAAAGCTGGCGATGTAGTTTTTTGCCAATCCCTGACTTTTACAGCATCAGCCAACCCTATTCTGTATCTAGGTGCAACCCCTGTTTTTATTGATAGTGAACTCGAAACCTGGAATCTTTGCCCTATCGCATTAGAAAATGCAATACTAGACACCATTCAAAAAGGACTGGTTCCGAAAGCAATAATTACAGTCCATTTATATGGAGTTCCTTATAAAATAGACGAAATCAGAAATATTGCTAATAAATACAACATTCCTATTCTGGAAGACAGTGCCGAAGCACTAGGAAGCAGTTACAAAGGTAAAAAATGTGGGACTTTTGGTGATATCAGTGTTTTCTCATTCAATGGTAATAAAATCATAACAACTTCTGGAGGCGGAGCTATTGTCACTTCAAATCATCAGCTAAAGAAAAAAGTACAATTCCTTGCCTCACAAGCAAAGGACGAAGCTCCATATTATCAGCATAGTGAACTAGGATACAATTACCAAATGAGCAATATTTGCGCTGGTATCGGACGTGGGCAAATGAAAGTTCTTGATGAACATATTAATTTAAGGAGAGCGATGCATGATTTTTATGTAACTCTTTTTGAAAATATTCCAGGGATTACTGTTTTTTCTACAACTGATCCTGATTGTTTTTCTAATTACTGGTTAACTTCTATACTAGTACATCCCGAAGAAACTAAAAACGGAATTGATCGCGAAACTATTCGATTGACTTTGTTAGACTCCAATATCGAATGCAGACCTTTATGGAAACCCATGCATCTCCAACCTTTGTATAAAAACTACTCTTTTTACGGAAACAAAAACGCAGAATCCTTATTTGAAAAAGGACTGAGTTTACCCTCAGGTTCTAATTTAACAGATTTAGATAGAAATCATATAAGTACTGTTTTACTGAAATTATTGAGTTAATTCACAAACAATACAATTCCTTATATTCTGAAAAACTGATTGTTTTCGATAATTCCCTTGAGTTTTTCTATTTCTTTAAACTTAACTTTTTCTTCAAAAAAAGAAACGTGCTTACTATGATGTACATCAGAGCCTACAAAATCATACAAGCCTTTTTGCAACAATTGTTCGGCAACTCTAGTAACTGACTCTCCATAATATCCAACTGCTGCCAGCAAATTCATTTGAAAAAAACAACCAACTTTTTTCAATTTTTCATATTCCTGAAAATTATTATGATAAAAAAGATAACGTTCAGGATGTGCCAAAACAGGGATATATCCAGCTACTTGTAAATCAAAAAGCAATGAATACAATTGAATCGGTGGATTTATATATGACATCTCTACCAATACATAATTATCTTTCAATGTCAACAACTCGCCTTCCTGAAAAAGTTTAGCAAATTGATCATCCATCATATATTCAGATGCAGCACGAAAAGGAATTTGAATTTTATTTTTTTCGAGCTCCAATTTTGTTTGATCTGCTAATGCTAAAATATTTTCTTTAGTATTATCCCAAACATGGGGCGTAATGTGAGGAGTTGTAACAAATTGAGACACTCCAATCTTTTGAAGTGATTTAATCAGGCCCAAAGTATCGCTAAAAGTCTGAGCTCCATCATCAATACCTGGTAATAAATGCGAATGGATATCGACATAATTAGAAGGAATTAGTTCTTTTAATGTCGGTTTATTTTTAAAAAAAGAAAACAATTGTATGTGTTTAAAAATGAATTGTAAAGTTAAGTAAAAAACAAAAAGAACCTTAATATAAAAACCTAAAGAAACAACAGAATAAAAAAAGTGTTTCAAAACAAAAAAAGCTGCCAAAACCACGAATGGATTTTGACAGCAAAAAAAAAATATATTTATTATTTCATTAGATCTAAACCAAAGAAAAAACTTTGATTAGAATCCGTAAACTACCGCTAAAAGAACTTGAGAAGCAGATTTTGTAGGATTCAAATCAGAATCAACGAACATAACTTCATCAGAATTAGAATCCAATCTAAACTCTGGAATAATAGTCAAACCACTTATTTTATAGTTTCCTGATAAAGTAAAAGCAGTCACATCAGTATCTCCAGAACCTTCTTTAGATTTGAAATATTCTGCACGCAATCCCAAAGCAAAAGCATCGCTAAAAGCATAAGAAGGATAGATAGCAGCTCCTGTATAACCTCGGTCTCCACTGTTTGAGAAATCAGCAGCATTTAAACCCAATTTGAATTTTTCAGCAAGTTGGAATGTTGCAGTCAAGTCAAAAATTGTTCCGCTTACTGAACCATCCATAACGTTCAAATAAACACTAGTTCCTTCTGTTGCAAAAGACAATTGCCCCCCTACTGCATTCAATCCTTTTATTGGATCCGCTTTGTATGTATTCCAAGTATCGTTAAAAATCCCTATCATTGCTCCAAATTTATCAGTGATTTTATAATTTGCTTTAACACCAGCATTTTGGAATGGCCCGTTGGTAAACAAATAAGAAGTTGAATAAGAGAAATTACCTAATGGAGAGATTACCTCATATCCAATAAAAGTTCCCATATACCCCGCTGTAAAGCTAAGTTTATCTGAAACTGCATAACTAGCATACAAGTTTTGAATGTGGAATGAATTTCCATCAATTCCGTCACCATTAGGAATTGATTGATATTGTCCTCTTGGTCCAAAAGACACTTCACCAACAAAAGACACTTTTTTAATTGTTTTCTTTAAAGCAATATCTAGCATCCCTAAAGAAACAGAATTTTGATCTGTTCCAAAACTTGTTGGAATATTTGGCACTTTTGCAAAATCATACTTGTAATATAAATCTCCAGAACCAGTTATTTCTAATGGTGTAGTTTCTGGTGCATCTTGTGCAAATGAAATACTTGTTGTTAAAGCCAATAGTAAGATAGTTATTACTTTTTTCATGTTTAATTGTTTTTAATTAATAATTTGATAAAGGATTTTTTAATCAGATTCGGTTATTTTTTTTTCTTCATTTATAGCGAAATTATTAACTTTTCGTTAACATAAAAATTTTTTTTAAAGTTTCCGATAAGAATTATCAATATCCAAAAATCAATATCATTTAATAAAGAAATTCTATTTTTTACAGAGATATTTTAAAAATTCAATAATCACTTTTTTAATTAATACCCATAAAAAATATACCTTATTTTATTTTTTAAAAAACAAAACCAACCATTTTTAAATAAAAAAATCACTTTAAAAAAAACAACCCCTATTAAAAATAGGGGCTGTTATCAAAAATAAAAAAATATATTTTTCAATATCTTTTCAAAAAACAAATCTTCATTCTATCTTTTTAACAAAACATAATTGATTAAAAAAAAACATTACTCTATAACGATCGACTTCATATTCATAAACTCTTTTATTCCAATCTCGGATAATTCTCTTCCGTAACCTGACTTTTTGGTTCCTCCAAAAGGGATTCTGGAATCCGATCGTACCAAAGAATTTACAAAAATATTTCCTGCTTCAATTTTTCTAGCCAAAGTATATGCACGTTCTCTGTCTTCTGTCCAAATTGCCGAAGCCAAACCATATTTATGATTATTAGCTATTGCAATAGCATCATTTTCATCCTTAGCTCTGATCAGTGTAGCCAGCGGACCAAAAGTTTCTTCTTGAAATGCAATATTATCGACTGTTACAAAATCAATTAAAGTGGGTTGAAAATTACAAAGATCACGCTCCCCTCCGACTACCAACCGAGCCCCTTGTTGTAATGAATGCTGTAATTGATTATCTAATTTTTCAGCTAAATCAATTCTGGCCAAAGGCCCCATGTGAATTCCACTTTGCAATGGGTTCCCTTGTTGTAAGGCTGTAATTTTTTGAGAAAAAAGAGATTCAAACTCATCAGCAATTTTTTCGGTAACAATAAAACGCTTTGCACAAATACAGGCTTGTCCTGCATTCAGCATTCTTGATTGCGTGGCAACAGCAGCTGCTTTTTCTAAATTGGCATCATCCAAAACGATAAAAGCATCCGATCCTCCTAACTCCAATACAGACTTTTTTATATGCTTTCCAGCCAATGCTGCCACAGAAGAACCTGCCATTTCGCTACCTGTCAAAGTAACTCCATGTACAATATCAGCAGCAATAACACTTTCAACTTGTGGTATATCAATAGTAATATGTTGAAAAACACCTTCTGGGAAACCAGCTTCTAAAAAAGCTTTTTCAATAGCTTTGGCACAGCCTACTACATTTGGAGCATGTTTCAGAAGAGTCACATTTCCCGCCATAATAGCTGGCGCTGCATAACGTAATACTTGCCAAAAAGGATAATTCCACGGCATAATTGCAAACACAGCCCCTACTGGATCATAAACCGACATACTCTTGAAAGGCGTAGCATAATAGTGATCTCTGAGCATTTCTTCGGCATTGTCTGCATAAAAATCACAATTCTCAGCCGATTTTTCAACTTCAGAAATACTTTCAGAAAGAATTTTACCCATTTCATTAGTAATAAGTAATCCCAATTTCTCTTTGTTGGCTCTCAATATAATTGCCAGTTTATTCATTTTATCGGCTCTTTCTTGAAAAGTAGTAGCTCTCCAACTCTTGAATGCTGATTCTGACAACTTTATTTTTCGATCCAACTCAACATTAGATAAAACTTCATGTTCCTCTAAAACTGTTTGTGTAAATGGATTTATTGATTTGAATATCATTTTAAAATGTACTTAAACGTTTATTATTGATTTCATAAATATACTGCTCGATAACTTAAAAATAACCATTTTATTCACAACAAATTAATTATTTGCTTTTTTATTAACACAGATTTTTTCTAAATTTGAATCAAACGATAAGCAGAACCCACTGAATAATTTAAATCAAAACAATGTTCTTCTTTCTTTTTTTTAAATAATAAAGATTAACACAAGACAATAAGACCAAGCAATATTAAAATAACTTATTATTATTTTTTTTGTACATTTAGTTTTCTAACAAACATAACCAGTAAAACATGATAAGAAAAGCCAACATTCAAGACTTAGATCAATTGACTAATCTATTTGATCAATATGTTGTTTTTTATAAAAAACCTTCCAATTACAAGAAACATTATACCTATCTAAAAGAACGATTAGAAAATAATGAAGCAACTGTTTTTGTAGCTACCGATGATAAAAATCCAGAAAACATTATTGGATTTGCACTTATTTATATCACATTCTCCTCATTGGAACTCAATAAAATATTGATTTTAAATGATATTTTCGTAGATTCTTCTGCCCGTAAAAATGGAATTGGAGAAAAATTAATTCAAGAAACAATAGCATTTGCTAAAGAAATAGGCTCTAATGACATCCGATTAAGAACAGCCAAAAACAATACTGTTGCTCAAAAATTATATCACAAAATGGGTTTTGTGAGAGAAGATTTCCTTTACAGCTATGACCTAGCAATCAAATAATCTTTTAACTATATAAAGCAAAAGCCAACTCCTTAAAAGTTGGCTTCATTATTTTTTATTAATTGTTATATTTCTTAAGAAATGCTCTCGTTTTCAAACCCGATTCTTTAAGATCATCATCTTTCCAATTACCCTCAGAACTGGCTGATTTTTTTAACATGGAACAAGTTTCATCCTTATCTGAAATGGACCAAGTTATCCAACTTATTTTTTTTTCTTCCATCCAATCGATGTATTCTTGCCAAGCTTTATAATTCATAGGTCCATTACCCGAGGCTTCCATTCCTGCCGATTCTGAAACAAATATTGGCAAACCATTTTTTATAGCTTCATCTGTTCGGTCACGTAATTCTTTTCCATGCGTAACAGCGTAAAAGTGCATTGTGTACATTAAATTGTGATAACCTTTTATAGGATCTGCCGCTGGGAGATTAACATCCTGATCCCATTTTGGACATCCTATCAAAATAATATTATCCGGATCATTGGCTCTGATCACTTTGATTATTTCCTCTGAATAGGCTTTGACTTCAGGCCAAGTTTCATGATCTGGCTCATTGAAAACCTCATAAATTACATTTGGATATTTGCCGTATTTCTTAGAAATTTCATCAAAATATGCTTTGGCTTCATTCAAATTAATGTTATGACTGTGCCAATCCACAATTACATAAATATCCGATTGGATAGCGCCTTTTATCACTGATTCGATTTTTTCTTTAGAAAAATCTGGCTCCTTTTTATAAGGATGAGGGCCAATTTCGATTCCTAATGCAGCACGAACAATAGTGCAATTAAAATCTTTTTTTAACCATGCCACTGTTTTTTCGTTATAAAATCTTGGCCAGATACTGTGCCATCCCAGACTTACTCCACGCAACACAATTGGATTTTGTTTTTTATCTACCAACTGCGTTCCTTTTAAACTAAGTTGACCGTGTTTTTTAACGAATTGTGCGGTTGAAATACTACAACTCAAAACTGCTAAAAATGCTATGATCCTGGATTTTGAATTCATCACTTTTAAGGAATTAATCTTAGTGTAATCACATCGTGAGAAGCAAGATCTGCAGTGAAATTCTTTTTAGTAGTTCCTCCATCTTTGTTTTTCCAAAGATCTTTTAGTTTAAAAGTTGATTTATTGAAATCAGCTTCATAACCAAAATCAGCATCTTTTATTGGGTTCTTTTTCCAATCGAAATTGATTTTTTTAGGTGCATCACTTCGGTTTAAGAATGTGACAGCCCAATTTCCATCTGATAGAGGTTTTACCCAAACTTCCAATCCATCTTCGGCAGAAAGTTTAAATCCTTGCACTCCTAATTTATCCTGATTTACAGCAATTAATTCTTTATTGGTTAAGATTGCCAATGTTTCTTTGGACATTTTTCTAAAATCATTTCCTGCGATTAATGGAGACGCCATCATACACCACATGGTAAAATGGGTTTTATCTTCGGTATTGGTCATTCCATTCCCTACCTCCATCATATCAAAGTCGTTCCAATGGTCTGGCCCTGAAAATTTACGAATGTCTTTGCGCATTTCTACTATTTTCATAACTCCCCAAGACGACCAATTTCCTTCTGTATGTTTGTATTCACAATCAAAGCAAGGGTAAATATCTCCCGAAATTCTCCATAAGTTTCCGATTGGTTTTCCCCAATTCCATACTTGCGTGTCACCCCATTCGCAAAGGCTAAAAACGATAGGTCTCCCTGCTGTTTTCAGAGCATTACTCATTGTTCCATAAGCTTCTGGAGCATTAATTCCTGCGGTGTTACACCAATCGTATTTTAAGAAATCAATTCCTAATTTAGCATAAAAACGGGCGTCTTGGTATTCGTATCCACGAGTTCCCGGATATCCTGCGCAAGTATGTGTTCCTGCGCAATTATACAAACCAAACTTCAATCCTTTGCTATGCACATATTCGATTAAATGTTCCATTCCGCTTGGGAATTTTGCTGGATCGGGAACTAGGTTTCCGTCTTTATCGCGCTCTTTGGTCATCCAACCGTCGTCAAGTACTATATAATTATAACCAGCATCTACCAATCCTGTAGATACCATCAGGTCGGCTGTTTCTTTTACGAGTTTTTCATCGATGTTAGTTTCGAAAGTATTCCAGGAGTTCCAACCCATTGGTGGTGTCATGGCAAGCCCTTCGAATTTCCCTGTTCCTTGTTTATAGACATTTCCTTGTGAGAAACCTTGGAGTGTTATGCCTCCTAATAATAATGTGAGAAATAGTTTTTTCATTTGTTTTATATTTTTTTGGCACGCGATTTGGCAGATTCGCGCAGATTATAAATAATTAATAGATAAATTAAAAAAATGGTTTAACCACATAGAAACATAGTTTTTAATTACTTCGAAAGACATTTCATTTTTTATAGAAAAACATAGCTATGTGAAAAGTGTTAACTTCTATAAAACCTTTCAGAACACAGTTTAACTATGTTTCTATGTGGTTAAAATATTTTAATTCTTTGTTGCTTTTATTTTTATTTCGGCATTTTTGAGTCGGTTGCTGGTTGCTGTTAATTTAATTTCGCCTGCTTCGCCTGTTGTTTGAATGATTACTTGAGCCAAACCGTTGAATAACTTTCGTATATAATTTTCGGCTTTGGTAACGATTTGGATGCTTCCCAAACTTTGATTAATTACATCCCAAGAATTGACTTTGGTCAAAGGAATCGCAACGACCGCGATAGTATTGATTCCTGAACGAAGCATTTTTTTGTCTAGAATAAAAGCATCTCCATTTTTATTTTCGTTCAAATTTGTTGCAATTTGCTGACCGTTGATGAAAATCGATTGTTGTTTTCCAAGGCTTTTGTAAAAGAAAGTTATCGTAGTCGATTCAAAATTGGCAGGCAACTCAAACTCTGTACGATAAGTGATAGCGTTTACTTTTTTACCGAAATCAGCGTTTCTTTCTTCTTTGAAAGCATTTTGCCATGACGTAATAGCGATATTATCTTTGGTTTCTTCTAATGAATTTAAATCAGACACATACTTTTCTTTAAATGAATCCAACCCAATGACAGCAATACTTTCTATGTATTTATCTGGCTCAAGAGAAGTTGGATCTCCATTTCCAACGCCAATAATTTTTCCTGGTCCTGAAATCGTGAAAGTCACTTCGTTATTTGCAGTTGGAACTTCGAGACCTGATTTGTCTTTGGTACTTACTTTGATTAATGCAATGTCATTTTTGGAAGCATCGATCGCATTTTTATCTGATTCTAAATTTAAAGCGGTTGGAGTTCCTGTAGTTTTCACCACTTCAGTTAGGATTTTCTTTCCGTTTTTATATCCAATAGCTTCTAGAGTTCCGGGAGTATAATTGACGCTCCATTCGAGATGGCCGTCTTTTTCCATTGTTTTTTTACCTAAACTTTTTTTGTTTAGGAACAATTCCACCTCATCGCAATTGCTGTATGCCCAGACTTCGATACTTTGATTTTCTTTTCCAGCCCAATTCCAATGTGGCAAAAGATGTAAAACGGGTTCGTTTTGCCACCATGATTTCAAGTACCAAGCAGTGTCTTTGTAAAACCCACATTGATCGACCATCCCGAAATAAGAACCTGTTGAAGGATATCCAAAAGGAGTTGGTTCGCCACGGTAATCAAAACCTGTCCAAACAAACATTCCTGCCAAATATGGGCGGGAATTGTAGTGTTTCCAACCTTTTTCGATGCTGATAAAATTGGAGCTTGGCGCTTGGTCATAAGCAGGCATAAAATGTTTTTCGTTGTCGCGATAATATTCGCCACGAGTCGCATTGGTACTACCCTCTTCGGTTCCCCATATAGCTTGATTTGGAAATAACTCGTGCTGTTTATCGGTACTTTTGTTTACTATATAATTGATTCCCAACAAATCCATGGCAGTTGTGATTCCGTTGCTTCCAATTCCGCCACTAAACGCATACGTTGAAGGTCTTGAAGCATCAATAGATTTTACATACGATTGCATCGAACTGGCAATTCTGGCACCTACAATATCATTTTCGATTCCCCATTCTTCGTTTCCAACACTCCAACTGATGATCGAAGGATGATTTCTGTCACGTTCAATTAGCTTTTTTACATCTCCTAATTGTGTTTGCGTGCTTCCCATCAAACGATTTTCGTCAATAACGAGCATTCCTAAACGGTCACAAACTTCTAATAATTCGGGAGTTGGCGGGTTATGAGAACAGCGATAGGCATTGCTTCCGAAAGATTTTAAGGTTTTTATTCTGAATTCCTGTAACGCATCAGGCATTGCTGATCCTACTCCGGCGTGATCCTGATGATTGTTAGTTCCTTTTATTTTGACGTGTTTTCCGTTCAGAAAAAAGCCTTCAATGGCGTCAAAACGAATAGAACGGATTCCGAAAGTAGTTTGGTATGAATCCACCAGTTTTTCATTTTCATAAACAGAAGAAATCATTTTATATAAATATGGATTCTCAAGTGACCAAAGCGTTGGATTTTCAACAGATAAATCAGTTGTAAAATCTTTGGTTTCCCTAGGATTCAGACTACAGGAATTGATTGTTTTTTCGGCAATACTTTTTCCGTTTGCATCTAAAATAGTTTGAATGATTTTGAATGATTTTGAAGCTTTACCTTCATTGGTCAATGTAACTAATGCATTAACATCAGAAGAATTGTCTTTTATTTTTGATTGTACAAAAGTGCCGTTGTCAGGAACATGAAGTTCATTGGTTTTGTTCAGCCAAACGTGGCGATAGATTCCGGCTCCTTCATAAAACCAGCCTTCTTCCATTGTTGCATCAACGCGGACGGCGATTGTATTTTCGCCACCGTAATTAAGGTAATCGGTAATATCATATTCAAAACCTAAATAACCACTTTCCTGATTTCCTAAATAATGGCCATTTACCCAAACAATAGAATTGCGGAAAACACCATCAAAAGCGATGTGAATTCGACGTCCCAAATCACTTTCGGGAATGGTTATTTTTTTGCGGTACCAACCGATGCTTTTGTCAGGAAAATTTCTTCCGATAGCTTTGAAACCGTGACTGAAACTGGCCTGATCACTAAAACCTTGCTCTACTGCCCAATCGTGAGGAAGATCCAACTTTCGCCAGGAGCGATCATCGAAACCTGCATTGGCAGCGCCATCTCCGAATCCAGCTTTCGCTAAATAAGAGAAATAAGCAGTTCCTGTATTGAAATCCTTTTTGGTATCTGACGGATGTCCGAAAGCAAATCTCCAATCTTTATCAAGTGAAATACGCTCGCGAGGCGACTTATTTGAATTCGATTGTGAAAAAACAGAAAAACAAAAAGTAATTGATAATAGTACTGAAAAAAGTGATGTTTTGAAATTTTTCATTTTATATTTTTAACATGATAATCAATAGCATAACATACAAGAATAGTAAATAATTAATAGATATAATGATACTTTTTTTTTTAAATATCCTTAAAAAATGGCAAGGAATTTTAGAATGTATTTTTAATCTAAAAACGACGTTTCTTTAAAAAAACATTCCCTAGTGAAAAACTAAGGAATGCTTCAAATTACTAACTCAAATACACTTATTTTTTATTTTAATACAAATCCCATTTCATCCAATAAGATTGTATTACCTCCAAAATTACCTGATTCCTGGAATGTCAATTGATCAAAAGTAGTAGGATTTCCAATAGCTGAAAATGGAATTTCAATAGTTGACCAATTTGAAGTTATTGCTTTTTGTATTTGAAAAGCCCAACCTCCAAAAACAAAAGTCAACTTTGCATCAGGGTTTGTAGAAATACTTTTAACTTTAACTCTAAATGCCTTGTACATAGAAACATCTCTTGAATTAAATTTCATATCAGCTCCTCCCCAGCCTCCAAAAGTTAATTTTATCGCTGTATTTCCTTGTGCTTTGTCTGTTGCATAATTAGTAACAAATTCACTACCATCCCAAGTCCAATGCCCTGCATCTCCTTGAATAACATCATCATAAAGTGCTGAACCAACCGCTACACTAGAAGCAGCAGTGTTGGTTATATTTGTAACTGTTACTAATTTATTAACTGCATTAGCTGGCATTTTAAACTGAATCGAAGTCAATGTAGAAGAAACGACAGTTGCTTGTTGCGTTCCAACCTTAACAATAGGATCTAAAAAATACTTCCCATCAATTGTAACTACGTCTCCTTCTGCTGCATTTATTGAATTGAACCAATTGATGGTTGGTGGTGGCGGTGCAACAACAAATGGATAAATTACAGTACCATTTTTAGTTACAACCTTTAATTGATTAGAGGCGTTTGCATAAGGCGTATTTTCGTCAATTAATATAACAATATCGGTATCTGTTACAAAAGTTGGTCTAAAGTAAGTATCAAAATCATTAAAATAGACTTTCTGTGTCGTAAGGAATCCTTTTCCATGAATGATATAATAACTTTTAGGATCTCCCTTAGCTACTGGTTCTAATGGCAAAACAGCTCCATTTTTATCATAACCAGATGGCAATACTGACTCTATAACTGGAGCACCAGTGTAAGTTTCATTATTATCATCATCTGAGCATGAACTAAAAAGCATTAAAGAAAACATCAATGCTATACATGCTGTTAACGTAATATTTTTTATATTTTTCATATGTATATTTTTGAAATTATTTAAAAGTATATGACGCTACTTCTGTTAATTTTGGGTTTTTAATCAAATCATCTGCCGGATAAGGCAATAAAAGATTGGTAGCAGTGATTGTTATGTGCTTTGGAGTATTTTTATCTCCTCTATCTTGTGCCTCTAATATTGCTTTGGCTTTAGCAAAAGGCAAACGTCCCAAATCAAAATAGTAATCTCCTTCACAAGCTAATTCTGCACGTCTTTCTTTAAATATATCATCAAAAGAGATTGATGTCTTTGTCGGCAAACCTGCTCTTTTACGAACTGCATTATAGGATTTAAGAGCCAATGCATCTGTAGTACTACCAGTTTGTGATCCTAAAATAGCTTCAGCATGAATCAATAACAACTCTGCATAACGCATCATATATGTATTCATACTACTCTCTCCATTATATTGTTTATTAAACTTTCCAGTCACTGGTAAATTTTCTTTCCCAATAACATATTTTTTTAATCCAGCACCTGAAAGTTGAGCTTCATTTTCTATTTTAAATGTATATCCTAAAAGCAAAGGAGAATCTATAGCAAGTGTTTCGGCATACGTTAAATTTGGATAATAATCTCCGGGAAGCATAAATGTTTCTTTTCTTCTTCTATCACCTTCTTCAAAAACATTTTTAATTAAATCCTGAGATGGTGCAATCTGAGCAGAGTATGAAGTCTCAACCAATCTGTTTTCTGGAGCGAATGTTGTATTAGAAAAGTTACCATCAAAATAACCTCCTGTTCCTGTCCATTGCCATGCAAAGATTGATTCTTCATTATTGTTGTTCATTTGTAGAAATAAATCAGCGAATGATTTTGTAGGCAATTCATCTCCTCCTAATAATTTAAACTCTCCACTATTAATTACTTCCTGAGCTTTGGCTTTGGCAAGATCATATTTCTTCTGATACAAATATACTTTTGCTAAAAAGGCTTTAGCGGATCCACTAGATACATGTGCATTAGCGGCATAGTTAGAACCTCTAACTTTAACTCTTAAATTGGCTTCAGCAAATTTTAAATCACTTTCAATAAATTTATAAACATCTGCTACTGGATTACTTGGAATAACAAAATTCTTAGAATATTCAGCGCCATTTTCGATAATAGGCACATTACCCCATAATCTTACCAAGAAAAAATAAGAAAACGCTCTGATAAAATGTGCTTCCCCTAAAGCATTATTTAATGCTTCTTTACTAACGTTAGGTCCAACACTCTGTGGCAAATTGTTAATATAAGCATTAGAATTTGCAATAGCTCCATAACAAGATCTCCAAGTATCTGAAATATATGATGCTGTATTGGTAAAACTTAAATCTGTAAATTTTCCAAAATCATTATACTGAGAAGCATACATATTACCTGAAATCACATCAGTAACACCGTAAAAACCTGCTTTGTTCATATTAAACCACACAAGTCCATACAATCCGTTAGCAGCATTATCTAATTTTTCATCTGAATCGTAATAGTTACCCAAAGTCGGCGTTCCCTCTGCTGGCACATCAATAAAATCTTGAGAACAAGAAGATGAAATCAGCAACATTAATGTCATAGCGATAACACTACTACTCTTTATTATATTTTTCATATTAATACGTATTAAAATTCAACATTAAAACCAAAAGTTATCTGTCTAGGAGTCGGATAACGGCCATTATCAATACCTGATAATAATGCGTCTTGGTTGTAAGAACCTACCTCAGGATCATATCCTTCGTATTTTGTAAAAGTGAACAGATTTTGTGCAGTAGCGTAAAATCTTAATCTTGATAGTTTTATTTTTGAAATAACATCAGATGGTAAAGAATACCCTAAAGTTACATTTTGAATTCTTAAATAAGAACCATCTTCAATGTTTCTTGTTGACACCGCATTATTGATATGATCATAAGTTGATGGTCTTGGGAAAGTAGCATCTAAATTATCAGCTGTATAAAAATCTGCTGCTTCAGTTAAAAAGTTTGTTCCTAATGTATAGTTGTTTGTTCCTGATGCACGAGTTAAATTCATCAACTTATTTCCAGCTGTTCCTTGAATAAAAATCGATAAATCAACATTTTTATATCTAAAAGTATTTGTAAAACCATAATTGAATTTTGGGTTTGGATTTCCAATTGGCACTAAATCTTTTATATCAATAATACCATCGTTATTTTGATCTTTATAAATTACATCTCCCTTTTGGAAGTCTGGCATTAATGAATTTGTTCCATTTTTCAGAATTACTTTAGTTCCACCATTGTCATGTCCATAAGTTAGTAAATCAGCGTCCGTTCTATAAATACCTAAAGCTTCATAACCAATAAATGATCCTATTGGCAATCCTTCCATCGTTCTAGAAACGGTTACAGTGTTGTATGCTAATGTTCCTACTGTTTTAACAATATTTAATCCTGCCATATCAGTAACCTCATTCACATATTTAGTAAAATTCAAGCTAGCATTCCATGAAAAATTTTCACTGAAATTATGAGAATAACCCACTGTAATCTCTAGACCTTTATTTTCCATGCTTCCAAGATTAAAAAACGGTGGATCTACACCTCCTTCATAAGATCCTCCACCAACAAGAAAGTTTGGCAACGGAACTTGGTATAAGAAATTGGCATTGACTTTTCTATACACATCCACAGAAGCTGTAAGTTTAGAATTAAACATTGTAAAATCTAAACCTAAATTGGTTTGCTCCTGAGTTTCCCATTGCACATCTTTATTTGGCGAATTTGCTGGCAAATAAGAAGTCCCCATAGAACTATTAACCACATGTAAATTAGAATCATACGCGCCATTAGGGATTTGATTGTTTCCTGTTTGTCCCCAACCAAATCTCAATTTAAGATTATCAACATATTTTTTAGTATCTGCCATGAAAGCCTCGTTCGAAAGTTTCCAAGAACCACTCACAGAACTAAAAACTCCCCATTTATTACCATAGAAAAATTTAGAAGATCCATCAGCTCTTATTGAAGCTGTAAATCCGTATCTATCGTTAAAATCATAAACAACCCTTCCTAAATAAGAAGACAACGCTTGTGATCCGCTATACGTGCTGGTTACTTGCGCTTTAGACAAATCAGAAGCAGCAAGTGAATGATCACTATTGTCTTTATAACCATTACCAGTAATAGACATACCTTCCCAATGCGCTTTGTTAGATTCTTGCACAGCCAAAATTGTAAAACTATGTTTACCAATAGTATTTCTGTACGTAAGCATATTTTTCAAGTTCCAAGAATTCCCAGAAGATGGATTATAATATAAATTAGCAAAGTTTTTTACTGCATTTCCTAAAGAATACATTGGATCAAACTGTTGTCCTAAATTATCATACATATAACCACCCGCTTCAAAACGATAATCTAAACCTTTAAATAAATCAAATTGAGTAAAAAAGTTTCCAGAATAATTTTTTCTAACTAATGTATTCGACCCTAATAAAGAAGTTGCTACAGGGTTTACGAATGATGTAGCACCTCCTGCTGGCGGGCCAGAAAAACTTCCAGATAATTCTCTTACAGCAACATCAGGTGTAGATAATAAAGAAGTAGCAACAACACCATTAAATTGACCATTTAATGTTAATTTTTCGTCTGTCAATGTACCATTAACATTAGCTCCAACTTTTATAAATTTATTTAATTTTGCATCAACGTTGGTTCTAAAATTATATCTTTTAAATCCAGATTCTATTACAATACCTTCTTGATTCAAAGCTCCTCCGGATATATAATAGTTTACCCCCTCTTTACCTCCTGAAAAAGACAACTGATGTGAAGTCATGATTCCAGTTTGATAAATTTCATCTTGCCAATCTGTTCCGGTTCCTAAAAGTTCAGGATGCGCAAATTCAGGACGAAGGTTAGAAGGATCATAAACAGCTCCCAAAGCATTTTGATGAGCTGCATATTGTTGCAAGTTCATTGAATGCAATTTTTTTGGTAGATTGCTTATAGAATAAGAGTTTTCATAAGATAACTTTCCAGTTCCTTTTTTTCCTGTTTTTGTAGTCACAATAACAACTCCATTAGCCCCTCTTGAACCGTAAATAGCTGTAGCAGAAGCATCTTTAAGAATATCAATAGACTCAATATCATTTGGATTCAAAAGCGCCAAAGGGCTTACTGTAATATTACCAGCATTAGAAAAATTAGAATTTCCCGAAGCATTTCTTCCAGATGTAGAAGCATTTCTGGCATCTCCTGAAATTGGAACTCCATCAATTACATATAAAGGCTCATTTGTACCAGTCAAAGAAGAAGCTCCCCTAATTTTTACAGAGACATTACTTCCTGGTTCTCCTGAATTATTATTGACAACAACCCCAGCTGCCTTACCTTGCATCATTTGATCAAACGAAGCTACTTTTAGATTTTCGATGTCTTTTGCAGCAATACTAGATATAGCACTATTTACATCTTTTCTTTTTACACTTCCATACCCAATTACTACAACGTCTTTTAGATCTTCGGCAACAGATATCAAATTGACATTTATAGTAGTTTTTCCTGCCACCGCAATTTTTTGCGTATTAAATCCAATAAAAGAGAATGATAAAGTAGCATTTGCAGGAACATCAATTGCATATTTCCCATCAAAATCAGTAGAAGTAGATATTCCTGAACCTACAACTGAAACATTAGCACCAGGAATAGTTAATCCTTTATCATCTTTCACAACCCCTTGCACTTTAGTTTGCGCCACAATGAAATTGCATGATAACAATAAAAACAAAATCAAAGGAATGGCTCTGTGATTGACTTTCCAATGAATTAAATTAGACAATAGTTTTTTCATAATAAAATTTTGTTAGTTTTAGTTTAATAACTTCTGAATGGCTATTTCAGAGATTATTATTTGGTATTAATTAGTTATGATTTATAATTAACAAATTTATAACAGTAGTTAACATCAAATTAATATTATTCTGTCATTTAATGATAATATATTTTCAAAATGAAAAATATAATTACACATAATAAAATTATAAATACAAATTTTTATGTTATTATTATTTAAAATATAAATTATATGAAATATAATTAATCAGTTAAATATAAAAAGCATCTTAAAAAAATGATTTTAAGATGCTTTTCTATCTAAAACAACTGTCTTAATTATAAAATTCTCTTCAATCCTGAGAAATCATCACGATATTGACTAGGAGTACATTTCTTAAATGCTTTAAAACTCCGATTGAAATTAGCAATATTATTAAAGCCAGATTTAAATGCAACCTCAGAAATACTAAGATCTTTCTCCACCAGCCACCTAGCTGCATATCCAATTCGAATGTCATTTATATAATTGACAAATGTTTTTCCGGTACGTTTTTTTATAAATCTATTAAAAGAAATAGTCGTCATATTAGCAACACTTGCGACCTCTTCTAATGACAATTTCTCAGCAAAATTTTTCTGAATATAATCGTAAATCACTTTCATCTTATCATACTCTTCAAAAGTATCATTTTCGACCGTAAATGTTGATAAAAGCCTCTGATTACGGGAGTTCGCCAAATCATAAAGTATCGATATAATTTCAAGAAAATAATCCATCCCATCCAATTTAGATATTTTCACCAACCTTGGAGTGAGCATTTCTGCTACCTGTTTTGAAAATAAAATACCATGTACAGATCGGTTAAACATTTCCTTTATAGGTGTCATAATTCTTCTCGATAACAAAAATTCATGAAAAAGATCATGATGAAATTGAATCGTTATTTCGTGAATATCTTTACTAGTACATTTATTTTGTTCCCAACCGTGATACAAATTAGGCCCCACCAATACAAGTTCTATATCATCAATCTCTTCTATATTGTCGCCTACCACACGTTTTACCCCTTTTGCATTCTGTATAAAATTGATTTCAAATTCTGGATGATAGTGCACAGGAAAATCAAACTCATCTTTAACCCTATCAAAAACCAAGAAGCTATCTTGTGCTGCAAGAGGAACTATTTCTCTATGAAAATTTTTAAAAGTGCTCATAATTCATTTTTTTATTTGCAATAATAAGATATAAAATTGATAAAATAATATTAATTCAAAAGAAGGCATTACTATATCTTTGAAAAATGAAATTATGTTATTTAAATAAAAAGTTAGAATTAAAAAATATAAACCATTTTAAACGAGTATTTTTTTTATCATTTTAGCATAAAAAATATTAAAACACAAAATTGCTATTATAAAAATCTATTGATTTGAAATTCAACACCAACTAACTTAAGAACATCAAAAAACATAATGAATCAAAAAACATTTTTTATGACCAAAACAAAGTACATACTGACACTTTTATCCATTTTTAGCGTATTTACTTCACTGTATTCTCAAGTCAGTAATACTAAATTATCATTATCTGATAAAAAATCGACTAAAAGTACTATTCAACTCTATCAAAATTTATATAAAACCACTAATAAAGGAATATTATTTGGGCATCAGGACGATTTAGCCTATGGTGTAAATTGGAAGTATGAAAAAGGAAGAAGTGACGTAAAAGACGTTGTTGGAGATTATCCTGCAGTTTACGGTTGGGATTTAGGTGGACTCGAAACCGAATCAAACAAAAACATAGATGGTATTCCTTTTGATAAAATGAGACAATATATCATTGACGGACATAAAAGAGGCGGCGTTATTACCATAAGCTGGCATTTTAACAATCCGTTAACTGGTGGAAATGCTTGGGACATCACTCCAAAATCTCTAGCCTCCGCATTACCTGGCGGTCAAAGTCATGAAAAATTCAAAAGCTGGCTCGATGAAGCAGCAAAATATATGCTTACTTTAAAAGATGATAAGGGGAATTTAATTCCACTTTTATATCGTCCTTACCATGAACTGACTGGAACTTGGTTTTGGTGGTGTAAAAATAATGGAAGCCCTGAAGAATTTAAAAAACTTTGGAAATTCACTGTTGATTATTTTCAAAAGAAAGGGCTTCATAACTTAATTTATGTTTATAATACTGGTGATTTTAAATCTAAAGAAGATTTCCTTGAATATTACCCTGGTTCTGATTATGTTGATATTTTAAGTTTTGACAAATACCAATACAACGATCCTACGAAAGACAACTCATTCATTGAAAGTTGCCAAAAACAATTTAAAATAATGGATGAAATTGCCAAAGAACAAAACAAACTTACAGCATTTGCAGAGACTGGCTATGAAGCTATTCCGTATGACAAATGGTGGACAGATACTTTAATGAAAGCGATTGGCAATTACAAAATATCCTATGTTTTGGTTTGGAGAAACCACGGCTGGCAAGAAAAAGAAAAAAAATTCCACTATTATGCCCCCTTCAAAGGACAAGTCAGTGAAAAAGATTTTGTAGATTTCTACCATCTTGACAACATCCTTTTTGAAAAAGATGCTGCTAAAATTAACCTATATAAAAAATAAAAACCATGACTATTAACCCAAAGAAAATAATGGAAGAAAAAATCAGTTTAAAAGAAAAAGTTGGTTACGGATTAGGAGATGCCGCTTCATCAATGTTCTGGAAAATTTTCAGCATGTATCTGATGTTTTTTTATACTGATGTTTTTGGAATAGCCCCCGCCGTTGTTGGAACCATGTTCTTGATTACTCGTATTTGGGACTCCTGTTTTGATCCTTTGGTTGGAATTCTTGCAGACCGCACCAAAAGCCGTTGGGGAAAATTCAGACCCTATTTATTATGGACAGCCATTCCATTTGCTTTGATAGGCGTACTTACTTTTTACACCCCAGATTTTGACGAAAAAGGAAAAATAATCTACGCCTACGTAACTTATTCATTGATGATGATGATTTATTCTATTATCAATGTGCCTTACGCATCGCTTCTTGGAGTAATGTCTGGCGATCGAAAAGAACGCACAACATTATCATCTTATCGTATGGTTTTCGCTTTTGGCGGAAGTTTATTAGCCTTATGGTTAATTGAACCTTTGGTAAATCATTTTGGAGGAAGTTTAAATTCTAAAGAAGGTTGGTTGTACACCATTGTTGTTTTTGGAGCAATTACCACAGTTTTCTTTTGGTCTTGTTTTTTCCTTACCAAAGAAAGAGTACAGCCTATAAATGACGAAAAGCCAAATTTAAAAGAAGACTTAAACGACCTTCTTAAAAACAAACCTTGGTGGATTTTATTAGGCGCCGGAATTGGCGCATTAATATTCAATTCGATACGTGACGGAGCTGCTGTTTATTATTTCAAATATTATGTAAGCAGTACTGTAAGTTATAGTTTCAATATTTTCGGAGAGAATTTTGCAATGACTCCAACGACATTATATTTAGTACTAGGGCAGGCCGCAAATATTATTGGTGTTATTGCCGCCACACCTATTGCCAATAAAATTGGAAAGAAGAAAACCTTCTTTGGAGCCATGGCATTAGCCTCAATCTTAAGTGTCATTTTCTATTATTTAGGAAAAGAAGATGTATTACTAATCATGGTTTTCCAAACTCTAATCAGTATTTGTGCGGGCTGTATTTTTCCTTTAATCTGGTCAATGTATGCTGACAGTGCCGATTACTCTGAATGGAAACAAGGCAGAAGAGCTACTGGTCTTATCTTTTCAGCTTCATCGATGTCCCAAAAATTTGGATGGACAATTGGAGGAGCCGCAACCGGATGGCTTTTGGGCTATTTCGGTTTCCAAGCCAATGTCGCTCAAACTGCAACCACACAAACAGGTATTCAGCTGATGTTAAGCATACTTCCTGCAATTGCGGCGGCGATATCTGTTCTTTTTATCCTTTTCTACCCGCTTTCCGAAGAAAAACTACAATCCATTGAAGATGAACTCAATGATAAACGAAAAATAAATAATTAAAAATATTATCTGATTTAGAACATTCTATTATGAATTCAACAGCACTACAGCCCAATTTAAAAAAAATAAAAGCTAGTCTAGAAACCCAATTTAACACCTTAATACAAACCAAAAACGAACCACAAGACGGTATCGGGAATGGAATATACACACGTTACAAAAATCCAGTTTTAACAGCTGCACACGCACCATTGGAATGGCGATTTGATTTTGATCCAAATACAAATCCGTTGTTATTGGAAAGAATTCAGATAAATGCCACTTTCAATGCTGGCGCTATAAAATGGAATGATAAATATGTCCTTGTAGCCCGTGTGGAAGGTGCTGATAGAAAATCTTTCTTCGCCATTGCCGAAAGCCCAAATGGTGTCGATAATTTCAAGTTTTGGGAGAAACCTTGTGTGATTCCTCAAACCGCAGAACCAGATACTAACGTATATGATATGCGTTTAACAAAACATGAAGATGGCTGGGTTTATGGTATATTTTGTACCGAAAGAAAAGACCCTTCTGCTCCAAAAGGCGACACCAGTATGGCAATTGCCAATGCTGGAATTGTTCGCACTAAAGATTTAATCAATTGGGAAAGATTGCCTGATTTGGTTTCGAATACAGGACAACAACGAAATGTAGTGTTGCATCCGGAATTTGTTGATGGGAAATACGCTTTGTACACTCGTCCTCAAGATGGATTTATCGATGTTGGAAACGGTGGCGGAATCGGACTTGGTTTTGTTGAAGACATGAATAATCCTGTTGTAAAAGAAGAAAAAATCATTTACGGAAAACAATATCACACTGTTTACGAATTGAAAAACGGACTTGGACCAGCACCTATCAAAACTGAAAAAGGATGGTTACATCTGGCTCACGGTGTTCGTAACACAGCTGCAGGTTTACGTTATACATTATACATGTTCATGACGGATTTGAATGATATTTCAAAAGTAACTCACGCTCCTGCAGGACATTTTATGGGACCTGAAGGTATAGAACGAGTTGGAGATGTATCCAATGTTTTATTTTCTAATGGATGGATCGAAGACAAAGACGGAACTGTTTATATCTATTACGCTTCTTCTGATACCAGAATGCACGTAGCTGTTTCTTCTGTAGAAAGATTGGTGGATTATGTAATTAATACTCCAGAGGATACTTTAACTTCAGCAGGTTCTGTACAAACGATCATCAATCAGGTGAATAAAAACAAAGAAATTGCATAATCGTGAATTCCAATTTAAAAAATCTAAAAATAGAACTAAAGCTTGAACTTCAAAGTATTCTTTCCTATTGGATGGACAAAACTGTTGATGCAAAAAACGGCGGTTTTGTTGGCCAGATAGATTACAATAACGACACAATTAGTGATGCTGAAAAAGGATCCGTACTTAATGCACGTTTATTATGGACCTTTTCCGCAGCGTATAAAATTTCAGGAAACAACAACCATTTAAACACCGCAAAACGTGCTTTTGAATACATTTCGGAGCATTTTTACGACATTGAATTTGGCGGTATTTTTTGGAGTCTTCATGCTGATGGAACTCCAAAAGATACCAAAAACCAAATTTATGCTTTGGCTTTTGTCATTTATGGATTGAGTGAATATTATTCTGTTTCGAAAGATGAAAAAGCGTTGCAACTTGCGATTTCTTTATATTCTAAAATTCAGCAATACAGTTATGATTCCGAAAAAGGTGGCTATTTAGAAGCCTTCACACGCGATTGGCAACCCATTGAAGATTTGCGCTTGAGCGAAAAGGACGTTAACGAAAAGAAAACGATGAATACCCATTTGCACATCGTTGAAGGCTATGCCAATTTGTATAAAGTTTGGAAAGACGAATCGTTACGAAAAGTCATTGTTGAATTATTAGAAACAATTGAAAAGTATTTCATCAATACCGAAACGGGACATTTGAGATTGTTTTTTGATGAAAATTGGGTGGAAAAGAAAGACGTTATCTCTTATGGGCATGATATTGAAGCCGCCTGGCTTTTATTGCAATGTGCCGAAATTATCGCAGATGAAAATTTGATTGAAAGCTATAAAAAACACGCCATACAAATGGCTGAAGCAACCAAAGAAGGAATTGATACCGATGGTGGATTATGGTACGAATTTGATCCTGAAACCGACGAACTAATGGCCGAAAAACATTGGTGGCCACAAGCTGAATTGATTATCGGTTATTTTACTGCCTGGCAACTTTCTGGGAAACAAGAGTATTTAGACATTGTTTTCAAAAATTGGGAATTCACTCAAAAGTACATCATTGACAAAGAAAACGGCGAATGGTTTTGGGGCGTTAATAGCGATTATTCCAATATTGAAAAAGACAAAGCTGGTTTCTGGAAATGCCCATATCACAACAGCAGAGCGTGTATTGAATTAATTAACCGAATCTAATAATAGATCCAAATTCTCTTAAATAACGTAAAGCCCTAGCCCTGATGGAAGCCTACCGTCTGGACACAAGTCAAAAAACAGCCACGAATTGCACTAATTGACACTAATTAAATTCGTGAAATTGATTACACGAATTATTTTAAGATAAAGATTTACTTCGTCAATTCGCTTCGCTCGGGTGTGAAAATTTGTGGAATTTGTGGAAAAAAATAATTTGTGCCCTGACGGTAGAATGGAAGCGGCATCCTATTGTGGCGGGGTTCGCCACAATAGATACAGCGGACAGCAGGATTAGCTTCAAATAAATTTAAAAAATGACAAAAAGACTTTTAAAAACACTTGGTTTGACTTTACTATTTTCTATAATGGCTTGTCAGGCGCAAGAAAGAATCACTGTTAAAGGAACGCAATTTTTCAAAGGCGACAAGCCGTACGCTTACATTGGAACGAACTATTGGTACGGAAGTTTACTGGCTTCGAAGAAAGTTGGTAACCGAAAAAGACTGCTTCGTGAACTGGATTTGATGAAGAAAAACGGTATTGACAACCTGAGAATTTTGGTTGGTGGCGATGGTGGAAAATACGATTATACCGTTCGTCCGGCTTTGCAATATGAGCAAGGGAAATACGATGCTGACTTATTGGATGGTTTGGATTTTTTGATTGCCGAAATGGGTAAACGCAACATGTATGCGGTTTTGTTTTTGACTAATAACTGGGAATGGTCTGGCGGAATGTCGCAATATTTGGAGTGGAATGGAAAAGGTGCGATTCCTGTACCGGCGATTCCGCCAAATACTTGGCCGCAATTTATGGCGTATACGCAACAATTTCACAGTTGTGAACCTTGTATGGAAGCTCTGAATAATCATGTACGATTTATAATTGGCAGAACAAATTCTTATACACATAAAAAATACACTGAGGACAACACGATTATGGCGTGGCAGGTTGGGAACGAACCGAGACTTTTTACGGTTGAAAACGAAGCGAAGTTTACAGCTTGGTTAAATAATATTGTTGATTTGATTGAGAGTCTGGATAATTACCATTTGATTTCTACAGGTTCGGAAGGTTTGAATAGTTCGAATGATGATATCGAAATTTTTAAAAGAACACATTTAAATCCAAATATCGATTATTTGACAATGCATATTTGGCCAAAAAACTGGAATTGGTTCAAAGCTGATAACGCCGAGAAAACATTGCCAACTACTCTTGAAAATGCTGGAATTTATATCGATAAACATGTAAAAGTGGCAAACGATTTGAAACGCCCAATTATCATTGAAGAATTTGGTTTGCCAAGAGAAAATGAAAGTTTACTAGCTGGTTCTTCGGTAGCGAATAGAGATGTTTTTTATAATTATATTTTCGGAAGAGTTGCTGAAAGTGTATCGAATAAAGGTTCGTTGCAAGCAGCTAACTTTTGGGGATTTGGTGGCGAAGGAAAAGCGGTTACTGCTGATGGGCATTGGAATCCTGGTGATCCTTTGACTACTGATCCACCACAGGAACCACAAGGATTGAACTCGGTTTTTTCTACAGATAAATCGACTTTGGAAATTGTGAAGAAGTACAATTTGAAGTTTAAAAAATAAACTATTAAATAAAATAGCACGCAGATTTTAGCAGATTTTGGCAGATTTATGACATTGTATTTCTGCTGAAATCTGCAAAAATCTGCGTGAAATAAAATTATACCATGAAAAAAACATTTCTTCTATTTTGTCTATTTGTCTTGAATCTTTCATTTGCCCAAAAGAATCAAGACTTTGTGCTGTTTTCACCAAATGGAAAAATTAAAATCACGGTTCTAGTTAACCAAAAAATAAGCTGGACTATTTCGCATGAGAAAGATGTTGTTTTGGCGCCCTCTCCTATTTCAATGACGTTGGATCAGAATGAAATTTTAGGGAAAAATGCTTTGCTCTTGAATTCTAAAAGAGAAAAAGTAAACCAGACATTTGACTCTCCTTTCTATAAAAAGAAATCAGTTAAGGACAATTACAATCTTTTGCTTTTAAATTTTAAAAATGATTTTGCAATCGAATATCGTGCTTTTGATGATGGTGTTGCGTATCGTTTTATAACCAAAAAGAAAAAAGACATCACAGTAAAATCAGAAGAAGTCGTTTTGAATTTCGATCAGGATTACAATACTTTAATGCCTTATGTTCGCGATTTAAGGAACCCAAAAGATCCTTATATTTCTTCATTTGAAGCACATTATGAAAATAAAAAAATCAGTGAATTTGCGAAAGATACTTTGGCTTTTTTACCATTTTTAATTGATTTTAAAAACCATAAAAAAGCAGTTTTTCTGGAAGCCAATCTGGAAGATTATCCGGGTTTATTTGTAACCAATACTAATGATAAAAAAGGTTTTGAAAGTCGTTTTTCTAAATATCCTTTGCAGGAAAAAAACGGTGGATTCAACAATATCAACAGATTGATTAGCGAAAGAGCTGATTATTTGGTTAAAACAAAAGGAACAAGAAACTTCCCTTGGCGAATTGTTGTGATCTCAGAAAACGATAAGGATTTAGCCAATAATGATATGGTTCAAAAGTTATCTGAACCAACCAAAATCAAAGACATTAGCTGGATTAAACCTGGAAAAGTTGCTTGGGACTGGTGGAACGACTGGAATATTTACAATGTTGATTTTAAAGCCGGAATCAACACTCAAACTTACAAATATTACATTGATTTTGCTTCTAAAAACAAAGTAGAATACGTGGTTCTGGACGAAGGTTGGAGTTTGGAAGAAGACATTATGAAACATAATCCGAATGTGGATTTGGAAGCTTTAATCGCTTACGGAAAAGAGCGAAATGTAGGTATTATTCTGTGGAGTTCGTGGATGGCTTTGACGAAAAATACAGATGGAATTTTGAAGAATTATGCCAACTTAGGAATCAAAGGTTTTAAAGTTGATTTCTTAGATCGTGACGATGCCAAAATGGTCAATTCGGTTTATGATATTGCTCAAAAAGCGGCGGATAATAAACTGCTTTTAGATTTTCACGGGATGTATAAACCAACTGGAATTCAAAGAACTTATCCAAACATTGTGAATTTTGAAGGTGTTAAAGGTCTAGAAAATAATAAATGGACACCAAACGATGATGTTCCTTTATACGATTGCTCAATTCCATTTATCAGAATGATGGCTGGCCCAATGGATTATACACCTGGTGCAATGCGAAATGCTACCAAAAGTGAATTCAAACCAAGTCATTCCAATCCAGTAAGTCAGGGAACCAGATGTCATCAATTGGCACTTTATACTATTTTTGAAGCGCCTTTACAAATGATGGCGGACAGTCCAACGGCGTACATGAAAGAACAGGAAAGTACTGATTTCATTGCTAAAATTCCAACAACATTTGATGAAATAGTTGCTTTGGACGGCGAAGTTGGCAGATTCGTAGCACTAGCCCGAAGAAAAAATGCAACCTGGTATTTAGGAGCTATTTCAAACTGGGATTCAAGAGAAATAACCATTGATTTTTCTTTCCTTGAAAAAGGCAAAACATACGAAGCAGAAATTTTCTCTGATGGATTAAACGCTGAAAAAGCTGCAAATGATTATAAAAGAGAAGTTATAACTGTTGATTCTACTACCAAACTGAAATACAAATTAGCTAGTGGTGGCGGATTGGGGGCGATTATTCAACCAAAAAATTAAAATGTATCACATAGAGACGCACAGCAGTGCGTCTCTACGCATTAATAATTTAATCACGTGTTATATTTACAATTATTAAATCTCTATTTTTATGACCTCTAATGGCCTAACCTTAATATTTAGATAGATTTATAATGAAAAAATTGATACAAATTCTAATTGCACTTTTAACAATTACACAAATTTCCTTTGCACAAGTTCGAACAGTAAGAGAATTGGATAACAATTGGACGTTCCAAAAAGGAGATTTTGAGAATGCTTTTCAAGCCAATTTCAATGATTCCAAATGGCAAAATGTGACTGTTCCTCACGATTGGGCAATTTATGGTCTTTTTGATAAAGAAATTGACAAGCAAACTGTGGCTATTGTCCAAAATGGTGAAAAAGCAGCCTCTGAAAAAACAGGTCGTACAGGTGCTCTACCTCACGTTGGCTCAGCTTGGTATAGAAATAAATTTAATATTTCAGCAACTGAGAAAGACAAGAAAGTAATACTGCTTTTTGAAGGTGCTATGAGCGAACCACAAGTCTATTTAAACGGAAAAAAAGTAGGCGAATGGGCGTATGGTTACAGCTATTTTTATTTTGATGTCTCTGATTTTCTTACCGAAGGAGAGAATACTTTGGCTGTAAAATTAACTAACAAAGAATTTGCTTCTCGTTGGTATCCAGGTGCCGGTTTGTATAGAAAAGTGAGTCTTATTATCAAAAATAAAGAAAGCATTGACCAATGGGGAACTTCTATTACGACACCGTTTATTAGTAAAGAAGTTGCTAAAGTAAATGTAAAAACAAATGCTTCGGCAGATAATGGTTATTTAGTTACCACTGTTTTTGATGCTGATGGAAAAAAAATAAGTTCTGATAAAGCCGCTACAAAATTCGGAACGCAATTCGATCAAAATATCAAAGTCGAAAATCCAAAGTTGTGGAGTCCTGAAACTCCTTATTTATACAAAGCCGTAACGCAATTATTTGTTGGCGAAGAATTAAAAGACGAGGTTACAACACGTTTTGGAATTCGAGATATAAAGTATGAACCCAATAAAGGTTTTAGCTTAAATGGAGAAATAACAAAGTTCAAAGGCGTTTGTTTGCACCACGATTTAGGGCCTTTAGGAGCTGCGATAAATGTGGCAGCGTTACGACGTCAATTGACTATTTTGAAAGATATGGGGTGCAATGCAATCAGAAGTTCTCACAATATGCCGTCATTGGAACAATTAGAATTGTGCGACGAAATGGGGTTCATGTTTCTGGCAGAAAGCTTTGATGAGTGGGCAAAACCAAAAGTGGAGAATGGATACCATAGATTTTTTAACGAATACGCTGAAAAAGACATTGTCAATTTAGTTCGCGCCACCCGAAATCATCCTTCAATTGTAATGTGGAGTTCAGGTAATGAAGTTCCGGATCAATGGGGAGAAGAAGGTGTAAAACGTGCCAAATGGTTACAGGAAATTTTCCATAGAGAAGATCCTACTAGACCAGTAACTGTTGGTATGGATCAGGTAAAAGCAACTATGGAATCTGGCTTTGGAGCGTTATTAGATGTACCAGGATTAAATTACCGAGTACATTTATACGAAGAAGCATTTAAGAAATTCCCACAAGGATTTATTTTAGGCTCTGAAACCGCTTCAACAGTGAGTTCCAGAGGAATTTATAAATTTCCTATAGTCCAGGAAAAAGACAAACAATATCCTGATTTCCAATGTTCTTCTTATGATTTAGAAGCTTGTAGCTGGTCGAATGTTCCCGATGAAGATTTTGTTTTACAAGATGACAAACCTTGGGTTATAGGCGAATTTGTCTGGACAGGTTTTGATTATTTGGGAGAACCAACGCCTTATGATGAAAAATGGCCTTCTCGTAGTTCTTATTTTGGAATTAACGATTTAGCCGGTTTGCCAAAAGACCGATTCTATCTGTACAAAAGCCGTTGGAACAAAAAATCTGAAACGCTACATATTTTACCACATTGGAATTGGGAAGGACGCGAAGGTCAGATAACGCCTGTTTTTGTTTATACCAATTATGATAGCGCAGAGCTTTTTGTAAATGGAAAAAGCATGGGAATCCAGAAAAAGAATACGGCAACACCACAAAACAGATACCGTTTGATGTGGATGGATGTCAAATACGAACCTGGAACTGTAAAAGTAGTTGCCTTTGATAAAGACGGAAAAGCAGCAGCAGAACAGGAAATTCATACTGCTGGAAAAGCCTATAAAATGGTACTTGACCCAGACCGAAAAACAATCAAAGCCGATGGTAAAGATTTGTCTTACGTTACCGTTTCAATTGTGGACGAAAAAGGAATTCCATGCCCTACTGCGATAAACCAATTGCAATTTAAAGTGACAGGCAAAGGAAAATACAGAGCCGCTTGTAATGGTGACGCCACTTCGTTGGAAATGTTTCATTTACCAACAATGAAAGCCTTTAGTGGAAAATTAGTTGTACTGGTTCAATCATTAAAAGAAGCAGGAAACATAGAACTTACCGTTACTGGAAAAGGTCTTAAAACGGCGACTGTGACAATTAATTCTGAGAATTAGAATTGATTATCATAAAATGTAAATCCCTCTTTCAGAAATTGAAAAGAGGGATTTTTTGTATTCGACAAAATTCGTTGTAAAACGCGTTGTAGAGACGCACTGCAGTACGTCTCTACGTGGTGCGTCTTTGTTGATGTGTTGTTGATACCCATTATAAAAAACAATAGCCCACGGTTTAAATCGTGGGCTATTGTTTTTTATAGCGGTTAAATTTCTTTATTTCAATTCAAAACCGCTTTCTAAACCTGAATCAGAGCTTCCTCCAACCATGATTTTAAAAGTTCCTGGTTCAACCAAATAATTGCCTTCGTTGTCATAAAAACCAAGTTCTTTGTCTGTTAAAGTAAAAGAAATTGTTTTAGTTTCTCCTTTCTTCAAATTCACTAATTCAAAACCTTTCAGTTCTTTAATTGGTCGAATGATACTCGCGTATTCATCATGAATGTACAATTGTACCACTTCTTTTCCATCGTAATTTCCTGAGTTAGTAACCTCAACGCTTACTTGTACAGGCTCTCCTTTTGTAAATTCGGTTTTATTTAATTTCAGATTTTTATAATCGAATTTAGTGTAACTCAAACCAAAACCAAACGGAAACTGAGGAGTTTTCTCCACATCAGTATAATGAGACCAAAACACATTTTTATCACTATTCGTAGGTCTTCCTGTACTGTATTTGTTATAATAAATTGGCACCTGACCCACATTTCTTGGGAACGACATTGGCAATTTTCCACTCGGATTATAATCTCCGTATAAAACTTGCGCCACAGCATTTCCAGTTTGACTACCTAAATGCCAAGCTTCAACAATAGCAGGAACATGTTCTGCAGCCCACGGAATACTCAACGGACGACCATTATTCAGAACCAAAACAATATTTGGGTTCACTTTATAAATTTCTTCTAATAATTCTTGTTGCAATCCTGGCAAATTAAGGTCGGTTCTACTACGCCCTTCCCCACTCTGGAAACCATGTTCTCCCAAAACCATTACGACAACATCGGCTTCTTTAGCTGCTTTTTTAGCTGCATCAAAACCACTTCTGTCTGTAGTATTAAAAATTACCTCATCCAAAAACGAAGTTTTCCCAACTAAAAGATCAGCTCCTTTTTCAAAAGTCAGTTTATTGTCTTTGTATTGCTGCATTCCTTCCAAAACCGAAACCGCTGTATTGTCATCCGAAGCAATTCTCCAGCTTCCCAACGGACTGTTTTTATCATTTGCCAAAGCACCAATCAAAGCAATTTTCTGTCCTGATTTCTTTAGCGGAAGCAAATTTTTATCATTCTTCAACAATACAATTGACTTTTTGGCCATATCCAAAACACCGTCCATATGAGCCTTATTTCCAATAGATTCCTTCTCACGTTTTTCATCACAATATCTGTATGGATCGTCAAATAAACCCAACTCAAATTTCACACGCAAAATTCGGCGAACGGCATCATCAACCAAAGCCTCTTTTACTTTCCCTTCTTTAACCAAATCAACCAATTTGGCTACATATAAATACGATTCCATATCCATATCCGAACCCGCCACAACTGCTTTCAAAGTTGCATCAGCTTCATCTTTAGCATAACCGTGCGCAATCATCTCACGAATCGAAGCATAATCCGAAATTACAAATCCATCAAACTTCCATTTTCCTTTTAAAATATCTCTTTGCAAAAATGCATTTCCAGTTGCCGGAACGCCATTCAACGTATTAAACGAATTCATAAACGTACGAACGCCCGCATCAACAGTCGCTTTAAAAGGTGGTAAAACCGAGTTGTACAATTTCGAATTACTGATATCCACAATATTATATTCCAATCCAGCTTCGACATAACCGTAAGCCGCAAAGTGTTTCGCACAAGCAGCAATCGTGTTTACTTTGGCCAAATCAGCAATAGTTTCTCCCTGAAAACCTTTCACTCTCGCAGTCGCAATTTTACTTCCTAAATACGGGTCCTCTCCCGCTCCTTCCATCACACGTCCCCAACGAGCATCGTTAGCAACATCTACATTTGGGCCAAAAGTCCAGTTAATTCCAGATGCAGAAGCTTCATCAGCCGCAATTTGAGCCGATTTTTTAATAGCTTCCAAATCCCAACTCGCCGATTCTGCCAAGGGAATTGGACTCAGTGTTTTATACCCATGAATCACATCAAAACCAATAATCAACGGAATCCCCAATCGGGTTTCTTCAACGGCAATTTTCTGTACAGCACGAACATTTTTCACACCACGAACAGTCAGCATCGAGCCAACATATCCTTTGCGAAGATGTTCATACTTCAACTCGGCAGTTCCACCTTTCGGCGCCGGTCCAGTCACTTCCCAAAATCCATTGTATTGATTCATTTGCCCTACTTTCTCTTCCAAAGTCATTTGTTTCATCAACAAATCGATACGTTCTTCAATAGGTTTAGTTTTGTCTAAATGTGCTTTTTTTTGTGCATTCATAGTTCCAATAGTAATCAGGGTAAAAATCCCTGCAGTAATTTTTCTTTTCATTTTTAGAGTTAAGGATTTATTTTTTGCGACGTCAGTATTTAAAAAAATAACTTTTGTTCTAATAATTTGGGCGTGACCACGATAAACAAAGGAGGCAACTCACTAATCGCTTATACGCCCCCTTTGTTCATCGCGGTCGGGCTATCACGAGCGCATGGCGCCTTGCTCTATCCCTCACGCAGCTTCACGGATTTTAAGACATTTATTCGTATCAAAATCAATCCCGATCTAAACAAAATTGCTTAAAAACAGTAAGCAATGTACGTTTCTATTTTTCTAATGAATACGACGGATGATGCATAAACTAAAACAAATGTGTCCTTTATTCTGAAATAAATGTTGTTATTCGCTTATAAAAGATGAAGCAGGTAAATTGGCTTTATTAAAAAGTGTCGATTGATCCGTGTTTTTCCAGGCATAATGCACTTTTATAGGGGCCTTGACTTGAGCCGACTGTAACACAACTGTATTGTTTTTAATAGTAGCCGTTGCTTTGTAAAACACATTATCAGCTCCTGCCAATTCAAATAAATCTGCTTTTTTGTCTGCAAAATGTAGTCCTTCGGCATAGTCAAAAGCAACAGTAACTTTGTTTTTATCAATAGTAATTCCTTTGTAAAGCGGGCCATTTACAACCGCATTATTTACTTTATACGTATTCACCAAAGCCAAATTCGCCAAACGAACCCCAACCGATTTTTTATTCTTTGGATGAATATCCTCAACAGTCGAAATATCGCTTGTCATCACCATTCCAGTATTCGGAACTTCTTGCAAAACTTTGCGCTGTGCATCTCTTATAACAGCTCCGCCAAAATGATCTTCACCATATTTATAAGGCGCAATCTGAACAAAATAAAACGGAAAATCATTCTTCCATAATTTTCTCCAAGAAGTAATCAATGCCGAAAGTGTTTTATCATAAACCGTAGAACCTACATTACTTTCGCCTTGATACCACAAGGCACCTGCGATTTTAAAATCTACCCACGGATAAATCATCGCATTAAAAGCGCGTCCCGGCTGATTAGGACCGTATTTTTCTTCTTTTCTAGTTTTGGCCGCTTCCAATAAAACCACATCATTCTGAATCACTTCTTCAGGCATCCAAATCTCAGCTGGCGTTCCTCCCCAATTCGAAGAAATCAAACCAATCGGTACGTTTTTTAATTCTTCATTCAATCGTTTTCCAAAAAAATAACCCACCGCACTAAAATATTTCATAGTTTCAGGCGTACAATTTGTCCAGGTTCCTGAAATATTATTCTGAGGTGTAGTTGCCGTCAATTTTGGAACCAGAAACAATCGTATATTGGGATTTGTTGCATTTTTCACTTCCTCATCGCCATTTTCAATTCCCCAACTGGCATTCATTTCCATATTCGATTGCCCGGAACAAATCCAAACTTCGCCAATCAAAATATTTTTCAGCTCCACTTCGTTATAACCTTTTATTGTTATGGTGTATGGCCCACCTTCTTTTGGCGTTGGGATTATAAGTTCCCATTTCGCCTGATTGTTAGTTTTGAATTTATACTGCTGATTGTTCCAGCTTGGAGTAACTACCACTTCTTCATCAGGATTTGCCCAACCCCAAATTTTCACTTCGGCATTGCGTTGCAAAACCATATTATCCGAAAAGATATTCGGAAGCGTAATATTGGCGAAGGCCGTATTCGAAAGCATTACAAATAGTAGAAATGCAAGGACACTATTTTTCATTTGTGATTATATTATTTTTATTTGTCAAATGTAATTCGCTTACAGACATTCCGTTTTGCTTACATTTTAGAAACGCTCATTTCATCAAGCAATTTTTTAAATACAGGAATTAATTGATCGGCCATTATTTTATCATCATTAATATCAGGATGAAAACCACAGCCTTTTGGTGTCATGGGTTGGAATTCAAATAATGCAATTGGTTTGTGCGCTTTATCGTTTTCAAAAGCCTGAATCACTTTTTTCAAACATTTAACTAAGGTTACATTTTTATCTCCCGAAACCATTGGGCTGCTCAATAAAACAATTCGAGTTTTGGGTGCATGCTTGTAAACCGTTTTGATAAAATCAATATAATTAGAAATGTATTTTTCTTCATTAAATGGCAATCTCGCTTTTTTGCCATCCCCATCCGAAAGATCATTGGTACCCAAACAAATACTAACCAAATCAGGTTGAAAAGCAAAATCATACGGTTTTGAAGAATCTTTATTCAGATATAAATTTTCGTAAACATCTGGAATATTAGGTTCATTAAGATGTTCGTCATTCCAGTTGCGGTACATTCCGTAACCAGAAACAGAACTCAATACAAAATCAATATTTAAAGCTCTTGAAAGTACTGGACCATAAGCCCAATACGCATTGTGCTGATCATACCAATCGCCTCTACCACAAGGAATTATTGAAGTATCATTTCCAAAACCACAGGTAATAGAATCTCCTATAAGTTCAATCTTTTTTCTGTTTTTTAGAGTTTTGCCTTCAACTACTTTTGCTGTAGTTCCCGAAAATAAAACACCTCCGTTCGCAGCTTCAGTAGCTTTATAAACAGCCAAATGATGGATTTTTTTATTCGTTGAAACTGTAATTGGGTACGATTGCACTGCCCCTTTTTCTATTCTGATCCGACCAATATACTGGCCATCAAGTTCTAAAGAAACATAATTCTGATGATCATAAGTATCCACGCTTTGCAAAGAAATGGAACACGAATTCCCTTCAAAATCAAAAGATACGGAAGATGCCGAACCAATAAGCATTACCTTATTATCTGTTAATGGTTCTACTCTACCTGCTAAAACAAAGAGTGTTTTTTGGGCATTAACGAACTGAGTTAGTAATAAGAATAATAAGAAGCTGTATTTTTTAATATTCATAGTGAAGCAATCAAATAAATTAATCAATGTGAGACAAATTTATTAATTACAACTATTCCCAAAAGATACTATAATATCAAATAGTAATAAAAAAACACCATTTTTAACCGATAAATTGTTTTTATAAGATAAAAAATTACAAATTGATAGGTTTACGAATATTTTATAAAAGTTCTCAACAGTCTTATAAATATTGAAATAGCTGTTAGTTACTATTTATAAAGCCATTTTTTTATTAGTTTGGTATATTTTGGCATCAGTAAATAAATCATTATAAAAACTATAGTTCCTGAGATAACAAATGAATTTAGAAATCGGTTTTCAGGAAAACGCAATGCACTCAAAATAGGCAGTATAATTAACGGAATAATGATAGACAAAGGAAAAATTGCCGACCAAGTAACCAAATACTGCTTCCAGCGAACAGGTACTTTTTGATTTCCTTGTTCTGACAAAAAAAGAAAATCCAAACCGCTTTTTATTTTAAAAGTATCACCTGTTACAAAAAGGGGCTTTACTTTTTCAATTAATTCTTTTCTTTCGTTGGAATTCATCCAATTTTTTAAATTCTCGATAGTATCAAAACGAATGACAACCGTATAAATAAAAGTCAAGTTGGGAATTGGGCGAATTATCTGCCAGTCAATATACCCTTTGAAACTTCTACAAATTGGACCTATTTCTTCCAGCCATTCTTCGTATTCGTGTTGCTTTCCCTCTTTAATTTGGTGGGATATCACGACAGTTGCACCTTGATTTTCCATATAAATAGTATTGATTTATTTAAAGATATTAATCGTTAGGATTTACTCAAATATATGAAATGTTAGTAAAATCTATTAGACATGCTTCTAATAAAAAAATACCCTCAAAATAGTCATTCACTTTTCTGAGGGCATTTTTTAAAATTTAATATTTTATTCTACAAAGGAATATTCCCGTGTTTTCTATCAGGAGTAACACTTACTTTATTCTCCAGCATAGCAAAAGCTTTTATCAATTTGCGTCGGGTATCTTGCGGTAAAATTACCTCATCAACAAAGCCACGTTGAGCTGCCGTGTATGGATTTGCAAACAATTCGGCATATTCGGCTTCTTTTTCTAAGAGTTTGGCTTCGTGGTCTTCGGCGTCGTGAATTTCTTTTTTGAAGATAATTTCCGAAGCTCCTTTTGCTCCCATAACCGCAATTTCTGCAGAAGGCCATGCAAAATTCATATCGGCTCCAATATGTTTCGAGTTCATCACATCATAAGCTCCACCATATGCTTTTCTCGTGATTACTGTAACTCTTGGAACAGTTGCTTCGCTCAAAGCATATAGCAATTGGGCTCCGTGAATAATGATTCCGTTCCACTCTTGATCAGTTCCTGGTAAAAAGCCAGGCACATCTACCAAAACTAGTAGCGGAATATTAAATGCATCACAAAAACGGGTGAATCTCGCTGCTTTTTTGGAACTGTTCACATCAAGGCAACCCGCCAAAAACATCGGCTGATTGGCAACAATTCCAATGCTTCTGCCTCCCAATCGTGCAAAACCAACGAGAATATTTTCGGCATAATTTTTATGAATTTCAAAAAACGAATCTTCATCAATAATTCCAGCAATCACACTGTGCATATCGTAAGGCTTATTCGGGTTATCCGGAATAATATCGGCTAATTGCATTCGAATTTCATCCTTTAGCTCAAATGGCAAATGATGTGGTTTCTCTTTATTGTTTTGAGGCAAATAACTAAGTAACCGCTTAATGTCCTCCAGACAAACCACTCCGTTCACTGCAGTTCGATGTGCAACACCCGATTTGGTAGAATGCGTGCTTGCACCTCCCAATTCCTCAGAAGTCACTGATTCGTTGGTCACGGTTTTCACGACATTTGGTCCTGTAACAAACATATAACTGGTTTCTTCAACCATAATTGTAAAATCGGTCATGGCCGGAGAATAAACTGCTCCACCGGCGCAAGGTCCCATAATTGCTGATATTTGCGGAATGACACCACTCGCTTGTACATTTCTATAAAAGATATCAGCATAACCACCCAAAGAACGAACTCCTTCCTGAATACGTGCTCCACCCGAATCGTTCAAGCCAATCATTGGCGCTCCCACTTTGACCGCCATATCCATGATTTTGCATATTTTTTCGGCATGGGTTTCTGAAAGAGAACCTCCAAAAACAGTGAAATCCTGAGCAAAAACATAAACCAATCGACCGTTAATGGTTCCGTACCCGGTAATTACTCCATCGCCGTAATACATTTCTTTTTCCATTCCAAAATCGGTGGTACGGTGCGTGACCAACATACCGATTTCTTCAAAAGAACCTTCATCCATCAAATAATCGATGCGTTCTCTTGCCGTTAGTTTTTTATTCGAATGCTGTTTCTCAATTCGTTTTTTACCACCTCCCAAATGAGCGAGAGCGATTTTATCGTTTAGTGTTTTTATTTTATCTTGCATACTTTTCTTTTTTATTACCAATTTTTAGTAACCATTTTGCTTTTCATTCAAACCAACTTAAATTTTTTTCGCCACTGATTTGCTTCGCCTGTTCGCTATCGCTCAAGTCGCAGATTAACACTGATTTCATATTTCTCATTAAATAATCTGTGAAAATCCTTTTAATCTGTGGCTAATTTATATTTGGTAAGCGAACTATTTTTTGATCTTCAAAATATTGTTTCAAAGCTATCAAAGCAGCAATTTCGGCTTCTTTCCCTGCTTGTTCTTTTATGATTTCAGGGCTATAATGACGCTTCACAAAATGTGTGTCAAATTTTCCTGAACGAAAAGCTTCGTGTTCAAAAACAAATTTTCCAAAAGGCAGTGTTGTAGAAACTCCTTCTACCTGATAGTTTTCAATCGCTTTGATCATCAACTGAATCGCTTCTTCACGGGTTTGTCCATAAGTAATCAATTTCGCCAGCATCGGATCATAATAAATCGGAACATCCATACCTTGTTCGAAACCATTATCAACACGAATTCCCTCGCCAACAGGGATTTTGTAAACATCTAAATGACCAACACTTGGCAGGAAATCATTCAGAGGATCTTCGGCATAAACGCGAAGTTCTAAAGCATGCCCTTTTATATGTAAATCGTCCTGTTCAATTTTTAAAGCTTCTCCCCTTGCGACTCTAATTTGCAACTCAACCAAATCAGTGCCTGTAATTAATTCGGTTACGGGATGTTCTACCTGCAGGCGGGTATTCATTTCGAGGAAATAGAAATTATTATTTTCATCTAATAAAAATTCCACTGTTCCTGCTCCTAAATAATCACAGGATTTAGCAACCAAAACAGCAGCTTCACCCATTTTTTTGCGTAATTCAGGAGTTAAAACTGATGATGGCGCTTCTTCAACTACTTTTTGATGACGGCGCTGAATACTGCATTCTCTTTCGAATAAATATAAAATTTTGCCATGACTATCTGCCAACACCTGAATTTCAATATGTCGTGGAGAAGCCACATACTTTTCAATAAAAACCGAGCCATCGCCAAAAGCAGCAACGGCTTCGCTTATCGCACGATTCATTTGGGATTCAAAATCATCTTCGCTTTCTACCACACGCATTCCTTTTCCGCCACCTCCAGCCGAAGCTTTTATCAGGATCGGAAAACCAATTGAAGTCGCAGCTAACTTCGCTTTTTCAATATCAGTAATGGCTTCGTCAATTCCCGGAACCATCGGAATATCATAAGCTTTAACAGCCTCTTTGGCAGCCAACTTACTTCCCATGATTTTAATCGCATGTGATTTTGGGCCAATAAAAATGATGCCATTTTTTTCGCATTCCTCAGCAAAATCGGCATTTTCACTCAAAAAACCATATCCGGGATGAATCGCATCAACTCTCAAAGATTTGGCTGCTTCTATAATTTTGCTTCCCACTAAATACGATTGATTGGAAGGCGCTTCTCCAATACAAACGGCTTCATCAGCAAACTTCACATGAGGCGCATTTCTATCCACAGTCGAATAAACAGCAACGGTTTTAATCCCCATTTTCTTGGCAGTTTTCATCACTCTAATGGCAATTTCACCTCTATTGGCAACTAGTATTTTTTGCATAATTTTACTCGAATTCAATTAATAATTGGCCTTTTTCTACAGCATCACCAGCCTGTACCGCAATAGATTTGATAACTCCATCGCGTGGCGAAAGAAAACTGTTCTCCATTTTCATGGCACTCAAAATAATTAAACTATCATTTTCTTTCACTGCCTGTCCGACTACAACATTAATTTCTAAAATGAGTCCCGGCATCGGAGCTTTTATAGCATTGATTTGTTTGGTCAAACCGATTTCAAACCCCATATCTTTAATCAGAATATCCAAAGGATTTGAAATTGCAACGGTATAAATTGTATTGTTTACCTTAACAGTATAGCTCTTGTGATGGAAGTCTGAACCCACAATTTCAGCTTTATAAGAAGTATTTTGATGCAATACATGAAAAGCATTTTCCTCAGTTGGCACAGCGTCTAGCTTAGAAATACTTTCTTTTTCGAAATCAAATTGGAAACTTTCATTTACGATTACTTTGTAATTAGCACTCATACTTTATTCAATTTTTAGAATTAAAAATAAAAAATATTTTTCAGTCAAAACACTCAAAAACAACTATTTGAACAATCAGTTATTCTAATTACTCCTCGGTCAATAGTTTCAGTAAACTTTCATCTCTTTGATAAATATCGTTGTAAAAATTCAATTGTCCACTTCTATCCACCCAAGCAGTGAAATAGCCAATATAAACAGGTACCTTCTTTTTTAAAGTGTACCAACTTTCTTTACGTGCATGCATCGCTTTATCAATTCGTTCAGGTGTCCATTTTGGATCGTCTTTCAAGAGTTCAATGGCTAAATCTCGTGGTTTACCAACACGAACACAGCCGTGACTAAAAGCTCTGGAATCTCTTTCAAACAAACTCTTAGCCGGTGTATCATGCAAATAAATATTATTAGAATTCGGAAACAAAAATTTCACTAGCCCCAGCGAGTTATTAAGCCCTGGCAATTGACGTACCTGCCCTTTGTTCCATTCTAAATTTTTCTTGGCCAAATAGTTTCTATCCTTTGCCATTCCAGGTTTAATCTCCTGATTGATGATACTCTGAGGAACATTCCAATACGGACTAAAAACAATGTACTGCATCATTCCACTAAAAATAACGGTCCTTCTCATGGTTTTTCCAACCACAACAGGTGAGACAAAACAAACTTTACCATCCCGAATCATATATAATTTGAACTCAGGAATGTTGACTCCTAAATATTCTTTATCCTTTTCGAGTTTAGGATCAATCCATCGGCAACGCTCCATATTTACAATAATCGTTTTGATTCTATCCGAGACTGGAACGTTCATTTCGGCAATATGAATTGGCAAAATGCTATTTTTCACAGTATTCGCATGATGAATCTGATAGTCTTTGACAGCAGCCATCAAAACAGAATCACAAATCGGACTTTGATTATTCTCTTTTAATTCTCCTGTAATACATAAACGATCTCTGATTTGCTTAATTGCATCTGCCGAATCACCTTCTTTAAAACTTTTGAAACCTTCATCGACCACGATGTTTTTCCAGCCTCCTTCAGCTTCAATTTTTCTATACTTATTTAAAACTTCTTTGAGCTTATAGTATTGGCTGAACATTTTGTTTTTGCCTTCATCATTAATGGCAGAATTTTTAAAAATAGAATCCGAAAACATTTGATAATTCAACTTTTTTCTAGGTAAAAGCCATTCTAACGAAGTGCTCGTTTTTTCATCCATTCCTTGATATACTTTTGCAGCATAATAGAAATACAAATTGGTAATCATCAAATCACTATCAATTTTGGAAAGTTCTTTATCAGAACTGCGTTCGAAAATTTGATTAATTAATGAATTATAAGGAAAATTGGCTTTCAAACCTTCATCTGGCAAACCTTGATACTTATTAAACAAAGTATTTCCAAACTCTACCACTCCTTTACTATCTAGCCATAATTGTTTTGAACCTTGCTTTTTATACAATTTAAAAACTTCAGCTTGATAAGAAGCCAACTTGGGATACGCCTGATAAAAATTAGAAATTGCATTACTATCAATTACGATTTTAAGTTCTGCGACTTCTTTTTTGACTGGTTTCTTTAAAATAATTGTCTCTTTTTTTGCCTTATTACAGGAAATAACAATTATAACAAACAATAAAAACAAGGATTTTGAATATAACTTCATTGGATTATTTTTAATAAAAATAGTGAAGTTTTATTAAAATAGAGAAGTTTAAACTTAATTCTTCTGATTGGTATTAGATGAATTAAACCTCTTTTAAACAAAAAGGATTGTAAAATTATTCTGAAAATAAAAAAAGCTACTGACATTAATGTTTATAAATCGTTTTTTCTTTGCTATCAATGCAATATCGGATATTATTTTATTGACAATTACTCAATAAAAACACACTAAAATAGATATAAAATATAAAAATGATTTTTAAACAATATTATTTTTATATAATTCATAATTTATTGTATATTTGAGTATAAATTCAATACAACGATTAAGTTTAAAAATATATATAATTTTAAAAATAAAATCATGAAAAATTCAATTGTTTTTTTAGGAATTGCATTACTTTCTTTCGTTACTATTTCAACAGCTTCGAATACTGTTTCGACTATTGACAAAGAAAAAAAAACTATCAGCTTCGATGATGTTACGCCACTATCTGTAGCAATCAGTAAAGGAGATATTGAGATAGTTAAAAAATTTATAGAATATGGAGCTGATGCAAATGAAAAATCAAACGGACTAACACCTTTGATGCTTGCTGCACGCTACAACAGAGTAGAAATTGTGAAATATCTATTAGATGAATGCCATGTAAAAATCAACGAAAAAGATGACAATGGTCTTACAGCTTTGAAATACGCTGAAATCTCAAACGCTACAGAAACAATTCAGCTATTAAAAAATCACCAATAGTAGAAAACAACCAAAACCAACCAAAGTAATTTTAACTAGCCAGTTTTAACCAAGCAAATTATTAAAATTTGCCCCAAATTTCGTCCCTTAGAGAATTCTTTGGGACGATTTTTTATTTATAAAAATATATACGGAGTGCTATAAACAGTACACTCCTACGGAGTTAACAAAAGAAGGTAATACTAAATTCAGCCACAGCATTGGCGATATATTTATAGAAATAAATAAAGGATACAGCTAACGAAAGCTATATTAGGAGCGAAATATAAAAAAAGATACTAATCGAGTTTCGATTGAAGCGCTTTCAATGAAACAAATTAAATGTGTCTATAATTCAAAAACAAAAATACTACAAAACCAACAACCCAAATTCTCTCAAAGTATTTACTGGTTTTGAATACCAAAACAATTCGAAATCTTCTAATTCGGTTTCAAAATCAGTTTTAATTTCTTGAAAAGAATAGGTTTTAGCATTCGAAACCGACATTTTTTGAAGCATAGCTACTAGCCATTTCCCTTCATTCTTTGCCGTTTGAATCGTAAAACTTTCTTTTTTGTCATGGAAGGTTAGAGCTATCATTTCCCAAGAATTTCCTTTTTTGGATTTGGTAAAATGCTCTACATCTGGCTTCCCTCCTAACCAAACCATTTTAGCAGTAGGTTTGGTATTGAAATCCATTTCTTCCTGAAGCGCTTCAAAAATAAAATCGGGATGAATTTTGGTCTTCGGAATTTTAAAATCAAACCAATCCTGCAAATCATAGTCAAAACAAATTCCATGCATAAAATTGAACAATGATTTCTTGAGTCCGAAACTAAATTTATCGTGATCGATTCCCGTTTTATCAACGTAGTTAATATCGTTATTGGCAAAAGTTCCAATGGTTTCGATTACAGGAACTACACCAAATTTCTCTGGATACAACCCAACAGGACTATGCGCAGTCATAGCAAACTGATGCCAAAAACCCGATTGCAAAACCCCGGCTTCAAACAATTGCCGCACCATTTCGAGGCTATCCACTGTTTCCTGAATGGTTTGGGTTGGATATCCGTACATCAGATAAGCGTGAACCATAATTCCTGCTTCGGTAAAATTGCGAGTGACTTTGGCAACTTGCTCAACCGTTACGCCTTTGTCAATGAGTTTCAACAAGCGATCAGAAGCTACCTCCAATCCACCAGAAACTGCGATACAGCCTGATGCTTTCAGTAACACGCACAAATCTTTGGTAAAACTTTTCTCGAATCGAATGTTTGTCCACCAAGTAACAGACAATTTTCGGCGTAAAATTTCGAGAGCCAAAGCACGCATTAGAGCTGGTGGAGCGGCTTCATCGACAAAATGAAAACCATTCTCGCCAGTTTGTGAAATCATTTCTTCCATTCGATCACACAATAAACTTGCAGCAACGGGTTCATATACCTTGATATAATCCAAAGAAATATCGCAAAACGTACATTTACCCCAATAACAACCGTGCGCCATGGTCAGTTTATTCCAACGCCCGTCGCTCCACATTCGGTGCATTGGATTTACAATTTCTATAACCGAAATGTATTTGTCCAAAAGCAAATCAGAGTAATCCGGAGTTCCTACTTGTGATTGTTTGTAATCGTGTTTAGTAGAATTATTTTTATAAACAACCTTATCGTTTTCTAATAAAAAAGTCCTTTTATACTGTTTCTCGACTGCGCACGAAGTGACAGCTTCTATTAATTCCTCAATTGGAACTTCTCCATCATCCAAAGTGATGAAGTCGAAAAACTCAAAAACTCTCGCATCGGATAACGAGCGCAATTCAGTATTTGGAAAACCACCTCCCATCGAAATTTTGATATTTGGATAATGCTTTTTCACCCATTGAGCCGAACGAAAAGCGGAATATAAATTACCTGGAAAAGGAACCGAAATCAAAAATAAAGTTGGTTGAATGACTTCAATTTTTTCATGTAAAATAGAAAAAAGAAGATTATCTATATAAGTCGGTTCTTGTTGTAGCGCTTCGTACAATTCATCAAAAGAATTGGCACTTCGTCCTAACCTTTCGGCATAACGACTGAAACCAAAATTTTCATCAACACATTCTACAATAAAATCGGATATATCCTCAAGATACAAAGTGGCTAAATGCTTGGCTTTGTCCTGTGTTCCCATCGTTCCAAAAGCCCAATCGAGTTCTTCCAATTGTGCGAATCGCGAAGCTTCTGGCAAATAATCTTCCTGACAAATTTGAAGCGCCAAAGTTGGATTCTTTCCCTGTAAAAAAGCAATAACAGAATCAATCGTTTTGATGTATTCGTCTTGTAAAGCAAAAATCCGTTTGCAGTTGTCAGTTATTGGTTGATTGATGTTAGATTGAAATAAATTTATCAGCCCTTCCTTTGAAAACAGTTTCAAAATCACTTCAATCCCCAAATCCGCCTGAACCGATTCTATATTTTTGGTATTCAGAAACCCTTTGATATAAGCAGTCGCTGGATACGGTGTATTCAGTTGCGTAAACGGTGGTGTTATGAGGAAGAGTTTGGTTTTCAAGGTAAAATTGTTTTGTGCAAAAATAAGGGATAATTATGGTGTTTTTGCAAAAATATTTAGATGCCAATTCATATCAAATGCATATATTTAAGAAAATTTTAAGTTAATTTTTTTCTTATTTTTTAATAAATATTTAACTACTTTTAAAGCCAAAAAAAAGTTTTACATGAAACAAAAATTACTCTTTCTTTTATTAGTAATTGCAGCCCCAATATTTGCCCAAACTACTGATTCAAACAAAACTATCACTACTAAAAATCCTTTAGAGAATACAACTTTAATTGAGGACAACAAAGGTCATTTAATTCAAGATTTGGAACAACAGAAACAATTTTTGAAAATTCGCGAAGAAAAAATGAAAGTGGAAGTCCTAAAATTGAATAAAGTAATTCTGAATTCGAAAAAGGGAAATTTGACTTCAAAAGCAGAAGCTGTACTTCAAGCAGTAGAAATGTGTACAAATGGAGGTTTTGAACAATATGAAAACATAAACGGAAGTAGTTATCTTAAGAATTTTCTGTACACAATAGGTGATCCTCCTGGTCCAACGCAATGTCGTTCGATTAGCAATACTGCCGATTCATATATCAATCGCTATAATCCTAGTAATATGAACATCATGGCAACTGGTGTTCCTGCGAATTTGATTGACCCATATATAGGCGATATAAAAGCATTTGATCAATATGCTCTTAAAATTAATCATGAAAACTCATCTACATATGGTTCTATTGTTCAAAGTAAAAGATTTAAAACAAATAATGAAAACTTTCTAAAATTCAACTACAAAGCGGTATTACAAAGTGTTTACGATAACAGTCATACTGATAATCAAGCATTTGTAAAAGCAAGAATTTTAAATAAAAATAAAGTAGTTGTAAATGAATTTTGTTTGGTAGGAGACGAAAAAAACTGCATTTTTTCTAAAGTTCCGAGTCAAAATTCTTCTTCTTATGTTACTTTATATACTACCAATTGGCAATCTGGATTTCTGGACATTTCATCAATCCCAAATAATGAAGAATTTACCGTTGAATTTATGGCTTCAAGATGTGGATTAGGAGGGCATTTTGGGTATATGTATGTTGACGATATTTGCTTATTGCATTCCGCAGAAAACTTTCAAGGTTCTATAGAACTTGATCCTTTGAATAAAGTTTGTCCTAGTTTACCGATTTCAGTGTGTGGCACTTATACTGTCCCTAATTCTGGTGGAATTTCCGCATCAGTAAAAAAAATTACTTTAAATGTCTATAACAGTAATAACGTTTCTGTTTATACTACATCAACCACCTCAAGTCTAGATACAACAAATAAGAAGTTTTGCTTCACCCTGAATGCTTCTGATTTTCCAAATAGTACCAGTGCAAATTACAATGTGGGCGTACAAGTTGATTATGATATTTCCGGAACTTCTTGTACAGGAACTACATTTAATTCTGCCACAGATCCTGACGCAAATTCTGGCTGGGATATTTCTTTTTTGAATTGTACTTCAACTTGTAACATTGATGTAACGACTGCAAAAATATCCCAATGTGATGCAAATCATGACGGAAGTGAAAATTTTGATTTGTCTAAATTAAATTCATTAGTGGTACCTTCTACTACGGGTTTAAATTTTAGTTATTTCACAAATTATAATGAAGCAGAAGCTAACCTGAATCCTATTGCAAATTTTACAAATTATCCAAGTTCAAGTACTTCTATTTTTGTTAGAGTAAGTAATGGATCAACTTGTTTCAAAATAATTTCTGCCAGTTTAGAGGTAAGAAATCCTACGGCAAATATTACGGGTATTCTAAATGTTTGCTCAGGAAGTACGGTATTGACCGCTTCTTCAGGATCTTCATATTTATGGAGTACAGGAGACACCTCACAAAATGTTACAGTAACTTCGTTAGGAAATTATTCTGTTACTGTCACTGATTCTTTTGGATGCAGTAGCGACGCTAGTGTTACTATCGAACCGAGTCAAACTGCTGTATCTCCTGCTTTACAGGTTACACAACCATCATGTTTTTCCACCACAGGGACAATAAAAGTAACTTCAGCAGCAGCACAATATAGCTTTGATGATGGAGTAACTTGGACCACTAACAACACAAAAAGTAATGTGTATCCCGGTACTTATTTAGTAAAAATAAAGACAATAAATGGATGTACTTCTTATTCTCAAAGTGTAACTATCACAGCTGCTTCTACTTTATATCCAAATTACAATTATACCAATCCTTTATTTTGCGGAGATACTGGCAGTATCACCATTACAACTCCAGCTACATACTATAGTTTTGATGATGGTGTAACTTGGGTCAATAATTCTATTGCCACCAATCTTTTACCTGGAAATTATAAAATTCGCACCAAAGATTTGCAAGGTTGTATTTCTTCGGCCAACAACGTACTCCTTAGTAGCAATACGCTACAAGTTCCAACTTATACTATAACACAACCTGCTTGTACTGTAAAAGGAAGTATTACCATCAATACACTTTCGGATTTTTATACGTTTGATGGAGGAACCACATGGGTTACAAGTAACACAATGAGCAATTTAAACACAGGAAGCTATTCTTTAGGGATTAAGAACGCTTTAGGCTGTACCTCGTATTATACCTATGTTTATTTAAATAATTTTCAAAATTCCTATCCTGAATATACAACAGAGCAACCTGTTTGCGGAAGTGACGGCAGTATTACTATTACTACAGTAGCAGATTATTACAGTTTTGATAATGGGTTAACTTGGACAACCAATAATATCAAAGTTTTACCTTATGGAAACTATCAAATAAAAATAAAAAACAGTGCAGGATGTATCAGTTCTAGTACTTATGCTAATTTATATCAGCCTCATTTGAACACTCCAATTATCAGCATAGAACAACCAACTTGTGGTGTAAATGGAAAAATCACTATTAACTCATTATCAGATTTTTATAGCTTTGATAATGGTACAACTTGGACAACTCTCAATTCTAAATCATTACCACCTGGTAATTATCAAATAATGACAAAAAACAGTATTGGTTGTACCTCCTATTCAAGTAGTGTTTATTTAAACAATCCAAATATAGATCAGCCTACTTATACTGTTGTTCACCCCACTTGTACGACCTCGGGTAGCATTACAATAAATACAGTTGCCGATTTCTATAGTTTTGATGGAGGCTATACTTGGAAAACTACTTCTTCCTTATCTAATCTTAATTCTTATGGATATTATAACATTGCAATAAAAAATAATTTAGGATGTATTTCTAACAATATAAATGTTTCTATTAACAACCCAAGACTTCCTGATCCAGATTATACAGCTACCAATCCAAGTTGTGGAAATGTTGGTAATATTACATTCAACACCACTGCAGATTTTTATAGCATAGATTATGGTGCAACCTGGAGTACAAATAATATCTTTAATAATTTAAATCAAGGATATTACTATTTAATGATAAAAAAAGCTGGTTGTACTTCCAATTATATATCTATTTATATGGATAGTTCAAAATTGGCAGAACCCAAATTTACCGTAACTCAACCAGGATGCGGAACAAAAGGAAGTATTAAAATCACTACCACTGCCGATTTGTATAGTATTGACGGGGTAAGTTGGGGGACAAATCCTGTTTTTTCTAATCTTTCAGCAGGATATTATTACCCAAGGATCAAAAACACCCAAGGATGTATTTCTAACTCAAACCCTATATCGCTTCAGGAGTTTTACCTTCCTATTCCAACTTTTAAAATAACACAACCCACTTGTGGAAACGGAGGAAGCATAACCTTTACTTCAACCGAAGACCAGTACAGTATAGACTCGGGTAGAACATGGAGTACTAACCCTATATTTACTAATCTAAGTCCAGGCTCTTATTATTTAGTAGTAAAAAATAGTTCTGGGTGTATGTCTAATAATTATGGTGTATATGCAACCTTACAACAATATTATTTACCTAATCCGGATTTTACATTAATTCAACCAAGTTGTGGTGTTAATGGAAGTATTACTATTGCAACGGTTGCAACTTCTTATAGCTTTGACAATGGCTATACTTGGACAACAAACCCGGTTCTTTCTGGGCTTACTTCTGGTTACTACAACATTATGATAAAAAATGCAACTGGCTGTAAATCTAATAGTGTATCGATATTCATTAATCCTTATTATCTTCCCAATCCAAATATAAAAGTGGTTCAACCCAGTTGTGGAAATGGAGGAAGCATCACCGTTACAACTCCTGCTGACAATTATAGTTTTGATGGAGGTATCACTTGGACTTCCAATCCTATTTTACTAAATCCTACATCCACATCTTATACTGTCCTCATTAAAAACGCAACTGGCTGCAAATCAAATTCACAATATATTTATATAAATAAATATTACTTACCCACGCCAAATACAACCGTCATTCAACCCACTTGTAGCACTCCTACTGGAACTATAATTGTAAATTCTACTGCAGACCAATATAGCTTTAATGGAGGGACAACTTGGACAACAAATCCCATAAAGAAAAATTTAGCAGGTGGCTCTTATAGTGTATTAATAAAAAACACTTTGGGTTGTACCTCATACAACAATTATTCTTATATCAATACTCCTCCTACAATTCCTGCAGCACCTGCAGTACAGACAGTTCAACCTTCTTCTTGCGGGGCCACTGATGGTAGTATCACTATAACAACACCAGCTATAAGTTATAGTTTCAATGACGGAAATAGCTGGACAACAAGCCCAACAAAAATAAATATAGGAGCTGGTACTTATATTATTAAAATCAAAACAAATTCATACAGTTGCGAATCATTAACAACTACTGTCAATTTGAGTTCTGGCACTACAATTGCAGCTCCATCTTTTACTACAACTCAACCCAACTGTAGCTCATCAACAGGTTCTATTACAATTACCACAAATGCTGCAACTTATAGTTACGACAATGGATTAACCTATGTTTTTTCTAATACAAAAACAGATCTTTCTCCAGGAATTTATTACATAAAAATTAAAAATTTAGCGGGTTGTGTTTCAGATGCTGCTCCAGTCACTATTTCGCCATTAACGGCACTTCCAGCTCCTGCCTATACTGCAACACAACCCAATTGCACTAGTTTTACAGGATTAATTTCCATTGATACTGTAGCTGATTTTTACAGTTTTGATAACGGAATCACATTTGGCACATCCAATACAAAATCTAATTTATCACCAGGAACTTATAATTTAATAATTAAATATAATACAGGTTGTATTTCTCTTAGTACACCAGTCACTTTAGTTACAGCTCCTACAATTCCTGATGCACCGCAAGTTGTAGCTACAAATCCAGTTGGTTGTAATTCAGCTTCAGGCAGCATTATGGTTTCTACTGTTGCTAATCTATATAGTTTTGACGATGGTGCCACTTGGAAAACCAATAATACTGAGAGTTTATCACCTGGAGATTACTTAATCCGAATAAAGTACACGAATGGATGCCCATCTGTTGCGTATAAAGCAACCATCGATACACCTCCGGATGCTCCTTCAACTCCGACCTTAAGTGTTACTCAGCCTATAACTTGTAGCAATCCGTTTGGCTCAATTTCCATTACAAATACTGCTTACCAATATAGTTTTGACAATGGTGCAAATTATTCGACCAATCCAAATTCAGGAAATTTAATAGTCGGAACCTATCAGGTTCGAGTTAAAAATAGTAGTGGCTGCGAATCTGCTCCATCATCTACAACTATTAATGCTCCAACAGATTATCCTAGCGATCCAAAATTCTCAACTATTCAGCCTGATTGTAATAATCTTAAAGGTACTATTACAATTACAGATACTGCAGCAGCATATAGTTTCGATAACGGTACAAGCTGGACTACAAACGCAACACAATCTAATCTTGACCCAAAAACTTATACTATTAAAGTAAAAAACAATATTGGTTGTGTTTCAAATGAGACCACAGCTACCATCATTGCTTTTACAAATTTTACTCAAAAACCTACTTTAACAAGCCCTCAAACATTCTGTATTCAAGAAAATGCAACTTTAGCAAATATTTCGGTAACGGGACAAAATATAAAATGGTATGATGCTTTAACAAATGGAAATCTTCTTGCCAATAGTACTTTGCTACAAGATGGCAAAATTTATTACGTTTCACAAACTATCAATAATTGTGAAAGTGAAAGGATTCCTGCAACTATCAAAATTCAAAATACTCCTGCTCCTACTGGAAATGCAAATCAAATATTTTGTTCTGATCAAAATCCAACTTTAGACAATATTATCGTTACAGGACAAAACATAAAATGGTATAATACTGCAACCAATGGAAACATTTTAGTAAATTCTACCAGTCTGCAAAACGGAATAACTTATTATGCTTCGCAAACTATTAATTCATGCGGAGGTACAAGATTAGCAGTAACCATTTCTATTCAAAACACACCTACCATACCTACTGGAGATACAAATCCAAAATTTTGCAAATCCGAAAATGCAACTTTCAACGATATAAATATTGCTGGACAAAATTTGAAATGGTACAATTCAAATACCTCTACAACTCCTTTAGCAAATAGCACTTTAGTTCAAAATAATACGACTTACTACGTTTCTCAAACTATTGGTTGCGAAAGTGGCAGACTTGCTGTTTTAGTAAATGTATATGACACTGTTTTACCGACAACAATTAGCCCGCAAACATTTTGTATTGATGAAAATGCTACTATTAGTAATATTACAATCTCTGGAAATACTATAAAATGGTACGATTCTCTAACGGGGGGAAATATTTTACCCTCTACTACAACACTTGAAAACCGTACTTATTATACTTCTCAAACAATGAATAATTGCGAAAGTCAAAGACAACCAATTGTTATAAAAATACAAGACACTCAATCTCCTGTTGTCAATGCGAATCAAAGTTTCTGCGCGCAACAAAATGCCACAATTAACACTATTAAAATTAATGGCCAAAATATAAAATGGTACAGCGCAATTACAGATGGAATGAATTTATCAGAATCAACTCCTCTTGAGAACGAATCCGTTTATTATGCTTCCCAAACCGTTAATGATTGTGAAAGCGAGAGAATTCCAATAACGATTCAAATTCAAGAAGCTACATCTACTGATTGTATTAATTATGTAGATGAACTCCCATATCCTAAATACTTTACACCAAATAGTGATGGATATAATGATACATGGACGATTGATTTCCGTTATTTGGCTCCAAACTCTTCCATTAGAATATTCGACCGATATGGAAAACTCATCAAGGTATTGACCATTAACACAGCTTGGGACGGAACGTATATAAACCAACCCTTGCCTTCAACTGATTATTGGTTTGTGGTTACCCGTGCAAATGGAGCCGAATTTAAAAGCCATTTTAGCTTAAAACGATAATTACTTAAACAAAAAAAAGCCCAAATATGGGCTTTTTTTTGTTTATTTCACTTGAGTCAAAATCCAACTCGAAATTTCTTCTAATGCTACTGGTGAAAATGTTTGTTCTATCGTTGCATATTCATTAGGAGAACCCGTTTCACATTCCTGGAACAGATGATTTAGATTGGGTAGCTTCTTAATAGTTGTTTTTTTATTTCCTCCTTTAGCTAAAGCGTTTTTAATAGCTTCTAAATTAACTTCTGCTGGAACTTGTAAATCTTTTTCTCCATTTAGAGCTAAGACAGGACATTTTACTTTTTCTAAAGCTAATGCAGGATCCAATTTCAAAAAACAAACCATCCAAGGACTTGTAATACTAGCTGCTAACGCCTTAATCTGAGTATCATTCATAGTATTCCCTAATTTCGATTTTAGATAACTATTCACTTTACCTTTTATAATTTCATGACTCGCTGAGGATTTCACAATACTATCGTAAACACCTTTAAATGTTTGCTGTGCTTTTTGAATTTCATTTTCAGAAACTCCCATTTGACGCTCAATTTTTTCCTTTTGCAAAAGCAATAATTGATCTCCACGAATTCCGGCTCCAGCCAATAACACAATAAAAGCCACATCTTTTGACTGACTTGCAACTATTGGAGCAATTATACCTCCTTCACTGTGACCTACAAGTCCTATTTTATTTTTATCAATTTCTTTTCTAGTTTGCAAGTAAGCGACTCCAGCCTGAACATCTTTTGCAAAATCTAAAGTAGTAGCTGTTTTAAATTCGCCAGTAGATTTTCCAACACCACGATCATCAAATCGCAATACAGCAATCCCTTTTTTAGTCAAATAATCGGCCAAGACAAGAAAAGGTTTGTGTCCTAATAATTCTTCATCTCTATTTTGTGCACCGCTACCACTTATCAAAATCACAACTGGAAACTTACCCTCTTTTTTTGGCAAACTCAAAGTTCCAGCCAAAACATTCTTATCAATTTTATTTTCGAATGTTACTTCTTCTGTATAATATGGATACGGTTTTTGAGGTTCCTGAGGTCTTTTTACAACTTCTTTTTCAAGTTTTTCTTTTGATAAATTCAAAGGAAATGATTGACCGCTTTGAGTAAAATTCCCGACAATTACATTAAACTGATTCAGCGTTCCCTCATAAACAATTCGAGCACTTGGAATTTCCAATTTCAGGGTAGCATTTTCAAAAGTAGTAGTGGTTACAGGAATTCCTTTAGCCCCCTGATCAGGGCTGTCCATAGTAGCACTATATCCATTTTCAGTTTTGCTAATGTTAAACTCAAGTCTTAATTGTCCTCCTGGAACTTTTAAAAAACCATTCCATTGTCCAGTGATTTCTTGCGTGAATCCGCTAAAAGAAACTAAAATCGTGGTTAAAAAAAATACTACTTTTTTCATTTGATTAATTGTATTAAATAAATTTACAACAAAATCTTAAAATTTATGCTCCTTTCTACTTATCCTTAATAAGGCAAACAAAGAAATACAGGCGGCAAACGTCAAATAAAATCCAACATAAGTCAAACTATATGTCGATGCCAACCAAATGGCAATCATTGGAGCAAAAGCTGCACCCAAAATTCCTGCCATATTAAACGTCAAAGAAGCACCTGAATAACGAACATTCGTAGGAAATAATTCAGACAAGAACGTTCCTAAAGGCCCATAAGTAAATCCCATCAAAGCCATTCCGATACAAACAAATGCAACTATTAAAACAGAATTTCCTGAATTTAAAAAAGCTGAAAAGAAAAATCCAAAAACTGCAATAGCTATTGTGACAATCATCAACATTTTACGACGGCCAATTTTATCTGCAACCACAGCCGAAACCGGAATAAATAAAGCAAAAAACAAGACCGAAAATAATTGCATCAATAATGCATCTCTCTTTACGAAACCTAAATCTGAAGTTGCCCAACTCAACGTAAATACAGTCATTAGATAAAAAACCAAGAAGGTTGTAATAGCTGCCAATGTTCCAAAAATCAATTGGTTTTTATACTCTTTGATTAAGGTTAGAAAAGGAATCTTTACTTCTTCATGTTCTTTTTTTGAATTCTCAAAAGAAGGTGTTTCTGTAATTTTTGTTCGAATATAAAAACCAACTATAACCAAAAGTGAGCTCGCTATAAAAGGAATTCTCCATCCATAATCCATAAAATCCTGGCTACTCATTGAATCTGTTAATAGTAAAAAAGTCCCTCCTGAAAGTAACAGCCCAATAGGCGCTCCTAATTGTGGAAACATTCCATACCAAGCACGTTTGTTGGGTGGTGCATTTTCAATAGCCAACAAAACAGCTCCTCCCCACTCGCCTCCTAAACCAACTCCTTGCCCAAATCGACACAACATCAATAACAAAGGAGCAGCAACACCAATACTGGCATAACTTGGTAAAAACCCAATGGTCACAGTCGAAATTCCCATCGTTAATAAAGCCGCAACTAAAGTAAACTTACGGCCTATTTTATCTCCATAATGTCCAAAAAATGCAGAACCTAAAGGACGTGATAAAAAAGCAATTGAAAAAGTTGCTAATGATTCTAATGTCGCCATCGTTTTATCTGCGCCTGGAAAAAACAATTGTGGAAATACCAATACCGCCGCATTGGCATAAATATAGAAATCAAAAAACTCGATTGTGGTACCAATTAAACTACCAAAAAGTACGTGTTTTAATGAATTGGTTTTAGTAGAATTACTATTCATTTTTGAAATGTTAAATTAAAAAATCGCGTAAAAATCAACCTTATTTTTGAAAGTCACAAAGATTAGTTCCAATATTTTTTGGTAATTTTACTCAAAACAAAAAATCAATATGCCAACCGACTGTATCAGCTATCAAAATTCAGGATATTTCTCTCCTTTGATGAATGATTATTTGAATCAAAAAAACGAATTAAACTCCTTATATAACCGTTTCCCTTCTCTTGAAAACTTTGAAAAACAAATCCTTGAGAAAAAAGACAATTTCAATACTAATGATAATTTAAAGAGGCAAATTTTAGTTAATGCTTTAGAAAAGCAATATTCTAAATATGATGTTTCTGACAAAACAGCAAACAATATTAAACTTTTAAATGATCCAAACACTTTTACCGTTACCACTGGGCATCAATTGAATCTTTTTAGCGGTCCATTGTATTTCTTATACAAAATCATTTCGACTATTAATTTGACAACCGAATTAAAAGCCAAATACCCAAACAACAATTTTGTTCCGATTTACTGGATGGCAACTGAAGATCATGATTTTGAAGAAATTAATTATTTTAATTTCAATGGAAAAAAATTCAAATGGAATAAAGAAAGTACTGGCCCAGTTGGAAGATTATCTACCGAAGGTTTAACTCATTTCCTTGAAATATACGCCTTGGAGATAGGTTCCAGCACTAATGCGAACACCATCAAAAAACTCTTTGAAGATTCCTATCTTAAACATGACAACTTAGCAGATGCTACTAGACATCTGGCCAATGCCTTATTTGGCACGACAGGTTTAGTAATTTTGGATGCTGACGATCAAGATTTAAAACGCAATTTTATTCCATATATAAAAGAAGAATTACTGCAACAAACTTCCTTTAAAGAAGTAACCAAAACAATAGAAACCCTAAAAGACTATACAATTCAGGTTAATCCCAGGGAAATCAATTTGTTTTATATTGAAAATGATTTACGCGAAAGAATCATTCTTGAAAACGGAATTTACAAAGTCAATCATACTAAAATTGAATTTACAGAATCAGAAATTCTATCAGAATTAGAAAAAAATCCAGAGAAATTCAGCCCTAACGTGATAATGCGTCCATTATATCAGGAAGTGATTCTGCCTAATTTATGTTACATTGGTGGAGGGGGCGAAATTGCCTATTGGCTAGAATTAAAATCGTTTTTTGATGCAGTAAAAGTTACTTTCCCAATGCTATTAATTAGGAATTCAGTGCTTTTGGCAACCGAAAAGCAAAACAAAAAAGCCGATAAATTAAATCTAACTTGGTCTGACTTATTTTCAAAACAAGCAGTTTTAGTCAATCGCATTACTCAAAAACTATCTGATTATCCAATTGATTTTACAGAACAAAAAGCCTTTCTAAGAAAACAATTTGATACATTACTGGAACTCTCCAATCACACCGATAAATCTTTTTCAGGAGCTGTAAAAGCACAAGAAGTAAAACAAATTAAAGGATTGGAAAACCTTGAAAAAAGATTACTTATTGCTCAAAAAAGAAAATTCCATGATGAATTGCAGCGCGTTATCGATTTGCAAAACGAATTATTTCCTAATCAAAGTTTACAAGAACGTCAAACCAATTTCTCGGAGTTTTATTTGGAAAATGGCGACCGTTTAATTCCTCTATTAATGAGTCAATTAAAACCCTTGGAACAAAATTTTGACATCATAACTGTGTAGATAAAAAGTTGCTAAGATTAAAATAACCTTTAAAAAAACTTAGAAACTCAGGATCTCAGCAACTTAGAAACATTAAGAGAAAATGTATTTTAAAGTTTATCTCCATAAAAACCATAAAACAAAAACTTTCTATCATTAATTGCTAATTTGATAAAATCATTCGATAAAAAAAGTATATTTTTGCACAAAAATTTAAAACACAGAAAAATGGCAACTAATAGAACTTTTACAATGATTAAACCAGATGCTGTTCAAAACGGACACATCGGAAACATATTGGCAATGATTACAAACGGTGGTTTCAAAATCGTTTCTTTGAAATTAACTCAACTTACAGTAGCTGACGCTAAAGCTTTTTATGCTGTTCACGCTGAAAGACCTTTCTACGGAGAATTAGTAGAATTTATGTCAAGAGGTCCTATTGTTGCTGCTATTTTAGAAAAAGAAAACGCTGTTGAAGATTTCAGAACTTTAATTGGTGCTACAAACCCAGCTGAAGCTGCTGAAGGAACTATCCGTAAAGCATACGCAACTTCTATCGGAGAAAATGCAGTTCACGGTTCTGATAGCGATGAAAACGCTGCTATCGAAAGTGCTTTCCATTTCGCAGGAAGAGAGCAGTTTTAGTATTCAGAAAACAGAAAACAGATTGCAGATTGCAGATTGAAGATTGCAGATTGAAGATTGCAGATTGAAGATTGCAGATTAAATAAAAAAAACCATTCGAAATTCGAATGGTTTTTTTTTGTATACTTTATCTTAAAATCTTTTTCTGAATTCTGCCTTCTGAAATCTGCTATCTCAAAACAACATCTTTCACCACATCACGACGCAATTCCTCATTAATCATTTTTATTATTTTAGATTTTCCGTGGCTTAATTCTTCACGCAACACAGCCGAAGTTAATTGAACATATAATGTAGAACCTTTCAAAACCACATTATTGGTATAGCTGTTCACCCCATTTCCCATCAAATTACGCCACGCTTCTTTCACATCAATCTCATCCATTCCTGATTGCAGTTTATTTACCTCGATAATCTGCTTCAAAACATCCCCTATCGTACTTTGATTATTTAGTCTTTTTGCCATAGTCATCGAGCTTTATCGGCCCCGTTTTTTTATAATGATATTCTTTTTTCTCTGAATTTAAAACCACCAATTCTTTATCCGTCAAAGTCAATACTTCCTCGCTCCACTTCATATAAGGCGTGCTATAGTCCAAAAAAGTCTGGTCATCTGCAAATCGAAATTTCACATTTTCAAATGTATCATTTACCAAAAAAGTTCCATCCAATTGCGGCATTACTTTTTTTCGAATACCTGAATTATTTTTATCCATTTTAAAATAATCGAACGCTTCATTTACCCCATATTTCTTCTCATTTCCGTCTTTAAAAACCACCTTTTCAATTTCCCAATAACCATTGATTTTGGCAACATCTGCTGGTACAATTTTCTGTTTGCATGCCGTCAGTAAAAAGACAGTAATCAAAACACCTAATACTTTTTTCATATAATTATTATTTTTAAGGAGCTAATCCTGCTGTCCACTATATCTTGCGTGCTGAACCCCAGCACACAAGGATGCCGTTCCCATCAGGGCTAGGGTAAACCGGCCCACAACACCTTTTCTTAATACGACAAAGTTAATTTATAAAGTCAAAAAAAAGAAAAAGAGCCCAAATAAATTGGACTCTTTTTATAAACATTATATTTAAAAATTATCTTTTTTGTTTTATCCTTCTCATTAATCCCAAAAAGAAAAAAACCAAACCAACAATCAATAATGCATAATAAATAGTAATATTGATTTCTCTAATTACATTTGCTAACACAAAAGCTGCAATACTTATAAAATAAAAAAGTATTGGACTTGCATTTTTAAAAAAATCCATAATTTATTATTTAAAAAAACTATCTACGAATTCGTATTTATTAAAAACCTGTAAATCTTCGATTCCTTCTCCAACACCAATATATTTTACAGGAATTTGAAATTGATCCGAAATTCCAATAACCACACCACCTTTGGCAGTACCATCTAATTTGGTAACTGCTAATGAAGTTACTTCAGTAGCTGCAGTAAATTGTTTGGCTTGTTCAAAAGCATTTTGACCAGTCGAGCCATCCAAAACCAACATTACATCATGAGGTGCGTCAGCAACCACTTTTTGCATTACACGTTTTACTTTAGAAAGTTCGTTCATCAAATTGATTTTATTATGCAAACGCCCTGCAGTATCAATAATAACAATATCTGCATTTTGAGCCACTGCTGATTGTAACGTATCAAAAGCAACAGAAGCCGGATCACTTCCCATTTCTTGTCTGACAATTGGCACTCCAACTCTATCCGCCCAAATTTGCAATTGATCAATTGCCGCAGCACGGAAAGTATCGGCTGCTCCTAAAACCACTTTAAAACCAGCTTTCTTAAATTGATAAGCCAATTTACCAATTGTTGTTGTTTTCCCTACTCCGTTTACTCCAACTACCATCAAAACATAAGGCTTTGTATTTACTGGAATAACAAATTCTGTTCCTTCGCCAGTATTGGTTTCAGAAAGCAAACCAGCAATTTCGTCTCTCAAAATCTGATTCAATTCATCAGTTCCAAGATATTTATCAGCTTCAACTCTTTTTTCAATTCGAGTAATAACTTTAAGAGTTGTATTGACTCCCACGTCTGAAGAAACAAGAATTTCTTCTAAATTATCCAGAACATCATCATCCACTTTTGATTTTCCGGCAACTGCTTTAGTTAATTTGGAAAAAAAAGAAGATTTTGTTTTCTCTAGACCTTTATCTAATGATTGTTTTGCCTGTTCGCTAAGGCCAGAGTCTTTTTTCTCTGAAGAGAATATTTTTTTAAAAAAGCTCATTTACTATGGAGTTTTTACGATTTGAATTACATTTATCAACTTAAAGAAAATCAATTAAAACGATCAAATTTGTATTTAATTGTAGCTTAAAAAAGCTTTTTGCTTTAGAAATGTAAATATAGAAAATAAAAAAGCTACTTCCGAATGAAAGTAGCTTATCTATAAAATGTAATGTGATTATTTCTTTTTCAAGAATTCATCAACTTCTTCAGGAGCCATAATAGACTCAACGAATGTATATGCACCTGTAACTGGAGATTTTACCATTTTGATGGCTTTTGATAATCTCTTAGAAGATGTTTGTAACGATGCTACGGTTTTCTTTGCCATGATTAATGTTTTTTAAAACTTTTACTTTAAGTAAAAATTTTTATTATTTAATTTCTTTATGAACAGTTACTCTTTTCAAGATTGGATTAAATTTTTTAATCTCTAATCTATCTGGAGTATTTTTTTTGTTCTTAGTAGTTATATATCTTGAAGTACCAGCTACACCAGTAGTTTTGTGCTCTGTACATTCTAAAATTACCTGGATTCTATTTCCTTTCTTTGCCATCTTGCTATATATTTATTTTGGAAAAGATTATTTAATAAATCCTTCTGACTGCGCTTTTTTCAAAACTGCAGCGATTCCATTTTTATTAATTGTTTTTATCGTAGATGCTGCTACTCTAAGAGTAATCCATCTATCTTCTTCTGGAAGATAAAAACGCTTTTTAACTAAGTTTACAGAAAATTTTCTCTTAGTTTTGTTCATAGCGTGAGAAACGTTATTTCCTACCATCGCTCTTTTACCTGTAAGGTCACAAACTCTTGACATTATACTTATCTTTTATCGTTATTCAAAATCAGGGTGCAAAGTAAAGGAAAATAAACCTATTAACCAAAAAAATTATTGCTCTTTTTTAGAAATTTCTTTCAACAACATTTCCATGCCTTTTATAGTCGCTCTATCTATCACTTTTTCACGGGGTTGACCAAAATCGAACTCTTCTACCAGTACATTATTTGGCGTTGCCAAAGCAATAAAAACAGTCCCAACACCCGCATCAGACTCTCCTTTTGCCGGGCCAGCATTACCTGTAGTCGCAATAGTGTATTCCGTTTTAAGCAAAGTTTTTACATTCAAAGCCATACTTTTAGCAACTTCAGCACTAACGACCGTGTGTTCTTCAATCAGACTTTTAGGAACGCTCAATACATTTTGTTTCACTTCGGTCGAATAAGCTACTACGCTTCCTTTAAAATACTTAGAAGCTCCCGGAACCGAAGAAACCAATTCAGCTATTTTCCCTCCCGTACAACTTTCAGCAGTAGCTAATGTTGCATTTTGCGCTGACAACAATCTCCCTAAAACTACTTCTATCGTTTCATCTTCTTCAAAACCAACAATAATATCTCCTATTATTTTAGTCAAAGAATTTACATTTTCTTCGATAGTTTTTTCCAACAATTCTTTATCAGTTCCCCTAGTCGAAAGTCGTAACCGAACACTACCCGGAGATGGCAAATAAGCCAATTTAACAAAATCAGGCAAAGCATTTTCCCAATCTTCAATCTGTTCTGCTACAGCACTTTCTCCCCGCCCATGAGTCACAATTGTTTTATGCAATATATAAGGTCGGTCGTATTCTCGAACTACCTTAGGAATGATTTCATTTTCAACTAAATATTTCATTTCAAAAGGCACTCCTGGAAGCGAAATAAAAACAGTATCTTCTTTTTTCATCCACATACCAGGCGCTGTCCCCACCTTATTATGAAGTACCGTACATTTTGAAGGAACCAAAGCCTGATCTTTATTAATTTGAGTAATTGTTCGTTTATAAAATCCTTCTATCAATTCAGTTACATGTGCCAAAACCGCAGTATCAACAACCAATTCATCATCAAAATAATCGCAAAATGTTTTCTTTGTTACATCATCCTTTGTCGGCCCCAACCCGCCTGTAATAATAACAAGATCCACTGTATTTTGAAGACTTGAAAAAGTATTCAAAATATGCTCTTTAGAATCACTTATCGATAACATCTCATAGACCTCAACACCAATCTTATCTAATGCCTTCGCAATAAAACCTGAATTAGTATCCACTATTTGACCTATTAAGATTTCGTCTCCAATTGTAACTATTGCTGCCTTCATAATTTTAATCCTATTTGTTGCTGTATTAAATAAAAAAAATCCAACAGCTGTATATTTCCAACTGTTAGATTATTATATTTTTCTTTTTAAATTTTATGAAAATAAAAGTTAGAAATTAAAGATCGAAGTCTTTTCTCAACTCCTTAATAGCATCTTTAACCTGTGACTTAACACTTTTGTAGGTTTCAATGATTTCTTTCTTCTTCCCTTCCGTTTTTGTCCAAGCTTCTATTTGAAGAATTTCTTCAAAAGCCACATTTAAACCCAGCAAATCCAGAGTAGGTTTCAACTTATGTGCAAAAGCATAAGCTTGTTTGTAATCTTTCTTTTTAATACCTTCTCCTACTTGTGCTAAATCTTCAGGAACTTCAGTAACAAACAAATTCAAAATTTCATTTACAAATTCTGGATCATTATCTGAAAGTGCGTACACTTTTGCCAAATTGTATTTTATAGCCATTATTTTATTTTACTTGTATTCTAAATAGTTTTTGTCCTTCTAAAAATCCTTCTAAAACATCATTTGGTCTTACCGCAGCAACACCCGCTGGTGTTCCTGTAAAAATAATATCTCCAATTTTTAAAGTAAAAAATTGAGAAACATACGATATCAACTCATCAATACTCCACAACATCATATTTGAATTCCCTTTTTGCACCGTAAGATCATTACTTTTCATTTCAAAAGTAATATTTTCCAATGAAACAAACTGACTTTTAGGCAAAAATTCTCCTATTACAGCCGAGCCATCAAATGCTTTGGCTTTTTCCCAAGGCAATCCTTTTTCCTTCAACTTAGCCTGTAAATCTCTTGCTGTAAAATCAATTCCAACACTAATTTCGTCATAATATTTATGAGCGAACTTAGGTTCTATATACTTCCCTACCTTGCTTATCTTCACAATAATCTCAAGTTCGTGATGAACATCTTCTGAAAATTCAGGAATTACAAAAGGGTGTTGTTTCAATAAAACCGCCGAATCAGGCTTCATAAAAACAACTGGTTCTAAAGGGCGTTCGTTTTTTAATTCTTCAATATGATTGGCGTAGTTTCTGCCGATACAGATTATTTTCATTATATTTAAGTTGCTAAGTTGCTAAGTTGCTAAGCTTCTCAGAAAAACTCAAAAGCTTAGCAGCTTAGAAACTATTTTGTATTCAATTTTCGTAATTTAATTGCGGTCAAGACTTTTTTGGTATATAAAGGGAAGTCTGCGTTTTGGATCCAGCTAAAATAACCAGGTTCTGATTCTAAAATCTTATCTACTTTGGCTCCTTTGTGTTTTCCGAAGGTAAAAATTTCTTCTCCATCTGCATCAAAAGCAATCATTCCTGCAAAGTCAGCTATCTTTTTTCGCGTAGTAAATTCAGACAACGATTTCATGTCGTTTTCCAATTCTGGATAACGATCCAATTGTGCTTTTAGGATCTCATAAGTAGCCATCGTGTCCGCTTCGGCAGAATGAGCATTTTCTAACCCTTTTCCACAGTAAAATTTCAAGGCAGCACTCAAGGTACGCTCTTCCATTTTATGAAAAATAGTCTGCACATCTACAGAAACTCTGTTTTTCATATCAAAATCAACTCCGGCACGCAATAATTCTTCGGCCAACAATGGAATATCAAAACGATCTGAATTAAACCCTGCCAAATCACTGTCTTTAATCATGTTGTACACCTGAGGAGCCAATTCCTTAAACGTAGGTTCATTAGCAACTTTCTCATCGGTTACACCATGAATAGCAGAAGATTGAGGTGGAATTGGAATCGTTGGATTTACCAACCATGTTTTACTTTCTTTATTACCGTTTGGAAAAACTTTAAAAACTGATATTTCTACAATTCTGTCTTTTCCAATGTCTATTCCAGTTGTTTCAAGATCGAAAAAACAAATTGGCTTATTGAGTTTGAGTTCCATTTTTTGAATTTAAATTGCTACAAATATAAAGATTTGAGGCAGACTTTATTTAAAAGTCAACGTTAAAACATTAAAAAAGACAACCCGACACATTAACAAATCTGTCGGGTTATCTTTTACTTTATTTTGAAATTAATAATCTCTATTTACATCAAATGCTTCCAAATATTCGGCTACGCGTTTTACAAAACTTCCGCCTAAAGCACCGTCCACCACACGATGATCGTAACTGTGAGATAAGAACATTTTTTGACGAATTCCAATAAAATCCCCCTCAGGAGTTTCAATTACAGCAGGTACTTTACGAATAGCCCCAAGTGCCAATATCCCTACTTGTGGTTGATTGATAATTGGTGTCCCAAACACACTTCCGAAAGACCCCACATTAGTAACTGTATAAGTACCGCCTTGAGTATCGTCTGGTTTTAATTTTCCATGTTTTGCACGGATTCCTAAATCGTTTACAGCCTTAGCCATACCTACCAAATTCAATTGATCTGCATTTTTAATCACAGGAACAATTAAATTCCCGTTTGGTAAAGCAGCAGCCATCCCCAGATTAATATCTTTCTTTTTAATAATAAAATCACCCTGTACCGAAATATTCATACCCGGATAATCTCGTAATGCTTTGGCAACAGCTTCCATAAAAATAGGAGTAAAAGTCAACTTTTCGTTTTCTCTTTTTTCAAAAGCATCTTTAACTTTATCTCTCCATTTTACAATATTGCTAACATCAACTTCTATAAATGATTGTACGTGTGCCGAGGTTTGAATCGAAGTCATCATATAACCAGAAATCAGCTTGCGCATTCTGTCCATTTCGATAATCTCATCTCCTCCATTTACAGAAACAGGCGAAACCACTTGTTCTGCATTACCAACAGAAACCGCTTTTAAAGCTTCAACTGTTTTTACAGGAGCCGCAACAGTTGCAGAAGGTTGCGCTCCCCTATTTTTTATATAATCTAAAATATCGTCTTTAGTAACGCGACCGTCTTTCCCCGAACCTGCAATACTTTCCAGCTCTGAAAAAGAAATCCCTTCTTCTTTGGCAATGTTTTTTACTAATGGCGAAAAGAATTTATCACTTTCAAAAAAACTAACAGGTGCAGAAACTGCTTCTTTAGCCACCTCAATCGTTTTTTGAATTTCCTCAACAATTTCAGGTGCTACATCTCCAATTTCAGTTTCAACATCATCTCCTTCTATTTCAATAATAGCTATAGTTTCTCCAACTTGAACCAAATCATCTTTACCAAATAATTTTTCAATAAGTGTCCCAGCAACTTCCGAAGGAACTTCAGAATCTACTTTGTCAGTGGCAATCTCCAAAACAGCTTCATCAGCCTCAATCTTATCCCCCACTTCTTTTAACCAATTTGTAATGGTTGCTTCTGCAACACTTTCTCCCATTTTTGGAAGCTTCAATTCAAATCTTGCCATATTGTAAATCTAAAAGGTAATTTTGATTTTATGTTTGCGAAATTAGTAAAAAATATAGACATAAATTACACTAAATATAATTTTCACTTAATTGTCACAATTTCTCCCCGACCATTCGAAGAATCACTTCCAATAATAAAATTTGTTTTTTGAGGCAGTATTCTAAAGACAATTCTTTTACCTCTATATCTCTCATGAATCTCAATACATTCTTTAAAAGAAACAAATTCATTATCTAAAATAACCTGTAACCCATTTCTTATCGAAAACGATGACAAATTTACCGTTTTTTCTTCTTTCCAATCCAGAAAATCGACCTTTTTTTGAACGAGAGCTGTTATTATTTCTACTAATGTACCATAGGTTGATATTAGTAAATAATTATCAATCTTAATTAGGCTTTTGGCTCGACCTTGAAATCTTTTAAACAAAGAAAAAAACACTATTCCAATTTTCATAAATGCAGAAAAAACAAATGAGGGTTTAAAATGTTTTTTATAAAAAAAATTCATCGCCTCTTGAAAGTGCTTCATATACTTACCATCCTTAATAGTGCTTTCTCCTTTATAATGTATTACAGTTGTTTCGTGAAAATAATAATTCTCTTTCCCTTTTTGCAACACCATATAAGACAAGTCAATATCATCTGAATACATAAAACAATCTTCATCAAAACCTCCTACTTCATCATATACACCTTTTTTCATAAACATAAAAGCGCCAACCAATATCTCCACTTTACCAGTTTGATTTTCGGCTATCTGTTGAGCATAATATCGATTAAAAACATTTGATTTTGGAAAAAGTTTATACAAACTAGTAATTTTAGTAAAAGCTACCCATGGTGTCGGAATTCCTCTTTTGCTTTCGGGAAGAAAATTCCCCGTTCCATCAATAAGCTTAACCCCTATAATTCCAAGGTCGTTTTTATTTTCGGCGAATGCCAACACTTTTTCAAAGGTATCTTCAGCTACAACTGTATCGGGATTTAAAATACATATATATTTCCCTTTGGCGTGAGCGACTCCAATGTTATTTCCTTTTGGAAAACCTAAATTTCGATCATTTTGAATGAGCTTGACATTAGGAAAACGAGCTCTTATCATCTCGCAACTATCATCAGTAGAGTTGTTATCAACTACAATGATTTCAGAATCTATGTTTTGCAAAGCGCATTCAACACTTAACACACATAGTTCCAAAAAATAGCGGACATTGTAATTGAGAATAATAACCGATAATTGCATTTTTCAAAGATATATTTTAAGACTTAAAATTCAAAATCACTTACCATTGCTCTTGCATTTTACTTCTTGACTATAAAATCTAAAAGTCAATTTAAAATCAAAAGTTCTCAGAAAGCGCTACTCTAAAAGTCCAATCATCTTTACTAACGCCATAATCTAAAACTAAATTACAATTATTTAACTTATTCCATTTTATTCGCAAACCTGTCCCGATTGCTGGAGTCCAATTATCAAATCTATAAGTATCCAGATCAGATACAGAAGATAAATTCCCATAAAATACAGCTCCTAAGAAACCATTTTTGGTAATGTCAGTACGGTATTCTGATTCAAAATACAATAATGAATTACTGCGGTAACGGTTGCGAGTAAAACCTCTACCGGTTTTACCATAACGATCCCAACCAATACTAGGCAAGTCTAAATAATGTGGCTTACCATCAAAAACAGCCCAATAAAAGACTCTTGACGCCAAGACTTTATGACGATTTTCGCTAAATGAATGGTATTTTCGAGCATCGATATAGATAGAACTCCAATTAGTATCACTACCAAAAAAATCAGAATTGATACGATAATCTGCTTCAAAATAATACCCTTGAGTAGGATTCAATATGTTTTTTCGGGAATCGTATAACGCCTGAAAAGCAATACCCGAAGAAAGCTCATCAGAATAATCTCCAGCTTGATAAATTGTAAAATCGGTAGGAACGTCAATTTCAGAATCTTCAGAAATATTTTCGTATTTATCCAATTGAAAACCTAAACCTAATCGGAAATTGCCTTTTATTTTTCGGCTAATAAACTGATAAAACCGAATTTGATGGTAATCAACTTCAGATTGTGGATTCCTAGAACTATTACCTCCCAACCCATAAGTAAATTGCGGGTAAATCATAAATCTATAATCTCCAATAAAATTATACTTATTATCTTTAGTATATATGTAGGACTGTATAGGAAAAGAATACTGCCCCGTAAAACTGGTCGTTGGAGTAAAATAAACCTCAGACATTTTAGTAGATTCATGATCATGATCCATAAAAAAAGTGGTTACAAAAGAAACAACCAATCCTCCTTCGGAACTTTTCATATCGGGGGCAGGAATTAATGAAAAAGCAATTTTATGATCTTCTTTTTCCTTAACCGTATCATTTTTTATAAAAATTTCTCTCAAAATTTGTTTCATATCCAAATCATTACTCTTAAAATCTATTTTCTGCGAAAACGAAGAAAAAGAAAAGGTAATAACAAAAAACAGAAGCAATTTTTGTTTAATAAAATTCATACCGATTGTTTGGCATTGGAGAAATTAATACTTGTAGATATTCCAAATATAAGGAAAAATTAAAAAATTCTCATATTCAAATCCAAAACCGTAAAAACTATTTAGACCTGATTCTATTGTTCAATTTTACACTATTGAAATCTAGGTTTTTATACATTTGTTTGATATATTGCTTTTAAATTCTATTTAAATACAAATGATACGATTTTTAGTATTCTCTTTTTTATTCACAACAACTACTTACGGACAAATCACTGGCTGTACTGATCATTTTGCTTCTAATTTTGATTCAAAAGCGACCAAAAATTGTGAGTGCTGTTGGTATCCAAACACAAGAGTAAAAACAAAATCCTCAACTAATATCAACACCTCTCTCCTGGAAACTTCAGGGTTATTTGATTTTGATGATTTAATATGGACCTTTAATGACAATACCGACACCACTCTTTATGGATTAGACACGAATGGAGAAATTAAGAAAAAAATCAATCTTAATAAACTTAAAAATATTGATTGGGAAGAGATTTCACAAGATAGTCTCTACCTCTATATAGGAGATTTTGGAAATAACTCAGAAGGAAACCGGAGAGATTTAGCAATTTATAGAATCGATAAAAAGTCTATTTTTACAGATACCCCACAAATTGAAACCATTTCTTTTTCGTATTCTAATCAAAACGATTTCTCAACTCTAAAACCAAATACAACCGATTTTGATTGCGAGGCATTTGTGGTGCTTCATGACAAAATCTATTTGATTACTAAACAATGGAAATCTGAAAAAACAAGTATCTATTCTTTGCCAAAAGATCCCGGAACATACGTTGCTCAATTAAAAGAAACAATAGACATCCATGGATTAATTACGGGTGCAACAGCAGTACCTTCTAAAAACCAAATTGTTTTATGTGGGTATTCCAAACTGCTTCAACCTTTTGTTTTATTATTATACAATTACCAAAATGATGATTTTTGGACTGGGAATAAGCGTAAAATTAAAGTTTCCCTTCCATGGCATCAAATTGAAGGAATTACAACCAAAGATGGATCGACTTTTTTCCTAAGTAATGAAGCCATGTTAAGAAAGCCATTTATAGACACACCGCAACAAATTCACACGATAGATTTGAGTCCTTTTTTGAAAGAGTAATATTTAACAAAATAAAATTATTTTGTAAAACACATAGTAAGACATTCAACCAAATTAAGTCCTAAAAAAATCAAACTTTGTATCTTTTAATAATATAAAACTTAAAATTAATCATTCCACAATCAAAACAACATACTGACAATCATTGTTTTAAACAAAAAGAATTTAGATTACAACTATTACACTTTTATCATTCCTATCCAAATTTCTTTTTAAGTCAGAATTCAGAAAACTGACACACTCTAAAAAGTTAACTATTTTTTTGTACTTTAGACGCTTCTTTTGAAAACCAAAAACACAACAAATTGAATTACAACTCATTAATATTAACTGATCCACTTTTAGAGCTAAATCGTTTTCGTAAATACGTGTTAAAAGTACGTTTATATTTATTTTTAACCTATGTTATTTAGCTATGTTTCCTTATATTTGCACCATTCCAGTGTAATCGATTACATTAACTATATTAGTACTATAATATGTCTAAAAGAATTGTAACTTTTGGAGAGATACTGCTTAGGCTTTCTCCCCCAAGTCATTTGAGGCTTACCCAAGCTACCTCACTGGATTTATATTACGGTTGTGCAGAAGCCAATGTTGCAGCCTCACTATCTAAATTTGGGCTCCCAGTTAAATTTATCACTGCTGTTCCGTCAAATGAATTGGGCGAATCATCACTGAGTATGTTGCGTTCCTTTGCGGTAGAACCTATTGCGCTTACTATAGGTAAAAGACTTGGAATTTATTATTTTGAACAAGGAGCATCAGAAAGACCTGGAAAAGTAGTTTATGACAGAGAAGACTCTTCTTTTTCTACTTTAAAAAGAGGTATGATTGACTGGAAAGAAATATTCAAAAATGCAGATTGGTTCCATTGGTCTGGTATAACACCATCTTTAACTCAAGATTTGGCAGATTTATGCAAAGAAGCATTAGAAGTCGCAACTGAAATGGGATTAACTATCTCTGCCGATTTAAATTATAGACCTAAACTTTGGCAATACGGCAGACAAGCTAATGAAATAATGCCTGAATTGGTACAACATTGCGACTTATTATTGGGAGGTATCGATGAATCTGAAAAAGTTTTAGGTGTCCCAAGAAATGAATCCGACACAGAAGATATTGTTTTTGCGAATTGGATGAAAGCTTTTCCAAAACTAAAAAATATAGTTTCCACACATCGAATGGACGCTAATGCTTCTTCAAACGGCATTAGTGCTTCGTTATGGAATGGGGAAAATTTACTTAATTCCAGAAGATATAACATCTCCCACATTATCGACAGAATTGGTGCTGGAGATGCTTTTATGGCCGGAATCATATACGGATTAATTACTTGGCCGGAAGACCATCAAACCGCACTTGAATTTGCAGTTGCAGCCACTTGTTTGAAACACTCTATTTCGGGTGATATTAACTTAGCAACCGTAAATGAAATTAAAGCTCTTATGGGCGGATCTGGCGGAGGCCGTGTGTCCAGATAACAAGAAATGAACTAGATTAAATAATAAATATAAATAAATTAAAACAAAATGGGAAAAAGAGTAGTAACATTTGGTGAGATAATGTTAAGATTAGCACCACAAGGATTTTTAAGATTTTCACAAGCAGACAATTTTGATGTTGTATATGGAGGTGGAGAATCTAACGTAGCTGTATCATTAGCTAACTTTGGAATTCCAGTTGATTTTGTAACACGTTTACCAAAAAATGATATTGGAGAATGTGCTATGATGGAAATGCGTAAAAGAGGAGTTGGTGTAGATAATATTGTTTGGGGTGGAGACCGTTTAGGTATTTATTTCCTTGAAACTGGAGCTGTAAGCAGAGGAAGTAAAGTAGTTTATGACAGAGCTCACTCTTCTATGTCTGAAATCCAACCAGGAATGATCAATTGGGAAAAAGTTTTTGAAGGTGTAGAATGGTTCCACTGGACTGGTATTACTCCTGCAATTTCTCAAAGCTCTGCTGATGCTTGTTTAGAAGCTGTAAAAGCGGCTAGCAAATTAGGAATTACTATTTCAACTGACTTGAACTACCGTGCAAAACTTTGGAAATATGGTGGAGATCGTGAGAAAATCATGACTGAATTAACATCTTACTGTGATGTAATTTTAGGAAATGAAGAAGATGCTGAAATGCACTTTGGTATCAAACCAGAAGGAGCAGCTGTTCAAACTCACGGACATGATGTTAAAGCAGAAGCTTTTTTATCTGTTTGTCAACAAATGATGGAAAAATTCCCAAAAGCTAAAAAAGTAATCACTACTTTGAGAGGTTCTATTTCTGCATCACACAACACTTGGGCTGGAGTTTTATATGACGGAAAACAAATGCTACAAACTCGTCAGTATCAAATTACTGATATCGTTGATAGAGTTGGTGGTGGTGATTCATTCATGGGAGGTTTGATCTACGGATTATTGACTTACCCAGATAATGACCAAAACGCTTTAGATTTTGCTGTTGCTGCATCTTGCTTGAAACACACTATCAAAGGTGATGCTAACTTAGTTACTGTTGATGAAGTATCTAAACTTATGGGTGGTGATGCTTCTGGTAGAGTTGCAAGATAATTAAGAAATTATGATTGTAGATACACTAAAAAACGGACCTCAATATACTAGCTTACATCCTTTGTTTGCAAAAGCATTTGATTTTATGAATCAAAATGACATCGCAAACTTAGAAGATGGTGTAATCCAAATAGAAGATGGTCTAAAAGTAATCGTTAGCACAGCAAATGGAAAAACTAGAGAAACTAGTTTAGCTAAATTTGAATGTCATGACAAAAACATTGACATTCAGGTTTGTGTAAAAGGATTGGAAACTATAGCTTGGAAACCAAGAGAAAAATGTGTTACACCAAATGGAGACTATAATCCAGAGAAAGATGTACGTTTTTTCAATGATACTCCTGATATGGATTTTCAATTAACAGACGGACAGTTTGTGATATTCTATCCTGGAGACGTTCACGCACCAATGATTGGTGAAGGTGAAATCAAAAAATTGGTATTTAAAGTTAAAATCTAAAAAAATGAGTAAAATTCAAGAAGTAACAGATGCAATTATAGCACAAGGAATGCTTCCTTTGTACTTTAACGCAGACGAAACTGTTACAATAGAAGTATTAAGAGCTATTTACAGAGCAGGAATTAAAGCGGTTGAATATACAAGCCGTGGAGAAACTGCTTTAAGCAACTTCACTAAAATGGTTGAAGTTCGTAATGCTGAAATGCCTGGTTTATTATTAGGTATTGGAACTATTAAAAACAAAAAACAAGCAGAAGATTATCTTGCTGTTGGTGCTGATTTTTTTATCAGCCCAGGTTTCGTTCCTGAAGTAGCTGAATTATTAAACAGCAAAGGAATTTTATACAGCCCAGGTTGTATGACTCCAACTGAAATTATTGCTGCTGAAAATGCAGGAGTAAAATTCATCAAATTGTTCCCTGGAAATATGTTAGGACCTGATTTCTTAAGCGGAATCAAAGACATTTTCCCAAATCTTGTATTCATGCCAACAGGTGGTGTAGATACTACTTCTGAAAGCATCGGAGGATGGTTCAAAGCTGGAGTTTCTGCAGTTGGAATGGGAAGCAAATTAATCAGCAAACCATTAATGGCTGCTAAAGATTATGCTAAAATCGAAGCGGATACTAAAGCTGTTTTAAGCTTAGTTAATTCTGCTAGAAGTAAATAATTAATTTTAAAAAGAAAGCATCATCACAAGTGATAGAAGCTTTTAGATAATAGCACTACAAGAGTTTTCTCTCGGTAATTATCACATTTTTAAGATTATTAATAAAAAAGCAAGAGCTACGCCTCCATTAGAAATAATGGAGGAAAGCTTTGGCTACTTATGCTAATGATAAATCAATTAAGAATCATCTGGAACGTATTAAATTGTACTAGTATTTAGAAATTCTTATTACAAAATATCTAAAATAAATATTTAGATTTAAACCATTGAAATTAGCAGCATTACAAATTAAGGAATTAAAGTAAACTCTATTGAATTGGATAACAAAACAGAGTATTGCTACTAATCCAAAAAGTAATTTAAACCCCAAAGAGAAGACAACAACAATGAACTCTTAGGGTAAAATTGGAATTCTAAAAACACAAGTGGCGTATTATTGTTTCAATACAAAATACATCCTATTTTGTAAACAGGTGGCATTATTTATGATGATAACCTATTTAGAACTACAAATAAAAATTTAAGAATAAAATGGAACAAACGTCACGTTGGTTCATCCCCGATCATTCAATCACATTATCAGATATAGCTCAATCTAGAGCAACTGGTGCTGCTACTGCATTCCACCACATTACAAACAATCAAGTTCGTGAAATTGATACAATCCAAAAAAGAATAAACACAGTAAACTATCCAGCGAATCAATCAACATGCTTGGAATGGACCGTAGTTGAAAATATTCTTGTACATGATGATATCAAAAATGAATCAAGAGATTTTTTAAAACATATCAGAAACTGCAAACAAAGCGATAAGAATCTTACAGGATGTAAGAATGTAGAAGAAAAAGCAATTCTGAAACTAATAGAAAAAAATAGTAATCTAGCAATGCGTCCAAATTATGGTCATAAAATGCTGGATAATTTCAATAAAAACAAAATCCTAGTTATTCAAGAATAAGTAGTTTGAGAACTCTCACAGAGTTAAGAAAATGCTTAAATTGGGATTAAAAAAATTTAATATACAAGTTTAAAAATAAATATTAACTGTAGATAAAAGACAAATTCTTTAATCTAATCAAAAAAAAAATAATGAATAACACATCAAAATCAATTGGGAATTACCGCTGGTCAATTTGCGGTTTACTCTTTTTTGCAACAACAATCAACTACCTGGATAGGCAGGTATTATCATTGACATGGAGCGATTTTATTGCCCCAGAATTTCACTGGACGAATAATGACTACGGAAATATTACCGCTTTATTCTCCATATTTTATGCCGTTTCTTTATTATTTGCAGGAAGATTTGTGGATTGGCTAGATACCAAAAAAGGTTTTCTTTGGGCTATTGGGATATGGTCTCTAGGTGCTTGTTTACACGCTTTCGCAGGAATAGCAACTTCAGGAATTATAACAGGTCATTGGCTTGTAGGATTTGAAGGAGCTAAAGATGCCATTGAAGCTGTTAACGACACTGCTATGGTAATTAATGTAAGTGTATCTTTATTTATTTTTGCTCGTTTTGTTTTGGCAGTTGGAGAAGCTGGAAACTTCCCTGCTGCAATTAAAACCACAGCTGAATATTTCCCTAAAAAAGATAGAGCTTTTGCAACAAGTATCTTTAATGCAGGAGCTACCGTTGGAGCTTTAGCTGCACCAATTTCTATTCCATTTATTGCAAAAGCATTTGGATGGGAAATGTCCTTTATCATTATTGGTGCTTTAGGTTTCATTTGGATGGGATTTTGGATGTTTATGTATGACAAACCAGAAAAACACCCAAAAGTAAGTGCAGCAGAATTAGAATATATCCAACAAGATGATGTTGCTGATAGCAAATTAGTAGGTTATGTACCTGAAACTACTACGAAAGTTTCTCTTGCAGATTGCTTCAAATACAAACAAACTTGGGCTTTTGCTTTTGGTAAATTCATGACAGATGGTGTGTGGTGGTTCTTTCTATTCTGGACTCCGGCTTATTTGAGCTCTGTGTATGATATGGATTCTACAGAAGCTGCTTTCCCTCTATTTGTATTGTACATGATTACTTTACTTTCTATTATTGGAGGATGGTTGCCAACTTATTTTGTAGATAAAAAAGGAATGAACCCATATGAAGGTAGAATGAAAGCAATGTTAATTTTTGCCTTTTTCCCATTATTAGCATTAGTTGCACAACCTCTTGGACATATTAGTTATTGGTTACCAGTAATTATAATTGGTATTTCTGGAGCAGCGCACCAAGCTTGGTCTGCAAATATTTTTACAACCGTTGGAGATATGTTCCCTAGAAAAGCAATCGCAACGATTACTGGTATTGGTGGTTTAGCTGGAGGTATTGGTTCTACTTTAATCAACAAAGGTTCTGGAGTATTATTTGATTATACTAAAGAAACTGACATGGTATTTATGGGCTTTAAAGGAATCGAAGCAGGTTACTTTATCATTTTTTCTATCTGTGCAATTTGTTATTTAACAGGATGGATCGTAATGAAATCATTAGTTCCTAAATATGCTCCTATTACAGATCTTTAATAGAAGTAATTAAAAAAATAGATTTTATAACCCCAGAGTAATGCTTTGGGGTTATTTTTTTGAATTTGAATTCAACATAGCAACTTCTGTTTCAAAAATTTACTCTTGAATTACCTTTCTGTAAAAATGATTTAGAGAATTTACAAAACGAAAAAAGCTTCATTCATTTAAAACAAATTAGGTAATAATTACGATTTCTTATTAAAACCTTTTCTTGTCATTTCGCCCCAACCTTTGGTTCCCATTATTTTTTCTTTATATCCAATTAAAGCAGCATATACCGTTAAAGGATGAAAATAAAATGGTTCAATAAATGCAGCTAGAAGGAGTTTGAAAAAATCGGCTTGTTTTGGATACTTATGATAGGTATACTCTTCGCTATAAAGAGCTATAACCGAAAACATAACGGCAAAGAAGTATACAAACAGTAAAAGTAAAACAAAAAAATGCCAGTTAATGAAACCAAAAACAATAAATATAGCTGTTAGTATAAGACCTGCAAATTCAATTCCAGGAGCCAGAAATTCAAAGAATGTCCAATATGGTATACTAATCATCCCAAGCATTTTATATTTAGGATTCAGAAACATTCTCTTGTGAAGTCCAAGTGTTTCAATTGTTCCTCTCATCCAGCGGCTGCGCTGTTTTTTGAATATGCTAAAATCTTCTGGTGCTTCTGTCCAACAAAGCGGGTCTGGTATATAACTAACGGTATATGGTATTTTGTTTTCTAGCATATAGCGCCTCATTCTTACTACCAGTTCCATATCTTCACCTACAGTTTTTGTATTATAACCACCGGCCAGAAGTGCTATTTCTTTATCAAAAGCACCAAAAGCACCACTAATTAGAAGCAATCCATCGAGTCTGCTCCACGCCATTCTTCCTAAAAGAAAAGCCCTTAGATATTCCAAAACCTGTATTCTTGGCAACATAACATCTGGAATGTTAATTTGAACCATTCGCCCGTTTTTAATGACGCACTGATTTGCAATTCTTACAACGCCTCCAGTAGCAATAACTCGTTTACCATAAGATTCCAAAAAAGGTTTTGCCAGCTTTAACAGTGAGTCTTTGTCAAGAATACAATCAACATCAATACATACTACATAAGGATTTTGGGCAATATTTAAACCTACATTCAGCGCATCAGCTTTACCGCCGTTTTCTTTGTCAACTACTACAAGTCTTTTATAGGCAGCATTTCTGGATACATATATACCCTTAATTTTTTTAGTTTCGATTTTTGAATGAATATCAAATTCGGTAATCACTAAATCATAGGTCTTGATAAGAATTTCCAATGAATTGTCCTTGCTTCCGTCATTAACAACAATTACCTGATAATTATTATAGTTTAAAGACAATAAGGATTTTACATTTTCTTCAATAGTAAATCCTTCATTATATGCAGGAGCAATTAATGAAAGTCTTGGCGCAAATTCGCTTGTAAGCAATACATTATAGTCTACAAAACTATTTTTTTTAAGATATTTTCGTAGTTCTTTTGTAGAAAGGTAAGCCAATATAAGATAGGAAGACATAATCAGTATCGCATACGCAAGTATGAGAATGATATATATATCAAAAAACGCTTTTAATTCATTATTTAAAAAAGTCATCTTTGTATATTGTTAAACTGTTAATGCCTGCATTACATTTTGAGCTATGTATTTTATTTGGATATTGGGAGCCGTAGCCACCAATTTTTCTACATAAGGTATTTTTTGCGTGAGTCTGAGTTCTTTAATAAGCTTTAAACCAAGTGTAACAACAGTTGTGTTTTGAGATTCTAACAAAAGTTCAACCCCTTTTGTATCACCTATATCATGTTTTTTAAAAGCATTTATAATATTTACCTGCGTCCAATCATCAATTGGATGATGATGTTCTGTGAGATGTACTATTCCTTTTGTACCTGCAAGTTTGATACAAGCGCCTAGAGCAGTAATTTTTAAAGTTTTATTTCGGCCTTTAGAAACTTTCATTATACTCTCAAAGGATTCAGCAATATTTAGTTCTGCCAGTTCGGTGATTCCTTTACATTTTATTTCCCATTTAAGGCTTTTAAGTTTTCTAAATGAATCTTTTATTAACTCAGAGTCTTTATAAAATTGTTCAATTTTTATTGCATAAGTACCTTCGTAATTTTTATGAAGATCTATAACTGAATCCATTAGAACTTTCCGAAAGAAAGAAGTATTACACAGTAACTTATACTCACTATCCTCTTTAATGGATGAAAAAGGAATGTCTTGAAAAATTAGTAAAAACATAAATTTTTCAATACGTTTATTGTATTCAATTCGGAGTCTGTCTCTTTTTATATTTCTACTTCGGCTTCTGATAATTAAAAGATACAAGATAAAAGATATAGCCATAAAAAGGCTTATTGACAAGATAAGCAAAGGTTTTACCCAATCACGGTTCTCATGTAGCTCCCAAATCTTTATCATATTAGAAACGTTTAGCAATAATTAAATAAAAAATATACGTTTGAATAAACAACAGAAAAAATTAAAACTTATTTGGCCTGTGTTTTTAATAATTTATTAATTCTCACTAAAAGCACAGCCGGACTGATTGGCTTTGCAATAAATTCGTTTGCACCAATATCAAAAGAATCTAATTCTGTCTGTTCTATACCAGAAGAAGTAAATATAATTATCGGAATATTAGAACCAATCCTCTCTCTAACATACTGTGTAATTTCCATACCGCTTACTCCAGGCATATTTATATCTGTCAATATCAAGTCATAACCATTTGTTTCAATAGCATCTAATGCCTCCTGTCCATCAGGAAACTGATCTACAGTAAAACCCTTAGATTCTAAGAAAAAAGATAATGATTTGCGTAGGATATCGTTATCTTCAGCTAAAACTATTCTCATTTGTTGAATTTTCTTGAAACATTCTCTATTTAAATATGTAATTACGTAAAATTATCGCATATTTTATTTATCTATTTTCCTTTAAATCCTCGACTATTTCTGTGATTATGTTATGCAAAATATTTACTTTTTCTTTGGTTACAGTTGTAAACTGTCCAAGTCGTGCCTCTTCCTCTATAATTGACAAAGAGTTTGTAAGATCTTCTAACATGAACATACTCATACTGGTTCTCATATTATGTGATATTTTTTTGACAGTATCTAAATCATTACTGTTGAATGCTTTTTCCAATTGAGATACTTCTTTAGGAATTTTTTCTAGAAAAAGATTTATCATCTCTTGCTTAAATTTTGGATCCCCACAAGACATTTCATCCAAAAAAGAGAAATCTACTTTTCGCTTATATACACCCTTATCTTCTTTAATCATCACTGTTTTTATAGCTTCTAAAAGCGTTGCTTGTTTAAAAGGTTTTGGTACATAAGCATTCATGCCGACACTATAACAGCGTTCTTGTTCTCCCACAAGAGAATGAGCCGTCATGGCAATAATAGGAATTTGTGAATTCATTTCATTCCTAATGAATTCTGTAGTTTGATAACCATCCTTAACAGGCATCTGAAGATCCATTAACACAAGGTCATAGTTCTTTTTTAATAAAAAATCTATTCCTGCTTCGCCATTATCAGCAATGTCTAATTCAAAACCAAAATTATTGATAACGCTACTTACCAATTTTTGATTTAGAACATTGTCTTCGCAAAGAAGTATTTTAAGGTTACCCAGATTTTCTTCCGAAGATGATTTAACTACCGTTTCTATATAACTAGCTTTTTTATAAGTAAGCACAAAGAAAAATTCCGAACCTCGGCCTTCCTTGCTTTTTACATGAATTTCCGAATCCTGTAATTCAATTAACTGCTTTACAATGTTCAGTCCAAGTCCTGTACCACCAAATCTTCGCGTGGTACTTTCTTCTGCTTGTGTAAATCTTTCAAAAATTGTTTTAAGTTTATCTTCTGGTATACCTATCCCAGTATCTTTAACAGAAAATCTAAGTGAATATTGCTCATCTGTCTCATTTACCTTCTTTACAGAAACAGTTACTTCTCCTTCTTGAGTAAACTTAAGGGCATTTCCAGTAAGGTTAACCAATATTTGATTGAGTCTTCCTTGATCACCAATTACCATTTCGGGCATATCGGCATCCAAAAAGAGATTAAATTCAATATCTTTAGGAACCTTTACTTTTAACAGATTATAGACATGTTTAAGTGTCTTTTTTAAATTAAATGGCTCTGCTTCAATAGTCAGATTTCCCGATTCGATTTTTGAGAGGTCCAGAATATCGTTAATTATCAGAAGCAGATTTTCTCCTGCTACTTGAACACTATCTATATAATCTTGCTGAATTGCATCCAGTTTTGTTTGAGCCAGAAGGTCTGTAAATCCTATTATTGCATTTAAAGGAGTTCTAATTTCATGGCTCATATTTGCCAAAAAATTATCCTTAACCAAGACCGCACGTTCGGCAATATTTTTTTGTTTATCCAGTTCAAAATGTTTTGTGCCTAATTCCAAATGATTCATTACATGTTTGGCAATAATTGAAAGTGCATTTCGCTGGTTTTCATTAAGTTCTTTAGTAACCTGGTCTATAGCACAAAGAGTTCCTATGTTATAACCATCAGGTGTAGTAAGTGGAACACCCGCATAGAATCGAATCTTAAAGCCATCAACAACATTAGGATCATCTTTAAATTGTTCATTTAAATAAGTATCTGGTATTTCTACCATTTTAGAGTCCATGATTGTATATTGGCAAAAAGTAATTTCCCTTGGTACTTCGGATACCCCGATTCCAATTTCAGATTTAAACCATTGTCTGCTCTCATCTATGAATGAAATATGAGCTATGGGCACACCACATATGTAAGAAACAAGTTTTGTTGCATCATCAAAAACATACTCGGGAAGGGTGTCTAGAATATTGTAGCGTCTTAATGCAGCCAGACGTTCCACTTCATTATGTGGTATAGGTTGTTCTTTATCATTCATTCGATCAAGGGTATAATGCAAAAATATAAAATTATCTCTGATAAATTTTACAAAAAAATTGGCAACTCCTAAATTGAATTGATAAGATTTTTTTAAAGCATTTATTTTTAATATCTATTAGAATCTGTCAAATCTGCATAATCTGTGGGCTATTTCAATACAACATAGCAACTTCCATTTTAAAAACTTACTTTTGCAAAAAATTACACTCGTGAATTACCTTTCTGTAGAGAGTATATTTCACTTTTCTAAAATATTAGAAAAAACAGCACATCAACAACCAATATAGGCTATTAAACATGGAATTATAGAAAACAATCATATCAAATAATATCAAATAAAAACAAATATCAACATCAAATTAGAGCCTAAATTAGAGCCTTATTTATATCTTTTCTGTAAATATTATTTTATCTTAGCCAAAAATAATGGCTATGAAAAACATCACTATAAGATACTATCTCGTTAACAAGATTAAAGACCTTGAAAAAAGAGTCGAACCAGAAGCAGTTTGGGCAGAAATTAGCGGAGCTTTTAGAAATAGCCTAAACGGTGTAACAGTATATAAAAAATTTAAATTCTCTCTTGACACAAAAATTAAACCAATTTATTTTGGAAGCATTCAGGAAAAACGAGGGCTTAAAAATTTCAAATACGACAATACTGTTATCAATAACAATAAAAATCAGAATAAGTTACTAAGGGCTAAAATGTCGAATTTAGAGGACTGTAAAGATATTACAATTCAACATTTCAACAGAATCAACATTAATCCTACAATTATAGAATTTCAATCCCTTTTAAAACAACTAGTTCGAGGCAACACAACGCAAAAAGAAGATTATACATTTCATTATTTCCTAGAAAAACATATTACATACCTAGAAGGACTTAAGGGTGGGGTAAATAATGATGAAGTTAAAGACCGAACCATTGACGCATACCGTAATTTAAGACCACATCTCAACAACTGGGCAAACACTAATGGAGACCTCAAATTCTCACATTTAGATGAAAAAAAATATCATGAATTTTGGGAGTTTATAATACAAAAAAAGGCTAAAGCTAAAAGTACAATTCATAAATACCAAACCTACTTTATAAAAATTTGCAAGGTTGCAAAAAAAGAAGGAATTATATTTGATTTAGACCTAAATGACAAAAATTTAATAGTCAACATCACTAAGGAAAAACCAAGTGAAAAAACAAAGGCTAATTTATCTGAAACCGATTTGCAAAAAATTATTGATTTAAAAATAGTTGCTAGAAAAACTTGTAGAAGTGAAAAAACTCAAGCCAACTTAGAACTTGCCAAAGATTTTATTATTATCTCTTCATTTACAGGGATGCGGTGGCAAAGTATGATAGAATGCGGTGGACGTAAAATGGAACAACACAAAACCAAAGAGTTTAACTTCTGGCACATTTACACAGTACAAGAAAAAACAGATACTGATTGTTTGACACCTATTTTTCGTCCAGCATTTGAAATAATTAAAGCAAACAATAACAAATTTCCAGATTTTTCTTCTAAACGGATAACACTTCTTAATATGAATAATAACATACGAAAGGTTTTGGAATTGGCAGAGATTAAATCTTTTGAATTATTTAGCACTAAAAATTGTAGAAATACATTTGTAACAAATTTATATAAGTTAGGAATAGATTTAAACATTGTAGCACTTGTTACTCACCCTGACCGAAAAGCAACAAACAAAAGTACAGACGGATACGCTAGAACAACACTATTAGATAAAGCAGAAAAATTTGTAAGAGAAAGAAATCATATTAAAACCAAAAAAACTTTATATCAACTTTATCAATAATCTACTATTCTTTATATTTCTTAATACAAATTCAAAACAAAATCAATTATCAAACATTGGAATTTTCAGTAAATTAGCATTTCAAAAAATATCAATCATGCCAAAACAATAATCAAATGATTAAATCGGATTTAATTTTATTTTTAGAAAATGTTAATTCATTAACTAATTTTGAAAGAAAAAAAAAGATATATGAATTAACCAACAATTTAGATGTCTATTTATTACATGACTTAAGGTTTGAAGTTCATAGTTTTTATATGGATAAAATTTTTGAAAAAATTTACGCTGAAGGACTTAGGATAAAAAATGTAAAGGCTCTAAAGTATGAAGATAGTGAAGAAATACAGCATCTTGTGTTTGAATACGAACCTTTTACTAATCAAGCCCATCGGAGATTTTTTGACAATTTTATGCTAAATTATAGTAAAATAATGAATTCTTTTTTAGAAGATTTTGAACTTCAATTATTCGGAGACGTTATTTATAATTCATGTGAATTTTTTGAGATTTTAGAAGAATTAATTAAAAGAGAAAAAGAACCGTCTAAGAAAGAAGAACTAGGTACGATTTCTGAAATTGAAGAGCAATTTGAAATTGTAGAGCCAGTAGATTTAAGTTATGCCACAATTACCGAAAGAATAATATATTTGAAATTACTTGGAGTAATTGATTTCTTATATGATAAACCACCTTTCAATTCCAACATAAGTAGCTTGGCAAATGTAATTAGCAGGATAACTGGAGGAGGGAAAAGACATATTCAGTCAATGTTAAATAGGGTGTTAAAAACAAAAGATGAAGAGGTTGATGAGAAAAACCCTATGTATTCAAAAAAAGTTCCTGAAGTACGTGATAAACTCATTGAAATGAGATTTAAACCTTATACGTAATCCCTTCTATTTATCGAAATCAAATTAGTATTCAAATTACTCAATTAAATGTAACCCTAAATTTGTTGGAATTGATTTAAGCCTTTGTTTCAAAATCTTTTGAACCTCTTTTGGAGCATTTTTATTATAATCTGAACGGATAAGCTTATTTGTATAAATATCATATATTTCAATAGCGTAATAAAATGTATTTTCATGGTGATACACTGTAAGTTTTTCAATTATCAATTTACTTCTACTATGTATTTTTATAAATAAATTATATTCATTTGTAGGGATTAAAAATATTCCATCTACGTTTGAACCTGGATACAGCAAGTCATTGTTAAACAAAGTTATTCTACAACTATCATAATCTGAAGGGTTCATATAAAATTTGTCTTCTACAGGAAAAATATTAAACCATTTTGATTTAATTAAATCAAAATTATAAACTTCAACATGAGTGTTATATAATGGTAACTGAAATTCATTGACTAAATTTAATTTCAATTTTGTTTGCTTTTTGTTATCAATGTTTGGAAGTTCTGATAATTTTATTATCGGATAACCGTCACCTCCAGAAATATATTTTTCAATGAAGTTGGATTTCTTTAATAGCTCTGAGTTCAGAATATCAATTTTTTCATTCTGTTTTTCAATCTTTTTGTCTCTAACTTTAAGTGTAGAATTTAATTTGTTTTTTTCTTCAGTAATTGTATTTATTGTTTGTTGATGAGCATCCATGTTTTTCTGACTATCCTTCCAAGCACCTACTGTTTGTTGAATTCCCAAAATTATTGCGCCAACACCACCTAATAATATGAAAATGTAAGCTATAATTGTCCAAGTATTAAACATTTTAAAAATAAGTTTCATTAATGATTAGTGTAATAGGTTAGCTCTTGTGTTTGATGCTAAATATAGATTATTAATTTAGTAAATATCTAGGTATTATCGTAAAGGCTCACAATATTCTTTATTTACAACCTTGTCTCTCAAAATAGCTTTATTGCTAAAATTTCTTGTTATATTCCGTATAATTTCACTATAATTATCATCAAACTCTCTTTTGTGATAGAATGGTTTTATTGAGACACAATGTTTATGTTCGAAAAGTGTACTTAAAAGTGTTCTGTCTGAATTGCCACAAGAATGTCCAAAAATGAATATTTGGTAATCACCACTATTTAAAAATTCTAATAGTTTTTTATATTTATCGGTTTCTAAGTACTTAATTGATTTTATATTTTCAAGGTAAGCATTGTCATTTAGATTTTCAATTGATTTGTAATCTTCATCTATTTCATCTCCAAAACCAAAAATAACATTGTTATTATCATTCTTCGCAGTAGTTCCATGAATATGAATAACGCTTTTTTCTAGATTTTCATTAAAATCGCTTGGTAGGTCAAACCTAGTTAGATTATAATATAAACTTTCAGTAAATGTATAATTGAAGTTCAAAAATAAAATTTCAGATGGTTGTAGATTAAAATAATTACTGGCTGTCTGATATAGGAGTCTTGTTCTTATAGCGCTTAAAGGTTCATTCTTGCCTATTGCAGATATTAAAGCATGCGTTTCTTCATTTATATCCTCCATGCTAATATTTCCAGAATTAATAGCTTTGAGGTCATCTTTAATTTTTTGATATTCAAACTCAACTTTTTTATTAATAGATGCTTCGGTAAAATCTTTTAGTTTGAAATCAGAATAAACTTTATATCCGATAGCTTTTTTTAAATGGTTGTCACCACTGTCTCTGCCAAAGTTTTCTTTGAAATTGATTTCTGTTTTTTGTAAATATGTTTCTAGTAGTCTTTGTATTGCAGTGAAGTCAGAATTTAGTTGAGAAATATCATATTTACATTTTTCATCTTTAAATGATTCTTTTAAAAGTAAATAATACTCATTTTCGATATCGACCCAATTTAGGTTTTGTTTTTTTTTATTTATTTTTTCAAGAAATTTATTTTTAAAAACTATTACACTTCCACGTGCTTTCAAAGTTTTGTAGAATTCTTCAAATTTAGTGATTGATGACAGATAAGCCCTTGTTGGTATTTGGGTAATTCTAATTTCTGAATTTTCAAATGTCCTTTCTGTACCTGACATGATATCTGACATTGTATTAATCCAATAATCGTTAATGAAATCATTATAACTTGTTTTCATTCCATGTGCTAAATCAAAGCCATTCCCAATAAGAATTATTCTATTCATACTTTTTCTTTTTAATCAAATATATAGATAATTTTTTCTTACAATATATTAGACTCTATTTAATCTAATATTTTTCTATTTTAAAAAAGGGTAGCTATAATGCTACCCTTTTGTTATTACATATTCAATTTATAAACTCATGTAGATATCATCCAATTCTTCTTGTCGAATTCCTAAGTATCTTTTTGTAATCGCTGGTGATGAATGATTAAAAAGTTCACTTAAATATAAAAGTGCTTTTTCAGATTGGTTATTATTATTCCAAACCTGACGACCAAAAGTTTTTCTAAGAGAGTGACTACTAATTGCAACGTTTTTAGTTGCAAACATTTCTTTTAGTTTACGGTTGACATATTGTACCGTTATTACTGTTGACTGGTTTGAAGTAAAAATGTAACCAGTTCTCGCCTCTGTTCTTGTTTTAAGAAGTTCAAGAGCATTCTTTATGTTGTCGTTTAATCGAATCACACGTTTTTTATTAGTTTTCGATTCTACTAACGAAATTGAATCATTTTCTAAATCTTCAAATTTTAATTCCAGAATGTCAGAAATTCTTAATCCAGCATTTATTCCAAAAACTACTAAAAAACCTAATTTGTAGTTTTTTTCATTTTTGATGATTTTCATTGCTTTGTTCAATGTTGAATCAAAATTTAGATAGTCGCTAGTTGTGATTGAATTTTTAAGGCTCATGGTGTGATTATTTATTACTGTAAAGATAGTAATAAAAGTTTCAAAAACAACAAATTAAAAATAAAAGTGAAACTTTTTTAATTCTCAAATTCCACAAAACCATGTTAAGCCTTTATTAGCAAGGGTTTAGCCAAAACAAAAAGTTTCACTATTGATAATAGTGAAACTTTTATTGTGCATTAGATTTTTTTTGATATTTATTTTTTCTTAAAACAATTGTTTGATTTGGATTCTTTATTTTAGCGATGCTTAAAAGCATTAATCATTCAAAGAATAAGTTTATGGGTTTTAATAAGATACTTGAAAAATATAGAAAGATTTCATTTTCAGAACGTGACAAAGGAGACCGTTTTGAGAGATTAATGCAAGCTTATCTTCTAACCGACCCACAATATGCTTACAAATTAAAAAAGGTTTGGCTATGGAGTGAATTTCATGGTAAAAATGACTTAGGTGGTGGTGATACTGGTATTGATTTGGTAGCACTAACACACGATGGTGATTATTGGGCTATCCAATGTAAATGCTTTCAAGAAACCTCATCTATTGATAAACCAGCAGTCGATTCATTCTTATCTACATCCAGCAGAGAATTTAAAAACGAAAATTTAAAGACTGTTAGTTTTTCGCATCGTCTTTGGATTTCAACTACAAATAAATGGGGTTCTAATGCTACCGAAGCAATTAAGAATCAAAACCCACCTGTATCAAGGATTAGTCTTTATGATTTACAACAAGCTCCAGTTGATTGGGAAAAATTAGAATCTGGTGTACATGGTGAAGCTTCAAGAATTACTGGGAGAGATTTAAAACCTCATCAAAAAGAAGCTTTAGATAAAACACATCAGCATTTCAAAACTGCTGAACGTGGTAAACTTATTATGGCTTGTGGAACTGGTAAAACTTATAACTCACTTCGTATTGCTGAAAATGAGACCAATGGTAAAGGAATGGTTTTATTCTTAGTTCCTTCAATTGCTTTATTAGGTCAAACGTTGCGTGAATGGTCATCATTTGCAAATGAGCCAATTAATGCTATTTGTATTTGTTCTGACCCAGAAATATCAAAAAAGAAAACTAAAAACGAGGATAGTGATAGTTTTAGTGTGGTAGATTTGGCTTTGCCTGCATCGACAAATACACAGGATATACTAAATCAGTTTAATCACATAAAAGACAACAGTAACGGTGGTATGACCGTTGTATTTTCCACATATCAATCAATTGAAGTGATTGCAAGAGCTCAAAAGGAAATTCTTAAAAATGGATTTAATGAGTTTGATTTAATCATTTGTGATGAAGCACACCGTACAACAGGTGTTTCTCTGGCTGGTGAAGATGAATCTACTTTTACCAAAGTACATGATAACGATTTTATAAAAGCAAAAAAGCGTTTGTACATGACGGCTACACCACGATTGTATAACGATGACACCAAAAGCAAAGCGGCTCAAGCTGATGCCGTTTTATGTTCTATGGACGACCCAGCTTTATATGGTGAAGAAATTTATAGAATTGGTTTTGGTGAAGCTGTTGAAAAAGATTTGCTTACTGATTACAAAGTTTTGATTTTAACTCTTAGTGATAAAGATGTTCCACCAGCAGTACAAAAAATGATTGCTGATGAAGAAAGTGAAATCAATGCAGATGATGCTTCAAAACTGATAGGTTGTATAAATGCTTTGTCTAAACAGGTTTTGGGAGACCATGGTATTATCAAAGATTCTGACCCAGAGCCAATGAAGAGGGCTGTTGCTTTTTGTGCCAATATTGCTACTTCAAAAAAAATAACAGCTACTTATAATACGGCAACGGATGCTTATATAAGCTCACTTCCAGCTGATAAAAAGGAGAAAATGGTTTCCGTTTCGTCTAATCACATTGATGGAACAATGTCAGCACCAGAGCGAGATGAATTATTAGGTTGGTTAAAATCTGATATAGATGAAGGAGAATGTAGAATATTGACCAATGTACGTTGTTTGAGCGAAGGAGTTGATGTTCCTTCGTTGGATGCTGTGTTGTTTCTTTCTGCTAGAAATTCTCAAGTCGATGTTGTACAATCTGTCGGGCGTGTGATGCGTAAATCTCCTGGAAAAAAATATGGTTATATTATTATCCCTGTGGTTGTTCCTTCTGATATTGAGGCAGATAAAGCATTGGATGACAATGAACGTTATAAAGTAGTTTGGACAGTTTTAAATGCACTTCGAGCGCATGATGACCGTTTTAACGCTACAGTAAATAAAATAGAACTCAATAAAAACAGACCAGAACAAATTTTAGTAGGAAGACCAGAGTATTCTTTTGATGGTGATGGTAATCCTTCAATGGTTAATGAAGATAGTGAGGCTTATGCTACCAGCAAAGATATAAGTCGCCAAATGGCAATACAATTTGAGCAATTGCAAAATGTAATTTTTGCTCGAATGGTTAACAAAGTTGGGAACAGAAGATATTGGGAACAATGGGCTAAAAGTGTAGCTGAAATTGCAGAAAGACAAAAGGCAAGAATTAATACATTAATTACTGAGGATAAAATTCATCAAATTGAATTTGCTAATTTTTTGAGTGGATTACAAAAGAACATTAATCCCAGTATTAGTCAATATGAAGCAGTTGAAATGCTTTCTCAACATATTATCACCAAACCCGTATTTGAGGCATTATTCGATGGATATTCATTTGTGAAAAACAATCCTATTTCTGTTTCAATGCAAACGATGTTAGATTTATTAGAAGACCAATCTTTTGATAAAGATGCAGAAACATTACAGAAATTCTACGAATCAGTAAAAATGAGAGCTTCTGGCATTGATAATGCGGAAGGGAAACAACGTATTATAATTGAGTTATACGATAAGTTTTTTAAAACTGCGTTTCCTAAAATGGTAGAGCAGTTAGGGATTGTTTATACTCCTGTTGAAGTCGTTGATTTTATTATTCATTCGGTAAACGATGTTTTGAAGAAAGAATTTGGTAGAAGTATTTCAGATGAAAATGTCAATATATTAGACCCATTTACTGGAACAGGAACTTTTATAACTCGTTTATTGCAAAGTGGATTGATTGATAAAAAAGATTTAAAGCGTAAGTATGACCAAGAAATATATGCGAATGAAATTGTCTTACTTGCCTATTATATTGCGGCCGTAAATATCGAAAATGCTTACCATGATGCTATAGAACAAAATGCTTACAACCCATTTGATGGTATTTGCTTGACAGATACATTTCAATTAGGAGAAAGTGATGATAATGATAAAATGTTTTCAGAGATGTTTCCACAAAACTCGGAACGAGTTGCAAAACAAAAGAAAGCTCCATTAACTGTAATTATTGGAAATCCACCTTATTCTGTTGGGCAAAAATCGGCTAATGATAATGCGCAGAATCAAAAGTATGAAAGACTTGATAGTAGAATTGAAAATACATACGTTAAAGAATCTGATGCTGGTTTAAAAACTTCATTGTATGATTCGTATATAAAAGCATTTCGATGGAGCAGTGACAGATTAGATAAAAAAGGCGGGATAATTGCGTTTGTAACTAATGGAAGCTGGCTAGATGGTAACGCCACATCTGGTTTCAGAAAATCACTAGAAAAGGAATTTAGCAGTGTTTATGTTTATAATTTAAGAGGTAATCAGCGTACTAGTGGTGAATTAAGTAGAAAAGAAGGTGGTAAAATTTTTGGTTCGGGTTCTAGAACGCCAATTGCTATAACTTTTTTAATTAAAAATCCTGCTTCTAAAAATGAAAACGCAACTATTTTTTATAAAGATATTGGGGACTATCTAACCCGTGAAGAAAAACTGGAGATAATTACTAATTTTAAATCTATTGATAATAATGGATTTGACTGGAAGCAATTAATTCCTAATAAAGAAGGTGATTGGATTAGTCAAAGGAATACTTCATTTGAAAACTATATCCCCCTAATTTCAAAAGACAATTCTAGTGTCTTTAATATGGTTTCTTGGGGTGTCAAAACAAATAGGGATGTTTGGGTTTATAACTCATCTTCTAAAAAATTAAATCATACAATTGAAAAAATGATTAATTTCTATAATTGCCACTTAGATAAGGCGATAGAGTTGAATTTAAAAATTAATGATAAGAATATAGATGGTTTTATTAACACTGATAACGCTCAAATTAGTTGGTCAGCTAATTTAAAAAATGATTTAATCAGAGGGAATAAATTTGATTTTGAGGCTACCTCTTTAAAAACTTCTATATACAGACCCTTTTTTAAACAAAAAATCTATTTCAATAAAAATTTAATTGAAAGACCAGGCCAGAATTTGAAATTATTCCCTAAATCCTATGTGAATTTTTCAATAGTAGTTAATGGTATTGGTTCTAGTAAAGAGTTCTCTGCTTTATTAGTAAATGAAGTTCCTGATATTCAGACATTGATGAATGGTCAGTCATTTCCATTATATATTTATGAAGAGCGACAAAAACAGAATAGAAGCTTATTTGATGAAGATAGTGAAAATGAGTTTGTGCGTAGAGATGGGATTAGTGATTTTATCTTAAAACGTGCTAAAATCTTGTATGGCAAAACAATTGATAAAGAAGATATTTTCTATTATGTGTATGGTTTTTTACATAGTCGTGAATACCGAGAAGTATTTGCTAATGATGTAAAGAAAATGCTACCACGTTTGCCATTAGTGGAGGATGTTAGGGATTTTTGGAAATTCAGTAAAGCGGGTCGAGCATTGGCAGAACTACACCTCAACTATGAAACTGTTCCAGCTTATGATGGTGTTACGGTAACTGGCGAAGAAAGCGGTTTTTACACAGTAGAAAAAATGCGTTTCCCAAAGAAAGACCAGAAAGAAACAATTCATTACAATAGTAAAATAACTATATCAAACATACCATTAAAAGCTTATGAATATGTTGTAAATGGTAAAAGTGCTATTGATTGGATAATGGAACGTTATCAAGTTAAAATTGATTTGAATAGTAAAGGTGAAGGAAGTGGTATCAAAAATGACCCAAATGATTGGAGTGAAGAAGTTGGAAATCCAAGATACATTTTAGATTTACTTTTGAGTGTTATCAATGTTAGTGTTCAAACCGTGGATATTGTCAATGATTTACCAAAAGTAAAATTTGAATAACGATTAAATAAGATATTATATATACCTAAATGTTTTTCAAACAAAAGGATTGTATGTTAAACAAATAGAAGGTTTTATTATTTCAAAACACCATTATCAAAAATTAGGTGTTATAGCTTTTAGGTGCTAATGTTGGAATCTTTCGGAGGAATAAAACCGTGTTAATTAACTTATTTTACCAAAATGGCAACTTGTATTCTGTAAAAAAATATTTTTTAATTTTCAGAACACAAGTTGCTTTTTTTTGATAAAATTTTCCAAAAAAAATTTTAAATGAATATCCAAATCCCTATTTTTTTGGCACGTAGGGAGGTAATACGTAAGAAAATTTACTAAATATAACGGAGGAGGTGAGGGGTTATTTTAGTATATAGTTTTCATCATTCATGCGATTACCAAAGCACTCTTCTTTAAATAGTTCATCCAATTTGTAATATTTTTTTAGCCATTTATATTCTTGGTATAAATGATAATCGTCAAATAATGCATCGCCTTCATACTGACGTGATACGTATCTAATTAATAATTCTTTAAGCAAAGGATTATGTTTCAAGTTTGTCACCTCTTCTAAAATGAATGTATTTTTATATTCCAAAGAAGCCTCTTTTGTAATTTCAGTAATTACTTTAGGTGGGTGATTTTTTATTACATATCCTGATGTAAATAAAAAATCATCTTCACTAATACAATCCCCTATTTCCATTACTGTTGCATTTTGGACACCTTCACCGCCAATTATACCGACAACACCATTATAATAAATTTTTGCATAGCCTTTATATTTATTGTTATCAATCTCGATTAATTTTGCATGTACGATACTTAGTACTTTTTTAATATTTTTCTCCATTCCTTGTTTAATTTTTTTCATTTAGTTATTTATACAATTCCAGTTTTAACTGGAGCTTTATCAGTGTATTTTGTGCTACTGTATTTATTATTTGTGTAAGTCACTTGGTACGTTATTTCAAACCAATCAAAATAATTCATTATAACATTTTTGACAATTTCTTTTAATAATGACACTTCTGCATCAGAAATAAAATGAACGTGGTTATTTCCTCTTCTATCAAGTTCTATAGTGTACTTAATAATGTTGTTTGGTATTTTATATTTAATTTGTTTAATTAATTCTTCATGATAATCTGTATCATAGTTTTGAAACGTATTCCAACTAACGAAACTTTGCCAATTGTAATTGGTCTCACTATATGACTTACGTTTATTAATTGGCATAAATTCACTAATGAGAGTATAATGTATCTGCCATTTCTTACCTACCTTTTGTAATAATTTAGGAACACCATCATACTTCTTTTTAACAGCAATCATTTTATACTTAAGCATTCTACTTGATAATCCTGTTATTTCATTTAATTGGTTTAGTTGATAGTAGATGTTACTTCTATTACTATTTGATTCATTTATTAGTTTGTTGTATTCTTCTTTCATATTCGATTTTGGACATAAAAAGGTCAAGTTGGAAAGCATTTTCCAATCGTTATTTTGCTTATATCTATAAATATGTGAAATTTTCAAAAAAACTGCATTTTGGCTATTTTTTTTGATATTTTTTTTTGTTCACAGAAAAACAAGCTCAAAAAGACGGTGTTTTGAAGAGGAGAATAGAAAAAAAAATTGCACCTATATTTCTGTACTTTAAATGGTTATGCTTTTTTAATTAATAATAATACGAAATAGGGAATCCCTAAAAAAACCCTAATCAAGCTTTGCAACTTAATGTAAAAAACATAATAATTATGAAAACAAAACTTAATTTAAATGCCGTTTTTTTAAAGCAAATGGATGAAGCACTCGCACCATTTTTGCAAAAACCAGTGGACGAGTTAATAAGACCAGAAGAAGCATGTTATTTATTGCATTGTAGTTATTCTACATTGCGTAGGCATACCAAGTCTGGAAGGCTAATATCATACCAAATAGGTAATAGGATTTTATACAAAAAGTCAGAAGTATTAGAGGCAGTTAAACCAATTAATCTTTAGGAATTATGGAAGGAAAAAATTCAGAAAACCAGAAGAAAATATCAGCTGATTGTCAAGATACTCTAGATAAACTGCTTTCAAATGTTTCACTAAAAACAGATAGTAGTGAGCCAAGGAAAAAAACAGCTGATTATATCTTACAGGAACTTTTACATAGTGTTGACAAAGTCGATTTTAAGATATTAGCATTTCCTGAAAGTATAGAAATTCAAAAAAAATTTAAATTTTTAGATTCAATACGGCTAAAAGGTGAGTTGACCAAATCTCAAAATAATGAGTTTGATGAACTAAAGAGGGTGCTAAGTGGTTTCCGACTAACTAAGAACCATTATTTGATTATTTGTATTGAGCAACTCAAATCGATTGCAGAAGCGAAAAATTGGGGGCTTTGCAAAAAAAACGGTAATGTATTTTTGTATAATGGCTGTTACTGGGTCGAAATAGATAAGGAGAAATTTCAATTTTTTCTAGGAGAGGTTGCCTTAAAAATGGGAGTTGAAAAATTCAAAGGAAAGATTCATACTTTCAGAGATGAACTTCATAAGCAATTTATGTCAGACGCATATTTACCCACTTTAAGCGATAAAAGTAAAAGTGTATTAATCAATTTACAAAACGGAACTTTTGAAATAAAATCAAATAATAGGGAACTAAGAAATTTTGAACAACAAGATTTTATTACTCATCAATTACCTTTTGATTATAACCCAGAAGCAACGGCTCCAATTTTTCTCAGGTATTTAGACGAAGTACTCCCTGACAAAGACAAACAAAAAGTATTTGCAGAGTACTGTGGTTACATTTTTATTAAGCCAAGTGTTTTAAAGCTTGAAAAAATGCTTATTCTTTACGGTACGGGAGCAAATGGTAAAAGTGTATTCTTTGAAATACTTAACGCTCTATTGGGGAGCGAGAACGTTAGTAATTATTCATTGCAAAGTCTAACCAATGATAACGGTTATTTTAGAGCAAAAATTGGTAATAAATTAGTTAATTATGCTAGTGAGATAAACGGTAAACTCGAAACAGATACTTTTAAACAAATGGTTTCAGGTGAACAAATAGAAGCTCGATTGCCTTACGGAGAACCTTTTATATTGACAGAATATGCAAAATTAATATTTAACTGTAATGAACTGCCAAAAGACGTAGAACATACAAATGCCTATTTTAGAAGGTTTTTGATTATTGGTTTTGATGTTACAATCCCTGAAGACAAACAGGACAAACAACTATCGCAAAAAATAATTCAAAACGAGTTGTCTGGAGTTTTCAACTGGATATTGCAAGGACTAGACAGATTGCTTGAGCAAAAGAAGTTTAGCAAGTGTGATGCGATAGACAATGCTATAATCGAATACGAAAAGCAGAGTGATAGTGTTCAACTATTTATTGATGGATATGAATATGTACCTTCAGATACATATATTTTGATTTCTATCTTATACATTGATTATAAAAATTTTTGTATTGAAGATGGTTATAGAGCGGTAGGTAAGTCGAACTTTATTAAGCGATTGAACCACCTTAGATTATTTGTCAAACGAATAAACGTAGGAAATGTAGTTTACATAACTAGCAAACAAGACGATATTGATATGAAGTATCTGTTATCAAACATGTAAATATAGTAAATGTTTCCAGCGTTTCTGGCAAATAAAAAACTTGTTTTTAGAAGTACATATTTTACACCTTTTGCACAGATGTATAAATCAAATATGTAAGAAGTGTATAATATGTACCTAGAACAAAACTTTATTTTAAATTGAAGAATGCATTGATAGTTTAAAAAAAGTATTCAAACTAGCTATACAAGGTCGTAGATAAAACCGATAATGAAAATGTGTCCTTTTTCATTTAGAAGTAGTACGAATTAGCGAATCACTAAATATCACTAATAAACCTTTTTGGCTCATTTAAAAAGATAAAAAAAATGGAATTTGTAAATAGCCGAGAGGCAATGGCAATTTTAGGTTTCAAATCCATGACTACTTTAGCCAAATACGATAAAGAGTTAAAAGTCACTTACCCTTTTGGCAACAACCGAAGACGGTACAAAGTAAGTAATTTGATAAAATTCCTAAACAAATAAATTTAAGCTACCTTTGCGGTAGCTTTTTTTATGTCTTATTACTAATTAGAGCCTTAATTAGAGCCTATCAATCCATTAAAAATGACAACCACTTAGTTGTCAATACTTTACAACAATGAATTACCTTTCAGTAGAAAATATCTCAAAGTCTTTTGGAGAACGCACACTCTTCAAAGACATTTCGTTTGGAATCAACAAAGACCAAAAAATTGCTTTTATTGCCAAAAATGGTTCGGGTAAAACCACCATTATGAGTA